>Ga0207416_1000158_pt1 | contig 123687 bp, 100 predicted proteins | sample PaiPotPPM11metaG_FD_184107 | JGI IMG/M metagenome (GOLD analysis project Ga0207416, IMG submission 184107) | Iron sulfur acid spring bacterial and archeal communities from Banff, Canada, to study Microbial Dark Matter (Phase II) - Paint Pots PPM... ... | reverse complement strand
CCCAAGGCCAACCTGCTCGGTGCCGCCAATCGTCTCGCCGATCCCAAAGCGCTCATGCATCAGCGTCGACACCAGCACCTGCCATCCCTGGTTGAGCGGCCCGAGCAGGTTGGCCTTGGGCACGCGTACGTCCTCGAAAAAAATCTCGTTGAACTCGGACTCGCCGGTTATCTGCTTGAGCGGGCGCACCAGCACGCCGGGGCTCTTCATGTCGACCAGCAGGCAGCTCAGTCCCTTGTGCCGCGGAACGTCGGGGTCGGTGCGCACAAAGAGCTGGCAGAAGTGCGAGCGATGGGCGTGCGTGGTCCAGACCTTCTGCCCGTTGACGATAAAGTTGTCGCCGTCGAGCACGGCGCGGGTCTGCAGCGCGGCGAGGTCGGATCCGGCGGCCGGCTCGGACATCCCTTCAGACCAGATCTCCTCGGCGCTCAGGATTTTCTGCAGGTAGCGCTGCTTCTGCTCCTCGGTGCCCCACTGCATCAGCGCCGGGCCGGTCATGATCACGCCGAGCACGTTGCATCCCATCGGCAGGTTGAGCCGTCCGAGTTCCTGCTGGAAGATCATCTGCTCGACGAAGGTCGCGCCGCGCCCGCCGAACTGTTTGGGCCAGGTGAGCCCGGCCCATCCGCCGTCGTAAAGCTTTTTGTGCCAGAGCTTGAGGCGCTCCCACAGGAAATTTTCGTCGGCGCGCTCTTTTTCCTCGGGCTTAAGCGGCGGCGGCTGATTGGCCTCCAGCCATCCGCGCACTTCCATCCGATAGGCTTCCTGTTCAGGCGTGTAGTTGAAATCCATCGCTCGGATGCTCCGTCAGCGTTCGGTCGTCGTGGCCGATGCTAGCGAACCAGCCTTCGCCGGGGTAGTGCTGCAGAAAGGGGCGTTCACGAACGGCCAGCCGCGAACACCCTTATTCGTCGTAATCTTGGACAGAAGCAATGTTCGTCGGGCGATGCTCTCTTTTTGTGTCATCCTGAGCGAGCGTTGCGCGAGTCGAAGGACCCCGATCTTTCCGGGCGAATATCGCGAGAGTCTCGGAGCAGAAGGATCCGAGGTCCCTCGACTCGCAGACTCGCTCGGGATGACAGAAGGAGCCAGCACGGAAGGGGAAAAGGGCGGTCACCGCTTGGCGCAGGGATATCAGCGTAGAGCGGAGTTTTCCAATCTGAAGCTCGGGTCCCAGCCCAACTCGTGGCGCGCCCTGGCGATCGATACCGCGCCGTCGTCTTCGGCGACGTTGTAGATTCCCGGTGCCCCCCGCGCGATCGCGAGCATCGCCGCCTGAGCCGCCGCGTCGACATGCACCGCGGGCTTGCCCGCGGCCGCCTCGAACCCCGTGCCCAGGCCGTAGAACATTCCATAGCGCAGCACGAGGCCGTCCAGCCCAGAAGTCGTGGTCGCGAGCCGTTCCAGCGTTACGACACCTTCCATCGTCGATCGCCACGGCTCTTCGGCCGGTGAATTGAGCGGATCGCTCTCGTCGTGCGGCTCGCGTCCCGGCGCGTAGACGAACGCTATGCTCTGGGCGACGAGCCGGCGCACGCCCGCACCGAGTGCCGCGTCAACCAGGTTGCGCGTTCCTTCGATACGCAGGCGCGCGTTGCGTATCAGGCCCTCGGCCATCAGCTCCGCCTTGAGCCCGTGCGGCAGGTCCGTGAGCTGATGGACGACCACGTCAGGCCGCGCCGCGAGCATCGCGGCACCGAGCGCGGCTCGGTCGTAAACGTTGACTACGGCCGGCGTGATTCCGGCGGCGCGCAATTCTTCGGCCTTGGAGGCGATGCGCGTGGTCCCGGTAACCTCGTAGCCGGCTTCGCGCAGGAGCGGCAGCATCCGGCGCCCTACCGCACTCGTCGCTCCGGCAAGGAAAATTCTCTTCGCCACTCGAGCACCACCTTGCTCGCCGGGTCTCGTTACCCGGCCGCGTAATGTTCTTCGAGTAGGTATTTCACGTCGGGGCGATGGAGCACCTCGATGAAGCAGATCTCGTTCGCCGCGTTCAGGTCGACGATCAGAAATCCTTCCATCGCTTGCAACTCGACGGTGCTCGCGACCTTGACCTCGGGCGCGGTGGCGAAGCTCGCGCAATTCTCGTCGCCGCAATCGCAGATCGACTCGATATGCAGCGCGCGTAGCTGGTCGCACAGCGGCTCCGCTCCGCGTTCGCGCAGCAGGAAAACCATCTCCTCGACCAGGTCGGGCAGAACTTCGCCAAGCAACGGTTTGGGCATCGCGCCTAGAGCCTAGCCGCAAGCCGTTTCCCGATCAAAGCCGCGGTTCGTCGAGTTCGTCCAGATGCGCGCCGCAGTATGGACATTGGGTGGAGAAATGGAATCCCGATGGCAGGCTGCGATTGATGAAGAACGGATTTCCGCATTGCGGGCATCGCGCTTGCCAGGCCTCGTACAGCAGCCATCCGATTGCGCCGACGATCAGCACGAAGAGAAAATCAAACGCGTCGAAGCCGCTGGTGCGGCCCGCGTATGTCAGAAATTCGACGATCCACCAGAACGCGAAAAGCCCGGCGGAAATCATCAGGCCGATCCTGACCCGGCGAATTCTCGAGAACGCGGCCTTGGCGTCGGGTTTCGCCACGGCCTTCGTCTTCAGACGCCGCGCGCGTCGGGCGCCCAGATGTGTTTGTGCATCTGGAGTTGCATCCGCACCGGCAATCGATCGGCCAGGATCCATCCCGCCAGCAGCGCCGGCTCCAAGCGGCCGAACACGCAGCTCATCAGCACCGCGTTGACGCGCGCGGCAAGCTTGTGGCGCAGGGTTACGTCGCGGGCCCAGTCGTAGTCCGCGCGGTCGGCGATCACGAACTTCACTTCGTCGCGCGACGTCAGATGCTCCAGGTTGGTCCACAGGTTGCGCGCCGATTCGCCACTGCCCGGGCATTTCAGGTCCATCACCTTGATCGCGCGCGCATCGAGCCGGCTCACGTCGCTGGCGCCCGAAGTCTCCACCAGCACCGTGATACCCGCCCCCAGCAGGCTTGCGATGAGCGGATGAACGGCGGGTTGCAGCAGCGGCTCGCCGCCCGTCACCTCGGCCAAATCGCATCCATAGCCGATGATCTGCGCGGCGACCTCCTCGACCGCCATCATGCGCCCCTCGTGAAACGCGTATTCGGTGTCGCACCACGAGCAACGCAGATTGCATCCGGTGAGCCGCACGAAGGCGCAGGGGCGCCCCGCCCAGGTCGATTCGCCCTGGATGCTGAAAAAAATCTCGTTGATACGCAGCCGGTCGTCAGTCATCGCAAGAGACCTGCCGGCGCGCCGCGGCTTGCGCCTGTGCGAGAACTAGCCGGAGCGCGACGTGATGCTCGCGCGCAAGACGCTTGCAGTCGTCGTACTCTGGCGAGAGCGTTACCGTATCATCCCCGGCGCGCGAGACCTTCACCCGCACGCGGCCCCATCGCGTGTCCACTTCCTTGATTTCGCGCGCGAGCTTGAGACGGGCGACCGGATGATATCGCAGCCCGATAGTCGAAGTTTCAACGAAGAGGACCGCGGCGATTTGCTCGCGTGCCGACGGCTCGGCGAGCACGGATATCGTCACCGCGGGACGGCCCTTTTTCATGATCGTTGGCGTCAGGGTCACGTCGCGCGCGCCGGTCTCGAACAGCCGCTCGACCACGTGGTCGTAGATCTGCGGATTGAGGTCGTCGATGTTGGCCGCGATCTCGACCAGCTCGTCGGCTTCGTAGGTCTGCGCGCGTTCGCCGACCATCAGCCGCAGCACGTTGGGCCGATCGGCGAAATCCTTGGTGCCCGCGCCATAGCCGACGCGTTCGACACGAAAGCCCATCGCAGGCGGCGCCGCAACGGCGAGCGCGCGCAGGATCGCGGCGCCGGTCGGCGTCACCATCTCGGAGGCGCCGTCGCCCATGCGCATCGGAAAACCGACCAGCAGTTCCGCCGTCGCGGGCGCGGGAACCGGGATGATGCCGTGTTGCGAACACACGAAGCCGCTGCCCGCCGGCAGCGGCGAAACGATCATTTCCTTAAGCTCGAGCCGCTCGAAACCCCAGGCAGCGGTCACGACGTCGATAATCGAATCGACGGCGCCGACCTCGTGGAAGTGAACCTGCTCGGGAGTCGTGCGATGGATTTTCGCCTCGGCCTCGGCCAGCACGCCGAAAATCGCCATCGCGCGGTCCTTGACGCCGGTGGAAAGCGCCGAAGCGCGCGCGACGATCTCACGGATGTCGCTCAAGTGGCGCTCGGGCTGCGCCGCGCTCACCTCAACGTCGAACTTCAGCGCTGAGATGCCGCTTACCAGCTTGCGCCGCGCGGCCAGACGATAACCGTCGAGCGGCAACGACGCGAGCGCCGCCCGCAACTCGTCGAAGTCCGCGCCTGCATCAAGCATCGCGCCGGCGATCATGTCGCCGCTGAGCCCGGAAAACGCGTCGAGGAAGGCTGATTTCATATGCCAGATATATAGAAGAGCGAAGGCCGAATTCGAGTTTATGCCGCGGGCTGTTTACATAACAGTAGGGCGTCAGTAGAATCCGGATTGTACTTCTAGCGCTCCGTTATTATGAGGCAAAGGGACCTGAATTTCTTCCGTCGCCTGCTCGAGGACCGCAGAAGCGAGATTCTGGAGGAAGCCGAGCGCGCGCTCGGCACGCTCAATACCAAAGCCCAGGAAGCCTGCGCCGATCCTTCCGATCGCGCCTCGCTGGAATCGGACCGCGCCTTTTTGCTCCGGATGCGTGACCGCGAGCGTAAGCTTTTGAGCAAGATTGACGAGGCTTTTGCCCGCATCGACGGCGGCATTTACGGCCAATGCGAGGAATGCGGAGGGCAAATCGGGATCGAACGGCTGAAGGCGCGCCCGGTGACCACACTCTGCATCACTTGCAAGTCGGCGCAGGAAGCGCGCGAGCGTCAGGGCTCAGCACGCTAAATCCGGCGCTACCGCCGGTCCGCTTCGCGTAAAGACGCACACCATCCCTAGGCACTCCTGCAAGACGTCCCGACTCCTGAGGCATCTATGAAAGTTCGCAAGGCCGTGGTCGTGGCCGCCGGTCTTGGCACGCGAATGCTGCCGGCGACTCGCGTCATCCCCAAGGAAATTCTGCCGGTCGTCGATCGCCCCGCGATACAGGTCGTGGTCGAAGAGGCGATCGCATCGGGGATGGAAGAAATCGTCGTCGTCGTGGCGCCGGGGCGCTCGCTGGTGCTGGATCATTTCGCGCCAGTTCCCGATTTGGAACGCCACCTGGAGGAGCGCGGCAAGCGCGACCTTCTCGACCTGGTCCGCTCGGTCGCCACGATGGCGCGTATCACGCGCGCCGAGCAACGTCAGCCGCTCGGGCTCGGCCACGCGGTGCTGCAGGCGCGCGCGGCGATCGGCGACGAACCGTTTGCCGTAATTTTGCCCGACGATATTTTTGACGCCGAGCCACCGTGCCTGCGTCAACTGCTCGACGTCGCCGAGGCGCGCGAGGCGCCGGTGGTTGCGCTGATGCGCGTTGCGCCGCAAGACATCTCGAAATATGGGATCGTCGAAGCTTCGCCCGCCGGCGAGCGATTGCATCGGCTGACCGGGATGGTGGAGAAGCCGGAGCCGTCGAAAGCGCCGAGCGATTTTGCGATCGTGGGGCGCTACGTCCTCACGCCGGAGATTTTCGGCATGCTCGCCGAGGGCAAGCCCGGCGCAGGCGGTGAGATCCAACTTACCGACGGCCTACTTGCGCTCTGCCGGCGCCGGCCAATGTATGGCTACGAGTTCGCCGGCACGCGCTATGACCTGGGCGACCGCCTCGGTCTGGTCACGGCGCAAATCGGCTTCGGCTTGAAACGGCCGGACCTCGCTGATAGGTTGCGGGCCTATTTGAAAACGCTGATTTCGGCGTAGAATTCCCTCCTGCGGTGGGGCAGTAGCTCAGCTGGGAGAGCACCACGTTCGCAACGTGGGGGTCGAGGGTTCAAATCCCTTCTGCTCCACACCACCACCTTGCTACATCGGGTAGAACGGATCGAAACGCCGGCGTGTGCGCGCGATTTGCGATCGAGAGCGGACCCGGAGAATGCCTCTTTGTGGGCTAAGCGCCGGAATTGGGCAAAACCTATCCCTGCGCGATTTGCCTAGGTCCGCCCAGGGCGCAGGGAATAGTTATTTACAGAGACAGCTCATCCGCACACGCGATTCGCCTGACCATCGCCTCCGCCGATAGCAAGCAGTGCTTCCAAAACCGCCGCGACAGAGCGATGTGTGTTCGCGACGGCGGCGATTCCGGAACTGCCGCCCGAGAAGGAGATTCCATATGACCACTGATTAAAACCCGCCGCACGCGAAGCAAAGGTTGCTCCGACCATAGCGACAAGGTCGGCCAGACCGCGCCGGACAGCCCATAACCCATAACCGACTTGCGCGCCATCAGCAGTTGCAACGACGACACCGTGAATGGCTCGAAGCTGGCTCCGACAATGAGCAATTTGCCATCGACACCCGAGGCCGCCCGTTTTCCTATTGCGCGTTCATCCACGAGTCCGACCCCACTAGCTTGACGGACACATTCGAAAAGAAGACTCGCAGCGGCTTGCCGTCCGCCGTACCGCGACGGTCCGTTGAGAAAAGGAGAGGGCCAGCTTTCTTGTAGCCCGTCCAACTTGCTATGACGACACTCGGCTTCTTGGGTCCACCCCGATGATAGACGAACTCTTCGACTCGGTTGTCAGACCCGAGGTACAGCTCCCAAGTATCTCCAGGCGTGTAGCGCCCTCCTTATGATATTTCACCGCCACTAGCTTCGCCGAACCCTTCCCAAGCGGCAATTTTTGAACGCCCATGTCTTGTACATCGGCACTGCCGTCCCAGTAAACATGCAAAGGGAAGAGCAAATTATATTGATCGTTGACGAAAGCCGGGTCAATTTCGTCCTTCACGATGGCAGATTCGCCGTTGAGCTGAGATTGAACATAGGTAACCTTCACCGGCTTGCCGTCCTTATCTTTTCCTTCGTAGGAGACTTGGCCGGTCTTGGGCTGCCAAACCCATGAACGGGAGACATTCACTCCGGGGAACTGGGCGTTGAACGTATAGCGGATCGCTTCAATTTGCCCAAACGAATCCAGGCCATAGGTCTTGGCAATCTGTTCGGCAATGGGTGGGCGCGTGTGAGCCCAGGAAGTTGCCGCAAGGACCAGCACCCCAAAAACCAGGAAACGGATCGGCGTTAAATGACCCTTTGCCATGTGGGTCCTCCTCAGTGAAGAAATGAGTGTCGTGTGGGATAGCGGCGGCTCAAAAACGTCTGCCAGTGATCGAATCAGGTTGCTAAAAACCCAGCAAACGAGTGATGGCTAATGAAATGATTGCGCTACCCACGCCCTGCTCTGTGCGGTTAGGGCGTTTGAAAGCGAACCAGAGCCCCCTGAGAGGCACTGCCTATTGCTCCTTCCGAGGACGGCTGCCCTTGCGGCCGTTGCATCGCACGATGCCGAGCCAACTGTCCTGTCAATTCACGCTGAACCAAACCGATTTGGTTTTCAACTACTTCTAACCACCGTGATGCGCGGATGCACGAGTCACGGCTGTTGGACTACGACTGCTCCACGATTTGGCGCGACTACTGACAAATATCCGACTTCGTCGAGGACATCATCAATCGTCGCAACGTCGCGATCACCGGGCACGATCAATGGTGTCGGGTCGCGTTCTTCGTAGAGACGGACGAAGGTGAAATTCTCGGCGGATTGCTCGGCATGATCTGGGCGAAGCGGTTGTACGCCAGCATCCTCGCGGTGCATGAGCCGTTTCGCGGCAAGGGTTACGGCTCGGAACTGATGCGGCGCGCCGAACGGTATGCGATTGAGCGCGGAGGCACCGGCGCGTGGCTCTCCACCTTCAGCTTGGTCATGAAAAATAGCGCGTGGCCTTCCGGGTAATTCTCGAGCGTACCGAAGAGCACATAACCGAGCCGCTCGTAAAACGGCGCCGTAATTATGGAGAGGCGTGACGAGTGAAGCGTAGCGCGATTGTCGTAGCGCCTCTCTCCCTGAGTGAATCAAGCGAAAGTTCTCCGCTCGCAATTTTGCTAGTCCATCCGCAAGACCTTCGGGATCTCCATTCGCGCGCTGCTCTAGTCTATTGAGAAACTCCTGCACCATGTTTGCCTATCGCGCCGACTCCGCCAGGTCGATCACATGTTTCCAGCGCGCCTCCTAGATTTTTCTCCGACGTTCGCCGTGTTCAACGGACTGCGCAACTGCCCGAAACGATTTGAGGGTGCTTTCAACCTGTTTCACCATGACCCCGCCGCGCCGCTTCGACGCGGTCATTTTGTCGTAGGAGGAGCCGACTTCAACAGTATCCAGCTTTCGAATCTGGCTGGCGGATTGTCGATCGAGCAGGGAGCCCGCACGATCATCAGGAGCGCGCGGTTGCGCCCTTCGCGCGCATCCAGGGTCACCGTCTGCGCCGGTTGCACCTTCGGCTCCCGCCGCCTCTGCGACTTGAGATTGAAAATCGGGGTGAGATCGAAGCTCACCGCGTCACCATTTCGGCCCGCGGTAACGAAGGTGCCGGACAGCAAGAGAGGCGTTCCACCGATCTCCAGACGGGGAGACCAAGGGCAGCCGGAGTCGCACCCGATTAGTCCTGCTCGTGTAATCCAGAACGGGCCGATCAGCCGATTGTAGGCGTCAGTATCTACGCTGATCCCGATTGCGACTGGCGGCGGAGGGCTGGGCGGAGATCCCATCGGATACCCCCATCGGGTGAGTCCGAGTGCGGCCAACCGCGCCGCGGCATCCTGGTGCTTCGTAAATGGACTGTCCCTCAAGCCGCTGAACATCGGGGCAAGACGCTCCAGCGCGTCCAGATCGTAGAGCGATTTCAAAATCGATGCGACGCGCGTGTTCGACGATACTATGTGTTTGAAAGTCGCGGCGCGCGGCGGATCGAGTTTCAACTGGCCGTTGGAAAGCAAATTCTCTCCATTCAGCACGTTCTGCAATTGTGCTAGCTGGCTGCGCACCGATATCGCGGCGGCGCCCCAGGGCCCGAACGATGAAAGCACTAATCCGATCGCGAGGCTCGCCGGGATAACACGCAAATCCATCCGGCCGCGCGCGAATCCGAGATATGCCACCATCGCCGCCAGCCACAGCGCGAAGAGCACCAGGCAGTAGCGTTCGGGTGTTACGCCGTACTCACTAATCCGTTTCCATACTGCGAGCACGAGCAGGACGGTGGGCACGACCATCAGCCAGAACCATGAGCGCATGAACCATCGCACCGGACGATAGCCGGCGTCGCGCCACGGGTACGCCACCATGTAGCTCGCGGTGCCGATCGCTCCGAAGGCGAGTACCAACCAACCGATCTCGCCCTTTGGCATCGACCGGACGATCGCAATTTTGGCCGCATAGATATGCAGCACGACCGAATAGACCAGGATCAGCGGGACCAAAGCGAAATTGAGCACGGCCGATACTGATTTTTCGATCAGGTCCGGATCGGGGCTGAGAGTGAACGGCTGATTGAACTCCGCAGGCACCATCGAGGCCGCGAACAACGGCGCAAACAGAGCCACGCCGGTGCTCCAGATGTGTCCGTAGGAATTGCCGAAGTTGAAATCGAAAAGGAACGTCAGGCTCCCGAGCAGAAGGGAAAGCCCACCGCATACGATTAGAAGCGCAACCAGCGCCATCGCTACTGCGATGCCCAGTTGGAGATTGAAGCGCCAGAACGACTCGATTGCAGCAGCGCGGCGAAGGTGCGCCGCGACCATCGTGGCCATGGCAAGGCCGAACAACGCGATCAGGCTTTGACTGTAAAGGTCGCCGCGAAAATACTGCATGACAGCGGCGGCACCGGCCGCTGCCAGCGCAGTTCCGAGATTGGCGCTGGTGCCGAGATTTAGACCGATCGCCCACAGATGGGCGGCAAAGCTTGCCAGGAACGCTCCGGCACAGGCGAAGATCAACTCGCTTTCGAGCGAGTCGCTCATATGGATGACATGGGCCAGTTGCAGATTGAGCAGGACCGCAAGGCTTGTCGCAATTGCGACCGGGATCGGAAATCTCGACAGCGAGCGGACTTGTTCCGGCAGATTAAAGGCTGTCTTCATGAATGGCGCACACTAGCGACGAGAACGCGAAGAGAATGAATAGCACAGACCGTAGGGAATGCTGATGAATCTGAGCGCGGCGCCGCCCCCTCGGACTGCGGCCGAGCCCTCTATCGACATGAACACCCGAGAGAAATGCTTCGCCGGCGCTGTGGGTTCTTATAGGAAACCCGAGTCAATGAAGTTGATTTTCCCTGCTCCGCGATCGAAATTCCCTGCTACGATCCTCAGGGAATTGGACTAAAAACCGAGTAACCATGCGGAGATCTAGGCTGAAAAAGGGAAGAGAGAAAGGCCAAAGACGGCGAAGTTCCCTGGGTTTTTCCTGTTACCAGGGAATCGTCACCGGAGAGCGGTCCGTAGAAGACTGTTTCATCCACCATCCAGTTCCCAAGGTTTCGGACCTCTCGGATAATCGATCGAAATCCGCCCGTTTGCGCGCGATTTGTAATTGCGCATGGACCCGGAGAGCGGCTCCGGCGGCGCTATAGGAAGAAAACGGCAAAACCTATCCGGGCTTGATTCTGCTGGGTCCACGGATGTTCGCTCGCACCTCGCGCAGCTCGTTTGGTCGAGAAATCACCATGGAGGCGCACGTACAGCTAATACCTGGACCAGACCTGCTGTGTGGCAACCAGCTTAGTCATTTGCCAGTCCGCGTATTGACATCTCAGCCGATTGCGGCGAGCTTGGCGCTTTCGGCAACCTGCAAATCGTAGTCCCGCTGCAAGTTCAGCCACAACTCTGCGGTGGTACCGAAGAACGATCCGAGCCCAAAGGCCGCATCAGCCGTGATGCCAAGTTTCCCATGAATGACGGCATCAATCCGAGTCGGCGGCAAGCGCATCGCCAAGGCGAGTTCATTAATGCTAATCAGGTGCGGTCTCGTGAAATCCTGCAACAGGATATCGCCAGGATGAATGGGTGGTAGCAAGTCACTTTCTTTTTCGGCTGCCACCAGATTTCCAAGAACATAGCTGCGGACTAAATCAACGTCGTACACATCAGGGCTTCGCCACACGAAACAGAGCTGCCAGGCATGACTGATTCGAATACTGTGCTGACTCTTTCCCTCGCGTGTTACCGGTTCTAGACAGTTTTCCGGTGGCACGGCCAGATCGCGGAGCTCTGCGGCCGCGTTCGATTGTGCCAGTTTTCTCCGGACCATTAGCTCGACACCTTGCGCCAGCTCAATGGCTTGAAACAACGCAACGGATTTTCTGGCAAACAGCAGTTCGGCGCCACGAGATCGGAATGTCTTGATCATGATCCGCTCTCCGTCAGACCCGTAAATACCTTAGTCATACCCCTCAAAGCCATTGGATTCCATGCAGCCAAGTCATCGAGGACCCCGTTTGTGCGAATTGATGCCTGGAAATATCGCGGCGGTCTCGCGACGTCGGCCATTACCGTTTACCTGAGACCCGAGGGTTGACAATCTTACATGATGTGCGGTAGGCGTTAGTAGTTAGTTGCAGGTGAGGGCAGGTATCGGCTGAACCTGCAGATCATCCAACCTGTCAGCCGTCATCTCCTTTTTTCCGGGCGCTGGTTGTCGGTCGCGTTTAGTGTCGTTGGTCGGCCATGAGTGGTTTATGCGAGAACTCCGGCTGGTGGATCGACGGTCGCGTGAGCGGTACTCAGTTCAACGACTCGGCGAGTTCGTCGCGCGGTGTCGTAAGCGGGGAATTGCCGTCACACCCCAGCGGCTCGCAGTCATACGGGCCCTGCTCGCTTCGGAGAACCATCCGAGCCCCCACGAGATCTGCGCGGCAGTACGTCGCACACATCCCCACGTATCATTGGCCACAGTCCATCGGATTCTGGAGCAATTTTGCGAAGTGGGAGAGGCGCGCAAGGTAACGGTTCTGCACGATTTTGCGCGTTATGACGGCAACGTGGAGCCTCATCACCACGTCCTTTGCGTCCGATGCAGACGGGTACATGACATCGAGATACCCGAAGTGGACAAGCTTCTCGAGGGTAGAACCAGCCTCGGACAGTTCGCGCTGCTGCGCTGTTCGGTAGAAATTGATGCTCTCTGCAGGCGGTGCCAACTTGCCGAGAAGCGAATGCACGCCCCACCGCTCCCACCACAGCAATCTGAGACCCCTCGATGAGTCTGAGGAGAAACGTCAGGGCTCGCAGAGAGAGGAAACAGACGAGACAATTTCCTGAACGAAAATCAGGAGGACAACAATATGGCAATTGATCACGATCTCTCCGAGGGTAAATGTCCGTTTACGGGCGTGCGCAGACACAATGCGGGTAGTGGCCCGACGAATGCGGACTGGTGGCCGAATCAGCTTAACATCAAGGTTTTACGCCAGAACTCCCCCCAATCCGATCCCATGGGCAAGGAGTTCAATTACGCTGAAGAATTCAAAAGCCTCGACCTGAATGCCGTGATCAAGGACCTTCATGCCTTGATGACGGACTCGCAGGATTGGTGGCCGGCCGATTTCGGCCACTACGGCGGACTTTTCATTCGAATGGCGTGGCACGCCGCGGGTACGTACCGCATCGCCGACGGCCGCGGTGGCGCCGGAGCTGGCCAGCAGCGTTTCGCACCGCTCGGTAGCTGGCCAGACAATGCGAACCTCGACAAGGCGCGCCGGCTGCTCTGGCCGTTAAAGGAGAAATACGGCCGGAAAATCTCCTGGGCCGACCTTATGATTCTCGCCGGTAACGTCGCCCTTGAGTCGATGGGTTTCAAGACTTTCGGTTATGGCGGCGGGCGCGAGGATGTATGGGAAGCCGATGAGGTCTACTGGGGGCCTGAGCGCAAGTGGCTAGGAGACGAACGCTACAGCGGTGACCGCGAGCTCGCGACTCCCTTCGGCGCGGTTCAGATGGGCCTGATTTATGTGAATCCGGAAGGGCCCAATGGACAGCCGGACCCGGTCGCTGCGGCACGGGATATCCGCGAGACGTTCCGCCGCATGGCGATGAATGACGAGGAAACGGTCGCGCTGATTGCTGGCGGGCACACCTTCGGCAAAACCCACGGTGCTGCTCCGGACTCGAATGTCGGCCCAGAGCCGGAAGCCGCCCCTATCGAGCAGCAGGGTCTCGGCTGGAAGAACCGATTTGGCACGGGCAAAGCGGGTGACGCGATCACCAGTGGCATCGAAGTCATCTGGACCACGACGCCAACGAAGTGGAGCAACGATTACTTCAAACACCTGTTCAGCTACGAATGGGAACTGACCAAGAGCCCGGCCGGTGCCAATCAGTGGAAACCGAAGAATGGCGCCAGCGCCGGCACGGTGCCGGATCCCTTCGACAAATCGAAGCGTCGGTCGCCATCCATGCTGACCACCGACCTCTCTCTGCGGCTCGACCCTGCTTACGAAAAAATTTCAAGGCGCTTCTACGAGAATCCGGATCAGTTCGCAGACGCGTTCGCCAAGGCCTGGTATAAGCTGACGCACCGCGACATGGGTCCAATCGCGCGTTATCTGGGCCCGCTCGTTCCGAAAGAGCCCCAACTGTGGCAAGACCCTGTTCCTTCAGTCGATCATGAATTGATCGGGGATCGGGACATTGCTGCTCTGAAGGCGAAAATCCTCGCGTCTGGCCTGTCCGTTTCCCAGCTCGTCTCGACGGCTTGGGCGGCGGCGGCGACGTTCCGCGGCTCCGACAAGCGGGGTGGAGCAAACGGGGCGCGCATTCGCCTTGCACCGCAAAAGGATTGGGAAGTGAACCAGCCGGCCGCACCGGCGAAGGCCCTGCAGGCGCTCGAAGCGATCCAAAAGGAGTTCAACGCTTCTCAGTCCGGGGGGAAAAAGGTCTCGCTTGCTGACCTGATCGTTTTGGGCGGCAATACAGCGGTCGAGCAAGCTGCGAAAAAGGCCGGGTACGAGGTAAAGGTTCCCTTCTCGCCCGGGCGTACGGACGCTTCGCAGCAGCAGACCGATGTGGAATCATTCGCCGTACTTGAGCCTACCGCAGACGGGTTCATTAACTACCTCCGCAAGGGACACCCGGTACCCGCTGAGGAACTGCTGGTGGATCGGGCGCAGTTGCTGACGCTGACAGCCCCCGAGATGACGGTTCTCGTCGGCGGCATGCGCGCCCTGAATGCCAACTTTGGGCAGTCCAAACACGGCGTCTTCACCAAACGACCCGAGACTTTGACGAACGACTTCTTCGTCAACCTTCTCGACATGAGCACGCAATGGCAGCCGTCCGCTGGCTCCGAAGGTGTGTACGAGGGGCGCGATCGGAAGACGAATGAGGTCAAGTGGACCGGCACTCGTGTCGATCTGATCTTCGGTGCGCACTCTGAGCTCCGAGCACTCGCGGAAGTCTATGCGTGCGCGGACTCGAAGGAGAAGTTTGTGAAAGACTTCGCGGCGGCGTGGACCAAGGTGACGAACCTTGATCGCTTCGACCTTGCCTGAGCTCGGCGGAAAAGAGAGTTTAATCGTCTATTGGAAAGGTCGAAGACTCGGGCAAGGATGCGGAGTCTTCGACCTTCCGCAGGAAGACGAAGCGCCAGACCGGATGCTCCCGTGGGTCATTGATCTCCTGAAGCGATTGCCGCGAAGGCTTCGCTCGGACGGGGAAGAATTCGTCTTCTTGACCCCGGAAGGGAAGCCCGTGACGGACACTTGGTGGCCGAAACGAGGGGCAGGCAGGCGGCCCGTCGATGACGAGTCGAAGGGAATCTGGTTCCGATGTCTTCGCAGCCTCGGCATCAGGCCGCGAAAGTTACACGACGAAGCACACATTTATCGCGTGGGCGCTTTCGGAGGGAGCCAACCTGAAAGGTCTTGCGGGTTGGCTAAGGCATGTCACCGCCTCAAAATTCCGGAGCCGCCGAGACACTTATGGGCGAAGGCCCAGCGTCAGAAGCCGCGCCGACCGCGTCTACCAGATCTCCCGCCCGGCGAGGCTGTGGAGATCGTGATTCGGCTTCCGAATTAGGCTTTTGAAGCGCCCAAGCTAATTGGTGAAATCAAACAGCGTTTGTCTTAGCACCGGCGTCAACCGGAGCCGTCAACCTCCGGCGCGTCAACCGCCGCTCAAGTGTCAACCGGTTGACGACCCGAGAGAGCGGTTCGCATCAGACTCCGCCATCCAGCCACTTATTCTGCAGTTGGAGGGCATCCGGGCGAATACCGAAATCCCGGATCAACACTATATCCGTCCCGATGCGTCTTCAGGATTGGTTCGCTGCGGTCACGGTAATAGCGTTAGAAACGTGAATCTTCCCGTGAACCCGCCGATGCTGCCGATGCTCGCGAAGCGACTTGACGAGTTACCGGCGGGCCAAACATGGATCTTCGAACCGAAGTGGGACGGGTTCCGCACGTTGATCTTCCGCGACCGGAACGAAATCCTTATTCAGAGCCGCGATGCGAAATCGCTGAATCGATACTTTCCCGAGTTGCTCGAGCCGCTGAATGCGCAGCTGCCCGCTCGATGCGTTCTCGACGGTGAAATCGTTGTCGCCAAGAACGATGGGCTCGATTTCGAAGAATTGCAGCTTCGGATTCATCCAGCTGCCTCGCGGGTGAAACTGCTTTCCCGGCAGAGTCCGGCATCTATCGTCTTTTTCGACCTACTGTCCGAGGGAAACCGCGATTGGCGGAGCGAACCGTTCGAGCATCGGCGCGAAAAGTTGGAGTCGTTGCTGGCCAGTGCGGTGCCGCCAATCCATCTGACTCCGGCAACACGTGAACTAAGTGTCGCATCGGATTGGTTCAGGCGCTTTGAGGGCGCGGGCCTCGACGGGGTCATGGCCAAGCCGATTTCCGGCACGTATCAACCTGACAAGCGCGTGATGTTCAAGGTCAAGCACGAGCGCGACTGCGATTGTGTCGTGGCTGGCTTTCGATGGCACAAAGGAGGCGACGGCACGGCGATCGGCTCGCTTCTGCTCGGCCTGTTTGACGGCTCGGGGGCGCTGCAACACGTCGGCGTGTGTGCGAGCTTCACGCAAACTAAACGTCAGGAACTGGTGAGATTTCTGGCTCCCTATCGTCACAACGCTCTCGCGGATCATCCGTGGAGGTCGTGGGCGGAGCGCACTTCAAATGATGCAACGCATCGGATGCCGGGAGGTCAGAGCCGTTGGAGCCACGGCAAGGATCTATCGTGGGAGCCGCTCAGACCCGAGCTGGTAGTGGAAGTCGCGTACGAGCATATGCAGGGCACGCGCTTCCGTCATATGGCGCAGTTCCGGAGGTGGCGTACCGACAAGAAGCCACGCGATTGCACTTACGAGCAGCTTGAAGTTGTTCCGCCGCACGAGCTAAAAGCCATTTTTGCCGGAAACATCTGAGCCAGTATGCGCTCAAGTACCTTTCTTCGACGCACGTATCTTACGCCATTCGCGAGTTGGGTCGTCATCAGGATCAGGGGTTTCCTGAAGAGGCCGTAACTCTTCGGGCACATGGCGCAGGTTTATTCGGATCCGCGTCCAGCTGGACGATCTGCCGCGCATCGAATCGACCAGCACGTCATCGGCGGCGAGAAGCTTCTCAACCTCGGCATGCTTGCGCTTCCATCTTTCCAGACCCGAAAGTGCAGCCTCTTTGCTTGGTGAGTTCGCAACAACTATCAGCGGCATCTTCGTTCGCGGCGTGTTTGCGACGGGCTTGGCGCGCGAAGGGGCAACCCGGCGCGGTTCGCTCTCCATCTTGCGAAAGTGCGGCGGCCAGGGTGCGTCTCCGAGGCCCGCGGCTTCGTCTCGTGCCGCAAGCTCGAGCAATTTTTCGAGCGAACCGGCCGCTCCGTCGATGCCTTCTTGCGGATCGCCGATCTCAAGAAAACGTTTTGGAATTGTGAGCACGGTAAAGTCGGACGGTTCGCAGTCGGGAACCTCGTACCAGTGGAGAGGCGCAGATATGCGAGCATCGGGGAGCGGTCGCACAGAATATGCCGAGCAGGTCGTACGGTCCTTCGCGTTCTGGTTGTAGTCGAGGAACACGCCATGCCGCTCCTCTTTCCACCATTTCGAAGTTGCCAGGGTGGGCGCGCGCCTTTCGACCGCTCGCGACAGAGCGAGCGCCGCGCGACGCACCTCGTCGAAGGTCCATCGCGGATAAATCCGCACATTGACGTGCATCCCCCGCGACCCACTGGTTTTGGGCCAGCCACGAAGGCCCATCTCGTCCAGCAGGGATTTCACCTCGAGCGCCACTGCGCGCACGTCCGCCCAACTGACGCCAGGACCAGGATCGAGATCGACCCTCAACTCGTCCGGATGATCGAGATCGCCGGAGCGCACAGGGTGCGGATGCAGCTCGATGCAACCGAGATTGACGATCCACGCAAGCCCCGCTGCGTCATCCACAACGATTTCTTCCGCAGTGCGTCCCGAAGGGAACGCGAGCGTTATCGTTCGCAGCCACGAGGGACGCTGCGCTGGTGCGCGCTTCTGATAGAACGCCTCACCTGCGGCGCCATTGACGTATCGCTTGAGGACAAGCGGACGGTCCCGGATTCCGGCGAGCGCGCCCGGCGCGACCGACAAATAGTAGCGAACCAGGTCCAATTTCGAGAGCTTTGTCTGCTTCGAGAAATACAGCTTGCCCGGGTTAGTAACACGGACCTCGCGTCCGTTGATCGAGAGCAATTCGGTAGCGTCTTCCTTCCGCACAAGCTAAGTCTACACGATTAGCGCGATGTGGCAGGTTTTGTTCAGACGCTCGTCACGAACTAATCGGAAGCCCAATGAAGATAGCGACCTTCAACGTCAACGGCATCAGTGCTCGCCTATCGGCGCTCCTGCGCTGGCTCGCCGAATCCAAGCCGGACGTTGCGTGTCTTCAGGAGTTGAAGGCGCCTCAGGAAAAATTTCCGGAAGCCGCCATTCGCGAAGCCGGCTACGGCGTGATCTGGCACGGCCAGAAGAGCTGGAATGGTGTCGCAATCCTCGCGCGTGGCGCAGATCCGGTCGAGAGTCGTCGCGGCCTGCCCGGCGATCCGGAGGACATACACAGCCGCTACATTGAGGCGCTGATCAATGGCGTGCGCGTAGGATGTCTTTATCTACCCAACGGCAATCCAGCGCCCGGGCCGAAGTTCGACTACAAACTGCGATGGTTGGAACGCCTGACGAAACACGCAGAACAACTACTCGCCACCCAGGAGCCAGTCGTCCTCGCCGGCGACTACAACGTTATCCCGACCGATATTGATGTGTACAAGCCCGAACGCTGGGTTGATGATGCGCTCTTTTTGCTAGAAGTACGGAGCGCGTTCGCAAATCTTGTCGCAATGGGCTGGACCGACGCGGTGCGTAAACTACATCCAGATGAGCGCATCTACACCTTTTGGGATTACTTCCGAAATGCCTGGATGCGCGATGCCGGCCTACGTATCGATCATCTGCTTCTGAGCCCGTCTGCGGCCACACGTCTGGTCAGCGCAGGCGTCGATCGCGAAGTCCGCGGCTGGGAAAGAGCGAGCGACCACGGGCCCACCTGGATCGTGATCGCGGACGGAGCACAATCTCAATGAGGGTCCAAATGGTGAACGCCGTTTCGACGTCGCTCTGGCGATCTCCTCCTGATAAACCGGGATTTCGATTTTGGATCTTGAATCAGCACGAGCCGCGATGCGTTCACTCGATCCCGAACCTATAGATCATGTTCAGGGTGAAGAAATTGATGTACGCATTAGTGAACTGGCCCGACACCGTGCCCAGGACCGGACCTCCACTCTGATAGAGCGGCATCTCGCCCATGTACATAAACTCCTCCGCGAACCCGAGCGTGATTTTCTTGCTCCACGCGTATTGGACGCCGGCCGCAAAACGATACTGGTCGCCGACTGGCAGACTGACCGTCCGCATCGGGGTGCCGACGGCCGAATTGTCGAACGCAAACCCGCACGACAGCATCCACTGCGGCATAAGCTGGTACTGCGAGCCGGCCGCGATGTGGAACGTATCCTGAAAGTGCAGATTCTTGCTCAGGCTTCTGGGATTCCTGGTATCGATGCTGATGTCCACCAGCCCGAACCGGCTCCAGTTCTGCCAGCCGACGCTGCCGAGCAGCGCCATGCGTTCGGTAACTTTCTGGTAAATGTCACCCATCAGTTGCTGCGGCACCTGCAGTCCTAGATTTGTTTTTGGCGAGCGGAGCTTGTCGTTGCTGATCGCCCTCGTCACCAGCGGCCCCAGGCCTACGAAATGCGGCGCGTCGCTGAAATTCAGATTGACCGGGGTGAGATAGTCAATTCCTATCCGCGTCCCCTCACGCGGCGTGAGCAGTATCCCGATGTTGCCGCCGACGTTCACGGTCCAGTTCTGGTATCTGACCTGTCCGTCGCCGAGCCGGGGGTTGAGGGTGTTGATACCGGCCTTGTTGCGCAGAAATCCCACCATCACGTTGGGACCGCCGCCGATTGATAGCCAGTCCGCCGCTCGAAACGCGAGCGATGGTTGAAATGACAACCCGAGCATGGTCGCGCCTTGCAGGCGATATCTGCCGACCCAGTTCAGATTGTACTCCAGCGGCGCGCCGAAATATGAGTAGCTGCCAAAACCCAGCTTCAGATTCGGCATGAGGCTGTGAACGTAAAAGAAGCTTCCGCCGGGCAGCGGCACCGCGGCGTTGCCACCGTTGGTGCCCTTGAGAGTAGTCTTGGCGTTAGGGCTGAAGGTGAAATTGCCAAAGTTCGGCACAATTCCGGTGAGTAGTTGCGAATCCTTGAGCTGTGTCATCCCGGCGGGATTGGTAAAGACCGTCCCTGCATCCTGCGCGCGGGCGCCCTGGCCGGCCGACGCCAGTCCGACATCCGGGGTGCCCTGCTCGTACAACATGATTCCGGCGCTCCACGCGCCTGGCGGCATGGCAACGGCTGCTACAAAAACCAGGCAAATCGCTATGATCGCGTGCGCGGTGAGACTGACCCTGTGCTTGGAATGCGTCAACACTTGTTTCCCTCCTCCCTTAACCTCAGGCGCTAAGCGCTTGAACTACCAGCCGCGCGGCGGCTTGCCCGGTATCGTAAGCGCCGGGCAAAGAGCTGTGCTTGAGAATCGACAGAGCTTCGCCGGCAAAGAAGACCTGATTGCCGACCGGCGTCGCCAGCGCGGTGCGCAGCGGCACCGCTCCGGGCGTGGCGTAAGTATAGGCGCCCCGGCTGTAAGGATCGTTCAGCCACGATGAGTTGTTGCCTTTGACGAAGGCTCCGCTAACCACGCTTCCGAACATCGACTCCATCGTGGCGAGTGCGTAATCGATAAGCGCGCTGCCGCCGACCGCGTCGAGGTCTCTCGCCAGGTTGCTGCCGACGATGCAGACCCCTACGTTCTTGCCCCACAACTGTGCCTGCACGAAGGAGTTGTTGACCTGGTCAACCAGCGGCGTTGCCAAAGTGTTTATGTCGCTGACATTGAAAATGTCCTTGTTGAACTGGAGAGCGATTTTTTCCACCACGCCCATCGGCAGGCCGTTAATCGCATCCTGATGCTGTGACGGCAACGCGGGGCTGAAGGTTAACCGTTCCGAGGCGAGCACGCCGAGCGGCACGGTGACGATAGCCGTGCTCGCATTCACGACTCCCGCGGGTGTGGTGAGCTGAACTCCGCAAGGATTGTCCCAGCTGATCGAAGTCACCGGAGTACTCAGTCTGATAGGTATCCCGCTGGCGAAAGTGGAAATGAAGTTGCCCATTCCGCTCGGGATCAGCCGGTTGTCGGCGGAGGGAACCGTCAGCGGTAGCCCAAGCTGCGTGAGGTTGAACAGATCGAGAACACTCAGGCTGCCCAAATCCGCGCCGTGCTCTCCACCTATGATGGCGGTACCAAGCTTGTACCACTTTTCCGTGGCGAGCGACGCGGTCGCCGCCGCTGCAGATATGTCGGCGCCTGACGTGGCTGCCGAACTGACAAGCGCGAGCATCGAGGCAAGGGTCGCCGTGGCATCAATGACATCTGGATCGCTGGGCAGAAGCGGTTTGGGCGGAGGGGTGATGTCATAGAAGACTCTGGGGAATGTGTCAGCGAATATTTGCAGGCCGCGGCTCGCCGCGATGTCGAACAGTGCGTTGTTGGTCTGTCCGGGACTTCCCCCGCTCTTCGGCGTGACGAAAGAAAACCATTCCGCGCCGAGATCGAAAGGAGTTGCGAAAGTGTTGTCGCTCAGGGCGCGCCCGCCTACGCGATTGCGAGCCTCGAGCACCAGCACGTTCTTTCCTGCCGCCATCAAAGTGGTCGCCGCACTCATTCCCGCAATTCCCGCGCCCACGATTGCACAATCGAGCGAGCCGCAGGGTGACGGCGGCGGCGTCGGCGGAGTATAGTTGCTGCCCGAGCCGCATCCGAGGCCGAACAGGGCCGAGGAAGCCAGCGCGCTTCTGACAAAATCGCGGCGAGTGATCCCCGTCGTCCGTCCGACAGGAAGTCGTCCGCTTTCCCCCACGCGTACTCGCTCCTCTAGATGACCGTTGCTGGCGCCGACGAAACTACCACCATCGCCCCCGCACGCCGGCGACAATCATGGGATCAGGCCGCATTCAAACATCTTGTTAGCGATGGGCGCCGCCACTTTGTCGATGAAGGCGGCGCGCAACTGCGGATCGTCATGCAGCATCTGTATGGCTTCCTGCTCCCTCTGTGACTGCTGCTGGCCCCTTTTTTGCCACAATTGCTCACATGATGATTGCTGGTATTTCTGAACGACCCGATTGGCCACCGCATCCAGCATCGGGTGCTGGGCGCTGGCTATACCGGCGAATAGCAACATCGCGGGAACCATTGCGAATAGGTATCGTTTACTCATGGCAGTGTCCTCCATTACTGTGCGTTTGTTGCGCGTGTTATGTTCGCGACGTGCGCGGCGTTTCCGCCGAGAAGACTCGCGATGCACCATACAGTCATCACCGCGTGCAGCATAACGGCCGGCCACAAGGCGATGCCCACCGCCTGCGACCGGATGCCGGCTGCCCCAAGGATGACGGCTACGCCGAAATTGTAAAACGCCATCGCGGCGACCAATCCTCTCGCCGCGCGGCTGTGAGCGTCATCGCGCGCCAGCCAACAGGCGATACCAAGCGCGAGCAAAGCGGCGCCGGCGACGCGCGCCACGGTCAAGCTGACGGGTGCCTCCAGCGGCGCGCCGACCAGCAGCACCGCCGTTGCCGAGGGGCAAGTCAGCAGGGCCAGGCCGGCACCCAGTTCGATCACCGCGGTCGCGGTGAACAGCGTGCTCGCAGACGAGGAACTGTTGAACATCGGGTGATTGCTGCTTGTCCGCCTAGTCCCTTGCCCGAGCTAGTCGTTCCGCAATGATCTTTCGGTCCGCGTCCGTCAATTGTTCTGGCCCGAGGTTGAACGTCAGCTTGTCGATAGTGCCGGTGAAGCGGAATGGCAGCTTGTAGCTGTCGTTCACCGGCGTGCGGGTATCGATCCCAACGTCGAAGGTCTCGTCTATCGACATGAGGATCGGTATGGTGTGCGGGATTGTCTTGCGGGCCAACTCCTTGCCATCAACCGCGAGCACACCGGTGCCACCCTTGCCGGGGCCGGGGCCGTCGTATTTGAAGTTGAACACTATCGTGTGCTTGCCGGGCTTCAGCGCATCACCCAGCAGGCCGTGGCCAAGAGGCCCACCTCCCCAGGTATAGTGCGTCAGATCGACAAGGTTGTAGTCAAAGACCGGCTTGCCTCTCAGCAGGTACAGGCCGTAGCCGCCGAAGCGGCCACCTAGCGTCACGATCATTCCTTCCGCCCCGCCTTTGGGGATAGTCACTTGGGCGGTGATGGTATAGTCCTTGTCCAAAATGCTGGGAGCGTTACCGACGGGAATGCCGGAGTTCTCACCCGTGTAAGTGAAAATCGTTTTCCCGGCTACTGCGCTCGGTCGCGGCGTCACGATCCGCGGCAGGATCGAGTTATCCAGTGGCAGGACGTTATATTTCCGCGCCTCCGTCAGGAACAAAGCCTGCAACTCCTTTAATTTATCGGGTTGCTTCGCCTCGAGGTCGTCGTACTCTGAATAATCCGCGGTGATGTTGTAAAGCTCCCACTTGTAGTCGTTGATGTCGGGCAGTTTGGCAGTCCCCAACAGCCAGGGCGCGGCGGGCGGCGTCGTGGCGGCGATCCAACCGTCGTGGTAAATCGCGCGGTTGCCGAACATCTCGAAATACTGCGTATCGTGCTTCGACGGTCCAGCAGCATTCGCCTTGTCGAAAGTGTAGGCCATGCTCACGCCTTCGATCGGCCTCTGCTTGATCCCATTGACTAGTTCGGGTGCCTTTATGCCGGTGGCTTCGAGGATGGTCGGCACAATATCAATGACATGGTGGAACTGCGTGCGGATGCCGCCGGCGTCGGTGATGTGGCCGGGCCACGAAATAGCCAGACCCTGCCGCGTGCCGCCGAAATGCGACGCTACCTGCTTGGTCCATTTGAACGGCGTATCAAATGCCCATGACCATTGCACGGCCATGTGCGGGTAGGTCTTGTCCGAGCCCCAGTCACTATAGTGCAGTAACTGCAGAGGCATGGGAGCGTTCAGTATGCCGTTGTAGGTCGTCATCTGGTTGAACGTGCCCTCCAAGGTGCCTTCGGCGCTGGTGCCATTGTCGCCGACGATGTAGATGATGAGCGTGTTGTCGAGTTTGCCCTCATCCTGGACTTCTTGGATCACCCGGCCAATCTCATGGTCGGTGTAGGCGGCATAGGCGGCAAAGACTTCGGCCTCGCGTGCGTAGAGTTTTTTCTGTATCAGCGAGAGCGAGTCCCACCTCGGCAGCTTTGTGCCAGCATACGCGGCCTGCCCGTCCGGCCACGGGGTGAGCTGGGTATCTGGCGGGATCACGCCGAGCCGCTTCTGGTTGCCGAAGATCTGCTCGCGCAACTTTTCCCAGCCCATGTCGAACTTGCCCTTGAACTTGTCAATCCACTCCTTGGTCGGTTGGTGGGGTGAGTGGGTGCCGCCGGGTACGTAATAGAGGAGGAACGGCGTATCGGGTGCGGCGGCGTTTAGACCGCTCAAGTATTTGATGGCATCGTCCGCCAGATCGGTGGTGAGGTTGTAGCCAGGCTTGCCGATCCATGGAAACACCGGGGTCGTATTGCGATACAGATAGGGCGTCCACTGGTCGGTCTCGCCACCCATGAACCCGTAGAAATACTGGAAACCCATCCCGACCGGCCATTGGTCGAAGGGCCCGGCTACGCTGTATTGATAGGTGGGGGTGTTATGATTCTTCCCGAACCATGACGTGGCATATCCGTTGTCTCGCAGGATCGTGCCGATAGTGGCAGTCTCCGGACCGATTACAGAATCGTAACCCGGGTAGCCGGTGGACATCTCACCGATCACGCCAAAGCCTGACGAGTGATGGTTGCGGCCCGTGATCAGCGCTGCGCGGGTGGGCGAGCATAGCGCAGTGGAGTGGAACTGGGTATAGCGTAATCCCGCCTTGGCGATGCGATCCAGCGCGGGCGTCGGGATGACGCCGCCGAAGGTGCTCGAAACTCCGTAGCCCTGGTCGTCGGTCATGATGAGGAGGATGTTGGGCGCACCTTTGGGCGGCACGACCCGCGGCGGCCACCATGGCTTGGAATCCTTAGCGCTTTCCTTGATCACGCCGCCGAACTTCATCGGCGGCGGAGGGAGTTGTTTCCCGTCGAGCGTTACGGTGGCGCTGGGCGAACCCGGCACGCCGGTGATTTGCTGGGCGTTTACGACGCTGGCCGTCATTACCCAGGCCATCGTCAATACCATACCCACTGACAGGTTGTCCCTAATATACCGTCTTGTCCTCATGCTCCCCCTGCCTTTAACTTGGCGAAGTCAGCTTGACGAAACGCCGGTAAGGTTTCTATCCGACCTTGGTCCGATCCACCTTTGTGGCCACCGGCGCAGAGTCAATTGTCAGGGCTGTGCGACTCTGTAAACGACCTCGCCATTGCTGAAGACAGGTTCGTAATACGTCGACCCCGAAACATAGTATGTGACGCCGTTCAACGTGGTTTGATGCGCGCCCGACGGCGGTGAAGGCACCATCGCGCCGGCGGGGGGAGCTACTACCTGGTAACCTCCCGCTTGAATCGGCGCTACGAAACCGCCGTTGGAATAGTAGTACGGCGTCGGCCCGGGAGCATAAACTTGAGCGGCTTCCCTGGGCACCGATGCCACCATCGCTCCGACCGCCATGCCGCCCAGGGCCGCGCCAACGTTACTTCCCGAGTTGCCGTTGTTTGAACTGCCCCAGCAACAACCACCATAGGGATTGCCGTTGTTGTGGTAGCCATTGTTGTTGTAGTTACCGTTGTTATTGTTGTTATTGTTGTAATTATGTTGCGAGCTTTGCATGGAGGTCGCAGTGTTCATCCGGTTGGTGTTCACATTGTTAGCCTCATTCATGGTGCTCGTGTGCTCGTAGCTTTGCGTGTTCAGCGTGCTCTGGTGCATCTGACTGGCGGTGTTCATCTGCGCCTGCTGAGAGGTCTCCTTCTGCTGCTGGCCCTGAAGCGCGGCTTGTTGCCGTTGACTCTGTTGCTGAGCGGGGTTGTACGAAGAGCTACTTGCCGATTGCGAACTGCTGGACGGATGATACTCGGACTGCGAACTACTGGAGGGATGATATTCGGATTGCGACTGCGAACTACCGGATGGATGGTAAGCGGACTGCGATTGAGAACTCCCGTAGGAATGAGAACCGTACTGAGATTGGGAGCTTCCGGATGGATGATAGCTGGACGATTGAGAGCTTCCGTACGAGTGTGAGCTGGATTGAGAGTAGCTGTTGGCGTGGCTCACGTTTCCGCCGCCAAATCCGTCTCTGCCGAAGGATCCTCCCCCGCCGCTAGGGTGATATCCGCCGCCGCCACCGCCCCCTGCGAATCTCCCGCCGCCGAAGCCGAGCGCTGCGGGAGCAGTGGCGAGCGCAATTCCGAGAATTACAGTAGCGATGCGGGCGACCGATCGTCCGCGGGTCAAATGAACCAGTGCGCTGTTCATGGATGGGGCTCCTTCACATCGACGATTTTTATCCGCACCGCTTTCTTTGGAATTTGGACAGCAAAGCGGGCATTGGGAATCGTCCCGGGAAACTTCCAGTCGGAAATCACGGCGGCGTACTGCGGCAGACCGGGCGTCATGCGGTAGTTGATCACGACCTTGCGCGGCAGGGGTTTTCCGGAGCGTTGGATCCAAATCTGCCAGTCGACGTTGCTTTGGGCGAAAGCCAGGTGATCGCAGGCAACGCCTCCTACATCACCCACGCCGACATAACTGCCGAAGAGAATCTTGTTGCTAATTTTTTCGCATGGATTGCTCAGGGCCAGATCGGCAAGTGGAATCGTAAGGTTGTGCATCTCCGCAACGCTATCGAGCATCCCGTCGATCGAGGGCGGCACGGGCGCGCTCGCATAGGTCATGCTGGGCGCGTCGAAGATCGTGAGGGTCTTGCCGTTGTACCAGAGGCGCTTGGCTCCCAGATCGCTCTCGTAGTCGACCGCCAATGCGTTGGGCCTGCGAACCGCAAAATCCGAGGCGCCGGCGAATTGAAGCTTCACATCGGACGGCATCACCTGATCGAAATTTATCTCCGCGTGGAAAGTGAAAGCGTCCGAATCGGCCAACACGGTACAGGCGCGACGCAGGATTTGGCTGGCATGCGGATCCACTTCGCCACCGGATTCTTGCCGCACGGCCGCGGCTTGCGGCTGATTGCCAGGAGCGGTCGGCTCGGCCGCGACCGCCAGGCTAGCGACCACGAACACTGTCGCCAGTGCCATCAGGCAACGTGTCACGAACAATTTACTGCTCATCTCCACTTGCTCCGTGTGATTTGCCTCGCGCGGGCTATTTAGACCGTTGCGACTCTATGAATGCCTCGCGTCTCAGCTCGATCATCTAACACGCCGGCTTGGCGTTGATAGTTGTACTTTGGATCAATACGGGAGGTCCTGCTGAATGGCGGCATCTCCCCGGCTAGTGGCCGACAATGGCGAGGGCATTACGCAACGGAGCGTCGGAGATCTGCATCAGCCCAGCGAAAGGACTATCCAGCTCCAGGATCAGGAAGATCGCGCCTGAAACCGATAGCGCACACAGGAATAGAGTAGCAACGACTGTTGCGTTGTAGGGCGCGAACAGGCCGAAGCTGGTGAAAATGATGGCGAGCCAGAAAACCATCACCACCAAAAATGGCGCCGGGATGGAACTACCAGCCTGCTCCAGCAGCAGCGAACGCGCTTGTCCCAGCCCGAGAGCTATCTGCAGTGCTTGACTCTGAACCGAGCGCTGGAAGTCGTTGCGCGGCGCGAGTCCCTGAATGTTTTCATAGAAACTTGCGCTTGCCGCCCTCGTCTCAGCGGAGTCCAGTTTCTCAGCTCGGGACGTGTTTCCCGACCAATTCCGATCCAGTGACAGAGCGGCGCGGCGGAGCGCGTCGCGGGCTTCCTTGGTCTCCGGTCCGTAGCGGGCCAGGATGCGATCGAGCTGGATGACGTTAGCAGACATCTGGGTGAATTCGCTCTTCTGTGCGTCGAACGAACTTTTTGCCGAGGCGATCAACAGGCCGAGCACCAGAGCGGACATCGTCGCGATGAGAGCCATCCCGAGTTTCACGACATCTTTGGAATCTGAATCCAGGTGATGCGGGGGCAGGATCCTGCGAAGAAGCATGCCGAACAACGCTCCTCCAAATACACCCGCGAACACGACCCAAGTTATTGCCATCGGACTCACGATTCTCTCCTAGTCTGTGCGGGAGGAAACGACCACTTTTCCGATACGCGCTAGCCGCCTATCGTGGCGAGACTCACCATTTTCTGAATTCCGGAAAGGCCACAATCAGCCCAAAGTTGACGCCGGTCTGCGGTGCGATTGGCGCAAATTTTCGATAGACCGTCCACTGCCCCGTCACATAAAAGTTGAGCGGTGGCAAACCCGGACGAACTATCACATCTCCGATACCGAGGCTCAGCGGCAACACGGTTGCCGAATGATGACGCCAGCCGAACGCCCAGGTGGCCTCCGCGGATCGCAAATACCAGCCTTTCCAGACATGAAGCGCCAGAGCTGGCAGAAACTCGAGCGTGTTCTGGGGCGGGCGCCTGCGCGACGTGTAAGCGAAGGAAATCGGGTTCTGCAAAAGGAAACCCATTACTAGCCATGGAATGCCAGTGTAAACAGCTCCCATTGCCGGGCCCGCTTGCCATGCGCCTTGCCCGGCGCTCCTGGAGGTCGCGGTCGGAAACACGAACATCGGCCCCAACCCGATCTTGAGGTGTGTTTCGTCGCTCGGCCAGGGTAGTACGGCCAAATCGAACAATTGGATGTCACCGAACTCGGTTCGCGTGCCACCCCTGGCACTTGGAACTGTCACCAGTGAAAAGCTTGGGCGGATCAGCTGGATGAGAGGAAATAGTGAGAATCGCCGTACCCGCGGGATGATCGGTCTTAGAATGACCTGATTAGTCTGAACATGAGTGCCGAAATTCGCTGGCGTGAAGGCGTCCTTAAGGGAAATCTGAGGCAGCGTTGTAAGAGGATCAGTGAAGTCTTTGATCAGTTTTTCTTCGGTGGCCAGATCCGGTGTCTGAGCCTGAGCACAGTTTATACATGGAACCGTCATCCATAGGAATATCAATAACGCGCAAAGCGCCGCACGAGCTTTCCATATCGACTTCCAATAGGCATTCAAAGCTGATCGCATGCGCATGCCATCGTGGAAATTGCCACTACCGCCCGAGCGTGACGAGACGTATTCGCGGATTCTGGTCATAGTTAGCTCGCGGAACAGATGTCTGAAATAGTCATTCCCCTCTGGCTGATTTTGTAGTGTCGAGGTCGTGGGTTTGTGGTTTTCCGGCTGGACTGACAGCTTGGCTCATCTGCATTCCCACTAACCGCGCGACCAGTATTGCCAGGTAAAACTGGCCGGTGATTCCTTCGGCCACCGCCGCGTAACGGGCCTGCAGAGTTACCGGAGTGATGACCCGATGGTCGAGAGCGTAGTCAGGCTGAAGTAGATGAGAATCGGGAAGGCCTGCTGCTCATTCGAAATAGGGGTGGGAGTGCTTCCGAGGCTGAAAGCGAGCGGCTGCAGGTGATGCAGCAGGATATAGAAAAGCCCGAAGGTGAATCCGAGCAGTAGATAGACCGAAATCGACATGCTGATGGTTTCGCTGGTGATCTCCCTTTGCCTGAGCACGCCACGCAATAGGTGCCAGGTTATGAAGGCGAAGAGCAGCAGCCACAAGATGGCCTCGCTCAGATAAATTGCAGGGCTGGGTACGAGAATGGCCGCCAGGCGGGCCACAATCGCGGGCACTGCGAGCGCCCAGCCGACGAGGGCGCGTCTCCTCCGCTGCGCCAGAAGAGTATCCCGCTCGCCTACCAATTCGTCGACCTGAATGGCATAGAGCGCAAAAAGGAGCACCAATAAAAGTACGCTACTGAACGCGCCGGTGGCGATTCCGCCGTCGCCGATCAATGGCCGCACCATGAACAACGCCACAATCGCCACCAGCAGAGCTGTGTGTCGGCGCGGCGCGAGATTGCGATGAAGAGCTTCCCGCAATTCTTCCAATACTCTGTCCTCCCTCCGATAGGCGCGCAGTTCCCGAGCCGCAGCGGATCTTTGACTACGGCCTAGCTGACTGCGGCTGATCCTCGGCTTCCGCCCGGATCGCCGTGGCGATTTCGCCGCTCATCTTCGCCAGCGCGCGGCTGTGGGCGGCGGCGAGCGCGTCGAAGCCGTCGCCTTGCACGGCCTCGCGTGCGACCGTGCGGCCCGAGCGCGTCTCTCCGCCCGCCGTCCTGTGCACCGTCCACACCGCCTCAACTAGCGCTGCCTGGCTCGGAACCGAATCGAAGCGCTGGATGTCGATGGTGACGCGATAAGCGGGGACGAAGTTTGCCATCGGCGCGGAGGCCACGTTCGGCGTCCCGAGCAGCTTAACCAGGTCGCCGGCGACGACTTGCGCGACGGCGTCGTTGAGCGGCGCGGCCCAGCGGTTGAACTCATCGACTTCGACACGGTTGGGCGCGGCCTGGACCACGAACTCCGGCCGATCGACCGCAGCGGGGACCGAAACCGGGCCGACCATGATCGGGTAATTCACGGGCGCCGCGCCGTCGGAGAGCGCAGTCGGGTCAAGCGTGTAGAATCGCGAGGGCGCCGTGGCGCAACCGGATGCGGCAGCCGCGAGCAACGCGATCGAGACCATCAGATGCGCAGTGCGGCGTGCCATCACTTCGCCTCCCCTTTCTTGCCGCGAAGGAGCGCCTCGGGATGGCGCTCGAGATAATCCGCGAGCACGCGCAACGAGCGAGCCGCGCGGCTAACCTCCTGCAGCGTGCTGTTCATTTGCTGGAGCTGCGCGGAATTCGGCTCGGTGAGACTGGCAGTGTTGGTGAGCGTGCCCCGCGCGCTCACCAGGGTGCCGCGCGCCGCCACCAGCGTCTGATCCAGTTCGGCGATCGCCGTGGTCAATTCATCGCCGATCTGCTGGAGCGGCATCTTGTCGAGCTTGTTGATGATATCCGTGACCTTGGTCTCCATCACCTGGAGCTGACCCGGAATGGTCGGCAACTCCACTGGCGTCTGCGACCAGTCCACCGTCGCCGGGGGCGCGCCAGGAAAAAAGTCGAGCGCTACGAACACGGCCCCGGTCAGCAGGTTCCCCGTGCGCAACTGCGCGCGGACCCCGTGCGCCACCATGGCGTCGATCAGCCTCCTGCGCATCCGCTCGAGATCCGCGCCGGACACCCCTTCGATCACCTTCACCCCGAGTCTCTGCGGGTCGAGGCGGATAGTCACCGGCACCGAGAACTCGAAAGTCTTCAGGTCGATTTGCGCGCGAATGTCTGCGACCTCGCCGATCGGGATGCCGCGGAACTCGACCGGCGCCCCGGGCGTGAGTCCCCGCACCGAGTCCTTGAAGATGAGCCTGTAAGTTTGCGGACTGCGAGCGGCCGGCCTGAAGGCCTCCGCTCGATCACTGAACAGAATGAAGAGGGTGTTGGCCTCGGCCGCAGGCAAAACCGCACCGCTTGCAGGTGCCTCGAACGCGATGCCGCCGATCAGGACAGATAACAGCGACTGGGTCTGCACGCTGAGGCCGTTGGCAGAAAGTGACACGTCGATCCCGCTGGCCTGCCAAAAACGCGTATTCGCGGTCACGTATTCATCATAGGGCGCTCTCACGAATACCTTGACGGTGAAAAACTTTCCGTCCTTGTCCAGGATGTATGACGCGACCTGACCGACCTGCAGACGCCGGAAGAACAGCGGCGTGCCGGTGTCCAGCGAACCCAGGTCGGAGGTCTTCAGCACGAAGAAACGTCCAGGCGCGTTGCCGGTCACCACCGGCGGCGTCTCGAGCGCCACGAAGTCGCGCTTGGGCTCCTTTGAACTGCCGATTTCCACCCCGATATAGGCTCCCGAGATGAGGGTGCCCAACCCGGTCACGTTGGCGCCCGAGATGCGCGGCCGCACGACCCACAGCCGCGTGTCCTCGACCAGAAAATCCTCGGTCCGTGGCGTCATCTGCGCTGTGGCTATCACGCGCTCGTGATCCTCCGTCAGCCGGATCGCCGTGATCGTGCCGATGTCGACGCCGCGGTAGTTGATCTTGGTTTTGCCGGCCTCCAGCCCTTCGGCCGACTGGAACACGATGGTGATCTTCGGCCCCTCGCTGCGGATCCGGGCCACGGCGACCCACACGCCGAGCGCCGCCGCCAGGATCGGGATGAGCCAGACCGGGGAGAGCCGCGTTTGCTTCCTCGGCACAGCCCTCGCGTCAGGGACTGAAGGAATCGGTGGGTCGCGATCAGGCATATCGAACCTCTTTGGAGCTCGTGGCATCCCAGATCAGCCGCGGATCGAAGGACTCGACCGCAAGCATTGTCAGCACCACCACCGCCGCGAAGAAAAACAGCCCAGGCCCCGGCTCCACCGACATCAGCGGCTGGAGCTGGATGAGCGCGGCGGTGAAGGTGTCGACAAACACGTCGACCATCGACCAGCGCCCGATGAACTCGACCATCCGGTAAAGCCGAATCCGCTGCGTGTTGTTCTTGATCGACCCGCGCTGCGCGGTGATGAGGAGGTAGGCCAGCGCCAGAATTTTCGCGCTCGGGATCATGATGCTCGCGAAGAGCACGATCAGCGACAGCGGCCATCCGGTCGGCGACCACAGCAGCACGACGCCTTGCAGGATGGTGTCGGACTCGGCGCCCGCGGCCGTGGTCGTGGTCAATACGGGGAGAACGTTGGCCGGGATGTAACAGACCGCCGCGGCAATCAGGAAGGCCCACGTGCGCTGGAAGCTGGCCGTTTTGCGAAAAGTGAGCTCCTCGGCGCAGCGTGGACAACGCCCTTCTTCCTCGCCCCGCACCGGGCGCGAAAGCAGGCCACAGGTCTCGCAGCTCTGCAGGCCCTGCTGCATCGCGGTGGGGGCGGCCGCACTCATGACGTTCCCTCGGCCATGGGATTCCCGGCAGAGGCGCGCTGCGTTCCGGCCTCCGCCCATTGGATCCTTTCCCACACCTCGCGGGAGTCGAAATTCGACTGCATCGCGGCCAGCAGAAAAACCAGCACCCACAGCACGAACAACGCTATTCCCGGAATTACGGTCGCGTAGTCCGCGATCTTGACCAGAGCGACCAGCACGCCGAGCATCATGACCTCGATCATGCTCCAGGTCCGGGTGGTCGGATGGTGGCGCAGCAGCGTCCCCACCCATCTCGGCGGACGTTCGCGATGGGCTCCGAGCACGATCGCCAGCATGAAGCCAATCTGCAGCGCAGGCGCGATGACCGCGGTCAGGAGCACCAGCACCGCGACCATCTGCTGCCCGTTTTGCCACAAATGGTCAGCGCCTCCGATCACGGTGGTCGAGGCCGCGCGCCCGACGATCGTGAGGCCGAGCATCGGAACCGAGTTCGCGACGATATAGAGCAGCGCGGCCCCGAGCGTCAGCGCGAGCGTTCGATTGAGCGAGTCCTCGCGGCGGCGCCACAGCTCCTTGTCGCAGCGCGGACAGCGCGCAGATGCGCCCGGCGCGAGCTCCGGGAGCCGTTGCAGCAGATCGCAATGCGGGCATCCGATGAGCGTGGTGTCGGCGAGCGGTTCGTTGTACACGTGGCTATTGCTCGACGCTCTAGAGCTGAAAATGCGGGAACAAGAGGGTTACGCCGAACCGGACAGTGTACATAGGCGTGATGCTGGTATATTGCCGGTAGGCTGTCCATTCCCCCGACACCCAGGTATTGAGCTCGGGCCCCTCGAACTTCCACACGCGCCCGAACCCCAGGCTGATTGGAATCGTGGTCGAAGTGCCGTGGCGCCAATTGACGGTCCAGGTTGAGTCCGCAGATTTCACGTACCAGCCGCCCCCGAGCGTGTATGAGATCAGCGGTTGGAACTGCATCAGGCTTTGAGGGGTCGCCGAGGAATTGGTGTACTCGAACGAGATAGGGTTCTGGAACAGAAAGCCGACCATCAAATGCGGAATGCCCCGGTAAGAAACGCCGAGCGCAGGTCCCACCTCCCACGCGTGCTTACCGGCCTTGGAAACTGTTCCTGTCGGAAACACGAAAGTTGGCCCAATTCCCCAGCCGAATCCGGTTTCCTTAGGGTTGGGCCAGTTGGAGACGAACAAATCGAGGAGTTGCATGTCGGCGAATTCGGTTATGGTGGAACTGCCTCGCGACGTGGCTAGAGTCTGTACTTCGAAAGTCGGCCGAAGGAGTTGCTTGAATGGGAAGAGTGCAAACGACTCCACCGGTATAACTGGCCGCAGCTGAACCGTGTTGGTCTGCGCGGTCGTTTGGAAATTCCGCGGGGTGTATAGATCCTGGAGTTTCAGTTGTGTGAGAATCGCGGTTGGATCGTCGACTTCGCGCGCCAAGACGTCTTCCTCAGATTCGCTGCTCGCTAAATTGAGTCCGAGGCTCTGACCTCGCGCGCTGCTCACAATCACGAGAAGCGCGAAAGCGAGCAGCGAGAGCGTTCGCAAAACGGTCATCCAGGATCTCGCGCTTCTTCAGCTTCGGTGCCCGCGAGCGCCCATCCGAGGACGCCCGCCGTTAAGGCCATTTCTATTTACTGGCCAGTACCTTTGCTCGCCGCCTCCGCCTCAGCCATTTTTTTCGCCATCTCAGCTTTCACCGCGTCAAGGTTGAAACTCGCGCCCCGCTGCATCGGCGGGTAATCGAGGAAGGTCTTGAGTTCCTTGGCCATCAACTGCTGGACGAACACAAAGCGCCAGAACTGGAACTTGAACCAATCGAAGTATTGCTGCGCACCGTCTTTCGTTCCATTGTTGGGCCAGCCAGTCCGCTCGAAGGGATCCAGGCGAAGGTTGGTGATATAAGGCACGTCCGGATGGGTCTTATCACCCAGCCAGCCATTGGGCTGGTCGATGAAACGATACTTATAGTCGTCAATGCGCACCGCGCCGACTGTGCTTTCGCCTAGGTAAAAGATTTCGTGGCGCGCGGACGGTCCTTTGCCGGTGATGGCCGCCATCTGGTTGTAGCCATCCAGATGGTTCTTGTAAGTCCGGTCGCCGATCGTCTTGCCCTTGAGCAATTCCTCGGTGATGTTCTGATTGCCGGCCGCGGCCACGAAGGTTGGAAGCCAGTCTAAGCCGGAGAAGATGCCGTTCTGCACGGAGTCCGCCGGCGCATGGCCAGGCCAGCGGAGGATCGCGGGCACACGGAAACCGCCCTCGAGGACTGTTCCCTTGGACTGCGCGAACGGTGTCTGACCGCCATCAGGCCAAGTGAAGACTTCGGTGCCGTTATCTGTGGTGAAGACCACGATGGTGTTGTCGTCGACACCGATGTCCTTGAGTTTCTTCATCACCAAGCCGACGTCGTCATCGAGCTGGGCCATGCCGGCTTCCTCTTCCGACCAGCCATTCTCCGAGTTGCGCATCGCCTCATACTTCTGGGAGAGATGCGTGACGATGTGCATGCGCGTCGGGTTGAGCCAGACGAAGAATGGCTTGCCATCGTTTTGGGCCTTCTCTATAAATTTGATCGCGAGGTCGCGAATCTCGTCGTCCACCGTCTCCATCCGTTTCGGATAGAGCGGGCCGGCATCCTCGATCCTCTGCTTGCCGATCCTGCCCCAGCGGGGCATCACGGTGGGGTCATCATTGTCAGTGGCCCAGCTATGAACCATGTTGCGCGGGCCGACGACATTCAACAGGTTCTGCGGATAGTTGGGATGTGCCGGGTCTTCCATCGCATCGAGGTGATATAAATAGCCGAAGAATTCGTCGAAGCCGTGGACGGTGGGCAGGAACTCATTGAGATCGCCAAGGTGGTTCTTGCCAAACTGACCCGTGGCATAGCCCATGGACTTAAGCACCGTGGCGATGGTCACCGCTTCGGCCGGTATACCTATCTTGGCACCGGCTTGGCCGACCGTGGTCATGCCGGTACGGATCGGCAGCTCGCCAGTGATGAAGTTCGCCCTACCCGCAGTGCAGCTTGCCTCGGCATAGTAGTCAGTGAACAACATGCCCTCCTTGGCGAGCTTGTCGAGGTTCGGCGTCCGGCCCGCCATCATGCCGCGGTGATAGGCCCCGATATTCCACATGCCGATGTCGTCGCCCATGATGACGATAATGTTAGGTTTTTTTTCCTGTGCTCCGGCCTGCGAGGCCAATCCGGACAGACAAGCCAGCAGCACTGCGGCCGAGAAAACGCCTAACAGTTTCGGGACATTGCGATGAAAGCTCATTTGGGATCCTTGTAGAAGTGTCTTCCTCAGTTGCTGGCTGCCGTTGAATTCGACTGCTTGCTATGTTGTGCGGTCGACATTTTAACCTTCGTGCGACTGGGCTTTCGCCAGAGCGGTAAGCTCCGTCCAATCAAAGTCTGGTGCTTACGGTTGTGCGCTTTCATGGACCGACCAGCCATTAGCCTCGAGCTGCTGGCGCGCGAGCGGAGTCATTTTGGCGGGAATCCAGAGAACGCGATGCTGGAGAGCGAGCAATTCAGGGGTTGTCACAAATGCAGCTATGCGCGGCGTCCACGATACGTAGTCGACCGGCGCGGGCACTATAACGGTGCCATTCTGATCGTGAGCAACCAGCACTCCGGGAGCCTGAATCTGGGTAATCGGACTCTTCTGCTGGCCCCATTGATTGAGCATGCGTATGGAAGTAGCCAGGAAACGCGCCTGGTACTCCGTCATCATGCTGCCTAGATCCACCGCCGCGGCGCGACGGCCCGGAATATCGCCCAGAGCTTCGAGGTCTTCGACCACGGAAACCTGCAGACTCAATGGGACTGCGGAATTGCTGATGAAGGTGGCGATCTCTCCCTGCGACAGTCCAAAATTCTGGAGCTTTTTCTGAACGAAGATAATCAGGTCTCCCTTCGGTTTCTGATAGACCAGGTCGTTAGTGAACTCCACGCCCGAGATGATGATCGAGCCGGGGACCGCCATCATGGCGGCATCGACCGTCAAGCGGGCAGAGAACATGACCCAGGCGACCGAGTTCAGCTTCTTGGTGAGAATCGGATCGGAACTGTAGGGATCGACATGCAGCTTTTTCGCCAGGTCCCGACGGACCTGGTCATATCCCAACGCGGTCATCGTCGCATTGCCCGCCTGACCGGCGGCTTTCCCGCTTCCAAACGAGTTCGAGGCCGACGAAGCTATTTCTCCCGCACCCATAGTGACGCGGCCAAACAAACTCCCAATCCCGCTGGGTAGTCCGGTTACCGTATCCATCGGATGGATAACCATATTTGCTGCAGCCGCAACCGGGCGTTCTGCGCTTTGGGCCAGCGCATTGGCAAATACACCGGTCTTACTTACGTTCTCGAGATCTGCGATCGCGGGTATCTCGGACAGCCGTATCTTCAGCAGATCGAGGCTTTCCACCCGATATGTCCCTGCGTCGTCCTGAAATACTGACGCGTCGGCGACGATGGTGTATTGGCCCATAGCGCCGTTAGTCGGCACCTGCTGCTCGACGTGAAATCCGGGGCCGGAAAGCGCACTCTCCGGCAAAAGTTGGGTGGCGTTTATGATCGGCGGCTGCTCAAACTGGCCGGCGCCTTGCGCCCACAGCACTTTGGGCTCCAGGAATACGACCGCCATCACCGCATAAGCACCAAGCCGTAAAGCATGGCGCGATGGCATCCGGCTCAACGAATTAGTCTTGATCATTTTTTCCCCCTGCTACGCGGCGTGAGTCGGCGCAGCTCGAATTCAATTGAAATACCAGTGCGGACGCTGTTTACTTCGCTGCCAAAACGGTGCTCGATTTACTCGATGTCCGTGCAGCCGCGCAGGCTTTTGCGCCAGGCAGCCCTAAGGTTTCTATGTTTCAGGAGGGGAGCGCTATTGTACTTTGGTACAATAGCGAGCGGTCACCGCAAGGCGCAGAATTCTGAATGGGTGTCAATGTGCGCAATGGCCTGAATGAGGCGCGCACGTTTTCTCGCTGAGCCGGTATCGCTAATTGTCGACAAAATCGAGGGCCACGGTGATCGTGGTAGATGATGACGCGTCTATGCGGCGCGCACTACGAACACAGTTGCAGGTTTTGGGATTCAACGTATTTGTCTGTCAGAGCGCGGAGGAGTTGCTGGCCAGCGAGTTTCCTGCCGATGACGCGTGCCTGTTATTGGACGTCTGGATGCCGGGAATGAACGGGATTGAACTCTGCCGGAGGTTGGACGCTGCAGGACGGCGGTGGCCGACTATTCTGATGAGCGGCCTCGAAGACGAAAAGACCACGCAAATCATGCGCGAAGCCGAGCCGATCGCACGCTTGTTCAAGCCGTTCGAAGAAAAACAGTTGATACGTGCTGTCCGGAAGGCGTTGAGTAAAAGCGTAAATTTGCTTTATTAAACGCTAAAGGGCCGCAACGAATTGGTTCTTCACTGAAACCCGTAACCATTTCTTCTTGATTCTCTTACCCCACAGTTGCGCACAAACGCTCGCGTTAGCGCGATCGTTTGCCATAAGATCTGGCTATAAGTGAGCACGTGTTAACAGCGAGCCTGTATTCTCCACTGCTGTCCGTGGTTCACAAGGGGCCGCTCCCCCGTAAGAGCGTTCATGCCACGGATGGCTGACCAGCGTAAGACCCAACCAACGCGCGATCGTACTTCGCGCAGCATCCGCCCGCGTCGAGAAATCGACCGTTTCGAGTCGCTTGTTAGCGAACTATCGGCGGCGATGACACGGGCTTCAGCTCATGAAGTCGATCGCGAAATCGAGCTTTGGTTGGGCAAAATTAGTCAAGCCCTAGGCCTGGATCGAAGCGGCATTTATGAGCGTGACTCGTCTTCCGATCCTGTGCGCACCACACATACCTGGAAGCGGCCTAATATTCCTCCATTACCTCGGGATTTCGATCCGGGGAAGGTCTTAAAGAGGACCACCGAATATGTTCTGGCAGGCAATCAGCTCGTGTTCTCGTCACCGACCGGAGTTCCCGCCGAACTGACGGATGCAAGAGACTTCGTCGCGCAATACGGGCTCAAGGCTTCCGCCATCATTCCAATGTGGGCCGGTGATCAAGTGATCGGCGCGGCGGGTTTCGACAGGTTCCGCGCAGCTCGGGAATGGCCGTCAAAACTGCTCGACCAACTCACCCTGGCGGTCAGGCTCTTTGGCAGTGCAATCGAACGCAAGCAGTCGGAAATAGCCTTGCAAGCAGCCCGTTCCGAACTCAGGATCGCCTCGCGCCGCAACATGATGAGCCAACTCGTCGCCTCGCTCGTGCACGAAATCAATCAGCCCCTTGGCGCAATATTGAGTAACCTCGGAGGTGTCACGCGCCTGCTGTCGCAGAAAAATACGGAGCCCGCTATGGCTTTGGCCGCGGTCAGCGATGCGATTGAAGACACCAAACGCACGGCTGAAATCATTCGGCGGGTCCGATTCATGTTCAAGGGACATGCTGAGCGCAAAATCGCGATCGGTATCGGCGAGTTGGTCACCGAAGTGACGAAGTTGATTGCCAGCGAAGCAGCGCTTCGGAAGATCCTGATGCGGGTCGAGATTTCGCCGTTCGTGAAACGGGTTGTCGGAGATCGCGTGCAACTGCAGCAATGCGTCTTGAATCTGCTCATAAATGCCTTCGACGCGGTCAGAGACGGCAATTCCGACCGGCGCGAAGTTGCGATCACAGTTGCTTCGGAGAAGACCGGATGGGTGAGAATAAGCGTATGCGATAACGGCCCAGGAATTGCCCCATCGGTCGCCAACCGGCTGTTCGAGCCATTTGTTACGACCAAGAGCGAAGGGATGGGTTTGGGCTTGTTATTGACCCGATCGATCGTCGAGCAGCACGGCGGTAGAGTCTGGGCTGCGCCGAATCCCGAGCGTGGCACTACGTTCGCCTTTACGCTTCCAATCGCGCAACGGAAGCAATCCCGCGCCGCGAAGAACCACCAGTGAAGGGGAAAATCGGAGGCTGTCGGCCTCTTTCCCCTATATAAGCTTCAGGGAACTCCGACTCTTCCGTTCAGCTGGGCAACCTATCTGACTTAACCTCATACCTTTCAATGAGACTTTGATCCTATTCGCGAGGATCGATACCGCGATCGAAAAGAGAGTTTGCCCTGCCCGCGATTGGCCTTTGCAAAGCGGGCGCATATGCATCCTGCAGCCTGACTTAGAAGAGATTCGAAATAGGCGCGTCAGGCTGCTTGACCAAAAGCTGCGTGAGCCGTAGCCGTCGATTGTCGCTGCCATTCCGCGCGCTGCAGCCGGATGGCGCGGCTCAGGCAGCAATTTGAAATTGAATCGAATGAATAAAGCGCCAGGGCGCGGCGTCTTGTCTATGCGTCATTGATTTGTAACGTTCGTTTCATGTAACAAGTGTGGCACTTACATGAAACGACCGATTACATGAAACGCCTGTTTTCGAGATGACAAGAGTTCCGGTGCCCGAACGCCGGGCAAAATTGCTGGACGAAATCGTTGACTATATTCTTAGCAACGGCCTCGCCGGACTCTCCTTACGGCCGTTGGCGGCGGGCGTCAATACAAGCCCCCGAATGTTGCTCTATTTTTTTGGCTCCAAGGAGCAATTGATATCCGACGCGCTAGCTCAAATCCGTTTGCGGCAACAGGCCGACTTTGGGCGTGCCTTAGCAGGGTCCGGCCGGCGTCGGGAGCGGCTTTTGCGCGCGTGGAGCGCCTGGTCCTCGCCAAAGATGGCGAAATTCTGGAGGTTCTGCTTCGGAGTCTATGGCCTCGCGCTTCAGAACCCCAAACAGTTCGCGGTGTTCCTGGAACAGTTCATCGGCGATTGGTTGCCGCCGTTCGAGCAGGCGCTTGGCGCCGCCGGTTTTTCTCCCGAGCGTGCGCGCAGTCTGGCCACGCTCTCCTTGGCTGCGATGCGCGGGCTGCAACTGGACCTGCTTGCTACCGCCGAGCGCGCCCGTATCGACGCAGCATTCCGGGAAATGTTGGCACTGTTAACGCTGGCGTCCCGCGGTGCACCGAATGAGAGTACTCGACGAGCCGCCAGGAAAAAGCATCGATCAACAGCCGCCGCCGGATTGGAGCAAGACAGAAAAAAAACCATCGTGGGCGGTCCCGCCAGGGCAAAGAGGCGTCGCCATTGACGACTGGGGGACGACTTGGGGGACACAACCTGGCGGGCCGTCCACCTTCCTCGAAATACACGTCGCGGCGTAGGGTCCACGACGCAAAAGAACCGGGACTGATGTGTAAACGGAGGTATGGCAGATTGACTTTTGTATCGTTCGATAGAAAAAGACTTGCCCAGGATACTCTGTCGGCTATTTCGCAATTCGGCGCCGGCAAGAAATTCGTCGGGCATGATGGCCGAGAGTACGCGATCATCAGCGGAATCGAAAAGCCTGGATCGGAAAGCTTCATTGACGTGGCGGTGAAGGTCGACGGTGTGGAAAAAGCGGTCGCCAGATACGGGTGGTCCTGATCAGGATTTCCCTGCAATGAGTACCCCGCTGAGCACGACTGAAACTTTGTTTGCTGGTCAGGCCAAGGATGGAACCGTCTGCTTAGTGCAACTTGGTCGAAAAAATCGGCGCATTGCCGTCGCGATCCCAGCGTCAGGGCCCGCCGGCGCAGCCGCTCATAGCACATGCTCAATAAGAGCCCGCAAGGTCGCAACCGTCGTAGTCGTGGACGACGACCCGTCCGTTCTACGTGCTCTGTCGAGATTGATCCAAACCGCAGGCTTCAGGGTTCTGGCTTTCGACCGGCCAAGCGCGCTCATCGCAAGCGAAATACCAAAAGCCGACGCGTGCCTGATAGTTGATTTGAATCTTCCCGAGATGAATGGAAGCGAACTGTGTAGTGCGTTGACAGCATCAGGGCGCGGCCTGCCTGCTATATTGATCACCGGCCGAGACGACTCCGCGACCCAACGTCTCATCAAGGGGACGCATCCGGTTGCAGTGCTGCTCAAGCCGGTCGACGAGCGGGCCTTGTTCGACGCAATCACACGAGCGCTCGCGCCTCAGTGATTGTAAAGCGTCGACTCCATGGCGAGTCTGCGCTCCCCCTGCTCATCCGTGCACAGGTCTTGATTGCGCAGGTGCTCTACAGCCTGCTGCGAGCGTGGCGGAATAGCCACGTGCGTGTAGACCAGCCAGGACCCATTAGGATCGACGTTCACGTAACAATCGACTTCCGCGACCAGCTCTCCACGGGTAGGGTCACGGGTGCGACGAGGGGCACCAAGTGCGGGCTGTTCGATGGTGTAGCCTGGGCAGGCCGTACCGCGTCCGCGGCGAAGTAGTTCTCGATGGCACTCGCGCAGACAGCGTTGGCATCAAGTTCGCACCGTGGCGGCTCTGGTGCCGGTTCAACGTTTTGGGCATTGCATCCCGCGAACGCGACTAGAGCCAGCGCCCAAAGCGCGATCTTTTTCAGGTCGTTATGCTTCTTCACTGGATAATGCTCCGCAGCAGATTTCATGAGCCGGAGTATGCGCGGCTGCTTCGGCTCCTGAAATTGACCCTTGGTCCATTGTCCTTTGGTCCAATAGGCATTCTGTTCTGGACCAAAATCTAGCTCGCTGGCGCACATGCGGTCGCATTCACCCTGGAGCCCATAACGAGAGAGACACGAAGCTTATTCCCAGTGCCCACGCGAATAACCGATAAACATTCGCGTGAGTGTGCAAACACATCCGTATAATCCCCGACGAGGCACCCGGGGTCCCTCATTATCTCAAGCAACGTGACCAGACCTTCGCGCGCGTTCTTCTACGCTTTTCATCGGGAGCGCGGCCTTTGGAACTGCATCACGCTTGATGCGCTTGATTCCCCGAACCTGCGGGATATTTCGTCCGAACTACTGATCCAGATGAATCCGAACGAGGCTGCAGCCGTGTGCTCATCGGTTGGGAACACGGTGACCTTTCGATCCCCGCACGGCTCCGCCGGTCGCATCGCGCAGTGGCCCTCGAACATCGCGCCCTTGTGCACTACTAGATTGGGCGCGGTCAGTTTGCCCAATACCTTGGCAGAGGGGAGAAGCTCAATACGCTGGGTGCCGATGATGTCGCCTTTGACGTTGCCCGCTACGACGATCGATGTTGCCATAATCGGGGCAATCACCACGGCACTCTCGCCGATCAAGATACTGACCTTGGCAACAATCTCGCCCTCGATCTGGCCATCGATCTCCGCCGGCCCCTCGAAGTACAGCTTGCCGCTTATCTTGGAGGCCTGGTTTAGGTAGGTCAGACCCTCAAGCCGAATGCGCGCAGCTTGGCGCGGCGGTGCGATCTTGGCCTCATCTGCCGCAGAAGACTGCTGTGGCACCGAACTGCCCTGGTTTGGCTGCGCGGCTGAGTTGCGAGACTTGCGATAATGGACAGTGCCACCGGAGTTCAGACAACGCATCACGAACGATTTGCTGATCATTTCAATCTGCTCCGTGCGCTCTCGCTCAGATTCATCCGTTTTTCCAGTGGGCGCTATTGTACTTTAGTACAATAGCGAGTGGTCGCCGCGAGGCGCAGGATCCAATCGCATCAACGGCGCGAATGACCTACCAATGTTCTCGCAGAGCCGGTATAAGTGACTCTCGAAAAACCCTACGCCATTTCCGCGGAACTATGATCCGAAGACGCCTCCTCTCGCCGCTCGGTGATACAGGAAGAAGCCCTCGGCTGGTTTAGAAAGACGATGCGTTGCTCAAACTGCGGCTCACAGAATCCCGGAGAGAAAAAGTTCTGCGGCGACTGTGGCGCTCTGCTGGCGAACCGATGTCAGAAATGCAACGCGGAAAACGCGCCCGGCAGCCGGTTCTGCCATGATTGTGGTGCCGCGCTCGCCGCAAATGCGCCTACGTCTCGTACTAGACAACTCGCCGCGCCGCCGACTGAAACCGAGATTTGTGCAACGCCAGAGCAGGCAGATGCCCCGACGCTTGCAGACGGCGAGCGCAAGGCCGTCACCGCGCTGTTTGCTGACATCAAGGGATCGATCGAGCTGATGGAGGATCTCGACCCGGAGGACGCGCGGCGCGTGGTCGACCCAGCGCTCAGGTTGATGATGGACGCGGCGCATCGCTACGACGGCTACGTCGTACAATCCAGCGGCGACGGCATCTTCGCGCTGTTTGGCGCGCCGAGCGCGCATGAGGATCATCCGCAGCGCGCGCTGCTCGCGGCGCTGCGGATGCAGCAGGAGATCAAAAAGTTGGCAGGGTCGCTGCGTGCCGAGGGCCGCGCGCCGATCCAGATTCGGATCGGGCTCAACACCGGCGAGGTCGTGGTGCGCCCAATCCACACGGGCAAGCGGCAGGTCGAATACACACCAATCGGCCACACGGCCAATCTGGCCTCGCGGATGCAGACGCTCGCCGAGCCCGGCTCGGTGGTGGTTAGCGAGGCGACCTTTCGGCTGTGCGACGGATATTTCACCTTCCGGGCATTGGGACCGGCACGCATCAAAGGAATCAGCGACCAGGTCAACGTCTACGAGGCGACAGGGCTTGGAGTGCTGCGCACGCGGCTTCAGCGCTCGGCCGGGCGCGGTCTGACGAAGTTCGTCGGGCGCGAGCGCGAGATGGACGCGATGCGCCGCGCGCTGGACCTGGCCAAGCAGGGGCGCGGCCAGATCGTCACCGCGATAGGCGCGGCCGGGTTAGGAAAATCGCGGCTGTTCTACGAATTCAAGGCGACGGCGCAGAGTGGATGTCTCGTCCTGGAAACCTTCTCGGTCTCGCACGGCAAAGCCTCGCCCTACCTGCCCATCATTGAATTCCTAAACAACTATTTCGAGATCGAGGCCGAGGACGACGCACGCAAGCGGCGTGAGAAGATTACCGGCAAGGTCCTCACACTTGATCGTATGTTGGAGGATGCACTGCCGTACCTCTTCGCGCTCCTCGGAGTGGAGGAGACGTTCGATGCGCTAGCCCGGATGGACGCGGAGGCGCGCACGCGGCGCACCCTGGACGCCATCAAGCGCATCCTCCTGCGCGAGAGCCTCAACCAGCCGCTGCTCCTCATGTTTGAAGATTTGCACTGGATCGACGCCCAAACCCAGGCGCTGCTCGACCTGCTGGCCGATGCGATCGCCAACGCCCGGGTGCTGCTGCTGGTCAACTACCGGCCCGAGTACCGTCACGGCTGGGGTAGCAAGACTTACTATGCTCAACTCCGGCTCGACCCGCTCGGGCAGGAGAGCGCCGAGGAGTTGCTGGGAGCGCTTCTGGGCGACGACGCGGCCTTGCAACCTCTCAGACGTCTGATCATCGAGAAGACCCATGGGAATCCTTTCTTCATGGAGGAGACTGTGCAGGTCCTGCTCGACGAGGGCGTCCTGGTCCGCAACGGGGCGATCACACTGACCAAACCGCTGAGCGAACTGGGCATCCCGTCCACGGTGCAGGCGATCCTGGCCGCGCGCATCGACCGGCTCCCGCCCGACGAGAAGGATTTGCTCCAGACACTGGCGGTGGTGGGCAAGGAGTTCCCTCTCGGGTTAGTCAGACAAGTGACTGGAGAGTCCGACGACGAGCTGGATCGGATGTTAGGCGATCTACAGCTGAGCGAGTTCATCTATGAACAGCCGGCGCTGCCCGACGTCGAGTATAGTTTCAAGCATGCGCTGACCCTGGAGGTCGCCTATAACTCAGTCCTGACCGAGCGGCGGCGGGCGTTACACGAGCGGATTGGCGCAGCTATTGAGTCTATCTACGCCGGGCGGCTCGACGACCATCTAGCGGAGCTAGCTCATCAGTATCACCGAGCCGGAAACCCTGAGAAAGCAATCGAATATTTGCGAAGAGCTGGAGAACAGGCGGCCGCCCAAGGCGCCGATAGCGGCGCAATCGCGCAGCTCGGGGCTGCGTTAGAGCTCGTAGCGAACCTAGCGGACGATCACACCAGCCGACTCCAGGAAATGCGACTCCGAATTTTGATCGGGCCCAGTCTGATGGCGGTCAAGGGTCTGGGTTCCTCCGAGACAGCCGCGAACTATACGCGCGCGGTCGAGCTCTGCCAGCTAGCGGGAGATACCTCGGCACTCTTCGAGGCACTATCCGGACTATGGACCTTCCACTTGGTGCGCGCGGAACTTCGCGAGGCTGATGTGTTGGTACAGCAGCTTCTCGCATCAGCGCGTGAATCCGAGGACGATTCCCATCTTGCCTTTGCGAATTTCGCCGCGGGTAACACTGCATTCTGGTGTGGGCGACTTGAAACCGCCGCCGAACGCTTGGTTCAGTCGATCGCCGCGTGCAAGCCCGGACAACGCTCATATCAAGTCTTTGTTGACGATCCGGCAGTGTACTCAAGAGCCTACGCGGCGTGGACTCAACACTGTCAGGGTCGTCCGGATCAGGCACTGGCGACGGTCAGGGACTGCATGCAGGTGGCGCGGATGCAGTCTCACCCGCGGACGCTAGCCATGGCCACTCAATTCGCAGGACACTTGTACCTTTTCCGACGAGAGCCCGATGCGGTCGTCGAACATTGTAGGACGTTGACGTCGTTGGCCAGCGAGCACGGGTTTCCCTTTTATCGGGCGCTCGCGGAGATTTTGGCGGGTTGCGCTGCGATTCAGCACGGAGAGGGAGCGCAGGCAGTCGAGGGCATCAAACGCGGAATCGATGCATGGCAAAGTCTTGGTTCAGGGCTTGCGCTCCCATGGTTCCTTGGAGAGCTCGCGGAAGGGTTGCGGTCGATCGGACGTTGCGACGAGGCGTTGGATGTCGTCAGTGATGCGCTGCGCCAGACCGAAGGATCAGGCGAGCGTCAATTCGCCGCGGAGCTTCACCGAATTGCGGGCATGGCACTGCTGACGCAAGAAAAACCAGTCGAAGCCGAAAGCTCTTTCCGGCACGCGAGAGAGATCGCTCGAACGCAAGGTGCAAGGATGTGGGAGTTGCGCGCCTCGAGGAGCCTCGCCGGCTTGCTAGCCAAGCAGGGTAAGCGTGAAGAGGCGCGCACGACAGTCGACGACGTCTATGGCTGGTTCACCGAGGGGTTCGATACCGCCGATCTGAAGGAAGCAAAGGCGCTGCTCGACGAGCTAAGCGCGTAGCTGGGTTTGCTTTGGGCGCGCTGCCCTCTTGGCCGGCGTCCTGCAGGGCGCGGGAAATTTTGGTAAAATCGCCTTTTACGACTACAGGCTTACCCAGGGTACGCGTCCGAGCTGAAAAAGCCCCGCGTCATTTAACACATCAGTCAGACGGGACCTAAGTCCGATAGTCTTCCGTCACCCTTCAGACTAGCTATACAGGTCGAACCGGTTGCTGTATGCGCTGTTCAAGCTGCGGCTCAGAACACTCCGAAAGTGCCAAATTCTGCGACAGGTGCGGGGAGCCCGTGCCTGTGCGATGTCCTTCATGTGGGTCATCCAATCGGCCGGGTGCAAGGTTCTGCAACGAGTGCGGTGCCGCCCTGGCCAAGGCCTCCGCGGGGACCACCCTACCCGGCGTCGGCCAGCCAAAATCGCCGGAAGTATCGACTCCCGCGGTCGGCGTAAGCGCGTCAGTGGCAGCTGAGGATGTACCGGAGGGCGAGCGCAAGTTGGTCACCGTGCTGTTCGCCGATATCAAGGGCTCGACGGAGTTGGAGGAGAATCTCGATCCCGAAGAAGCCCGCGCCCTGGTCGACCCGGCGCTGCAGCTTATGATCCATGCAGTTCAGCGCTACGACGGCTACGTCGTACAGTCCACCGGCGACGGGATCTTTGCGCTGTTCGGCGCTCCAGTGGCCCACGAGGACCATCCGCAGCGCGCGCTCTATGCGGCGCTACGAATGCAGCAGGAGTTGCGCCGTTACTCGGCGAAGTTGCGCGAGCAGGGCACCGCGCCCCTCGAATTGCGCATCGGGGCGAACACCGGTGAAGTGGTGGTGCGTTCGATTCGCACCGGCGACGCACATGCCGAGTACACGCCGATCGGCCTTACCACGAACCTTGCGTCCCGGATGGAGGCGCTGGCGCCTACGGGTTCGATTGCGGTGACCGAGACCACCCAACGGCTGTGCGAGGGATACTTCACGTTCCACGCACTGGGGCCGACGCGAGTTAAGGGAGTCAGTGAACCGGTCAACGTCCACGAGGTGACCGGGTTCGGAGCGCTCAGGACTCGTTTGCAGCGCGCTGCCGGGCGCGGGCTGACAAAGTTCGTCGGGCGCGAGCAGGAGATGGCCGAGATGCGCCGCGTGCTGGAGTTGGCCAAGCAGGGGCGCGGGCAGATCGTCGCGGCGATAGGCGAGGCCGGGTTGGGAAAGTCGCGGCTGTTCTACGAGTTCAAGGCGACCGCGCAGAGTGGATGTCTCGTCCTGGAGACCTTCTCGGTTTCGCACGGCAAGGCCTCCGCCTACCTGCCCATCATTGATTTCCTCAATAACTATTTCGAGATCGAGGCCGAGGACGACGCACGCAAGCGGCGCGAAAAGATTACCGGCAAGGTCCTCACGCTCGACCGCAGCCTGGAGGACGCGTTGCCGTACCTGTTCGCGCTTCTCGACGTTGAGGAAACATTTGGAACGCTGACTCAGGTGGATGCGCACGTCCGACAGCGGCGCACTCTGGAGGCGATCAAGCGCATCCTTTTACGCGAGAGCCTCAACCAGCCGCTGCTTATCATATTCGAGGATTTGCACTGGGTCGATGCCCAAACCCAGGCGCTGCTCGACCTGCTAGCCGATGCGATCGTCAACGCCCGGGTGCTGCTGCTGGTCAACTACCGGCCTGAGTACAGTCACGGCTGGGGGAGCAAGGGTCATTACGCCCAACTCCGGCTCGACCCGCTCGGGCAAGAAAGCGCCGAGGAACTGCTCGACGCGCTCGTGGGCGATGATACCGACCTGCAACCGCTAAAACGCCTGATTATCGAGAAGACCCAGGGCAATCCATTCTTCCTGGAGGAGACCGTGCAGGTCCTGTTCGATGAGGGCGCTCTGATCCGTAACGGTAGGGTCAAGCTGACCAGATCGCCGAACGAATTGCGCATCCCGCCGACCGTGCAGATGATTCTCGCCGCGCGTATCGACCGCTTGCCGGCCGATGAAAAGGAGTTACTCCAGACACTGGCGGTGATGGGCAAGGAGTTCCCGCTGGGATTGGTCAGGCAGGTGACTGGAAAGTCCGACGACGAGCTGGAACGGATGCTCGGCGATCTGCAGATGAGTGAGTTCATCTATGAACAGCCCACGCTGCCCGATGTCGAGTACACCTTCAAGCACTCGCTAACCCTGGAGGTCGCCTATAATTCAGTCCTGACTGAGCGGCGGCGGGTGCTGCACGAGCGGATTGGCGCCGCTATCGAGTCTATCTATCCAGAACGGCTCGACGACCATCTAGCGGAGCTAGCTCATCAGTATCGCCGAGCCGGAAACGTTGAGAAGACTATCGAATACTTGCGACGAGCCGGAGAGCAGGCGGCTGCCAAGGGCACCGATACTGGCGCGATCGCGCAGCTCGGGGCAGCGTTAGAGCTCATAGCGGAAATACCGGACGATCAGAGCAGCCGACTCCAGGAAATTCGACTGCGAATTCTGATTGGGCCCAGTCTGATGGCAGTCACGGGTCAGGGTTCTTCAGAGACATACGCGAATTACGCGCGCGCGGTCGAGCTCTGCCATCTGACGGGAGATACCTCGGAGCTCTTTGAAGCGCTATCGGGATTGTGGGTCTTCCACTTGCTGCGCGCGGAACTTCGTGAGGCCGATGCGTTGGCACAGCAGCTTCTCGCATCAGCGCTTGAATCCAAGGACGATTCCCGCCTTGCCTATGCGAATTTTGCCGCAGGTGACACTGCATTCTGGTGTGGGCAGTTCGACACCGCCTCCGAGCGCTTGGCGCTGGCGATTGCCGCGTGCAAGCCCGGAAAACGGCCGTCTCGGGTTTTCGTTGACGATCCGGCGATGATCTCAAGAGCGTATGCGGCTTGGACTCAGTACTATCGGGGTCATCCGGATCAGGCACTCACGACCGTCAAAGACTGCATCCGGGTGGCGCATATGCTGTCTCATCCGCGAGCGCTGGCCATGGCCACCATATACGCGGGACAGTTACATCTCTTGCGACGAGAACCCGATGCGGCTCTTGATTGCTTTCGAACGTCGACGTCGCTAGCCGGCGAGCATGGGCTGCCCTTTTATCAGGTGTTCGCAGAGATATTGGCGGGTTGCGCAGCGGTCCAGCATGGAGAAGGGGCACAGGGAGTAGAGGCTATCAAGCGCGGAAGCAATGCTTTCCAAAGCCTCGGTTCAGGGCTTGCGGGCCCGTGGTTCCTCGGAGAACTCGCGGAGGGGTTGAGGTCCATCGGGCGATGCGACGAGGCACTGGATGTCGTGAGTGATGCCCTACGCCAGATCGAACGATCCGGCGAACGCCACTTCGCTGCGGAGCTTCACCGAATTGCGGGCATGGCACTGCTTACGCAAGAAAAACCAGTCGAAGCTGAAAGCTCTTTCCGGCGCGCGCGAGAGATCGCTCGAACGCAAGGTGCAAGGATGTGGGAGTTGCGTACCACGACGAGCCTCGCTCGGCTGCTCCGCGATACGGCCCGTCGCGAAGAAGCGCAGTCGATACTGGCCGACATCTATGGCTGGTTCACCGAGGGCTTCGACACCGCCGATCTGAAGGACGCCAAGGCGCTGCTCGACCAACTAAACGCGTAGGCAACTGAAGACGGTCGGCGTTACAGAGTTTTCGTCTAAGTTCTTTCACGGATCGCCCTTGCAGAGAATTTTGCATCGAAATCCCGGGTTGTTCCGCCGAAGTCTCGGCATACGTGCGCTCGTAAGGTCGTGAAATTGCCCTTGGCCCATTGTCCTTTGGTCCAATAGACCTGCGATACCGTTTAGGACCAGAATCTAAGCCGCTGGGGCACATGCGGTCGCAGCCTCCTTAGAGCCCCTAACAAGGGAGTCTCTGTCCGACGCGCCCGCATGAGCGTTCACTCCTTCAGGGATCGAGAAGGGATGATTAGAAACGGTCCATTGCTATCGGTCGCGGCGATTGCGTTGCTGCTAGCGTGTCTCTGGAGTCCGGCAGGCGCCGCTACCAATCCAGGCAGGGAGCAGGTCTGCGACGCCACAGCCGATTATTTTCTCCGTGCGGAGAATTACTCGGAGGCGATTCGTCTCCATCGGGAAGTCCTGCGCAAGTATCCGGAGAGCGCGCTCGCCCATTATCACCTTGGCTTTGCTGAGGGGATGGTGGGCGACAGGACACAGGAGCTCAATGAGTATCGACGCGCGGCTGAGCTCGGACTCTTGAGCTGGGATCTGTTCCTCAACACGGGGCTCGCGCTGTTCGAGAATGGCAGCCTCGAGGCGGCAACAGATGCGCTGCGGCTTGCCGTTCGTCTTGGCCCAAGCCATCCAGAGCCACACTATAATCTCGGCCTGATCTACGAGCGGCGCGATATGCTGACCGACGCGGAGCAGGAGATGCTCGCCGCGCTGCGCCTGGAGCCCGATCAACTCGATGCCCGCAACATGTTGGGTGTGATCTATGCGCGGCAGGGACACAAGGCCCAGGCGTCCGTCCAGTGGCGTGATCTGCTCTGCGACGCGCCCGATTACGGCCCGGCGCGCGCAAATCTAAGTATTCTTGACGGCAAGCATCCTGTTCCTGCGGGTAAGAAAGAGGCACGCTGTTATTTACAGCGGCCCGTGGGCTCCCACGAAGATCGATGACCTCGTTGGGGAGCGTCTTCGATGCCGACGGGCGCGCGGCCGGTAATGTCCATCACGCCCCGAGCGCGTAGCTCAGGCGCGTTCCGCGACCGTGTGAACACCCAATCGTTGAGCGATCCGTACTAAGTGGGCGAGCGACTCGGCTCTCATCTTTTTCATCACGCGGGCCCGATGAACCTTGATGGTTCTTTCCGAAACGCCGAGGACCGCGGCGATATGCTTGTTTGGTAGCCCGCTGGTGACCAGGGCGAATACCTCTCGCTCGCGAGGCGTCACGTCCGCGTACCGGCGTTCGAGAGCCATGCGCTCCTTGTGCGAGGCCTTCAGAGCGCGGCTGCGCTCGGCCGCGCGACGGATAGCTGGCAGCAGTGTCTTGCCGTCAACCGGCTTCTCCAGAAAGTCCACCGCGCCGCCCTTCATAGCCTTTACGCTTCCTTGGATGTCGCCGTGGCCAGTGATAAACACCAGCGAGAGATGGGGCAGGGTTCTACTAAGCTGCTCCTGGAGCTCGAGCCCATCGAAGCCCGGCATCCGCATATCGGTCACCGCGCAATCAACTTGTTGATGAATCGGGTCGTCGAAGAATTCGCGTGCGGATGAGAAGGTGAAGGCCTCGATCCCTGCTGACTTTAGCAGACGCGCCAGGGCCCTGAGCATAGAAGCTTCGTCGTCGACGATCGCGATCTTGATTGGCGCTGACAGGTGCGCCTCTGCATTCAACTCATTGCCGACTCTCTGCATCCGCTTGCACCGGCAAATCGAACTCCAGAGTTGCCCCACGGTCGGGATTGCGTTTTACCCAGAGCTTGCCGCCATGGCTCTCGACAATTGTGCGTACGATCGCGAGGCCCATACCCACTCCCTTGGGTTTGGTCGTGAAGAAAGGGTCAAACAACTTCGGCATGTTTTGGGGAGCAATGCCGATGCCAGAGTCGCGAACCGCTATATGCACGCGCCCGGTTTCGCGCTGGCCCGCACGTATCTCGACCTCGCGTGGTCCGCCGCCGTCCTCGCAGACGGCGTCGAAGGCATTCAAAATCAGATTCATCAACGCCTGAATGAGTTGTGTCCGGTTGCCGATGATCGTCGGAAGCGAAACCGGCAGATCGACACGCACCGAGATATTCTTGAACACGGCATCGCCTGCGAGGATGCGTTCGACGTCAAGCACCACCTGCTTGAGATCGACCGGAGACATCTGCGATTCGCCTCGCTGAAAGAGTGCACGAACATTTCGGATGGTTTCGACCGCCCGTGAGTTGTCCTGAATGATATCCTCGACGGCAGTTTTGACCTCTGCAAGGTCCGGCTTTTTCGCGGCGAGAAATCGACGCACTGCCTGGGCGTTGCTCAGAATTGCGCCGAGCGGCTGATTGAGTTCATGCGCCAGCGAAGCCGTCAGCTCTCCCATCATTGCTCTTCGCGACACGTGGCGGACTTCTTCCCGCAGTTGACTAAGTTCAGCGGCGCTCTGCCGCAGATCTCGTTCCGCTTTCCTTCGTTCACTATTTTCCTGCTGCAGATCGGCGTAAAGCTGCGCGTTTTTCAAAGAAATTGCCGCCTGTGCGGCGAGCAGTTCGAGCACCGCGAGCCGCTCCGGAGCGAAGACCCGGGGTGCCAGGTTGTTCTCCAGGTAGAGCACGCCGGCAAGCTCGCGCTGCTTTACGAGCGGCAGGCACAGAATCGACCTTGGACGCCTCAGGCTCACGTATGCGTCGTCCGAAAACGGATTCTCGGCTGAGGCATCGTCCAGGATTACGCTCTCCTGTATCCGGATCACGTAACGAAGGACGGACTCCGGAAATTTGGGCAGCGCCTCGAACGCCTGGGCAAGGATCACTTCGACCTTGTCGCCGTGCGTCGAAGCCTCTGCCTCTATCCGGTGCTCCTGCCCGACGGGAAGGAACAGAAGGCCCCGCTCGGCGCCCGCATGCTCAACCGCGATCGCCATGAGCGTCTCGATGAGTTTCTCGAGGTCGATCTCACGGGACACCGCTTGCAGCGCCCTGACCACAGTTGTGAGATCCAGTTGCTCAATGGACGAGTCCATCGTTGCAATCGGACCGAGCGGCGCTTGCCATTCGATTCCTGGGTAGAGTTGGTCGAGCTGCCTCACCTTGCCGCTAGCTCCCCATCGCTGATAGCAGGAGCGGGCGCTCCGGAGGGAGGTGTGGCCGATCGTCTCAAAGCCGCGGTCGAGGTAGAATCTGCCCGCGACTTCGTTGGCGGTACCCTCGTTGTGGACGAAGCCATTTTCGCGCGCGGATCCGATAGCCTGATCGTAGAGGCGCATCGCGTCCAGGTCGCGGCCCTCGATGCGTGCGATCTCGGCTGCGACCAGGGCGTGCTTGTCGCGAAAGGTCGGAGGATAGTTATCCGCCCACTCGCGAAGTTGCTTTACATGCGCGGCGAGCGCCTCGCGCCATTCGCTCTGTCTGTCAGGCGGGGCCGTGTCAAAGACCGCCGCGATCGCGAGCGCAGTGTAGTAGTTGTAGTCCAGCAATTGGATGCAGCCGGTGGCGGCGGACAGCAACTGCTTTGCCTGCGCGGCGGCCGCGAGGGCGGCCTCGTGGTCACCCAGAATGAACCGCGCCTGTAGTTTCAAAATCCAATACCAACAGACTATTGTGCGGTCGTCATCGCTGAGCAGCGCCTCAAAGGCGGTTTCGTCAAATTGAGCGTCACCGAAGGTGAAGAAGGCCGCGGCCCGCCCGCGCATACACTGCATAAACCATTGTTGGCTTACTACACGGTGTATGTAATCGCGCGATCTGGCTCTGCGGACGAAATCCAGGGATTTTTCAGACTCGCGCCATACCTCGTCGAGATGGTCTCCTCGCGCAAGAAGATCGGTGACGGTCCAGTCGCAGCAGTAACAGGCGTATGTCAAATCGCCATTCTCGACAGCCGCGCGGAACGCGGCCTGGACGAAGTCGAGTGCGGTGGTGACTGGCTGGGTCCATATAGCGACCCAAGCCACCGTCATGTAGACCTTCGCCTTGTAAGCCGCAACTCCGTGTTTCTCGACCAAATCGACACCGAGCTTCGCGAAACGGTAACCGTCAGAGTAACGATGGAAGGCCGGCCCGAGGATGAATCCGAAATACGCATAGCCGTGCGCCGAAGCATCGGTGGTCCCGTGCTTCAAAGTCAGGGTCACGGTATGGCAGATGTATAGATAGAAGAGGTTGATGTCGATTGAGAAGGCCGAGGAGTAGACGACCGAGAGCACGCACATGGCGGCCTGTATCTCCGGATCGGCCATGGATGGCAGATCGATCAGGCTCTCGATGGAACGTTCGCCCAGAGTTTGCCACACCTTCTCGCATTCAGTCCGCACCTGTTCCCAGGTGGGATGCGCGGAGAGCTGGATAGCGAACAGCTGCAGACACTCCAGGGCCGTGTCGACAGCTTTCGTGTGCTCGGATTTGATGATGTGCAGATCGATTCTCAGGCGATAGGCTGCTGCCTTGTCGGCCTTGGATGCTGCCCGCTCGAGCAGCTCAGAGATGTGCCCTTCAGCCTCTTGGAAATTTCCGCACAGGAACTCACATTCCGAGCGGAGGAGCCACAGGTTGAACGCGAGGTCGTAGCGGCTCTCCCAACCCTCGCGGTCGAGCAAAGAGATTCCAACTGAGAGGTGGCTGCATGCGGCGGCGTAGGCAGTCGCAGCCCTGGCCTTTGTTCCGGCAAGCAGGTTGAGTTCGGCTACGCGCGATTTCTCGCTCGGGTCGGAAATAAGCGCGGCGCCACGATTGAACTGGTTGACGAGATTAAAGACACGCTCGGTGATTTTGTCGGCCGGCATCACTGTCATGAGCAGACGGCCGATCTGTAAATGGACCGCGGGGCGATCCTCTTCCGGGATCAGCGAATAGGCGGCTTCGTGGACACGGTCGTGGACGAACTCGTACGAGCCGCCTGAATGTACAACGAGCCCCTCCCGTACAGCTTCCGTGAGATCCGCGTGAACTTCATCCTCTGGCCGGCCCTGAACGATGACTAGAGTAGAGGTAGTGACTCTATTTCCCAGGCAGGCCAGCTGTTCGAGTACTCCGCGGGTAGCGTCGGGAAGCCGATTCAACTTTGCGATCAGCAGCTCGACCACGTTATCGGTGATTCCGCGGGCGCGGATACGCTCCACGTCCCATCGCCAGGCCGCCTTGTGCGGATCGAACTCGACCAGGCGCTCTTCGGCCAGTGCCTTTAGAAACTGGACCACGAAAAAGGGGTTGCCCGCGGTTTTCTCATACACCAGCCGCGCGAGCGGCTCGGTGAGCGCACGGTCCTGATGGACGCTGTCGGCGATAAGCTGTCCCACGTCATAGAGCGACAGCGGGGAGAGCGCGATGTCTCGTACCATCGTGCTGGTCTTGCGGATCGAGTCCAACATCAGCATCAGCGGATGGGAGGGACTGACCTCGTTGTCCCGGTATGCGCCGATGAGGAGGAGATAGCGGACGTCCGGGTGGCTAATCAGATGCTCTAGCAGTTTGAGCGTGGCCGCATCGAGCCATTGCAGGTCGTCGAGGAAGAGCGCGAGCGGATGCCCCTTGCGCGCGAACACACCGAGGAAAGCCCGGAACACCGCCTGGAACCGGTTCTCCGCATCCAGAGGAGGGAGGTCCGGCACCGGCGGCTGCTTGCCGATTACGAGCTCGAGCTCGGGGATAAGGTCTACCAGAAGCTGGCCGTTCAGACCGGCTGCATTCCGAATCGCGTTTCGCCGGCGCCGGACCCCCGCTTCATTCTTGCTCAGAATCTGGCGGACCAGGGTCTGGAAAGCCTGCGCAAGAGTGGCGTATGGGATGTCGCGCTTGTGCTGGTCGATTTTGCCCGAAATGAAAATGCCGCGCGGCAGAACGATTGCCCTGTGCAACTCGTTCACGACCGAGGATTTGCCGACACCGGAGTAGCCGGATATCAACACGAGCTCAGGCGTGCCGCGGGCCACGACCCGCTCGAAGGCTTCGAGCAGCTCCGTTCTCTCCCGATCCCTTCCGTAGAGCTTCTCCGGGATTGCGAGCCGGTCTGATGCGTCGTGTGCACCGGTCACGAACGGCTCTATCCGCCCGAGTGACTCCCAATCTTCCAGGCATCTCCTGAGATCAGCCTCCAGGCCCGCCGCGGTCTGGTACCGCTCCTCGGGGGTCTTGGCGAGAAGCTTCAGGACGATGGCTGAGAGCGCCTCTGGAACCCCTTTCCTCCGCTCTTGGGGTGGAGCAGGTTGTCTTGCGATGTGGCAGTGGACCCACTCAAGGGGATCCGAGGCAGAAAACGGTAGCGCCCCCGTGAGCATCTCGTAGAGCGTGACCCCAAGAGAATAAAGATCGCTCCGCGAGTCGATCGACCGGTTCATCCGACCGGTCTGTTCGGGCGCCATGCAGGCTAGCGTTCCCGCGATGGTTTCGGGAGGGTCGGGAGCCTGGCGCTCACGTGGTAGACCGGAGGCAATACCGAAGCCAGTAAACCAAACCTGGCCAGACGTCGGATCCACCATGACATTGGCGGGCTTTATGTCCTTGTGGATGATGCCGTGCTGATGGAGCTTGCCCAGTGCCGCCGACAGACCGATGGCGACGCGCAGAAACCGTTTCAGCTCCAGCGGTCGCTCGAGAAGCCGATCGAGGTGCTCGCCGCCTGGATCCCGGAGCACCAGCAGTGTACGTCCTCTGTCGCGGACAAGCGCCAGCGGTCGAGCTGCCCAGCCCGGATCAAGTTCGACCCGTAGCGCATATTCATGTTCGAGCCGTTTGAGCGTCCCTTGCGCAGGCTGTTCCGACGCCGGCGCGACAACGAGAATATCGCTCGGGTCAGCATCCCTCCGGCCACGGTACAGGACGAATTCGTCATCCTTCCGTAATTGTTCCAGCGCGTATGTCGAAAGGTTAGTGATGGCCTCGGAAGCTGGATCAGCGAACCCGTTCTGATCATATACCGCTACCGCGATAATTGCCGGCGACGCGCTGAGCGGGGCCCGAGAAGCTTTTGCAAGGTTAACAGGCTCGACTAAGCTTTGGTCCGCTTCGACTATTATCGGCATTCCTTTGTAGGCGTGGTCGCAAAGAAAGTGTCAGCAGTCATGCCGGTCGCTCCAGCATGAGAAATGCCGGTTCAAGGCGACAACCAGGCCCCCCGCCTGTGCCATGCGATTACCCACCGCTAATCCATTGATGCCAGCGTGGGCCAAATGATTCGAGATTCTGATTTGTAGCAGAGGTCCCTTGCTAAGGACAACCTCAGATGCCATGTCATCTTTTATTCATATTCACGCTATCCCAAGGACCGACCGCCCGAGATCTCCGCGCAGTGGCTCGCACCGGCTATGGCACCAAGTACCTGGAGGCCGTCACGACGCTGGAGAAGGACACCGATACGCTGCCAGTTCGCTTGATGTGCCGACCTGGCCGCGCTACTTGAGCGACGCCAGAGCTTCGGAGATTGCCGCCAGCAGCTCATCGCGGGTAAAGGGCTTGAAGAGAACAGCGATGGCCTTCGCGCGCCGCGTCAACTCGCGCGTAGTTTCGTCGAGGTGGCCGGTGATCATTATCACCGGCAGCCGGCATCCCAACACAGCCAGGTCTCGCAGAGTTGGACTCCATTCATTTCCGGAAGATGTACATCGACTATCAAGCAAGCGTCGTTTTTCGGAAGCTCGCTATCGAGAACGGCGCGCGGCCGATCAAACGCCATGACGAGAAATCCCGCGGACAGCATCAGCCTGCGCATTGCGCGAAGAACCGATGAATCGTCTTCCACCAGAATCAAGGCAGGTTTCGCTTCGGTTACCAAAAAGCAGTTCGTCTCCGAAGGAGCCCTCGTAGCGATCACACCGGCGGCCCGCTCAGCATGAACCATATTGGTATGCCCGCGAAATAAGACCTTGGTCGGATCAGCCTTGGCAACTATCGACCGTGCGGATTCGTCGGACCAAGGTCCTATTTGTAGCCACGCGCGCGACTGCCAATATGCGACCGCGATGCCCAGGGAGCCATTGCTCGGTCAATAGGCGTCGGGCACGTGCTTGTAATGTCGGGCTGGCGCTCTGTAGCCGCTGGGCTTTTGTCGCTTCGGCAGTCTGACTCTTTTGTGCGGTAAGTTTTTGTATGGAATCAGGCTGAGCAGATGGGCGATGCAATTCAGCCTCGCGCGCCGCTTGTCGTCCGCCAGCACTACGTACCAGGGCGCAACCTTGGTGTCGGTCGCGGCCATCATCGCGTCGCGCGCACGCGAGTAGTCGAACCAGCGTCGATGGGATTCGAGGTCCATCGGACTGAGCTTCCAAATTTTGCGGGCGTCATGGATTCGCGCAAGGAAACGCCGGGTCTGCTCTTCCTGGCTCACTTCGATCCAGTACTTGATCAAGATGATTCCCGAGCGGACGAATGCATCTTCCACTTCGGGGCACATGCGCAGGAAGTAGCGCGCCTGTTCCTCGGTGCAGAAGCCCATAACCCGTTCGACCAACGCGCGGCTGTACCAGCTCCGGTCGAAGATCACCACCTCGCCGGCGGCGGGAAGATGCACGAGATAACGCTGCATAAACATCTGCGATTTTTCGCGCTCTGTCGGGACCGGAAGAGCGATGACTCTGAATATGCGCGGGCTCACGCGTTCGGTGATCCGCTTGATGATGCCACCCTTTCCGGCGGCGTCGCGTCCCTCGAAGATGATCACCACCTTGAGGCCCTTGTGCTTCACCCACAATTGAAGCTTCACGAGTTCGACGTGCAATGTCTCGATCGCTTTTTCGAATTGCTTGCGTTCGAGCTTGGAATGCTGCTCGTGCGGCAGTCTTCCAGCAAAGCCGGAAGACGATAAGCGGCTTGTAGTTCTCGGCATGAGCCTTCAGGGTGAGTGCGATTAAACCGTCATCAATAGCTTTCGTTTTCTACGCGAATTCCTTCTATGCGAATAGAGACCATCAGACCTTGGTCCGATGTTGGCGTTTTGCGACAGATGAAAGTATTAAGCTCGCAACACCCACGATGGACATTAAACATGGGCACCATCTTTGCCGAGTTTGACCCGTCGTTAGTGGCTTCGGCACTCGGGCTGGCGATGTTCGCAGCTTGGGCCTTCGGGCGATGGCACGGACGGCGATTGCGGGTCGGCACTGGCGACGTGCCGGTATCCAAATTCGAGGACGCAAGCCTCGCACTCCTTGGGTTGCTGCTGGGCTTCACGTTCTCGATGGCGATCGCCAAGCACGACCAGCGGCGACTCATGGTCGTAGCCGACAGCAATGCTATCGGCGACTTCTACACCTGCGCGAGTTTGCTCAAGGAACCGTTACGAACGAAATTGCAGACTGTCATCCGTGAGTATACCAAGTTGCGGTCCGAGTTGACCGGCAGGCGCATTGATGAGGCTACCGTTGAAAGCGCTCTTGGGCAAATGCGGCTGATGCAGGACCAAATGACCGCCCTCGTCGATCAAGCTTTGGTGGCCGGTACACCGATCGCCGTGTCTCTAACCAATACGCTAAACGGAGTAACCAGTAATCACGCCGCTCGCCTCGCTGCGGTACGGGACCGGCTGCCGACCAGCGTCGTCTGCCTGTTGCTCATGTCAGCCGTCTTCTCATCGATGCTGGTCGGGCGCGAGCAGGGAACCTCAGACAAGGCCGACCTCGCGGGCACGATCTGTTTCATAGTGCTCGCAAGCTTCGTCGTCTATGTCATCCTCGACCTCAACCAACCCGAGCGCGGCCTGATCACCGTAAACCAGGAGCCGATCGAACGGCTGCTATCATCCATGGCTCGATAGGACGCGGCATGGGCGGGCCACTGAACTAGCTCACAAACTACCCACGGCGCGAGCACGTGCGCGCGTCGGTGCGCCGGGCGCGCCCTTCTCGCTTACAACGCATATTTTGGTTCACGAATAGGCGCATGCGCCGCGAGGATTCATCTGGCGTGTGGTTTTATCCGACCAAAGTCCGATTTACGGAAGTCCGTGTGCTGAAAGAAGATTCGTACGTGAATACGCAAACGAGCCTATCGCTCGTGGCGTCTACGATTCCCAAGGAGGAGCGAATGGACAAGGTCAGGAAGCTATTTCTGGTTCTTGGAGCCGCGCTGTGCCTGCTGATCGGCTTCAGGATCGTTCCCGCGTCCGCGCAACAAATCGATCGCACTCAATTGCCGATACCAGACACGCAGTACAAGTATCCAGGCAAGGTTCCGCTGGACGCGCGCGACGCAAAGTTTCCGCCGATCAAGCCACTGCGGCCGCCCGAGGGTGCGCCGAACGTCGTAGTAATTCTGCTCGACGATATCGGCTTTGGTGCGCCGAGCACCTTCGGTGGCGGCGTCAACATGCCGACGATGGATGCGCTCGCAAAGGATGGCCTCCGTTACACGCAATTTCACACGACCGCGTTATGCTCGCCGACGCGCGAGGCGCTGCTTACCGGCCGCAACCATCATTCGGTGGGGATGGGATCGATTACGGAACTGGCCACCAGCGCTCCGGGGAACACCGGGATGCGGCTGAACGAAGTGGCTACGGTCGCCCAAATCCTCATGTTTAACGGTTACAACACCGCAGCCTTCGGCAAGATGCATCAGACGCCGACTTGGGAGACCAGCGTGTCGGGACCTTTCACCCGTTGGCCGATCGGTGACGGTTTCGAAAAATTTTATGGCTTCGTGGGGGGCGAGACTAACCAGTGGGCGCCGATGATCTTCGACGGCGTCACGCACGTCGAGCACGCACGCACTCCGGGCTACAACTTCATGACCGATATGACCGATCAGGCGATCGAATGGATGCGCTTCCAGCATACGATGACGCCCGACAAGCCGTTCTTTGTGTACTTCGCGCCCGGTGCTCTGCATGCGCCGCATCACACTCCGAAAGAATGGATCGATAAGTATAAGGGCAAATTCGACGAAGGCTGGGACAAGTATCGTGAAGATACGCTGGCGCGGCAGAAAAAGTTGGGCGTGGTGCCTGATACGACGCAACTCGCGCCGTGGGCGCCTGGCGTGAAGCATTGGGATGAACTCAGCGCGGACGAGAAAACGGTCGCCGAACGGCTCATGGAAAACTACGCAGGCTTTGGGGAATACGCGGATCACGAGGTTGGACGATTGCTCGACACTCTCAAGGAAATGGGAGTCCATGACAACACCCTCGTGATTTATATTGCCGGCGACAACGGCATGAGCGCCGAAGGTGGCGTGGCAGGGACTCTCAATGAGATTGCAGCGTTTAACGCCGAGCCTGACACCACGCAAAATATTCTCGCGCATCTAAACGATATCGGCGGTCCGAACAGTTTTCCGCACATTCCGGTGGGATGGGCGCTCGCGGGCGATACTCCTTTTCAGTGGACCAAGCAGGTTGCTTCGCATTACGGCGGTACGCGCAACGGGACGGTGATCTCCTGGCCCGCAGGCATCAAGGACGCTGGCGGCATCCGCACACAGTGGCATCACGTCGTCGATATCACGCCGACTATCCTGGAGGCCGCGAAACTGCCGCAACCGAAAACCGTCGATGGCATCAAGCAGAAACCGATGGAAGGCGTGAGCATGGAGTACTCCTTTGCCGATGCTAAAGCGCCGACCACGCATACCACTCAATACTTCGAGATGTTTGGCAATCGCGGGATCTATCACGACGGCTGGACCGCGGTGACCCGGCATAGCACTCCATGGGACATGTCAGAGACGCTGCCCAAGTTCACCGAGGATAAGTGGGAGCTCTACAACACGAACGACGATTTTAGTCAGTCGCAGAACCTGGCCGCGAAATATCCAGACAAGCTCAAGGAGCTTCAGCGCCTCTTTCTCGCAGAGGCAGAAAAGTACAACGTGCTGCCGCTGGACGACCGGCGCATCGAGCGCTTCGTGCCGACGCTTGCGGGCAGGCCTTCGCTCATGTGGGGGCGGACTTCGGTGACGCTTTATCCCGGCATGACTGCGATGCTGGAAAACGCGACTATAGACATCAAAAATCGCTCGCATACCATCACCGCCGATATCGAGATACCGCAAGAGACGGCGCAAGGCGTGATCATCGCGCAGGGCGGACGCTTCGGCGGATGGAGTCTCTACGTCAAGGACGGGAAGCTCAAGTATTGCTACAACTGGCTTGATCGCGAGCGCTATACGCTCGAGTCAAAAGATGCGCTTCCGACCGGCAAGGTCACCGTGAAATTCGACTTCAACTATGACGGCGGCGGTGTCGGCAAGGGCGGCGCCGGCCAACTCTATGTAAACGGCCAAAAGGTCGCCGAGGGCCGAATCGAGCGCACTCATCCGTTTGTCTTCTCGGGGGATGAAACCGAGGATGTCGGCGAGGACCTCGGCACGCCGGTGAGCGAAGACTACAAAGAAGGCGACAACAAATTTACCGGCATGATCGATAAGGTGACGATCACGGTGACGCCGCCTCCTGCACAGGTGCAAAAGGAAGAGGAAGGACAGGAAGCAGTAATCGACGAGGGCATCAACTGAGCATGAAACTCTGGCGATCGGTCTGCGGTACAGAATTCCGCCCGAGCAACTGCCTCAAGGAGGTTTGTGATGAAGTCTCTTAGCAATCTCGTTGTTGTGTCTGCTCGCCCTGGTTATTTGTAGCCAGGCGTGCTTCGACGAACGTCACCCAGCAGACATTTGGCGAGCTCCAATCTATCGTCCCGGCTCTTGCGAACCGTCCATAGCGATGCGAAACGGCGGCGAGTCTCGTGCGCTGCTTGCCAATCGGCGCTCTCATAGGATTTGGCAGTGGAGCGACAAGGTTCAGGGTCATCGTGTGGGTTAGCGATCTCGCGCATGGTTCCTCGGGACCATTTTGTGCGATGGATACCAGCACTCACAGCAGCAGAAAGCCGGGGGCGGCGTTGTCATTCGACCGTTATGTAGGGGCCGCGCGATTCGTGGTCGACGGGTTCGACCTGGACACGAACGTGACACAGATCGCGGCCGAAATTGCGGACGGCATTAGTGAGCGCTCCAGAACCGGGAAGCCGCCTGACAGCTGGAAAACAGAGCTAAGACGATTTTTCTGATCAATTTCCCCGCCGGTTTAATCCCAAGAGCGCGCCGAGCCGAAACGGTCGCGAGTTCCTTGGCGGTCTAAGCAGGGGAAATACCGATCAGGTATCTCTTTCGCTGATCTGCATCAGAGATTCCGTCTTTTTATGATCAGAGATTAGGCGATCCCCTGCCAACCCTCCCCTCAAACCGTTCTTCAGAAATGACCGCCTCCGCTTGGCACTGGCAGCCGCGTAGACCACCCTCGGGACCCGTGACCATCGTGCGGCAGAGCTTTTGATGTGGAATCGCCCTTCGCCGACTGCCTACCTGCCGTACATGTTGACTAAAATAAGGCAGTTTTGCACCGCACTGGCTAGAGGACCTCCCTCGATTTGGTTGAGACTTTTAGTCGAATCGCTGGGCGCGGTCTTTGCATAAGGCAATTCTCGAACACGCCGCCCATCTGTGCCACGAGGTCATCCCCGCGATGGCAGCGGTGCGCAAAGCCGGCGACACACTTGAAGGCATGGTAGCCGACGATCTGTGGCCGCTGGCGGAGTATCAGGAGATGCTCTTCATCATGTAGGAATCGATGGCTTTACAGCGGCCAATTCTACTGCCGGTCCGGCCCCTTTTGCGAGCATAAACTTTGCGGGTCGATTGTCATACAATCTAGAGAAAGGCGCGTTTTTAGTACAGTGGCTAGGGCGAGCATCTCGAACAGCGAATACGGCACTTTCGCCCAATTCGAGGATCTGATCCGGCACCATATACGATTCAGCAGAGCCAAGCGGCGCGGCCGATTGTCACGTCATGATTGGTACCACGTTACCGCCCTTGCGGTCCGGGACATGCTGGTCGAGAAAATGGTTGCGACAGAGGCGCGCTTCGACCGCTTTGGTGAGAAGAAGCTCTATTATCTGTCGCTCGAGTATTTGATCGGCCGCTCGCTGGAGAACAATCTCTTCAACCTCGGCATCTTCGACGCTTGTCGCGAATTCCTGGCGGAAAATGGAATAGAATTGCAACTCTTGTTCGACGAGGAGGCGGACGCAGGGCTGGGCAACGGTGGCCTTGGCAGGCTGGCAGCCTGCTTTCTGGATTCGATGGCGACCCTCGGGATGCCAGGATATGCCTACGGCATCAACTACGAGCTCGGGCTTTTTCGCCAGCAGATCATCGATGGCTACCAGGTCGAGCAGCCGGATAACTGGCGGCGCGAAATGTCCCCATGGCTGATCGTGCGGCCGGAGGAGGCCTGCGTGATTCCGGTATACGGCAGGATTGAGCCGCGGATTGACCGTGCGGGCGAGTACCGGCCGCTGTGGACCGATTACCAGGCAATCGTCGGAATTCCCTCCGACCTGCCTATTACGGGTTTCAAAAGCCAGAGCGTCAACCACGTGCGACTGTTCGCGGCGGGCGCTTCGAATGAATTCGATATTCACATTTTCAATTCCGGAGATTACGTCAAAGCGGTAGAGCAGAAGATGCTTTCGGAAGCTGTTTCGAAAGTGCTCTACCCGTCGGATGCAGCGCAATCCGGCCGCGAACTGCGCTTGCTTCAGGAATACTTCTTCGTCGCCTGCGCAATCCGCGATATCACCCGCAGTTTCTTTGCACGGGGCGAGGACATCCATGACTTTCCGTCAAGGGTAGCGATTCAGCTCAACGATACGCATCCGGCGCTCGCGATCGCTGAGCTGATGCGCATGTTCGTGGATCAATACGATTTATCCTGGGACGTTGCGTGGGAAATAACACGCGAAACGGTCGCCTATACCAATCATACCTTGATGCCAGAAGCACTGGAGCGCTGGCCGGTTGAACTGTTGCGCCGCCTCGTGCCACGCCATCTCGAGATCATTTACGAAATCAATCGGCGCTTTCTGGCCGAAGCGATTTCCATTTCTGACGACGGTCGCGACGAAAGCAAGATTTCGATTATCGAGGACGGCTACGAGCCGCACGTCCGGATGGCGCACCTCGCTATTGTCGGCAGCCACTCGATCAACGGGGTTTCAAAGCTGCATTCCGAGCTGATCAAGACCCAGCTGGTGCCCGAGCTTTATGCGCTGTGGCCGCAGCGCTTCAGCAATAAGACCAACGGAGTGACCCAGCGCCGATGGCTGCTGATGGCTAATCCTGGACTGGCGCGACTGCTCGACGAGACCATCGGAACCGTCTGGCGAGTCGATCTGGAGCAGACACGCGAACTCGAGCGTTTTGTCGACGATCAGGAATTTCAACACCGCTTTGCTGCAGTAAAGCGAGCGAACAAAGAACGTTTGGCGACGATCGTTCACCGCATCGGCGGGATTGATATCGATCCCGCGTCGATTCTCGACGTTCAAGCCAAGCGCATTCATGAGTACAAGCGCCAACTTCTGATGATCCTGGGAATCGTTCATGAATACCTGGCTTTGGTCGAAGGGTCGATCGAGCCGGCAGCGCCACGCACCTATCTTTTTGCGGGCAAAGCGGCTCCCGGGTATCACGCGGCTAAGACGATTATCAAGCTAATCAACAACCTGGCTGGCGTGATCAATAACGACGCACGCACTCACGGACTGATTAAAGTTGTATTCGTCCCCGACTACCGCGTTTCTCTGGCGGAAAAGATAATTCCCGCGGCGGACGTGTCCGAGCAGATCTCGACCGCCGGCACCGAGGCGTCCGGGACCGGCAATATGAAATTCGCGATGAATGGAGCGCTCACGATTGGCACGCTGGACGGTGCGAATATCGAAATTCGCGACGAAGTGGGCATCGACAACATCTTTATATTCGGCCTGACCGCCTCTGCGATAGGACAGATGCGAACGGAGCGATCGTACAATCCACGAGAGTACTACGCGAACCAACCCGGTCTGAAGCGAGTACTTGACGCGCTCGCATCGGACCTTTTTTGCCCGCGCGAGCCCGGCCTTTTCAGATCGATGGTAGATAACCTGTTGGATCGCGACGAATATTTTGTTGCAGCCGACTTCGCTTCGTATGTTAGTACTCAACAACTGATATCGGGCGAGTACGTGCAGCCGGCGCTCTGGACGCGCAAAGCGATACTCAACGTTGCGCGTATCGGCCGGTTCTCCAGCGACCGCACGGTGGCTGAGTATGCCCGCGAAATTTGGCATCTTGCCGCGCGCACTGAGACCGCAAACTGTAGCGGGTAGTTGGCCGTGGCCGGGATCCCAGGCGCGCTCTGCGAGGCGAATGTTTGCACCCTCGCCAACCCCGTTTGAAGGAGCGCGACGATGCCTCTTAAAACTATCCCGGTCATCGATATTTCGCTTTTCAAGAACGGCGACGCGACGGCTCGCAAACGCGTGGTCGAGCAAGTCGCGCAAGCATGCATCGAGATTGGCTTTCTGATCATTTCCCGCCATGGCGTACCATCGAGCACGATTCAGAATGTCGTCACGACCTCGAAGACATTCTTTGCGCTAGATTCAAAGGAGAAGGGCAAGGTCGCCCGGCCGCGGCCCGAAATCATCAGAGGCTACGGCGGTATGGAGTCCGAAGGACTTGCATACACCCAGGACGAGGAAACGCCACCGGATCTCAAGGAAGTCTTCGACCTCGGTCCGACGGATGTTCCCCATACCGAGTATTACCGAGGCGTTGCCGCTGGGGTACACTTCGCTGACAATCTCTGGCCCAGCAATCCTCCCGGTTTCCGAGACATCTATACGGATTACTTTCACCGGATGGAAAGTTTGGCGCTCGAAATGATGCATATTTTCGCGACGGCGCTGGACCTTCCGATGGATTTCTTCGATACAAAACTGGACCGTCACATCAGCATATTACGCGCCAATTACTATCCGAGGCTGTCACGTCCGCCGCGGGCGAAGCAGCTACGCGGCGGCGAACACTCTGACTACACCGCCTTTACGATCCTGTGGCAGGAACGTATCCCGACGATAGGGCTTCAAGCTCGCGGTCCCGGAGGCGAATGGCTCGACGTTCCCGCGATCGATGACACTATGGTGATTAATATCGGCGATTCTCTGATGCGATGGACGAACGACAGATGGATTTCGACGCAGCATCGGGTCGTCAATCCGCCATTCGAGATTGCGCGCGATCATGATCGCTTGTCCCTGGTCTATTTCGTGCAGCCGAACTACGACGCCGAAATCAAATGTATCGATAGCTGTCAGAGTGCCGACGAGCCCGCGAAGTATCCGCCAGTTCTCAATGGCGATTACCTCTACAGCAAGTTTTCCAAGCAATCCAACATGGCGCTGAAAGCGTCGTAGTCGCGCTTCCTTCCAGCGCGCTATCGATTATTGGGCGTCGATCACTGCGGAACGTTCCGCGAAGTCAGCCGATTGTTCACGCCCTTGACGCCGTCAATCCCGGCCGCGAGGGTGACGGCGCGACGCACATCCTGGGGCGATGCGAGCACGCCGGTGAGCGTAACCCGTCCGTGGTCGGCGTCGACGGTAAGTGGATAATCGTCGGCCAGTCCTTCATCGGCTATCGCGGTCTTGACCTCCACGATTAAGAGCGCGTCCTGAGCGCGCTCTGCGGGCGACGCATAGTGATGTGTCGCGATGCTCTCGGCCGACAGGTTCTCCTGGTGGACGGTCTCGCTTTCGACGCCACTTTGGGCTCTCGCCGTCGACGGCTGCGCCATGATCGTCAGGCTCAGCGCGGCGACGGCGAGACCAGCCGCCAGTGACGCCTGGTTCGTGTATTTGGTGCGTGCCATGTAGCTCTGCCCCGCAGACAGGGTCGCGCGATCTGAAGCAGGAATGACCTGCCTTTCTCGCATCTATCTCACACTATTGGGCCAGGTCAGATTGTTCTTGACCATTTCCACGCCAGAGACTTTCGCCACCACCCTGCGCGCGTGTGCGGCCGTCGCTTGCGAATTCACGTTACCAACAAGCGATACCGTGCCGTGATCGGACTCAACATGAATGGTGTACTTTTTGGTCACGTGATCGGTGAGCAGCGCACTCTTGACCTTGGTGGTCAGGGTCGCATCGCCAATCTGGTCCTTGGTGCCACGATACGCATGCTTTACCGAATCGGCGGCGTCGCCAGCGCCAGCCTTCACCGAGGGGGCGCTTACGACAGCCTTCGCCGAGGCGCCGCTTTGATGCATTTCCTGACCCGCAGCGCTGTCCTGCGCATGCGACGGCGGTGAAATACTCAATGCGCCGCCGATGAGGCCGGCGAGCGCCAGTGTCGTTACTGTTTTTACTCTGATCTTCATCGTCATCTCCTTTTTACGGACTGGTGTTGGTATACGTCGTGGTGTGTTGTCTCTCTACCGTCGCGCTGGTACCGGGAACGGTAGAGGTAGTCGTGGTCGAAGAGGTGGTCGCCGCCGGCGTCTCAACGGCCGGAACCACTGTCTCATGTTCCTCGTAGGAAAAGCAGCCGGCCAATGCAAAACACACGCTCGCGCTCACAAGAATCCGGGCTAATCGACCTGGATATTTCATCGTTGTCATCTCCTGTCGGGAAGAACTGATTATATCTTTCTCCGTGCCGGTTGACCTTTAACTAATCAGTCGTTGTTTTGTCGCTACTTTCGGAATGCGTCACTCCGTCCGGTCCATAGGTCGTCTTGCTCCTGGAATTCTCCTGCACCGACGGAGCCGGCTCATACGGCGTGTCTGACTGCGTCGTAGTGGTTTCACTCGAGCTCGAAGAAGGCCGCATAACAACGACCGGCGGATTGACTTCCGTCTTCGTCGTCACCGTTTTGCTGCTCACGCTCGGCGCCGCGGGAACCGTCGTCGTTACCGTGCTGTTGGACTCCGTCGAAGTTTGGCACCATGCATTGCCGGCCAGGCCCACAGTCATACCGATTGCCGCCACCGAGATCCATAAACTAAAAGCTCTCATTTCTTCTATCCTCCTGTTTGTTAAGTGCAGTTCACGCGCGCGGGGCACTCATTCCATCTGGCCGCGCTCAAGCCGCGCCCGGTTTTCAGCGTCGGCGTGACCGCCTATTTACGCTGAAAGTTGTCGGAGATTACCGAAAATACATTGCGTGCCCGAGGCCACCACCCATCAAGAGATAGATAACCAGGATGATCAGCAGGAGGCCTCCCAGGCTCAATCCCCGGCCCCCGTAATAGCCTCCGCGGTATCCATAGAGTCCGCCGCCGCCGAATAGCAGAATCAATACGATGATCAAAAGTAACATGAAACCCTTCCTCCTATTTATTCTGAGCCGCTTAACTTCCGGCGCGGTGGCAGTGAGAACATCAAGTCACAGCCACGGTGCCGCTGGTTCGTCACACTATGCCCAGCAGCCAGAGCACGAGCACGATCACCACGACGCTTCCCACAGAAATGGGTAGATACATACGGACCCTCGTCAGGCCTTGCTTGCCGCAACTTGAAGGTTGGTCTAGCGGAACGCGGTCAAAGGCAAGTGGAAGGGCCGCCGTTGGGCTGGATCAAATTCGGAACTCGATTCCTATGTCGATCCCGACTCAACCACACTACATCGAGTGTGACGCAAAGCCCATCGGAAGACCCTCCATCTAGTTATGTAGAGAACAAGAAGCGCCGTTTGAGAGGACGCACCGACACATCGATCAAGCTCATTTTCACTGAGCGCTTTGGCCCGAGAGCTTTAGATATGATGCGCGGGGTTGCAGCCTGCCGGCCCATCGTCCTGGATCCTTCGCGCTCGCCAATCAACTAGTGCTGCCGAGCAGTTTTAGGGCCGAGCGATATGTTCTCTGCGGAACAAAATTAAGCCCGTCGCGTTACATTTCACCTTCTGATCCGGCCATCACGAGTGTAAAGTCGTTCCACGCAAGGCGCTGGCCGCTCCGACCGCTTCCGCGGCCACCTGCAATCCATGTTGTTACAGCTTGCCTTAACGTGCGAACTTTTGGCGCATAAACCGGGATGACGTTGTGAACAGCGTTGTGAACAATCTACGCATGGTTTGTAGGCGCGCTTTATGTTATATAGATGACTGGAAAATAGTCCGATTCGGGACATTTCGCACTCAGTGCTCGCCTTTGAAAAAAGGACTCCAACGAAAGCAGCGCAGATAAATAGAGGCCGTGAAGATCCAGTAGTCGACTTTTCCACGCTCGTCGAAGCGCTTGGCTGGCGAGCACTGTGGCAGCCGGAGCAGCGGATCTATACCTATCTGCGCGATGGGGAAACAGAAGGGGAGCATCTGACTTTTGCGGCCCTGGACCGGCAGGCCCGCGCTATTGGTGCGCTGCTGCAAAGCTATGGAGCAAGTGGAGAGCGCGCACTCTTGCTCTATCCAACGGGCCTCGAGTTCATCGCCGCTTTTTTTGGTTGTTTATATGCTGGGGTGATCGCAGTTCCTGTGCCCCCGCCCAATCCGGCGCAGCCGCAGCGGACCCTCCCAAGGCTCTGCGCCATCACCAACGACGCTCAACCGTCGGTGGCGCTGACCACCTCGTCGATCCTCTCCAAGATGGAGGGTTTGTTCACTCAAACTCCAGAGCTGCAGACGATGCGCTGGGTGGCTAGCGACAATGTTACCGGTGATCGTGCGCAGCGATGGCACGACCCTTCCGCGACCGGCAACAGTCTGGCTTTGCTCCAATACACATCGGGCTCCACCACGACTCCGCGAGGTGTGATGGTGAGTCACGCGAACCTCATTCATAACTCCGCGCATGTCGGCGATGCCTTCGAGGTCACGCCGGACTCTGTATCCGTGACATGGCTGCCGGCCTTTCATGACATGGGTCTTACCAACGGAATCATCCAACCGCTGATGAGGGGACGTCATTGTATTCTGATGGCTCCGCAATCGTTCCTTCAGCGGCCGGTGCGCTGGCTTCAGGCTATTTCGCATTACCAAGCTACCGTCAGTGGAGGCCCCAACTTCGCGTATGAACTATGCACTCGCAGGATTACTCCGGAGCAACGCGAAACGCTGGACCTCAGCAGTTGGTATGCGGCTTACAATGGTGCGGAGCCGGTCCGCGCAGATACCCTGAAGCGGTTTGCCGCGACCTTCGCCTCTTGTGGTTTTCGCCCGCGTTTTTTCTATCCCTGTTATGGACTCGCCGAAGCGACGCTGATTGTTTCGGGCGGCCTGCTCCACGATGAGCCCATACTCTGCACGACCGAGGTGGCGGCGCTCGAGCGCAATCGCATCGTGGAGGCCGCCGTGGCGCGGCGCAATGTGCGGACACTAGTGGGGTGTGGCCACGCGATGCCCGATACACGGATTGTCATCGTCGATCCGGAATCGCGGACCCGCTGTGCACCGGATAGGGTGGGTGAAATCTGGGTTTCGGGCCCGACCATCGCTCATGGCTATTGGAACCGAACCCAGGAAACCGAGCACACCTTCCGGGCCTTTCTGAAAGACACGGGCGAGGGGCCATTCTTGCGCACCGGCGATTTGGGATTCTTGAGAGACGGTGAGTTGTTCGTCACCGGCCGCTTGAAGGATCTGATCATCATCGACGGCCGCAACGTCTACCCCCAGGATATCGAATTGACGGTGGAGCAGAGCCATCCGGCGATGCGGCCGGGTTGTTGCGCGGCGTTCTCGGTTGATTTCAACGAAGAACGTCTGATCGTCGCCGCCGAGGTTGAGCGTCGCTACCAATCGGGCTCCCAAAACGGCCAAAACGGAGGAGCTCATCAGAACGGCCGTTCAGCGTTGGACGTTGACGCGGTCGTTCGGGCTATTCGCCGGACGGTGGCGGAAGAGCACGACGTGCGAGCGCACGCGGTGGTGCTCCTTCGGGCTGGAAGTATTCCGAGGACTCCCAGTGGCAAGGTTCAGCGCCGTGTCTGCAAAGCCAGCTTTCTGGACGGCACGCTGGACAAGCTGTGAGGAGTGATCGATGGCCGGAAATTCCACCAACGGCGACTTTCGCAATCCTGCCGATCGAAACCAGCGTGACGAACGGCGAAGTTCCGATTCTCCGCCGGCCGAAGTCATCAGCGGATGGATGGTCGCCCGGCTTTCTGAGTTGCTCGGGATCGCGCCTCACGAGATAGACGTCCGGGAACCCTTCGCCAGTTACGGTTTGGGATCAACAGAGCTAGTCAGTCTCTCCGGTGAACTTGCAGAGTGGCTCGGACGGCAACTTTCTCCTGAACTGACATATGAGTATCCGACCATCGAGATCCTCGCTCGGCATTTGGCAGAGCCGCCGGAACCGTCGCGGTCACCTACGTGGTTAGCCACGCGATCATCTAGTAACACGCAGGTCGGCCAGGACCAGGTTGCGCAAAACGAGCCGATCGCAATCGTTGGCATCGGCTGCCGATTTCCGGGCGCCAAGGACCCGTTGGCTTTCTGGCAACTGCTGCGCGACGGAGTGGATGCCATCACGGAAGTTCCCGCCGAGCGCTTCAGCCTCGACACCTTTTACGATCCGGATCCGCAGGCCCCAGGCAAAATGAGCACTCGATGGGGCGGCTTCCTCGAGCAGGTGGACCAATTCGATCCTCATTTCTTTGGCATCTCGCCGCGTGAGGCCGCGCGCATGGATCCTCAGCAACGCCTGTTGCTCGAGGTCGCCTGGGAGGCATTGGAGGATGGCGGCCAGGTGCGGGAACGCCTCGCCGGCACCCAGACCGGCGTGTTTATCGGGATCTCGAATAACGACTACGGCCGGATTCAGTTGAATGATCCGTATCGCATCGATGCTTACGCGGGTACCGGCAATGCCCTGAGCATCGCGGCCAATCGCCTCTCTTACCTGTTCGACTTCCGCGGGCCGAGCATCGCGGTCGACACCGCCTGTTCTTCGTCGCTCGTTGCGGTCCACTTGGCCTGCCGCAGCCTTTGGAACGGAGAGTCCACGCTTGCATTGGCCGGAGGGGTGAATCTGATCCTCGCACCGGCGATTACTATCAATTTCAGCAAGGCCGGGGTGATGGCTCCGGATGGGCGCTGCAAAGCTTTCGATGCGCGAGCTAACGGCTACGTTCGCAGTGAGGGCGCCGGTCTCGTCGTTCTGAAGCCCTTGTCGAAAGCCTTGGCCGAAGCGGATCCGATCTACGCAGTGATTCGCGGGAGCGCGGTGAACCAGGACGGACGGAGCAACGGGCTGATGGCTCCGAATCCGCTGGCCCAGGAAGCCGTCCTGCGCGAAGCCTATCGGCGCGCCGGAGTCTTGCCGGGCCGCGTTCAATACGTCGAGGCTCATGGCACGGGCACATTTCTGGGCGACCCGATCGAGGCGAAGGCGCTCGGCACGGTGCTCGCTCTCGATCGTCCGCGCGGGCGCCCTTGCGCCCTGGGCTCGGTCAAAACCAATATCGGCCACCTCGAGGCGGCGGCAGGCATTGCCGGCTTAATCAAGGTGGCCCTCGCGCTCAAGCATCGGGAGATCCCACCGAGCCTGCACTTTCTCGAACCCAATCCGCATATTCCATTTGAGACGCTCCCTCTGCGGGTGCAGACGAAGCCGGGTCAGTGGTCTTCGGAGTTGGGTCCGGCGTTGGCTGGTGTGACCTCATTGGGTTTCGGCGGAACCAATGCTCACGTGGTTCTGGAAGAGGTGCCTCGGTCCAATCCGGGAATACATAATGGAGACGGCGGTATAAAAAATCCGCAATCCAGAATTCGTAATACCAAGTCCGCGCATTCGCCATCCGTGCACTTGCTACCCGTGTACTTGCTGCCTGTGTATGTGCTACCACTGTCGGCGCGCAGTCCGGACGCCCTTCAAACTCTGGCGCGCGCATATCAGGACTTCCTGGCGGCCTCGCGGGCCGGCGCCTCGCTCGGCGACATCTGTTACACGGCGAGTGTGCGCCGCAGTCATCATGATTATCGCCTCGCGGTGACCGGCAACTCGTCGGAGCAACTCACGGCGGGCCTCGAGGCTTTTTTGCGGGGCGAAACTCGTCCTGGTCTCTCTTCGGGCCGCAGCGTTTCCAGTCACAACAGAAAACTGGTTTTCGTGTTTCCCGGCCAGGGCTCCCAATGGTGGGGCATGGGACGAGAGCTGATCGAGCGGGAAGCGGTCTTTCGCGAGGTCGTGGAACGCTGCGACTGGGCGATGCGACGATACTGCGATTGGTCTTTGCTCGCCGAGCTCGGAGTCAGCGACGCGGCTCGGTCGCGGTTGAACGAAATCGATATCGTCCAGCCGGCGCTCTTCGCGATGCAGATGGCTCTGGCGGCGCTGTGGCGCTCGTGGGGTCTCGAGCCACAGGCCGTGGTGGGCCACAGCATGGGAGAGGTCGCGGCGGCTTGCGTCGCCGGTGCGCTGAGCCTGGAAGATGCGGTCAGGGTCATTTGCAGGCGGAGCCGTCTGATCAGGCCCACCATCGGGCGGGGAGCGATGGCCGCGGTGGAGCTGTCTGCCGAGGGCGCTCGGCGCGCCCTGGCGGGCTACGAAGATCGCGTGTCCATCGCTGCCAGTAACAGTCCCACCTCGACTATCTTGTCCGGAGATCCGGCAGCGCTCAAAGCAATCCTGGATCGATTGCAGCGTCAGGACGTCTTCTGCGGGATGGTCAAAGTCGATTTCGCCTCCCACAGCCCTCAGATGGATCCCTTGCGCGCTGATTTGTTGCGGGCTTTGGAAAGACTGGAGCCTCGGCCCGCGTCGGTGCCCATCTATTCGACGGTGACAGGAAAACTCAGTGACGGGACTGAGTTTAAGGCACTCCATTGGGTAAGGAACCTGCGTGAGCCCGTACTCTTTTCCACCGCGATACAGCGATTACTGGAAGATGGACATGATACTTTCCTGGAGATCAGTCCACACACCATGCTGCTTAGCGCCGTCCAGCAAGGAATTCATCACCACGGCTCGGCAGGTGTCGTACTTCCTTCGCTTCGGCGTGAAGAGGGAGCGCACGCGGTAATGCTGGGATCTCTCGGTGCGTTATATGCCCTTGGGTACTCAGTAGACTTTAGCCGGACCTATCCGTCCGCAGGCCAATGCGTTCGAGTTCCATTTTATCCGTGGCAGCGAGAGCGTTGCTGGCTGGAGCCGCCGGCAAGTGACGCCGACTCTCCAACGGACCAATTTGGAGAGAAAATCCCTCGGGCCGAGATACGGCAGCATCCTCTCCTGGGCCGGCACTTCAAATCGGCACATCCCGCGGAAACTCACTTCTGGGAAGTCGCCCTGGACAAGAGAGCCTTGCCCTATCTGGAGGAGCATCGCATCCAAGGAACTGCGGTGCTGCCCGCGTCGATCTACCTGGAGATGGCCCTGGCCGCAGCGCGCGAGGCCTTCGCGGAACAATCATTCGTGTTGAAGGATATCGAATTTCATCGGGCGCTTTTCCTACCCGAGACCGGAACGCGCACTACCCAGGTGATTCTTGCGCGCAGCGCGGATACAGCGGCATCTCTTCACATTTACAGTCGCCCGACAGGCGTAGAGCAATCAAATGGATCGTGGACGCTGCACGTGAGTGCGAAGGTATGTGCGCAGGAGAACAGCGGCGCTTCTCCAGTTCTCGGGCACGAGATGCTTGCGCAAATCCAGGCTCGATGCTCCAAGCAGGTCTCCGGTCGGGATTACTACTCAAAACTCAGCGAAAGCGGAATTCAGTATGGCTGCTTCTTTCAGAGCATCTCTCAGTTGTGGCGGGACGACGAAGATATGCTGGGTGAGGTACGAATACCCGAGGGATTGGATACGCAGTTCGATACCTATCAATTCCATCCGGCGCTCCTCGACGCTTGCTTGCAGACTCTCGGGGCTGGTGTAGCTACCCAAGCGATAGGAACCGGCAAACAAGGTATCTATATTCCGACCCACATCGACCAACTCCGCGTCTATAGTCGTTCGGGCCCGCATCTGTGGAGTCACGCCCAACTGCAAAAACGGGAGGCTGATTCCATCACGGGAGAGGTTCGGCTGCTGGATGACGCGGGTCAGGTGGCGGTCGAGATGATGGGCGTGCGCTTCGATCAGCTCGGGCATGATGCGCGCGATGCGGCTCAAGAGAATCTGGACGATTGGCTCTATGAGCTTCAATGGCAGTCCAAGGAGCGCCCGGCCCCGGAACCTCCCGAACGGAGTGTCTCACAGTCTTCCGCGCCGGCCAGCTCGGGGCCCTGGCTGATCTTTGCCGACGGCGGCGGCGCGGGAGAAGCGCTCGCATCGCTGCTACGAGCGCGAGGAGAAACGAGCATCCTGGTCTCTCGTGGAGAATCCTACGAGCGCACGGACAGTGAGCATTTTCGCATTCATCCTGAACGGTCGGCGCACCTCCGAGCGTTGTTCGAGGCGGCCCTGCCGACTGCTCAGTCCATCTGCCGCGGGATTATCCACCTTTGGAGCCTTGATGCCGCTCTTCCGGAGAAGACCGACGTCGCCTCGCTGAAGACCGCTCAGACTCTTGGCTGCGGCAGTGTCCTGCAATTGGTCCAGGAACTGGTCGGGGTCCAATCGCGAGAACTCCCTCGTTTGTGGTTAGTCACGCGGGGCGCTCAGGCCGTGGATGAAGATCCCGTGCCACTGGCTATTGCTCAGGCCCCGCTTTGGGGATTGGGACGCGTTATTGCGCAGGAGCATCCGACGCTGTGGGGCGGCCTGATAGATTTGGAGAGACCGATAGATTCGGATCCTCACGTCTCGCCTAGCGATCTCGCCGCTAGTCAGTTGTTAGCCGAGCTCTCCGCTCCCGATAAAGAGGACCAGATTGCATTTCGTCACGGACGGCGACACGTCGCGCGGTTGATGCCCAAGGGGCGCTCAGCGGTGCAGGGACCTCCCCTCAGGTTGCGGCCTGATGGCAGCTATCTGATCACCGGAGGACTGGGAGACCTTGGCCTCCTGGTCGCCCGCTGGATGGCAGAGCACGGGGCGCGGCGGTTGATCCTTTTAGGACGCACGAAGGTGCCTGCACGCTCGAGCTGGAGTTCGATGGAAGTGGGGACTCGCGTGGCTCGTCAAGTTGCCGCCATCCGTGAATTGGAAGCGATGGAAGCGAGCGTGCATCTGGGCTCGGTGGATGTCGCGAATGAAAAAGAGCTGAGCGCTTTTCTGGACGAGTTTCGCGCCGAGGGTTGGCCGCCGATCCGGGGCGTAGTGCACGCCGCGGGAGTTCTGCACGACGGACTCCTTACGCAGCTTGATGCCGCCGCGCTCGATTCGGTTTTGCGGCCCAAGGTGATCGGTGGATGGTTGCTGCATCGCCTGCTCGAAGACGCTCCGCTGGACTTCTTCATACTTTTCTCTTCGGCGGGTGCTCTCCTCGGCCAGCCCGGTCAGGGGAACTATGCCGCTGCCAATGCATTTCTGGATTCTCTGGCGCATCATCGAAGAGCCCAAGGCCAGCGGGCTCTGACTATCAACTGGGGAGCGTGGGCCGACTTGGGCTTCGCGGATACGGCCGGGGGCAAACGTCTGGCGGCCCGCCTCGCGCTCCTGGGAATCAAAAACATCCCGCCCCGGCAAGCGCTGGAAGTGATGGAGCGGTTGCTCCGGCAAGACGCGACCCAGGTTGTCGCAGTGCCCGTCGATTGGCGGCAGTACCGCGAGTTTTTTCCAGCCGGCGCTGAATCGCCATTGCTTTCCCAACTTGCACGTGAGGAAGCTGGCATCCCGTTGCGAACGGACCAACAGAGAGAAAAGAAGTTTCTGACTCGCGAGGCTCTCCTCGCCGCGCAACCTCAGGAGCGCCACAGGCTATTGCAATCGTACCTGAGCGAGCAAGTGGCTCGGGTGCTGGGGCTCTCCGCATCCAGGCTGGACGTACATCAACCGCTCAGCAATCTAGGACTGGACTCCTTGATGGCGGTCGAATTGAAGAACCGGATCGCGCTCGACCTTGGCGTAAATGTTCCGATGGTGAAATTTCTCCAGGGCCCCAGCGTCGAAGAGGCCGCGGCATATCTATTTGAACAACTGACGCAAGAGGTTTCCGACGCGCCGGTGGCTTTAGCCTCGGCAGTCGCGCAACGTAATGGAAAGCAGGCAAACGGCCGCGTCGAGGAACATCTGCTGGCGAACCTCGATCAGCTTTCGGACGAAGAGGTGAACTCGTTGCTCACCGAAACGCTCGCTGAAGAGGAAAGCAGTGAATGAGCAACCCTTCCCATCGAATTGCCGGTCTCTCGCCGGCAGAAAAGCGTGTCTTGCTCGCCCAACTGCTGCGAAAAAAAGCAGGACGTGGCAAAGCGGTTTATCCGCTATCCTATAATCAGCAAGGTATATGGTTCCTATACCAACTTGCGCCGGAAAGCACGATTTATAATGTTACTTTCTCCGCGCGCATCTGCTCCGATCTGAGTATTCCGGCATTGCGGGGCGCGTTTCAGGCGCTGGTTGATCGCCATCCGTCGCTCCGGACCACCTTCTTCGTGGACGCCGGCAACCCCGTTCAACAAGTCCACGAACAGCGCAATATTCATTTCGAAGAGACCGATGCGGCGGCCTGGAGCGCCGATGAGCTGAACGCTCGTCTGGTCGAGGATGCTTATCGCCCCTTCGATCTCGAACAAGGGCCCCTCTTGCGGGTGAGTCTATTCAAGCGGTCAGAACGGGAGCATGTCCTGCTGCTGGCGGTGCATCATATCGTCATCGATTTCTGGTCCCTGGCGCTGATCCTGAATGAACTCAACGTGCTGTATCCCGCGCACAAAGCCGGTGTTACGGCGGTCCTGCCTCCGCTCGACTTGCAATACACTGACTATCTTCGCTGGCAAAACGAAATGCTGTCGGGCCCGCAAGGCGAGAAGCTGTGGAGCTACTGGCGCAAGCAATTGGCTGGACCTTTGCCCGTGCTGAATCTCCCCACCGATCGGCGGCGCCCCCCGATTCAGACCTATCGCGGCGCTTCGCACGATTTCATTTTGAACGAGGAAATAAGCTCGCTCCTCAAGACGCTCGCCAACGCCAACGGGGTGACCCTGTATATGGTCCTGCTGGCGGCGTTTCAGGTGGCGCTTTACTGCCTCACTGGTCAAGAAGACCTTCTGGTGGCTTCTCCAGTGGTTGGCCGCAATCGCGCCGAGTTTGAAGGTATCGTCGGGTTGTTCACGAATCCTGTGATGCTGCGGGCGGATCTCTCCGGCAATCCAACATTTCAAGCGTTTCTTGCTCAGGTGCGCCAAACCGTCCTCGATGCGCTCGAGCATCAAGACTATCCGACCCTTCTTCTGGTCCAACGGCTCCGGCCGCCCAGGGACCTCAGCCGTCCGCCGCTTTCTCAAGTGATGTTCGTGCTGGACAAACCGCATCGGCTGATGGAACAAGGGGCGCCCGCTTTCGGGCTTGGCGAAACCGGGCTGCGTATGAATCCGGGCGGGCTGGTCCTGGAATCCTTCGCCCTGGAGCGCCGGGCAGCCACGCTCGATCTGGTGATGTTGGTAATCGAGACGGCAAGCGCACTCTCCATTTCCATACGTTATAACAGCGATTTGTTCGATCTCGCCGCCATCGCCCGAATAGCAGGATACTTTGAGACACTTCTGCGCCGTGTCGTTATGCAACCCGATACCAGGTTGGATGCACTAAACGAAACACTCGCCCGGTTGGACAGTCAGCAGCAGGACCCAACCCGACGACACTACCGACTAATCAAAGCGAAACCGCGTCCGCGCAATCGAGAAATCGTCGGCAGCGAGTTGGAGATTTTAAGTACCGCCCAGCGCCAGCAACTGCTGGTCGAGTTCAACGATACCAAGACCGATTATCCTCAAGACAAGCTCATCCACCAACTGTTCGAACAACAAGTCGAGCGCACGCCTGACAACATTGCCGTCGTGTTCAACGATCAGCAACTGACCTATGCTCAGCTCAACGCTCGCGCCAATCAACTGGCGCATCATCTGCAGTCGCTGGGCGTGGGACCTGACGTGCCGGTGGCCATTTGCGTGGAGCGCTGCCCCGAGATGGTTGTCGGCCTCCTTGGCATTCTTAAAGCCGGAGGCGCGTACGTACCGCTGGACCCCGCGTATCCGAAAGAGCGCCTGGCCTTCATGTTGGAGGACACGCGCGCGCCAGTATTGCTCACGCAAGCGCGGATCGCGGCGAGCATGCCCGCGCATCGAGCGCACGTGCTGTGCCTGGATTCCGGATGGGGCGCCGTCGGCCGCGAGAGCGAAGGGAATCCGGTAAGCAGGTCTACGGCCGGAAACCTTGCGTATGTGATTTATACCTCAGGCTCTACCGGACAGCCGAAGGGAGTGATGATCGAGCACAGGAGCCTGGTCAACTACCTGTGCTGGGTCGGCGAGGGCTCACTGGGCGACGCGCTGGCGCATGTGCCACTGACTACCAACCTGACGTTTGACATGTGCCTGAAGCAGTTGTTCCCCTCGCTCTTGCGCGGGGGGCAACTGTGGATGCTGCCGGACGACGTTACGGCCGAGCCCGCGGCGCTGCTCTCGGCACTTGGTACACGGACCGAGGTCGCGCTCAACTGCGTGCCGTCTTTGTGGAAGGCCATGCTACACGCAATTGATCGAGGTCAGGCTGCAAGTCCGAACGAAGGCCTCGCGTATCTATTGTTCGGCGGCGAACAACTGAATCAGGATCTGATCGACAAGTCTCTTGCCGCGTTGCCCAATCTCCAGATCTGGAATATCTACGGTCCGACTGAGGCCACCGCCAACGCATGTGCCGCCAAAATAGGCTCTGGCGACGAAGTTACGATTGGCCATCCCATAGCTAATACGCAGATATATATTCTGGATCCCTCTTTGGCGCCAGTGTCTATAGGTGTCCAGGGCGAGTTGTATATAGGCGGTGAAGGGGTGGCTCGCGGCTATCTCAACCGACCGGATTTGACCGCGGAGAAATTCATTCCGCATGCCTTTAGTACCGAACCGGGAGCACGACTGTACAAAACCGGGGATCTGGCCCGCTATCTGCCCGATGGAAGGATAGATTTCCTCGGCCGCACTGACTACCAGGTGAAGATCAGAGGGTTCCGCATCGAACTGGGCGAGCTCGAGGCGGCGCTCCGCGAACATTCGGCCGTACGAGAGGCCGTCGTCTTGACTCAGGAAGACGCGCCCGGAGAAAAGCGGCTGGTCGCCTATGTCGTCGCTGAGCGAGAGTCCTGCCCTGCCGTCAGTGACTTGCGCAGGTTTCTGCGCGGGAGGCTGCCCGAATTTATGGTGCCCTCGGCCTTGGTGCTGCTCGACGCGTTGCCGCTGATGCCCAACGGCAAGGTGGACCGCCGTGCACTGCCGGCGCTCGAACGAGCTAGGCCCGAATTGGAGAACGCCATCGTCATACCTCGCACCCCTACAGAGGAGGTGTTGGCCGAGATCTGGGTCCAGGTCCTCGGCATAGAACGGGTAGGTGTACACGATAATTTCTTCGACCTCGGCGGCCATTCTCTTTTGGCCACTCAGGTCGTTTCCCGAATCCGTGACACCTTCGAGATGGAAATGCCGTTGCGCCGATTGTTTGAGCTACCCACCGTGGCTGGCCTGGCCGAAAGCATCGAGGTAGCCAGGCGGGCGGGGCAGAACCTGCAGGCACCGCCGATCGTTCGCGTTGCGCGCGACGAGGACCTGCCGCTCTCGTTTGCTCAGCAACGGTTGTGGTTCATCGATCAGTTGGCGGCGGGCAACTCAGCCTACAATATCCCCGCCGCCGTTCGCTTTAAGGGACCGCTCAACGTCGTGGCGCTGGGGCAGAGTCTCAACGAAATCGTGAAGCGCCATGAAACTCTGCGAACGATCTTTGCGATGGTCGATGGAGGCCCCGTCCAGGTTATCGCTCCGACTTTGACTATGACGCTACCGGTAGTCGACCTGCAGGACATGTCCGAGAACGAGCGGGAGGTCGAGGTTCGGCGGCTCGCCGCCGAGGATGCGCGGCGGCCGTTCGATTTGGCCCGAGGCCCGCTATTGCGAATCACTCTGCTACGGCTGGGCGAAGAGGAGCACGTGGGGTTCCTCACGATGCATCACATCGTGTCCGACGGCTGGTCGACTGGAATACTGATCCGCGAGATGGCTGTGCTCTATGAGGCTTTCTCCGCGGGAAGATTCTCACCCCTGCCCGAACTGCCTATTCAATATGCGGACTTCGCCGACTGGCAGCGCCATTGGTTGCAGGGTGAAGCTCTGGAAACCCAGCTTTCCTATTGGAAGGAACAATTGCTTGACGCTCCATCTCTGCTGGAGTTGCCCACGGATCGCTCCAGGCCGACCGTGCAAAGTTTCGAGGGTGCGCATCGCTCGTTGCTATTGCCCAGGACCGTAGTAGATGCGCTAAAGGCGCTGAGCCGCCATGAAGGAGTTACCCTGTTCATGACGCTGCTCGCGGCGTTCAAAATCTTGTTGCACCGCTACACGAGTCAAAACGACTTGATCGTTGGCACGCCGATCGCCAACCGCAATCATACGGAGATAGAGCCGCTGATTGGCTTCTTCGTCAATACTCTGGTCCTACGTACTGACCTTTCAGGTAATCCCAGTTTTCGGCAGCTTCTGCGCCGGGTGCGGGAAGTGTGTTTGGCAGGGTATAGCCATCAGGATCTGCCCTTTGAGAAGCTGGTCGACGAATTGCACCTGGAGCGGGACTTAAGCCGCAACCCGCTCTTTCAGGTGATGTTCGTGCTGAACAATGCTTTGCCAGAGACGGTGGAACTGACGGGCTTGACCGTGAGTGCTGTAAAGGGCGACAGCGAGACAGCTCACGTCGATTTGACTCTGCAAATAAGTGAGACCGATGAAGGCCTGATGGAAGCGGCATTCGTATACAACACTGATTTGTTTGATGCTGCTACGATCACGCGGATGCTGAAGCACTTTCAGATCCTGCTGGAAGCCGCGGTGGCGGATCCCGATCAGCATCTTTCGGACTTGCCGCTCATGGGCGACGCCGAGCAGCACCAACTGCTGGTGGAGTGGAACGATACTAAGACCGGGCATCCGCAGAATCTCTGTGTCCATCAACTGTTTGAGGCGCAAGTCGCGCGAACCCCTGGCGCGATAGCGGTAGTGCTTGAAGATAAGCAACTGACGTATGGAGAGCTGAACAGCCGCGCTAATCAGCTGGCCCATCATTTACGGACTCTCGGAGTGGGACCGGACGTACCCGTTGGAATCTGCCTGGAGCAGTCCTTGGAGATGATCGTCGGGTTGTTAGGCATTCTAAAGGCGGGCGGAGTTTACGTGCCGCTGGACCCGGCCTATCCGAAAGAGCGCCTGGCCTTCATGTTCGAAGATACCCGAATGCCGGTGCTGTTGACTCAGGAGCGGTTGGTAGCAGCGCTGCCGAGACATCGAGCCAAAGTGGTCTGTCTGGATTCAGGCTGGCAGACTGTGACCAAGGAAGAGTCGGCGAATCCAGTTACTGAGACCGTGCATGACAACTTGGCTTATGTAATCTATACCTCGGGATCCACGGGCCAGCCAAAGGGAGTTCTGGTTACGCACGGCTCGATAGTAAGTCACTGCCTGGATATACAAAGCTACTACGGGCTCGACTCAACCGATCGGATACTTCAGTGTTCTTCACTGAGCGTTGATTTATCATTGGAGCAGATCCTTCCGACACTTATTGCCGGGGCCAGACTGATATTGGCGCGCGCGGAATTGTGGGATGCGGCAGAGTTGCAGAGAAAAATCGCGGAGTTCGGACTAACCGTACTCAATATTCCGACACCCTACTGGCAGGAACTCGCCGCAGAGTGGACAGAGGTCCCGGACTCGGTGTCGAACCAGCCCAGACTGGTCGTCGTCGGCGGAGATGTAATGTCGCCCGAAGCGCTTGACCGCTGGCAGAAAGCCGCTGTGCGCGCGGTCCGTCTGATCAATGCTTACGGCCCAACGGAGGCCACAATAACGGCAACGGCCTTCGAAATTGCGCCCCGGCTTGCTGGGCAGACCACTTTCCAGAAGGTTCCCATAGGCCGTCCCCTCGCTAATCGGGAGGTTTACATTCTGGATAGGTACGGCAAGCCGGTTCCGGTTGGAGTTCCTGGCGAGCTGTACATCGGCGGCGCCGGCCTGGCGCGAGGCTATCTCAATCGTCCCGATTTGACCGCCGAGAAGTTCGTCCCAAACCCTTTCAGCGGTGAGCCGGGGGCACGACTGTATAAGAGCGGCGACGTCGCCCGCTATCGGTTGAATGGAAACATCGACTACCTCGGTCGTGTTGACCACCAAGTGAAGATCCGTGGCTTCCGCATCGAACTGGAAGAGATCGAAGCGGCGCTCGGCCAACACCCGGCCGTGCGGGAGGCTGTGGTGCTGGCTCGCGAGGAGGCGTCCGGCGATAGGCGGCTGGTAGCCTATGTCGTCGCTCAGCGAGAGTCCGGCCCGACCACCTACGACCTGCGCGGGTTTCTGAAGGAGAAGCTGCCCGAATACATGACGCCCGCAGTCTTCGTGCCGCTCGATGCGATGCCGTTGACACCCAACGGGAAGGTTGACCGCCGTGGGCTACCCTCACCCGCGGGCATACGACCGGAGCTGGAAAAGGCGTTCGTGGCGCCACGAGATGACCTGGAGGTTCAACTCGCTCATCTGTGGGAGGAGGTTCTGAACGTTCGGCCTATTGGCCTGAGAGACAATTTCTTTGAACTGGGAGGGCATTCTCTGGCAGCCGTACGCCTGTTCGCACTTATAGAGAACAGGCTGGGCAAACGGCTTCCTCTGGCGGCGGTTTTTCAAGGAGCAACCGTAGAACATCTCGCGATTATTTTCCGCCAGCAAGCCAAGTCTGCGACGCACACATCTCTAGTGGCTATTCAACCTGGCGGCAGCAAACGGCCGCTGTTCCTGATCCATCCGGCTGGTGGGCACGTTTTTCCTTACGTTCATCTGGCGCGATGTTTGGGCCTCGATCAACCCTGCTATGGGCTACAAGCAAGAGGACTGGAAAAAGAACAAGATCCCCACACGCGGATCGAAGAGATGGCTACTTATTACATCGATGCATTGCAGACTGTGCAGCCGGCAGGTCCCTACCTCCTGGGCGGATGGTCGATGGGAGGCGTCGTAGCCTTCGAGATGGCGCACCAGCTTCACGTGCAAGGACAGCGGGTGGCCTTCCTGGCGTTACTGGATGCGCGGATTCCAGATCCAGATGAGAACTTCGAGGACGAAAATTTTGAGGCTACGCTGTTAGCTGATTTTGTCCGCTATTTCGGTCTTCCGTTGGACCCTCGAAAATCCTTTGCGCGAATTCCGAAGGACGAATTGTTAGCTCGCGTGCTCGAGCAGGCCAAGGCGGCTGGCCTGGTACCGCAGGATGTCGAAGCTTCTCAGGCGCGTCCTTTCATCGAACTCTGCAAGGCCGACTTTCGGGCGACGCGGAACTACCTGATGCATCGCTACCCAGGTCCAGTCACGCTTTTCAAGGCTGCTCAGGAGCTTGCGGAACCGTCCACTGACCCGACGTTGGGCTGGAGCAGGTGGGCTGCAGGAGGCGTGGAGGTCCATGTCGTTCCGGGCAATCATGCGAGTATGGTTTACACGCCTCACGTTGAAGTTTTGGCCGAGGTTATCAGGACTTGCCTGAACTATGCGCAATCTGTGGCGCAATGGCCCGCTGACGGCAATGAATCCAGTGACTGGGTAATGAAGGTGGGTTAATGAACACCGACGACACGCAAGACAATACTGTCTACAAAGTCGTTCTGAATCATGAAGAGCAATACTCGATCTGGCCGGCAGACAAGGAAAATCCTCTTGGCTGGACCGATGCACGCAAAAGCGGGACCAAGACAGAATGTCTGGCGCATATCAAAGAGGTGTGGACCGACATGAGGCCGCTCAGTCTGAGGAAGAAGATGGAGGAGCGGGAACGGTAGATCCATTTCATCGAAGAACGGATTGGACGTTGCACCTATACGGACAGGTTTCACATGCCCCAGCCCATAGCCAACTCCGTTTTTGATTCCTGGATTGCATGTCGCGAGCCTCGGCCACAGGCTCGCCTGCGGCTGTTCTGTTTCCCGTATGCTGGAAGCGGTGCGTCGGTTTTTCGCACCTGGCCGCGTGGCCTGCCCACGGACGTCGAGGTCTGTCCAGTTCAACTCCCCGGAAGGGGAACTCGGCTGATGGAGCGTCCCTTTTCTCGGCTCGCGCCACTGGTCCAGGCTCTGGCTCAAGCCCTGTTCCCGCTTCTGGACAAACCCTTTGCCTTCTTCGGACATAGCCTGGGAGCGTTGGTCGGTTTTGAAGTCGCCCGTGAACTGCGCCGACAGTACGATGTGTATCCAGTTCGACTTTTTGTCTCTTCTGGTCACGCGCCCCAAATTCCTCGTCGAGGTCTGCCTATCCACGCACTGCCAGAAAGAGAATTCTTAGAGGAACTGCATAGTCTGAACGGTACTCCCATCGAGTTGTTAGCGCACCGGGAACTGATGGAGATCATGCTTCCTATTTTGCGTGCGGATTTCGCGCTATACGAGGATTACGTGTACGTGCCTGATTTCCCCTTGAACTGTCCGATCATGGCTTTTGGCGGGTCGGAGGATCACAAAGTCAGTCATCGCGACCTTGAAGCATGGCGCGATCAAACGAGCGTTGCATTTTCGTTGAGGATGTTTCCGGGCGACCACTTTTTTTTGAACGCGACTGCGTCTCCTCTTCTTCAGGTGCTGTCGCGGGAATTGCAATGACGCCGGATAGAACGGTCAAGTGAGAATGCCGCTCGCCCCCTGTGTTTCTGCTGCGTGGAGCGTTCCATCGCAGGCACCGGAATTGAGTAATGACCAAGTGCATGTCTGGCGCGCCGCGCTGGACCAGACCCCATCGCAGATAAACAGTGTCTTCCGTACGCTGTCAGCGGATGAACGCGCGAGAGCTGAGAGGTTTTGTTTTCCCAGAGACCGTGAGCACTTTATCGCCGCTCGGGGAGCACTCAGGGCTATACTCGGTGTGTATTTGAACCGGGCGCCAGAATGCGTGTCCTTCTGCTACAACTCTCATGGAAAGCCTGCCCTGATGTTGGAATCCGGCGAGGAACCGATCCGCTTCAACATATCCCACTCGCACGGAGCGGCCGTCTTTGCAATCGCTCGAGGTCGGGAGGTCGGCGTCGACCTAGAATGTATACGCTCCACTCTGGAAGTAGAGCAGATCGCCGAACGATTTTTCTCGCGCCATGAGATCGCGGCACTTCGTGCTCTCCCAGTGGCTCTTCGCGAATACGCATTCTTTCTCTGCTGGACTCGCAAGGAAGCCTATATCAAGGCGAGAGGGGAAGGGCTTTCACTACCGCTTGACCAGTTCGACGTGTCGCTTGTTCCCGGGGAACCTGCGGCGCTGCTTGGCACCCGGCCAGATCCGGACGAAGCTCTCCGTTGGTCTCTAAAAGAGTTAACCCTTGTGTCGCCAGGGTATGCAGGCGCTCTTGCGGTGGAGGGAGACGGCTGGTCTCTCGTATCGTGGGAATGGCCAGGATCACTTTCGAGAACTGCATAGAATCTCAAAATAGTACACTTCGCGGCTTTCTGAATTCCAGTCAATCTTTTGTGCCGCTTGGAGCTTAGCCTTGGCGATGCACCGGCGTTCGCTTTTGCCGGTCCCTTGGCATACAAGTGATCAAGGTCGCCCGAACAGCTCCTTACATCTCCACACTTTCCAACGAAGTGGACAACCGCTAGCTGACGGTCCGCTTCGGGCTACCTGCGCCTGACCGAGCTCGCAAAACTGCGGGAAGCGCATACGGGAGCTGCTGCAGTGTAATGCTCATCGCCAAGGAGTCATTTATTCTTACTTTAATAATTTCATCGCTTCGAGGTTGGACTTTGATTGCTGCGATCGCGTTGTCAGCGGTGCTCGCGGCGCTCTGCCCTGGGGTTGGCCTCACGGATGTTGTGCAGGCGCCGGGCACCGAATCGAGCGCCGGCGGTGCAACGGATGCCTGGCTGGTGACACGGGGCCTGATTGGCCATGGCATGGTCGGGGAGCAATCCGCGCCTGACGTTTTGATGCCGGCGGCCGGCGTCGAGGTCAACGAAACTCGACAGACGGAGGATCGCACCGGCGACGTGGTGATGCAGGTCAAGTTGTGGGACGAAAAGGTCGGCGAAGATATGGTCCATATCGAGGTGGCCATCCTGACCAGTAATCAGTTCGAAGTCAGTTTCTGGCTGTTCCCCAACCATCGGCAGGGCTGCACCATGTACCAATGGACGCTATACGATCATGGTCGGGCGCTACAGAGCGCCTTCTGGCGCAACGACGCGCCGGTGCTGCGGCTGGCCGGGGCCGCCGATCTGCCACACGACCTATATCCCGACGCGGTTCCGTGGATGGCGTTTCTGCGGGTCCTCGACGCGCCTCGCCAGGGCGGTGAAGGTGCACTGCATCAGCAGATTACGCCCTACAGTTACGTGGGCCAGAATGTCGTGGTCAAGGGCGTCGAGCAGATACGCGTGCCGGCCGGCAGCTTCTCGGCACTCAAGGTGAGCGCTCAAGTCGACATCGCCACGGTGATGCCGAACTGGCCGCGCTTCGTGATGCACGTCGTGCAGCCGGTTGTCCCCAGGAACATACTCTACTTCCAGGCCGTCCCGCCTTATCGGCTGCTCAAGCAACAGGGCGCTACCTTCGTCGGCGGTCCTGAGGTCACCACAGAACTCATTCGCTTCTACATCGCCGGCGCACCGCCGCTCGCCGTGCCCGCACCGGCCGTGACCGCGCTTCGAACGCGGGATGCGCGGGCTGCCGCTGCGCTGGGGGATTCATCGATCTCTGTGAAGCAATAAGCTCTGTGAAGCAATAAGCAGTCACGAGGATCGCGCCTGGTAGCGATCGACGCCTGCGGTAAGCCTCAAACGGCTGACCTGACGTGAGCCTCCTCCGCGCCTCGCGTCTCGTCACTTACTATTTGGCCGTCTCGCAAACGGATCATGCGGTGAGCCCGCTCCATCACCTGAGGATCGTGGGTGGAAAAAATGAAAGTCGTACCGGTGGTACGATTGAGATGTTGCATCACGTCGAGGAGCGAAATAGCAGTCGCAGAGTCCAGATTCGCCGTCGGCTCGTCTGCCAGAATGAGCGCAGGTTCGGTGACCATCGCCCGAGCCACAGCGACCCGCTGCTGCTGCCCGCCGGACAACTCCGCCGGGCGACGATCCTTCATTCCGTCGAGCCCAATCTCCGAGAACAACTTGTGTACTTTTTCCCTGCGCTTGTGCGCCGGCATTCCCTGCAGCAGCAAGGTAAACTCGGCATTTTCCAAGGCGGTAAGGACCGGCATCAGGTTGTAGGTTTGGAAGACGAAGCCGATACGCCGCAGACGCAAACTAGCCAGCTCACCCGATGACAAAAGTTGAAGGTCCTGTCCGGCGACTCGCACCTCACCTGTGTCTGCGCGATCGAGCCCGCCGATGATGTTAAGCAGGGTGGTTTTACCGGAACCCGAAGGACCGGCAGTAGCCACGAATTCTCCAGGAGCAATACTCAGAGAGATACCACGCAGTGCCGGGACCTCGATTGGCCCGGTCCGGTAAGTTTTCTTCAGGTCCTTCAGCTCCACGGCCCACTCGACCACATCGCCCTCCAAACCAACCTTCGGCTGCGAGCTTTTAGTCCGCAGCTTTCTCTTGCAGCTCGCTCTTCGCTTCTCGCCCGAGACCTATTATACATCGATTTTTGTGTCCGCGGCAGCACCCGGGCTGTCCGCGGTTGCACCGTAGTCGGCGACGAGAGCTGAGCGGAGTGCCAAGTCACGGCGAACGGCCCTCGAAGGGGCCGTCCACCAAGCCTGGATAGTTTAGCGGAGCGAGAGCGGCGCTGACGAAATTGTGCCGGTTATAAGCAGAGCGGTTGACGTCGCTCTAAAAAATAAATCCCCAATAACTTCTCGCCGTGGCTTGGCAGTTGCTATTGTTTGCGTCGCAGTTCAAACAATTGCTACCTTGGGCATCGCACACCTGGTGCCTTCCTGATCCATCACCGGCGCGTTGGCAGTTATTGGCATCGTCGCAGGCGAGGCAGTTATTACCGTTTGTGTCACATACGGAGTGTGTCGCTGCATACTGCCCAGACGGCCCAGACCAAAAGCATCCCTGCAGACCTAGCATCGCGAAGCCGAGAAACGAGGCGAGAACAAGTGACTTGAACATAATGGTGTACTTCCTCTGTTCTCATCATGCGCGTCTCGATCATGCGGACGCAAAGTAAGGATCGTTCAATTCGAACCGTGGTGTGCTCCGCAGCACCAGATCGCGCGAAGCCTGTCCCCCCCGCGTGCTTAGCTTACTTTCTAAAGCAACTTCCTAAAGTATCTGCCTAAAGCACCCGCCTAAAGCACCTTCAATGCGTCCGGCAACTCCGTTCGCGCCGCCTTCAGCGCCGGATAAAACGAGAGAATCGTCGCCATCATGAACACAATGACTACCGACCAGGCGATTCGATCCAGGCTCAGGCTGGAGTACAGAATCGGATCGAAAATGAGAGCGGGGTTAAGGCCCGGCTTGAATACCCAGCGCAGATCCAGGCCGGAGGTGGCAAAATAGTGCTGGACGCTTAAACCCAGCAGCAGTCCCAGCGCCAGGCTGATCGTTGTGAGCGCCAGAGATTCGCCGACGATCATTACCGCCAACTGCAGAGGCCGAAGGCCAAGAGCCTTACAGACGCCAAACTCATAGCGGCGCTCGAGGACTCTCATCAGAATCGTATTGAGTATTCCCAATCCTACCATCACCAGGACCACACCGTTCATGATGTAGTTAAAGGCGTGGTCCAGACGAAGTATCTGAGCGAGCATCGGCATTGACTCACGCCAGGTCAGAACCTCAACCGGGGTTCCGATCAACTGCTTGCGTAAGGCCGTCGCGACCATCAGGGAATCGCGCTCCTGGTCAAGAACGAGGGTCACCTGAGTCACCTGATGCTCCGGCAGTTCGAGCAGAGTCTGAGCCACGGGCAACGGCAAATGGATGATGTTGGAATCGACCGCCTGAAGACCCGTGCTGAATATACCGCTCACGCGCAAAAGCGTGCTTTGCATTTCCCCACCGGCGCCGTTCTTAGCCTCAGTCCCAGGCTGTCGCACCGGCTGAGTCATCAGCACTATTTTAGAGCCAACCTTAACCTCGAGCTTGCGGGCTATCTCGGAACCGATGACAACACCGGAAGGTTTGTCGTCATTCAGGTATGTACCCTCGACTATCCGTTGGGGTATCAGCGACACGGTGCGCTCCTGCCGTGGTATGACTCCGATAATTCTTACTCCAGCAGTGTTTGCCGCGGAACTAAGTAGCCCGGTGGCCACCAGCCGAGGACTAACGCCTCGCACCAGAGGTCTCATGGCTGCGCTATGCAATAGATTGTCGGTCATCAACACTGCCGAGGCAGGGAGCAACAGCTCCTGGGAGCCGGTGTCCTGGAATCCCTTCGACTGAATGACTACATGCCCCGTACCCAGTCGCACTCCGTCGGCAACCATCTGCTCGTGACCGCCATCGAGCAATCCCAAAGAGACTAGTAGCAGAGCAAGACCGAGACCGAGAGCCAGGGCAGTCAACAAAGTACCGCGGGGATTGCGCCAGAGATTGCGCCAGCTGATTTTCATCAGAAGGAGAATGCTTGTCACTAGCTTAGACCTTGCGGATCGCTTCGGTCGGCCGAAAGTGCGCAGCGCGCCACGCGGGATAGAAGGCAGACACAAGAGCCGTGACGGCTAGCCCCGCGGCTGCTTCATAGTATGCAGGAAAGTCCTGCCGGCCGTACCAGAGATGGCCGACCACCACTCCCGCGAGAGAGACCACCTCGCCCGTCGCACCGCCCAAGTCCAGGCCATGAACCTGCAAATACCAGAGTAGCGGAGCACCGATAGCCGCTCCCAGGACCAGACTGGCCCCGGCCAAAGCCGCCGCTTCCGCCAGGATGAGACCAATCACCTGGAAAGGCCGCATCCCGAGGGCCATGAGCATGCCCAACTCGCGGGTGCGCTCAAAGACCGCCATCAGCATAGTGTTCATAATGCCGATGACCGCTAACAGGAAGAAGATAAAAAAGAGGACAAAAGTTATGCTGCGATTGAACTGCACATAGTCGGAGAGCTCGGGCACCAGCTCCTCCCAGTCCATCACCTGAACGGGAGGGGTCTTGGCAAGCCGGGCCTGAAGCGCCGCAGCCTCCGCCGAAGCGTCGGCTATCTGATCAAGCCTGATTCCGACTTCATGGATCCTCCCCGGCGCCAGGTTCAATAGCTTCTGCAGAGAAGAGAGCGACATCAGCACCACGCTTCGGTCGAGCGCGTCGAGTCCCGTGTGGAAAACTCCGACAATACTGTACAGGTCATTCCCCATCGAACCGTCGGCCGCCTGCGTCAACAGAACAATCTGTGACCCTAGTTGAACGCCGATGGTGCTGGCGAGCTTGTCTCCCACCACCACGCCCATAGGCACGCGGTCACTTAGATAGTTTCCTTTTACAATCTGAGTATTCAGGACAGTGACCTTTGGCTCTTGATGGGGAACGACTCCCAGCAGCTCCACTCCGGCAGAACGATGGCCCGAATTTACCAGGCCGTAGCCGTATACCCGAGGAGCTGAGGCATAAACTCGGGAATCGGCACCGATGGCAGTAAGCAGCGCGCCTACGTCGGTCCCTTTCTGTCCGCCTATCGTTTTCTGAATGGAACGATTGGGGTAGTAACCGGGGGCATGCACCTGGATCTGAGAGAGAACCAGGCGTGTGCCGTTTTCAATCATTTGCCATCTCAGCCCCGCCATCAGGCAGGCAACGAACATTAACATCGCGTAACCCAGCGCGATGGCGGCCATGGTGATGAAGGTACGCCGCGGATTGCGCCAGAGATTGCGCCAAGCAAGCTGAAGAAGCTGTGTACTCATTGCGTCAGGTTGGGCAGGGAGAACGTCTCCGCACCGATCGGTACGTCGAAGCTGATATCTTCATACACAACCGTGGTCTGCTCACCTGGCTTGTCTGCCACTCGCATAACCAAGTGCGTAGGGATGAGCCTTGCGCCCATCTTTTTGTAATCGGCAAAGGTCAGCTCCCGGACCAGCTTGCCGTCCTCGTCATAGTAACCCTGCCATGCCGGCATCTGGTTCACCTGGCGGATCTGCAAAACAATTTTGCCCCATACCACCACGGCTTCCGGCTTGGGCGTCAGAGTATATTCATAAACCGCAACCCCACGTCGCTTTCCCTCAAAGGATGTTGCGATAGAGTAGTCGCGAGTGAGAAAACTCTCTTTCACCAGGTCGTCGATGGTGAAGGCACTTCCCATCCATGGGGTCATCGTCATTGAAGTGGGAAGCTTAACCGTGCGTCTCGTTTTCGGCAGGTAGTACCAGATGTCGCGGCCGACTTTGAGGATCGCCGTGCCAGCTTGATCTTGAGGACCGTCGATGCGGACGAGGACTTTCTCTCCGAGCGACCAGATCTTCATCGTGAGGTTACGTTGACCGTCTTCGTTGGAGACCTGCATCTTGACCGTGGCGATACTGGAGTTGCTGCTGAACAGGCGAGCTGCCTGGCCGACAATCTCTTGCGCCCGTGGATCGTCCACGCCATGAGACGGTCCAGCCGCGGCGTGCGAGACATGAGCCGGACTGAGCAATGCGAGCGCAAGACATATGGCTATACTTGTTTGTTGCCATCGCATAGTTAGACCCACTCTAATATCCGCTCTAATTTCCGGAGCGATCGAAGCAGCGCGAGAGCAAGCGAGTCGCTTCGGCCTCATCAGCGTCCAACCTCCGGGGCCTGGACGGCCGCAAGCTTTGGTATGATCTCGCGCTTAACTTCGACGACCTCTTCTACTAACGGCTTGCCCATCAGTAGTCCCATCGGTACCCGCACCAGGAGGTTGAAGGCGGTTACGGCCAGGGAAAGTGTGAACAGATCGTCCTTGGCGGCGAACCGCGCGAAAGCGAGGGTGAAGATGAGCTGAGTCGTTCCAATTCCCCCTGGGGAAAATGGCGAATTTCCCATGGCCAGAAGGAATGGCGTCAGTGCTAGTGCCTGCGCCAACGGGAGCGCGATATGAAAGCTCACGAACTGTCCGTAGAGCGCGAAGCCTGCACTCAGGAAAGTCAGGAATCTGATTCCGATCAGCTCGAGGTACTGCGGCGCAAGCGCCATGCGGAAGCTCAAGAGTGACGGCCGCTCGTAGAGCCATCGGAGCCAGTTGTTGGAACCGAGGCGCGCCCCCCAAAAGAGCCAAAACGTGGCGATTAAACCACCAGCCCCAAGCGCACCCGCTGCGTAATACAAGGCGAAACGGATCGGCGAGGTCGGCACGATAGCGATCGCGAACAGCGCCATCACGGCCAGCAGCATCACATCGACATAGGTCTGGAACAGCAAGGTGCCCACGCTGGTCAACCAGGGCACGCGCTTGCGCGTGTGGAGGAACAGCACATACGCGCCGCTAGCGACGTAGGAGTTGATAATCTGAAGAAAGTAAACCGCGGCCATGGTCGGAAGCAGCTCGCGCGGCCGGGTCGCGCCATGAAAATAACCGAACAGGCGTGAATACAGGATTGTTTCGCCGACAAACCAGCATAGAAAGCCACCGAGGCTCGCGACCGCAAAGAGCCAGAACGTGGCGCGGCTTGCGGCGTCGGCCACCTGGCTCCAGGATACGCCGCGCGCGGCGTACCATATGATTGCCGCCGCTACTGCGTAGGTGACAAGGTTTTGCAGGACGGTCTTGCGCACCGGGACTTTCACTCCTTCAGGCACTAGCGCAAACGCAGCCGAGCACCGGCGCGGTCGATTTCGCAGTCTTTCTCCTTGCAGTCGTTTGTTCGACTAACTTCAACTGAGCGTCGCGCGAAAATCGGCGGGCATCCAGGGAAGGGGGATTCCCGGATGCCCGCCTGCTCACCGTTTTCCTTGCGGCGAACGCCGCCCGGTTGGCGAAAGAATTGTCACAGCCACGCCGAGTTCCATCACGAGGTGAGGGTCCCTCCAGATCAACCCCGACGGCACCTGTTCGAATACTGACTGTATGTCGATGCAGGCTTTAGAGCCATCATGCGGCGGGCCAATCTGTTACGTGGAGAACAAACGCGTCGAAGAATTTCGGGGATCATGATCGGCCGGGAGTGCGGGCGAGCATGCCCGGCGCAGCGCAGACGATCTTTCTATGTCCGCCTATGTTCGCCCGACGCTATCGCCGGACCGATCGGGAGCGTTTTATGGCGAGGGTTCCTCGACGGTCTTCACCTGAGTATCGCGCGCGCGGCCAGGGCGCAAACTGCTGAGCGCGCGGGCGAGCGCCTGCAGTTGCGCTCGCGGCTCGCACAGCGCCGTGGCGCGCGCAGGACCGGCCGCGCCCAGGCGCGCGCGCAATTCGCGATCCTCAATCAGGCGGCCGAGCGCCTCGGCCAGCGCGGCCGGATCGTTGGGCTCAATCAGTATCCCGCACGAGCCGTCGACAATTTCGAGCGCCCCGCCGATCGCGGTGGTCACCACCGGCAACCCCGCGTAGAGCGCCTCGATAAAGGTGATACCGAAGGGCTCGGGCCCGGTGTTGGGCTGGCAATGGATGTCGGCGGCGGCGAGCAGCCGCGCGACATCGCCGCGTTGTCCGAGGAAGTTCACGCGCGAGCCGATTCCAAGCGCGGCGGCCTCGGCGCGCAGGGCTTCGAGGTAGCGCGCCTCGTGGGCCCGCTGCGCTCCGCCCACGATCCAGCAGGTCCATCTGGATCCGCCGCTGGATCCCCCGCCGGATCCGCCGTCGGATACGCCGGGCACGCCAGCCAGGCGTGCGAGCGCGTTGAGATGCAGCCGATGGCCCTTCCACTCCTCCATCCGGCTCACCTGGATCACCACCGCCGCTTCCGGAGCGGCGCCCAGTTCGGCCCGCACGGCCGCGCGGTCCGCCTGCGAGACGCCGGGCGCGGACGCGACGGGACAATAGACTACTTCGCACGGCACTCGCGGCACTCGCGAGGACTGTTGCGGATAGATGAGGGGCAGCGAGGCGGCCGTGAAGCGGCTGGTGCAAATCGCGCCGTCGGGCACGACGCGGGCGGCCCATCGCTCCAGCCAGTGGCGTCCGGTGGCGACGTCATGCAGCCAGAAAATCGAAGCCGCACCCCCCTGACGCACGACAGGGCCGAAGATCGCCTGGGTCCACGGCGAATGACAGATGACCGTGTCGAAGCCGCGCTGCTCGATCAGGCTCCCCAGCGCACGCCGTGCCCGCAGGATACTCAGCGGCCATCGAACGCGGACTTCGCCCAGCCGATGTACGGTCGCGCCGGCCGCGCGCAGTTCGTCCTCCGCCCGCCCTGCGAAACACACCGCGAACTCGGATTCGAGCTCCGGGCTAAGCGCACGGCATCGCGCAAGCGTCACCAGCATGGTCTCGAGACCGCCATGAAGATTGCCCGCGCTAACGTGCAGCACTCGCATCAGGCCGCCTGCGCCGAGAGCAGCCGATAGATGGGCATCAGCTCGTCGGCGAGCCGCTCGCGCGTGAAGCGCCGCCGCGCCGACCGCGCCGCCGCGGCGCCGAGCGCCGTGCGCAGCACCGGGTCGCGCGCGAGCTCGCGCATCCGATCGGCCAACGCAGGCGCCGAACCCGCCTCGTGCACCAGCGCGTCCTCGCCCGGCGTGACTATCTCGGCGGCGCCGCCGCCCCGGCTCACCACGACTGCGCGCCCGGTGGCCATCGCCTCGGCGATCACCAGCCCGAACGGCTCGGGCTGCGTGCTCGCGTGCACGACGACGTCAAGTGCGCGCATCGCCGCCGCAGCGTCGTCGACAAAGCCCGTGAAGCCGACGCGGCCGGCGAGTCCCAGACGCCCGGCCAGACCGCGCAGCTCTTCGAGGTCGCACTGGCTACCGTCGGTCTCGTAGAGCGCGCCGCCGATCACATAGCCGCGCACCAGCGGTTCGCCCGCGAGCATTTCGAGCGCGCGCAGAAAGACCTCGTGACCTTTCCATCGTGCCATCGTCGCGACCAGTCCGATCCTGACCACCGGATGGTTGGGCGGCGCAAGACCGGACAGCCGGTCGAGGTCCAGCGCGGGACCCTCGGGCGAGAAACGTCTGAGGTCCACGGCGTTGTGGATGGGAAAGACCCGAAACTCGGCACCGCAGGCAGAACGCACGTCGTCGGCTACGCTCAGCGAGTTGGCGACCGCCGCCGCACAGCGGTCGGCATGTGCGCGCATCAGGCGCGCCATCAGCGGCCGCGAGCTGATGTAGTCGTGGATGTGCCAGAGCACGGGCACGCCACGAGGTGCGGCCCAGGCGCCGAGCACGTGCATCTTGAAGCCATTGGTGTGGATCAAATCGGGAGCGGCGGCGGAGAGCGCATGCCGCAGCCGCCTGGTATATAGCGCGACCGAAGGTGTGCTCAACGACGCGCGGCCGAGCGCGCCGAGCAGGCGGGATTTACTACCACCGCCGCCGCCGACGCTGGCGTCGCCCAGCCGGGCGAGCGCGCGCGGATAAGGTAACGCATGGGCGGCGACCCCAAGCGCACGCGCCTGGTCGAGGAAGGCACCGTCAGCACCGGCGATAAGCTCGAGCGCGACGCGTGGCTCGGCCGCACGCAAGCTCGCCATGAAGTCGAGCAGGCTGCGTTCGGCGCCGCCCATCTGACCGGAGGGGTTGAGATAGACGATTTTCAAGCGGCCTGAACTAGTCGTTGCTGTCAGGGGACGGTGCGGGAGCGGGCTGCGGCGGGGTGAGCTGATGGTTCTGCGCCGCTTGCGCCGCCATCTCTTTGGCCATCCGATGCTTGAACTCCGTGTAGTACTTGCTCATGGAGCGATTGTTGGGATCAAACGTGACCGCCTGAGCGTATGCCTTCTCGGCCTCGTAGTAGTTGAACGCGCCTTCCTGGGCCTGTCCGATATCGAACCATGCGCGCGCCGAGGGTTCGGCGTCAGCGGCCTGCTGCAGGACGAGCGCGGCGCGATCGTAGTTCGACTGTTTGAGGTAGAACTCTCCCAACGCGAGGAGCACCTCGCTTCCCTGCGGACGCTCGGACGCCGCATCCTTCAGCGCATTTTCCTGCGCTTCGGTGTCGTGAGCCTCGTCGGCCGCCTCGGCCATGGCGAGGTCGAGGTCGTAGGGATCATTGCCGGCTTTGGCCGCTTCATCCAGCGCCGTCCTGGCTGACTGCATGTCGCGATCGGGTCCATATACGCTTCTGACCAGCGCCAGGTAGGGATCCGGATCGCCCGGCACCTGGTCCATCGCGGCGCGAAGGAATCCCTCCGCGCTCAGCATGTAGCCGGCTGCCGCGTAGGCTTTGCCGGCATCGATGAGGAAGCGCATTCGCTCGGTGGGATCGGCGGTCTCCGTCGCCGCGTGGGCATAGAGTGCGGCTTCCTTGAGCGGCAGGTTGAGGCTCGAGTAAAAATCGCCGATCCCATGGAAGGCGCCTGGAAAGCCAGCCTCCTCCGCCTGCTTGAATCCTTTCTCGACGGCTGCCTGGGTGACGGGCGCAAGCCATCGCACCAGCTCCGGGCTCAGGTAGAAGTGAGTACTCGGTGTGGGCGAGTCGTAAACCGAGCGCGTGACCTCGGCCAAAGCTTCCGGCAGCCGGCCGTGGCGCGCGAGCATGCTGGCGTAGCTGTCGCGCTTGTAGGGATCGGTCGGGTCGAGCCAAACCGCCGTGCTCAGCTCGCGCATCTGCGCCTGCTGGCTCATCGCGCCCCCGCCGAGGGTGGCCATGATGTAGTGGCCGTCGGAATCGGCGGGATGTGCGATGACGCGGGCGGCCGCGGCCCGCAGCGTCTTCGCCGCCGGCATGAAGTTCGGGTAGGACACGTCTTTCTGGCCGAAGGCGGTAAAGATCAGTGCCAGCGCGCCCGCGGCCACCATCGCCAGCAATACCCTGGGCACCGGCCGCCATCCGCGCGCGTCGCTATCGGCGGAGGCAGGGGTCACGAGCCTCAATCCGAGGCCGAGCAGCACGGCCAGCAGCACGGCGTTGGCCGGCACGTGGAGATTGAAGTCGACCAACTCGTGCAGCGCGCTTGCGATCACAGCCGCCATCACCGCCGCCAACAGTGGCCACTTGCGCGGGTCACCCGAGCGCATCCCCGCACCGATTCGGCCGAGCAGACGCCAGAAGAGCCATCCCAGCGCGAGCAGGGCGAGAAGCCCGCTCTCGGCGGCGAATTGCAAATAGTCGTTGTGCGTCTCGCGATAGTAAAAGAATTGCGACCACGGCGGGGATACGTAGCGCGTGAACAGTTCACCCCACGCGCCCATGCCGACGCCGAAGAGCGGGAAATCATGGATCATCGCTATAGTGCGCCGATACAGCATCCCGCGCTCCGATAGGCTGAGCCCGGTCGAGACGGTTTCCGCCAGACGGACGTCGGCCAGGTTGCGCCCCGACGGACCAATCAGCATCAGCGCGAAGACAAACAGCCCGGCCGCTCCCAGCGCGATCAAGCGCAGAGTGCGAGTATCGGTAAGGCGTGCAAAGGCCGCGCGCCGATGCGCCGGCTGCAGGAAGAACATCGCCACCAACGTTCCCACGCTGAGCGCGCTCGAGATCCAGCCGCCGCGCGAGAGGCTCAGCACGATCGCGCACAGCACCATGAACGCGACCGCCATCGAGGCCATGCGCACGAGGCTTGCCGAAGCGCGTGGGACAAGATCGATGCGCAGCAGTGCGCCGACCAAAGCCAGCGGCAGAATCAGCGCCAGATAGTTGGCGAAGTGGTCGGGGTTGACGAACGGCCCGGTCGCGCGCAACGCGAAGGCCAGGTGAGGCCCCTCCCAGTCCAGCGGTACGAAGAACCACAGGATCTTGCCGTTCCACGACGCCCAGTTCATCAGCCCCAGAAATGCCACCACGGCACCCATCGCAAGCACCAGACCGAAAATCATGCGGCAGAAGCGTTCCTCGGCATGCGGATCGTCCTCGGCGCCGAATGGGTAGAGCGCGATCAGCAGGAAGAGTGCCGCGTAAGCGAGCGCCTTCAGCATCCCTGAGCGCGTCACCGCGGGCTCGAAACTGAGCGCGCGCCATTTAAGACTGTCGGGCAGCGGTGCGGCGGCCGCAGCCCCGGCGTTCTTGACCGGCGCATGCGCGTTAGCCGCGGCCGGCGCGAAGGGCACCTTCGCTCCAGCGCGGACCTGTTCCGCGGTGGGCAGAATGATCGGCCCCGACGGGAGCGCGGGCTCTGCGTCGAAATTGACCTCGCGATAAGACGACTGCGCCGGCCATCCGGGCAGCGCGCGCGCGTAAATTTCGTGAGCCGCAGGGGAAAGACGGGCGAGCAGCGCCGGCGGCATCGGCACCATCTCCAATCCGATCAGTGCCAGCACCAGCGCGATCGGAAACGCGATCGCGCCGGCCGCCCGCCAGCCGCCATCGCGCATCAGGCGTCCGCCGCCAAGCCATGTCCGCGCCATCCACGCCGCGACCAATGCGAAGACGATGGCCTCCATCAGCGTGTAGGCCCACGGATGCACAGAGCCGAAACACATCGGGGTGAGGACGACCAGCAGGCCGATTCCGCAAACGATTATTTGGTCGAGGCGGCGCAAGATTTTGGCGCACCCATCAAAGGGTGCTCAGAGTGCCTGGCCCGTACGGCTGGAGCGAAGACGGCGCGGGAGGCAGAACTTGGCTTCAAGTCTGGCTTCAGGGGGCCCCTTGGTCCTGATGTAGGGTGCCGTCTTCATCCTCGGGAGCATAGTAACCCCGATGGTAGTAGTACTGATACTCGGAGTGATGAATTTTGATCCGGTTGAGCACCGTGCCGAAAATCTTGGCGCGTGCGTACTCCAGGCGCGCCCTCGCCGCTCTGACCTGCTGTTTGGGCGTGCGCGAGGCATTGGTCACCAGCAACACGCCGTCAGCGATGGTCGCAAGCAACAGTGCGTCGCTCACCGGCATCACCGGCGGCGAGTCGATCACGATGTAGTCGTAGATCTGCTGCAACTGAGTCACCACCTGATGCATCTTTGGTGAACCCACCAACTCGGTCGCGTTGGGAGGGACCGAACCGGAGCTCAGGATGAAGAGATTGGCAACCGCTGTGGGGCGGATGAGGTCGTGCAGGTCGCGCACCCCGGTCAATACTTCGGTCAGCCCCAAGTTGTTGTCGAGGTCGAGCACGCGATGGCAGCGCGGGCGGCGCATGTCGGCGTCGATCAAGAGCACGCTCGCGCCCAACTGCGCCAGCATCGCGGCGGTGTTGACCGCGGTCACGGTCTTACCCTCGCCCGCGAGAGCGCTGGTGACCAGCGTGACCTTGGGCGGCGCGCCCGCGCGCGAAAGCAGCAGCGCCGTACGCAGGTTGCGGTACGCCTCGCCCAACGCCGAGTAGGTGCCGTGCTCGGTCACTAGCTCCTGGATTGCCGATGCCTTGCGGCTGATCGATCCGTTGGCACCGTTGCCGTTGCTGCCATTGGTCAAAGCCTTGGGGGTATCGCTGTCGGCCGGCACCTCCGTAGTGAGCGCCTTGGCCGGCGCGTAGCCCCTGGGCCCATAAGACGAGGAATTGAGGCGGCTGAACTCGGGAATGATCCCGATGTTGGGCAAGCGCAGATAGCGCTCGGCTTCCTCGGGATCCTTCAGCGTGTTGTCGAGGTAGTCGAGCAGGAAGGCGAGCCCCAGCGCGCCCAACAGGCCAAGAATCCCACTCACCATCAGGTCGCGCAGCTTTTTGGGGTAGGAGGGTATGCGCGGAGCGGTCGCCGTGTCGACGATCGAGACGTTGGAGGTCTGGGCCTCGGCCTCGACGCCCACGTCCTTCATGCGTTTGAGCACGGCGTTGTAGAGTTGGCGATAGGTGTCGACGTCGCGCTGCAGGATCGCGTACTGCACGGCCGCATCGTTGAGGGTCATCGTCACGTTGCGTTGGCGCACCATCTCGGCGCCGAGTTCCTTCTCCTTCTCGAGCGCCTGCTGATAGGAGCTTTCGATGCCCCTGATCGAATTCTGGATCTCCATATTAAGCTGCGTCTTGATCGCGCTTTCTTTGGCGCGCAACTGCGCCAGCGGGGGATAGGCGCCGGTAAACTGATTGGAGAGGCTCGCGTCCTGCGCCGCAAGCTGGTTGAGCTCGCCCTGCATGGCCTGGACCAGCTTGTCGTCCATCACCACCGGCAGCGAATCGTACTGATGCCTGTGGATGAGCTCGATCTGCGACTCCAGGCCAATACGTTCGACCTGCGCCCGGGTCAGGTCCTTGCTTAGATCGGAGAGCCGGTCGATTACTACCGCGTCCTTGCCGTCGAGCGACATCAGGCCGGGGATGATGCCCTTGGCCCGGCGATAGTCGTTGAGCGCGACCTCGGATTTCTCGAGTTGCTCCTTGAGCTCGACTAGCTTGTGGCTCAGGAATTTTTCGGTGGTGTGGCTGGCCTGGCCGTGCATCTCGACCCCGCGATCGATGTAGGCTGCGGCATGGGCATTGGCGATACGCGCGGCGAGCTGCGGGTCGGCAGAGCTATAATCGATCTCGACCAGACTGGTGCTGGGGATCGCCCTGATGCCCAGGCCGCCAATGTAGGCATCTACCTGATCGTCGGAGACGTCGTGCAGCCCTGAGCGCGACGCGCGCGAGCCCGGCGGGGGCGGCGTCAACAGGTCATGCAGGCGCTGACGCAGACCGCCTACCATCGTACCGAACAGTCCGGGACGCCCGCTCCCGGTGAAGGCCGGGTTGCGGTTCAGGCCGAGGTTGCGCACGACCGACGCAGCCAGCGTCCTGCTCCTGAGAATCTCGCTCTGGGTTTTGAAATAGTCCGAGCCGTCGTACGACGCCTCGATCTCGACCAGCGCCTCGGCCGGATCGATCCCGGTCGGCGCCTTGGGGAGGATCATCAAGGTGGTATGCGCGGTGTAGATCGGCGTAGTCATCAGCAGGTGAAGCAGCGTGACGAAGACCGTGCCTGCCACTACGGCTGCGATGAGGCGCAGGTGCTTGCGGATCAAGCGCCAGTAGACCCAGAGATCGATCTTGGTGACCTCGTCCTCGAAGAACGAGGGTGCGAAGTCGGCCTCCATCGATGGTTCGGTAGCCGGTCTGCGCTGAATGAAATAGGGCGAAGGTTCTCTCACGCTCTTTGTTCCACTTAAGGTGCCGGTATCGCGGGGCCGCCAACCGACATCTTGCTTAGGATTTGATAGAAAACGTAAGGACCCACTTTGACAGTGGAGTAGGGTACGTCGATTACGTCATTGCCACGCACCGGAAGATCGGACTCCTGCCCGTTCTTGATCTTTTCCAAGTCGATTTTGAGTACCAGTTTGGAACCATCGCGGCGCGTGCGGATCAGATGGACATCGGTGCTGTTGGCCGCGAACATCGGGCCGCCCGCCGCACCGATCGCGCCCAGCACCGTTAGTCCCGAACCGACCTGGAAGTGCCCAGGGTTCTGCACCCATCCGACGACCATAACGTCGCCGCCGCCGGGCACCACGATCACGTCACCGGGACGCACTGGCATGTTGAGATAGGTGCCACCGCCGGTGAGCGCCGTGCTCTTGAGCCCGATGATCAGTGGATGCGAATTCTGCCGCAGCAGCGCGTTCAACTCGCCGCGCTTGAAGGCCGCCTCGCGAGACGCCGAGGCCTCGGACGGCGCCACGCCGTTGTGCAGCGCGGCTGCAGGGTCGGCTCCGTTGGCCGAAACCTCGGCGATCCGTCCGATCGCCTGCTGCTTGTTCTCTTCGGCGGGCATCAAAATAATTTCGTCGGCCGCGGTCGCGGTCAGGCCCCCCGCGCGGGTCATCATATCGAGCACGGTCTCATTGGGGCCGGTGAGAGTGACCAGCCCAGGGGTGTTGACCATCCCGATAACCGCCACCTGGCGGCTGCGATACTCCTTGACGAACACGTCGACCTCGGGCTTGTACATGTAGGTCTTGAGCCGCTCGGTGAGCTCGGCGCGTAACTGCTTCTCGGTCAGTCCACCAGCCTGCAGCGCGCCCAGCATCGGCAGCGATATCGAGCCGTCAGCCTCCACTCGCACGGTCCGCTCGCGCAGCTCATCGATGGGGGGAACCGAAATCTGAACGATATCGCCGGGACCGATCGGGTAATCGGCCACCGTATCGCCGTGGGTGCGGGCGCGGTAGAGCGCGTCGAGTCGCGTGGTGTCCTGAACGGTGTCGACGGGCGGATTCGGCAAAGGGGCGGACGCGTCGCCAGATCGAGCGTCAGATACGCTGGGCTGTGCACTAGCCACCGCCTGCTGCGGCAGCGGACCCGCAGGCGCGTCGCCGAAGTTCGGCTTGTCCAAAGAAGCGCTGCTGGATGAGGTCGCAGCGCTCTCGGAGAGAGAACTGCTTTGTGCACACGCCATCAAGGCGCACACACACAGCAGCGTCAGCAAATGCTTCACGAATTTCATGTTTTTAGCGCGGCCGCACTGGATTCAGACCTGGCGTGGCCGACTGGCGCAGTTTATTGGCCAGTCGACGGCGGCGCCCTGTGCGTGTTGTGATCCCCCCCACTCCCAAGCCCAATTCCTAGTCCAATCGCACCAGCACCCAACACACCGGCGCCAGCGCCAACGATTTCGGCCGTATCATATCCCCCCGCAGCCAGCTGACAGGTAGCTCCAGGTTGTGCGCTGGCTACTGCAGGCGACGTCGTAGAAACCCCCCAGTTAAGACATATCCCATCAGCTCCGACATAGGAAGCGACGGTCTGACCTTGATATCCAGACGAACCCGGATCAAGAGTGAAGTTGTAATTGCCGGGCTGCAGGCCTTGAATGTCATAGACTCCGCCGCTGCCCGGGGCGCCTTGGCCGACTAGATGGCCGCTGGCGTCCTTTGCGATCACCTGTATGCCGGTTAGTGGCTGCCCTTGCGAGCTTGCCACCGTCCCGCCCACTGACGCCGCCGTCGCCGTGACCGACATTCCGGCAACAAACGCGAATGCAATTAAAACCGAACAATCCTTCTTCATAGCCTTTAGCTCTCTCGCCTGACGGCTGACATGGAGATCCTGATTCTTACGACCAAACATTGGATTTCCCCCGCATGTAGATGTTTCAGCGAACTAAAATCATTCAAGAACATATCGTGCTATCTTAGCCATGTCAATTCTAGCAGCTTCTATCTTTATTAGGCGAAACAGCAAAAAGTGGGCGAATTCTGGGCAAACATCAAAGAACCAATAGGATCGCCTTGTTCAGTCTTTTATATGTCAAAGAGCCGTTACAGTCAAGTAAGCATTATAAGAGATGTTTTGACAACAATCCAAACTCTCCCGCTGATTCAAAGCAGGCAAAGGTCGGAAAACCGATCACGGGCAGGCTGAGTAACTTCGCGAGACGCGCTCGCGCGCGTTATTTTCGACCGTGATGGGCGAGGGCGACGTGCAGATCGTGATCGCCATCGACGATGATCGGCTCGGACGGACGCCTCTCCTAGTGATCGACCCGGCGACGGTGATCGACATCGGCGAGCCCAAAACGCTATCCGGTTGGCAGCGGTCAGCCGATGAACCGCCCGAAAGTGGTGTCGCGCGGGAGGGGCGCTCAGGCTAAGATGCTTTCCCGGGTTTCGCAGTCCGAATTCCGATGATCGCAATAGTCGATTACAAGGCGGGAAATCTCACCAGCGTCGCGCGCGCGCTCGAGCATCTCGGCCATCCGTGCGAGGTAACCGACCGTCCCGAGCGCGTGCGCGCCGCCGACCGCGCCATCCTGCCCGGCGTCGGCGCGGCAGGCGCCACCATGAGTCACCTGCGCGCGCTGGAACTCGACGAGGTCCTGCGTAACGACGTCGCCCGCGCCGGCAAGCCCTTCCTCGGCATCTGCATCGGAATCCAGGTGCTGCTCGATCAAAGCGAGGAGGACGACGCCCGCTGCCTTGGAATTATCGCGGGACGCGTGACGCGCTTTCCGGCGGCCGTCGACGGCCGTCCGCTCAAAGTCCCCCAGATCGGATGGAACCGCGTGCGTCAGACGCGGCCCCATCCGGTGTTTCGCGGCGTTCCCGACAATACTCACTTCTATTTCGTCAACTCCTATTACCCAATCCCCGACGACCCGGCGCTGGCGATCGCGACTAGCGACCATGGCGTCCCGTTTTGCGCCGCGATCGCGCGCGACAATGTCGTCGCCACCCAGTTCCATCTCGAAAAAAGCGGCGCCGCGGGACTCCGCCTGCTCGACAACTTCTGCCGCCTCAAGCTCTGACGCCGTGATCGCCAAACGCATCATCCCCTGCCTCGACGTGCGCGCGGGCAAGGTCACCAAGGGCGTCCAGTTCCTGGACAACGCCGACATCGGCGATCCGGTCGCGATGGCGCGTTACTACTACGAGCAGGGCGCCGACGAGTTGGTGTTCTACGACATCACGGCCTCCAACGAGCGGCGCGGGATCATGATCGAAGTGGTGCGCGCGGTGGCGCGCGAAATCTTTATCCCGTTCAGCGTCGGCGGCGGCTTGCGCACGCTCGAGGACATGCGCGCGGTGCTGTTGGCTGGTGCGGAGAAGGTCTCGATCGACTCGGGCGCGGTACGCGATCCGAGCCTGATTGCGGCAGGCGCGCGTGCCTTTGGCAGCCAGTGCGTCGTGCTCTCGATGCAGGTCAAGCGCACCGGACGGGCGGGACTGCCCTCGGGCCACGAAGTCATAATCGACGGCGGACGCACGCCCACCGGACTCGACGCGCTTGCGTGGTCGCGCGAGGGCGAGCGGCTGGGCGCCGGCGAACTGTGCATCAATTCGATCGACGCCGACGGCACCAAGGCCGGCTACGATCTCGAAATAACCCGGATGATCGCGGACGGAGTGGGAATCCCGGTAATCGCCTCGGGCGGCGCCGGCGAGCCGCGCCATCTGCTCGACGCGTTTACCGCGGGCGGCGCCGACGCTGCGATCGTCGCCTCGATCGTCCATTACGGCGAATGTACAATTCCCGACCTCAAGCGCTACTTGCGCGCAGGCGGAGTCGAAATTCGCGAGGCGATCCACCTGGAAGAGAGGAGCGGCACGTGAAAATCGCGATGGTAGTGTCGGAGTTCAACTTTGACGTGACCTCCGCGATGGAGGAGCGGGCGCGGCGTCACGCCGCTTTCCTCGGAGTCGAGGTGAGCCACGTAGTCCACGTCCCGGGCGTGTTCGACATGGGCCCGGCGGTAAAGAAGCTGTTGCGCCGCAAGGACGTCGACGCGGTGGTGATAATCGGCACCGTGATCAAGGGCGACACCGGGCACGACGAGATAGTCGCCCACGCCGCCGCGCGCGCCGCCGCCGACTTGGCGCTGCAGTTCGACAAGCCGGTCGCGCTCGGAATGACCGGGCCGGGGATGACTCGCGAACAGGCGTTCGACCGTATCGACAACGCGCGCAATGCGGTTGAGGCGGCGGTCCGGATGGTGCGCACGCTCAAGGAAATCGGCGAATAGCCCGCCAATCGGGGACGTGCGCGCGCGAAGGTCGCGCCGCCCCGACGGATCCCAGGTTCTGCCGACAGCCTCTCAACAGGGCGCTGTTCAAAGATCGCCGTGTCCGGCGTTGAGACACCGTGTACTAATTTTTATACTCGGACCGTGGTGGGGACGTTGGAAGATGCGGCGGTAAGGCGCGCGCACACTTTTTCGACGCGTGCGGCGGCGCGTATTCTCGCAATCTCGCCCGACCGGATTCGCTACTGGGTCAAACGCTCGCTGGTGCGGCCACTGACGCGCGGGCGCCAGATGCGTTTCGGCTTCGACGATCTGCTGGTGATGCGCCTGGCGAAGGAACTGCTTCCGACACGCCATCATCTGGACCCGGTACGCCGATGCCTGGAGCGGGTGCGCGGGATGTTCGGACCGGCGCGGCCGGTGACTTCACTCAGGCTCGCCAATTACGAAGGCCAGATCGTGGTGCGGGACGGCAACGTGATCGTCGAGGCGATGAGCGGTCAGATCCTGCTCAACTTCGAGGCGCCGCCCGCGCCGGGCAAGGTCGAGGAGCGTTTCGGTCCGGCCCGCGTGCGCGAACGCTTCGAGGAAGCGCGCCGCCTGGCCGAGAGCGACCCGCTGCGCGCGCTCACGCTGTATAGCGAACTGCTTGGGCGCGAGCCGGGCAATTTCGAGGCGCATATCGATCTCGCCGGTCTGCTCGAACGTGAGGGCGATCTCGCCGGCTCGCTGCGCGCGTTGCTGGGCGCCGCGGCGATCGTCCCCACCAACGCCGACGTCTACATCCGCCTGGGCCTGCTCTACCGCCGCCGCGACGAGTTGCAAAATGCGCTCGGGAGTTTTGTGCGCGCCACCGAATGCGATCCGCTCTCGCTCGCGGCGCACCGCAACCTCGCCGAGTTGTACGAATCAGTGGGCCGCAAGCGCGACGCGTTGCGCCATCTCGGCATGGTCCATCGTCTGACCCGCAGTTAGTTCTGACCTCCTCTCCCGTACAACCCCTTGGTCTCAAACTCCGCGTTTGAACTGACCCGCTCGGCGGCGATAAGCTTCTTGATGATGCCCGACAAGACTTTGAAGCAAATCGACGTGTTGCGCCACGAACTCAAGGCGCTGCGCTATATCCTCGACAACTTCCACGCCGGCAAACTTCCGCCCGCAGCGCTGCCGCCGCGCGAGGACTTTCTCTCCGCGCAGGCGCGCGAGATTTACGACATCATCCTGAAAGCCCCCGGCCGCGAAGCGGCCGAGGCGCGGATCGCCGAGATACGCCTCGATGACGTCGACGTCGCGTCGTTCCTGCGCCTAAGCGGCGATCACTACTACACCTACCCCGCGCTGGTGCACGAGCGCGCCGAGGCGCTGCGCGCGGGCCGGCTCAGAATCGAGGCGGCTTGAACGCGCTTGCCGCAAAGGAACTGCATCTTCTGCTCGACTCCGCGGGCGCACTGATTGTCTACCAGGAAGAGGGTACGCATTGGGCCGGCGTGCTGGGATTTTCGAGCGAGGAGCGCGCGCGCGAGTTCGTCGCCGCGAGCCATCTCGACGCCGCCGAGACCGCCGCGATCGACCCGGCCGATCCGGCTCAGGTCGCCTCGCTCGTCAACGCGGTCAAGCAGCGCGCGGTCCGCTACCTGCTGCTCGATCTCGATTGGCGAAGCGGCGAATGCGTCCAGGTCGAATTCGAGGGCAATTCCTTCGGCGCGTCTCGCGAGCGCCACTTCACTCCGCATCAGCATCAGCACTGAGTCGCACCCCGGCGATGCGGATGCGAAGAAAGTGAGCGCGACGATCTCCGAAAGCGTCACAATCGAAGACCTTGAGCTTGCGCGCGAGCGCCTGGCGGGAATCGTCAAACCGACCCCGCTCATCCATAGCGCGACGCTTTCACAAATGATCGGCGCGGAGATCTACCTCAAGCCCGAGAACCTGCAGAAGACCGGCTCGTTCAAAATTCGCGGGGCGTACAACCGGGTCGCGGCGCTTTCGCCCGCCGAGGCCGCGCGCGGCGTGGTCGCCGCGTCGGCCGGCAATCACGGCCAGGCGCTGGCTTGGGCCGCTTCGCGCGCGGGCGTGCGCGCGACGATTGTGATGCCGACGACGGCGGCGATCGCCAAGATCGACGCGACGCGCAGCTACGGCCAGACGGTCGAGCTTGCGGGTATCGACTACCTCGAAGCGCATCGCGCGGCCGAGGAAATCTGCGCGCGCACTGGCGCGCTGTTCGTCGACGCTTACGATGATCCGTTCGTGATCGCCGGCCAGGGCACAGTCGGCCTGGAAATAGCTGCCGAGCTCGCGCCCGACTTCGTGCTGGTGCCGGTCGGCGGCGGCGGCCTCATCGCCGGGATAGCGCTCGCGCTTGCCGCGCGCGCCCCGCGCGCGAAAGTGATCGGCGTCGAGGCGGCGGGCTCGGCGCAACTGAGCCTCAGCCTCGGCCAGGGCGTGCCCTCAACCGTGCCGACCGCGGTCGACACTATCGCCGACGGTCTCGCCACTGGACGCGTCGGACGCCTGGCGTTCGAGATCGTGCGCAACCGCCTCGACCGTGTGGTGACGGTCGACGATTTCGAGATCGGCGAGGCAGTGCTGCTGATGCTCGAACGGATGAAGCTGCTCGCCGAGGGCGCGGGCGCGGCGGCGCTGGCGGGCGCGCTGAAGCTGGGAGCCGCGATCGCCGGGCGGCGCGTGGTGATCGTGGTGAGCGGCGGCAATATCGACGTCAACCTGCTCGACCGGATCATCGCGCACGGACTCGCTAGGGCAGGGCGGCTGATGAGGCTGGTGGTGGAGATGCGGGATCGGCCGGGAGAGCTTGGACGGCTGCTCGCCGTGATCGCCGAGCAGGGCGCCAATGTGCATGCGATCCAGCACGACCGCACGCGGCGCGACGTCCGAATCGGCGGCGCGCGTGTGACGCTGGAGCTTGAAACGCGCGGCCACGATCATATCGAACGCATCCGCGAGGCGCTCGCCGCGAACGGCCACCAAGTGCTGGTAGAAAATTAAAAAGAGCCCTCGTAGAAAATTGACAGAGCGCTCGTCGAAAACTGATATGGACACGATTCTCGACGCGCATTGTCATCTGGCCGACCCGCGGCTCTATCCGGATCTCGACGGCGCGCTCGCGCGCGCGGCCGACGCCGGAGTGGGCACGATCGTCGCGGTCGGCGCGATCGACACGATCGAGACCGACCGGCTGACCGTCGAAATTGCCGAGCGCCATCCGCGGGTCTTCGCCGCCGTCGGAGTTCATCCGCATAACGCCGTAGATTGCGACGAGCCGCGGATCGCGGCGCTCGCCGCGCTCGCGCGATCGCCGAAAGTGGTCGCGATCGGCGAGACCGGGCTGGACTTTCACTACATGCACTCGCCGGCTGACGCGCAGGAGCGCGCCCTTAGAAGGCATCTGGAACTCGCCCGCGCGCTCGATCGTCCGGTGATGATTCATTGCCGCGCCGCCGAGCGGCACCTTTGCGAGATCGCCCGCGAAACGGGCCTTCCGCCGGCCGGCGGCATGATCCACTGCTTCACCGGCGACGCCGACGCGGCGCGAGAGTTCGTCGAACTCGGCTTCTATGTGTCGTTTTCGGGGATTCTCACCTTCAGGAAAGCCGACGCATTGCGGGCGGCCGCGAGGCTCGTGCCCGAGGACCGCCTGCTGATCGAAACCGACGCGCCGTATCTCGCGCCCGAGCCCTATCGCGGGAGATCCAACGAGCCCGCTTACGTGCGCCGCACTTTCGAGGCGATGGTCGCGTTGCGCGGCGCCGACGCGTCGGCGCTCGCCGCGCGGCTTTGCGACAACGCCGCCCACCTGTTCAGATTGCCCACGCGCTAGTCGGAGGTCCTCTCTTTGTAGGGGCCGTTCGTGAAAGGTCGTTCCGCTCCGCTTTTCTGTTGTTGGAATCAGGAATTTTTAAGGGACCCTCACCCTACCCTCTCCCGCGAACAAATCGCGGGCGAGGGCATGAAAAGAATCGGAGGCGAAGGGACGTGCCTTAACCCAACGGATGGCCGCCGAAGGCCCATGGATGTATCGCGACCAGCACGATCGTCAGCACTGTGCCAATCAGGATCGCGAGCTACGGCACATCCTCGGCGGGATCGAAGTGCTGGCGTCCGCTCAGTAGCGCCGCGCCGGGCATGAACGAGGTCTGCTCGACGAAACGACGGTAGCGCTCGCCCATCGAGCGCAGACTTACCGTCAAAAGTGAAGAGTCACTACGAAGGATTGCCGTCGTTGTCTCAAGCGTTTTCGATACGCCACACTTCCGTTACAACTGGCTTAAGTCGTATTCGCGAGCCGCCCTCAAGCTCGCAGACATTCCACTCTTCGTGTGCCGATTCCATATCCATGCTGGCGTTCGCGTTAGCGACGGTGTCGGCGAAAGAAGCGATGGTTAGTGCGCGCCTTGCACACCCAGTTCGCCGCGTCGTTCACTTCGCCTCCTTGATAAACCGCGAGACTCGGATACGGGCAGAGCGGGAAAGTGCGCCCGATCTGTGGGCCCGCCGGCACCTCGCCGATTATGCGGTCGGGCGCGACGCCAGCCTCAACCCATCCGACAAGCGGAGTCAGCGGATCGAAATTGTACGGTCCGGGCCCGCCTGTGCAATGATGCATTCCGGGCACCATGAACAGCCGGGCGTTGTCTTGCAGATGCTTGAAACCGCCGCCCAGAGTCTTAGCGACGGCGCTGTAGTAGTTAACGCTCACAAAGGGCGTGAGCGCCGGATCGCTCCACCCGTGGTACATAATCAATTTGCCGCCGTTGGAGAAGAACGGTGACAGGTCGGTATCCTCGCCATTGCTGCCGTACTTCGCCACAACCTCTTCCAGCATGGCTACGTCGCTGCCGTTGAAATCGAAAGTGAGCGAATCATAGCTCGGGTTGTTGAAGACGAAATATTTCAAAAACTGATCCTGAAACGACCATTGAAACGGTGCGGTGGCAAGCGAACCGGGCAGGGCACCCCAAGGTTCGCCGCCAACGGGAGGTATCTTCGGCGGTACAAAGCCGGTGATCCAGAGACCCCAGCCGTCGGAACCGCCCGGATTGCTCAAGGTGTAGCCGGGATAAAGCTGAGTCCCATCCTCGGCGCGAGCGCCCGCCTGAATCGCCTTCACCGTTGCAACCTGCGCGGCGGTCAGGCAATTCGAGGTATTGCTGCCCTTGCATTCGATGCTGGCGGGGTTGAACTTGCACAGCCGCGGATCCTCGATCAGACCGTCTATCACGCCGTCGGAGCCGTCGCAGGCGGCGGTCACAGCCGCATCAAGGATTGCGACCGCGCTATTCGATAGATAAGCATCGGAACTCGACAGCAACGCCTGATCGTTCCAGTTGAAGCCGGCAATGGGATCGCTGATGGCGGGATCGCCGGCGACGATGCCGTTGTAGTCGTCAGGAAATAGCTGCGCTTCGACCAGCGCTTCGCGTCCGCCGGTTGAGCATCCGTCGAAGTATGAAATCGGCGAACTGGTCATGCTGTAATAGTCGGCGGTTATCGATTGGGCAACGACTGTGCTTGCGTGTACGCCGCGATAGGAGAAATCCACCTGCGCGGGGGTGTTCGGCATATCGTCCGCCAGCAGGCCCCAACTTCCATCGAGCGACGAAAGGCCCTCTGCGCCGGTAATGCTCGCGAAAACTGATTCGTGGCCGCTGTCGGTGTAGGCTGTCGCAAATCCCACGCTAACGCCGCCGTCCACCACGCCCGCTGGAATGTAGCCGTTGAAGCCGCCGCCGCCCCGGAACAGAAAGCGCCCGTTGTCGAGCACCGGCAAGCCCAACTCGAACTCGACCGTATTCGGCCCCGGATCCCCGGTCGTGATGTTACCTCTCACATCGCAGAACGCGATGGTCGTGGAGGGCACGTCCATGGGTGTTGCCGAGCTGATCGTGACTGCGAAAGAAGTAATGTTGTTGGCGAGGTCCTGCAGATCGGTTTGCGTGCAGCCCGGAATCGTTAGAGCGCTTGCCGGTAGGCAGGGAGCAAGCGCAAGAGCGAGCGTCATCCCAAGAGCGAGCGCTCCCATCTTCTGCCAATGGTTTTTCATTGCTTCCCCTAAGCTAATAGCCGGCCGGCTGCGCGCGCAGACGGCTCGGGCCACGGGGTTTCGAACTGTTTGGCAGGATGACACCCGCCAAAAACGGACCCAAAAATCGCGCTATCCATAACAACGAATAGGCGGTTTTGTCAAGCGCTCGCGTCCATATGGAAGGCTAGGCGCATCTGCTGGCCAAGACGTTGCCAGTGGCACTTCTTAGCCGATTATTCATCAGGTGAGTAGCGTCCTTTAATCGGTGTGAAGTTGTTTGTTTCCCCTCCCACTTTGCCCGTGTTACCCGAAATTTCCGATTCAACCCCTCCGGTCGGGGTACTCATAGCTCGCCCGCGCACTAATCATTGAGTCGATCGCTGACGCGGCTTTAACCCAGCGGATGGCCGCCGAAGGCCCATGGATGTACCGCGACCAGCACGATCGTCAGCACTGTGCCAATCAGGATCCCGAGCCACGGCACATCCTCGGCGGGATCGAAGTGCTGGCGTCCGCTCAGTAGCGCCGCGCCGGGCATGAACGAGGTCTGCTCGACGAAACGGCGATAGCGCTCGCCTATCGAGCGCAGCTTGCGATGGTCCTGATGCAGGCCGCCGAAGATGCCCAGGGCCGGGAACGTGCCGAAGAACACCAGGTCGCCGGCCCATCCGTTCATCAGCATGTGCGCGAAGCCGAAGATCGCGAACGCGACGAAACCCGGATGACGCGTCAGCTTGAGAATGCCGCGCGGCGTGAGATTATCCGGCGCGCCGAGCGCCACCGGATTGGGAGTTATCAGCGACGCGACCCACATGATTAAGGCCACGAGCATCATCAGCCACACCAACCATCGTATTGGCGCGACGTCGCGCAGGTACCAGAGCATCGCGCCCGCGTGCTTGTGATGGCCGAACACATAGATGAGCGGGATAAACGTTCCGAGTGCGACCAGCGAATAGATGCCGCGAAAAGGCTGCTCTCCGACCGCCCCGACAATCGCTCCGCGCACCGCATCCGAGGACAGGATGAAATGGCCGGCCAGGAATAGTGCGGCCCATAGCGCAATCAGCCCGACGGCTCCCATAATTTTCCCCCGTAAAAAGAGGCGGCGGCGCGAATCGACCGCCGAATCGAGAACGACCGCCGTCAACTCTAATCGCGGCGCGGCCGGCAAGGTAGAGGATGCCGCACGTGCGGCTGCCCGGCGTGAGTGACGGCCGATTCACGCCAGACCCTAAGCGGGGTTATAACCTACGCCATGGAAGCCACGGCAAAAAAACTCGCGTTGCCGCCGCCGTTCGAGGAGGCGCTCAGCCGCCACGAGCGCGAGATCATGCGTTTTCTCTTGCGTATGACTCGCGATCAGAACGACGCGCTCGATCTCTTCCAGGAAACCTGGTTGCGCGCGTACCGCGCTTATCCGCAACTCGACTCCGAGCAGGGTCTGCGGCCGTGGCTGTACCGAATCGCGACCAATCTCTGCCGCAACCGCGCGCGCGACAATATGCGCCGGGCCCGCGTGATAAGCAACGGCGACGATCCCACTGGCGACGATTATCATCTTGCGTCCGCGTCTGTTGCAGGCGGCGGCAGACACGAGGGCGTGATCCATCTCCGGCGTGCGATCGCGGGACTGCCCCACAAACAGGGCCAGGCGCTAGTGATGCGCAAGTTTGCCGGACTCGAATACGAGGAAATCGGCGCGGCGCTCGAGTGCTCGGCGGACAGCGCACGGGCCAGCGTCTACCAGGCATTGAAGAAGCTTAAGGCGGCCCGATAAGCGGGCAAAGCGATGAGATCCAGGACAATGAACATCATGAATCAAACGCTCAAGGACGAAATACTGATGCGCGAGATGCTCGACGATGACGGGCCGCTCGGGATGGACAGCGCGCCCGACGACGCCGCGGTCGATGCGGCTCTGCGCGCAGTGCGTTCAAAGCTGGCGCGGACGCTGGGCCGTGCGCGCAGACCGCTGGCACGTATCGGTGTGATCGACTCGCCGGTCGGCCGCTTGCTGGTGGCCGAGAGCGCGCGCGGTCCGCTCGCGGTGCAGTTCCTCGACGTGCCCGAGGCACCTGACGCGCTCGCGGCACTGCGGGAGGGTTTCGACCTGGTCGAAGACGCGGACGTCGGCGCGCGTATCGGACGCGAGATCGAGCGCTACTTGAGCGGCGACATGCATGCGCTCGACCGTCCGGTCGACCTCAGCCTGGTGCGGACCGATTTTCAGCGGCGCGCGTTGATGCGGCTCCGCCGGGCGGTGCCGCCCGGCTCCGTCATCACTTACCAAGCGCTGGCGGCGGCGGTCGGCGCGCCGTCGGGCCAGCGCGCGATCGGCAACACGATGGCCACCAATCCGGTGCCGCTCTACGTCCCGTGCCATCGCGTGATCCGCTCCGACGGCACGATCGGCAACTATGGCGGGGGCGTGGCGCGCAAGATCAAGTTGCTGCGCGCCGAGGGCTTCAGCGTGGCTCGCGATCATCGATTGCCGGCCGGCAGCGTGATGGGGCATCTGGTGACGCACATCTTCTGCCGTCCGCAATGCCATGCGGCGATGCGAGCCGATCGCGCAAAATCGATCATCTTCGCCAATTCGGGCCGCGCGCGCAGCGCGGGACTGCGCGCTTGCAAGCTCTGCCATCCGGCCTAGCGCGACAAGATCGAGCGAAGCAAAAAACGCGCGCGGCGCGGAGCCCATTTCGGGCGCCGCGCCGCACGCGTTTCATTATGCTCGCGTTCGAGCGCTATTCGGTCTGCTGTTGCTGCTGAAGCTGCTGGATCTGGAGGCGCTGACTCTCGAGCTGTTGCTGCTGGCTCTGAATCTGCCCTTGCTGCTGCTGGGTTGCGGCTTGCTGGTTCTGCATCGAACTGCCCACGACGTAGCCGGTGCCCGCGCCGAGCGCACCGCCAATAGCCGCGCCGGCGAGCGGATGTCCTACTGCCGCACCGACCAGCGCGCCAGCGCCGCCGCCCAGCACGCCACCGCCCAGTGTCCCTTCCGTAGTCGTCGACATCCCCTGCGGGCCGCACCCGGCGAGCGCAACCGCCACGACAATCGACAGCGCCGCCATCACAAGCATGGCACCGCGAAAATTAGACTTACCTCGTTTGCTCATGTCAATATTCCCCCTGCCTCGTCCCCGCGGCCCGCCTTCGCCGGTCCACGTTCATTTCGGTTTGGTTCATTCAGTTTGCTGCTGTTGCTTGAGCTGCTCGATCTGCTGACGCTGCTGCTCGAGTTGCTGCTGCTGCTGCTGGAGCTGGCCCTGAGTCTGCGCCTGCGCGTCCTGGCTGTTCTGCATCGAGTTACCCACGACGTAGCCGGTGCCCAGGCCAAGCGCGCCGCCGATGGCTGCGCCGGCAGCCGGATGGCCAACCGCGGCGCCGATTATTGCTCCGGTGCCGGCACCCAGCACGCCACCACCGAGCGTTCCTTCCTCGCGGGTCGATAATGGCTGGCCGCTGCACCCGGCAAGGGCAAAGGCCGCCGCCAACACGAACGCTACTGTCGCCAACATGCCTTTGTTTGGATATCCACTATACTTCATCGACTTACCCTCATCTCACGATTACTCAGCTCGTGCGATTACCCAATCGCTTGCGATTACTCAGTCTGTTGCTGTTGCTTGAGCTGCTGGATCTGTTGACGCTGCTGCTCGAGCTGTTGTTGCTGCTGCTGGATCTGGCCCTGGGTCTGCGCTTGTGCGTTTTCGTTGTTCTGCATCGAATTGCCTACCGCGAAGCCACCCACGCCGCCGATCGCACCGCCGATAGCCGCGCCCGCGCCGGGAGCGCCCACCGCGGCACCGATAATCGCGCCGGTCGCAGCACCCAATCCGCCACCTATAAGCGTGCCCTTCTCACGAGTCGACAACGGCTGCCCAGAGCAGCCGGCAACTAAAAGAGCCGCGGCCGCCGCCATCAATATTGTCGTGACCACACCTTTGCGCATCGCTCGCCCCCTCCTGTCTACGTAAAATAACCTACCCGGTTTCGTACCTTGTTCCGCCTGCTGATACTGCTTCATTTGCGCCATCAGTCGCCATCGACACGCCGCCGGTTTATCGCGAGCAGTTTTCATGCCGATGGCGAACGGTTCGCATTTTACCTTTTCTTCGAGTCTTTTGCTTGCAGGTGCGAACCTCAGTTGCGGCGATGCAACCGCATTTGGTGCACCCCAAGGTACACTTTCGCGGCCGTCATCGCTTCGCGCGCCCTGATGGCGCAGCGATAGCGGCGGGTCGATCTGTTATCTGAATAGCGGGATTCCGCGAGCGAAAATCCCTACGGGAGCACCGCGAAGATGCGTGCCGGCGCCCCCGTTCCTTTGTCGATCTTCATCGGGATGCAAAAGATCGTCGCGCCGCTGAACGGAAGTTTATCCGCATTCGCAAGGTTTTCAAATCCTATCCGGTTCGCGCCGAGCCACATCCGATGCACCGGGAAATCCTTTGAGTTGCCTGGGTCGAGGCTGGGGGTGTCAATCACCAGCGCCATTACATTCCGATCAGTCAGTAAAAATTTCACAGCCTCGGGCGAAAAGCCGGGAAAATGCAGATTCGCGACGTCCCCCGGTTTGTCGCTGCCGAGATAGTGCTTCTTATCGGGCCAGAAGCGGCCCCATCCCGATCGCCCGACCACGATCGCTCCCGAGGGAATCTCACCGTGGGTTCTTTCGTAGGCGTGGATGTCTTCGACGATTAGCGTGGCGTCAGGGTAGTTGAGCGAGCGAGCGGAGAAATCGATTATGACCGCCGGCCCAACGAAGTAGCTCATCGGTATCTGATCGACTGACATCCCGTTGCGGTTGAAATGCAACGGCGCGTCCATGTGCGTGCCGCCGTGCTCGGCTGCGGCGAACCTGGCCGAGGAATAGAAGTAGCCGCCGGGCTGCATCCCGAACTTCTCTAACTTGTGCTCGAACCCGCCCTCGGTGGGCCAGTAGATGGTCGAGGCGTCGAAGCTGTAGGTCAGGTCGATGATTTTGGCCGGGTCGCTGGCGGCGCCGGCGATTCGCGCCGGATTGAACAGCTCGCCCTGCGCGCGGGCGCTCCCGGCCGCGATTGACAGGAGCATAGCCATAGCCATCGCTATCGTCGCGGCCGCCGTCGCACCGCCAATGCGTATCGCACGCGTCATCATCCGGGGCGTCCTCCGTGTCACTGCGCGACTATCTACTTACCTGCCATCTACCAGCCGATCGCCTGCGCTGGCATCAGCGGCGCAATCTGTCCGCGCGGATCGGCGCCGGCCGCCAACTGCCCGCGCGCGCCGTCGAGCGCCACTGCGAGCACGTTGCCGTCGCACCACGGCGGGCGCGTCTCGACTTTGTGGCCGCGCGCGGCCAGGTCCTCGCGCGCGCGCTCGTCGATACGGTTCTCCAGGCGCACTAGTCCCGGCGAGGCGTCGTGCGGATAGAACGACGAGGGTGCGTGCATGCACGAGTAGCGCGGGGCCTCGATTGCCTGCTGCAGGTTCATCCCGAACTCCGCCACGTTGAGGAAAAATTGCAACGTCCACTGATCCTGCTGATCGCCGCCCTGGGTGCCAAACGCTATCCATCGGCCGTCGCGCGTCGTCCCGATCGACGGTGTCAACGTGGTGCGCGGGCGCTTGCGCGGCGCGAGCGCATTGGGATGACGCTCGTCGAGGTAAAAGGTCTGCAATCGCGTGCCGAGCGGAAAGCCCAGCGCCTCGGCGACCGGCGAGCTGCGCAGCCACGCGCCGCTCGGCGTAATCGCGATCAGGTTGCCTCGGCGATCGGCCGCGTCAACGTGCGTGGTGCCGCCGCCCCACGAGCGCGCCGTAATCGGCGCTCCCAACTCGGCCCGCATCGTGCGCGGATCGCCCGGCCGCAAATCCATCGAGGCGCGCTCCGGATCGACTAGTGCCCGGCGCAGCGCCGCGTAGCGGTCCGAGAGCAACTCCTTCAGCGGGACGTCGACGAACTCCGGATCGGCGTAGTAGGCCTCGCGGTCGGCGAACGCGAGCTTGGCCGACTCGATCAGCGTATGCAGGTAGGCGCCCGAGTTGTGCCCCATAGCGCCGAGATCGAAGCCCTCCAGCAGCGCGAGCTGTTGCAGAAAGACCGGGCCTTGCGACCACGGTCCGCACTTGAAAACGGATGCGCCGCGATAGGTGCGGATGGCCGGCTCTTCGATCCGGGTCGTGAACGCCGCGAGATCCTCCAGCGCCAACAGGCCGCCGTGAGCGTCCGAGTGCGCGACGATCTCGCGCGCGATGTCGCCGCGGTAAAAACGCTCGACCGCCGCCTGCAATCCGGCCTCGCGGCCGCCCTTGCGCGCGTCGGCTTCGGCCTCGAGCAGGCGGCGGAAAAGATTCGCCAATGCGGGATTCCTGATGAGGTCGCCCGAGCGCGGAAGTTCGCCGCCGGGCGTGTAGACGCGCGCGGTCGACGGCCATCGCGTGCGATACAACTCGGCGTTGGCGCGGATAGAGCTCAGGCCAAGGCCAGGAACGTCGATCGAATCGTCGTCGCCGCAGAGCCCCGGATGCATCGGAAAGCCGTCCTCGCACAGCGCCAGCGCGGGCCCGGCGACCTCGGCAAGCGATTTGGTGCCGAAGTTCTCCAACGCGCAGGCAAACGCGCCGAAGGCCGCAGGTACCCCTGCCGCGAGCAATCCTTCGCCCGGCACGAGATCCAGTCCCAGCGCCCGGTAATGAGCGATCGTCGCGCGCGCGGGCGCCATCGTATTGCCGTTGATCGCAACCACGCGCTGGTTCGACCCCAGCCGGACGAGCATCGGCGCCTCGCCGCCAAGCGTGTGCATGTGAGGATTGACGACCCCCTCGACCAGGGCGGCGGCGACCGCGGCGTCGATAGCGTTGCCCCCACGGTCGAAAATGCGGGCTCCAGCGGCGGCCGAGAGGTAATGTTCGGTGGAAATCATCGCCTCACGGCCCATAATCAAGGGATATAGCGTTGACATGGCATCTATAACGAGTATCCTGAAGCTTGGGCGTCTGTTAACGATAAACGCTGCTAGTAGTGACTAGGTGATGCTGCGGTGCGGAAATTCTCCTCCTCAACCGGTCCATCCCAAATCAGTTCAAACCTGTACCTGCCTGTACCTGACGCGATTCAAGTCGTAAATCAAGACCGCGTAACCGCGCCGCCAAACGTTGCAAATAACCAAGGGTTGGGGATTTTCGTGAATCGCCCGAGTTGTTTGGCATTTTCAATAAGGTGTGGACGAGAATCAAAGTGGGCTGAAAAGCGTCTAATCGTTAGGCGCGATCATTGCTACTGTACCGTAGCGAGGCATGAACCAGTAAGCGGCGGGGAGCTTGGTGGGCGGAAGAAACAGAGATGAACATGGAAAGTACAAATTTCGAGGCGGTGGTTGGGCGGCATTGTCGGTTGCTCAAGCCTGTACGAGACCATGAAGGGCTGAGCAGATATAGCGAAAAACCTCGCATTTTGCGCTCGGTGGACAACCTCGGGCGTCGAATGCTGCTGGTGCAATTCGAAGACGGCGCAACCACCTTCTTGTTTCCGGACGAAGTGACCGTCGAGTAGGCGGCTGCCTGATTCGTAGGCGACCGCGTAATTTGCGGTCACCGCGTAGATCCTGGACTTGTAAGGTTGGAGGCACTGGGCCAAGTGCCCTGAGTTCTTCCGGACTGCCCACGATCTCCGCAATCAGGCTTCGTACTCGACGGGGCGGGATTTTGCCAGCCGACGCGCCCGCGGGCGCGAGCTGCAAGGCTTGGAGCGTGGAAGCACGCTCGGCTGCCCTTCACTTTGCTTCCGTCAAAAAGTCGCGCGCGCGCAGCAGCGCAACGATCGACTTCGCATCGACCATCTCTCCGCGCACGATCATCGCCAGCGCCTCGTCCAAAGCCATCGTCCTCACACTGATCACTTCGTCGTGGTCAAGCTCGCCCGGCGCGGCATCCAGCTCGCGCGCCAGGTAGAGCTCGATACGCTCGTCGCAAAAGCTCGGGATCGTGACGATTGCGCCGAGATGATCCCACCGGCGCGCGCCCAGCCCGGTTTCTTCGCTCAGCTCGCGCTCAGCGCACGCTTGTGCGCTCTCGTCCGCGCGGCGGCATCCGGCCGGAATCTCCCACATCCAACCGCCCATCGCATGACGCCACTGGCGAATGAGCGTGACGCGGCGATACTCGTCGAGCGCCACGATCGCGCTCGCACCTGGATGGCGAATTACCGCGAGGTCAACCGTCACGCCGTTGGGCAGTTCCGCTTTCTCGACGCCGAGGTCCACCACGCCGAGCTTCAGCACTTCGCGCCGTTCTATCGCCATGCTCCAGCATTGCGGCCACGACCGGGCGAGGCAAGCGGGGCGCCGCGCGGACAATTGCTCGCGCGTGCGCAAAGGACCAATATCTGAACCGAGTAAGCGATGTCGCAAATCGTCATCCCGATTTATTTCGACTATGCCTCGACGCTCTGTTACGTCGCGTGGCGCATCGTCGGCCAGCTCGAACCGGAGCTCGGCTTCACGGCGTTATGGAAAGGCGTGCCGATCGCGCTGCGCAACTATCGCACGCGCCCCGGACTGCCGCTCGGGCCGCTCGAGCTGGAAACGATCCGCAACGTCGCTGCCGAAACCGGCATCGCGGTCGAGCCGCCCGCGCGATGGCTCGATTCGGACAAGGCGCTCCAGGGCTCGGAGCTCGCGCGCGAGGCGGGCACGTTCGCGGCGTACCATGACGCAGTCTTTCGCGTCGCCTTCGAGCAACGCGCTGACATCGGCGACCTCGAGGTGCTGAGGGCGATCGCCACGGGCGCCGGGATGGAACCCGCGCACTTTCGCGACGAAGTCGAGCGGGGCCGGATGGCTTCGCGGATCGCCGCGAACAAGGCCGAGGCGGACCGCTTTTCCGCGCTCGGCTATCCGAGTTTCATCCTCGGCGATTTCCCGCTCACCGGAATTCAGCCGATCGATACGATGCGCAAGCTGCTCGCGCGCTTTATCGAGCGCCGAGTGGCGGAGCCGCAGGCGTGAGCCCCGCGCCCGGCGCTGCGACGGCGCGGCGGCGAGCGCCGGATGCGCCGCGAACTAGCGCCGTGCCGTCGGGTGACGCCGCGAGTCCGCGGCCGCCGCTCAAATGGGCGGGTGGGAAGCGATGGCTGGTGCCGTACGTCGCTCCGCTGTGGCAGCGGTTTCGCGGCCGAAGATTGGTCGAGCCGTTTTGCGGTGGGATGGCGGTTGCGCTGGGCCTGATGCCTGCGCGGGCATCGCTCAGCGACATCAATCCGCACGTGGTTAACTTTTATCGATGGCTAAAGCGCGGGCTCAAGGCCGGAATTGCGATGCGCAACGAGCAGGCGCTTTTCTATCGCCATCGCGAACGCTTCAATCGCCTGGTCGCGTCCGGCGACGGCGAGGGCGCGGAGGCGGCCGCGCTTTTCTACTATCTCAATCGCACCGGGTATAACGGCCTTTGCCGCTTTAACCGCAAGGGCGAGTTCAACGTGCCCTTCGGCCGCTATCGCCAGATCAACTACACGACCGACTTCTCCGCCTACCGGGCGGCGTTCAAGGGATGGGACTTTTCGGCCGGCGACTTCGAGGCTTTGGAACTCGAAGCGCGCGATTTCATCTATGCTGATCCGCCCTACGACGTCGAATTCACGCAATATTCGAAGGAGCAATTCGGCTGGGACGAGCAGGTGCGGCTGGCGGAGTTTCTCGCGCGCCATCGCGGCCCGGTGGTGCTATCGAACCAGGCCACGGCGCGAATTCTGCGGCTGTATCGCGAACTGGGCTTCTCGATACAGCGCCTGCGCGCCCCGCGGATGATCAGTTGCACGGGCAATCGCACGCCCGCAACCGAAGTCCTGGCGACGCGCGGATTCTGACTCCGCGCGCCTCCGGCAGATTGATTCGCGGCGGGCGCCGGTTACGCGGGCGCGTCCGGCGCCCGCGTAACCGCAACCGCTATTGGTTCGGCACCAGTTCGACCCGGCGGTTCTGAGCCCGTCCTTCGGCCGTCTTGTTGCTGGCGACGAAGTTCGTCTTCCCATAGCCGTGCGGACTCATGCGGCCTTCCGCCACGCCGTGGTCCGCCAAATAACTCACGACCGCGTTGGCCCGGCGCTCGGAGAGCTTCAGGTTGTACCGGACGGTGCCGATCGCGTCGCAGTAGCCATTGACGTTGACGGTCACGTTAGGATGTGACTTCAGGGTTTCCGCGGCCTCGTCGAGTACGGCGGCATCCTGCGGACGGATATTTGCCTTGTCAAAGTCAAAGTGGACGCCGCGCAGGATGATCTTCTCCGGTGGCGGAGGAGGGGG
>Ga0207416_1000157_pt1 | contig 123698 bp, 126 predicted proteins | sample PaiPotPPM11metaG_FD_184107 | JGI IMG/M metagenome (GOLD analysis project Ga0207416, IMG submission 184107) | Iron sulfur acid spring bacterial and archeal communities from Banff, Canada, to study Microbial Dark Matter (Phase II) - Paint Pots PPM... ... | reverse complement strand
CCGCAGTCGCTTGATCGCGACCTTGCGATCGCGTTTGGTGACCCGGCAGAACTCATCCAAGAGCCGGCTCTTGTCACGGCGTGAGGCCAGGCGATACCGAGGACGAAGAGATGCGGCGTATTCGCGTACACTGAAGGGACCCACGTTGCCTCCTGGGCGCCGGTGTCCGGCATTTTGAGGCAACAGTCTTCGCTTCGGTGTCGATAATTTTGAGGCACTTCGAAGGTTTGACACTCGCCGCGCGCCGCCGATATAATGGAGCGCGTTCGCAAGGCTTTTTTTGTTTGCGCGCGCGGCTTCTATCACATGGGAGCCGGGCGCAGAGTCGCCCGGCACGATACTCGCTGTCGAGGGGTCGCATAGGGTGAAGCTCAGCAATCCGGTCAGGCTGTTGGGCGTCGTTTTGATCGCTCTGGCCGCGTTTTTTGTCGCGTTTCAACCGATTCGCCTGGTCGGCACGACGCCCATGCTGCAGACGCCGGGGCCGCATTTGAACCTGGGCCTCGATCTCCAGGGCGGCAGCCACATCGTGCTGCAGGCCGAGCCGACCGCGCAGACGCAGGTCACGAACGACGCGATGGACGGCGTGCTGCGCATCATCCGCAACCGCGTCGACCAGCTCGGCCTCGCCGAGCCCGCGATCACCCGCCAGGGCCCGAACCGCATCCTCGTCGAGCTGCCGGGGATCCAGAATCCGCAGCGCGCCATTGACCTCATCGGCAAAACCGCGCTGCTCGAGTTCGTCGACACCGGCACGGTCTCGCTGCCGCAGGGGACGACGTGGCAGGGCACGGACACGGCCGTGCTGCCGGACAAGACGACCCAGCACGTGGCGAAGAAGATCATCCTCACCGGCGCCGACCTCACCGACGCCCAGGTCCAGTTCGACCAGTTCGGCCGGCCGCAGGTCGGCTTCACGTTCAAGAGCTCCGCCGCCAAGACGTTCGAAGACTACACGACGAAGAACGTCGGCAAATACCTCACGATCGTCCTCGACAACGTGGTGATCAGCTCGCCCATCATTCAGTCGCCGATTCCCGGCGGCAAGGGCGTGATCGAAGGCGGGTTCACGCTCGAGTCCGCGCGGGAGCTCGCCGTCCTGCTGCGCGGCGGCGCGCTGCCGCTGCCGGTGCACGTGGTGGAGAACCGGACCGTCGGGCCGCTGCTCGGGCGGGACTCGATCGACCGCAGCCTGCACGCCGGCTACGTCGCGATCGTCATGGTGGCCCTGTTCATGGTGCTGTACTACCGCCTCGCCGGCCTGCTCGCCGACCTGGCCCTCGGCGTCTACACGCTGATCCTGTTCGCCGTGCTCACGGCGCTCGGGGCCACCATCACGCTGCCCGGCATCGCCGGGTTCATTCTGTCGCTCGGCGTCGCGGTCGACGCGAACGTCATCATCTTCGAAAAGGTGAAGGAAGAGCTGCGCGGCCACAAGACGCTGCGCGCGTCCGTGTCGACGGGCTGGAGCCGCGCGGTGGTCACGATCTTCGACTCGAACACGACGACGCTGATCGGCGCGGCCGTCCTCTTGTGGCTCGGCACCGGGCCCGTGCGGGGCTTCGCCGTGACGCTGATCCTCGGCATCCTGACCAGTATCTTCACGGCGATCGTCGTCACGCGGGTGTTCGTCGATCTCGTGCTGGAGACGAGCCTGGCCCGGTACATTCAGTCGCTGGCCTGGACCGGCCGGGAGCCCTCGGTCGCGGCCGGCGGCGGGTCCGGGGGCGGGGCGGGTGAGTAGCGTGCGGGCCTTCGACATCATCGGCCGCCGGCGCTGGTGGTACGCGCTGTCGCTCGCCGTCATCATCCCGGGGCTGATCGCGCTCTACGTCCACCACGTGCACGACGGGCACGCCCTGAACTGGGGCGTCGATTTTACCGGCGGCAACTCGCTGGAGCTGCAGATCACGCGGCCCTTCACGGTGGGCGACGTGCGCACGCTGATGGACCGGTTCCGGCTCGGGGACGCGGTCATCCAGAAGTCCGGCGACACCGAGGTGTTCATCCGCACGCGGCCGCTGTCGCAGTCGCAGATGAACGACATCATCGCCGCGGCGAAGGCGCGGTGGTCCTCGACGACGATGCTGCGGGAGGACACCGTCGGCCCCGAGATCGGCGCGGAGCTCCGCAACGTCGCCATCCTCGGCGTCCTGATCGGCCTGATCTTACAGGTCATCTTCATCTCGATCCGGTTCCGGTCGGTGCGGTTCGCAATCGCCGCGGACATCGCGCTGCTCCACGACCTCCTGGTGGTCATCGGCGCGTTCGCGATCACCCAGCGGGAGGTCAACTCGTCGTTCCTCGCCGTGCTGCTGACGGTGGCCGGCTACTCGATCAACGACACGATCGTCATCTTCGACCGGATCCGCGAGAACCTCGGCATGCGGACGCGCGAGCCGTTCGAGCCGCTCGTCAACCGCAGCGTCCTCGAGGCGCTCGTGCGGTCGATCAACACCGCGATGACCGCGGTGCTGGCGATCGGGGCCGTGTACGTGTTCGGCGGCGAGACGATCCGCGACGTGGCGTTCGGGCTCGTCGTGAGCATCGTCACCGGCGGCTACTCGTCGATCTTCAACGCGAGCTGTATTCTCGTCGACTGGCACAACTGGAGCGAGCGGCGGGCTCCCGCGGCGCCCGGACGCAGGTCCCGGCGGGTCGAGACGCCGCGCGAGGCGCGGGCGGGCGCGGACGGCGCGGGCACGACCGACGAGGCTCCGGCGGCGGTCCCCGGGGCCGCGCGCACCGAGACGTCGCGCCGGCGCCGGCGCCGCCGGCGCTAGGGCACCCGGATGCGCGGCGCCGCCGTTCTGCTCATTCTCGTCTTCCTCGCGGCCACGGTGTTTGCGCTGAGCAACACCGCGACCGTGACCGTGATGTTCTGGCAGTGGCCGATCTACACCGGGTCGCTTGCGCTCGCCATCGTCGGCGCGGGGATCCTCGGGGCGCTGCTGACCTTTCTGCCGTCGATGGCCCGGCACGCGCACCTGCGCGGCCACCTCCGCGACCTGGAGCGCCGCCTCGCCGCCCACCAGGCGGCCGCGGCTCCCGCCGCGCCCGATGTTCCGCCCGCCGCGGCGCCGCCCGTGACGCACACGTCCACCGACATCGGTCAGACCCGCCGCCTCTGGTAGAAGGGCCCTTTTCTGCCGTCGGCGTTTGACGCGTCGGTGCGGCCGCGGCATCCTGCGCCGGCTTCTGACCGAACGCGCCGGCGCGCTGGACGAGTCAAAACTCAAAGCCTTGGACCGCGCGCTCGCATTCGCCCTCGCGCTCACCCGAAGGGGCGAGGAGGCGACGATTTTCCGGAACGCGCTATAATAGTTGAATAATGGCCGTCCTTGACCGACCGGCGTGGAACGTCGCGCCCGCGGACGCGGGCGCCGCGGAGCTCGCGCGCGCGCTCGGCGTGCATCCGCTTGTCGCCGGGCTGCTGCGACGCCGCGGTGTCGCGACCCTCGAGGCGGCCCGGGCGTTTCTCTCCCCGGCCCTCGACGATCTCGTCGATCCGTCGCGCATCCCCGGGATGGAGCAGGCGGTCGCACTGGTCGCCGGTGCCATCCGGTCGGGCCGGCCGATCGCGATCCACGGCGACTACGACGTGGACGGGATCACGGCGACGGCGATTCTCGTGCGCACGCTGCGGGCGCTCGGCGCCTCGCCGCGTGCGCGCCTGCCGCACCGGATTCGGGACGGCTACGGCCTCGGCATACCGGCGGTCGAAGCCCTGGCGGCCGCCCTGTCTGCCGGAGGACCTCCGGCCGCGTCGCGGCCTCCTGACGGGGTCGGGTTGCTGATCGCCGCCGACTGCGGCATCACCGCGGTGGACGCCGTCGGCCGGGCGCGCGCGCTCGGCCTCGACGTCGTCGTTCTCGACCACCACGAACCGGCGCCGGAACGGCCGGCCGCGGTCGTCGTCGAACCGGGCATCCGCGAGGACGAGGACGCGGCGCCGTGCGCGGCCGGCCTCGCCTTTCTCTTCGCGTGGGCGCTGCGCCGTCAGCTCGGCTGCGCGCCGGCGATGCCCGTTGACCTCGTCGCGCTCGCGGCGCTCGGCACGGTCGCCGACGTCGTGCCCCTCACCGGCGACAACCGGCGGCTCGTTGCCGCGGGGCTCCGCCAGATGCGGGCGGAACCCCCGCTCGGTGTGCGGGCGCTGCTCGAGGAGGCCGCGATCTCGGGCCCGGTGGACACCTGGCACATCGGGTGGCAGCTCGCGCCGCGCCTCAACGCGCCGGGCCGTCTCGGCGACCCCGCCGCCTCGCTCGATCTCCTACTGACGGACGATCCGGCGGAGGCGCGTGCGCTCGCGCACGCGCTCGACGAGGCCAACCGCGAGCGGCAGATGATTCTGGATCAGGTGCTGACCGACGCCGTGGCCCAGGTCGAAGGCGCGGCCCGGTCGGAGGGGCGTGTGCCCGCGGGCGTCGTCGTGGCGGGCGAGGGGTGGCACCCCGGCGTCGTCGGATTGGTCGCCGGCCGCCTCGTCGAGGCGTACCGGCGACCGGCGATCGCGATCGCCCTGTCCGGACCCGCAGGCCGCGGCTCGGCCCGCAGCGTGTTCGGCTTCGATCTCGTGCGCGCCATGGCCGCGTGCGGCGGGCACCTCGTGGCGTTCGGCGGCCACGCGATGGCCGCCGGATTGTCGATCGAGGCCGGCGCGATCCCGGCGTTCCGCGCCTGCTTTGCGGAGCGCGCCGCCGCGGCACTGGCGGACCGGCCTGAGGAGCGCGTGCAGGTCGACGCGGAAGTGACGCTCGGCGAGGTGACGCCGGCGCTCGTTGCCGAGCTCGGGCGCCTGGCCCCGTTTGGCCCCGGCAATCCGAACCCGGTGCTGGCCGTGCGCGACGTCCGGCCCGTCACACGCCGGCTCGTCGGCGACGGCGCGCACCTCGGGATCGGCGTCACCGACGGGACGACGTTTGTCGATGCGATCGGCTTCTCCATGGCGGGGTGGATCGACGTGCTCACCCTGACCGGCGCCGCGGTCGATCTCGCGTTCACCCCGGAGATGGACCGCGGCGCCGCACCGGGCGACCGCGTGCGGCTGCGCCTCCGCGCGCTCGACGTCCCCGGGATCGACCTTGACGCCGTGCTGCGCGATACCGGGCTCGTCGTCGAGCGGCTGTTCCGGCGCGCGGACGATTTTCTCGGCGAGGCGGGCTACGACGCGGTGGAAGACGCCGCCGCGTTTTACACCAAAGCCGTCGGCGTCACGTTCGGCGACCGCCAGGCCGTGGTGGCGGCGCTGCGGTCCGGCGACCGGCTGCGGCTCCGCCGGGAGCCCGCGAACTCCCACGACCCGCACGCGATCGAGGTCCTGGCCGAGGACGGCCGCGCGGTCGGGTACCTCAACGCGCGGCTGGCCGGACGGCTCGCGCCGCTCGTGGACGCGGGCGTGCGCTATCTCGCGTCCGTCGCCGGGGTGACGGGCGGCGGCGAGCGGCCGGCCGGCCTCAACCTGTTCATCGAGCGCGCGCCGGAGGATCTCGTCCCGTCTGGGCGGGACGGGGCGGCCGCCGTCGCGGCCGAGCCGCGCCCGGGGACGGCGGTTCGCGGCTGGCGGGCCGGCGGCGCGCGAGACGCGCTCGCGCGGCTTCCTATTTATCTCAACGGAGGCCGCCCGTTTCGGACCGGCCTGGCCGAGGCGCTCGACCTGCTCGCCGGCGGCGGCCGCGTGGCGCTCATGGCGCCGCCGGGGCGCGGACGGGCCACCGCGATCGCGGGTGCCGCCGCGCTGACGGTCGCGGGCGGGCGGGGCGCGCTCGTGGTCGTGCCCGCGAGGAGTCATGCCGTCCATCGGACCGGGCAGCTGGTCTCGCGGCTGCGGCCGCTCGGCCTCTGCGTCGAGGCCGCGCACGGACTCCTGTCTCTCGCGGCGCGGGACCGCCTCGACGACATGCTGCGCCGCGGCGCGGTGGACGTGCTCGTCGCCACCGCGGAGGTGCTGCGCGAACCCGGCCGCCTGGCGCTGTTTGCCCCGCGCTTCGGCACGGTCGTGGTCGACGGCGGGGCCGAACCGGACTGGCGGAGCGTCCTGTCGGCGCTCGGTGACGCCGCTGTGTTTGCCGTGGGAAGCGGCGCGCTCTGCCGCGGTATCGCGCGCGCATGCGCCACGACGGCGATCGTGCACGAGCAGGTGCACCGCGCGCCGCTCACGGTCGTCGACCGCCGCGCCGGCGCCGGGCCCGAACCGCTGTGGCCAATCCTGGAAGGGGCGCTCTCCCGCGGTGAGAAGACGGTCGCGATCGTCGCGCCGCGCGAGGCGGCGGTGGGGCTGGCCGCCCTGGCGCGGGACCGTCAGACCTCCGGCGGGGCCGCCGGCGCGTCCGCCTCGGGCGGAGTCGCGTATCTGCACGGCGGCCTGCCGTTCCGGCTGCGCGAGATCGTCACCCAGGCGTTTCGCGAAGGACGCCTCGACGTGCTCGTGACCACGGTGGCGCTCGATGAGGAAGCGCTGCCGCCGGACGTGCGGCATCTCGTCGTGGGCGCGCTTGCGCCAGACCTCGATTGGTGCCTGGCCCTCTGCGGGGCCGCGCTGGCCGGCCGCCGGCCGGTCACGATCACGCTCGCCGCCGGCGCGGAGGACCGGGACCGCTGCCGCCGCGCGCTCGACGCGCAGGCGCCCGGGCGCGAGACGCTCGTCGCCGTTTACCGCGCGCTGCGCGATTGGCGGGGGGAGCAGCCGTTTTTGTGGCCCGGCGACGAGGCGTGGGCGCACCTCAGCGCCGCCGTCCCCGGACTCGGCCGCGCCACCGTGGAGGCGGCGTGCGACGTCTTCGTCGAGTCCGGTCTCGCCACGCGCGAGACCGTGCCGGAGGGATCGCAGATCCAGTTGTGCGCCGGCGCCGGCCGCCGCGATCTCGCCGTCTCGCTGCGCCACCGCGAGGGCCGCCGCGCCCGCGAGGCCTTCGAGACCGGCGCGGCGTGGATGCTCGGCGTGCTGCCGTCGGAGGTCGAGCGCAGCCTATGAGCGGCGTTCCGGTCCGGCCGGACACCCGCGAAGGCCCGCTGCCGGCGGACGTCGCGGATCTGCTGAAGCGCGTGCGCGAGACGATTCCGCGCAGCGACCAGGACCTGATTCTGCGCGCGTACGAGTACGCCCGGGACGCGCACGCCGGCCAGACCCGCGCGTCGGGCGAGCCGTACGTCAGCCACAGCGTCGCGGTCGCCTCCATTCTCGTCGGCCTCCGGCTCGACACGGCCACGATCGCCGCGGCGCTGCTGCACGACGTGCCCGAGGACACGGCGCAATCGATCGACGACGTCCGGCAGGCGTTCGGCCCGGAGATCGCGAGCCTCGTCGACGGGGTCACCAAGCTCGGCCGGATCGAGTGGAAGACCCGCGAGGAGCGCCAGGCCGAAAACCTCCGCAAGATGTTCCTGGCGATGGCGAGCGATATCCGCATCATCCTGATCAAGCTCGCCGACCGCGTCCACAACATGCGCACCCTCGAGCACCTGCCGGAGTGGAAGCAGAAGCGGACGGCGCGGGAGACGCTCGATATCTACGCGCCGCTCAGCGAGCGGCTCGGCATCGGGACGATCCAGCGCGAACTCGAGGACCTCTCGTTCCGTGCCCTCGAGCCGGAGGCCTACGCGTCGATCAGCGGGGACATCGACCGGACCAGCCACGCGCAGGAAGCGATGCTCGCGCGCGTGCTCGACACGCTGTCCCAGGAGCTGACCCGCGCCGGCATCAGGCTCGACCGCGCCAGCCTGAGCGCGCGCCCGAAGCACGTCTATAGCATCTACCAGAAGATGCAGCGCCCGAAGTATCAGGGGCAGGGCGTCGGGCGCATCTACGATCGCATCGGCGTGCGCGTGGTGGTCAACGACGTCCGCGAATGCTACGAGACGCTCGGGATCGTGCACTCGCTGTGGAAGCCGATCCCCGGCGAGGTCGACGACTACATCGCCAACTCCAAGACGAGCGGGTACCAGTCCCTCCACACCGCGGTGATCTGCGAGGGCCAGCCGCTGGAGATTCAGATCCGCACGCCGCAGATGCACCGCGACGCCGAGCACGGCATCGCCGCCCACTGGCGGTACAAGGAGGGCGGCGGGCGCGCGGAGGGCGCCTTCGCGCAGAAGCTCTCCTGGCTGCGCCAGCTGCTCGAGTGGCACCAGGAGATGCAGGACGCCCGCGAGTTCATGCACTCCGTGAAGATCGACCTGTTCCAGAACGAGGTCTTCGTCTTCACGCCAATGGGCGACGTGATCGATCTGCCGGCCGGCGCCACGCCGGTGGACTTCGCCTTCCGCATCCACACCGACATCGGCTACCGGACCACCGGGGCCAAGGTCAACGGACGGCTCGTGCCCCTCAGCCAGCGCCTTCAGTCCGGCGACATCATCGAGGTGGTCACGAGCAAGAGCGCCGCGGGCCCGAGCCGCGACTGGCTCGCGTTCGTGCAGACGACGAACGCGCGCACGAAGATCCGCCAGTGGTTCAAGCGCGAGCGCCGCGACGAGAACATCGTCCGCGGTCGGGAGCTGCTGGAAAAGGAGCTGCGGCGGGGCGGGGGCGGCGTCGGCCTGGCCAAGCCCGACTCGCTGCGGGACGTCGCGGGGCGCTTCGGCCTGCCCGACGACCAGGAGCTGCTCGCCGCGGTCGGCAACGGGGACGTCTCGCTGCTTCAAGTTGTCCAGGCGCTGCGGGGCGAGCCGGCCGAGGAGGCGCCCGAAGCGCCGCCCGCGCCCGCGACCCCACCGCCGGCGGGCGCGGCGACCGGCATCCGGGTGATCGGCGTCGACAACGTGCTGATGCGCTTTGCGCGCTGCTGCAGCCCGCTGCCGGGCGACCGCGTCGTCGGCTACACGACGCAGGGCCGCGGGGTGACGATCCACCGCGCCGACTGCCCGAACCTGCCGTTTCTCCGCGCGCACTCCGAACGGATCCTCGACGTCGAGTGGGAGCCGACGTCCGACGGCACGTACCACGTCGCGATCGACGTCGAAGCCGCGGACCGCGTGGGGCTGCTCAAGGACATCCTCACCGCGATCGCCGAGCACAAGACGAACGTCGTGTCGATCAACTCGCGCGTGCGCAAGGACAAGGTGGCCATCACCGGCATCGTGATGGACATCCGCAACGTCAGCCAGCTGACCGCGGTGATGCAGCGGATCGGCCTGGTCAAGGACGTGCTGAGCGTCGAGCGCGTGGTGCCGCACTAAACCCTTCCGGCCGGACGGGCCGCCCCGCGGGGCGGAAGGGGGGATGCGCACAGTGTGGAACCGTGGCATTCTATAGAACAGCACGCCGGCCGGAGGCCTGCGAGAGACAGGCATCCGAGAGGGGGACGACATGATCTTAACCGCCGCACGCGTCGGGGTCTTCACCGAGTCCGTGATCCGCGAGATGACGCGGCTCGCCATGGAGCACGGCGCGATCAACTTGGCCCAGGGCTTCCCGGACTTTCCGGCGCCGGCGGCGCTGCTGGCGGCGGGCGCGCAGGCGCTGGCCGACGGGCACAACCAGTATGCCGTCACCTGGGGCGCCCCGCGCCTCCGGCAGGCGATCGCGGAGAAGGTGCGGTGGTTCAACGGGCTCGAGGTCGAGCCCGACCGCCACATCACCGTGACGTGCGGCGCCACGGAGGCGATGATGGCGACGATGCTCGCCACCATCAACCCCGGCGACGAGGTGATCGTGTTCCAGCCGTTCTACGAGAACTACGGTCCGGACGCGAAGCTGTCCGGCGCGGTCCCGAAGGTCGTGCCGATCCGCCTCGCCCCCGGCTTCCCGATCGACCTCGATGACGTCAAAGCGGCGATCACGCCGTACACCAAGGCGATCATCGTCAACACCCCGCACAATCCCACGGGCAAGGTGTTCACGCGCGAAGAGTTGGAAGGCATCGCGGACCTCTGCCAGCGGCACAACCTGCTGGCCTTTACCGACGAGGTGTACGAGCACATCATCTACGACGGCGCGCGGCACGTCAGCCTGGCGGCGCTGCCCGGCATGCGCGAGCGCACCGTGGTCGTGAACAGCATCTCCAAGAGCTACAGCGTGACCGGGTGGCGCATCGGGTGGGCGATCGCGCCGCCGCACATTTCGGACGGGATCCGCAAGGTCCACGACTTCCTTACGGTCGGCGCGGCCGCGCCGCTGCAGGAGGCGGCCGTCACCGCCCTCGCGTTCCCGCGCACGTACTACGCGGAGCTCGCGGCGATGTACCAGCGCAAGCGGGACACGCTGTTGGGCATTCTGCGCGACGCGGGGTTCGAGTGCTTCGTGCCGGCCGGGGCGTATTACATCATGTGCGACATCACGCCGTTCGGCTTCGACAGCGACGAGGCGTTCACCAAGTACCTGATCGAGCAGGTCGGCGTCGCGCCGGTTCCCGGGTATTCGTTCTTCCACGACCCGGCCGATGGCCGCCGCTACGTGCGGTTCGCCTTCCCGAAGCGCGACGAGACCTTCGCGGAGGTCCGCCGCCGCCTCGGGGCGCTTCGCCCGCGCGCGGCGGTGCCGGCCGACGGCGGAGGCGGGGCCGGCGCGTGAGCGACGGGGCGGCGCCGGAGGCGCACCTTTGGCCCGCGCCGCAGGCCCAGAAGGCGGCCGGAGGTCCTGCGCCGGACAGGGATTGGGCGGCCTACCGCGGCGAATTTCCGATCTTCGAGCGGGCGACGTATCTCAACACCTGCTCCCTCGGCGCGCTCGGAGCGCGGGTGCGCGCCGCGGTCGGGCGGTTCCTGGATTTGTGGGACGGATGGGGCGCCTCGGCCTGGTACGGCCCGTGGTGGGAAGAGCTCGACGCGCTGCGGACGTCGTTTGCCGGCGTGATCGGCGCCGGGACGGTGGAAGTGGCGCTCGCGCCCTCGATCACGGGGGCCATCACCGCGGTGGCGAGCTGCTTCGACTACGCCGCGCGGCCGCGCGTGATCGTCTCCGACATCGACTTTCCGACGGTGCCGTATCAGTGGCTGGCGCGGCGGGGCGTCGAAGTCGTCTACGCGTCGAGCCCCGACGGCCTGTCCGTGCCGGTTGAGGCGTTCGAGCGGCTCATCGATGAGCGCACGCAGCTCGTTGTGGCCTCGCACGTGTACTTCCAAAGCGGCGAGATCCAAGATGTGGCCTGTCTCGCCCGGCTCGCGCACGCGCGCGGCGCGCTGCTCCTCGTCGACGCCTACCAGTCCGTGGGCCAGCTGCCGGTGGACGTGCGCGCGCTCGGCGTGGACTTTCTCGTCAGCGGCGGCCTCAAGTGGCTCCTCGGCGGGCCGGGTATCGCCTATCTCTACGTGCGGCGGGAACTGCACGACGCGCTGGCGCCGTCGGTGGTCGGATGGTTTGCGCACGGCCGGCAGTTCGCGTTCGATACGCGGCGGTTCGAATACGCGGACGACGCGCGGCGGTTCCAGGCCGGCACACCGTCCGTCGCGGCGATCTACGCGGCGCGGGCCGGCCTCGAGTACGTGCATGAAATCGGTCCGGCGCGGCTCCGCGCGCGGCAGGTGGAGCTGCTGACCGATCTGGCCGGCGGCCTCCGCGAGATCGGCGTGGCGCCGCGGATGCGCGGCGCCGTGCGGGACCTGGCCGGGATTCTGACCGTGCCGGTCGCCGATCCGCCGGCGGCGGTCGCGGCCCTGCGCGGAGACCGCGTCATCGTCGACGCGCGGCCGGGCGTGATCCGGCTCTCTCCGTATTTCTATAATAGCGCCGAGGACCTCGAACGCACCCTCGCCGCCCTGCGGCGACATCTCGCGTAAGGGCACCGGCGTGCGGGCACTGGTCCAACGTGTGCGGCGGGCCGCCGTGTATGTGGTCGATGCTGCCGGCTCCGGGGCGCCGGGGGATCCGGTCGGGCAGATCGCCCAGGGGTTTGCCGTTCTCCTCGGGGTGAGCCGCACCGACACGCCGGAGGAGGCGCGCGCGCTCGCGGGGCGCGTCGCGACGCTGCGGGTCTTCGACGACGAGGCCGGCCGGCTCAACCGCTCGGTGACGGACGTCGGCGGCGGGGTGCTGAGTATTCCGCAGTTCACGTTGTACGGCGATACGACGGGCGGCCGGCGGCCGAGTTTCGTCGAGGCCGCGCCGCCGGATCAGGCCGAGCCGCTCTATCGGCTGTTCAACGAAACGCTGGAAGCGGCCGGAATCCGGGTCGTGCCGGGCCGCTTCCGGACCCACATGCTGGTCGAGATCCACAACGACGGCCCGGTAACGTTGATGCTGGAAACGGGGACCCGCGCGCGGTGAAGGATGCTCCGACGGTGTGGGAATTGATCGGCACCGGCCTGGCCGTCGGCGCGACCGGCGTGTGGGCGCTCGCCGCGGCCGCCCGTGTGGGAGCGCTGCGCGCCATTCTCGATCTGTTCCCGCGCGCCTCGTGGGACGCCGTCACCTGGGTGCTGATTCCGGCGCTGCTGCTGGCGCCGGTCGCGATCCAGGGCGTCGCCGTCGCGGCCTTCGCCGGCCGGCGGCCGGCGGCCTGGGGGCGGGCCGCCGCCGGCGCGGCGGCCGGGTCGCTGCTCGCCCTCGCGGTCTTCGGCGCGGCGCTGCTGGTCGGCGTGCGGCAGCTGCCCCGCGGCGGCCAGGTCTGGCTGGGGCGCACGGCGCCGGAAGCGCTCATCCTCGGGTTCAGCGGCACGGTGCTCGCGGGGTGGCTGACCGTCGTGGCGCGTCTCGCGAGGGCCTCGTGGCTCCGGTGGGCGGCTCTGCCGGTGGCCGCGGCGGTGGTGGCCGTCGCGTGGATCCGCGCGCATCACACGGTGGTCGCGTTGAGCTACATGCTGGATCGCCCCGAGGCGAACGGCTTCTTTGCCGCGGTTGCGGTCGGCGGCGCCGTGGGCTCGGCCTGGGCGGCTCGCCGGGGAGTGTCGGATGGAGATTAGGGCGCCGCGCGGGATGCAGGACATTCTGCCCGACGCCACCGGCCGCTGGCAGTGGGTGGAAGCGCAGATGCGTGAGTTGACCCGGCGGTACGGCTACCGCGAGATTCGAACGCCGATCGTCGAGCACACGGAGGTCTTTCAGCGGGGCGTCGGCGCCGGCACGGACATCGTCGACAAGGAGATGTACACGTTCGAGGACCGGGGCGGCCGCAGCCTTACGCTGCGCGCGGAAGGCACGGCGCCGGTGATCCGGGCCGTGCTCGAACACAGCCTCGCCGCGACCCCGCCCGTGCGGGTCTACTACATCTGCCCGATCTTCCGCTACGACCGCCCGCAGGCAGGCCGGTACCGTCAGCACACGCAGTTTGGCGCGGAGGTGATCGGCAGCGCGGAACCCGCGGCGGACGCGGAGGTGCTGAGCCTGGCGGTGCGTCTCGTCGAAACCGCCGGCCTCCGCGACGTCGACGTCCGCCTGTCCAGTGTGGGCGACGCCGTCTGCCGGCCGCACTACGAGGAGGTGCTGCGGGCCTACTACGCGCCGCGGCTCCCCGAACTGTGCGACGACTGCCGCCGGCGGTTCGACACCGCGCCGATGCGCCTCTTGGACTGCAAGCGGGAGCACGACCGCGAGGTCGCGGCGGGGGCGCCGCGGATTCTCGACTATCTCTGCGACCCCTGCCGGCACCACTTCACGGGGGTGCGCGCGCACCTCGACGCGATGGAGATTGCCTATACCATCGACCCGCTCATCGTGCGGGGACTCAACTACTACACGCGAACCGCGTTCGAGGCCGTTTCCGGGGCGCTGGGCGCGCAGAACGTCGTGTTCGGCGGGGGCCGGTACGACGGCCTCGCGGAGCAGATGGGCGGACCGCCGACCCCGGGCGTGGGATTCGGCATGGGCGTCGAGCGCCTGCTGCTCGTGCTGGAGGCGGCCGGTGTCGCGGCGCCCGCCGATCGGGGGATCGACGTCTTCGTCGCCACCGCGGGAACCGGCTCTCCGCAGGCGCTGGCGATCGCCGACCGCCTGCGCGCGCGGGGCCTCAGCGTCGTGACCGACGTCACCGGGCGCGCGCTGCGGAGTCAGATGCGGCAGGCCGACCGCGCCGGCGCCGCCTGGGTGCTGCTGCTCGGCGAGGACGAGGTCAACCGCGGCGTGGCCATCCTCCGCGAGATGGCCTCCGGGGCGCAGACGGAAGTCCCGCTCGACCGCGTCGCCGACGACGTTCCGGCCCGGGTCTCCTCGGCGGGCGCCGTACGATGAGCGACAACCGCGGCCAGACACCGTCGATCGCGAGCAGCGAGCTCGGCGATTGGCGGCGCACCCATACCAACGGCGGTCTCGCGGCCGGCGACATCGGCCGCGACGTCACGTTGATGGGCTGGGTGCAGAGCCGGCGTGACCTCGGCGGGCTGATTTTCATCGATCTGCGGGACCGCACCGGCATCACGCAGATCGTCTGCAACCCGCAGGAGGCCGCCGCTGCCGCGGCGGTGGCAGGGGCGGTGCGAAGCGAGTACGTGCTGGCGGTGCGCGGCGTAGTCGCGGCACGCCCCGCCGGGACCGAGAACCCGCGCGTGGCGACCGGCGCCATCGAGGTCCGCGCCCGCGAGGTGCGGGTGCTGAACCCCGCCGACACCCCGCCGTTTCCGATCGACACGGATGTCGAGGTGGACGAGGCGGTACGGCTGCGGCACCGCTACCTCGACCTGCGCCGTCCGAGGATGCAGACGAACCTCGCCCTCCGCCACCGCCTGGCGAAGGCCGTGCGCGATCATCTGAGCGGCCGGGGCTTCCTCGAGATCGAGACGCCGATGCTCATCAAGAGCACCCCGGAAGGCGCGCGAGACTTTCTCGTGCCGAGCCGCCTGCACCCCGGCAAGTTCTACGTGCTGCCGCAGTCGCCCCAGCTGTTCAAGCAGCTGCTGATGGTCGCGGGGACGGATAAGTACTTCCAGATCGTCCGCTGCTTCCGGGACGAGGATCTGCGCGCCGACCGGGCGCCGGAGTTCACGCAGATCGACATCGAGATGTCCTTCGTCGGTCCGGACGACGTGCAGGCGCTCGCGGAAGAGATGGTGGCGGACGCGGTGCGCGAAGCGCTCGGCATCGACGTCCGGCGGCCGTTTCCCCGCCTCACCTACGCGGACGCGATGCGGCGCTACGGCAGCGACAAGCCCGACCTGCGCTTCGGCCTCGAGATCGCGGACTGCGGGGGCCTCTTCGCGGACAGCGCGTTCCGGGTGTTCAGCCAGGCGGTCGCCTCGGCCGGCGTCGTGCGGGCCCTCTGCGCGCCCGGCGCCGCCGGCTACAGCCGGCGTGAGGTCGCCGAGATCGAGGAGATCGCGAGGGCCGCGGGGGCCGCGGGCCTCGTGCCGGTGCACCTCGATCCCGCGGGGCCGCGGGGGCCGCTCGCGCGGCATCTGTCCGCGGAGACGCTGGCCGCGCTGCGCGCGCGCTGCGGCGCCGGTGACGGCGATCTGCTGCTGCTGGCCGCGGGGCCGGCGGAGACCGTCGCGCCGGCGATGGGCCGCGTGCGCCTCGAGCTCGGACGCCGCCTCAACCTCGTCCGCGAGGGGTTCGTCTTCGAGTGGGTGGTGGATTTTCCGCTGCTGGAGCGGTCGGCGGAGGGCGGACTCGCCGCCGTGCACCACCCGTTCACCTCGCCGCTGGATGAAGATCTGGCGCTGCTCGAGCGCGAGCCGCTGCGGGCCCGCGCGAAGGCCTACGACCTCGTCCTCAACGGCGTGGAGCTCGGCGGCGGGAGCATCCGGATTCACCGGCAGGACCTGCAGCAGCGGATCTTCGCGCTGCTCGGCATCTCGCCGGAGGCGGCGCGCGAGCGGTTCGGCTTCCTGCTGGACGCGTTTCGCTACGGCGCGCCTCCGCACGGCGGCATCGCCTTCGGGTTCGACCGCTTCGTCATGGTGCTCGCCGGCGAGAGCTCGATCCGCGAGGTCATCGCGTTCCCGAAGACGCAGAGCGGCACCGACCTGATGACCCGCGCGCCGTCCGAGGTCGACCCGGCCGCGCTGGCCGAGGCGCACATCGAGATCCGGCGCTCATAATCGTGGCCGTTCTCCGAAGGGCCGTTGTTGAGCCCTGCCGGGCAGGGTGGTATCATCTTATTGGCTCCTGTGATACGCGCTAGGTATACGTGGTCCCGACCAACAGCAAGACGTAGGGAGCCCGGCTCCGGACGGTGACGGCACGGCCCCGTAGGGCCGGCTCGAGGGGCTAGTCGGATCCGCTCGGGAGGGCACCCACCTGTGAGACACAGGTTCGGGGACCGCGGCCGGCGGTGTCGCAGGAGCCACTTGCCTCTCTCCATTCTTCTCATCGACGATGGACAGCCGGACCGGTCAACCGAGGAGCGCCGCCCCGACCCCGTCTCCGCGTGACGAGGCGGCCGCACCGCCGTTCGTCCACGACGACCCGTGGGAGATGGCGCTGCGGCAGTTTCGCGCCGCGGCCGACCGGATCACCCTCGCGCCGGCGGTGCGCGACGTGCTCGAACGTCCGGAGCGTGAGTTCACCGTCCACTTCCCGGTGGCGATGGACGACGGAAGCATCCGCGTATACACGGGCCACCGGGTCCTGCACAGCACCGCCCTCGGTCCCACGAAGGGCGGCCTCCGGTTCAGCCCGCAGGTGTGGATCAACGAGGTGCGCGCGCTCGGCATGTGGATGACCTGGAAGTGCGCGCTCGCGCATCTGCCGTACGGCGGCGCGAAGGGCGGGGTCGCCTGCGATCCCGGGACGCTGTCCGCGCACGAACTGGAGCGCCTGACCCGCCGGTTCGCCACCGAGCTGCGCCCGATGATCGGCGCGCGCGTCGACATCCCGGCGCCCGACGTCGGCACCAACGCCCAGGTCATGGCGTGGTTCATGGATACCTACAGCATGCACGAAGGGTACTCCGTGCCGTCGGTCGTCACGGGGAAGCCGCTCTCGATCGGCGGGTCGGCCGGACGGCAGGACGCGACGGGCCGCGGGGTCATGATCGCGGCACGGGAGGCGGCGCGGATGCGCGGCGTTCCCTTCGCCGGCGCCCGTGTCGTGGTGCAGGGCTTCGGCAACGTCGGGGCGACGACTGCGGCGCTGATGGCGGCCGAGGGCTGCGGGATCGCCGGCGTGAGCGACGCGTTCGGCGGCGTCTACAATCCCGGCGGCCTCGACCTCGACGCGCTGCGGCGCCACGTGGCCGCGACCCGGCGCGTCGAAGGGTTTCCGGGCGGCGAAGCGGTGACGAACGCCGAACTGCTCGAGCTGCCCTGCGACTTTCTGGTCCCCGCCGCGATCGAAGGCCAGATCACCGCGCGCAACGCCGCCCGCATCAAGGCGCAGATCATCGTCGAGGGGGCGAACGGTCCGACCACGCCCGACGCCGACGCGATCCTCGAAGAGCGGGGCATCTTCGTCGTGCCGGACATTCTCGCCAACGCCGGCGGGGTGGTGGTCTCATACTTCGAATGGGTGCAGGACCTGCAGGCATACTTTTGGAGCGAAGCGGAGATTAACGCGCACCTGACCCGGATCATGGTCGAGGGCGTCGCGCGGGTCGCGTCGGTGGCCGCGTCCGAACGCGTCTCGCTGCGGACCGCGGCCCTGCTCGTCGCCGTGCGCCGGGTCGCCGCGGCGCTCGAGGAGCGCGGCATCTATCCGTAGGATCACGGCCGGGGGACCGCGGCCGGGCCGGGCTTTCTTGACACTTTCGCCCGCCGGGCGGCATGATGTATTCATGGAGTTGTTCGAGCAGAGCCGGCGCGACGAGATCGCGCGCACCGCGCCCCTGGCCGCGCGCATGCGGCCGCGGACGCTCGAGGAGCTCATCGGGCAGGCCCATCTCCTCGGTCCCGGCCACCTCCTGCGCCGCGCGATCGAGACCGACACGCTGACCTCCGCGATTCTCTACGGACCGCCCGGGACCGGGAAGACGTCGCTCGCGCGCGTGATCGCCGCCGCGACGCGGGCCCACTTCGAGCCGGTGAACGCGGTCACGGCCGGCGTCGCCGACATCCGCCGGCTGGTCGAGGAAGCGCGGGAGCGCCGCGCGCTGCACGGCGCCCGCACGATCCTCTTCGTCGACGAGATCCACCGGTTCAACAAGGCGCAGCAGGACGTGCTGCTGCCGCACGTGGAGGACGGCACGGTCATTCTGATCGGCGCGACGACCGGCAACCCGTTCATCGACGTGACCCCGACCCTCGTGTCGCGCTCGCGCGTCTTCGCCCTCGAGCCGCTCGCGCTCGCCGACCTCGAGACGATCATCCGCCGAGCGCTCGACGATCCGCGCGGCCTCGCACCGCAGCGCGTCGAGGCGGCGCCCGACGCCGTCGCGGACCTGGCGCGGGCGGCGAACGGGGATGCGCGGGCCGCGCTCAACATGCTGGAGCTGGCGGCGATGACCGCGACCCCGGACGGCGGCGGGGTGCGGCACGTCACGCCGGCGGAGGTCCAGGAGGCCGTGCAGCGGCGCCTCGTGCCGTACGACCGCGGCGGCGACCAGCACTACGACATCATTTCGGCGTTCATCAAGAGCATGCGCGGCGGCGATCCCGACGCGGCGGTGTACTGGCTCGCGCGGATGCTCGCCGGCGGCGAGGATCCGCGGTTCATCGCCCGCCGTATGGTCGTGCACGCGGCCGAGGACGTCGGGCTCGCGGACCCGCAGGCGCTGCTGGTGGCGGTCGCCGCGGCGCAGGCCGTCGAACTGGTCGGCCTGCCGGAAGCCCGCATCCCGATGACCGAAGCGGCGGTCTACATCGCCTCGGCCCCGAAGAGCAACGCGGTGATCCGCGCGATTTCCGCGGCGGCGCAGGACGTCGAGCGGGAAGAGGCGCAGCCCGTGCCCCAGGCGCTCCGGGACGCCTCGACCCGCGGCGCGCGCGGGCTCGGACGCGGCGCGGGGTACGTCTATCCGCACGGCCGGCCGGGGGCGTTCGTGGCGCAGCAGTACGCGCCGGACAACGTCAAGGACCGCATCTACTATGAGCCGACCGACGCCGGGCACGAGCACGAGATCCGCCGCCGCCTTCGGGCGTGGTGGGCCGGCGTGAAGCGGTACGTCGCGGAGTAGGGTGATGGCGCGCGTCGCGGTCGCGATGAGCGGCGGGGTGGACAGTTCGGTGGCCGCGGCCCTCATGGCCGAGGCGGGGCACGACGTCGTCGGCTTCACGATGAACCTGTGGCCGGACTGGGTGCCGCCCGCCGACGACGGACCGGGTTGCTGCGGTCTCGGCGCGATCGACGACGCGCGGGCCGTCGCCCGCACGCTCGGGATTCCGCACTACGTCCTCAACCTGCGCGAGGCGTTCGAGCGCGCGGTGATCCGCGAGTTCGCGGACGAGTACGCGCGCGGCCGCACGCCGAACCCCTGCATCGCCTGCAACCGCGCGATCAAGTTCGCGCTGCTGCTGGACAAGATCCGGGCCCTCGGCATGGAGCGGCTCGCCACGGGTCACTACGCGCGGGTGGAGACCGGTCCGGACGGCGCGGTGCGCCTCCTGCGGGCCGCCGACCGCCGCAAGGATCAATCGTACGTACTCGCCGGCGTCGCCCGCGAGCAGCTCGCGCGGGTCGTCTTTCCGGTCGGCGCGTACACCAAACCGGAGATCAGGGCGATCGCGCGCCGGCACGAACTGCGCGTCGCCGAGAAACCCGACAGCCAGGAGATCTGCTTCGTCCCGCGCGGCGACCACAGCGACGTGGTGGCGCGGTACGCGCCGCACGCGGTCCGGCCCGGCCCGATCTATGACGGCGACGGCCGGCAGGTCGGCGAACACCGGGGCGTCGCGCGCTACACGGTGGGCCAGCGCCGCGGACTCGGCGCCGCCGGCGGACGTCCGCGCTACGTCGTCGCCATCGACGCGGAGCGAAACGCGCTGCGGGTCGGCGACGCCGACGCGCTGCGGTGCCAGGAACTGGTCGCGACCGACGCCAATTGGATCGCCATCGCGGCCCTGCGCGGGGAGCGCGCCGTCACGGCGCGCATCCGCCACGGGGGAGCCGACGTGCCGGCCGTGATCGCGCCGGCCGGCGGCGGCCGGGTGCGGGTGCGGTTTCTCGATCCGCCCCGCGCCGCGGTGCCGGGCCAGGCGATCGCGTTTTACGACGGAGACGTCGTCGTGGGCGGAGCGGTGATCGACGAGGTGCGCACCGGAGAGTCGCATGCCGTCGATCGCTGACCTGAGCCTCGCCGTCATCGCCGCCGCGTCGGTCGTCGCGGTGCTGGTGGCGGTGCCGGTCCTCGTCCAGCTTTGCCGGACCGCCGCGCGGGCGGAGTCGCTGCTGAGCCAGGTGGAGCGCACGCTGCCGGCGCTGATCGCGGAGCTGCGCGAGGCGACGGCCAAGGCCGAGCGCACCATCGACGCGATGGGCGGCCTGGCGGAGACGATCGAGCGCATGGACCGTCTGACGACGGCGACGGCACGCACCGTGGAACTTGCCGGCGCCGCGATGCGCTACATGGCCGCGGACGTGCTCGGACCGTCCGTGGCCAATGCGGCGGGGTTACTTACCGTGTTGCGCGAGGGTATACAGTACTTATGGCCTCGACGCCAGAGAAGGAGGACTACGCATGACCGAACGCCGTGATTTTGCCGTCGGGATCTTTATTGGCGGAATGATCGGACTGGCGCTCGGGCTGCTGTTCGCACCTCAGCCGGGCAGCGAGACGCGGGACCGTCTCCGGCGCGAGGGAGAACGGCTCCGCGATCGGGCGAAGGTGACGGCCGACGAGGTCGCGGAGCAGGCCCGGCGGACCGCCGGAGACTTCGCCGACCGGATGCGCACCGGCGCCGACGACTTCGTGTCGCGGGCACGAGACGCGGCCGGCGACGCGATGTCGCGCGGGCGCTCCGCGTTCGAGGAGCGGGCCGACCGTCTGCGCCGCGCGTTCGAGACGGAACGCGGCGCCACGGAGAGCGCGATGGAGGAGCCCACACACTTTGGCGAACCGGAGAATTGACGTGGCGCCCAAGGGGCAGACGCGCGAGGGACACGAACGCGTCGAGATCGCGATTCCCGTCCGTCCGGAATTTGTCAGCGTGGCGCGGTTGACCGCGGCGACCGTGGCGGCACGGCAGGGATTCACCTATGACGAGATCGAGGACCTGAAGATCGCCGTGGGCGAGGCCTGCACGGCCTTGATCGTCGCGGGGCCCGACGCGATGAAGCCGCTCACGACGGCCTTCGTCCTGTCTCCGGGCTCCATTGAAGTGCTCGTCTCGGCCCGGGTGCCCGCCCCGGCCTGGGCGAAAGACGGGGCCGGCGGCGCCGACAGCGGCGACGCGCCGATCGACGAGAGCCGTCTCGGACTGTTCCTCATGCAGTGCCTCGTCGACGAGGTCCAAGCGCACCACGACAGCGCCTCGGGCGTCACGGAGCTTCGGCTCCTCAAGCGCCGCCAGGACTAGCCCTGTGGCAACGCGGCGGCGGGGGCGCCGGCTCCTGGACAAGGGGCAGGTCCGGGCCCTCTTTCAGAGATTTCAAGAGGACCGCAGTCCGGACGTCCGCGAGGAGCTGGCCCTCGCCCACGAGAGTCTCGCCATCTATCTGGCGCGCAAGTTCGCGGACCGCGGCGAGCCCCTCGAGGACATCATCCAGGTCGCGCAGATCGGGCTGCTGAAGGCGATCGACCGGTACGATCCGACGCGCGGCATCGAGTTCACGACGTACGCCACCCCGACGATCGTCGGCGAGATCAAACGGCACTTCCGCGACAAACTGTGGGCGATCCGCGTGCCGCGCCGGCTGCGCGAGCTCAACTACACGCTGATGCGGGCGATCGAGGAGCTGTCCCAGCGCCTCGGCCGCTCGCCCACGATCCCCGAGATCGCGCAGTTCACCGGGGTCGACTTCGAAGACGTGATCTCGGCGCTGGAGGTCGGGCGCGCCTACAGCCTCGTCTCGCTCGACGCGGAGACCAGCGACGGCGACGAGGAGCACAGCGTCTCGCTGCTGGAATCGGTCGGGGACGAAGACGTGGCGCTCGAGCGGCTCGAAGACCGCGCCACGCTCGACTGGGCGCTCGCGCGGCTGCCCGAGCGCGCGCAGCAGATCGTCCGCATGCGCTTCTTCGACGATCTGTCACAGGCCGAGATTGCCCGGCGGCTCGGTATCTCCCAGATGCACGTGTCGCGCATCCTCCGCGAGGCGCTTGCGCGACTCCGCGCCCTCGTCAGCGACCGCCGGTCGAGCCCCGAAGAATCGTGACCGCGCCCGCGTAGCCGCGGTGCCCACGTTCGCGTCGGCGGCGGCGATCGTGGCGCGGCTTCGGGGGGCCGGCTTCGAGACCTACCTCGCCGGCGGCTGCGTCCGCGACCGGCTGCTGGGGCGGCCCGCCGCGGACTACGACATCGCCACCGCCGCCCGGCCGGAGCAGGTCGCCGCGCTGTTCCCGCGCACGGTGGACGTCGGCGCCGCGTTCGGCGTGATCCGCGTGCTCGCCGACGACGGGGACTACGAGGTGGCCACGTTCCGGACGGAGGGGCCGTACCTCGACGGCCGGCATCCGTCGTCGGTGCGGTACGCCGGCCCCCGCGAGGACGCGCAGCGCCGCGACTTCACGATCAACGGGCTGCTCTACGATCCGGCGGCCGACGCCGTGCTGGACTTCGTCGAGGGCCGCGCCGACCTGACCGCGCGTCTGGTGCGCGCGATCGGCGACCCCGCGGTGCGTTTCGACGAAGACCGGCTGCGCATGCTGCGCGCGGTGCGTCTCGCCGTCGAGCTCGACTTTACGATCGCCCCCGAGACCTTCGAGGCGATTCCCCGCCATGCCGCGGACGTGCGCGCGGTGAGCGCGGAGCGCATCCGCGACGAGCTCGTCCGCATGCTCACGAGACCCCGCGCGGACCGCGCGCTCGCGCTGCTGCGGGACTCGGGACTTCTCGGGGCCGTGCTGCCGGAGATCGCGCGGGAGATCGGGGTGCCCCAGCCGCCCAATTTTCATCCGGAAGGCGACGTGTTCGAGCACACGCGGCGGGCGGTCGCGGCGCTGCGCCGGCCGTCGCCGGCGCTCGCCATGGCGGCGCTCCTGCACGACGCGGGCAAGCCGGAGACGCTCGAGTACGCGCCCGACCGGATCCGGTTCAACCGCCATGACGAGCGGGGGGCCGAGATCGCGGAGGCGGTGATGGAGCGCCTCCGGTTTCCGCGGCGCGACGTCGACCGGGTGGCCGCGCTCGTCGGACGCCACATGATCTTCAAAGATCTTCCGCAGATGCGCGAGGCCAAACGGCGGCGGCTGCTCGCCGACGAGATATTCCCGGACCTGCTGGAGCTCCACCGCGCCGACTGCGAGGCCAGCCATAAGGACTTCACGCTCTACGAATGGGCGCGCGCCGAGGCGGAGCGGGTCGCGGCGACCCCGCCGCCGCCGGCCCGGCTGGTCTCGGGCCACGACGTGCTGGCCCGGGGGGTCCCGGCCGGGCCCCGGGTCGCGGCGATCCTGGAGGCGGTGGAGGACGCGCGGCTCGAGGGACGGGTCCGTACCCGGGACGAGGCGCTCGTCTTCATCGACCGCCTGCTCGCGCAGGGGAACGGGGGCGCGGAGGGCGTCGAACCGCGGCGCGGCGGAGGAGAACGCTGAGCCGCGGCGAACATGCGTGCGACCGGTAGGGAGCAACGGCACGGGAGGACGGGGACCTGGGCGCAGACGGCACGACCACGGCCCGCGTCATCGCCCTCGTCAATCAGAAGGGCGGATGCGGGAAGACGACCACCGCGGTAAACCTCGCGGCCTGTCTCGCCGTCAGTAAGCGCCGGGTCCTGCTGATCGATCTCGACCCGCAGGCCAACGCCACCGTCAGTCTCGGCATCGATCCCGCCTCGCTCACACGCACGATGTACAACATTCTGGTCGAGGACGCCCCCGGCAACGGCCAGTCCACAGACCTCGCCAGCATCGTCGTGCCGACGAACGTGCCGAACCTCGAGCTGGCGCCGTCCTCGATCGACCTCGCGGCGGCTGAGCTCGAATTGTCCTCGCGCATCGGCCGGGAGAACACGCTGCGGAAGAAAGTGGCGCCGCTGCGGGAGCGCTTCGACTACATCATCATCGACTCGCCGCCGTCGCTCGGCCTCCTGACGCTCAACGCCCTCTTTGCCTGCACCGAGGTCATCATCCCGATTCAGACGCACTACTACGCGCTGCTGGGGATGCGGCAGCTGCTGCGAACGCTCAAGGCGGTGCGGGAAGAAGCCGGCCACGAAGTGGAAATCGCGGGCGTCGTGCCGACGATGTACGATGCGCGCACCAGCGTCGGGAAAGAGATCTTGCAGGGCATTCGCGACTATTTCGGCGAGAAAGTATTCACGAGCGCGATCCATTTCAACATCAAACTGGTCGAGTCGAGCATGATCGGTGTGCCGGTCTTCGTCCATCAGCCCTCCTCACGCGGGGCGGCCGAGTACATGAGCCTCGCCAAGGAAGTGATGGCCCTTGAGCAAAAAACGGGACGCGCTCCGGCGCGGAATTAGAGACCTCATCGAGGACACGTCGCGCGATCTCGTGGCCTTCGAGGGCCGCGAGCCGAAGCCGCACGTCCCCGCGCCGGCCGACGAGCGGCCAGCCGCCATGAAATCAACGCCGGCCGACAAGCGGCCGGCCGACGCTTCGTCCACCACGCCTACCGACACGCCATCCTTGAACGGCGGACCGGTCGAGACGGCGGACGATCGTTCCGCGGCTCCGGCCGGACCCTCGGTTCCGGCCGGGCTTGATCACGGCGTAGGCACAGCGCCGGCCGCGCAGGCCGGCGCACCCGACACCGCCCCGCCGAGCGAGGACGCGGCCGGATCGACGCCGGCCGACGTGCGTCCGGCGCTCATGAAACCAGAGCCCGCCCCGTTTGAGCTGAACGCGGGCACCGCGTTTCTTCCGCCGGCAACCATCAAGCCAGAGCGGCCGGGTTCGCCGGACATGCGGCAGCACGCGTCACACCACGGCCCGGGGAAGAAGGCCAAGCCCGCGCGGCGCGCAGGAGATCGGAAGGAGCGCGCGTCCGGAGGTGCTGCGCGGGGCGGGGCCGTTGAACCGCGTCCCGCCGCGCCGGTTGCGGACGATCTCGAAGCGGACGATGGGGGACCCGCACAGGCGGAGTCGCGTACCGGCGTCTGCCGGTCATATTTCGTCAACCACGACTGCTGGCGCGTGCCGAACGCCTACTGCAACACCGCGCTACAGGTCTGCGTCATCAGAAACTGCCCAGTCTACCATCTGCACAAGGACGCCCTCGAACGCCGCTTCGCGAAGAAGTTCAAGCACTTCTGGTAGACCGGCCGCAAGGAGGACCACGTGGCTGACGTCGGCCTCATGATCGAAGGGCAGGAGGGTCTCACGTGGGACCGCTGGCGCCGCCTCGCCGAGGCGGTCGACCGATCGGGGTTCGAGTCGCTCTGGCGGTCCGATCATCTCTTCTCGCTCTTCGGCGTCGCCGATCGCCCGGGGCTCGACTGCTGGCCCTCACTGACCTATCTGGCGAGCGCGACGCGGCGCATCCGCTTTGGTCCGCTGGTCTGTCCGATCACGTTCCGGCATCCCGCGATGACGGCCCGCGAAGCCGCGGCCGTGGACGTGTTGTCGGGCGGACGGCTCGAGCTCGGCCTCGGAGCGGGATGGCACGACGGCGAGCACAAGGCCTTCGGCATCCCGTATCCGCGCGTCGGCGAGCGGATCCGCCGGCTCGATGAGGCCATCCAGGTGATTCACGCGTTGTGGGCCGGCGGCCCGGCGCGCTTCGAGGGCAAGTACTATCAGCTCGACGGCGGGACCGCGTGGCCGAAACCCGCGCAGCGGCCCATTCCGCTCGTCATCGGCGGGAAGGGGCCGAAGGTCCTGGAAGTGGCCGCCCGCCACGCGACCGAGTGGAACTGCGGGGGCGCGCAGAAGCCGGCGGCCGTGCGCGAGCGCACCGCGACACTGGAGGCGGCCTGCCGGAAGGTGGGACGCGACCCGAAGACGATCCGGCGGTCGTGGATGGGGGGAATTTTGATCGGTGAGAACGGAGCCGTGCTGGAGCGGCGGGCGCGGGTCATTCAGGAATACGCCGTCACCCGCGCCGCGACCCCGCCGGCAAAGCTGCCGGGGGAGCTGCGCGAAGCCGGGTGGCTGGTCGGCACCCCCGAGGAAATCGCGGGGCAGATGCGCGGCCTCACCGCGGAGGGCATCAGCCGCTTCAACCTGCAGTTTTTCACGCTCGACGATCTGGACGCGGTGCGCCTGATCGGCGAGCGGCTGATCCCGGCCGTCGCCTCGCTCTAGCGCGGCCGCCGCGGCCTACGGCTCGACCGCGCCGAAGTCGATCTCGAGCAGCTCCCCAAGGTGTTGAATCACGCGCCACGGGCGCACGCCGTGCGACCGGAGGTCGTCCGCGGTGCGGCGGTAGGCGATGAAGCGGGCGCCCGCCCCGTGGGCCGCGGCGCCGTCGATCCACGAGTCGCCGATGACATAGGCGCCGCCCGGGGCGCCGAGGCGGCGGAGGGCTTCGACGACGCCGTCCGACGCCGGTTTCATTGCCGGGACGTCGTCCCGCGTGACCACGGTTTCCGCGGCGTGCGCCAGCCCCGCGGCCTCGAGGGCGACGGACGCGCCGGCGCGGCTGTTGTTCGTCAGGATCGCCAGGCGGTGCCCGCGCGCCCGCAGCGTCCCGAGCACGTCGGCCGCGCCGTCGAGGGCCGCGGCGTCGCGCAGCCCTTCCGTCTCGTGCGCGGCGATGATCTCCCACATCCGGGGCCCCATCGCGGTGCCGCGCGCGGCGTCGTGCGCGGCACCACGGGCCACCAGCTCTCCGATCGCGTGACGCCGCAGCGCCTCGTCGGACTCGTCGGTCGCGCCGGTCTCGCGCAGCATCGCGCCGAGGGCCCGGCGGATCGCGGCGAAGTCGATGTGCGACCCCAGCACGGTGTTGTCCATGTCGAAGACCAGCGCGATCTCGCGCGGCGCAATCACAGCCGCATTGTAGGACGGGCGGCGGGACGCCGCAACCGCGGAGGACTCGCGCGGAGATGCGCCGTAGGCAGGGGCGTGATGCGGCGGAGGACGGCGCTTCGGGGTTTCGCCGCCGCGGCGGCCGCCGCGGTCGCGTCCCGTTTACCCCGACACGTCCGGCCCGCGGACGCCTCGCCGCCGCCGGCCGGAGGTCCTGCGCAAGGCCGGGACGGCGGCCTGAGCCCGGCGACCGCCTTCGTCACCGTCGACGGGCCCGGACGCACGGTGCGGCTGGACGCGCAGCGGACCCGCGACGCGCTCAACGCGGTCTGGCAGCTGCTCGGGGACGTCGCCACGGTCGCGCCCGTCGCCGGCGGCCCGCGTCTGCTCGCGGAGCTTCGCCTCAACGAGCAGGTTCTCGACGTCACGATCTGGAAAGCGCAGACGCTCGTCGTGGCCGCCCGCCGTCTTCCGAACGTCTCGGCCGTCGTCTTCCCGGTCACCGGAACCTGGCGGCACCGCGTCCTCGTCGTGCAGATGGGACATGTGGTCGCGTCGCCGCGGCTGATCGACAGCCCGGCGGTGGCCGCCCTCGACGATGCCGTGCGGCGGGCGGTCGGGCCGTGATGAAGACAGCGGCAGGAGGCCCCGAAGGGGGCCGGAGGTCCTGCGCAGACGGGAGAGGAGCGCGGAGGCATGTCCGCGGTACCGATCGAGCGTCTCGCCGCGCACGCCGGTGAGACGGTGGAGATCCAGGGCTGGCTCTACAACCGCCGCAGCAGCGGCGCGATCCATTTTCTGCTCCTGCGGGACGGAACGGGCTTCGTCCAGGCGGTGGCGGCGCGCGCCGACGTTTCGCCCGAGGTGTTCGCGACGATCGGGACGCTCACCCAGGAATCGTCGATCGTCTCGCAGGGCGTCGTCCGCGAGGACCGCCGCGCGCCGGGCGGCTACGAGCTGTCGCTGCGGGACCTGCGCGTCGTCCAGTTGGCGGCGCCGTATCCGATCACGCCGAAAGAGCACGGGGTCGACTTCTTGATGGACCACCGGCACCTTTGGCTGCGCAGCAGCCGCCAGTGGGCGATCCTGCGCGTGCGCGCCGAGGTCGAGCGGGCGATGTGCGACTACCTCGACGAGCAGGGCTACCTCCGGATGGACACGCCGATCCTTACGCCCGCCGCGTGCGAAGGCACCTCGACGCTGTTCGAGACCCCGTACTTCGAGACCCACGCGTATCTCACGCAGAGCGGGCAGCTGTACAGTGAGGCGAGCGCGGCCGCGTTCGGCCGCGTCTACTGCTTCAGCCCGGCCTTCCGCGCGGAGAAGTCGAAGACGCGGCGCCACCTGACCGAGTTCTGGATGATCGAGCCGGAGGCCGCGTATCTCGATCTCGACGGCTGCATCGCGCTCGCGGAAGGCCTCGTGGCGTCGGTCGTCGCGCGCGTGCTCGAGCGCCGGGGATCCGAACTGCGCGTGCTGGAGCGCGACCCCGCACCGCTCGAGCGCGTGCGTGCGCCGTTCCCGCGCCTCACCTACGACGAGGCGGTCGAGCGTCTGCGCGCCGCCGGGCACGCCGTCGCGTGGGGCGACGACTTCGGCGGGGACGAGGAGACGGTGCTGGCCAAGGCCTTCGACCGGCCGGTCTTCGTCACGCACTACCCCGCGCAGTGCAAGGCGTTCTACATGCAGCCGGATCCGGCGCGGCCGGACGTCGTGCTGGGCGCGGATCTGCTGGCGCCGGAGGGCTACGGTGAGATCGTCGGCGGCGGCCAGCGGATTCACGATCCCGCGCTGCTCGAGCGCCGGCTCGAGCAGCACCGCCTGCCGAAAGATCAGTACGCGTGGTACCTGGACCTTCGGCGATACGGATCGGTTCCGCACAGCGGGTTCGGCATCGGCGTCGAGCGCACGGTCGCGTGGATCTGCGGGATCGAGCACGTGCGCGAAACCATCCCGTTCCCGAGGCTCCTCAACCGGCTCTATCCGTAGGCGCGGGAGGCGATCCCGAAAATCGCCGATATCCTCACCGGTCGAACCGCGACGCGCGGATTCCGCCCGGCCGCGCGCATATGCGGCTCGGGGCCGCAGGAGGCGCAGCTTGTCTTTTCACTTTGTCGTTCGTTTTGATCCGGCGCCGGACAGCGCCGCGGAATTTCGCCGGGAGCTCCTGCGCGTGGCCGAGCCGACCCGGGCCGAGGCGGGGTGCGTCGGGTATCAGGCCTTCGAATCGGTTCGAGAACCCGCGGCCTTCGCCGTGCATTCGGAGTGGGTGGACGAGGCCGCTTTCGAGACGCACAGCCGGCTGCCGCACACCGTACGCTTCGTCGCCGCGGCGGAACGGCTGGCCGGCCGCCCCGTGCAAGGGCTGCGGGCACGGCCGCTCGATGCCGGGCCCGGCGCCGCATCCACGGCCTAACGGGCGGTCTCGGGCGGCGGGGGCGGCGGGACCGCCGGTTGTTGGTCCCCGCCGCATGTGGTATACTTTTTTGCGGCAGTTCAAGCAGAACGCAGAGCCCGGGGGTAGCACCGGGCGTACGCCGCACGACCGGGCGTAGGCCCCGGCGAACGGGCGTGCGGTAGTAACGGCATCAAGTCGGCGCGTCTGCGAGGAGTGGGTAGGACACCCACTCTTTCGTTTCTTCGGGGGCGCCGAAGGGGCTGGAACGTGAGCAGGCGGCAGGAAATTGCAGGTCAGGTCGAGGCGCTGGCGGCGCCGATCGGAGCCCGGATGGGGCTCGAGATCGTCGACGTCGAGCTGGCCGGCGACACGCGCCGTCCGGTGCTGCGCGTCCTGGTCGAGCGGGACGGCGGGACGGGGATTGAAGACTGCGCCCGCCTCAGCGAAGCGCTCAGCCGCGAGCTCGACCTGTACGATCTGCCGATCGAGCGCTACACGCTCGAGGTGGCCAGTCCGGGGCTCGATCGGGCGCTGCGGAAGCCGGAGGAGTTCGTCCGGTTCGCCGGACGGACCGTCGCGGTGACGGCGCGCGCGCCGCTCGACGGGCAGCGGCGCTTCCGGGGCCGGCTGCTCGGCCTGGTGGACGGACGGGTGTCGGTGCAGTTGGAAGACGGGCGCGAGGTGCGCTTCGGCATGGAAGAGATCGCGCAGGCGCGCCTGGTGGTAGAAGAAGAGGTGCTGCGTCAGGATCTGCGGCGCTCATAGTCCAGGGACGCCGGCCGGGTGGCAGGCGCGCCCGGCAGGAGGCCGCGAAGGCGGCCGGAGGTCCCGCGAAGACGGGGTTGGCGGTGGAGGTGCCTGGTGAACAATCAGGAGCTGATTCGGGCGGTTCGGCAACTCGAGGAGGAGAAGGGCCTCAGCACGGACGTGCTGGTCGAGGCCATCGAGGCCGCGCTGCTCTCGGCCTATAAGAAAAACTTCGGACAGGCGGCGCAGAACATCCGCGTCGAGCTGGACCGCGAGACGGGCGAGCAGCACGTCTACAGCGTGCGCACGATCGTCGGCGAGGTGACCGATCCCAACACCGAGGTCCCGATCGCCGAGGCGCGCCAGTGGGATCCCGACAGCCAGATCGGCGACATCGTAGAGGTCGAGGTGACCCCCAAGGACTTCGGCCGCATCGCCGCGCAGACCGCGAAACAGGTGATCGTGCAGCGCATCCGGGAAGCGGAGCGCGACATGGTCTACCGCGAGTTCCGGGACCGCGAGGGCGACATCGTCACCGGGACGGTGCAGCGCGTGGAGCGGCGGAACGTGTACATGGACCTCGGCCGCATCGAGGCCGTCCTGCCGCCGACGGAACAGGTGCCGCGCGAGGGCTACCGGCAGAACGACCGGGTGAAGGCCTACGTGGTCGAGGTCAAGCAGGGCAACCGGGGTCCGCAGATCGTCGTCAGCCGGACGCACCCAGGCCTGCTGAAGCGGCTGTTCGAGCTGGAAGTGCCGGAGATCTACGAGGGCATCGTCGAGATCAAGGCGATCGCGCGCGAGGCCGGCGCCCGCAGCAAAGTCGGCGTCGTCTCGAGGGACCGCAACGTCGACGCCGTCGGCGCCTGCGTGGGCCCGAAGGGCACGCGCGTTCAGTCGATCGTCGACGAGCTGCGCGGCGAGAAGATCGACATCGTGCCGTGGTCGGCCGATCAGGCGACGTTTGTGGCGAGCGCCTTGAGCCCGGCGAAGGTCATCCGCGTCGAGATCAGCGAGGAGACGAAGACGGCGCTGGTGATCGTGCCCGACAACCAGCTGTCGCTGGCGATCGGCAAGGAGGGGCAGAACGCCCGCCTCGCCGCGAAGCTGACCGGCTGGCGGATCGACATCAAGAGCGAGTCCCAGATCAAGGAGCTCGAGGCGCGCAAGATCTTCGCCGACCTGCCGGCGGAGGAGCCCGCCGCGCAGGCGGCGGACCCATCCGCGGAGCCGGGGGCGGAGCCGCAGCCGCAGGCCGCCGCGGCCGAAAGCGGGGCGGCCGAGCCCGTGCCGGCCGACAAGCCGGTTCACCACGTCGGCGATCGGGCCGGCGGGGACTAGCCGGGTGCCGAAAGTCCGCAAGGTCCCGCAGCGGCAGTGCGTCGCCTGCGGCCAGGTCCGGGCCAAGCGCGAGCTTGTGCGGGTGGTCCGGACGCCGGAGGGCGACGTCCGCGTCGACGCCACGGGCAAGGTTTCCGGGCGGGGCGCGTACGTGTGTCCCGACGGCGCGTGCATCGACCGCGCGCTGCGGGGCGGACGTCTCGCCGGGGCACTCGCACAGCCGCTGGCGGAAGACATCGCGCAACGGCTGCGCGACGCGATCGGGCGCCCGTCGGCGCCCCGGGCGCCCGTCGTACGCCGCGTCTCGCTCAAGGAGCAACACCAGCAGTGAGCACAGGGGAGGGGTTCTGGTGAAGGTACACGAGCTGGCCAGGGAACTGGGCCTGACCAGCAAGGAACTCATCGACCGCCTGGAGGCCCTCAAGGTCTCGGTGCGCAACCACATGTCCGTGCTCGACGACGATACCGTGGCGCGGGTTCGCCGCGCCGTCGCGTCGGGAACGGGCGCGGCCGGCACACCGTCCTCCTCGCCTGAGCCCGCGCGCGGGCCTGCCCGCGTCGTGGCCGACGACAAGGTACGCCAGAGCGACTTTCTCCGCGAGAAATACGGGGCGGACGTCAAAGGCGTCCGGGTGTTCCGCGCGCCGCGGCCTGAGCCGGCGGCGCCTCCCGCGCCCGAACCGGCGCAGCCCGCGGCGGCCGGCACGACCGCACGGCCCGCGGCCGGGAAGCCGGCGGAAACCGCCGGACGGGGCCCTGCGGCGCGCCCCGCCGCGGCGGCTCCGGGCGGCACCGCGGTGAAGCGTCCCGCGGACGGCAAGACCGACGCGAAGCGGTCCGCGGCGCCGGCACGGGAGCGGCCCGCCGCGCACGCCCCCGCGGGTCCCTCGGCCGCGGCGCCCGCGGCCCCGGCCAAGGAAAAGACGATCCGGTTCGGCGACGTGCGCAAGACGCCGCGGTACGAGCCGGGCACGACGGCCGCGCCGCCGAGGCCGACGCTCGAACCGCTGCCGCCCGCGCCTGAACCCGTGCGTCCGGTCGAGCGGGCGAGGCCCGTCGAAGCACCGCCCCCGCCGCCGCCGCAGGCTGCGGCCGAACCCGCGGCCCCGCAGCCGGTCCGCTATCTCGAGCTCGACGGTCCGATCCAGGTCGGCGAGCTGGCGTCGCGGATGGGCGTGGGCCCGGGCGAAGTGGTGAAGAAGCTCGTCGAAAACGGCGTGCTGGCCGGCGTCAACCACATGATCCCGATCGAAGTGGCGATCAAGGTCATGGTGGCGTTCAACTACGCGCCGAAGGCCCGCGTGGTCGAGCAGATCCAGGAAGTCGCGCCGACCCTCCAGGTGCCGGAGACGACGCCTCAGGAGAAGGGTACGACGCCGCGGCCGCCGATCGTCACGGTGATGGGCCACGTCGACCACGGCAAGACGAGCCTGCTCGACGCGATTCGCAAGACGTCCGTCGCGGCGCGCGAGTTCGGCGGGATCACGCAGCACATCGGCGCGTACACGGCCGAAGTGAACGGGAAGAAGATTGCCTTCATCGACACGCCGGGCCACGAGGCGTTTACCGCGCTGCGCGCCCGCGGCGCGCAGGTGACCGACATCGCCGTGCTGGTGGTCGCGGCCGACGACGGTGTGATGCCGCAGACGATCGAGGCCATCAACCACGCCAAGGCCGCGCGGGTGCCGATCGTGGCGGCGATCAACAAGATCGACATGCCGCAGGCCAATCCCGACCGCGTGAAGCAGCAGCTCTCGGACCTCGGGCTGGTGCCGGAGGACTGGGGCGGCGACACGATCATGGTGCCTGTTTCGGCCAGGCAGGGCACGGGCATCGACACGCTGCTCGAGATGATTCTGCTGGTGGCGGAGCTGCGCGATCTGCGCGCGACGCCCGACAAGCCCGCGCGCGCCACGGTCGTGGAGGCGCGGCTCGACAAGGGGCGCGGCCCGGTGGCGACGATCCTGATCCAGGACGGGACGCTGCGCGTCGGCGACGCGGTCGTGGTGGGCGAGACCTACGGGCGCATCCGCGCGATGCAGAGCGAGGCCGGGGTGCGCACGGACACGGCCGGCCCGAGCACGCCGGTCGAGATCATCGGCCTGAGCGACGTGCCGCAGGCCGGCGACCTGCTCGAGTCCGTCTCCAACGAGCGCATCGCCAAGGCCGTGGCGGAAGAGCGGCGGGAGCGCCGCCGCGCCGCGGAGCAGGCGCGGTCGCGCCAGCTCAGCGTCGAGGAGATCTCGCGCGAGACCGGCACCGTCACCGAGCGCCGGGAACTACGGGTCATCGTCAAGGGCGACGTGCAGGGCTCCGTCGAGGCGCTCGTCCCGGCGATCGAGCGGATCACCACCCCCGAGGTGCTGATCACGATTCTGCACGCCGCGGTCGGCAACATCAGCGAATCGGACGTGATGCTCGCCGCGGCCAGCCAGGCGGTGATCGTCGGCTTCAACGTGCGGCCGGAGCCCCAGACGCGGAAGCTCGCCGAGCAGGAGCACGTCGACATCCGCCTCTACCGCGTGATCTACGAGGTGCTGGACGACCTCAAGAAGCTGACGACCGGCATGCTGGCGCCCAAGATGGTCGAGGTGGTGCTGGGCCGCGTGGAGGTCCGGCGCGTCTACTCGATCAGCCGCGTGGGCACGATCGCCGGCAGCTACGTGACCTCGGGCCGCATCACCCGTGGCGCGAAGGTGCGCGTGATCCGGGACGGCGTCGTCGTGCACGAGGGCGCCGTCGGCTCGCTGCGGCGGTTCAAGGAAGACGTGCGGGAAGTCGTCGAAGGCTTCGAGTGCGGCATCCAGATCGAGCGGTTCAACGACGTGAAGGAAGGCGACGTCTTCGAGGTGTTCGCCGTGGAGGCGGCGCCGGCCTAAGCGCGGCGGGCCATGGTGGTGGGGGTGCTGCACGTCGAGTGCGGCCTGCCGGGCACGCAGAGCATCAAAGACAAGCGCCGGATCGTCAAGTCGATCCTCGACCGGCTCCATCACCGCTTCAACGTCGCGGCGGCGGAAGTGACGCACCTGGAGTCCTGGCGGCGCGCCGGGCTGGCGGTCGCGTGCGTGAGCACCGACACCCGCCACGCCGACTCGGTGCTGGCCCGCGTGGCGCGCGAGATCGAGCATCACGGCGAGCTGGTGCTGCTCGACTACAGCACCGAGATGCGATGACGGGGGCGGTAAGGGAGGGGCCGGTCATGACGAGTCCGCGCATCGCCCGTCTCCGCGAGCTCTTCAAAGAGGAAACCAGCGCGATCCTGCAGCGGAACATGCGGGATCCGCGCATCGGCTTTGTCTCGGTCACCGACGTCGAGCTCAGCCAGGATCTCCGGCACGCCCGGATTTTCGTGAGCATCTACGGCGACGCGGAGGCCAAGGCGCGCACGATGGAAGGGCTGCGCAGCGCGGAGGGCTTCGTCCGCACGGAGCTGGCCCGCCGGATCCGGCTGCGCTACACGCCCGCGGTGAGCTTCCGGATCGACGAGTCGATCGAGCAGGGCGACCGCGTCAACCGCCTGCTGCGGCAGGTCACCAAGGAGCGCGACGACCGGGATCCCGAATGACGCCGGCCGAACGGATCGCGGAAACGCTCCTGGGCCGGCGGGTGCTGCTCCTCAACCACGTCTCGCCGGACGGGGACTGCCTCGGCTCGACGCTGGCGCTCGCGCGGGCGCTGCGGGCGCGCGGCCAGCAGGCCGTGGTCGCGAGCAGCGACGGCGTGCCCGAGATGTACCGCTTTCTCCCCGGCGCGGAGCAGGTCGTGAGCACCCTGGCCCCGGAGGAGTCGTTCGGCGCGGCGGTGTTCATGGAGTGCAGCACCCCGGATCGGGCGGGGGCGCTTGCCGCGCGGGCGGTCGGCGTGCCGCTCTGGATCAATATCGACCACCACGTCAGCAACGGCGGATACGGCGATCTGATCCTCTACGATCCGGGCGCCGCGGCGGTCGGCGAGCTGGTGACGCCGATCGTCCAGGCCCTCGGGCCGCTCGACGCCGCCGGCGCGACGTGCCTGCTCGCCGCCCTCATGACCGACACCGGCAGCTTCCGCTACGCGAGCGTGACGCCGCGCACGCTGCGCATCGCCGCGGATCTGGTCCAGGCCGGCGCGAGCCCCACCGACGTGTACACCCAGGTCTACGAGAACCGTCCCGCCGTGGCGCTGCGCCTGCTCGGCACGGCGCTGAGCGGCGTCGAGCTGTCGGCCGACGGCCGCATCGCGTGGACCGCGGTGACGCAGGAGATGCTGCGGGCGTCCGGCGCCTCGATGGAAGAGTCGGAGGGCATCGTCGGCATGCTGCGGGCCATCGGCGGCGTGCAGGTCGCGCTGTTGTTTAAGGAAGAGCCGGACGGGATTCGGATCAGCATGCGCGGCCGCCCCGGGGTGCGGGTGAACGTCGTCGCCGAGGCCTTCGGCGGCGGGGGCCATGCCGCCGCGGCCGGATTCACGGCGACCGGGCCGCTGCCGGACGTGGTGCGGCGGACGCTGGACGCGGTCCAGCGCGAGATGGCCGCCGGCCGGCCCGCGGCCGGCAGCCACGAAACTGAAGCCGGCGACCCGAACCCAACCGCCGGCGCCGCTTCCTGAGGTACAGCATGGACGGCGTGCTCAACATCCTGAAACCGCCGGGGATGACGTCGCACGACGTCGTCGATGCCGTGCGCCGCCTCGCCGGGCTGCGGCGCGTCGGCCACACCGGCACGCTCGATCCCGGCGCGGCCGGGGTGCTCGTCCTGTGCCTGGGCCGGGCCACCCGGCTCAGCGAATTCCTGATGGACGTCGACAAAGAGTACCGCGTCGAGCTGCGTCTCGGCATGCGCACCAGCACCGGCGACGCCTACGGCGAGGTGCTGCCTCCGCCGGAAAACCGCGGCGCGGCCGCGGCGCCCATCCGCCGGGCGGCCGTGGAGGGCGTCCTGCGGCGGTTCATCGGGGAGATCCTGCAGGTGCCGCCGATGGTGTCGGCCATTCACCACGAGGGCGCGCGGCTGTACGAGCTCGCGCGGCGCGGCGAAGTGGTGGACGTCCAGCCGCGGCCCATCGTCGTGCACGCGATCGAGATCGTCAGCCACGACCGCGACTGGACGCATCTCCTGCTGCACGTGACGTGCGGGAAAGGTGCGTACATCCGCAAGTTGTGCGCGGACGTCGGGGACGCGCTCGGCGTGGGCGGCTACGCGCACTTCATGGTGCGCACCCGCACGGGCACGTTCGAGGTCGAGGCCGCGCGCACGCTCGAGGAACTGGCCGCGCTCGCCGCGGAGGACGCGCTCGGGGGCGCCCTCATCTCGATGGACGACGCCGTCGCGCACCTGCCGGTCGTCGATCTCTCCGATCAGAGCGTGAGCGACGTGCTGCACGGGCATCCGGTGCCGGCCTGGAAGGCGGGACACGCGCTCGCCGGCGACCTGCCCGTGCGGCTCCGCAGCCGGCGCGGCACGCTCGTCGCCCTCGCGCGGGTGGAGCAGGGCGTGCTTCGTCCGTTCAAGGTGCTGGCCGGCGCGGGCGGCGCTCCGGCGCCGCAGCCGCGCCCGGCGAAGACGGGACCGTCGCGCCCGGCGGGACCCGGGGAGCCGCGTGCGCCGCATCTTCGGCCTCGCTGACTGGCCGGCGGAGGTCCGCGCGCCGGTCCTCGCGCTCGGCACGTTCGACGGGGTGCACCTCGGCCACCAGCGCGTCATCGGGCGTGCCGTCGAGCGCGCGCGGGCGCGCGGCGGCCCGGCCGCGGCGCTGACGTTCGAGCCGCACCCGCTCGAGGTGCTGCGGCCGGGCCGGGAGCCGGTCCTCCTCAGCACGATCGACGAACGGCTCGAGCAGTTCGAGGCGCTCGGCCTGGACGCCGCCCTCGTGCTGCCGTTCGACGACGCGTTCTCCCGGATCTCCGCCGCGGCCTGGCTCGGCGACGTGCTGCGCGGACGTCTCGACGCCCGCGAGATCGTTGCGGGCTCGTCGTATACCTTCGGGTTCCGCCGCGAGGGGTCGGCGCGCCAGCTCGAGGCGTGGGGCCGCCGGTCGGATGTGCCGGTGCACCTCGTCCCGGCCGTGCTCATGGGCGGCGAGCCGGTCAGCAGCAGCCGTATCCGCGCCGCGCTGCGGGAGGGCCTCGTCGAAGACGCCGGGCGCCTGCTCGGGCGGCGCTACCGCCTCGCCGGGCGCGTGGTCCCCGGCGAAGGCCGCGGCCGCACCATCGGCGTGCCGACCGCCAACCTCGCGGCGGAGCCGCGCAAGATCGCCCCGGCGCACGGCGTGTACGCGACCGTCGCGACCCTGGGCGGCCGGCGCTACGGCGGCGCGACCAACATCGGTGTCCGGCCGACCTTCGGCGGAGGCGCGGTCAGCGTCGAGACGTTCCTGCTCGATTTCGACGGCGACTGCGCCGGCGAGCCGATGACGCTCGAGTTTGCGCGGCGGGTTCGCGACGAGCGCGCGTTCCCGGACGCCGCGGCGCTCACGCGGCAGATCGCCGCCGACATCGACGCCGTGCGCCAGTTGCTCGCGGAAGGGTGAGCGGGTATAATACGGTAGTGCTGGAGCATGTGACACCGATGTTGCGCACCGCGGGGCGCGACACGCGCCCGCAAGATCCGTCTCTGACCACCGGTTCGGTGGTCAGTCTGTTTTCGACGGAGACCGCATGACGACGCGCCACCAGGCCCGCGAAGCCGCGCTCGGCGTGCTCTTCCAGGTCGACCTGGGCAAAGCCCGCATCGACGACGCCCTCGAGCCGCTGTGCGCGCAGGGCTGGCCGCGGGACGATTGGACGCTCATCGACGGGCTCGTGCGCGGTACGCGGCGGCACGTCGAGGAGATCGACGCGCTGATCCGCGGCGTCGCCGAGCACTGGACCCTCGAGCGCATGGCGACCGTGGACCGCAACGTCCTCCGCATGGCGATCTTCGAATTGCAGCACACCGACACCCCGGTCGGCGTCATCATCAACGAGGCGGTCGAGCTCGCGAAGCAGTACAGCACGGAAGAGTCGGGGCGGTTCGTGAACGGCATGCTCGGCAAGATCGTCCGGCTCGGCCCGCGTCTGGCCCGGCAGGCCGCCCCCTAGTGGCGCCTCGCGGTGCGGGTGCGTCTTTTGATATCCGGCCGAGTCCAAGGCGTCGGATTTCGTGAATTCACCCGCCGGACGGCGCACCGTTTGGGTGTGGGGGGCTGGGTGCGCAATCTGCCCGACGGCCGCGTCGAGGTCGTGGCCGACGGTGAACGTCCGGCGCTGGATGCGCTCGTGAGCGCCGTGAGCAGCGGGCCGCCGGGGGCCTTTGTGCGCGACGTCCACCAAGATTGGCAGCCAGTCCCGGGCCAGGCGCGGGAGTTCGAGATCCGCTAAGCCAGGATGCCGGAAACGTCCCGCCGACCGGTCGCCATCGAGAGGGTTCTCGCCGAGCACGGCCGGCTTGTCGAGAGCGCCCTGGACCGGTATCTCCCTTCGGAAAGCGCCCCGCCCGCCGACGTCCACCGCGCCATGCGGTACAGCGTGTTTGCCGGCGGCAAGCGGCTGCGTCCCATGCTGGTGATCGCCGGCGCCGAGGTCGCGGGCGCCCCGCCCGAGGCCGTGCTCCCGTCCGCCTGCGCCGTCGAGTTGATTCATACCTATTCGCTGATTCACGATGACCTGCCGGCCATGGACGACTCGGCGATCCGGCGGGGCCGGCCGACCTGCCACGTGGTCTTCGGCGAAGCGATGGCCGTGCTCGCCGGCGACGCCCTGCATGCCCATGCCTTCGAGCTGCTGGCGCGGAACGCCGACGTGCCCGGATGTTCGCCGGGCCGGGTGGTGCGGGCGATTCGCGAGTTGACGCTCGGCATCGGCAGCGAGGGCATGGTCGGCGGCCAAGTGCTCGACCTGCGCGCCGTTCACGCCGTGCCCGGGGAGACCGAGGTTCATCAGATTCACCGGCTGAAAACCGGCGCGCTCATCCGGGCATGCCTGAAGATCGGCGCGGTGCTCGCGGGCGGCGAAGAGGACGACCTCCGCGTGCTCGACCGCTACGGGGAGCACATGGGCCTCGCCTTCCAGATCATCGACGACATTCTCGACGTCGTCGGGGAGGCCGGTAAGCTCGGCAAAGGGACGGGCGCCGACGCGAGCCAGTCGAAGGTGACGTTTCCGGCCGTGTTCGGCGTCGAGCGGTCGCGCCGCCTCGCGGCGGAGGCGACGGAGGCCGCGGTGCGGGCGCTTGCGCCGCTCGGCGCGCGCGGCGCCCGCTTGGAAGAGCTCGCGGTCTATCTGCTGGAGCGGGACCGGTGAAGCGGCAGGGCGTGCGCCTGGACGAGCACTTGGTGCAGGAAGGCCTCGCGGAGACGCGCGCGCGGGCGCAGGCCGCGGTGCTCGCGGGCCGGGTCACCGTGGACGGCGCCGTCGCGGATAAGCCGGGCCGCCGCGTCACGCCGGAGATGAGCGTGGCGGTGATCGGTCCGGCGCACCCGTACGTGGGACGAGGCGGCGTCAAGCTCGCGCACGCGCTGGCCGCGTTCGGGATCGACGTGCGCGGCGCCGCGGCGATCGATCTCGGCGCCAGCACCGGCGGATTCACCGACTGCCTGCTGCAGGCGGGAGCCGCGCGGGTCTACGCCGTGGACGTCGGGTACGGACAGCTCGCCTGGAGCCTCCGGCAGGATCCGCGGGTGATCGTCATGGAGGACACGAACGCGCGGCACCTGACATCCGACCGGTTTGCCGGCGCCGCCGATCTCGTGACGGCGGACCTGTCGTTCATCAGCCTGCGCCTCGTGTGGCACGCGATCGCCGGGCTTGTCCGGCCGGGCGGACACGTCGTCGCGCTCGTCAAGCCGCAGTTCGAAGCAGGGCGGGCCGCGGTGGGACGGGGCGGGGTGGTCCGCGATCCCGAAGTGCACGCCGCGGTCCTCGAGGACGCGCTCGCGTCCGCCGCGCGGGCGGGGCTCGCGCCGGCGGGCGTGACGGCGTCCCCGATCACCGGTCCCGCCGGGAACATCGAGTACCTCGTACACCTCATCCGGGACGGAGCGGCGGGCGCGCCCGGCGCCATGAAAGCACCGGCGCTCGACGTCGACGCCGCCGTGGCCGACGCGCACCGTCGCCTCGGAAGGCGGGGCGCATGAAAGCCGTCGGCCTGGTCGTCAATTCCGAGAAGCTGCGGGGCGATCCCGAGGTGGGACGCTTGGCGCGGGACGCGGTGGGCCTCTTGACCTCGCGCCGCGTGGACGTCGTCGTCAACCAGGAGAGCGCGCGGCCCCTCGGCCTGACGGAGCTCGGCGCGCCCGCCGCCGAGCTGACCCGCCGCGCGGAGATGCTGGTCGTCTTCGGCGGAGACGGCACGATCTTGAATGCCGCCCGGCAGGCCGCGCCCAACGGGATTCCCATCCTCGGCGTGAACCTCGGCGGGTTCGGCTTCCTCGCCGAGGTGCACGACCGCGCCGTCGACGACGCGCTGCTGCGTGTGCTCGCCGGCGACTACCGCGTGGACGAGCGGATGATGCTGCAGGCGCAGATCTGCCGTGGCACGGCGGGCCCGCGCGGCTCCGGGGCCGGCGCGGGACAGGAACGCGTCGTCCGCGAACTCCTCGCGCTCAACGACGTCGTCGTTACAAAAAGCGGCTACGCTCGAATTCTCCGGATCCGCACCGACATCAACGACGATCATCTGGCCACCCATCTGGCGGACGGCCTCATCGTCGCCACCCCGACCGGCTCGACGGCGTACTCGCTCTCCGCCGGCGGCCCGATCCTGCACCCCGATCTCGACGCGATCGTGCTCACACCGATCTGCGCGCACACGCTGAACGCCCGCGCGGTGGTGCTCTCAGGCGACGAGGCGATCACGATCCGCGTCGAGCCGACGGGCGCGCCGTCGGTGCTGACGGTCGACGGCCAGGAGGGCGAGCCGCTCGAGCCGGACGACGTCGTGCGGGTGGCGCGCGCGCCGTGCCGGACGCGGCTCGTACGGCTGGGGCGAACGGGCTTCTACCGGCTGCTGCGCACCAAGTTGTCGTGGGGCGGAGAACGATGATCGGCGAGACGGGGAGGAGTCGACCGGAAGATGATGCGGCACTCAGCGGGGGGACGCGGCCGATGACGCAGCAGCAGACCAAGTACATCTTTGTCACAGGGGGCGTCGCTTCGGCGCTCGGGAAGGGCATCACGTCGGCCTCGCTCGGCCGGCTGCTGAAGAGCCGGGGGTGGCGGGTCAGCGCGCTGAAGTTCGACCCGTACGTCAACGTGGACGCCGGGACGATGAACCCGTTCCAGCACGGGGAGGTCTTCGTCACCGACGACGGCGCCGAGACCGACATGGACCTCGGGCACTACGAGCGCTTCATCGACGAGAGCCTCGGGCGCGACAACAACACGACGACCGGCAAGATCTACGGCGCCGTGATCGCCCGCGAGCGCCGGGGGGAATACCTCGGCGGGACCGTGCAGGTCATTCCGCACGTGACGAACGAGATCCGCGACGAGATCAGCCGCGTCGCGCGCCTCCAGCGCGCGGACGTGATGATCGTCGAGGTGGGCGGGACCGTCGGCGACATCGAGAGCCTGCCGTTCCTCGAAGCGATCCGGCAGTTCCGGCGCTTCGTCGGCGAGGCCAACGTGATGTACGTGCACGTCTCGCTGGTCCCGTACCTCCGCGGCGCCGGCGAGCTCAAAACCAAGCCGACGCAGCACAGCGTGAAGGAACTGCGCAGCATCGGCATCCACCCGGACGTCATCGTGTGCCGGGCGGAGCGTCCCCTGTCGCGCAACCTGCGCGACAAACTGGCCCTGTTCTGCGACGTGGCGCCCGACGGCGTGATCCAGTCGATCGACGCCCAGAGCGTCTACGAAGTCCCGCTGGTGCTGGAGGACGAAGGCCTCGCGCGCATCGCGGAAAAGCGGCTCGACCTCCCGGTCCGCACCCCGGACCTGGCGGACTGGCGCGTGATGGTCGACCGCCTGCTGAACTCGCCCGAGGTGGTCGAGATCGCGCTCATCGGCAAGTACATGGGCAACGACGATTCCTACATCAGCATCGAGGAGGCGCTGCGGCACGGCGGAATCGCGACCGGCTGCCGCGTGCGCATCGTCCGGCAGGACTCGGAGGAGCTCGAAGCGCTTGACGAGGCCGGGGTGGCGGGGCGGCTCGGGCGGTTCAGCGGCATCCTGGTCTGTCCGGGGTTCGGCGCGCGCGGCGTCGAGGGGAAGGTGAAGGCCGTGCAGTTTACGCGGACGCACGGCGTGCCGTTCTTCGGAGTCTGCTACGGCATGCAGTGGGCCGTGGTCGAATTTGCGCGCCACGTCGGCGGACTCGAGGGCGCCAACACGACGGAAGTGGACCCGGCGACGGCGCATCCGGTGATCGATCTGCTGCCGGAGCAGAAGGCCGTCACCGACAAGGGCGGCACGATGCGGCTCGGCCTCTATCCCTGCCGGCTGGCCCCGGGTTCGCTCGCGCACACGGCGTACGGCGCGGACGACGTCGAGGAGCGCCACCGGCACCGGTTTGAGGTCAACAACGAATACCTGCCGGTTCTGACGCGCCACGGGCTGCGCGTGACCGGGCTGTACCCGGAGCGCAATCTGGTCGAGATCGTCGAGTTGCCCGGACACCCGTGGTTTCTCGGGACGCAGTTCCACGCGGAGTACCGGTCGCGGCCGACGCGGCCGCATCCGCTGTACCGGTCGTTCGTCGCCGCGGCGCTCGCCCGGCATCACAGCGCGACCGCGAACGACGCCGGCGGGGACGCCGTCCGTCCAACGAAGGAGGCGTCCGCGCCTGGCGCGAACCGCTGACGGTACCCACAGGGTTGGAGGGACACGTATGGGCATGGTGTTCGTCAACGGCCGCTTTGTCTCTAAAGAGGAGGCCAGCGTATCGGTCTACGACCACGGCTTCCTGTACGGGGACGGGGTGTTCGAGGGGATTCGCTGCTACAACGGCCGGATCTTCAAGCTGACCGAGCACGTGGACCGGCTGTTCGAATCCGCCCGCACGCTCCGGCTCGAGATCCCGATGAGCCGCGCCGAGGTCACGAGCGCGATCGTCGAGACGGTGCGGCGCACCGGGCTGCGCGACGCCTACATCCGGCCGGTCGTGTCCCGCGGCCGCGGTGATCTCGGCATCGACCCGCGCAAGTGCCCGAAGGCGAGCGTCGTGATCATCGTCGACACGATTCAGCTGTACCCGGAAGAAGCGTACCGCAAGGGGCTCCGCCTCGTGACGACCTCGACCCGGCAGCGGCCGGTCGACGTGCTCAACCCGCGCGTCAAGACCTGCAACTACCTCAACAACATCATGGCACGGCTCGAGGCCAACCTTGTGGGCGTGGACGAAGGCCTGATGCTCACCACCGAGGGCTACGTCGCGGAGTGCACCGCCGACAACGTCTTCGTGGTGCGCAGCGGCCGCGTCGCGACGCCGCCGGCGTACCTCGGCATCCTGCAGGGCGTGACGCGCCAGACGGTGCTGGACCTCTGCGTCACGCTCGGCGTGCCGGCCGCCGAGCAGGTCATCACCCTGCACGACATCTACACCGCCGACGAGTGCTTCCTGACCGGCACCGGCGCGGAGCTGGGGCCGGTGGTCGAGGTCGACGGACGGGCCGTCGGCGCCGGCAAGCCGGGTCCGATCACAATGAAGGTGCTGGCCGCGTTCCGGGACCTGGCCGCCCGGGAAGGCACCCCGGTCTACGAGACCACCGGAGCGCGCGGCGGCGACTGACCGCGGCGGTCCCTCGGATCACCAGGAGTCCATGACCGGCGGCGCGCGCGTGCTCGGCAGCCGCCGGGTGTTCACCGGGCGCGCCTTCTCGGTGCGCGTCGACGAGATGGAGAACCCCAGCGGCCGCCGGTGGAGGCTCGACGTGGTGGAGCATCCCGGCGCGATCGCGATCGTCGCGATGCTCCCCGATCGGGAGATCGTGCTGGTCCAGCAGACGCGGCACGCGGTCGGCCGCATGCTGTTCGAGATCCCGGCCGGGACGCTCGAACCGCCCGAGACTCCGGAGGCCTGCGCGCGCCGCGAGCTCGCCGAAGAAGCCGGCTACGCCGCGCGCACGTGGGAGCGCCTCGCGACTTTCTATCCGGCTCCCGGTTTTTCCAACGAAGAACTGCATCTGTTTCTCGCCGAGGATCTGCATCCCGCGTCGGCGGAGCGGGAGGAAGAGGACCTGACGGTGCACCGCGTGCCGCTGGCCGTCGCGCGGCGCCTTGTCGCGACGGGCGAGATCCGCGACGCGAAGTCGATCGTCGGCATCCTGCTCGCGGCGGAACGGTTCGGCGTGCCCACGGCTTGAATATCATGGTGGCCCGCGGCGCGGTCCGCGGGCGGAGCCGCTGCGCCCGGGTCGTGGTGCTGGTGCTCGACAGCTGCGGGATCGGCGCGGCCCCCGACGCGGCCCGCTACGGCGACGAGGGCTCGAGCACCCTGCCGCACACCGCGGCCGCGTGCGGCGGACTGCGGCTGCCCGCGCTGGGACGTCTCGGCCTGGGCCACCTCGGGGCGATTGCCGGCGTCCCGCCGGCCGAGCATCCGGACGGCGCGTTCGGCATCCTGACCGAGGTCTCGGCGGGCAAGGACAGCACAACCGGCCACTGGGAGCTGATGGGGCTCATCCTCGACCGGCCGTTTCCGACCTACCCGCACGGCTTCCCAACGGAGATCATCGGGGCGTTCGAGGCCCGGATCGGCCGCCGCGTCCTCGGCAACCGGCCGGCGTCGGGCACCGTCATCATCGCGGAGTTGGGCGAAGAGCACATGCGCACGGGGCGCCCGATCGTCTACACCTCGGCGGACAGCGTCTTCCAGATCGCGGCGCACGAGTCGGTGATCCCGGTCGACGAGCTCTACCGCATGTGCGAGGCGGCGCGGGCCATTCTGACCGGGCCCCACGCGGTCAGCCGCGTCATCGCGCGGCCGTTCGTCGGCGAGCCGGGGCGGTTCGTCCGGACCGACCGGCGGCGTGACTTCTCGGTGCCGCCGCCGCGGGAGACGGTCCTCGACCTTCTCACCGCCGCGGGCACGACGGTGATGGGCATCGGCAAGATCGGCGACCTCTTCGCCGGGCGCGGAGTCACCACCGCGGTGCACACGCACGACGACATGGACGGGCTCACCCAGACGGTGCGGGCGCTCGACGCCCTGGACCGCGGGTTCGTCTTCACGAACCTCGTCGATCTCGATACGCTCTACGGCCACCGGAACGATCCCAACGGCTACGGCGCCGACCTCGAGCGCATCGACGCCCGGCTCGACGAGGTGCTGGGGCGTCTCGGTCCGACGGACCTTCTGATGATCACCGCGGACCACGGAAACGACCCCACCACGAGCAGCACGGACCATTCGCGGGAGGTCGTACCGCTGCTCGCCGCCGGTCCCCGGGTGCGGGGCGGCGTGACCCTCGGCGTCCGGCGCACGTTCGCCGACGTCGGCGCCACGGTCGCCGCGGCGCTCGGCATTGCCGGGACCGGCGCCGGCACGAGCTTCCTCGACGAGGTGCTTCAGGCGTGACGGGATCGGGGCCGGATCCGGCGCGGACGGCGCTCGACGAAGCGGTCGCGGCGGTGCGGGCGCACGCGCAGAGCGCGCCCTGCTGCGGCATCGTGCTCGGCAGCGGCCTCGGCGGCCTGGCCGACGAGATCGACCCTGAGGCCGCCGTACCGTACCGGGCGATTCCGCACTTTCCGGTGCCGACCGCCGAGGGCCACGCGGGCGAACTGGTGCTGGGCCGGCTCGACGGGCGGCCGGTCGCGGCGCTCCGCGGCCGCGTGCATCTCTATGAAGGCTACACGGCGCGAGAGGTCGTTTTCCCCGTACGGCTGCTCGCGGCGCTCGGCGCGCCGGCGCTCATCCTGAGCAACGCCGCGGGCGCGCTGAACCCGACGTTTCAGCGCGGCGACCTCATGCTGCTCACCGATCACATCAACTTCACCGGCACGAACCCGCTCGCCGGCCCGAACGACAACCGCCTCGGGCCTCGGTTCCCCGACATGGCCCAAGTTTATGACGTGCCGCTGCGCGCGCTCGCCGCGGCCGCGGCGCGGGCGGAGGGCACGCCGCTGCGCGCCGGCGTGTACGCCGGCGTGCTCGGTCCGTCCTATGAGACGCCGGCGGAGATTCGGATGCTTCGCGGGATGGGCGCGGACGCGGTGGGCATGTCGACGGTGCTCGAGGCGATCGCGGCGCGGCACGCCGGCATGCGCGTCCTCGGCATCGCGGTGATCACCAACGCGGCGGCCGGGGCCGACGGCGCCGCGCCAAGGAGGGCGGGGGGGCCGGCCCTCTCGCACGAGGACGTTCTCGCCGCGGCCGCGGCGGCCGGTCCCCGCTTCGTCAGGCTCGTGCGGAGGATCGTGCGCGACCTCCCGGGCGGCGGGGACGGCCGTGTGCCCCCCGTCTGACGCGGGACCTCCGGCCGCTTCGCGGCCTCCTGACGCCGGACGCGGCAAGACGCGTGATCGCCGCCTGCGTGAGGCCCATCGAGATCCAGGCGTTGACCGTCTCCGCGCCGAGACGCCGGTAGAATCCGATCGCCGGCGTGTTCCAGCGCAGGACGCTCCACGCCATTCGCCCGCAGCCCGTTCGCACGGCGATCCGGGCCAGCGCCCGCATCAGCGCCTGCCCGGCGCCCTGCCCGCGCTCGCGCGGCAGGACGAAGATGTCCTCGATGTACAGCGTGGGCCGGCCCGCGAACGTCGAGTAGGTCATGAGGTAGATCGCCACCCCGATCGGCGTGGCGCCGCGGCGGCAGATCAGCGCCCGGAAATACGGACGCCGCCCAAACCCGTGCCGCCGCAGCCGCGCCGGCGTCGCTTCGACCTGGTGGCGCCGCCGTTCGTACACGGCGAGACCCATCAGCAGCTGCCAAACGGTGCGGAACTCCCGGGCGGAGGCGGGGCGGACCGTGATCTTCGGTTGTGTCTGGCGCGCGATAGCGGTATCCCCCGAGACAGGCATGTTGGATGAGGCGGCTCCCTGGGAACGGCGCGTCGGTTCGACGCGCCGCGCGCCGCGGCCTCCTGCCCGGAGGGTTTGTCCGCCGCCAGGGGTAAGAACGTTCGCGACCGGAGCCGGCGGATGCGACCCTACGATGTCATCAGAGCGAAGCGGGACGGCGAGGGCCTCGCGCCCGAGACGGTGCGGGCGTTCGTCGGCGCGTTCGTCGGCGGCGATGTCTCCGACGCCGAGATGGCGGCGTTTCTGATGGCCGTGTACTTCAAGGGCCTCTCCGCGGCCGAGACCGCCGCACTCACCCAGGCGATGGTCGAGAGCGGCGAGACCCTGGATCTCAGCGGCGTCCACGGTCCCACCGTGGACAAGCACAGCACCGGCGGCGTCGGCGACAAGACGTCGCTCGTCGTCGTGCCGCTCGCGGCCAGCGCCGGCGCGCGCGTCGCCAAGCTGTCCGGCCGGGCGCTTGGCCATACCGGCGGGACGCTCGACAAGCTCGAGGCCATCCCGGGCGTGTGCGTGGAGCTCGAGCCCCGCGCCCTCGTCGCGCAGGTCAACCGTGTCGGCTGCGCGATCGCCGGCCAGTCGGCGAGGCTCGTGCCGGCGGACAAGCGGCTCTACGCGCTGCGCGACCGGACCGCGACCGTGAACAGCGTCTCCCTGATCGCCTCGAGTGTGATGAGCAAGAAGATCGCGTCCGGCAGCCGGGCGATCGTGTTGGATGTGAAGACCGGCAGCGGCGCGTTCATGAAGACCGCGGCCGAATCGCGGGCGCTGGCCGCGGCCATGGTCGAGATCGGGCGGGCCGCCGGCCGCCGCACCACCGCGGTCCTCAGCAGCATGGAGCAGCCGCTCGGCCGGACCGTGGGGAACGCCGTGGAGGTGGAAGAGGCGATCCGCGCGCTGCGCGGCGAAGGTCCGGGCGACCTCACGGAGCTCGCGCTGACGCTCGGCGCGCAGATGCTCGTTCTGGCGGGTGTGGCGGCCGACGCCGCCGGCGCGCGCGGGCGCCTCGAGGGCGCGCTCGCGAGTGGCGACGCGGCCCGCACGCTGGCGGCGATGATCGAGGCGCAGGGGGGCGATCCCGAGGTCGTCGAGCATCCGGAGCGGCTCCCCCGGGCAAAGATGGAACGGCCGGTCCCGGCGCCGGCCGACGGCTTCGTCACCGGCATCGACGCGGAGACGATCGGGTACGCGGCGATCGCGCTCGGCGCCGGCCGGTCGAAAGCCGGCGACCGGATCGATCCCGGGGCGGGAATCGTGCTGGAGCGCAAGGTCGGACACGCCGTGCGCCGGGGCGATGCGCTCGTGCGGCTGCGGGCGGCGGACGAGGCGCGGCTGGCCGAGGCCGGACGCCGGATCCTCGACGCGTATCGGATCGGGCCGGAGCCGCCGGGCGCGACGTCCCTCGTCCTAGACGTCATCGCGTAGCGTCGGCGACGTGCCGCCGGAGCGGCGCGCGGAGAGGCGGGGAGGTGGGTCGTGGCGTTTCGCACCGTCGGTGTGGCGGGCAGCGGGCTCATGGGCTCGGGCATTGTGGAAGTCTGCGCGAGGTCGGGCTACGACGTCGTCGTCCGCGAGGTTTCCGACGACCTGCTCGCCCGGGGACTCGACCGGCTCGACCGGTCGCTCGGCCGGGGCGTCGAGCGCGGGAAGCTTTCCGCCGCGGACCGGGACGCCGCGCGCAGGCGCGTGCGCGGAACGACGCGGCTTCCGGATCTGGCGCGGTGCGACCTCGTCATCGAGGCGATCGTCGAGTTGATGGACCCGAAGAAGGCCCTCTACACGGAGCTCGACCGTCTGTGCCCGCCCGAGACGGTGTTCGCGAGCAATACGAGCTCGCTCAGCATCACCGAGATGGCGTCGGTCACGCGCCGGGGCGGGCGGTTTATCGGCATGCACTTCTTCAATCCGGTCCCGGTGATGAAGCCGGTGGAACTGGTGCGCGGCTTCCTGACGTCGGACGCGACGGTTGATGCGGCGCGGGCGTTCTGCGAGTCGCTCGGCAAGACCGTCGTCGTCTGCAAAGACTCGCCGGGGTTCATCGTCAATCTGCTGCTGGTGCCGTACCTGCTGGACGCGGTGCGCGCGCTCGAGTTGGGCGTCGCCAGCCGGGAGGACATCGACACCGCGGTCCAGCTCGGCCTCAACCATCCGATGGGGCCGCTCACGCTGCTCGACTTCGTCGGCATCGACACGACGTACTACATCGCCGAGGCGATGTATCAGGAGTTCAAGGACGCGCGGTACGCGGCGCCGCCGTTGATGCGCAAGATGGTGCTGGCCGGCTACCACGGGCGCAAGACCGGACGGGGATTCTACGAATATCCCGAGGGGCGCCGGTGAAGACGTTCGAAGCCTACGCCGAGGAGCTGCTGGCGCGGCAGGACGTACCGGGCGCCGCGGCGGCGGCGTCCCGAAACGGCGCCGTCGTCTACGCGCGCGGGTTCGGCGCAGCGGACCTCGAGCGCGCCGTCCCCGCGGCGCCCGAGACGATCTTCGGCGTGGCCTCGGTGACGAAATCGTTCACCGCGGCGGCGATCATGCGGCTCGTGGACGAGCGCCGGCTGTCCGTCGACGATCCGGTGGTCGAGTATCTGCCGGAGTTTCGGATGCCGCGCGGCGACGCCGCGGCGATCCGGATCCACCACTTCTTGACGCACACCCCGGGGTTTCCGCCGCTTCCGTCGCGCTGGTACGCCTTCGGCGCGAGCGCCCGCGAGGATCCGGAGGGCGCTCCCCCGCCGGTGCCCGTCGATACGCGGCCGCCGTTTGCGACCGCCGGCGACCTGATGGCATATCTGGCCGAGGGCGACTGGGCGCCGCTCGGCCCGCCCGGGGCCCAGTTCAGCTACTGCAACGACGGCTACGCGCTCCTGGGCGAAATCATCGCGCGGGTCGGCGGCCGGCCGTACGCCCGCTTCGTGACCGAGGAGATCATCGGGCCCGCCGGGCTCGCGCATACCACGTTTGGACCGGCGTCGGCGCCGCTGCCCGGCGCGGCGACGCCGTACGTCGCGCGAACGCGCGACGGCGCCCGCGGCGTTGTGCCCGCGCGGACGTGGTGGTACTCCGAGGTGTGGAATCCCGCGGGCGGCATCTGCTCGACGGTCACGGACCTCGTACATTACCTGACGCTGTACCGCGCCGGCGGCGTCGCCGGCGGGCGGCGGATCCTGTCGGAGCGCGCGGTCGCCGCGATGACGCGCGCGCACGTCGCGGTCGCCCCGGGGCAGGCGTACGGATACGGCCTCGCCGTCCTGCCCGATTACCGGGACGCCGCGCTCGTCGAGCACGGCGGCGGCCGCCGCAGCATCTCGGCGCACGTGGCGCTGGCGCCTTCGCGCGGGCTCGCCGTCGCCGTCCTCGCCAATCTCGCGGACGCGCCGGTCCGCGCGATCGCCCACGGCCTGCTGAACGTCCTCCAGGGCCTCGCGCCGGAGACGCCGGCGATCGTCTACCCCGCGTACGCCTGCGCGCCGCAGCGGCTCGCGGCCTACGCGGGAGAGTATCGCTCGGGCGAGGGGACGGTGCTGCGCGCGCGAGCGGCGGCCGGCCGCCTCCTGATCGAGGTCGACGGGGAGCATCTCGCGGCGCGCGCGGTCGGCCCGGACGCGTTTACCGTGAGCCCGCGCGGCACGGAGCAGTACCTGCGCTTTCACATGAACGGGGCGGAGCAGGCCGGCGCGGTGGCCTACGGCTCCCGCATCATCCGCCGCACGGCCTAGGCACCCCGGTACAATATACATACATAGGTTCGGGCCGGAACCGCCGCGAACAGAAGGTGCAATGGAATTCACCCTGCGTGAAGAGCATCGTCTCGTGCAGTCCACGGTGCGTGAGTGGGCCACGGCGCGCCTGCTCCCCCGCGCCGCGGAGATGGACCGCAGCGGCACCTACCCGCGCGAGTTCATCCGGGAACTGGGCGAGATGGGCCTCACCGGCGTCTTCATCCCCGAGGAATACGGGGGCGGCGGGATGGACACGGTCTCCTACTGCATTGTGATCGAGGAGATCGCCCGCGCGGAGGCCGCGCTCGCGGCCGTGCTCTCGGTCAACAACTCGCTCGACTGTTTTCCGATTTTCGCCTTCGGGACGGAGGCGCAGAAACGGACGTATCTCACCGAACTGGCGCGCGGCCGGAAGCTCGGCTGCTACTGTTTGACCGAACCCACCGCCGGCTCGGACGCGGCGTCGCTGCGGACGACCGCACGGCGCGACGGCGATCACTGGGTCCTCAACGGCACGAAGATCTTCGTGACCAACGGCGTGGAAGCCGACGTGCTGATCGTCTACGCGCGCACCGGCGGGGACGGCGCGCGCGGCATCAGCGCCTTCATCGCGGAGCGCGGTGACCCCGGGCTCAGCGTCGGCAAGATCGAGCGCAAGCTCGGCATCCACGCCAGCAGCACGGCCGAGATCGTGCTCCAAGACTGCCGCCTCCCGGCGGCCCGGCTGCTCGGGGAGGAGGGCGCGGGGTTCGCGGTCGCGATGGCGACCCTCGACGGCGGCCGGATCGGCATCGCCGCGCAGGCGCTCGGGATCGCCCGCGCCGCCCTCGAAGACGCCGTCGCCTACGCCAAGGACCGCCGGCAGTTCGGCCGCGCGATCGCGGAGTTCCAGGCGACGCAGTGGAAGATCGCGGACATGGCCACACGGATCCAGGCCGGCCGGCTGCTGATGTACCGGGCCGCGTGGATCCGGGACCAGGGCCGGCGCCACACGCTCGAGGCCTCGATGGCCAAATTGTTCGCCTCCGAGACGGCGATGTGGGCGGCGACCCAGGCCGTGCAGATCTTCGGAGGCTACGGGTATATTCAGGACTACCCGGTGGAGCGGCACTTCCGCGACGCCAAGATCACCGAGATTTACGAAGGGACGTCCGAAGTGCAGCGGCTCGTCATCGCGCGCAGCGTGCTGGGCGGCCACCATGACACTACAGCGTCAGACGGGAGAGGGCAGGCGTGAACATCGTGGTCTGCGTCAAGCGCGTTCCCGACACCGAGGTCCCCATCCGGATCCGCGGTGACGGACGGGGCGTCGAGGAGAGCGGGCTCAATTTCGTCCTCAACTTCTACGACGAGCACGGCGTCGAGGAAGCGCTGCGGACCAAAGAGCGCCTCGGCGGCAGCGTGACGCTCGTCACGGCCGGGCCCGCCCGGGCGGTGGAAGCCCTGCGTACCGGCCTGGCGATGGGGGCCGACGCGGCGATCCACATTCAGGATCCGGCGCTCGCCTCCCTGGACCACATCGGCACGGCCCGGGTGCTCGCGGCGGCGATCAAGGCGGTCCCGTGCGACCTCGTGCTCTGCGGCAAGTTGTCGACCGACGACAACGCCGCCATCGTGGGACCGGCCGTCGCGGAGTTCCTCGGGCTGCCGCAGGCGACCGCGATCACGAAACTGGAACTGGGCGACGGCAAAGCCACCGCGCACCGCGAGGTCGAGGGCGCCGTCGAAGTGCTCGAGGTGAAACTGCCGGCCGTGATCACGGTCGAGCGCGGCATCAACGAGCCGCGCTATCCGTCGCTCCCCGGCATTATGCGGGCGAAGCGGACCGCCATTACCACGCGTACCCTCGCGGACCTCGGGATCAGCGCGCCGCCGCCCGCGCGCGTCGAACTGCTGGGGTTGACCCCGCCCCCGAAGCGGCAGGCCGGACGGCGCCTCGAAGGCGAGCCGGCGGCGGTCGTCCACGATCTCGTCCGGGCGCTGCACGAGGAGGCAAAGCTGCTGTGAGCGCGGCCTCCGACGTCTGGGTCATCGTCGAGCACGCGGGCGGCCGTCCGCGCAAGATCACGTATGAGCTCCTGGGCCTGGCCACGACGCTGGCCGGCCCGATGAAGGTCCATGCGGTCGTCGCCGGAGGCGGCGCCGCCGCCATGGCCGGCGATCTCGCCGCCCACGGCGCCCATGTCGTGCATGCCGCCGAGTCGCCGCTGCTCGAGCCGTACACGACGGACGCGCACGCGCAGGTCGTAGGCGCGCTGCTCGCGGACGCCGCGCCGGGGCTGGTGCTCATGGGGAGCACGGCCGCGGGGCGCGACCTCGCGCCGCGGCTGGCCGCGCGTCTCGACGCGGGCATCGTGACCGACTGCGCGTCGGTCGCGGTCGAAGACGAGCGGGTAGTCGCCACCCGCCCGGTCATGACCCGCAAGGCGATCGCACGAGTCGCCTTCGGGGACGGGATTCGCATCGCCGTCGTGCTGCCGAACATCTACCCGCCCGCGCCCGCGGAGACAGGCCGGTCCGTCGAGGTCCAGACCGTCCCGGTGAACCTCGACCCCGGATCGATCCGCACGCGCGTCGTCGAGATCTCCGCGCTCAAGCGGGAGACGGTGCCGCTGACCGAAGCCGACATCATCGTCTCGGGCGGGCGCGGCCTCAAGGGGCCGGAAAACTTCGCCCTCCTCGACAAGCTCGCCGGCGTCCTCGGCGCCGCGGTCGGCTCCAGCCGTCCGCCGGTCGATTCGGGATGGGTCCCGCACGACTACGAGATCGGCCAGACCGGCAAGACCGTCAATCCGCAGCTCTACATTGCCTGCGGCATCTCCGGCGCCCCGCAGCACCTCGCCGGCATGTCCGGGTCGCGCTGCATCGTCGCGATCAACAAGGATCCGCAGGCCCCGATCTTCGGCATCGCGACCTACGGGGTCGTGGGCGACGTGTTCGAGATTCTGCCGCTCCTGACCGAAGAAGTCCGGAAGCTCAAGGGATCGTCCTCCGACGGCGGCGCATCCCGCCGCCTAGTCCCCGACGGGGGAGACGGCGGGCGGCCGGCGGCCGGCTGATGGCGGAGCACGGCGAGCGCGCGGCGCGGTTCAGCACGATCTCAGACCTCGAGATCAAACGGCTGTACACCGCGGACGACCTCGCCGGCGACGACCCGGCGCGGGACCTCGGCGCGCCCGGCGAGTACCCGTACACCCGCGGCATCCACGCCACTATGTACCGCGGGCGGCTGTGGACGATGCGGATGTTCGCCGGGTTTGGCTCCGCCGAGAACACGAACGCGCGTTTTCACTACCTCCTCCGGCAGGGCCAGACCGGCCTCTCCACCGCGTTCGACATGCCGACGCTCATGGGCTACGACTCCGACCACCCGCGCTCGGCCGGGGAAGTGGGGCGCGAGGGCGTCGCCGTCGACAGCGTCGAGGACGTGGATCTGCTGCTGCGCGACCTGCCGCTCGACGAGATCACCACCTCGATGACGATCAATGCCCCGGCGAACGTCCTGCTCGCGATGTACGTGGCGGTCGCGACGGCGCGCGGTCTCAGCCCGGCGGCGCTCGGCGGGACGACGCAGACCGACATCCTGAAGGAGTTTATCGCGCAGAAGGAGTGGATCGTCCCGCCGCGCCCCAGCATGAAGCTCATTCAAGATCTCATGGTCTACGGCACGCGCGAGCTGCCGCGGTGGAACACGATCAGCATCAGCGGCTACCACATCCGGGAAGCCGGGGCGACCGCGGTCCAGGAGCTCGCCTTCACGCTCGCCGACGGGCTCGCGTACGTGCAGGCGGGGATCGAGGCCGGGCTCGAGGTGGACGCGTTCGCGCCGCGGCTGTCGTTCTTCTTCGACGTCCACAGCGACTTCTTCGAAGAGATCGCGAAGCTCCGCGCCGCCCGGCGGATGTGGGCCCGGATCATGCGGGAGCGGTTCGGCGCGCGGAACCCGCGGTCGCTCACGCTCCGGACGCACGCGCAGACGGCCGGGGTAAGCTTGACGGCGCAGCAGCCGCAGAACAACATCGTCCGGACGGCGCTGCAGGCGCTCGCCGCCGTGCTCGGCGGCTGCCAGTCGCTGCACACGAACTCACTCGACGAGACCTACGCGCTGCCGACGGAAGAGGCCGCGACGCTGGCGCTGCGGACGCAGCAGATCATCGCGCACGAGACCGGCGTGACCAACACTGTCGATCCGGTGGGAGGCGCCTGGTTCCTCGAAGCCCTGACCGACCGGATCGAGGCCGACGCGGCCGCCTACATCCGCACGATCGACGATCTGGGCGGGATGCTGGCGGCGATCGAGCAGGGCTACCCGATGCGGGAGATCGCCGAGGCGAGCTACCGGTACCAGCAGCAGCTCGAGCGGCGCGAGAAAGCGGTCGTCGGCGTCAACGAATTCGCCGACCACGACACGGTGCCGATCCCGCGCCTCAGGATCGACCCCGAGGTAGAGCGCCGGCAGATCGAGCGCGTGCGCCGGACCCGCGCCGCGCGCGATCGAGCCGCGGCGCGGCGCGCGCTCGACGCCCTCCGGCGCGTCACCGAAGCCGGCGGCAACACGATGCCGGCGATCGTCGACGCGGTACGAGCCCGGGTCACGATCGGCGAGATCTGCGACGTCTTCCGCCAGGTGTACGGAGAGTACCGCGAGCAGGCCGTCCTGTAACCTACCGCTAGCCCCCTCCCGGTAGACCGCCTCACGCCGGCGGTGCGCCTAGGACGCGCGCGTACCGCTCCGCTGAGCGCGCCACGACCGCCTTCGCGCCGGACGGGACGGTCCGGTCGAACCATCCGCCGTAGATCCGGTCGAAAGCCAGGGGTTCGACCGCGCGGGCGATGCGCCGCACCGCCGCGGCGGGCAGCGGGATGTAGTTCGGATAGGAGTACATGAAGCTCACGGCCTGCCGGTCGGGGAGGGCCTGAATGGTATCGCCGGTCAGCAGCGCGCCCCGTCCGCCGGCGCCCGCGGGCCAGTGGAGCACCGTCGACCCCCGGAAGTGGCCGCCGCAGCGCACCAGCGTAAGGCCGCCCGGGAGTGTCCGGCGATCTCCGTCCCAGAATTCGATCACCGGATCGGGCCGCATCACATACTCGCGATCCGCCGCGGGCAGATAGACCGGCGCCCGCCCGAAGGCGTGGCTCCAGTCGACCACCGCCGCGTAGAAGTGCGGATGCGAGATCGCGATCGCCGCGAGCCCGCCCATCGCCTGGACCGCGTCGATCACGGCGCCGTCGAGCAGGCTCGTGCAGTCCCACAACACGTTGCCGTCCGGCGTCCTCACGAGCAGTGCGCGCTGCCCGATTCCAAACGACGGCTCCATGCCGATGCCGATCAGGCCGGGCTCCTCGGCCCGGAGGGCGTTGCGGTGCGAGCGGCGGAGCGCGTCCGGCGTCGTCCAGGCCTGTCCGCGGGGGTTTACGAACTGGCGCTCATCCTCGCAGATGGGACAGGACGCCGGGGGCTCCGGTCGCTCGGCGTACTGCACGCCGCAGGTGACGCAGATGTAGGCGGGCATGCGGGCAGGTTCGTGCCTGGCGCGGGGCTGTCCCTTTGCCGCCGAAACATGGGATAATAGCCGCGTGACACAGGCGCGGATCCGGATTCTAGTGGCCAAGCCCGGCCTCGACGGCCACGACCGCGGGGCCAAGGTCGTCGCGCGGGCGCTCCGCGACGCGGGGTTCGAGGTCATCTACACCGGGCTGCACCAGACGCCGGAGATGATCGCGACCGCCGCGATCCAGGAGGATGTCGACGCGATCGGGCTCAGCATCCTCTCCGGCGCGCACAACGTGCTGCTGCCGAAGATCATAGAGCTGCTGCGTGCGCAGGGGGCGGGGGACGTCAAGGTCTTCGCCGGCGGGATCATTCCCGACGAGGACATGCCGGCCCTCGAGGCCGCCGGCATCGCCGCGGTGTTCACGCCCGGGACGACGCTCGAGCGCATCGTGACCTGGGTGCGGGACAACGTCAAGCCGCGGGGCGTGGCGGCGTGAAGGTGCTGATCCGGCATCAGAAGCGCGAGGTCGAGGTCCAAGGGGCCCGGCGCGTCCGCGAGCTCCTCGTCGAGCTCGGCATCAACCCGGAGTCGGTGCTGGTCATCCGCGGCGCCACGCTGCTCACCCACGACGCCCGCGTCGCCGACGACGATACCGTGGAGCTGCGGCCGGTCGTGTCGGGCGGCGGCTCGGCCCCAACGGGAGGCATTGTCTGATGCGCTGTCAGAAAGAGAAGTGCACCGCGGGCGCGACGGTCGAGATCCGCCGCCACCATACCGCGTTCTGCAACGAGCACTTCCTCGAGTTCTTCGAGCGGCAGGTCGCCCGCGCGATCGAACACGAGCATATGTTCACGCGGGACGACCGGGTCCTCGTGGCGGTCTCGGGCGGGAAGGACAGCCTCGCCCTCTGGGACGTGCTGCGACGCCTCGGCTATCAGACGACCGGCCTGTATATCAACCTCGGCATCGGCGAGTACTCGGCGGAGTCGCAGCGGAAGTCCGTCGCCTACGCGGAGGCGCAGCAGGCCGAACTGGTGCTCGCCGATATCCCCGCCACCTACGGCATGGGCGTGGAGGCGTTCGCCAAGGCGACGGGACGCGTCAGCTGCTCGGCGTGCGGCCTCAGCAAACGGTACCTGTTCAACAAGGTCGCGCGCGACGGCGGGTTCGCGGTCGTGGCCACCGGGCACAACCTCGACGACGAAGCGGCGGTGCTGCTCGGCAACCTGCTGCACTGGCAGACCGAGTATCTCGCCCGGCAGGCGCCGGTGCTCGACAGCACCCATCCCGCGCTCGTAAAGAAGGTCAAGCCGTTCTTCCGGATCGCCGAGCGGGAAACCGCCGCCTACGCGATCATCCGGGGCATCGACTACATCGTCGACGAGTGCCCGAACAGCGTCGGCGCGCGCAGCCTTCTATATAAAGAGGCGCTCAACGTCCTCGAGCAGGCGGCGCCCGGCACCAAGCAGAGCCTCTACTGGGGATTCTTGGAAAAGGGCCGGCCGCTCGTCCAGGGGCAGGACAACGTCGACCTCCACGCCTGCCTCCACTGCGGCCAGCCCACGACCGGGGAGGTCTGCGCGTTCTGCCGCATGACGGAGCGCGCCGCGGAGCGCATGCGCCTCCGGCGTGCGGGGGCCCCGGCCACGACCTCGCCCGCGTCAATTTCGTAGTGGCCGGCCAGCTCGCCGCAGGCGACCGGCCGGCATGAGGGAGCTCGCCGAAGGCGATTCGGTCGTCCTGTACGATCGCCGGCGGCGGCGCTACATGCTCGCGCTCCGGCGCGGCGGCACGAGCGATCTGCGGGGCGGCCGCGTCGCGCACGACGAGCTGCTGGGACGGACAGAAGGTGGAACGGTTCGCTCGACCCGCGGCGAACGGTTCCTCGTCCTGCGGCCGACCCTCGCCGAGTTCGTGCTGGAGATGCCGCGGGGCGCCCAGGTGATCTATCCCAAGGACCTCGGCGCGATCGTCGTGGCGGCCGATTTGTTTCCGGGCGCGCGCGTCCTCGAGGCCGGGACCGGATCCGGGTCGCTGACGATGGCCCTCGTCCGGGCGGTGGGCACGGAAGGCCGGGTCGTGAGCTACGAGCTGCGCGAGGATTTCGCGCGCGTCGCCCAGCGCAACATCGCCCGCTATCTCGGAGAGACACGGTCGCTCGTGCTGCGGCGGCGGGACCTCGCTGACGGCGTCCTTCCCGACGACGCGCCGGTCGACCGGATGGTCCTCGACCTGCCGGAACCCTGGCGCATGGTGCCGCACGCCGAGGGCGCGCTGGTCCCGGGCGGCGTGTTGCTCAGCTACCTGCCCACGGTGCCCCAGGTCATGCAGACGGTCGAGACCCTGCGGGCCGCGGGGACGTTCGGGCTCATCGAAACCCTCGAAGTCCTGATACGCCCCTGGAACATCGACGGGCGGAGCGTCCGGCCGGCCCACCGTATGGTCGCCCACACCGGCTTTCTCGTGACGGCGCGGCGGGTGGAACCCGGCGCGGATCCCGCGGGCATCATGTCCCGCGCGGCGGCGTTATCGTCCGAGAAGGCCGACCAGCCCGATGACGATGAGGTAGATCGCGACGATGTAGTTGAGGAGCCGCGGGACCATCAAGATCAGAATCCCCGCGATGAGCGAGACGAGCGGTGAGAGCCGGGCGAACGTCACAACGGTCTCGTGCGGCACGGAATCCCTCCTCGACGGCACGTCCGGGCGCGTACAGGTTTCTACTTACCCAGAGCGGGGGAGGGTGGCTCGATGCGTGATGTCGTGATCCTCAGCGCCGTGCGAACCCCGATCGGCCGGTTTCAAGGGGCACTGGCGGCCGTACCGGCGCCGCGCCTGGGCGCCGCGGCGATCGCCGAGGCCGTGCGCCGGGCGGCGGTCCCGCCGGACCGGGTCGACGAGGTGTACATGGGCATCATCCTCGCCGCGGGCGTCGGCCAGGCGCCGGCGCGCCAGGCGTCGATTTACGGGGGGCTGCCCAACACCGTCCCCGCGACGACCGTGAACAAGATGTGCGGCTCGGGACTCAAGGCCGCGATGCTGGGCACGCAGGCGATTCAGGCCGGCGACGCGGAAATCATCGTCGCCGGCGGCATGGAGAACATGAGCGCCGCGCCCTACCTGCTGGACAAGGCGCGCACGGGCTACCGGATCGGCCACGGGCAGCTCGTGGACACGATGATCCGCGACGGACTGTGGGACGCCTTCACCGGCCAGCACATGGGCAACTGCTGCGAGCTGCTGGCGCGCGAGTACCGGATCTCGCGCGAGGCGCAGGACGAATTCGCGCGGCGGTCCTACACCCGCGCGCTCGAGGCGCTCGACACGGGACACTTCCGGCGGGAGACCGTGGCGGTCGAAGTGGCGAACGGCCGCGCGCCCACGACGGTGGCCGAAGATGAGGAGCCGCGGCGCTTCCAGCCGGAGAAGCTGTCGTCACTGCCGCCCGTGTTCGAGCGGGACGGCACCGTGACCGTCGCCAACGCCTCCTCGATCAGCGACGGCGGGGCCGCGCTGGTCCTCGCGTCGGCGGACGCCGCGAAGAAGATGGGAGCGAAGCCGCTCGCCCGGGTCGTCGGCCAGGCCGTGTCGGCCCGCGCGCCGGAGTGGTTCACGATCGCGCCGGCCGGCGCCATCCAGACGCTGCTGGCCAAAGTGGGTTGGTCCAAGGACACCGTGGACCTCTACGAGATCAACGAGGCCTACGCCGCGGTCGTGCTGGCGGTGGCGCGCGAGGTGGGCATCGATCTCGAGCGGGTGAACGTCCACGGCGGCGCGGTCGCGCTCGGCCACCCGGTCGGGGCGAGCGGGGCCCGCATCCTCGTCACGCTGCTCAACGCGATGGCGGAGCGCGACGCGACGCGCGGGGTCGCCGCGGTGTGCCTCGGCGGCGGCGAAGCGGTGGCCCTGGCGGTCGAGCGCGTCTGACAAAGACCGTAATTTGACACGCCCGCGCGGGGCGTGATATCGTGGGTTTCGGCGGCGCCGGCTCCAGTCTTGGGGCCGGCGGTCGTTTATCCGAGGGCTCACAGCGCCGGGGTCGGAGGGAAGCAGCGCGTGGACGGGGTGTCGACGACCGCGATCGGCCAGGACGTACTGCTCGGCGACGTGCAGCACCACCGGCTCGTCGTAGGGGGGGTGCCGGCCGCCGACCTCGCCCGCGAGCACGGCACGCCGGTGTACGTCATGGACGAGGCGCGCCTGCGGGCGAACTGCCGCGCCTACGTGACGGCCCTGCGCGCCGCCTACCCGCGCTCGCGCCCGATCTTCGCCAGCAAGGCGCTCTGCTGCACCGCGACGTGCCGGCTGGCCTACGACGAGGGCCTCGCGGTCGACGTCGTCTCGGCCGGCGAGATCCATACCGCGCTGCGCGCGGGCGTGCCGGCCGCCGATCTCTTCCTGCACGGCAGCAACAAGACGCCCGACGAGATGCGGCTCGCGCTCGAGCGCGGGGTGGGGCGGATCGTCGTCGACAATTTCTACGACCTGGAGCTGCTCGACGCGTTGACGAAGGGCACGGGCCGCGCCGTGGACGTGCTCCTGCGCCTCACGCCGGGCATCGAGCCGCATACCCACCACGCCATTCAGACGGGCGGGGTCGACAGCAAATTCGGGTTCGGCATCGTAGACGGGACCGCCCGGGAGGCCGTCGCGCGGACGCTCGCGGTGCCCGGCATCCGGCTGCGCGGCCTGCACTGCCACATCGGCTCGCAGGTCATGGATCTCGACCCGTTCGTCCGCGCCGCGGAGGCGCTGATGGACTTCGCCGCGTGGATGGCGCGCGAGCGCCAGGCGCCGGTTGACGAGCTCGACCTCGGCGGCGGCCTCGGCATCCGCTACCTGCCCGGGGACGAGCCGCCGACGATCGAGGCGTACGCGAACGTGCTGGCCGGGGTCGTGCGGCAGCGCGCGGAGGAGCACCGGCTTCCGCTGCCGCTCCTCATGGTGGAGCCGGGCCGGTCCATCGTCGGCGACGCCGGGATGACGCTCTACACGGTCGGCGCGGTCAAGACGATTACGGGCGTGCGCACGTACGTGTCGGTGGACGGCGGAATGTACGAAAACCCGCGCCCGGCGCTGTACCAGGCACGGTATCAGGCCGTCCTGGTGGAGCGCCTCGCCGAGCCGGCGGCCGAGAAGGTCACCGTGGCGGGACGGTGCTGCGAGTCCGGCGACGTGCTGATCTGGGAGTCCCATCTGCCGCGGCCGCGCTCGGGCGATCTGCTCGCGGTGTTCAGCACCGGCGCCTACAACTACTCGATGGCCAGCAACTACAACCGCTACCCGCGCCCGCCGATCGTCTTCGTGCGCGACGGGCGGTCCCGCGTCGTCGTGGCGGGCGAGACGATGGACGATCTGCTGGCGCACGACCGGCCGCTCGCCCCGTAGGGCGGCGCAACCCGCCCGCCGGCCGCGTCGGTGCTTGGCTTCGGCGATCCGCTGGGGATCGCGATCACGCTCGCCGCGGTGCTGGTCGCGGCGACCTTTCACGAATTCGCCCATGCCTACGTCGCCGACCGGCTCGGTGATCCGACGCCCCGGGCGCTCGGGCGGCTGAGCCTCAACCCGCTGGTCCATCTCGACCTGCTCGGCACGCTCTTTTTCGTGGTGTTCGGGTTCGGCTGGGCGCGGCCCGTACCGGTCAACCCCCGCCACTTCGCCGATCCCCGCCGCGGCATGCTGCAGGTCGCGCTGGCCGGGCCGCTCGCGAACGTCACGATCGCCTTCGCGGTCGGCGCGCTGCTCAAGGTCCCGGACCTGCCCGGCGGCCCCCTGACACAGGAAGTCCTGTCGGCCCTCATCTGGATCAACGTCATCCTCGCGATCTTCAACCTTATTCCGATCCCGCCGCTGGACGGATCGCGGGTCTTGGAGTCTCTGCTGGTCGGCCGGCAGGCGCTGACCTACTCGCGGCTGCAGCCCTACGGGACCATCCTGCTGCTGGTGCTGCTCTACAGCGGGGTGGTGGGCCGGATCATGCTGCCGGCCGCGCGGTGGCTCTATCACGCCTCGACCGGCGGCCTGCCGCTTTAAGACCCCGGACGGGGCAGGAACGGCGCCGCGTATCGCGAATATCCGGCGGAACCACTGCTCGGGGTCAGCAACGGGCTTTTCGACGCAGCATAGGACGCAGCACCGATTCGTTGCAGCAGCGGACGGAGGAGCAGACGTGGCCTACCACGTGCAGTGTGAGGTCTTCGAAGGCCCCATTGACCTGCTCGTCAGCCTCGCCCACCGCGGTCAGATCGATCTCTCTCGCGTCCCGCTCCGCCGGATCGCAGAAACGTACCGCGAGCAGGCGCGCCTCAATCCCGCCCTCGATGAGGCGACCGACGTCCTCGTACACTTAGCCATCCTGGCGGATCTCAAGGCCCGTACCTTGGTCCCGAAGGCGCCGCCGGCGGAGGCGCCGCCGCCCACGGAAGAGGCCGCCGGCGATCTCCGGGACCGGCTGGGCGCGCAGATGGCGGAGTACCTCCAGTTCCGGGAGGCCGCCCAGGCGCTGCGGCATCTCGAGCAGGTGCAGAGCCAGATCTTCGGCCACCCCTCGGCCGCGGCGGACCTCGGCGACGAGGTGCTCCTCGACGGCGTCACCCTCGAGGACCTCTTCACCGCCTTCAACCAGGTCCTGCGGCGGGCCAAGGACGCCCCGAAGGAAATCGCCGGCGAGCAGTTCACCGTCGAGCAGAAGATGGCGGCGGTGGTCCACGCGCTCGACGTCGCCGGCGGGACGGTCCTGTTCGGGACGCTGTTCCGGACCGGCGCGAGCCGGCTGGAGATCATCGTGACGTTTCTCGCGCTGCTCGAGCTCATCAAGTCGCGGCGGATCCGCGCCCGGCAGTCGAGGGCCTTCGACGAGATCGAGATCGTGCTTCAGGAGGCCGCGAAGGCGGATGGAGGTCCCGCGAAGACGAGGGTGGGGGAGCCGCGATGAGCGACGGCGCGGACCACACCAACGATTTCGGCGGCAACGGTCACCGCGCAATCGGGGCGCCGGTGTCGATCGAGCCCTCGCACGATGCCGCGACCCCGGAGACAGACGCTCCCGTCCGCGCCGCGGGCAGGGCGGGAGAGCCGGCCGAAGTGCGCAACATCATCGAGTGCCTGCTCCTCGCCCGTGGGGGCATCCTCAAGATCGGGGAAATCAAGAAAGTACTGGACGTCACGGAGCCGGAAATTCGCGCGACCCTGGCGGCCCTGACCGTCGAGTACGGCGGCCGCGGGCTGCAGATTCAGGAAGTGGCCGGCGGCTATCAGCTGTGCACGCGGCCGGAGTACGGCGCGCACGTCCAGCGCCTCCTGCGGCTCGACGAACTGGACCCGCTGACCCGCGCGACGCTCGAGGTGCTGGCGATCGTCGCCTACCGGCAGCCTGTCACCCGGGCCGAAGTCGATGTCGTACGAGGCGTACAATCGGTGCATCATCTGCTAAAATTGCAGGACCGGCGGCTGATCCGCGAGGTCGGCCGGCGGCCCGGCCCAGGGCGGCCGATCCTGTACGGCACGACGGAGGGATTCCTACGTTACTTCGGTCTGAGAGATCTTGGGGCGCTGCCCACGGCTGGGACTCGTGACGGAACGCCGTCGCTCCCGCCCGCAACGCCTTAGCTCCGCGGCCATGGCCCGCCGGCTCGCCGCGCTCGCGCTGACCGCGGCCCTCGTCCTCGGCATGACCGCGGCGACGGTCGGTCCGCTCGACCGGCCGCTGGTCGCCGGACTGCCCGGCCGCGTCGTCACCTCCGGGCCGAGGTCCGGGCCCGCGCCGGCGGTGCTGCCGTTGATCCTGTCGGTCAGCCAGCCAGCCTACCGGCCCTGGGACATTCCGTCGATCCGCCGCACCGTCGCGGCGACGGCGCCGGTGCGCGTGACCGCGACCGCCGCCATCCTGGTCGACGGACGTTCCGGCCAGGTGCTTTACGGACGCAACCCGCATCTCATCTGGCCCCCGGCCAGCACGACCAAGATCATGACCGCGCTGGTCGCCGCCGAGTCCACGCCGCTGTCGACCATGATCACGATCAGCCCGCAGGTGGCGCGGTTCCGCGACGGGTCGGTCGTCGGCCTGCCCGCGGGCGCGCGCATCTCACTGCACGATCTGCTGTACGCGCTGCTGCTGCCGTCGGGGAACGACGTGGCGCTCGCCATCGCGGAGGGCACCGCCGGCACGGTGAACGCGTTCGTCGCCAGGATGAACGATGAGGCGCGCCGGCTCGGCGCGACCCAGACCCACTTCGCCTCGCCGCACGGCCTCTACACGCCCAACAACTACACCACGGCCTACGATCTCACGGTCATCACGCGCGCGGCGCTGCGCAACCCGACGATCGCCGAGATCGTGCGGACCAAGAGATACACGTTCCGGCCGGCCGGATACGCGCCGCGCATCCTCTACAACCACAACAAGATGCTCGCCCGTTTTCCGGGCGCCGACGGCGTCAAGACCGGATATGTCGACGAGAGCGGGCTCACGCTGGTGGCCTCCGCGACGCGCGGAGGATGGCGGCTGATCGCGGTCGTGCTCCACACGCGCGATATGTACGGCGACTCCGCGCGCCTCTTGTCGTACGGATTCGCGCACTTCCACCCGAGGACGCTCGCCCGCGCCGGCGAGAACCTCGCCGTCGTCGAGTTGCCGTCGTCGAAGCGGACCGTCGTCGGGACCGTGCCGACCGACGTGACCATCGACACGATGCCCGGAGAGGACGTCGTCCGCCGCGTCAGCCTCGCCGCGGACCTGAACGCGCCCGTGCGGCGGGGCGACCGGATCGGCGAGGTGGCGTTCTCGGCGGACGGCCGGCTCGTCCGCGTGTCGCCGCTCGTGGCGGCCGAGGACGTGGGGAGCGAGCGCACCGGGATCGAAGAGTTCGTCGATTGGATCGGACACGCGGTCGGACACTTCCTGGGAGCCGCGATCCTCTAGCACGACTTCACACGAAAAGGTGGGGTGAGTGACCGACTCCGCCTGGGTGCTGCGAAGCCTCCTCTTCGTCCCGGGGCACCGCCGTGACATGATCGCCAAGGCGGCGGCCGCGGGCGCCGACGCCATCATTCTGGACCTCGAAGACGGCGTCGCGCCGGCCGAAAAGGCGGCCGCCCGGCGGACGGTCGCCGCGGCGCTCGACGGGCCGCTGCCGGAGCATCTCGTCGTCTTCGTCCGCGTCAACAGCACCGGCTCCGGCCTCCTGGACGCGGACCTGCGCGAGGCGGCCGGCGCCCGGATGAACGGCGTCTGCCTGCCGAAGTGCGACACGCCGGCCGACGTCCAGGCGGTCGCGGCGCGCCTGCTCACCGTGGAAGACCGGCTCGGACGGCCGCGCGGGCGCCTTAGGATCCTCGCCCTCGTCGAGACCGCGCGGGGCGTGCTGCAGGCACCGGCGATCGCCCGGGAGTCGCCGCGGGTGTGGGGGGTCGTCTTCGGCGCGGAAGACTTCACCGCGGACGCCGGCCTGCCGCGCACTCGCGAAGGCGGGGAACTCGCCGCGGCGCGGACCGAGGTCGGCCTCGCGGCGCACGCCGCCGGCGTGGAGGCGATCGACGGCATTTTCGCCGATTTCCGCGACGAGCCGGGGCTCGTCGCCGATACCGCCGCAGCGCGCCGGCTCGGCTATACCGGCAAGACCGTCATTCATCCGGCGCAGATCGCGCCCGTGCATCGCGTGCTCGCGCCGGCCGAGGACGAGATCGCGAAGGCCCGCCGTATCGTCGACGCCTTCGCGCAGGCGGAGGCCGCGGGATCGGGCATCGTCGTGGTCGACGGCGCGATGGTGGACCGGCCCGTCGCCGTCCGGGCGCAGCGCGTGCTGGCGCGTGCCGGCGGCGCGGGCGCATGACGCCCACGCACGGCGCCCCGTAAATGCGGCCGCGGCTGTACCGATCCCGCACCGACTACTGGATCGCCGGTGTCTGCGGCGGCCTCGGCCGGTATTTCGGCGTCGACAGCAACCCAATCCGGCTCGGCTTTGTGGTGCTGGCGGCGTGGAACGGACTCGGGGTGCTGCTCTATCTCGTCACGGTGCTGATCGTCCCCGAGGAGTCCGTCGAGCAGATCGCCCCCGGCCCGGAGGCCGTACCCCCGCCGCCGGCCGGGCCCGCGCCGGCGTCCCACGAGGGCCGCCGGATGCGGATGCTGGGATGGCTCCTCATCCTCGGCGGCGCCTACCTCTTGCTGCGCAACCTCCACATGTTCATTCCGATCGTGCAGGACCAGGTGTTTCCGATTCTGCTGATTCTCGGGGGACTGGTGCTGCTCCTGATGCGGGAGACGCGACGGTAGAGCCGGTCAGCGGGACGGACGAATCGGCCGTCCCTGGAAATCGCGGCACCACACGAGATCGAGCGTTCGCACGACGACGCCGCGCCGCACGACCGGCACGGTCGGTCCCCGCTCGACGGACGCGCATCCCTGCCGGAGATCAAGCCGGCGCGGATAGCGGCCGTCCTGGATGAACAAGCCGTCGCGGCCGCGCAGATCGTTCCACCGCGTCCAGTACGCGTACTCGCCCCGGCCGGTCACGTTCGCCGACGGATAGCGGCCGCCCGTGCTGAAGTCGAACTGTGCGAGGACCTGATAGCGGTCGCTCGTGATGAAGAACGGCCCGTGCGCGCCCCGCCGGGCCACCGCGGCGATCTCGGGGGCGGCCGTCCGCCAGCCGTAGTAGTCCACCGTCGGATCCAGGCGCGGCGGCAGCACCGCGCTCGAGATCACCGGCAGCGCGTGCGTCAGCGCGGTCACGAGCACCGCGGACGCGATCCCCGCGGCTACGCCGGCCTGCCACGCGCGGGAGCGCTCGCGCCAGGGCCGTTCGGTCACGAGGGCCGCGAGGGCGATCGTCGCGGCCATATAGCCGGGCGCGGCCCAGTGTCCCTTCGCCGCCCCGAGGAGACTGGCGGCGGTGATCCCGGCGATCACGGGAACGCCGGCCGCGGCGAGAAACAGCCAGCCCGCGTCGCCGGCGAGCCCGCGCCGGCCGGCCACGACGAGGGCCCAGACGAGCCACGGGAAGAGCAGCGGCGCCAGATACACGAACTGCAGCCCCAGGAAGATCGGCGCGTTGGGTCCGGTCGACCACCCGGGGCGGCCCGCCAGCGTGAAGTAGAACGACACCCAATCGTGCGTGGCGTTCCACCAGACGACCGGGGTAAAGAGCAGGGCCGCGACCGCGAGCCCGGCGTAGGGCTCCGGCCGGCGCAGCCAGGAACGGTACGGGGACGCCGCGAGCCACAGCCCGATCGAAATCGGAAGCGCGGCGGCCGTGTACTTGCTGTCGAGCGCGAGACCGAACCAGAAACCGGCGTAGAGCCACGCCCGGTTGAAGTTGGAGCCGGTACTGCGGGCGGCGCGCCAGGTCCACAACAGCGTCAACACCCAGGCGAGGCCGAGCGGCCCGTCAGGCACGGCGAGCAGGCCGCCGGCCGCGAAGACCGGGACCACGTTGAACAGGGCGACGGCCGCCGTCGCCGCGTCCCGGCGCCCCAGTACCTCGCGGGCCAGCACCCACAGGGCGAGCGAGGTCACGCCGAACAGCACGGTCGCCACGAGGTGCACCGCGAACGCCGTGTTGCCGAACACAACTGTGCTCCCGTGAATCAGCCAGGCAATGGCGGGCGGCTGGTCCACGTAGCCCGGCGCGAGGTGGCGGGACCACTCCCAGTAGAACGTCTCGTCGTCCCCGAGCGGGAGCACGACCGCGATCAGGAGCCGGAGGAGCGTGACGAACGCCACCCCGGCCACCACCGCGCGCGGAACCCCTCCGGGTTTGCGTGGCGCCATCGCGTACGATCCTACCGTTGCAGGCGCGGCGCGTCAACGCGCGAGGCCTTCGCGGCGGAGCCGACGAAGTCGTTCCGTCGTGACCGGGGAGGGCAAGGACATCGCGGTGGCGATCGACGGCCCCATGGGGTCCGGCAAGAGCACCATCGCCCGCGAAGTCGCCCGCCGTCTCGGATATCGGCACGTCGACACGGGCGCGATGTATCGCGCCGTCACCGCCGCGGCGCTGCGCCGCGGGGTCGCCCCGGATGACGCCGCCGCGCTCGCGGCGCTCGCTGGCCGCGTTCGCATCGAGGCCGGGCCGGCGGGGGAGGATGCCCGGGTGTACGTCGACGGCGAGGACGTCACGCCGGCGCTGCGAACGGTCGAGGTCAACCGGATCGTCGGGCAGATCGCCCGCGTGCCCGGCGTGCGGGCCGCGCTGCGCGACGCCCAGCGGGCGCTCGGCGCGGCGGGCCGAGTCGTGATGGAGGGCCGCGACATCGGCTCGGTCATTCTGCCGGACGCGGCCGTCAAAGTGTTTCTGACCGCCTCGTCAGACGAACGGGCCCGGCGGCGTCAGGCGGAGCTCATGGCGGCCGGACAGGTGGTGCCGCTCGACGAAGTCCGGCGCATCGAGGCGGAAGACGACTGCGCGGCCACGACGCGGGAGGTCGCCCCCCTCGTCGTGGCCGCGGACGCCACCGTGATCGACAGCACCGGGCTCCCCGTGGACGAGGTCGTCGCACGGGTCCTCGCCCTGGTCGACCGCGCCCGTGGTCTATAGCATCTCGAGGTTCCTGCTGCGTGTGATCCTCACCGCGTTCTTCGGATTTCGCGTCGACGGCCGCGCGCACGAACCGGCCGATGGGCCGGTCATCGTCGTCAGCAACCATTTGAGCGATCTCGATCCGCTGGTCGTCGGCTCGGCGCTGCGCCGGCGGGTCACCTTCATGGCAAAGCACGAGCTCTTCCAGGTCCCGGGCGTGCGGTGGTGGGTCGCGAAATGCGGCGCGTTTCCGGTGCGGCGGGGCGCCGCCGACCGGCAGGCGCTGCGCACGGCGCTCGGGATCCTCCAGCGGGGCGGGGTGCTCGTCATGTTTCCGGAGGGCACGCGCGGGCACGACCGGACCCTCCGGGAGCCGGAGCCCGGGGCCGCGCTGCTCGCCCGGCGCACCGGGGCCGCGCTGCTGCCGGTCGCGGTGCTCGGCACGGACGTCGTGCTGCCGCGCGAGGCGCACCGGCTGCGCCGCAGCCGGATCACCGTCCGCATCGGCCCGCCGCTCTACGTCACCGCGACCGGCGGGGAGCACGGGGGACGCGATGAGCTGGAGGCGATCGGCCGGTTGTACATGACGGAGATCGCGCGGCTGCTTGGGTGAGGGAACCGTCCGGTGGTCCGCGCGGCGCGTTCGGCCGTGTTCTGCTATGATGAACGCGCCATGAAAATCGTCGTCGGCAAGCACATGGGCTTCTGCGGCGGCGTCCGCCGCGCCGTGGACATCGCCCAGAAAACCGCGCAGGGCGCCGGCGGTCCCGTCACCACGTGGGGGCCGCTGATCCACAACCCTCAGGTGGTCGGGCGCCTCGAGGCGGCCGGCGTCAAGGTCGCGGACCGCCCGGAGGGGCTCGAGGGCGAGGCGTTCGTCGTCTCCGCGTACGGCGTGGCGCACGCGGTGCTCGACGCGGCGCGCGAGCGGGGCCTGCGCATCGTCGACGCCACCTGTCCCGTCGTCATCCGCGCGCACGCGGTCGCGAAACAGCTGGCCGACGAGGGGTATCAGGTGATCTGCGTGGGCGATCACGGCCACCCCGAAATGGTGACGCTTAAGGAAATGCTCGGCGACCGCGTCACCATCGTGCACACCCGCGAGGAAGCCGCCGCGGTAAAGATCACCGGCAAGCTCGGCGTGGTCTCGCAGACCACGCAGTCCCTGGACAACTTCCGCCAGATCGTCGGCGACCTCGCCATCCGCGTGCGCGAGCTCAAGGTGCTCAACACCCTGTGTCCCGCCATCACGGTGCGCCAGGAAGAGACCGACGTCATGGTGGAGGAAGTGCAGGCGCTGCTCGTGGTCGGCGGCCTCGGCAGTTCCAACACCACCCGGCTCGCGGAGATCGGCCGCGAGAAAAGCCTGCCGACGTATCACATCGAGACCGCGGACGAGATCGAGCCCGCCTGGTTTCAGGGGGTGGAATCGGTCGGCGTCGTGTCGGGCGCCAGCACTCCGGACTGGATCATCAAGGACGTGCTGCTGCGCCTGCAAGACCTCGGGACCCGCTGACTGCTCTCGAAGGCGGTGTGGACCGCCGTGACCGTGCCATGAGGATCGGCGGTCCGCCTGTGGTGGCCATCGTCGGCCGTCCGAACGTGGGCAAATCCTCGTTCTTCAATCGTCTGCTCCACCGCCGGCTGGCGATCGTCGAAGCCGTGCCCGGGCTGACCCGCGACCGGCTGGAGGCCGCGTGCGAATGGCGCGGCCATACCTTCACACTCGTGGACACGGGGGGGCTCGTGCTCGGCAAGACCGAGGGGCTGACCGCCTCCGTGCGCCGGCAGAGCGAGCACGCGATCGCCGATGCGGCGCTGATCCTGTTCGTCGTCGACGCCAAGGCGGGCCTCACGCCGCAGGACGCGGAGATCGCGGACGTGCTCCGGCGACAGGAACGGCCCGTGCTGCTCCTGGCCAACAAAGCCGACGATACCGCGGCCGAGCAGAACGCGGCGGAGTTCCACTCGCTCGGCCTCGGCGACCCGCTCCCGGTCTCCGCGACGGTGGGCCGCGGGATCGGGGACCTGCTGGACGCGGTCGTCGCGGCGCTCTTCGGACCCGGAACGGCGGCCGTCGCGTCCCGCGAAGACGGAGCGGCGGAGCGGGAAGACGCGGACGAGCCGCGGACGACGACCGGATCCGCCGCCGTCCGCATCGCATTTCTCGGGCGCCCCAACGTCGGCAAATCCTCGCTCGTCAATGCGCTGCTCGGCCAGGACCGCGTGGTCGTGGACGCGCAGCCCGGCACCACGCGCGACGCGATCGATACCGCCCTCACGTACGACGGGCGCCCGGTCGTGCTGATCGATACGGCGGGACTCCGGCGGCGCACCCGCGTGGTCGAGTCCGTCGAGTACTACAGCACCCAGCGCACCCGCCAGGCGCTCACCCGTTCCGACGTCGTGGTGCTCGTGATCGACGCGATGGAGGGCATCACCGATCAGGACCAGCGGATCGCGCGGACCGCGTATGAAGCCGGGCGCGGCATCGTCGTCGCCGTGAACAAGTGGGACCTGCTGCAGGGGTATTCCGTGGAACAGGTGCAGCGGGTCGCGCAGCGGCAGCTCCGCTTTCTCGCCTCCGTGCGGGTCTGCCCCACGTCGGCCGTGCGCCGCGAAGGCATCGGCGTCCTCATGGACGCGGTGTTCCACACGGCGGCGGTGCGGGCGAGCCGGATCCCGACGGGTCCGCTGAACCGGGCGCTGACTCAGGCCGTCGCCGCCGCGGCGCCGCCCGCCGACAGCCGCGGACACCGCGTGCACGTTTACTACGCGACGCAGCCGGAGTCGGCGCCGCCCACCATCGTGCTCTTCGTCAACGATCCGCGCCTCATGACCACGGACTACCAGCGCTATCTGGAGCGCCGGATCCGCGACGCGTTCGACCTCGCCGGCACCCCGATCCGCTGGACGCTGCGCGGGAGGAGACCTCCGGAGACCGCGCGAACGTCCGGATAACGATGGCGCCCGCGGTCATCGTCCTCGCCTACTTCATCGGCGCGCTGCCGACCGGCCTCATTCTCGTGCGCGTGCTTCGCGGAGAAGACATCCGGAAGTACGGCAGCGGCAACATCGGCGCGGCCAACGTGCTCCGCGTGGCGGGGCCGGCCGTGGCGGCGGCGGTGCTGCTGGTCGACGTGCTGAAGGGGCTCGTGCCCGTCCTGCTGGCGCTCCGGGCCGGGCCGGCGCCGTGGGCGGCCGTCGCCGCCGGCCTGGCCGCGATCGCCGGCCACAACTGGTCGATCTTCCTCGGGTTCCGCGGCGGCAAGGGCATCGCCACCTCGTTTGGGGTGCTCGCGGGGCTGTCACTTCAGGCGGCGCTCGCCGCCGCGGCCGTGTGGATCGTGGTCGTGGCGATCACCCGGTTTTCGTCGTTGGGCTCGCTGCTCGCGGCGGTCTCCGTGCCGATCGTGCTGTGGCGGCTGCGCACGCCGCCGGAGTACGTGGCCTTCGGCCTGATCGCGTCGCTCTTGGCGATCTTCCGCCACCGCGCCAACATCCAGCGGCTCGTCGCCGGCACCGAACTCCGGATCACCGATCGCGTCGCCAAACCGTAGTGCCTGACCGCGACCACGTTCTCGTCTACGGCGCCGGGGCCGTGGGCTCGCTCGTGGCCGCCGCGCTCGCGGAGTCCCGCTTGGCCGGCGGCACGAGCCCCGCCGTAACCGTGCTCGGCCGGCGCCCGCACGTCGCCTCGATCCGGACCTGGGGCCTCGTCGTCGAATCGGCCTCCGGACGGACGGTGTCGAAGGCCGTGGACTCGGTCACCTCGCTCGACGATCTCGCCGCGCCTCCCGATCTGGTCGTGCTGACGGTCAAGGCCTACCAGGTCCCCGAGTCGCTCGCGCTGCTGGCGGGGGTGCTGGCGCGGCCCGGCGCCGCCGTGGTGGTGTTGGAGAACGGCATCGGCAGCGAGGCGACGGTGGCGGGAGTGATCGGCGGCGACCGGACCGTCTCGGGTGCGGTCACGATCAGCGTCGAGATGGAACGGCCGGGCCTGGTACGGCGGCACACAAGCGGCGGAGGTGTGGCGCTCGCGCCCGTCGGGCCCGCGGCGCCGGTCGACCGCGTGGCGGCGCTGTTCCGGGCGTCGGCCCTGCCGGTGCGCGTCTATCCCGACGCCGCGCAGATGAAGTGGAGCAAGTTGCTGCTGAACATTCTGGCAAACGCGACGTCCGCGATCCTCGACCTTCCGCCCGGGGAGATCGCGCGCGATCCGCGGCTCTTTGCGCTCGAGCGGGCGGCCTTCCGCGAGGCGGTCCGCGTGATGCGGGCGCTCGGCCTCCGGCCCGCGGCGCTGCCCGGCTACCCGGTCCCGCTGCTCGTCAGGGTGATGGCGGCGCCGCCGTGGGCCGGACAAGCGGTGCTGCGCCGCGCGCTCGGCCGGGGCAGGGGAGAGAAGATGCCGTCGCTCTGGTACGACCTCGAGCGCGGGCGCCGCCAGAACGAGGTCACGGTGCTGAACGGCGCCGTGGCGCTCGAGGGCGAGCGTCACGGGGTGCCGGTCCCGGTCAACCGGACCTTGACCGCCGTGCTCCTCGCGCTCGCGGAGGGCCGGGAGGATCGCGACGCGTACCGGCACAAGCCCGAGGCGCTGCTCGACGCCTGCCGCAAGACGGGCGCGCGCATCTAGTCCCGCCCAGTCGTGCACGCGTTCGGTACTTGACGGTGTGGGCGGTCAGGTTACGATGAGCACATGGCCCACCGCGTCACGCTCGACCAGTTCGCCGCGATGGTCGCGCGAGGTTTCGAGGACGCCCGGCGCGAGATGCGAGAGGGTTTCGCATCCCTTCGGGCCGTCCTTGACCAGCACACGGTGATGCACGCCGACCATTCTCGGTGCTTCGATCGGATCGAGCGAAAACTCGATAATTCCATCGGGCGCTTGGACGATCATGACGTCCGGCTTCAGACACTCGAGAAGCGACGCGGCCCGCGACCATGAGCCTGAGCGCCACGCCCGTGATGGTATAATGTACGTTGTCGGGCCGTAGCGCAGCTTGGTAGCGCACCTGAATGGGGTTCAGGTGGTCGCCGGTTCAAATCCGGCCGGCCCGACCAGATTCGTCTCGATATACCGCAAGTTGACCTCCGTGGAACTCCGCGATCCTCGGGTTCGTCTAGGGTGATGGGGCCAGCCCGGTGGAGATTCCGCGCGAAAACCTGCGCGAACCGCGACACGAATCTCCATGCAAGTGGACATTAGTATAGGCGGAGGGAGAACGCCCGGGCGCCGTCGGGCGCGCGGTGGAGGTATGCCGTTTCCCCCAGCCATGGCATCTATCTCTCGCGGCGGAGGCCCGCGCGCCCAACCATGCAGACCAAACCGATCATCCCGCCGGAAGAATCCGGGCGCAGGGTGCCCCCGGTGGCCGGGCAGATCCGCCTGCCGTGGGGCGAACTCCTCATCGCGCGCGGTGTGATCACCCGCACTCAGCTCAACACGGCGCTCGAAAACCAACGAAAGAACGGGCTGCGGCTCGGTGAGGTCCTGCGGACCATGGGGGTCGCCTCGCGGCACATCGCCGAGGCCTTAAGCGACCAACTCGGCGTCCCGATGGTCCGCCTCTACAAGACGGAGCTCGACGAAACCGTGCTGCGGATGATCCCGGAGCACATGGCGCGGAGCCATCAGGCGGTCCCGATCAGCGCGACGGATACGCGAATCACCGTCGCGCTCGTCGATCCGTTCGACGTGGTCGTCATCGACGACATCGGCCGGCTGACCGGCCGAGAAGTCGACGTGGTCGTCACCCCGGCGGAGGATTTTGAGATCGCGGTCGGCCGCTACCTCGCGTTCGACGGCGACGCGGCCAAAGTCGACGAGCCGATTGCCAGTTCGCCGATCGAAGAGAAGGAACCCGGTCCGGATACGCTGCTCCAGCTCGGAAAGGAAGCCCCGATCGTACGTCTGGTCTCGCAGGTGATCGGGCAGGGGATCCGCCAGCGCGCGAGCGACATTCACCTCGAGGCCCAGGACCGCGACCTGCGGGTCCGTTTCCGCGTCGACGGCCTGCTCACGACCGTGATGTCGGTCCCGCGGCACATGCACCCGGCCGTGATCTCCCGGATCAAGATCCTGGCGGGCATGGACATCGCCGAGCACCGGATCCCACAGGACGGGCGCATCCGGGTCCAGGCCGGGGCCCAGGAGGTCGATATCCGGGTCAACACCGTTCCGACCGTGCACGGCGAGAGCGTCGCGATGCGCCTGCTCAGCCGGCAGCGGGCGCTGACGCTCGACGAGCTCGGCTTATCGACCCCCGACCGCGCGCGCGTCGAGGGCATTGTAAAGCGGCCGCACGGGATGTTCCTCATGACCGGGCCGACGGGCAGCGGCAAGACGACGACGCTTTACGCGCTGCTGCACCTCGTCAACTCCCCGGACCGCAAGATCCTCACGATCGAGGACCCGGTCGAGTACCAGATCCCGGGACTGACCCAGGTCCAGGTGAACCTCAAGACCGGCGTGACGTTTGCCGCCGGCCTTCGCTCGTTCCTGCGCCACGACCCCGACATCATCATGCTCGGCGAGATCCGCGACACCGAGACCGCGATGATCGCGGTCCAGGCGGCCCTGACCGGCCACCTCGTCCTGAGCACGCTGCACACGAACGACGCGGTGGGCGCGGTGGCCCGGCTGCTCGATATGGGGGTCGCCCCGTATCTCCTCGCGTCCACGCTGCTGGGGGCCGGGGCGCAGCGCCTCATCCGCGTGCTGTGCCCGGAATGCCGGGAGATGTGTCCCGTGGAGCCGGAGGCGGCGGTCCGCCTCGGCTACGCGCCGGACACCGTCCCGCCCGCCGTGTACCGCGCCCGCGGCTGTCCGACGTGCCAGGAAACCGGGTACTGGGGCCGGACCGGCATCTTCCAGATCATGCGGGTCACCGAGGCGATGCGGGGCGCAATCGCGACGCGCGCGCCCGAACACGAGCTGCGGCGGATGGCGGCGGACGATGCGACCCAGACGCTCTTGGCCGACGGGGCCCGCAAGGTCGCCGCCGGGGTCACATCGATCCGTGAGCTGTTGAGGGTCGCCGACGTCGAGGAGGCGCGCGATGCGGCACCTGCGTCTGACGACGGGCACCCCGGACGAGCCTGACGAAGACGATCTCGACGCCATCTGCGCCGGACCGCGTCCGGGCGGGTTCTTCAGTTTGCTCTTCAAGGCAGTCGCCGATTTTTCGCTGCCCGCGTCGGTGGTGACCGGTGAGACCGAAGACGATATCCGGCGCGTCCGCACGGGATGGCAGGGCGACGAGAAGCTCGGCCTGGAGGTAACCGTCGTCGAGTGCACGGAGACGACGGCGTTTCCCACCTACGTCTATTACGAGACGCACGGCCTGCCGGGCATGACCGTCAAGTGGAACTACGAGCTGCACTATAAAGGGCAGCTCGGGCACGTCGTGTACCGCCACGGGGGCGTTGAGTGCGCGTTCGACGGCGACGCCGATCAGCGGCGGTTCAGCGACCTCTGGCGCCGCGAGATCGGCAAGGACCCCGGCTTCGAGCCCATCCCCGATCCGCAGACCTGAACGCCACATCATCTTGACATGCCATTGTTCTAATGGTACGAATAGTACGAACTAATCGCATCGCTCGTGTTCATCGGAGAGGGCCAGCCATGGAGCAGACTGTTCGGCAGGTTACTACGATCGGAAACAGCCTTGGGGTGACTCTCCCTAAAGAGATGGCCGAAGCCTACGGGCTGCAAAAAGGGAGCCTCGTCACGGTTCGCCCGGTCGAATCAGGCCTTTTGCTGGAGCCGGCTAAGGTCGTTTCCGCACTTTCTCCGGAAGGCACTGCCGCTGTGAAGAAGATCGTTCGACGCTATCGAAACGCTCTCGGTGCTATGGCACGGGAGGATCGTACCTCCGAAAAGCGCTAGGTCATGGAACCCCCGCGCCTCTCGATCGAAGAGGCGGAAGCGATCCATCGAACCACCATGGAGAATTATCCCGAGGAGCCCTTCGGAGTCCGAGACCGAGGGCTCCTCGAATCAGCACTGGCTCGCCCCGCACTCGGCGGTTCTAATTTTCCGACGTCCGCTCCGTCTTCTTAAGGGTAGAACGATCTCCTTACGCTGCCCCAAATGCTCAATTCGGACCCGATTGGCTCTTGCAGCAACCGACGCGGAGGCTCTCGATGGGGCGCTGTTCCCGATCGGTCCAGGGCCACGAGCACAGCCAGATGCGCCGCCGCCGCCCGCTCGGCGCGCGCGCCGGGGTCCTCATCGCCTCGGCGGCTCTGGCTTTCCAGGCGGCGCCGACTCTCGCCCGGCCTAACGCACCGCTAAACTGGCCGGTCGTTCGGTCGTCCGCCGGTTGGACGGTCTCGCTTGGCCCGGCGTGTCATACAGCCGATTCACAGTGGTGACCGGCGACGGACCGCTCGCCATCCACCAGCTCGCCCTCGATCTCAACAATACGGGCGTCCGCCTCGGCGTGGCGTTGGCGCACGACCGTCTCATCAGCGACGACGAAACGGTGTCCTCAATGGTGTGCCGAAGCGGCGCCGTCGCCGGCGTGAACGCAGACTTTTTCGACATCAGTGAGTCGGGCATGCCGCTCAACATCATGGTGCAGGGCGGACGGCTGCTGCGGAGCCCATCGCGGCGGGTGGCGCTCGCGATCCGGCCGGACGGCGGCGTTGAAATCGACCGCTACGAATGGAACGGCGCCGTCGTCAACCTCGCCACCCGCGCAGCGCACTGGCTCGCCGGATTCAACACCGGCTTCGTCCCGAACGAGATCGTCGCGATCTCCAACGTGCGCGGCTACGGCGCGCCGGTACCCGGTCCCGGCGTCAAACAGACCGTCGTCGAACTCGCACCGGCGAGCGACGTCGTGAGGAACCCTGGGGCACCTCTGGCCGCGAGCCTCGTCCCGATCGCCGATCCCGAGAGCCGCTACACGGTCAAAGCGCTCTGGACGCAGCAAGCTCCGGGGATGGACGGCGCGTCCTGCTGGTGGAGGTCGACGGCCGCCAGCCGCGCCTCAGCATCGGGCTCACGCAGCCGGAGCTCGCGTCGTACATGCGGTGGCTCGGCGTCCAGCAGGCGATGGCCTTCGACAGCGGCGGGTCCGTGACGATGGTGGCCCGCGTACCGTGGCGGGCCGCACCCGCCGTGATGAATTCGCCGTCGGACGGCCACGAGCGGCCGGTCGCCAACGCGCTCTTGGTGCGCAGCACCCCGCCGTGAGTCCCGCTGAGGCGCTGGAGTAGGATCCGCCGCCGAGGAACCACACGCCGCCGCCCAGAACCGCCCGCAGAGAGACGTCTCGTTTGCGGACGGAGGGCGCGGACGTGAAAGTCGCGGCGGCGGTCGCTCAGATACTAAAGCGCGAAGGTGTGGAGTTTCTGATCGGGTACCCGGTCAACCCGATCATCGAGGCCGCCGCGGCGGCCGACATCCGCACGATCATCGTCCGGCAGGAGCGCACCGGCCTCCACATGGCCGACGCGGTAAGCCGGATGTCGTCCGGGCGGCGGATCGGCGTGTTCGCGATGCAGCACGGGCCCGGCGCGGAGAACTCCTTCGGCGGGGTCGCGCAGGCGTACGGCGACTCGTCGCCGATCGTCGTCCTGCCGGCCGGATATCCCCGGCGCCTCACCAACGTTGCGCCGAACTTCAACTCGGCGCTCAACTACCGGCACGTCACGAAGTGGGCCGAGCAGGTTCTGCTCCCCGCGGAAGCGCCGGCCGCGATGCGCCGCGCCTTCACTCAGGTGCGGAACGGGCGCCCCCGACCGGTGCTGATCGAGTTCCCCACGGACGTGCTCGCCTCGGATATTCCGGAGCCGTCCGACTACCGGCCGCCGGCCGCCGTACGGGTGGGGCCCGATCCGCAGGCGATCGAAACGGTCGCCGGCCTGCTCGTCGAAGCGACCCGTCCGGTGATCTACGCGGGGCAGGGCGTACACTACGCGCGCGCCTGGGGGCTCCTTAAAGATTTCGCGGAGTGGCTCGGCGCGCCGGTCACCACGAGTCTCCAGGGGAAAAGTGCGTTCCCCGAGACGCACCCGCTGTCGCTCGGCTCGGGCGGACGGTCCATGCCGAAGCCGGTGCACGACTTTCTCGAAAAGAGCGACGTCATCTTCGGTATCGGCTGCAGCTTCGCGACGACCAACTACGGGGTCGCGATGCCGGAGGGGAAGACGATCATCCACGCCACGCTCGACCCGGCCGACGTCAACAAGGACCTCCCGGCCGACCACGTCGTGGTCGGCGACGCCGGCCTCGTGCTGGAGGCGCTGCTCGCGGCCGTGAAGGACCGGGTGCGCGCGCCCCGTCAGGACCGCGCCGCGGCCGTCGCCCGCGAGATCAAGAGCGGACGCGACGCCTGGCTCGCGCAGTGGAGTCCGAAACTCAACTCCGACGAGGCGCCGCTGTCGCCGTACCGCGTTATCCGCGATCTGCTGCGGACGGTGGACGTGGCCAATACCGTGATCACCCACGACGCGGGCAGCCCGCGCGACCAACTCTCACCGTTCTGGCAGGTGGAGGCGCCGCTGTCCTACATCGGGTGGGGCAAGACCACGCAGCTCGGCTACGGCCTCGGCCTCGCGATGGGGGCCAAGCTCTTCGCGCCCGAGAAGCTCTGCATCAACGTCTGGGGCGACGCCGCGATTGGATTCACCGGCATGGACTTCGAGACGGCGGTCCGCGAACGGATTCCGATTCTGTCGGTCCTGCTGAACAACTCGTGCATGGCCATCGAGCTGCCCGTGATGCCCGTCTCGACGGAGAAGTACCGCAGCACCGACATCTCCGGCAACTACGCGGCGCTCGCGCAGGCGCTCGGCGGACACGGCGAGCGCGTCAGCGAGCCGGGTGAGATCGTGCCGGCGATCAAGCGGGCCATCCGGAAGACCGACGAGGGCGTGCCCGCGCTGCTCGAGTTCATCACGTCGCGGGAGATCGAAACGTCGGTCTTCAAGTAACGGGCGACCAGACCAGACATATGTTCGCCTAACCGGCGACCTCGAAAGGCCTCCGCGTCACGGCAATCTGGCCGAAAACGGCCCTTGAGCGCCGGTCCTGGGCAGTTACGACCCGCCTTGGGCCGATTTTTCTTGTGCAAATGACTTCATAACTCAAGAACTCGGGTCCTCGCAGTATTGTGACGTTCTACGGGCCCATGCTAGGTTCTGGGGAGTAACAAACCGCTCTCACGGGGGAGAAGGCATGCTTCACGCAGTGGTGGGCGGCTGTCGTCCATCCAATCGACGCCGCCTCTACGTCAGCCTCACACTTGTCGCATTGTCCGTAGTTGTCGCCTTCACAGGATCCCACCAGCCTGTGGACGCCCAGAGCTGGCTTCAAACCGGGTGGCAGGCCTACCAGATTGGACACATGGCCCAGGCGCAGACGGCGTTCGCCAAGGCCGCCGCGAGCACGCCCGAGTCCGCGACTCCCGCCATGTGGATGGGCGCGGTGATGATGGCCCGCGGCGACAAGGTACACGCCGGCCATTGGTTCCGCCTCACGCTCCTGCTCCATCCCTCGACCGCGCAGGCGCGGTACGCGCTGGCATGGCTCGGCCGCCTCGGCCAGCCCGCGAACGTGCAAACCGCCGTGAGGAGCGTGCTGGGGCGCTGGGACACCAGCAGCCCGCAGGGCATCGCCCAGTTTATCCGCGCGTCGAACCCGGGCATCGCGCCGAAGCAGGCGCAGTGGGAAGGCCGGGCGATTCACGAGGCCGCGACCCAGGAAGGCGTCGACCAGCGTTTGATGACCGCGCTCGTCTGCGTGGAGAGCGCGTTCGATACGGGCGCGGTGTCGCCGGTCGGCGCGCTGGGCCTCGGGCAGTTGATGCCGGGGACCGCGGCGGAGCTCGGCGTGAACCCGCGCGATCCGTGGCAGAATCTCGTGGGCGCCGCGAGACTGCTGCGCATCAACCTCGCGGAATTCCACACCCTGCCGCTCACGCTCGCGGCCTACAACGCCGGCGGCGGCGCGGTGCGCCAGTACGGCGGCATCCCACCGTTTCCGGAGACCCGTTCGTACGTCTGGAAGGTGCTGTCGATCTTTGGGGGTCTTCTCGTCTAGCGATTCGCGGCACGATTGGTCGGCCCACCGGGCCGGCGCCCAAGGCGCCGGCCCTCGGTTTTTGGGGCGGAGCACGCGGCGCACAAATCGGGGATATACGGGACTGACGATGTCGAACCGAGAGGGGACGTATGAAACACTTCCTCGTGTCGAGTCTCGTTGCGTGCGCCGTGCTCTCCGCGGTCGCGCTCGGTCCCGCCGGCGGCTCCGCGGCCGTGCGCCACATCGCGATCAACCACTCCCCGGCGCCGCCGCTCCGTACGGTTGAAATAAGCAACCGCCACCCCACGCCGACGATCGTACCGCCCACGCCGCCCGCGGCGTCCGCTTGTGTGGGCTGCCCGCAGAACCCCCAGGCGAGCTGTGTGGCCTGTCCGCCCCAAGGCCAGACCGTTCAGATCAACCTGGTGCAGGTTCCGCTCTGATCCGCCGCGGGGCTGACGGCCCCGCGGCAGGCGTGCGGGAGTTCTAGGCCGAAAAGCAGGCCCCATGGACTGGGGCATGCGCAATCGTCTCGACCGCATCATCCGGCCGGACACCGGCCGGACCGTCATGCTGGCCGTCGACCACGGCTACTTCATGGGGCCGACGTCGAAGCTGGAAGTCCCCGGCAGGACGATCGAGCCGCTGCTGCCGTTTGCGGATTCGCTCATGGTGACGCGCGGCGTCGTGCGGTCGTCGGTCGCGCCGGCCGCGGCGGTCCCGATCGTGCTGCGGGTCTCCGGCGGCACGAGCATCCTCGCCGAGGATCTCTCGGACGAAGGCATCATGACCACGATGAAAGACGCCGTGCGGCTCAACGCGGCCGCGGTCGCGCTCTCGATTTTCGTCGGGACGCGGCACGAACGGGAGACGCTGCTCAACCTCGGCGCGCTGGTGAGCGAAGGACAGGAGTACGGCATGCCGGTGCTGGCCGTGACGGCCGTCGGCAAAGAACTGGAGAAGCGGGACGCCCGTTATCTCGGCCTCTGCTGCCGCATCGCGGCCGAGGCGGGCGCGCAGATCGTCAAGACGTACTACTGCGACGGCTTCGACAAGGTCGTCGAGGGCTGTCCCGCGCCGCTCGTCGTGGCCGGCGGCCCGAAGCTCGACACGGAGATGGACGTCTTCGAACTGGCCTCGAGCGCGATCCGGCAGGGGGCCGCCGGGGTCGACATGGGCCGGAATATCTGGCAGCATCCCGCGCCGGTCGCGATGATCAAAGCGATTCGCGCGATCGTGCACGACGATGCGTCGCCGCAGGACGCGTTCGCGCTGTTCCGGCGCGCCGCGGCCGAGGGAGCCCAGCCCGCGGCGAGACGATGACCCCGCCGGCCCCCGATCACGCGGGCGCGCAGATGCGCGCGGCCGTCTACTACACGAACCGCGACGTCCGGCTCGAACGCCGTCCCGTTCCGGCGATCGGCCCCGGCGAGATCCTGATGCGCATAGAGCGCAGCGGAATCTGCGGGAGCGACGTGATGGAGTGGTACCGCCGGCATCGCGCGCCGCTCGTGCTCGGGCACGAGGTCGCGGGAACGGTCGCCGCGGTCGGGGGGGGCGTGCACGCCTACCGCGCCGGCGACCGCATCACGGCGGCGCACCACGTTCCCTGCAATACCTGCCGTTTCTGCCGGCGCGGCCGCCACACGATGTGTCACACGCTGCACACCACGAACTTCGATCCCGGCGGATTCGTCGAATACGCCCGGCTGAGCCCCATCCACGCAGACCGCGGCGTGTTCCGGCTGCCGGACGGTGTGTCTTTCGACCTGGCCGTCTTCGTGGAGCCGCTCGCGTGCGTCGTGCGTGCGCAGCGGATCGCGCCGGCCCGGGAAGACGACACCGTGTTCGTCGCGGGCAGCGGGATCATCGGCGCCCTGCACATCAAGCTCGCGCGCGCCGCCGGCGCCCGGCGCATCCTGGCCAGCGACATTTCGGAGTACCGTCTGGCCGCCGCCGCGCGCTTCGGCGCCGACGCCGTGTTCCGGCCCGGCGCCGACACCGCATCCCAGGTGCGCGACGCCAACGACGGCCGCCTCGCCGACCTCGTCATCGTCTGCACCGGCGCCGGGCCGGCGATCGCGCAGGCGCTGCGCTGCGCCGAACCCGGCGGCACGGTCATGCTCTTCGCGCCCGCGGGGCCCGAGTTCGCGTTCCCGGCCCTGCCGTTCAACGAGACCTTCTTCCGAACCGACCTCACCGTCACGACATCCTACGGGGCCGCGCCGGCGGACTACGCCGAGGCGCTGGATCTGATCGCGCGCGGACGCGTGCACGTCGGCGACATGATCACGCACCGGCTCGGACTGTCGGAGACCGCGGAGGGGTTCCGGCTCGTCACCGCCGCGGACGATTCCCTCAAGGTGATCCTCGACCACACCCGCTGAGCGCGCCCCGTTTTTCCGGCCGTTCCAGAAGGGCTACGTATCCGTCCGGCGAACATGAGGCCGGGGGAGTTGGGCGGAACAACGCACACGGTCACGGGGTCCGAGTGAGGCCGGCACCGGGGGGCGGCCTGCGGTGAGATGTCCCTCGTGCGGCGCCGCCGGCATCCCCGGCGCCACGTTCTGCACGCAGCGCGGCGCGCCGCTCGGGCGCGCCGGATGCCGCGGTGATCCCGGCGGCCGGAGGGGCGGCGGAGCGCAGTCTCTACGTGTTCGCCCTCGCCGCGCTCGGGTGTCCCGCTCTCCTCTTCGGCCTCTTTCAACTCCTGGTGCGGGTACGTGTGCCCGAGAACTGCTTGTCGGAATCGGCGTAGCGGACGAACGCGGGACCGGCCGCGGTCACCACGGCCGCGGGACTGACGGGCAGAGCGAGCACCCCCAAGGCCGACAGCACGCCGCGCACACAGACAGACGGCGGTCACCCCGCCGGCGCGGCGGTCGCGAACTCCGCACGCGCCCGTCCGTTCTGTTTGGCGCGGTAAAGCGCGGCGTCGGCGGCGCGGAGCACCTCCTCGCCGGTGGCCCCGTGCTGGGGGAAGGCCGCGACGCCCGAGGATAGGGAGGCCGAGCCCATCGATTGTCCGTGATACGCGACGACCAGGTCGCGGACGGCGTCGCCGAGCAGCTGCGCGCGCTGCATCGTCGCCTCGAGCGACGCCTCGGGCAGGACGATGACGAACTCGTCGCCCCCGTACCGGCAGACGACGTCTTCGCGGCGGAACTGCTCCCGCAGCAGGCCGCCGATCTCCCGCAAGTACGCGTCGCCCGCCTCGTGGCCGAGCGTGTCGTTGAACCGCTTGAACCCGTCGATGTCGAAGATGATGAGTCCCAGGTCGTGATGCGTCCGCTCCGCGCGGCGAATCTCCCGCTCGAGCGTTTCCTCGAGATACCGGCGGTTGTACACCCCGGTCAGCGGGTCGCGCACGGACTGCGCGCGCAGCGTCTCGGTCAATTTCAAGTTCGCGATCGCGAGGCCGGCGCGGTCTCCGGCCGCGCGGGCGAGCGCGACCGTCGGCTCCGACACGATGGAGAGCACGGGCCCCGCGTGTCCGCCGCCCGCCGCCGCGGGCGCGGCGATGAGGAGCACGCCGAGCGTATCGCCCTGGGCGGTCAGCGGCAGGCACAGCGAGGCGGCGGGCGGCGGGGTGGAGGTGTGGCGGCAGATCACCCCACCGTGCTGCGCGTCCACCGCGTGCACCTGGCCGCGCCGCAGCGCCCAGCAGTCGTCCGGGGCGAACGCCGTCGGCAGCGGATACGCGCGGTCCGCGCCCCAGGAGGTGGCCATCTCGACGAGGTCGCGCGACGCCTTGATCAAGTACACGCCGCCGAAGGTGTCCGGAAACATCTCCTGCACGTACCGGCCGACGACGCCCAGCGCCTCCTCGACGGAGCCGCTGGCTTCGAGGATCTCGCTCATCTGCCGCAGCAGCGCCGACCGGCGGTCGCGGGTCGCGATCTGGTCGGCCATATCGTTGAAGGCGGCGGCGAGCTGTCCGATCTCGTCGCCACGCTCCACGGCGACGCGGCGCGTGAGGTCCCCCGCGGCGATGCCCCGCGACGCGTCGATCATGCCGTCGATCGCGCCGGTGGCGCCGCTCGCATGATAGAACCCGACCAGCAGCAGCGCCATGAGGGCCAGCGGCATCACCACCGCCACGGCCTCGGCCAGGCGTGTCGCCGCGCGGGCCGAGGCGAACTGCGAGGCGAGATGCTCGTCCACCGCGGCCGCGAACGCGGCGTACTGCCGGCGGACCGCGTCGGCCGCCGTCTGCGGGCTTCGCCCGGCGATGAAGGTCATGACCTTGGACTCCGCGGTCTCCGCGTCGAGCGCGTGGCGGCGGGCGATCGTCTCGACGGCCGCCGCCGCCTGCGCCAGCGGCGGCCGAGGCGCGTCAGCGCGCGCGCCGGCGATGCCGTCCAGCAGGGCGACCGCCCGCGACGAGTCCGGGGACACGAGCGACGTCGGCGTCATGCGAAGGACGGCCGAAATATGATCCCGGAGCACGGTCGCCTGCTCGTGCACCATGCGCAGCGATTCCCCGCCGCCCGGCGCCGCGTACGCGGCGGCGCTTTCGCGCAGACGCGTCGCTTCCGCGGCGGCGGCCCGCGAGGCGGCCGCGTATCCCGGCGGCGCCGCCCGCCGCGCCGCGATCTCCGCCTGCGCGGTCTGGTCGCGCCAGCGCGCGAAGAGGGACTCGATGCCGCGCAGGCGCTCGATTTGGACGCGGTCGTCGAGCAGCGCGTACAGCTGGTTGGCGGTCTGGGGAACGGCCGTCAGCGCGCCGGTGTACGGCTCGAGAAATCGCTCGTTGCCGGTGAGGAGAAAGCCGCGCTCGCCGTCCTCCGCGTCGCCGATCAGTTCGACCAGGGTCTGTCCGGCCGACCGGATCTCGGTCGTCTGCACGATCTGCTCGTTGGTCTGGCTGGTGAGGGCGATGGCCCGGTAGACCACCGCCGCGCCGGCCGCGGTGAGGACGATGAGCGCGACGAGGCCGAACAGCACCATCGTGCGCAGCGAGTGCCCGCTCAGTAGGTGCGCCCACCGCGCGGCGAACCGCGCCGGCCGGCCGACAGCGTACCCCAATTGTCCCTCCGTGCCCATCCGGCGCAGGATCTCCGGCCGCGTCGCGCCTTCCCGCTCGTAGGTGTGCCGCCGCGATTCGGCGGACCGGTAACAAACCCTTCAGCCGGGGCGCGGGGAGGGGCGCTCCGCGGCCGGGCGGAATAGGTCGCGGCGATGGCCGTCCTCGAGTCACACGTCGACGTCGAGTCCGCGGAGTTCCAGGGCAATCGCGAGCACCACGCGGGGCTGGCGCGCCTCCTGGCGGAGCGGCTCGCCCAGGCGCGGGCCGGCGGCGGCGAGCGGGCGCACCGCCGGCTGCGCGAGCAGGGCAAGCTGAACGCGCGCGAGCGGATCGACCTGCTGCTCGACCCCGGCTCCCCGCTGCTGGAGCTGTCGCCCTTGGCCGCGTGGGAGATGTACGAGGGCGAGGCGCCGGCGGCGGGCCTCGTGACGGGCGTCGGGCGCGTGCAGGGGGTCGAGTGCGTCATCGTCGCGAACGACCCCACGGTTAAGGGCGGGACGTACTATCCGCTCACCGTCAAGAAGCACCTGCGCGCCCAGCGGATCGCGCGCGACAACCGGCTTCCGTGCATCTACCTCGTGGACTCGGGCGGGGCGTTCCTGCCGCTGCAGGCGGACGTCTTTCCGGACCGCGAGCACTTCGGCCGCATCTTCTACCATCAGGCGGTGCTCTCGGCCGACGGCATCCCGCAGATCGCGGCGGTTCTCGGGTCGTGCACGGCCGGCGGCGCGTACGTCCCCGCGATGGCGGACGAGGCCGTGATCGTCCGCGGCACCGGCACGATTTTCCTCGGCGGGCCGCCGCTCGTCCGCGCCGCGACCGGGGAGGAGGTCTCCGCCGAAGACCTCGGCGGGGCCGACGTGCACGCGCGGCGCAGCGGCGTCGCGGACCACATGGCCGATGACGACGCGCACGCGATGGAGATCGTGCGCGAGATCGTGGGCACGCTCAACCGCGTCAAGCGGCCGGCGCTCGCCGTGGTCCCGCCGGAAGACCCCCGGTACGATCCGCGGGAGATCTACGGCGTGCTGCCGCGCGACCTGCGGCGGCAGTTCGACGCCCGCGAGGTCATCGCGCGGGTGGTCGACGGCAGCCGCTTCCGGGAGTTCAAAGCGCTGTACGGGACGACCCTCGTCACCGGGTTCGCGCACATCCACGGGATCCCGGTCGGCATCGTCGCGAACAACGGCGTCCTCTTCGTCGAAAGCGCGGAGAAGGGCGCGCATTTCATCGAGCTGTGCGGGCAGCGGCGGATTCCGCTCGTCTTTCTGCAGAACATCACGGGCTTCATCGTGGGCCGGCAGTACGAGGCCGCGGGCATCGCGCGGGCGGGCGCCAAGATGGTGCACGCGGTCGCCACGTCGGGCGTGCCGCGGCTGACCGTCATCGTCGGCGGGTCGTACGGCGCGGGCAACTACGCGATGTGCGGCCGGGCCTACGACCCTCGCTTTCTCTGGATGTGGCCGAACGCGCGGATCTCGGTCATGGGCGGCGAGCAGGCCGCGACGGTGCTCCTCACGGTCAAGCGCGATCAGCTGCGGCGCGAGGGCCGCATCTTGTCGCCGGAGGAGGAGCGGGCCCTCGTCGAGCCGATCCTCGCCAAGTACGAGACGGAAGGGGACCCGTACTACAGCACCGCGCGCCTCTGGGACGACGGCATCATCGACCCCGCCGAGACGCGCACGGTGCTCGCGCTGGCGCTGTCGGCGGCGCTCAACGCGCCGATCGAGGGCATGCATCCCGGCGTCTTCCGGATGTAGCCCCCTCCATGGATCGAATGGAATGAACCACTTCGACGGACGGACCGGGGGCCAGGGGCGGCCGTGAGCCAGCGGCCGCTGCGCCGGGTCCTCGTGGCCAACCGGGGCGAGATCGCCGTGCGCGTCCTCCGGGCGTGCCGCGAACTCGGGCTCGAGACCGTCGCGGTCGCGAGCGACGCGGACCTCGACGCGCCTCACACACGTCTGGCCGACCGCACCGAGCGTCTCGGCCCCGCCGACCCCCGCGAGAGCTACCTGCATCAGGACCGCCTGATCGACGCGGCACGCCGGTCGGGCGCCGACGCCGTCCATCCGGGCTACGGGTTTCTCGCGGAATCCGCGGCGTTTGCGGACGCGGTGGCCGGGGCGGGACTGCGCTTCGTCGGCCCGCCGGGCGCGGTGATCGCGCGCCTCGGCGACAAGACGGCGGCCCGGGCGATCGCGGAGCGCGCGGGCGTGCCGGTCGTGCCCGGGTTCGTGCCGGCCGGCGGGCGGCCGGCCACCATGAAATCAACGCCCGGCGGGCGGGCCGGCGGCGGAAGGCCGGACGCGTTCGCCGCGGGGGCGGAGCGGCTCGGCTACCCGCTGCTCGTCAAAGCGGCCGCCGGCGGCGGCGGCCGGGGGATGCGGATCGTCGAGCGTGCGGACGGCCTGCGCGGCGCGCTCGAGTCGGCCGAGCGGGAGGCGCGGGCGGCCTTTGGCGACGGCCGGCTGTTCCTCGAGCGTCAACTCGCCGAGGTCCGTCACGTCGAGGTCCAGATCGTGGCCGACGGCCGCGGGCAGACAGTCGCGCTCGGAGAACGCGAGTGCAGCGTGCAGCGGCGCCACCAGAAGCTGATCGAGGAAGCCCCGTCGTCCCGGGTCGATCCCGCCGGGCGCGCCGAGCTGGCGGCCGCGGCCGTCGCCGTGGCGAAGGCGGCCGGGTACGTGAACGCCGGGACGGTGGAGTTCCTACTGGATGCCGGCGGACGGTTCTACTTTCTCGAGGTCAACACGCGGCTGCAGGTGGAGCATCCGGTAACCGAGCTGGTCGCCGGCGTGGACCTGGTCCAGGCGCAGCTCCGCATCGCGGCCGGGGAACCGCTCGATGCGGCCGGGATTCCGCCCGCCGGTGCGGCCGCTCCGCGAGGCCACGCGCTGGAGTGCCGCGTCTGCGCCGAGGACCCCGCGAACGGATTCCGGCCGTCGCCGGGCCCGATCCTCGTATTGGACGAGCCCGCGGGCCCGTGGGTCAGGGTCGACTCGGGGATCCGCGAAGGCTGGCACGTGCCCGCGGCGTACGACTCGCTGCTCGCGAAGGTGATCGTCTGGGATCGCACGCGCGCCGGCGCGGTGGCGCGGATGCGGCAGGCGCTCGCCCGCTTCGTCATCCTCGGCTGCGGCACGAACCTCGAGTTTCTGCGCGACGTGATCGCGCACGACGCCTTTCGCCGGGCGGAGACGACGACCGACTTCCTCGACCGGCACTTCGCCGGATGGCAGCCGCACCCGTCGCCGCGCGCCTTGGCCGTGGCGGCGGCGATCGCCTCAACCCGGTCGCGGCCGGCGGCCCAACCGTCGAGCGCCGCCGGCGGCGCGGAGCCGGCCGCGTGGGATCCATGGGAATGCGCGTCCGGCTGGCGGATGGACGGGCCGCATGGTTGAGATCGTCCTGCGCGTAGGCGACCGCCGTGTCGGCGCGCAGGTCACGCCCGCCGTGCGGGACGGAGCCGACGGCCAGGCGGTGGCGGTGCGCGTCGCCGGGGATGAGCTCCGCCTGCGCCTCGAGCGGCTCGACCCGACCACGTGGCGCGTAGCCGACGAGCAGGGAGGGGCGCAGATCGCCCGGTCGGTGGAGCACGCCGGCGTCCATTGGCTGCACGTCGGCGGAGAGACGCTCGCCGTCCGGATCGGAGACGCCGCGCCGCGGCGTCCGTCGGCGCGACGGCCCGAAGGACTCGAAGTCCCGATGCCGGGGACGGTAACGCGCGTCGCCGTGAGCGAGGGCGACGTCGTGACGGCCGGGCAGCCGATCGTCGTGGTCGAGGCGATGAAGATGGAGCACGTCATTCGCGCGCCGCACGCCGGCCGGGTCGTCGCGCTGCGCGTGCGGCAGGGCGAACAGGTGGAGGCCGGTGCCGTCGTGGCCGAACTGCAATCCGTCGAGGCGGCCGAGACGGACCCGGCGGAGGGCGGCGCATGAGGTCCGTGCCGCGGCAGGTGCGCGTCGTCGAGGTCGGCCCCCGCGACGGCCTCCAGAACGAACCGGCCGTGCTGCCGCTGGACCAGAAGGTCGAGTTCGTGCGGCGGCTCGCCGCGTGCGGGCTGCCCCAGATCGAGGCGGGCGCGTTCGTCCGGGAGGACCGCGTGCCGCAGATGGCCGGCACGGACGCGCTGTTCCGGCGGCTCGCGGCGGCCATCGGCGGCGGGCGGGGGCAGGCCGCGGATGCCGGCGCGCCGGTACTGTCGGCCCTCGTGCCCAACCGCCACGGCATGGAGCGCGCGCTCGCCGCCGGCGCCGGCGAGGTCGCGGTGTTCACCGCCGCGTCCGACGCGTTCGCCCGCCACAACATCAACATGACCGTCGTGGAGTCGCTGGTGCGGTTTCGCGACGTGCTCGCGATGGCGGCGGAGCACGGGCTGCGCGTGCGCGCCTACGTCTCCACGGCGTGGTGGTGCCCGTACACCGGGCGCGTCGCGCCCGATGCCGTGCGCCGGGTCGCCGCCGCCCTGACCGAGATGGGCTGCTACGAGATCGCCCTCAGCGACACGACCGGCGCCGCGACACCGGCCGAGGTGGCAGACCTCGTGGAGCGGGTGGCCGGGGATATTTCGGTCTCGCGCGTCGCGGTGCACCTGCACGACACCCGCGGCACCGCGCTGGCGAACGTGCTGGCCGCCCTCGAGGCCGGCGTCGCGACCGTGGACGCCGCCGCGGGCGGGCTCGGCGGCTGTCCGTACGCGCCCGGCGCCTCGGGAAACCTCGCGACGGAAGATCTCCTGTATATGCTGCACGGGATGGGCGTGAAGACCGGCGTCGACCTCGACGCGCTCGCGGCCGCCTCGTGCTGGCTGGCGGGCGCGATCGGCCGGACCCTTCCCGGGCGGTATCTCAGCGCGGGTCCGGTGGTCCCGGCGGAGGCCGGGCAATCCACGGACGCGAAGGTGTAGGCATGCGCGTCGGTTTGATGCTCGTGAACCAGCACCCGCCGGCCGATTCGCTCGCGGACCGGTGGAACCAGATTCTGGACCAGGTGCGCCTGGCCCGAAGCCTCGGCTTCGACCTCATCGTCTTCGGGCAGCACTACCTCATCAGCGAGTTCGCGATGCTGCAGCCCGCGGTGTCGGTCGCGCGCGCCGCGGCCGAGGCGGGCACGATGCGCATCGGCGTTTCCATTTATCTGCTGCCGCTGCTCAACCCCGTGGCGGTGGCGGAGGAAGCCGCGACCCTCGACGTCATCACCGGCGGCCGGTTCATTTTCGGGGTCGGCCTCGGCTACCGCGACGTCGAGGATCAGGCCTTCGGCGTCGGCAAAGGCGAGCGGGTCCGGCGCCTGCGGGAGCATCTTCGCGTGATCCGCCAGCTGTGGGCGGGCGAGCCGGCGACGATGGACCGGCCGTACTGCCGCCTCGACGGCGTCCGCATCGGCCTGCGGCCGCTGCAGCGGCCGGGCCCGCCGGTGTGGATGGCCGCCAACAACGACCGCGCCGTGGAGCGCGCCGCCGAGCTCGGGGATACCTGGGTCATCAACCCGCACGCGACACTCGCGACGATCGTCCGGCAGACCGGGATCTACCGCGCGGCGCTCGCGCGGGCCGGCAAGCCGTTTCCGGAAGAACTGCCGATGCGGCGCGAGCTGTTCGTCGCCGAGACCGCCGCGCGCGCGGTCGAGCTCGCGCGCCCGTACGTGGAGAAGAAGTACGAGGCGTACGTCGCCTGGGGCCAGCATCGCGCGCTCCCGGCGGGCGACGACATGACGCAGGCCTTCGAGGGGCTCGCACAGGACCGCTTCATCCTCGGCGACCCGGCGCGCTGCGCCGACGAGGTGAACCGCTGCGCCGCGCTCACCGGCGCGACGACGATGATCTTCCGGGTGAACTTCCCCGGGATGCCGCCCGAGATCGTCACGGGCGCCATGCGGCTCCTGGCCGAACAAGTGCGGCCGCGGCTCCGTCCGTGAGCGGTGTCACGAGCGGGAGCGGCGGATGACGGTAGACCTGATCGTCAAGAACGGCACCATCGTAAGCCCGGCCGCGAGCCGCCGCGGTCATCTGGTGATCAAGGACGGCAAGGTGCTCGAGATCCTGGTGCGGGACGCGCTGCCGGACGCCGCGCGGACGATCGACGCGACCGGACTGCACGTGCTGCCGGGGCTCATCGACCCGCACGTGCACTTCCGCGTACCCGGCCTCGAGTACAAGGAAGACTTCTCGACCGGCTCGCAGGCGGCCGCGGCCGGCGGCATCACGACCGTGATCGACATGCCGAACGTGAACCCCCTGACCGCCGGCGTCGAGGGATTTCAGGCCAAACTCGCCCGCGTCCGGGGCGTCTCGCACGTCGACTTCGGCTTTTACGCGGTGATCGTCGAGGGCAACAGCCGGGAGATTCTGCCCCTCGCCGACGCGGGCGTCGTCGGCTACAAGGTCTTCATGGGCGAGACGGTCGGCAACGTCCCCGCGCCGCAGGACGGTGAGATCATCGAGGCGTGGCGGATCGTGGCGCAGACGGGTCTGCGGTGCGGCGTGCACGCCGAGGACAACGGCATCATTCTCTATCTTCGAAAGCAGCTGCAGGACGCCGGACGGACGGATCCGCTCGCGCACCTCGAGTCGCGCCCGTCGGTCGCGGAGGCCGAGGCGATCTCGCGGGCGATCCTGTTCGCGCGCGAGGCCAAGAGCAGGCTGATGATCTACCACATGAGCGCCGCGGAAGGCGTCGACCTGGTGCGCCGGGGGAAGGACAGCGGCGTCGACGTGACGGGCGAGACCACCCCGCACTACCTGCTCATGGAAGGCCAGGACATGGTGCGGATGAACCTCGGCTCCATGCTGAAGATCAATCCGCCGGTGCGGTCCCGGGAGCACGCCGACGCGCTCTGGCGCGGCCTGCTCGACGGAACCATCGAGGTCATCGGGACCGACCATTCCCCCCACACCCGGCAGGAGAAGATGTTCGACGACCGGATGGGCGACATCTGGAAGGCGGCCGCCGGGTGGCCCGGCGTGGAGACCAACGTGCCGCTCATGCTGACGCAGGTCAACGCCGGACGGATGACGCTCAACCACTACGTGAAGGTGCAGGCGGAGGGCGCGGCGCGGGCGTGGAACCTCTGGCCGCGCAAGGGGCACCTCGGGCGCGGCGCCGACGGCGACGTCACGATCGTGGACATGACCAAGGAACGGACGATCGACCAGGACCGTCTCCACAGCAAGCACAAGCTCACGCCGTTCCACGGGTTCCACGTCAAGGGCCTGCCGGTCTACACCATCGTGCGCGGCCACGTGGTCATGGAGGGCGGCGAGGTCGTCGGGAAGCCGCGCGGCGAGCTGCAGACGCCGATCGTCTAGATGCCGGAGGCCGCGACATGAAGTTCGAGAAAGAGCTGACGGTGGGCGCGCCCCGCGACCGCGTGTGGGCGTTCCTCTGGGACGTCGAGCGGGTCACCCGGTGTCTGCCGGGATGCCGCGACGCCCGGACGCTGGTGCCGCACGAGCGCTACGAATGCGTCGTCAGCGAGCGCGTGGGGCCGTTCAAGGTGCAGTTTCCGATGGACATCCGTGTGCTCGAGGTCGAAGAGCACCACCACCTGAAAGCGCAGGCGACGGGGCGGGACTCGGCGATGGGGAGCTCGCTCAAGGTCACGCTGGACCTCACGATCGAGGGTGCGGGCGGCGGGTCGAAGATCCGGATCGCCTCCGAGACGAGCATTCTCGGGAAACTGGGCACGCTCGGCCACGGCATCATCCAGCACAAAGCGGACGGCATTATGACGCAGTTTGCGGACGCCGTCCGGCGCGAACTGGAGCAGGCGGGGTAGCGGCGAACGCCGGTGCTCTATGAGCGGGTGGTCAAACCGGCGCTGTTCCGGCTGGACCCCGAGCGCAGCCATGAGCTCGCCCTGACCGCGCTCGGCGTCGCCGGGGCGGTGTGGCGCCGGGTCGGTGCCGCCGCCGCGCCGGCCGATCCGCGGCTCGCCGTGGAGGTGTGCGGGCTGCGGTGTCCCTCGCCGATCGGAGTCGCCGCCGGCTGCGATAAGGCGGCGCGCGCGCTGTGGGCCTGGCCCCGCCTGGGATTCGGCTTCGTCGAAGTAGGCACCGTGACGCCGCGCCCGCAGCCGGGCAATCCGCGGCCGCGGCTGTTCCGCCTGCCCGCGGACGATGCGCTCATCAACCGCCTCGGGTTCAACTCGCCGGGCGCGGACGTCGTCGCCGCCCGCATGACGGCGGCCCGGCAGACGGGCCGGTATCCGGTCCCGCTCGGCGCGAACGTCGGCAAGAACAAGGACACGCCGCTCGAGGACGCCGCCGCGGATTACGTGCGGGCGATGGAACGGCTCCATCCGCACGCGGACTTTATCGTCGTGAACGTCTCCTCGCCCAACACCCCCGGGCTGCGGTCGCTGCAAACCCGCGACAGCATCGTGCCGCTCCTCGACGCGGTGGCCGCGCGCAACCGCGCGCTCGGCGAGAAGCCGCTGTTCGTGAAGGTGGCGCCCGACATGACGAGGGAGGAGCTCGAGGCGGTCGCGGACGCGGTGCGGGGCCGGGCCCACGGCCTGGTCGCCACCAACACCACCGTCCGGCGCGACGGGCTGCGGGACCCGGTCGCCCATGAATCAGGCGGTCTCAGCGGACGGCCGCTCCGGCAGTTCGCCACCGGCGCGGTGGCCGCGCTGTACCGGGCCACCGGCGGCCGGGTGCCGATCATCGGCGTCGGCGGGATCATGACCGCCGAGGATGCCTACGAAAAGATCAAGGCCGGCGCCACATTAGTTGAAGTGTATACGGGCTTCGTCTACGGCGGTCCCGGCATGCCGCGGCGGGTGGCCCAGGGCCTGGTACGGCTGCTGGATCGGGACGGGCTCTCGCGGTTGCAGGATGCGGTGGGGGTCGACGCGGGACAGTACGGCGTCGAGATTTCGCGGTGAGGGGGAGCGCATGGCCAGCATCTTCGAGGAACGCGTGAGGAGCCGGACTCAGAAGTCCCGGGCGGTGTACGAGGAGGCCAAGCTTGTCCTGCCGGGCGGCGTCGCCGCCAACACCAAGGCCATCTCGCCGTACCCGCTGTACTTCCGGGACGCCCAGGGCGCCTACGTGACCGACATCGACGGCAACACCTACGTCGACCTGGTGATGGGCCTCGGCATCCACATCCTCGGCCACGCCCCGGCCCCGGTCATGGCGGCGGTCCGGGAGCGGCTGTCCTCGGGGCCGCTGCCCGGTATGGCGACGGAGCTCGAGGTGGAGCTCGCGCGAAAGGTCCGCCGGCACATGGCCTGCGCCGAGATGGTCCGCTTCGTCAACACGGGGACCGAGGCCACGCTGATGGCGATCCGGGTCGCGCGGGCGTACCGGAAGCGCGACAAGGTCGCCAAGTTCGAGGGCAACTACGACGGCCAGCACGATCTCGTGCAGATCAGCACCAACACCGTCGCCGGCCCGGTGGACGCCCCCGAGCCGTCTCTCAATCACAGCGGCGTCGCGAAGAGCACCCTGCGGGATGTGGTGATCCTGCCGTACAACGATCCGGAGCGGGCCACGGCGCTCATCGCGGCGCACGCCGACGAACTGGCCGCGGTGATCATGGAGCCAGTCGCCGGCTTTGGGATGGGCTGCGTGCCGGCGACGCGCGAGTTCATCCGCGCGATCCGCGAGGCGACGGCGAAGCGCGACATCCCGCTCATCCTGGACGAGGTCGTGACCAACTTCCGGCTGGGACTCGGCGGAGCGAGCGAGCACTACGGCATCAAACCGGACCTCGTGACGCTCGGCAAGATCTTGGGCGGCGGCTTTCCGGTCGGCGGATACGCGGGCCGGCGCGACCTGATGGACCGGCTGGTCACGCTGACGGGCCGGCCTGCCGACGACCGGGGGCGGATCAGCCAGTCCGGCACGTTCTCCGGAAACGCCGTCTCCATGGCGGCGGGCCTCGCCACGATCAAGGTCCTGGAAGAGGGGGCCGTGTACCGCCATCTCGACGTGATGACGGAGCGGCTGTGCGGCGGCTTAAGACAGCTCGCCACCGATCACGGGATCACGCTCGCGATCACGGGCGTGAAGTCGATGTTCCAGGTGCATTTCGGTGTGGACCATCTGACGACCATCCGCGAACGGTCCGGCGAAGACTTCGCCGGCGCGACCGAGTTCTCGCACGGGCTGCTCGCCAACGGCGTCTTCGCGGTCCCGCGGCCGTGGTTCATGTCGGCGGCCCACACGCAGGCGGACGTGGATAAGATCCTGGAGGTCGCGGACGGGGTGCTCGCGGAGATGAAGCGCGCCAAGCCGGCGGGCGTCGCGGGCGGCGGCCGGTAGGATGCACGTCGGCTTGAGCGTGGCCAACTTCGGCGCGCCCGGCGGGCCGGCGAGGCTCGGCCCGGAGATCGCGGCGATGGCGCGGCGCGCCGAAGCCGCGGGGTTCGAGAGCCTGTGGGTCTGGGACCATTTCTTCTGGGACGAGTCGCCGGTCGGGCCGGGCGTGACCGACCGGAACATGCTCGAAGCCTACACCGTTCTGGGCTTTATCGCCGGCGTCACGCGCACGGTCAAACTCGGCACAATGGTCGTCTCCGCCACCTACCGCCATCCCGGCGCGCTGGTCAAGCAGGTCACCACGCTCGACGTGCTGTCGGGCGGGCGCGCCATCTTCGGCGTCGGCGCCGGGTGGTTCGAGGAGGAGCATCGGGCGCTCGGGATCCCGTTTCCGGCCCGCGCGGAGCGCTTCGAGCGCCTCGAGGAGACGGTGCGGATCGCGCTGCAGATGTGGACCGACGAAGGGAAATACGACCGGGCGAAGCCGTTCCGCGGCCGGCACTATGAACTCGAGCGGACCCTCAACGTGCCGCAGGCGCTGCAGCGCCCGCATCCGCCGATTCTGATCGGCGGCGGAGGCGAACGAAAGACGCTGCGCCTCGTCGCGCAGTACGCCGACGCCTGCAACCTGATGGATCGCCTGAGCGCGGACGAGCTCCGGCACAAGCTCGACGTGCTGCGGGAGCACTGCGCGGCGGCCGGGCGGCCGTACGACGCGATCGAAAAGACGGTGTACGTCGCGCGGCGCGCCACGCCCAACGAGACGACCTCGATGCCGGAGGCGATCGAGTACTGCCGGACCCTGGCCGGTCTGGGCATCGACACCGTGATCCTGGGATCGGAAAACGCGAAAGTTTACGACCCCGCCGTGCTGGAGCGCTGGGGCGCGGAGCTGGTGCCCGCGGTCCGCGCGCTGGCCGTTGCGGGACGCGGGCGGACGTGACGGCCCCGCGCGCGTATTTTCTCACGACCGCCCGGCTCGGCTTCGGCCGGTGGGAGGCCGGCGATCTGCCGCTGGCCCTGGCCTTGTGGGGCGATCCCGGCGTGACCCGGCTGATCGGAGGCCCGCTGTCCGCCGACGCCGTGGACGCGCGGCTCGGCTCCGAGATCGCGTCGATGCGCGCGTACGGGGTGCAGTACTGGCCGATCTTTCTGCTCGCCGGCGGCGAGCATGCCGGCTGCGCCGGACTGCGGCCGTATCGCCCGGAGGGCCGCATCTACGAACTGGGCTTTCATCTTCGGACCGGTTACTCGGGGCAGGGACTTGCCACGGAAGCCGCGCGGGCGGTCGTGACGTTCGCGTTCGAGACGGTCGGGGCCGGGGCGCTGTTTGCGGGGCACCATCCCGAGAATGCCCCGTCCCGGCGGGTGCTCGAGAAGCTCGGCTTTCGCCTCACGCACGAGGAGTTCTACGCGCCGACGGGCCTTCAGCACCCATCCTACCTGTTGACTCCGGCAGGGGCGGCCGCGCCTCGCGAGTAAGCCCTCCTGATCCTACCGGCGCCGGCTCGGCGTCGTGGCGGACGACATAGGACCGACAGAGCAGGAGGGATGGACATGGTGCGTTCCAAGAGCCGCGTACTGATCGCGCTCGCCGCGGTCGTCGTCATGGGCGCGCTCGGCGTCACCGCGGGCGCGCTGCACGGTGAGGAAATCCTGAAGCTCGGCGCGCCCCTCGCCGCGACGGGGGCCGACGCGCGGGAAGGCGCGCTGGCCAAACAGGGCTACGACCTCTGGGCCGACGCGGTGAACGCCCGCGGCGGCATCAAGGCGGGCCCGCACACCTACAAGGTGCAGATCGTCTACTACGACGACCAGAGCAAGGCGCAGACCTCCGCGGAGCTCACCGACCGCCTCATCACGCAGGACCACGTCGCGTTCCTGCTCGGGCCCTACGGCAGCCCGGCCACGTTCGCGGACGCCGGCATCGCCGAAAAGTACAAGATGCCGATGGTCGACTCCAACGGGGCGGCCGCGAAAATCTTCGGCCAAGGGTACAAGTACACGTTCGGGATCTCCAGTCCGGCCGCGGACTACGCGGCGGCGATGCTGCAGTGCGCCGTGTCCCAGTCGCCGCGGCCGGCGACCGTGGCCATCATCACCGCGGACGACCTGTTTTCGCTCGAGGTCGCGAACGGCGCGAAGGACTGGGCCGACCGCAACGGCATGCGCGTCGTCTACTTCCAGAAGTATCCCGTGAACGCCAACGACCTGAGCGCGCCCCTCACGGCGATCAAGGCGGCCGGCGCCGACATCATCATCGAGTCGGGCCACTTACAAGAATCCCTCGTCGCGATGCGGCAGGCGCAGAGCCTGGAAGTGAACGCGAAGTTCTTCGGGTTCACGGTCGGCCCGACGACCCCGGACTTCGTCAAAGCGCTGGGCCCCGCGGCGGAGTACGTCTTCGCCTCGTCGCAGTGGACGCCCGACGTGAAGTACAACGGGCCGCTGTTCGGGTCCACACGGCAATACGCTCAGGCGTTCACGAAACGGTACGGCTTCGAGCCCGACTATCACGCTGCGAACGGGTCCGCCGGCGGCCTCGCCCTGCAGCTCGCGATCCAAAACGCCGGGAGCATCGACCGGCAGAAGGTCCGGGACGCGCTCGCGGCGCTCGACGTGGTCACGTTCTACGGCCGGATCAAGTTCAACGACAAGGGCTACAACAGCTACAAGCCGATGGTCACCGTCCAGATCCAGCACGGCAAAGTGGTGACGGTCTGGCCCGCGAACGTGGCGGCGGCCAAGGCGATGTACCCGACGCCGGTGTGGACGGCGCGCAAGTAACCGGGTGACCCCCGCGGTTCAGATCGCGCTGCAGAACGCGGTCAACGGCCTCCTGATCGGCGGCACCTACGCCACGGTCGGGCTCGGCATGTCCCTCGTGTGGGGCGTGCTCAACGTGATCAACATCGCGCACGGCGCCTTTGTGATGCTGGGCGCGTACACCACCTACTGGCTGTTTACGCTGTACGGCATCGACCCCTTCGCGACGCTGCCGATCGCGGGCGGGGTGCTGTTCGTCCTCGGCTACGGGCTGCAGCGCGTGGTGGTCAACCAGGTCATCCGCGCGTCGTTTCTGATCACGTTCCTGCTGACCTTCGGCTTCGACCTGCTGATCACGAACGGGGCGCTGGCGGTCTGGACCGCCGACGTCCGGGCCGTGACGACGCCCTATTCGGGCCGCGCCCTCCACCTCGGCCCCGTCATCGTGCCGGCCGTCCGCCTCATGACGCTCGGCGTAGCGCTCCTCGTGGCGCTCCTGCTGCATCTCCTGATGAGCCGGACGCGCCTCGGGAGCGCGATCCGCGCCACGGCGTCCGATCAGGACGCCGCGCGCCTCCAAGGCATTCCGATCGGCCACGTCTACGCGATCACGTTCGCGATCGCGCTCGCGACCGCGGGCATCGCCGGCGGGCTGGCCGGCATGAGCTTTCCGATTTACCCGGCGATGGGCGCCAACTTCACGTTCATCGGCTTCGTCGTCTGCGTGCTCGGCGGACTCGGCAGCGTCGCCGGGGCGCTTATCGGCGGGCTGATCTTCGGGCTACTGACGACGTACGCCGCGGGCTGGCTCGGTCCGAACTACGACTACATCGTCGCGTTCAGCGCCTTGATTCTGGTCCTGCTGGTGCGTCCCGCCGGGCTGTTCGGACGCGCGGCGCGGTTCCGCGGATGACCGGGCGCGACGCCGGCGCATCCCGCCGGCTAGTCCCCCAAGGGGGGGAAGCGGGCGGCCTTGCCGTCGCCGCGGGGGCGCTCGTCGTGGCGCTCCTGCTTCCGGGGATCCTCAACACGTACTACGTCCGGATCATCACCGGCATCTTCCTGTTCGGGATCCTCGCCTCGGCATGGAACCTGATCGGCGGCTACACCGGCTATCCCGACTTCGGCGGCGCGGCGTTCATCGGCATCGGCGCCTACACCACCGGGATCCTCATGGTGCGGGCGCATCTGCCGTTTCCCGCGGCCCTGCCGGCCGGCTGCGTGCTGGCCGCGACCGCGGCCGTCGCGATGGGCGCGTTGCTGCTGCGGCTGCGCGGCCACTACTTTGCGATCGCGACGCTCGGGTTCATGCTCGTCCTGCGCCAGATCACCTCGAACCTCGAGATCACGGGCGGCGGATCCGGGATGAATCTGCCGCCGGCGAGCGACTTCAAGGTGTTCTACTACTGGATGCTGGCCGGGCTCGTCCTGGCGGTGCTCGCCGGGTTCGCGCTGCCGCGAACGCGCGCCGGCTACGCGATCGCCGCGATCCGCGAGAATCAGGACGCCGCCCAGGTCCTCGGTATCGAGCCGCTGCCGTTCAAAATCCTCGCGTACGCCGCGAACGCGTTCCTGTTCGCCGCGGCCGGCGGCATCTACGCCTACTGGCTCACCTTCATCGACCCGCCGACCGTCTTCAACATCGACTTCACCGTCCAGGCGGTCGTGATGGCGATCTTCGGCGGGCCCGGCACGGTGCTCGGGCCGGTCGCCGGGGCGGTCATTCTGAAGAGCCTCGACGTCACCCTGACCAACGTCTCGTTGTTCCTGCACAACGTCTTCTTCGGCGCGCTGGTCTGCGCGCTCGTCATCTTCGCCCCGCGCGGCCTCGCCGAACTGTTCCAGGCCCGGCCCGGCAGGGGACGGGCCGAGGCCCTCGGCGCCTCGATCCGCGAGGCCCTGCAGGAGAACCGCGTCTGATGCCGCTGCTGGCCGCGACGGGGGTGAGCAAGTTCTTCGGCCGCCTCGCGGCGGTACACCGGGTCGACGTCGCGATCGAGCCCGGCGAGATCGTCGGCCTCATCGGGCCGAACGGCGCCGGCAAGAGCACCCTCGTGAACGTGATCACCGGCATGGAGGCGCCGACCGCCGGGCGCGTGGAGTTCGGCGGGACCGACATCACCGGGCGCCGTCCCGCGGTCATCGCGCGGCTCGGGATCGCCCGGACGTTCCAGATCGCCCAGCCGTTCCGCAACATGTCCGTTCGCCAGAACGTCGCGGTGCCGGTGCTGTTCCGCGCGCAACCTGCCGCGGGCGTCGCCGACGCGCTCCGCCGCGCCGACGAGGTCTTGGACGTCGTCGGCCTCGGCGCGAAGCGCGACCTTCCGGCGCGGGCGCTGACGACCCCCGACCTCCGCCGCCTCGAGCTGGCCAAGGCGGTCGCGCTGGACCCCCGCCTCATGCTGCTCGACGAGGTGATGGCCGGGCTCACGCCCGCCGAGACCGAGGCCGACATGGCGCTGCTCCGCCGCATCAACGAGCAGGGCATCACGCTGCTCGTCATCGAGCACGTCCTGCGCGTCGTGATGGGGCTGTGCCGCCGCGTCGTCGTCCTGCACCACGGCTCCAAGATCGCGGAGGGGTCGCCGCAAGAGGTCACGGCCGATCCCGCCGTGATCGCGGCGTATCTGGGACCGCGCCACGCGGCGCGGGGCGGGGCGGACCCGCGATGACCGATCCGCTCCTCCTCGTCGAGGGCCTCGGCGCCGGTTACGGCAGCGTCCAAGTCCTCTGGGACGTCACGCTGGAAGTGCGGCGCGGAGAGGTGGTCGCGCTCGTCGGCAGCAACGGCGCGGGCAAGTCGACGCTGCTGCGCGCGGTCTCGGGGCTCCTGCGGCCGTGGCGCGGCCGGGTGCGCTGGGAGGGACGGGACATCGCCGGACTGCGGCCCGAGGCGATCGTGCGGCTGGGCATGGCGCACGTGCCGCAGGGCCGCCGCCTCTTCGCGGACCTGACCCTGCGGGAGAACCTCCTCGTCGGCGCCTACGCGCGCACCGACCGCGCGGCAATCGCCGCGGACCTGCGCGACGTCCTCGACCTCTTCCCCGTGCTCGGCGAGCGGCTGCATCTCACCGCCGGACAGCTGAGCGGCGGCGAGCAGCAGATGGCCGCGCTGGCCCGGGCGCTCATGGCGGGGCCGCGCCTCCTGCTGATCGACGAGCCGTCGCTCGGCCTCGCGCCGATCGCCGTGCAGGCCCTGATGGAGACGGTCGACCGGCTGCGCGGGCGGGGGACCAGCCTGCTGCTCGTCGAGCAGGACGTCGCCGTCGCCCTTGAGCACGCCGACCGGGGGTACGTGATGGAGACGGGCCGTATCGCGCTTGCCGACACCGCGGACGCGCTCCTGCGGAGCCCGCGCGTGAAGGAAGCGTACCTCGGGGTGGCCGCCGGGAGCGCCGACACGCTACAATAAAGCGCGAGCGCTATGCCCGCCAACCTGACACCGCAATATCTCGAGGCCGAACGCCGGTTCCGGCAGGCCACCTCGCCCGACGAGCAGCTCGAGGCGTTGGACGCGATGATGGCCACGATCCCCAAGCACAAGGGGACCGAGCACATGCGCGCGGACATCCGCCGCCGCATGGCCAAGGTCCGGACGGACGCGGCGCGCAGCAAGAAGGCCGCGGCGAAGGGGCCGACCTGGCATCACGTGCCGCGCGAGGGGGCCGGCCAGATCGCGCTCGTCGGCGCCCCGAACGCCGGGAAGTCGCGACTGCTCGCCGCGCTCACGAACGCGAACCCCGTCGTGGCCGCGTATCCGTTCTCGACGCGGACGCCGCTGCCCGGCATGGTGGCGTTCGAAGATATCAACATCCAGTTGGTGGACCTGCCGCCGATCGCGCCGGAGACGGCCGAGCCGTGGCTGTTCTCCCTAATCCGGCAGGCCGACGGCGCGCTGCTCGTGGCGGACCTCGCCGACGACGACCTGCTCGCGTCCATGGACGCGGTCATGGTCCTCACGGCGGAGGGCCGGGTCGAGTTCGCGCCGGGGGGTACCGCCCGCGGGCCGCAGGGCCCGACATCGACGCTGCTTATCGCGACCAAAAGCGACGCGCCGGACGCCGGCGTGCGCCTCGAACTGCTTCGCGAGGCGTACGGCGCACGTTTCGAGATCCTGCCCGTATCGCCGGAGACGGGCGAAGGGATGGAGACGCTGACGCAGGAGCTGTTCCGGATGCTCGGAGTGATCCGCGTCTATACCAAGGCGCCCGGCCGGCGCGCCGACAAGTCGGCGCCGTACGTGTTCCGGCGCGGCACCACGGTCGAGGAAGTCGCCGCGGTCGTCCACAAAGACTTCGCCGAGCGCCTGAAGTACGCGCGGGTGTGGGGCAGCCGCACCTACGAGGGGCAGATGGTGCAGCGCGAGCACGTCCTCGACGACGGCGACGTGCTCGAACTGCATGCCTAGCGGCGCCCAGGTCGTGGTCGTGACCGGTGCGAGCCGTGGAATCGGCGCGGCGGTGGCGCGCCTCGCCGGCGCGCGCGGCTGCGCGGTCGCCGTCAACTACGTCCGGGACGAGCGGGCCGCGCTCGAGGTGGTCCGGCACATCGAAGACGCGGGCGCCCGGGCCCGCGCGATCCGGGGCGACGTCGCCAACGAAGACGACGTCGTCGCGCTGTTCGCCGAGGCCGCCCGCGTCCTCGGCCCGGTGACCGCGCTCGTAAACAACGCGGGCGTGTCGAGCCGGCCGGGACGGCTCGACGCCCTCGCCGCGGGCGACCTCTCCCGCATCCTGGCAACCAACGTCGCCGGCACGATCCTGTGCGCGCGCGAGGCGGTCCGGCGGATGTCCCGGCGGCACGGCGGCCCGGGCGGCGCCATCGTCAATATCTCGTCGGCGGCGGCGCGTCTCGGCGGACCCGGCGAGTGGGTGCACTACGCCGCGTCCAAGGGCGCCGTCGACACCTTCACGGTCGGGCTGGCTCGGGAGGTCGCCGCGGAGGGGATTCGCGTGAACGCGGTCCGGCCCGGATTGATCTTGACCGACATCCACGCAGCGGCCGGCGATCCGGACCGTCCGGCGCGCCTCGCCCCGACCATCCCGATGGGACGGGGGGGAACGGCCGAAGAAGTCGCGGAAGCCGTCTTCTGGCTCCTGTCGCCCGCGGCGTCCTATACGACCGGCGCCATTCTCGACGTTACCGGCGGCCGATAGCGATCACCGCGGCAGGGCCCGCAGGCCTGCCGCCGGACGGGAGGGTGCATGCCCGAGGTCAGCGCATCGATCGTCATTCGGGCGCCGCTCGACACGGTGTATGCGAGCGCCCGGCGGGTGGAAGACTTTCCAACCTTCATGCCGGACCTCGAGCGCGTGACCGTCCTGGAACGAAACGGCGAGGTGCCGACGCTGACAGAATGGGTCGGCACCGTCGAAGGCCGCCCCATCCACTGGGTGGAGGAAGACGAGTGGGACGACGCCGCCCACCGCTGCCGCTTCCGGCAGCGGGACGGGGACTTTGACAGCTACGAGGGCACGTGGGAGTTCGCCGCGGACGGCGGGGGCACACGCACGACGATCACGGTGCAGTTCGAGTTCGGCATTCCATTGATCGGCCGGCTGCTCGCCGGGCTGCTGCGGGTGAAGATGCGGGAGAATATCGACGGCATGCTCAAAGCGCTCCAACAGCGGATCGAGGGTGGGAAGTGAGGCACGGCGCCACCAGACGGCAGGCAGGCCGGGCGCAGGAAATGCCGCGCGGATGCAGAACAGTCGTTCGGATTCACGAGGGTAGCCCGGCCAACCGATAATGCCGACGACCTCGCGCCGACTCATCCCAATCGCCCAGCCTCTGATCTCCGACGAGGACAAGCGCCGCGTCCTCGAAGTCTTGGATTCCGGACACTTCGTGGCCGGACCCCGGGTCGCGGACTTCGAGCGGGCCTTTGCCGCCTACGTCGGAGCCTCCCACGCGGTCGCGGCTAGTTCGGGGACGACGGCGCTCATGGCGGCTCTTCGCGCGTCCGGCATCGGGCCCGGAGACCGCGTCGTCACCACGGCGTTCTCGTACGGGGCAACGGCCGCCACGATCCTCTCCTGCGGGGCGGAACCGGTGTTCGCCGACATCGACCCGCGCACGTACAACCTGGATCCCGATTCCACCGCGGAGGCGCTCGGCCGGAAGGCCGGCGCACGGGCCGTCCTGCTGGTGCACCTGTACGGGCTGCCGTGCGCCATGGACCGGTTCGAGGCGCTCGCGGCGTCCCACGGCTTCGTGCTGATCGAGGACGCGGCGCAGGCGCACGGGGCGGCCTTCCGCGGCCGCCGCGCCGGGGCCTTCGGCCGCGCGGCGGCCTTCAGCTTCTATCCATCAAAGAACATGACCACGGGGGAAGGCGGCATAGTGACGACCGCCGACCCGGACGTGGCCGACCGGGCGCGGCTGTTTACCCGCGGCGGGGAGCGCCAGCAGTACCTGTACGAGGCCGAGGGCTACAACTACCGGATGACCGAGATGGCGGCCGCGATCGGCATCGGCCAGTTGAGCCGTCTGGATGGCTGGAACGACCGGCGGCGGCGAAACGCCGCGCGGCTCTCGCAGGGGCTGTCCGGCCTCGACTGGCTGACGTGCCCCGCCGTCCCCGACGGGTACACGCACGCTTTCCATCAATATACGGTGCGCGTGGCGCGCGGACGCGACCGCCTGCGCCGGCATCTCGAAGAAGAGGGGATCGGAACGCGCGTCTACTACCCGACGCCGATTCATTTGACGCCGTTCTACCGGACACGCTTCGGCGAGAGCCGGTGTCCGGAGGCGGTCCGTGCGGCGGAGCAGGCGCTGAGCCTGCCGGTCCATCCCGCCGTCACCGACGCCGATCTCGACCGGATCGTCGCGGCCGTACACCGATTCGACCCCGGGAAGAGCGGATCGTGACCGACCCGATCCGCATCGGCGTGGTCGGATTGGGCCAGTGGGGACAGCACCACGTGCGCATTTATCACCAACTGCCGGGCGCCACGCTGGCCGGGGTGGTCGATACCGCGGCCCGCGAGGCTACCGGCTTCGCGCGCCGCTACGGCACGACCGGCTTCCACGACTATCGCGACCTGTTCGGGCGGGTGGACGCGGTCAGCCTCGTCGTTCCGACGGCCCTGCACTACGAAATCGCGCGCGACTTTCTGGAGCACGACATCCACGTACTGGTCGAGAAGCCGATCACGACGAGCGTCGACGAAGCCGCGGAACTGGTCGACCTCGCCCGGCGGCGCGGGCTCGTGCTGCTGGTGGGGCACGTGGAGCGCTTCAAGCCCGCGGTGCAGCGCCTGCGCGACCTCGTCACGGATCCGCTGTTCGTGCAGGTCCGCCGCGTCCGCCCCTGGAATCCCCGGCGGATCATGGACGTCGGCGTCGTGCTCGACCTCATGATCCACGACCTCGACATCATCCTCCATTTGATGCACGCGCCGGTGACCCGGGTCAGCGCGGTGGGGGCGGCGATCCACGGCGACGACGAGGATCTCGCGGTCGCCCATCTCACGCTTCGCAACGGCTGCATGGCAAGCTTCGTCGCCAGCCGCGTGTCACCGGTCAAGGCGGCCGAGCTCGAGATTACGCTGCCCGACGGGTTCATCCATCTCAACTATCTCGGCCAGCAGCTCACGGTCCGGCGCGGCGGGGACGAACGGCGGCTCACCGTGCCGGCCGGCGAACCGCTGCGGGCGGAGCTGACGCATTTCATTCAATGTGTCCGCGGCGAGGCGGTGCCGCTGGTATCGGGGGAGGACGGCCTCAGGGCCCTCGAGGTCGCCCTCAAAATTCTTCAGACGATGACGGTGATTACCCCGCGGGTCGCGGTGTAGCTCTTACGTCCGCACCGCGACGCAGGTCACGACCTTCGCCACACCCTCGATCGTACGGATGTGCGCGTCCACGAGCGTCGAAATCTCCCGCGTGACGTCCGCGTGAATCACGGCCAGCACGTCATAGTCGCCCATCACGGCGTGGGCCTGGGCCACCCCGGGAAGCGCGCGGACGAGCCGCGCGACCTCGGCGGGGGTGCCGCGGTTGAGATTGATGAGGACGAAGGCGGTCTCGGGCGCGGTCTCGGGCATCGTGCGCGTTGATTCGGCGCGACCGGTGGGGTTCCTATGATGCGTGACGGGACCGGACGCGCGATACCGGTCGGCAAAGTGCCGCCGGACGCGCTCGCCGACCTGGTGTACCGCCACCTCGGCGCGCGGCGCTCCGACGTCCTCGTGCACGCGTCGTTCGGCGAGGACTGCGCGGTTGTCGATTTCGGCGGCGGCCTCGCCGCGGTCACGACGGACCCCATCACCGGCACGGGAGAGGATCTCGGCTGGTACGCGCTGCTCATCGGCACCAACGACCTCGCGGCCTCGGGCGCGGAGCCGGTGGCCGTCGTGATCACGATCCTCCTCGCGCCGGCGCGCGCCGCGGACGACCTCGCGCGCATCATGCGCGACGCCGGCGAGGCGGCGGCGTCGCTCGGCGTCGAAATCGCCGGCGGCCACAGCGAGGTGGTGGGCGGCCTCGAGCGGACGATCGTGGTCGTCACCGCGCTCGGCCGGGTGATGCGCGGCCGGCTGCTCCGGAGCGGAGCGGCGCAGAGCGGCGACGCGGTGCTGCTGACCAAGGCCGCGGGCGTCGAAGGCACGGCGATCCTCGCGGACCTGCGCCGCGCGGACCTCGTCGGGGCGCTCGGCGAGGCCGGCGTCTCCCGTGCCCGGGCGTTTCGCGAGCGGCTGAGCGTGCTGCCGGAGGCCCGCGCCGCCGCGGCCGCGGGCGCGCACGCGATGCACGACGTCACGGAAGGCGGCGTGCTCGGCGCGGTGTACGAGATCGCCGCCGCCTCCGGCCTCGGCGTGGTGCTCGACGCCGACCGCGTGCCGGTGCTTCCGGAAACGAAGACGATCTGCGACGTGCTCCGCGTCGATCCGCTGGCGCTGATCGGCAGCGGGGCGCTGCTGGTGGCGACGCCGGAGCCGGACCGGACGGCCCAGGCGATCGTGAGCGCCGGCGTCCCGGCGACCGTGATCGCCGCCCTCGGCCCGGGCGAGCGCCGGGTCCGCCGGGCGGGGCGTGACGCACCGCTGGCGCCGCCCGAGCGCGACGAGTTGTGGCGGGTGCTCCGCCAATGACGCGGGCCCGCCGCCGCGCCGCAGGAGGCCGCAACGCGGCCGCCAAATCCGCGCCGCGGAAGAAGAAGGCGCGTCCCGCGTCCCGGCCCAAGGCGAAGCGAACCGCGGCGCCGAACGCCGCGACGCCGAAGACCGCCGTGCCCGCGAAGCCGGTCCCGCACGACGCCCCCGGCCCGGGGAGCCCGACCCTGCGGTCGCAGGCGCAGCTCGAGGTCCGGCTGGAACGCGGCGCCCGGGCGCTCACCGCGACCGAGCAGGCGGCCCGCCTGGCGAGCGCCCAGATGGAGCGGCGAATCGGCCGGCTCCTCTCGAGGCGGGTCAAATTGAAGTTCCGGTAGGAGGCGCCATGGCACAGGCGGCCGCGTATCCGCCGATTTTCGACGGCCACAACGACACAATCATGAGCCTGACACGAACCGGCCGCTCGTTCTTCGAGCGCTCCGCCGAAGGGCACCTCGATCTGCCCCGCGCGCTGGAGGGCCGCCTCGGCGGCGGATTCTTCGCGATCTACGTCCCGCCGCCCGACGCGCAGGCGGCCGCCGGTAGCGTCCCCGCGGGCCCGGACCTCGGGCCGGCGCAGACCGAGATGCTGTCGATCTTCGGCCGGCTGCTCGAGATCGCGCAGGCGTCGGGCGGCCGCGTCCAGGTCGTCCGCACCGCCGCAGAGATTCAGGCCTGCCTCGACGGCGGCCCGTTCGCGATGCTGCTGCACCTCGAAGGCGCCGAACCGCTGGATCCGGAGGGCCGCGCGCTGGAGGTCTTCTACGCCGCCGGACTCCGATCGGTTGGCCTCACGCACGCCCGCCGAAACGCGTTCTCGACCGGGGTGCCGATGCGCGCCTTTCCGAGCAGCCCGGACATCGGCCCCGGACTCACGGACGCGGGCAAGACGCTCGTGCGCCGGCTGAACACACGCAAGGTGATGATCGATCTGTCGCACATCAACGAGCGGGGATTCTGGGACGTCGCGGCGATCACCGACGCGCCGCTGGTCGCGACCCACTCGAACGCCCACGCGCTTTGCCGCAATCCACGCAACCTCACCGACAAGCAGTTGGACGCGGTGCGGGAGAGCCGCGGCGTCGTGGGACTCAATTTCGCGGTCGGATTTCTGCGCGAAGACGGCGCGCGCGACGCCGGCATGCCGATCGCGCGCATGGCCGACCACGTCGAGTACATGGTGAAACGGATGGGAATCGACCACGTGGCCCTCGGATCGGACTTCGACGGCACCCTCGTGCCGGCGGAGCTGCGGGACGCGGCCGGGCTGCCGAAGCTCGTCGCCGCGATCGAGGCGCGCGGGTACAAGGGCGGCGACCTCCGCAAACTGCTGCAGGGCAACTGGGTCCGGGTGCTTCGGGAGACGTGGGGGGCGTGACCCACCCGCACAACGGGCTCCGGCACCCACATTTGCATTGGTGGGCCGTATGATATACTGGGGGGACAATTGAATAGCACGTGGGGGAGCTTGGGACAACCAGGCTGAGAGGATGGCTACGACAGACCCTGCCATCGACCCCGGAACCTGATCTGGGTAATGCCAGCGGAGGGAAGGTTCTGACGCGCCGCCCGAGGTTCCGGGACGGCGCGTTTCGTTTGTTCGGGAGGACAGGGGACAGGGGCAATGGCGGCAGCGTTGGAGATCACAGGTCTTCGGAAACGGTTCCGGCGCGACGGCGAGTGGCTGGACGTGCTGGCCGGGGTGTCGTTCGACGTCGGGCCGCGCGAGTTCGTGACGCTGGTCGGTCCGAGTGGATGCGGCAAGAGCACGATCTGCAACGTCGTGGCCGGACTCGTCCGCCCCGACGCGGGCACCGTGACGGTCTCCACCGGGCGGGTCGCCTACATGCAGCAGAAGGACCTCCTGCTGCCGTGGCGCACGGTGCTCGACAACGCCATCCTCGGACTCGAGATTCAGGGGACGCCGCGCGCCGCCGCGCACGAGGAAGCGCGGGCGATGCTGCGGCGGTTCGGCCTGGAGGGCTTCGAGCGGACCTATCCCGCGACGCTCTCCGGCGGGATGCGCCAGCGGGTGGCGCTCGTGCGGACGCTCTTGTGCCGGCGGGAACTCCTGGTGCTCGACGAGCCGTTCGGGGCGCTCGACGCGATGACCCGCGCGGCCATGCAGGGCTATCTGCTCCGGCTGCGCGAGGAGTTCGGCCGCACGGTCCTCTTCATCACCCACGACGTGGAAGAGGCGGTGCTGCTCTCCGACCGCATCTACGTGATGGCCGCGCGGCCGGGCCGCATCCGCGCCGAGCGCCGGCTCGATCTGCCGCGGCCCCGGCGCGCCACCGACCCCGGCGTCGTCACGGAGAAGGCGGCGATTCTCGATCTGCTGCACGCCGAGATGTCGGAGGCGTTCGCGTGAGCGTGCTCCGCGCCGCCCAAGGAGACAGGGCGGGCGCCGCGCCGGCGAACCTTCACCGGAGGGCCGGGGTGGGGGCGGGCACGCGCCTGCGCGCCTACGCGGCGCGGGTCGTCCCGCCGCTCGTGCTGCTCGGGGTCATCCTGGCCGGCTGGGAAGCCGCGGTACGGGTCTTTGACATCCCGTTCTATATCCTGCCGGCGCCGAGCCGGATCGCCGGCGTGCTCGCGGGCGACCGGGCGCTCCTGCTCGGCGAGGCGGCGGTGACCCTCGGCGAAGTGCTGCTCGGCTTTGCGATCGCCTTCGTCGTGGGCGTCGTCCTTGCGCTCGCGATCTTCTCGTCCCGGACCGTAGAGCGCGCCGTCTACCCGCTCGTGATCGCGAGCCAGACGGTGCCGGTCTTCGCGATCGCCCCGCTGCTCGTCGTATGGTTCGGCTACGGCACGCTGTCGAAGATCGTCATGGCCGCGCTGATCGTCTTCTTTCCGATCGTCGTGAACACGGTGGACGGCCTGCGGGCGGCCGATCCCGACATGGTAAATTTGTTGCGCATTCTCGGCGCCGGGCCGGCCGAGATCGTCCGGCGCGTCCGGGTGCCGGCGGCGCTGCCGTTTGTGTTCTCCGGCACACGGATCGCGATCGCCACCAGCGTGATCGGCGCCGTGATCGGCGAGTGGGTCGGCTCCACCCGCGGCCTCGGCTATCTCATGATCCACGCCAACGCGCAGCTGCACGTCGACCTGGTCTTCGCGGTGATCGTCTACCTCAGCGTGATGGCGACCGCGCTGTTCTGGACGGTGTCGCTCGTCGAGTGGGCGGCGCTGCCGTGGCGCCGGGCCGAAACGGCCGCGCAGGCGGAAGGGGAGGTCTAGAAATGCGGATCGCTCGGAGACACCTGATCGCGGGAGGCGCGGCGGCGGCCCTCGCCGGTACGCTCGGCGCGGGCGGACGGACCGCGGCGGCCGCGCCCCGGACGCCGCTCACCTTCATGCTGGACTGGTTTCCCAATCCGGACCACGTGCCGCTGTATGCGGCGCTCGGCGCCGGCTATTTCACGCAGGCCGGCCTCAACGTCAACCTCGAAGTGCCGGCGAACGCGGACGATCCGCTGAAGCTCGTCGCCGCGCGCAAGGTCGACGTCGCGGTCAACTACGAATCGGGCGTGATCTTCGCGCGCGCGCAGGGCCTGCCGGTGCGCAGCATCGGGCTCGTCGTGTCGCAGCCGCTGACGACCGTCATGTTCCTCAAGAGTTCCGGCATCCGGCGGCCGCGCGACCTGGCCGGCCGGCGCGTCGGGTTCGCCGTGTCCGGATTGGAAGAGGCGCTGATCGATCAGATCCTGCGGTCGGACGGGGTGTCGAAGGCCAACGTCACGCTCGTGAACGTCGGCTTCGACATCGTACCGGCGCTCTTGTCACGCAAGATCGACGCCGTCGTCGGCGCCTACCGCAACGTCGAGCGCATCCAGATCGAGATGCAGGGCCAGGCCGTCGGCATGTTCGCGCCGGAGCGCTACGGCGTGCCGCCCTTTTACGAGCTCGTCCTGATCGCGGGCGACGCGGCGATCGCGGCCCGCCGCGACGTCCTCGCACGCTTCGTCCGCGCGGCCGGCCGCGGCCTTGCGCTCACCGCGGCCCATCCCGACGAGGCGTTCAAGCACTACGTCCGCCTCAACCCGAAGCTCGACGACACGTTCAACCGCCGGTCGTTCGAGGCCACGCTGCCGGCCTACGCCCGCAGCCAGCACCAGCTGCGCGAGCGCTGGGCCGCGTTCAGCGGATGGATGGCGGCGCAGAAGGTCATCCCGTCCGCGGTCCCGGCGGATCAGCTGTACACGAACCTCGCGCCGTGACCGCAGGAGGCCGCGAAGGCGGCCGGAGGTCCCGCGAAGACGGGGGCGCCGCCGCGCTCGACGCGCGGTCCGCGTGGCCCTGGGCGCGCGCGCTGGACGCGGCGCTGGAGCGACGGCGCGAAGAGCTGTTCGCGCTCACCGAGCGGCTCATCGCCTTCGAGACGCCCTGTCCGCCCGGCCGCAACACCGCGCCGATCCAGGAGTTTTTGGCGGGCCGCCTCCGCGCGCTCGACGCGGAGGTGGCCATGTTCCCGCTGTATCCGGGCGACCCGCAGCTCGTGGCGCGGCTCCCCGGCCGCGGCGGCGGACGCTCGTTGATCCTGAACGGCCACGTCGACGTCGCGTCGACGGCCCCGGACGAGCCGTGGACTGAGCCGCCGTTCCATCCGGTCCGCCGGGACGGCCGCATCTACGGCCGCGGCGCCACGGACATGAAAGGCGGCATCGCGGCCGCGCTGGTGGCGCTCGAGACGGTCGTCGCGACGCTCGGCCGGCCGCGCGGCGATATCTTCGTCCAGTCGGTGACCGGCGAGGAGATGGGGGAGGCCGGGACGCTGACCGCGATCGCGCACACGCCGCGGGCCGATCTCGCCCTCGTGCTCGAGCCGAGCAGCGGCGAGGTCTCGCTCGGGCAGGGCGGCGTCGTGACCGGATGGATCACCATCCGGAGTCCGCAAACGTTCCACGACGCGATGCGCCGGCGCATGATCCACGCCGGCGGCGGCGTATTCGGCGCGAGCGCGATCGAGAAGATGACGGTCGTGCTGCAGGCCCTGCAGGCCCTGGAACGGCACTGGGCCGTCATGAAGTCCCACCCCGGCTTTCCGCCCGGCACGACGACGATCAATCCGGCGGCGATCGAAGGCGGCCGGCATCCGGCGTTCATCGCCGACCGGTGCGCGCTCTGGATCACCGTGCACTTCTATCCCGGCGAGACGATGGAGGAGGTCGCGCGCGAGATCGAAGCGGCGGTGCGCGCCGCCTCGGCGGCGGATCCGTGGCTGCGGGAGCATCCGCCCGCCTTCCGCTGGGGAGGAGCCTCGATGATCGAAGAGCGGGGAGAGGTCTTCCCGGCCTTCGAGACGCCCGCGCAGCATCCGGGCGCCGTCCTGCTCGCGCAGGCCCACAGCGACGTCTGCGGGGCCCGTCCGGGCTACCGGACGTCCGGCGGCGTGTGCGACGCGGGCTGGCTCGCCGAGCGCGGCATTCCGGCGGTCGTCTACGGTCCGGGCGGCTGGGGACAGGCCCACGCGGTGGACGAATACGTGGCGCTCGACGATCTCGTGCGCTGCGCCCGCGTGTACGCGCGGGTTATCGCCGAATGGGCGGGGGTGGACGCGGCGTGAGCCTCTTCGCGCGGCTGCAGGAGGACGCGTCGCTGATCCGCGGGCGGATTCTCACACACCCCTTCGTCCGCGGGCTCGGCGACGGCACGCTGCCCGGCGATCAGTACCAGTACTACCTGCGGCAAGACTACGTCTTTCTCATTGAGTACTGCCGGGTGCTGGCGCTCGCGTCCGCGCGCGCCGCCGAGGTCGCGGTCGCCGGACGCTTCTCCGACCTGCTCAACCAGACCCTCAACGTGGAGATGGACCTCCACCGGGAGACATGCTGGTCGTGCGGCATCTCCCCGGAGGCCCTCGAAGATACGCGGCCCGCGCCGACGACGCTGGCGTACACGAACCACCTGCGCCTCGTGGCGGAGACTTCGGAGCTCCCCGCGATCGTAACGGCGATTCTGCCGTGCGCGCACGGCTACTGGGAGATCGCGACCGCCCTGCGCGTACACGGATTGCCGCGCGTCCCGGCCTACGAGAACTGGATCAAGGCCTACACCGCCGACGAATACGGGGCCGCGGCCCGCTGGCTCGCCGAGTTGTTGGATCGCGTCGGAGAGGAGATCCCGGCCGAGGGCGAGGCCGCGCTCCGCGACATCTTTCTGACGAGCGCCCGGTACGAGTACCTGTTCTTCGATATGGCACAGCGAATGGAGGAGTGGCCGATATGACCAGCAACAGCCTGCATCTCCGGCGTCTCGTTCTGGCCGCGATGTTTGCGGCGATCGCCACGGTGCTCGGTCCGCTGAGCATTCCCATCGGTCCGGCGAAGGTGGCGCCCCTGCAGCACACCGTGAACGTCGTCGCCGCGGTGATGCTCGGCCCGTGGTACGCGGCGGGGGCCGCGCTCGTCACGGCGATCCTCCGGTACAACCTGCACTGGGGCTCGCTCTTCGCGTTCCCCGGCAGCCCGTTCGGCGCGCTGGTCGTCGGCTATGCCTACCGGTGGTGGCGCAACGATCTCGCCGCGCTGACCGAGCCGATCGGCACCGGCCTGATCGGCGCGACGCTGGCCGCGCTCGTGTTTCAGCCGCTCGTGGGCTCGCACCACACGATCTGGTGGTTCCAGGTCGCGTTCCTGTCGGCCAGCATCCCCGGCGCCGTCCTCGGATACGTGGTGTTGAAGATGCTCCGGCCGGCTCTCGGCGCGGTGCGCGTTGACGCGAAGGTCTAGCCTCGACCCGGCCGCGGCGGCCGCGCTGCTGGCGCGCCTGCGGGAGGCGCGGCCGCTCGTGCACCACATTACCAACACGGTCACGCAGAACGACGTGGCCAACGCGACGCTCGCGCTCGGCGCCTCCCCGGTGATGGCGCACGCCCCCGAAGAGGTCGAGGCGATGACGGCGCAGGCGCGGGCGCTCGTCTTGAACGTCGGGACGCTCACCGTCGCCGCCGTGGACTCGATGATGCGGGCCGCCCGCCGTGCCAACGCCGAGGGGATCCCCGTCGTGCTCGACCCGGTCGGCGTCGGGGCGACGCCGTTCCGCACGGCCCAGGTCGAACGGCTGCTGAGTGAGGCGCGCGTGGCCTGCGTGCGCGGCAACGCCGGCGAGATCGCGGCGCTGGCCGGCCGGCCCGGGATGGTGCGGGGTGTGGACGCCGTGAGCGCCGGCGGCGCCGATTCCGCGGACGACCGCGCTCGCTTTGCGTCGGCGCTGGCGGTCCGGCTGCGCTGCGCCGTCGCCGCGACGGCCGAACTCGACGTGCTGACGGACGGCGCACGCCTCGTTCGGCTGGCGCACGGACATCCGTGGCTTGGGCGGATCACCGGCAGCGGGTGCATGGCGACGGCGTGCATCGGCGCGTTCGCCGCGGTCGAGGAGGACCCGCTGGCCGCCGCGGTGGCCGGACTGGCGTGCTTCGAGATCGCCGCGGAGCAGGCCGCGAAGGTCGCGGCGGGGCCGGGATCCTTTCGCGTCGCCCTCTTCGACGCGCTGGCCGCCCTGGATCCCGGTACGGTGGCCGCGCGCGGAACGTGGCAGATCGAGGCCGTCGCGCCGGCCGGCGGACCTGCCGCCGGCCGCGACGACACGAAAGCGGGCAGGGGCAGCCGGTCGTGACCGCGCACGCCGCGGGGCGGCGGACGCTCCGCGGGGACTGGCGTGTGTATGTGATTACAACCGGACCGGCGCAGGCCCGGGGACGCTCGCATCTCGAGATCGCGGACGCCGCGATCCGGGGTGGCGCGACGGCCGTGCAGTTGCGGATGAAAGATGCGCCGGCCGGGACCATCGTCGAGACGGCCCGTCGAATCGGCGCGCGGTGCCGCGAGGCCGGCGTCGCCTTCATTGTCAACGATCGGGTCGACGTCGCCCTCGCATCGGAGGCGGCCGGCGCGCACGTCGGGCAGGACGATCTGCCGGCGGCGGCCGCGCGCGCGCTGCTCGGCGCATCGCCCTTCCTGGGCGTGTCGGCCGCCACGGCCGGCGAGGCGCGCGCGGCCGCGCGGGACGGCGCCGACTATCTCGGCGTCGGCGCGGTCTACGCCACGGCCACCAAGGCGGACGCGGGCAATGCGGTCGGACTCGAGCGCATCCGCGAGGTCAGCGCGTCCTGCGATCTGCCCGTGGTCGGCATCGGCGGGATCACCGTCGAGAACGCCGCCGCGGTCATTCGCGCGGGGGCGGCCGGCGTGGCGGTCGTCACGGCGGTGACGATGGCGGAGGATATGGCCGAGGCCACACGGCGCCTCAGGCAGGAGGTCGACCGGGCTCGTGGCGGCGCGGCCTGACGAGCAATCGCGCACGGGCTGGGAGCCGCGCGGACCGGCGCTCGGCGAGTTTGCGCTGATCGAACGGCTTCGCTCGATCGTCCCCGGCGGCGGCGCCGGTGTGCTCCTCGGCATCGGCGACGATACGGCGGTCCTGCGACCGGGCACCGCGATCCTCGCGACCTGCGACGCGCAGGTGGAAGGGATCCACTTCACGCGCGAGATGTGCACGCCGGCCGACGTCGGCTGGCGGGCGCTCGCGGTGAACCTCAGCGACATCGCGGCGATGGGCGGGGCGCCGCGGTACGCCCTCGTGTCGCTGCTGGTCCCGGTCTCGGCCGGATCGGCGGCGCTGGAGGATCTCTACGGGGGGATGGCAGAGCTCGCCCGGCTCCATGGGGTCGCCGTGGTCGGCGGCAACGTGTCGGCGACACCGGGGCCGCTCGCGATCGACGTCACGGTGCTCGGTGAAGCGGAACACCCGGTGGCGCGACGCGGGGCGAAACCGGGCGACGGCCTCTGGATCACCGGACAGGCCGGCAAGGCCGCGGCGGGCCGGTTTCTGCTCGAGCACCGCGGCCTGGCCGTGCCGGCGCGCGAGACGCTCGAAGCGGCGTACCGCCGTCCGGCGCCCCGCGTCGCCGCAGGCGGGACGCTCGGAGCCCTCGCCCGCTCGGGCGTCGTGACCGCGATGATCGACACGAGCGACGGCACGGCGAGCGACCTGCTGCATCTCGCGGAGGCCTCGTACGTCGGGGTCCTTCTCGACGCGCGGCGCCTGCCCGTGCCGCGCGGGCTGCCGGAGGCCGCCCGCGCCGCCGGGGTGCCGGTGGAGAGTTGGACGCTCGGCGGCGGCGAAGATTACGAACTGCTCTTCGCCGCCGGGGCGGCGTTCGACGGGCGGGCGCGCGAGATCGCGGCCGGCGCGGACGTCGAGATTACCCGGATCGGCGACGTGCTGGCCGAACCCGAGGCCCGGTGGGTGATCACGGCCGCCGGACAACGGCAGCCGCTCCGGGCCGCCGGGTGGGACCACCTCGCGCGGGAACGCGCCGGGCTGGGGTAGGAGGAGAGGGACCATGCCGATCCCACGCGCGCTCACCATCGCCGGGTCGGACTCCGGCGGCGGCGCGGGCATTCAGGCCGACCTGAAGACGTTTTCCGCCATGGGCGTGTTTGGGCTGACGGCCGTCACCGCGGTCACCGCCCAGAACACGCGCGACGTCACCGGCATCACCGAGATCGCCCCCGAGATGGTGGCGCGGCAGATCGACGCCGTCGTCTCCGACATCGGCGTCGACGCGGCCAAGACGGGCATGCTGAGCAGCGCCGCCATCATCGAAGCGGTCGCGGACCGCATCCGGCACCACCGACTCGAGCGGCTCGTTGTCGATCCGGTGATGATCGCAAAGGGCGGCGCGGCGCTGCTTCGGCCGGAGGCGGTCGACGCGCTCCGGCGCCACATCCTGCCGCTCGCGCTCGTCGTGACGCCGAACCTGCCGGAGGCGGAAGCGCTCTGCGGCGTGACGATCACGACGCCAGCGCAGATGGACGATGCGGCGCGGCGGATCGCCGCCCTCGGCCCGCGATACGTCGTCGTGAAGGGCGGCCATCTCGAGGGCGCGGCGGTGGACGCCGTGTACGACGGGAAAACCCTCGCGCATCTCGAGGCGCCGCGCGTCGCCACGCGCAACACGCACGGCACGGGATGTGTGTTCTCGGCCGCGATCGCCGCCGGCCTCGCGCGCGGCGACGACGTGCCGGCGGCGATTCGCGCGGCAAAAGTATTTGTGACGGGCGCGATCGAAGGGGCGCTCGCCCTCGGCGGCGGGCACGGCCCGGTCAATCCGATGCACAACAAGTTATAGGAGGATCGTGCAACATGGGTGACTACATGGTCCGCGCGACCGTGGCCGGCGAGCGTGTCCGGGCCGTCGCGACGGTCACGACGGAAATGGTGGAGGATGCCCGCATCCGGCACACGACCTCGGCGACCGCGACCGCGGCCCTGGGCCGCATGCTGACCGCCGCGGCCCTACTGTCGGCGGCCCTCAAGGACGGACAGTCCGTCACGCTGCGCGTGCTCGGCGACGGTCCCGCGGGCGGCATCATCACGCAGGCGGATGCCGGCGGACGGGTGCGCGGCTACCTCATGAATCCGCAGGCGGATCTCCCGGCGACCCCGGCCCGCAAGCTCGACGTCGGAGGCCTCGTCGGGCGCAACGGCATGCTCCACGTCACCCGCGATCTCGGGATGCGGACGCCGTACTACGGGTCGGCGCCGCTCGTCTCGGGTGAGATTGCCGAGGATCTGGCGGCGTACTTCGCTCGGTCCGAGCAGGTCCCGTCCGCGGTCTCGCTCGGCGTGCTGGTGGGACGGGACCTCCGCGTGCTCGCGTCCGGCGGCCTGTGCGTGCAGGCGCTGCCGGGAGCGGACCCGGAGATCGTGACGCGCATCGAGGGACGCGTGCGGGCGCTTCCCCCGATTACGGACCTCGTCGCGGCGGGGCAGACGCCGGAGCAGCTCCTCGATGCGGCGCTGGACGGCTTCGTGTCGGAGCCCCCGACCGCGAGCCCGGTGACGTTTACGTGCCGGTGCAGCCGGGAGCGCGTGGAAGGGATGCTGAGCGTGCTCGGCGCCGACGAGCTCGAAGCGCTGCTGGCGCAGGAAGGACAGGCCGAGGTGACGTGCCGGTTCTGCGGGGACCGCTACGTGCTGACCGAGGACGAAGTCCGGGCGCTTATCGACGCGCTCCGGCGCGGGACGGGGACCGGCGAAGCGGTCGTCTAGCGGTACCTAGGCGGCGCGCTTCACCTTCCCGGCTTTGAGGCAACGCGTGCAAACCATGATGCGCTTCGCCGAGCCGGACACGAGCGCCCGGACCCTTTGGAGGTTTGGATTGAACCGGCGCTTGGTCTTGTGATGCGAGTGGCTCACTCTGTTTCCCGTATGCGGCTCTTTGCCGCATATAGCGCAACGACGTGCCATTGGACGTGCCCCCTCTCGAACAGCGCCGTTGAGTGTAGCACACGGCATCGGGGAGGGGCAATGCCGGTCGCGTAGAACATGCTTCGCCGAACGCGCGAATCAGCCAGAGACGTCCCGGCAGACGGCGCACATCGACGCAGGAGGGCGGGCGGCGGGATGGCGAGCGCAGGGAAGGCACGGGCTCGCGAGACCGCGGTCGCATCTCCAAAGATTCCGCCCGCCGCGCCGGACGTGACGCCGAATTCGGGCGCCCCGCAGCCGTCCGGTCACCCGCTCGACACGTCCCTCCGGTTCCTGCCCGGCGTCGGCCCGAAGCGGGCCGAGCGGCTCGACGAAGGCCTCGGACTGCGCACGGTGGGCGACCTCCTGTACCGGCCGCCCCGCCGCATCGAGGACCGGCGCACGCTCCACCAGATCTACGATCTTACGCACGGCGCGGTGGAAACGGTCGAGGGCACGGTGGGCGGCATCCGCGCGTTCCGGGTGCGGCGCCGCCGCAACTTCGTCATCGTCAAAGCGGCCGTCACCGATGGATCCGGCGTGCTGCACGCCGTCTGGTACAACCAGGGGTACCTCGTGCGGCAGCTGCCGGCCGGGGCGCGCGTCATCCTGCACGGCCGCGTGCAGCGCCAGGCGGGTGAGGTCCAGATGATCGCCCCGGAGTTCGAAGTCCTCGAGCCGGGCGAGGACACGCTCCACGCGGGCCGGATCGTGCCGGTCTACCGCGCCACCGAAGGGGTGACGCAGCGTGTGCTGCGGGCGATGGTCATGCGCGCGCTCGACGAGCACGCGCCGTCCGCCGTCGACTGGCTGCCGGACGAACTGCGCGACCGGTACGCATTTCCGGCGCTGCCGGGCGCCCTGCGGGCCCTCCACTTCCCGGAGACGGAAGACGAACAGAAGTCGGCGCACGGCCGGCTGGCGTACGAGGAGCTGCTCCTCTTTCAAACCCTGCTGCTGCAGCACAAGCAGGCGCGGCAGCGGGAGCCGAAGGGCATCCGCTACGGGGACGCGGCGCCGCTGCTCGAGCGTTTCGAGGCGCGCCTGCCGTACCGGCTGACCCGCGCGCAGCGGCGCGTGGTGAACGAGATCGCCCGCGACATGGACGCGCCGCACCCGATGAACCGGCTGCTGCAGGGCGACGTGGGTTCGGGGAAGACCGTCGTCGCCGCCGAGGCGCTGCTGCGATGCATCGGCGGCGGGGCGCAGGGGGCGCTGATGGCGCCCACCGAGATCCTGGCCGGGCAGCACTATCTCACGCTGCGAGCGCTCCTCGACCCCATCGGCGTGACGGTGGTCCTGCTCATCGGGGGCCTCGGCCGCGCCGCCCGAAGCGAGGCGCTCGACCTGATCCGCGACGGCGGCGCCGACCTCGTCGTCGGCACGCACGCGCTGATCGAAGACGACGTCGCCTTTGCCCGCCTCGGGCTGGTGGTGGTCGACGAGCAGCATCGCTTCGGCGTGGCCCAGCGCGCGGCGCTGCGGGCGAAAGGCAGCCGGCCGGATGTGCTGGTGATGACCGCGACGCCGATTCCGCGGACGCTCGCGCTGTCGCTGTACGGCGACCTCGACGTCTCGGTCCTCGACGAGCTCCCGCCGGGGCGCTCGCCGATCCGGACCCACGTCCGAACCGGCGCGAGCCGTCCGCAGATCTACGCGTGGGTCGCCGAGCAGGTCCGCGGGGGACGGCAGGCCTACGTGGTCTGTCCGCTCATCGAAGAGAGCGATAAGCTGCAGGTCGAAGCGGCCACCGGCCTCGCGGTCCGGCTCGCCGCCGGACCGCTCGCGGGCCTGCGCGTCGGGGTGCTGCACGGGCGCATGAAGGTGGACGACCGCGACAAGATCATGGGGGAACTGCGCGCCGGCACGATCGACGTCCTGGTCGCGACGACGGTCATCGAGGTCGGCATCGACGTGCCCAACGCCACCGTCATGGTGATCGAGGACGCGGACCGGTTCGGATTGTCGCAGCTGCACCAGCTGCGGGGTCGCGTCGGCCGCGGCCAGCACGCGTCGTACTGCGTGCTGGTCGGCGATCCGAAAACCGGCGACGGCGGCGTGCGCCTCCAGGCGATGCGGGAGACGACGGACGGCTTCGAGATCGCGCAGCGCGACCTGGAACTGCGGGGCATCGGCGAGCTTCTCGGGGAGACCGGACGCGAGGCGCTGCGGCAACATGGGCTGCGGGGCGATCTCCGGATCGCGGACCTCATCCGCGATCGAGACTGGCTTGAACGGGCCCGCGGCGACGCCGCGGCCATCCTGGCGAAGGATCCTGCGTTGCGCCAGCCGGCGCACCGGCCGGTCGCCGAGGCGCTCCGGGCCCGGTTCGGGGCGGCGCCGGTGGAAAACGTGCGGGTGGGATGATGCGCGTCTCGTCGGGAAGGGCCAAGGGGACCCACCTCCGCGCGCCGGGCGCGGGCGTACGGCCGACGTCCGACCGGGTGAAGGAGGCGCTGTTCAACGCGCTCGCGCCGCGCCTCGCCGATGCGCGGGTCCTGGACCTCTTCGCCGGCACCGGGGCGCTGGGGATCGAGGCGCTGAGCCGCGGGGCCGCGCGCGCGGTCTTCGTCGAGCGGGACGCGCGCGCGGTCGCGGCGATTCGCCGCAACCTCGCCGCGGCGCACGTGGACGAGCAGGGCGAAGTGCGGCGCGGCGCGGTGACGGCGGCCCTCGACGGGCTCGAGCGCGACGGCGCGGCGTTCGACCTCATCGTGCTCGACCCGCCGTACGGCCAGGACCTCCCGGCGCGCACCCTCCGGCGGCTGGCCGCCTCGGCGCTGCTGGCGGATGGCGGCGTGATCGCCGCGGAAGGGCACTGGCGCGACGACCCGGGCGAGATTTCCGGCCTCCGGAGGACGCGGGACGCGCGCTACGGTGAGACCGGACTCTGGTTCTATACGAGAGGGGGTGGGGAGGCGGGATGACGACATCCGACGGTGCCACCGCGCTCTATCCCGGGAGCTTCGACCCGGTGCACAACGGCCACCTCGACATCATCGTCCGGGCGCGCCGCGTCTTCGGCCGTGTGGTCGTGGCGGTCGCCACGAACGTCGGCAAGCAGGCGATGTTCTCGACGGAGGATCGCGTCGAGATGCTGCGCGCGGCGATGGCGGGGCAGGAGGGCATCGAGGTGCGCGCCTTCGAGGGCCTCACCGTCGAGTTCGCCGCGTCGATCCGCGCCGGCGTGATCGTCCGCGGGCTGCGCGCCAACGAGGACTTCGAGTTCGAGCTCAAGATGGCGGCGATGAACAAGCGGCTCCACCCTGAGATCGAGACCGTCTTCATGATGACGAGCCCGGAGTACGCCTATCTCAGCTCGACGCTCATCCGGGAGGTCACGCAGTTCGGCGGCTCCGTCGCCGGGCTGATCCCGGCGGCCGTGGAAGAACGCCTCGACCGGCGGCGCCGGCGCTGACAGCGGGACGCCGGACGGTCAGACGGGTTTGCTGTCCCGGGTGGTGCCGCCGCTCTCGCTTGGCCGGGAAGGGGCGATCCGGTCCGGCGCGGCGCGGTCGCCTCGCACCGCGCTCTCGCTCAACGGTTTGGCCGGAGCGGTCACCGGGGCGGGCAGTCTGAACTTGACGCCGTAGAACGACAAGGGCTTGATAGAACCTCGTTGGTGCCGCGTCGCCATGGCGGTTACACCCCGGCGGCGACGGCCCGCGTTTCGTCGGCGAACGGACCGTTCGATGACGACGCGGATTCTGTCACGGCCGCGTCATTCCCCGGCGAACGGCGGGCGGCGATGTGGAACTTCCCCAACGCGAGTTCTTCCATCGCGACGAGAACGGGGTTGCGCGTCGTGGTCTCGATGGCGGGGATGTCTCCTCGGATCAACTGCTCGGCCCGCGCGGCCACGGCATTCACCATGGTGAAGCGCTTGCCGATTCGCCCCAGCAGTGCCTCGATCGGCGGTTGATGCATATGTCCCCTCCCCGGAGAATAGAACGGCCGGTGCGCTCGCCTCCGAGGGGGGCCAATCCCTGTTCTATAAGGATTGATCGAGGACACAAGGAAGAGAGAAGAACCAGCTTCATGCTACGCTTGTTCGGCCGCGAAAGCAAGGACGACGCTCGACGGGCCGGCCGCCGCCCGTGATGCCTCATAATTCCTCGACACCGAAGTGGGGGTGATGCCTCATAATGGTGGACACCCAGAGTCCGTCCTTGATGCCCTTGTCCTTGCCCTGCCCGCGGCCGCGGCGCCCGACGCCGTCGTCGTCGCGCTCTCACGAGGCTCATGCATCGGCCCTCCTGCCATCTGCGAGTTTCCAGAGTGTGTCGAGGCGGGTTTGAAGATCCGCGCGCAATCGGAGGGGATTGA
>Ga0207416_1000156_pt1 | contig 124301 bp, 118 predicted proteins | sample PaiPotPPM11metaG_FD_184107 | JGI IMG/M metagenome (GOLD analysis project Ga0207416, IMG submission 184107) | Iron sulfur acid spring bacterial and archeal communities from Banff, Canada, to study Microbial Dark Matter (Phase II) - Paint Pots PPM... ... | reverse complement strand
TACGGCCGCGCGGGGTTCGACCTGTTACGCCGCCGCGTCCTGCTCGCCGCGTAAGCGCAGCCCGGAACCCCGGTGTGAACGCAACCATGGCCAGTGCGCCGCCGTTCACCAAAATGGAGGGAGACCCGGCATGTCGTGGCGAGAGCTGCTCAGGGGTAGAACCAGAACGCCAGCGCCACGATGGCGTAGACGGCGATGAGCTGGGCGCCTTCGAGCCAGTTCGAGCGGCCGTCGTTGGCGATGATCGTGACGATCACGGCGCTCAGGGCCACGGTGATGATCTCCAGCGGCGTGAAGACGAGATTGAGCGACGTGCCGAGCAGATGGCTGACGAAGATCAGCAACGGCGCCACGAACAGCGCCACCTGCAGGCTGGCGCCGAGCGAGACGACCATGCTGAACTCCATGTCGTCGCGCAGCGCAAGCTGCACCGAGACCAGGCTTTCCGAGGCGTTGCCGATCAGCGGCACGAGGATCAGTCCGGCGAACGCCTCGCTGATGCCCCAGGTGTGCAGCGACGGCTCCAACGCGCTCACCAGCAGCTCGCTGAGCACGGTCAGCGCTGAGGCGGCGACGGCCAGGACGGCGATCGACTGCCCGATCCCCCATTCCGGCGCCTCCGCCTTCGCGCTCGTTTCGCCGCCGGCCTCCGGCGTTTGGAAGAAGAAGACGAGGCTGAGCACGTAGGTGGTCATCAGCACGATACCGATGCCGATGCTGAGATGCTCGACCGCCTTCGTGTCCTGCGCGGGCAGCGACTGCGCGAAGACGGCCGGCACAATCAGGCCGATCACCGCCAGCGTCAGCATCGCCGCGTTGAGGCCGGCCACGGTCTGCGAAAAGCGCTGCACGCCGTGGCGCAGGCCGCCGGTCAGCATGCTCAGGCCGAGCACCAGCAACACGTTACTCAGGATTGAGCCCGTGATCGAGGCCTTGACCAGCGTCGTCAGCCCCTGATGCAGCGCAAAGAGGGTGATCACGATTTCGGCCGCGTTGCCGAAGGCGACGTTGAGCACGCCGCTCACCTTCGGCCCCGTCGCCACGCCGAGCTGTTCGGTTGCCAGTCCGACGATCCAGGCCAGCCCGCCGATCGACGCCGCGCTGAGCAGCACGATCACCGTCGGCGCTACGCCGGCTGCATTGAGCAGCACGGCCAGCAGACCGAGTCCCGCGGTAAGCACGAAACCGGCCGTTCGCGGCGAGAAGGACGGAGCGGCACGGCCAGGCATGCGTTAGCCGGGATTCGCCGCGCGCCACTCCTGCCAGCCGGCGAGACGTGACAGCGCCGCGGCGGCGCGGTGGACGCTCGGATAGCTGGCGAGGCCGCGCTCGGCCAGCTTCGTCTGCATCATCAGCCGGTTGCCCATGCCGTCCACCGAAAGCGGCGTGCGCAGCGCCACGACGATCGGCTTGCCCGTGCGCGCGGCCGTCACCGCGGCGGACTCCACCGTGTTCATCACGAACTGCTCGGGCGTGACCGGCACGTTACCGGGGCGGTTGGCCCAGTCGGTCTGCGTGTGCAGCAGCACGACGTCGATCCGCGGGTCGCTGGCGACGATGTCAAGCGTCTTGCCCAGTCCTTCGTTGCGCCACATCGCCATCGTGTCCACCGGGTTGCGTACGCTCGTGCCCGCGTCCGGTGTGAACTCGCCGAGCAGCCGCTGCGTCTCCGCGGCCAACGTCGGCACCTGCAGGCCGGCGCGGCTGCAAGCGTCTGCCGCGAGCACACTGGTGCCGCCGCCGCCGCCCACGATCGCCACGCGGCGGCCCGGCAGTCGCCTCACAAAGTGGAAGCTGACCGTGCAATCGACCAGCTCTTCGAGCGTCTCGACGAGGACGAAGCCGGCCTGGCGCTGCAACGCCTGCCAGACCTGCGCCGAGCCGGCGAGGCTGCCGGTGTGGGAGCTGGTGGCACGACCGCCGGCATCGGTGAGACCGCCCTTGAGGATCGCCAGCGGCTTGCGGGCGCTCGCCTCCTGCACGGTCTTCAAGAAGCGGCGGCCGTCGCGCACACCCTCGATGTAGCCCGCGATCACCGCTGTCCGCGGATCGTGCGCGAGGTAGTCGAGAAAATCGGACTCGTTGAGGTCGGTCGCATTGCCGAAGCTGATCACCTTGCTGTAGCGCAGGCCGCGTGGCGCGCCATAGGTGATGATCTCGGTCGCGTTCAAGCCGCTCTGCGAAAGCACGCCGATCTCGCCAGCCTCGCGCGGAAAGCCATGCTGAAAGGTAATGCCGTCGGCCGGGCTGTAGACGCCCATGCAGTTGGGGCCGATCAGCCGGATCCCGGCAGCGCGGGCGCGACGCAGCACTTCCTCTTCGAGTTTCGCCCGCTCGGCGTCGCCCGTCTCGCGGAAACCGGCCGTGAAGAAATGGATCGTGTGCACACCCTTGCGTCGCGCGTCCTCCAGCAAGTCGAGCACGGCGCGGGCCGGCACGCTGGAGATCACGTAGTCCACCGGGCCGGGGATGGCGGACAGGTTCGGATAGGCGCGCTCGTCGTCGATCACCATATCGGCGGTCGCCTTCGGGTTGACCGGGTAGATGCCGCCGTGAAAGCCCTGCGCCTTGAGCGCCTGGATGAACATGTTGCCGCCGAAGCCGCCGGCCGTGGCCGAAACTCCTGCCACGGCGATGCCGCGCGGATGAAAGATCGCTTCGAGCGGGTGGGCGCTGCTGTCGCCCCCCGTGCTGCCGAGTGCCATGCTGCTGCGCTCCGTGCGCCCGCCGCGGGGCGCGCCGTTGTCTGCGTACACCCCCATTATTCCGTTCGGCGTTTGTGAGTGGCAATTGAGCGCCCTCCGGGCCGGCTGCCGCTCAGGCGGCGGGCAGGCGCAGGTCGAAGCTGGCCCCGCCGCCCGCGGCCTCCGCCACGGCCACACTGCCGCCGGCGACAGTCACCAGCTCATGCACGAGCGCCAGCCCGAGTCCGGCACCCTCCGCATCGGCAGAGGCGAGTCGGTGGAACGGCTGAAAGATGCGCTCGCGCTCCGTCGGTGGAATGCCCGGCCCGTTGTCGCAAACCCGCAGCGCGACCATGTCGCCGTCGCGACGCGCCTCGATGCGCACGATTGTGCCGGCGGGCGTGTGGCGCAGGGCATTGACCACCAGATTGCCCACGATCTGCTGGAGGGTGGCCGGATCAGCGCGAACGCGCAGCCCCTGAGCCAGAGCGAAGGTGATCGTACTGCGGCGCTCGTGCGCGAGTGCGGCGACTTCGCGGGCTACCGCCTGCATCACGGTCGCGACGTCCGCCGCGCTGTATGCGTGAGCGGGGGCGGCGGTCCCACGGGCCAAGTAGAGGAGCTGTTCCACCAGAGCCGAGAGGGCCACGACATCGCTGTGAACCTCCTCCATCGCGTCGCGATACTCCGCTGCTTGCCGCTTGCGCTGCAACGCGACCTCGACCGTGCCGCGGATGATCGTCAACGGCGTGCGCAGTTCGTGGGAGGCATCGGCGGCGAAGCGGCGCTGCCGTGCGAGCGCCGCCGCCACCGGGCGCAGCGTCTTGCCGGCAAGGGCGTATGAGCCGGCGGCGGTGCCCGCCAGCAGGACAACGTTTCCCGCCAGCAGCAGCAGGCGCAGACGCCCCAGGGCGAAGTCGCTCGCCTCGCGCTCGATCTGCTGCCTCGGCTCCTGATCGCCGGGATCGGTGTGGTTCGAGAGCTGGGCGGCGAGCGCCACATACAACGCGACGCTGAACCCGGCCAGCACGATGGTCAACAGCAGCACATACCACAGCGTGAGCCGCAGCCGAGCCCGCAGGAAGAGGCCGGCATCGGCGTGGCGCCCGTTCCCGTCCGGAGGCGATCGGCGAGGCAGCCAGCGCATCACTCGGGGATCCGGTAGCCGACGCCACGCACGGTCTCGATCGGCGATTCGCCGCGGCCGGGGTCGAGCAGCCGCCGGAGCGCGCGGATGTGGACGTCGATCACATTGGACTCGCTCTCGAAATCGTAGCCCCATACGTGCTCCGCGAGCATCGTGCGGGTGACGACTCTGCCGCGCTGCCGCAGCAGGTACTCGAGCATTGCGAACTGCTTCAGCGGCAATGGGATGACCTTGCCATTGCAGCGCACCTCGTGACGCGCTGGATCAAGGGTCAGATTCCCGGCATGCAGCGCCGGCGCCGGCGCCTCGGCGCCGCGGCGAACCAGCGCCCGCACGCGTGCGAGGAACTCGCCGAACGCGAACGGCTTGGTCAGGTAGTCGTCCGCGCCCGCGTCCAGGCCGGCGATGCGGTCGTCGACGGCGTCGCGCGCCGTGAGTATCAGGATCGGCACGCGGTTGCCCTGAGCGCGCAGTGTGCGGCAAACGCTCAGCCCATCACGACCCGGCAGGATCAGGTCGAGCACCACGAGGTCGTAGGGTGCGACGCCGGCCCAGGCCAGCGCATCGTCGCCGTCACCGGCAACGTCGACGGCGTAGCCGGCCTCCGTCAGACCGCGACTGACGAAGGCCGCGATCCTGCGATTGTCTTCCACGATCAGCACCCGCATCGTCTCCCTCATCGTCGATCGCCGCGCCACTCTCACCATCCGCCGGCAAGATGAAGTTTGGATGAATCGAGAAACCGTCCTCGCTTCATGCGCGCTTCACGCCGACCTCATCTGCACATTCGATGCTGAGCGTGTCACCCGGCGCCGGTACCCGTCGCGGCGACAAGCAATCAAGTCCATTCGCGATCACAGAAAGGCAGCAGACCATGAAACGGATCAGATTGAACCGGGCGGCCGCGATCGTCGCGGCGACCGCGCTCGCGTTCCCGGTGGCGGGAGGGGCGCTCGCCGCGGGCGGCGTGCTGGCCCAGCCGGCGCAGCACCCGAACCAGGCGCAGCAGCTCGGCGCGACGCCGACGCCCGAGCCGGCGGATTCGGGCGATCCGGTCGAGCCGGCGGCAGCGCTGCCGGCAGGCAGTATCAGCGCCGGCCAGGCGCAGCAACTGGCGACGGCCTACGTTCAGCAGACTGCGCCGTACAGCTCGCAGGGTCTCACGGCCCAGGCTGCGCAGCTTGAGGACCATGATGGCACGGTCGTGTACACGGTCGACTTCACCAGCAGCGGCGGACAGTCCGTGCAGGTGACCGTGAGCACACAGGGGCAGGTGCTGCACGCCGGCGCCGACGCGGCCGACGGCACGGAGCAGTCCGATGGCGGCAGTGAGACGCTGGACCAGCCGGACGCGGGCGGTGCGCAGGTCGATGGCACCGGCGCGGCGGGAGCGCAGTTCTAACCGACGGCTGGCAAAATGGCAGCAGAGCTGAGTGGCAGCGCTGACCGCGGCACCGGTCTTGAGAGCCTTCTCGAAAGAGAAGGCTCTCCGCGCGCCTCTGCTAAACTGGCGCTGGCCGGCGATCCGGCCGCGGGGCGCGGATGTGCCGATGAACGAGCCCGAAGGCGATCCCGCCGACGCGGTGCGGCTGGCGATCGAGCAGTTCAACGCCGGCCAGTTCTGGGAGTGCCACGAGACGCTTGAGGACCACTGGGGCGCGGAGCAGGGCCCGCTGCGCGAGTTTCTCCACGGCTTCATTCAGATCGCCGCCGGCTTCGTGCACGTACAACGGCTGAACTGGCCCGGAGCGATCCGTATGCTGAGCGAGGGCGCGGCGAAGCTGGAGCCGTTTCGGCCATCCTGCATGGGCCTCGACGTGGCGGCGCTGCTCGACGAGGTCGCGGTCTGGCGCCGCGAGCTGGCGCGGCTCGGCCCGATGCAGATGCGTCAGGCGCTGCGGCTGGCGCTGCCCCGGGCACGGCTCGCCCCGCATTGAGCCGCTGTCGGCGAGACGACCGAGACGACATCGCGCCGACGGCGTTGCGCCGGGCGCAGGGGAGCTGAGGAGTGAGCGATACCGCCTTCCGAGACGGCTTCGTGACCGTCAACGGGGTGCGCCTGCATTACGTCGACTGGGGCGGCGATGGTCCGTCCGCGCTGCTGCTGCATCCCACGGGCTTTCACGCGCATATCTGGGAGCCCTACGTGCGCCGGCTGCAGCCGCGCTTCCATTGCTATGCCTTCGACGCGCGCGGCCACGGCGACAGCGACAAGCCCGGCGCCTACGGCTGGCCCGACTTCCAAAGCGATCTGATCGGTTTCATGCACGAGCTGGGGCTGCGCGCCGTGCTCGGCATCGGCCACTCGGCCGGCGGCACGATGATCTCGCTAGCTGCCGCGGACGAGCCGGAACTGATCGACCGCGCCGTGCTGATCGACCCGATCCTTTTCTTCGAAGATACGCCGCAACCCTCGGCAGGCGACAACGGCCTCGCGGTCGGCGCCCGCAAGCGACGCATGAACTGGCCCACGCGTGCGGCGATCCTGGAGAGCTACGGCTCGCGTCCGCCGTTTAGCGCCTGGCAGCGCGAGTTTCTCGACGACTACGTGAACTTCGGCGTACGCGATGAGCCCGATGATACGGTTACGCTCAAGTGCAGCGGCGAGGACGAGGCGGAGATGTATCGCTGGGGTCCGCGGCGGCTGCCGAGCGAGCTGGTGCTGCCGCGCGTGCGCTGCCCGGTGTTGCTCGTGGCCGGGGCAAAGAGCGACGCCTTTCCGGCGGAAAAGGCCGAGCGGGCCGCGAGCCTGCTTCCCAACAACGAGCGTTTGACCGTGCCGGGCACGGGCCACTTCGCCCCTTTCGAGCAGCCGGCGATGGTCATGGACGCTATTGACCGCTTCATCGACCGCACCGAGGCGCAACGGACGGTCGAGCGGAGGCCGGCGTGAGCGAGCGTGTGGCCATCCGCTTCGTCCGTCTGCGGCCGGAGGCGAAGGCGCCGCATCGCGCGACCGCGGGCGCGAGCGGCTACGACATCTATGCCTGCCTGCCCGACGGCGGCTTCCTCGATGTCGGCACCGATCCCGTGCGCGTGCCGACGGGTATCGCGATCGAAGCGCCGCCGGGTTGGGATGTGCAGAGCCGCCCACGTTCCGGGCTCGCAGCGCAAGGCGTGCTCAGCGTGTTCGGCACGGTCGACCCGGACTACCGCGGCGAGATTTTCGTCACAATGTATACGATCGGCCGTCGCCCGCCACACCGTGTGCAACACGGCGACCGCATCGCTCAACTCGTCGTGGCCCGCGTGGCGGAGGCCGTGTGGCGCGAGGTGGAGCAGCTATCGGAGACAGAGCGCGGCAGCGGCGGGTACGGATCGACCGGGCGATAAGCCGGATCGCAGGAGGGGTGGAGGGAGTACCAGATCGGCCGGCTTGCAGCTACGCGGACCAGACTGAACCCGGCTACGGCTGGCCGTCTACTCTGCGAATCGCCTCTCGCCACAGCTCCAGGGGGCGAGCCGCACCGCGGCCTCAAGCCCTTCGTTGGTCAGCAAGAGCAAGAGCAAGTTGCGTCGCTCGTCATGGTACTCGGGCCCGTAAATGAGGTAGCCGCTCCACAGCTCCAGCCTCTCCGGGGTGAGCGTTTCATACTGATCGAGGGTGATCGGCTGCGGTTCCAGGCCCGGCACTGGCAGCGTTGTTTGCATGGTCAGGCTCCCGGCGTGTGGATGGGCTCGCGGCCGTCGGTGAGCGCGGGCCTGTGCCCATGATTGACGAAAGCGATGCGGCTCCGCCACGGCGCCGGTGCTACGATCGTCGTATGAATCCTCCCGTGCAGACCTGTCCGCGCTGCGGCACGCTGATGTCGGCGATCGGCGGTTCGAAGGCCGCCGTTTGCCGCCGCTGCGGCTACAAAGACGACTGCTGTTAATCGGCACGCATCGCCGTGGAGACACGGATGGGCGCCGCAAACGCGGCTTGCGTCAGGCTGTGCTCGGCTCGCCGGCCTGCCATCGACTCCGCGCGGCGACCCCGTTGCTGTCCGCCAGCGCCAGCGCCAGTGTGCGTCCGCGTCGCTCGAGAAGGCAGGGCAGGCGTAAGGCGAGATCCGTTCGACCTGCCCCCTCGAAGCCGAGGCTCACCCGGGACCGCCGAGTCGCTCCCGCACACCAAACGCAAGCAGCAGTTCCCGCACAGTGCCGCCGCCGCCCGATGCCAGCAGGCGCGCGATGTCCGCTGGCGTATCCAAATCATCCTGCAATGCTGCCACGACGCGGGTCTCGACGCCGATGCCTGCGGCGGCGGCTTCGGCGGCGTGCGCCGTGGCGCTGTTCGGTCCGTAGTGGAAGGGAATCGCGGCCGGCGGCAGCAGCAGCAGCGCGTTCGTGCCGTCGTCCCGCGCCGGACAGAGCCGCACGAACGGCTCTGCTTCGACACCCGCCACGAACGCCTCGATGGCCGCGGCATCGACGCCGGCGATGTCGGCGTGCAGCACGAGCAGAGCCACCGGCGGGCGCGATCTGGCAAGCAGCTCGTTGCGCGCCGCTGCCAGCGCCGAGTTCAACCCGCGCACGTCCGCTGGCTCCGTCATGATGGCCGCGCCCAGCCCCTCGGCAAGAACAGCGGCTTCAGAGTCCGAGCTGACCAGATAGACACGTCGCACCGACGCCGCTTCGGCCAGGGCGGTCAGCGCCTCGGTCAGCAGCAGCCGCGCTAACGCCTCGCGCTCCGGCGGCGTGAGCAGGGCTGCGAGCCGCCCCTTGGCCTGATCGAAGCGCTTAAACGGCAGCAGCGCATCGATCGGCGGTCTGCTGCTCATTTGCGGAGAGCGGCGTCCAGCGCGATGCGGGCCAGCGCGGCCTTTTCGAAGCTGCCGCGCATGATCGTGTCGGTCACGATCGGCCGCACGCCGAGTGCCTCGACCCGGGGCGCCAGTGCGGCGTCGGCGTTGTCCAGCACGAACGTACCGACAAGATCGCGGTACAGCTCGGCAACCTGGGCAGCGCTGTTCTCGTAGCCCAGCGACTGCAGCATCTTCGCCGCCGGCCCCTTGATCGTCTCGCCGGCGACGATCGGGCTCACCGCCACGCAGCGCTCGCGCCGCGCCTTGATCGCTTCGCGGACGCCCGGCAGCGCCAGGATCGGGCCGATGCTGACGAACGGATTGCTGGGTGCCAGCAGAATCGTATCGGCCTCGCGCAGCGCTTCGAGCACACCCGGAGCCGGCCTGGCCGTTTCGATGCCGGCGAACTCGATCTTCAGCACCTCGTCTTCCGTGCGCCGGCGCACGAAGTAGTCCTGGAAAGCGAGCCGGCCAGCCGGCGTCAGTACCTCCGTGCGCACGCGCTGGTCGGACATGGGCAGCACGCGCAGCTCAAGGCCGTATGCCGCTGCGATTTCGGCCGTCACCTCCGTCAGCGTCGCGCCCTGAGCCAGCCGTGTGCTGCGATGCAGAGCCCCGGCGAGGTCGCGGTCGCCGAGGTTGAACCACGGTTCGTGGCCGAAGCGCGCCAGGCCGCCGACGACATTGAAGCTGTCGTTGAGCAGACCGAAGCCGCGCGCCGGGTCGATCTGGCCGGCGAGCGTGTAGATCACGATGTCCACGTCGGGCGAGACGTGCAGGCCGAAGAACTCGAGGTCGTCGCCGGTATTCGAAATCACCGTGATCTCGCGCTGCGGCAGGTGGCAGAGCACTCCCTGCAAGAAGCGCGCCGCGCCGACTCCGCCGGCCAGTACCGTGATCACCGCATCGCCCTCCCACGCCCCGCCGTGGCACCGCGCCGCGGCTTGGCCGCGGGGAAAGCATAGGCGGACCAGGGAAAGAGGATCAAACCGGGTCCTGCCGGTCACCGGGATCAGCCCGTCGCGGGTTTGACCCTCCTCTTGTGGCTTCCGTATGCTGAGGCCGGCCCCAGCGACGATTGTGCGCCGATCTCGCGCCCGCGATCAGCTTACGGCCAGAGAGCGGAGCAGTGGCTGCGAATCCCATGCCGGCGCCTCCCGGCTTCAAAAAGCTCGATCTGCACATCCACACGCACTTCTCCGCGTGCTATATCGACCACATGAAGCCGGAAGCGAAGCGCCGCACCCGCCCGGAGGAGATCGTGCAGGCCGCACTCGACGCCGGCCTCGACGGCATCGCCATCGTCGATCACAACGGCGTCGAGATGGTGCAAACCATCCGCGAGATCGCGCGTGGCTCCGCGCTCACCGTGCTGCCTGGGACCGAATTGTCCACCCGCGGCGGCCACCTGCTCGCGATCTTTGAGGAGGCGTACGACCTCGACCGCATTCGCGAGCTGTTGCTGGCCGTGAACTTCCCGCCGGAAGTCTGGGGCGACGGCTTCAAGCGCACGGATGTCTGGATGGACAAAGCGATTGACGAGATCGTCTCCCGCAACGGGCTCGCCATCCCGGCGCACGTCGACCGCGAGCCGCGCGGCTTCCTCGCTTCGGACGAGCTGCCTTCAGACAAGCTGCGCATCTACAACCATCCCGGCCTCGCCGCGCTCGAAATCACCGACCCGACGCGCAAGGAGAAGTGGAACAACGGCAAAGACCTGCGCTACAAGCTGGCACACGCCTGCATCCAGAGTTCCGATGCGCACGCGCCGGAAGAGATCGGCCGGCGCCCGACCTTCATGAAGATGGAGGCGGTCACGCTGTCCGGCATTCGCGCGGCGATCGCCGCCTACCACGAAGCCATTGTCTTCCCGCCCGCGGTCAGCGCGGCGGCCTGAGAGCGGCGCCCACCGCTGAAGCAGAAAGAGGGGGTAACCGTCATGGCCGTGCTCTACGAGCGCCAGGAGAACATCGCCGTCATCACGCTTGACCGGCCCGGCAGTCTTAACGCGATCAACCCCGACCTGACCCGCGAACTGGGCGAGGCATGGCAGCGCTTCGAGCAGGAAGAGGATGCCCACGTCGCCATCCTCACCGGCGCCGGCCGCGCCTTCTGCGCCGGGCTGGACATGAAGGAGGCCGCTGAGCGACTGCGCCGCGGCGAAGCCAGCACGCCGCCCGGCACCTCGATGCACATGCCCAACCCGCGCGCGATCATGAAGCCGACGATCGCCGCCGTGAACGGCGCCGCGGCAGGCGGCGGTGTCTCCTTCGCGCTGAGCTGCGACATCGTGCTGGCCAGCGAGACAGCGCAGTTCGTGCTGCCGTTTGCCGCGCGCGGCCGCGGCGGCGCGCCCGTCGCACTCGACCTGGCGCGTAAGACGAGCATCAGTGCCGCGCTGTACGCGGCGCTGACCGCGGGCCGCATCGACGCGCAGACGGCGCTGCGGCTCGGCATCTGCCAGGAAGTCGTGCCGCAGGACGACCTGTTGCCACGGGCATTGGAGTTGGCCGAAAAAATAGCCGGCTTCTCCCAGGTGTCGGTCAAGAGCATCAAGGGCGCCCTTTATCACGCCATGGACGTCGGCTTTGCCCAGGCGATGCGCGACGCCTCCGGCGATTGGGACAGCATCATGCGCGATTCGAAGGACGTGCGCGAAGGCACGATCGCCTTCGACGAGAAGCGCCGGCCGCAGTACGAGTCGGCGCCCGGCGCGTCGAACTAACGGCGCTACGCCGTGACACCGCCGACGCCGCCCTACCAACCGCTCTTGAGCCAGCTCTGGACGCCGATCGTGGCGATTACATCAGCGTGGCAAGGGCAGGACGGCGCCCAGATCGCCGTGTCGGCGCACGGCGCCTCGATCGTGCCCGACCGGCCGCGCATTCTCGTGCAGTTGTACAAGCGCAACCTCACGCACGATCTGGTGCGCGACTCTGGCGTGTTCGCGCTGCACCTGCTGGCGCGGGGCCAGGAAGACTTGATGCACCGCCTCGGCTTTGTCTCCGGCCGGCGCGATGCGCGCAAGCTCGACGGCCTGGGCGAGAAGCGTGGCGTCACCGGCTGCCCGCTGCTGGACGGCACACTGGGTTATGTCGAGTGCCATGTCGTCAACGCCATGGATGGCGGTGACATGACCTGCTTCCTCGGCGATGTCGTGGCCGGCGCCTTGCACGCTGATGGCGCCGAGGTGCCAGCGCGCGTGCTCTGGTGGTACGCGCTGCGTCGCACAATGCCCGAAGCCTGGCAGCGTGAGTGGGACGCCAAGATGGAAGCTGAACTGGACTTCAGCGCGCCGCTCTTCGACGCGATCGACCGCGCGCCCTGGCAGCCATCCAACCAATCGACCTGATGCTTCGTATATGTTATTATAGGAGTGCAGGATTGTGGGCTATTCGGAAAGAGAGATCCCTCGTGGTTCAGGAAAAGACCTTTCGCAGAACGAATCAGCACTGGAGCGCGCCGGAGTTTGACCGGCTGCTGCGCTCCGTGCGCCTGGAAGACGTGACACCGTCGGTTGAGCGCTTCAACGGCATCGCGCTCACGCTGGAGCGTAGCCCGCACAGTGTGCGCGCGAAGTGGCTGGAACTGCGCGACGCCGGCCTGCGGGCGCGGCCGGCAGGATCGCCGGCCGTGACTGCCTACGTGCGCCGGCGCTTCCCGGCCGTGGCGCTGCCCGAAGCGGACACGCTCGACGCCGCGATCACCGCCTACCGCGAGGCGCGGCGCCAGGCCGATGTGCTGTTGGAACGGGTGCTTACACTCGCCTCCCGCGACGCCGAGTCCCTGTCGGCGCTGCGCCAGACGTTGCAGGGGGTGGACCCGGCTCCGGAGATGAGGCCGGCAGCGTAAGTGCCCCGGGGCACCTAACCCCGCTTTCGCTTCAGCGAAAGCTCCCTTCCCGACACGGGAAGGGTTGGGGGCGAGGACACGCGGATGGGTGGGAGAACAGCCTCTCGGGCGGCCCGCAAGGACACCCCGGCCCCGCCGCCGTCGCACGGTGACGGGAACGCTCCAGAAGTCCCTTTCCGGCTCGGGAAGGGACAGACTTCCCGCAAGGGAAGTCAGGGTTAGGTGCCCCGCGAGGTCGCCCAAATTGCGCAGTCCTCAACCCGGTTAATACAATGGCAGTAGCCTGGCGAGCGGCGAACCATCAGCGAATGGCATGAACCAACGCCCGGGGCACACGCTCCGGTCGTTCGCTTTTGACACATCAGAGGGCGTCAGGAGCAAACCATGGTCATCGAGGAACGCGATGTCGGCGCCATCGTGGCCGAGGCGCGGGCACAGCTTGCTGCTGCCCACGACGAGCAGGAGCTTGAGCGCTGGCACACCGAGTTTCTCGGGCGCAAGGCGGGGCGGATTACGGCCTTCCTCCGCTCTATTCCTGCCCTGCCGGAAGACCAGAGGCGCGCGGCCGGCATCGCCGGCAACGACGCAAACCGCGAGCTCAGGGCAGCCTACGAGGCTCGCGCCGAGGCGCTGCGCCGCACGCGGCTCGAAGCCTCGATCGCTTCGGGCAAGCTTGATGTGACGCTGCCCGGACGCAAGCCGCAGATCGGGCGGCTGCATCCGGTGACGCGGACGCTGCGCGACTTGCTCGCCGCACTCGCCGACCTCGGTTTCCAGGTTGCCGAAGGGCCGGAGATCGAGACCGACTTCTATAACTTCGAGATGCTGCGCATTCCGCAGGACCATCCGGCGCGCGACATGTGGGACACGCTCTGGCTCGACCCGCTGGTCGATGGCAGACGGCCGTTGCTGCTGCGCACGCACACCTCGCCCAACCAGATCCGCGTGATGCAGCAGCGCCAGCCGCCGATCCGCATCGCCGTGCCGGGCAAGTGCTACCGCTTCGAAGCGGTGGATGCCAGCCACGAGTGGCAGCTCACGCAGATCGAGGGGCTAGCAGTCGATGAAGGCATCACGCTTGCCGACCTCAAAGGCACGCTGGGCGAGCTGGCGCGGCGCATGTTCGGCTCCGAGCGCCAGATCATGCTGCGCCACGCCTACTTCCCCTTCGTCGAGCCGGGCGTCGAGATGGCCGTAGACTGCTTCGTCTGCGGCGGCACGGGCTGCGGGCTGTGCAAGGGCACCGGCTGGATCGAGATCCTGGGCGCCGGCATGGTCCACCCCGAAGTGCTCAGCGGCGTCGGCTACGACCCCGAGCGCTATACCGGCTTCGCCTGGGGGCTGGGCGTGGAGCGCGTGGCGATGCTGCGCTACGGCATCAGCGACATCCGCCACTTTTACAGCAACGACCTGCGCTTCCTCGAACAGTTTTGATCTCGCGGCCGGCCTCGCTGCCGGCTGAGGGTTGAAACGAACGGCTTCGACTCCGGGCGGGCGTCTGGCCTCCCCGAGAACCGCCGATCCCATCGGTTGGGCGTATCCGCATGCGCCCATACAATCGTCCGTGAGGAGACCAAAGGCCCATGCGCATCTCGCTTGAGTGGCTGAAGGAGTACGTCGATCTGACGCTGCCGCCCGAGCAGCTTGCGCGGCGTATCACGCTGGCCACGGCCGAGGTCGAGGAGATCATCGCCCCGCCGGCGTGGCAAGGCGTTTCGATCGGCGAGGTGCAGAGCTGCGTGCGCGTGCCCGGCTCCGACCATCTCAGCCGCTGCACGGTGCAGGCGGGCGACGGCATACATCAGGTCGTCTGCGGCGCGCCGAACGTGGCCGCCGGCCAGAAGATCGCCTACGCCGCGATCGGCGCCGAGCTGTTCAGCCCGCGCGCCGGCAAGCCACAAAAACTCAAGCCTGCCGTGATTATGAGGATCGAGTCCGAGGGCATGATCTGCTCCGAGATGGAACTCGGCCTCTCCGAGAACCACGAAGGCATTCTCGTGCTGCCTGCCGACGCGCCCATCGGCACACCGCTGCATGACTATCTGGGCGACACGGTGCTCGTGGCCGGCGCCTGGGCGCATCGCGCCGACCTGCTCGCCATGCTCGGCATCGCCCGCGAGGTCGCGGCGCTCACCAACCAGGCCGTGCGCGAGCCGGAGCTGGCGTTCGTGGCCGCTGGCAGACCAATCGCCGGCACGCTGACGGTCGAAGTGGCCGACCCCGACCTTTGCAACCGCTACGTCGCCGGCGTGGTCGAGGGGGTGAAGCTCGGCCCCTCGCACGACTGGATGCAGCGCCACCTCGAAGCGGCGGGCGTGCGCGCGATCAACAACGTGGTGGACATCACCAATTACGTGATGTTGGAGTTCGGCCAGCCGCTGCACGCCTTCGACTACGACACCGTGCGCGATCACCACGTGATCGTGCGCCGCGCTCGAACCGGCGAGCGGCTGACGACGCTCGACGGCGTGGACCGCGAGCTGACGCCGGACATGCTGCTGATCGCCGATCCCGGCGGCCCGATCGGCCTGGCCGGCGTGATGGGCGGCGCCAACAGCGAGATCTCCGAGCAGACGAAGACGATCCTGCTCGAAGCGGCGAACTTCTCCGGCATGAACATCCGCCGCACCTCGACGCGGCTGGGGCTGCGCAGCGAGGCTTCGTCCCGCTTTGAAAAGCAGCTTCCAGCCGAGCTGGCGATCAAAGCGGCGCGGCGGGCAGTTCAGCTCATGGTCCAGATCTGCGGCGGCACCGCGCGCGAGGGCTTCGTTGACGTCTATCCGGTGCCGCAGCAGCCCGTGCGCATCGAGTTGACGGCGGCGCGGCTGCGCCAGGTGCTCGGCATCGAGGTCTCGACCGCCGACGTGACGCGCACCCTGCGCGCGCTCGGCTTCGGCTGCGAGTGGCAGGCGCCCGACCGCTATCTGGTCGATGTGCCTTACTGGCGCATGGACGTGCGCATCGCCGACGACGTGGTCGAGGAGGTGATCCGCATCCTCGGCTTCGAGCGCCTGCCGAGCACGACGATCGCCGGCCGCATCCCCGAGCTGCTGCCGCAGCCGCGTCGCGCGCTGCGCGAGCGGGTCAAAGATATCCTCGCGGCCGCCGGAGCGCAGGAGGTCATCACCTACGCGGCCGTCAGCGAGGAGCAACTGCGCAAAGTCACGCCGGCCGAAGACCTGGCGATTCTGCAGCCATTGCGCATCGTCAATCCGCTCAGCGCCGAGCACGAGCTGATGCGCACCACGTTGCGCGGCTCGTTGCTCGAAACGCTGCACGACAATCTGCGCCTGCGCCGCCCGGCGCTCTCGCTGTTTGAAACGGCGCCGGTCTATCTGCCCGGAGACGATCGAACGACGCTGCCCGAGGAACGGGAGCTGCTGATCGGCGCGCTCAGCGGCGAGCGGCTGGATCGCTGGGGCCACGGCAGCGGCGAAGCGCTGGACTTCTTCGACGCCAAGGGGTTGGTCGAGACGCTGGACGAGCGGCTGCGTGTCGGCTTGAGCTACCGCGCGGCTTCCGACCCGATCCTGCTCGACGGCCGCACGGCGGAGGTCCTCGCTGGCGAGGTGCCCGTCGGCGTGGTCGGCCAGGTGCACCCGGACGTGCTCGCCCGCTTCAACATTGAGCGGGAGGTCTTTTTGTACGAATTGAATCTGGCCGCGCTGCTGCCGCTGGTGAAGGCGGTGCCCGAATACGCGCCGGTCTCGCGCTTTCCGGCCGTGGTGCAGGATCTGGCGCTCGTTGTGAGTGAGGATGTGCCGGCCGCTGATCTGCTCGCGGCGATCGGCCGTTCGAAGCTCGTCTCCGACGTGCGCCTGTTCGACGAGTACCGCGGCGAGCGCGTCGGCGCTGGCAAAAAGTCGCTGGCCTTCTCCGTCAGCTATCAGGCGCCCGACCGCACGCTCACCGATGCCGACGCTGCCAAAGAGCAGGAACGCATCCTGCGTGGCCTCAGCCACCAGTTCGGCGCGGAGCTGCGGAAGTAGCGGCCCGACGGCGGCCCGCAACACCTCCTTCGCTCCAGCCGAGTAGTCAGAATCGCGGGTCGATTGGTGTGCGCGGCGGTTCGTGCGCCTCGATCACCTCGCCGGCGTCGAGGCACAGATCCTCGCGGTAGCGGCGGGAGACGATCTGCACGCCGAGCGGCAGCCCCTCGTGCATGCCAACCGGCACGGCCAGTCCAGGCAGGCCGAGCACCGGCAAGGTGAGCTGGAACTGCAGCGCGTCCAGGGTGCGGGCCGCGCCCGCCGTGCCCTGCGTGTCCAAATCGGCCGGCAACGCCACTTCGCCGCAGGCCGGCATGACGATGATTGGGTAGGTTTCCATGAAGAGCTGCCAGCGGCGGATGAGCGTGTCCCGTTCCGCCAGTGCGAGCAAATACTCGTTGAGGTCGGCGCCGCCTTTCAGCTCCCACCACGCGTTGATGAAGCTGGTAAGGGAGGGATCGTCAAACTCGCCCAACAACGATCGCAGCGAGAAATTCAGGTCGGGCAGGCCGATCGGGTGCCAGAGGTCCGCTACCCGTTTCAGGTCCGGCGGCTCGATCGCTTCGGTCTGATACCCGGCCGCGGCGAGATCGTCGCCGGCCTTGCGCACGGCCGCCGCAACGGCGGGTTGAACGGTGAAGCCGTCTGGGTCGGCGACGATCGCGACGCGTACGGGGCTCGAGAGCGGCTCGCCGGTGAGCGGCGCCGGCGTCCAGAGCTGATCGCGAGGGTCGCGCGCCGCCATCGCCGCCAGCGCAAGTCGCACATCGCGTACGCTCCGCGCCATCGGTCCGTTCACCGCCATCAACTGGCCGGACATGCGCCGCTGTGCCGTGGCGCTGGGATTGAACGACGCGACACGGCCGGGACTCGGCCGCAGGCCGACGACGCCGTTGCAGTACGCTGGCCAGCGAATCGAGCCGCCGATGTCGTTGCCCTGGGCGATGGCGCCGATGCCGGCGGCGAGCGCGGCCCCGGCGCCGCCACTGGAGCCGCCGCAGGTGACGTCGCGGTTCCACGGGTTCAGCGTGCGCCCGTGCAGGCGGTTATCGGTCATCGCCCGCATAGACATCGCGGGCGCGTTCGTGCGCCCGATCACGATCGCGCCCGCGCGGCGCAGGCTGCCGACCTGCGGGCTGTCCTCGCTGGCAATCAGGTCCTTGAATCGCACCACGCCGTTGTCGGTGGGGCAGCCCGCCTGATCGGAGTTGATCTTCGTGGTGACCGGCACACCATGCAACGGGCCGAGCCTGCCACCGGCTCGCTGCAGCGCGTCGGCCCGATCTGCCTCCGCCCGCGCCTCGTCGGCAAGGACGCGCACGACCGCGTTGATCCGCGGATTCACCGCGTTCAGGCGATCGATGTGCGCCTCGACGGCCTCGCGGGCGCTCACACGCCCGGCTCGAATCAGCGCCGCAAGCGCCGTCGCATCCAGCCGCCAGAGTTCGTCTGCCATGCGGAACCTCGTCTGGCTGCGCCTTACCGGCCAGCCCGTCCTGGTCATGAGCATACAACCTGGCCGAGCGACTGCCGCGATCGAGGCGAGAACCCGCTCGTTGCCGCCGCGGCGCTGAGTTCGCCAAGCGCTCCGCTGCGGAGCGCCCCGTCGCCCGATGCCATCATGCCTTCGAACGCCGAAATGAACGAGCGTGGTCAGACAGGCCGAGCGGCGCCTTCGCGCCCATCGCGCAGGAACTCCAGCAGATAGCGGTTGACGAGTTCGGGCCGCTCCTGCTGCACCCAGTGGCTGGTCTTCGGGATGTAGCGGATCTGCAAGTCGCTGACCCAGCGCTCCATGTCGCGGGTCAACTCGGTGCCGAGGGCGCGGTCCTCGGTCGCCCAGATCAGCAGCGTCGGCGCCTGGATGCGCGGCAGCGGGCGCTCGCGGCGGAACTCGCGGGCGGCGGCGCGATACCAGTTGATCGCGGCCGTGAGCGCGCCGGGCTGTGCAGCGGCTTCCTTGTAAGCACGGATGTCCTCGTCGCTGAAGCTGCCGGGACGCAAGGCCCAGCCGCGCAAGGCGCGTTCGATCGCCCGATAGTTCCGCGCCCGGAACGCCAGCTCCGGCAGCTTCGGCAACTGGAAGAAGAGGATGTACCAACTGCGCAGCATCTGCCGCGGGTTACGGCGCAGCGCCTGCTGCAGCGCCGCCGGGTGCGGACAGTTCATCACCACCAGGCGGCGCGTCATCTGCGGCTGCCGCATGGCGAACATCCAGGCAACGCCGCCGCCCCAGTCGTGCCCGACGATCACCGCCCGCTCTTCGCCCAACTGGCGGATCAGCGCGGCCACATCCTCGACCAGGTTGTCGATGCTGTACGCCGAGACGCCGCGCGGCTTCTCGGTGAGGTTGTAGCCGCGCTGATCGGGCGCAACGGCCCGATAGCCGGCCTGCGCCAGCGCGCCCAGCTGATGCCGCCACGAATACCAAAACTCCGGGAAGCCGTGCAGCAGCACCACGAGCGGCCCGCTGCCCCGCTCGACCCAGTGCATGCGGATGCTGTTGACCGTACCGTAGTGATGCGTGAGGCCGGTAGTCTCAATGGATTCGGTCATACCGCGCCTTCATGCCGAGGTCCGCCGGTTCAGTCGCTCAGCAGGCTGACGGCGGCTTTGACGCGCTGGATGCTGCGACGTTTACCGAGCGCGGCCATGCCGGCGTTGACCGGCACGCCCTGCGGCGCTCCGGTGATCGCGACGTACAGCAGTGGCGCCGCCTCGCGCGGCTTCAGCGTTCGCTGCTCGAACACGCGGCTCACCGCCTCCCAGATACCGTCCTTCTCCCAGTCTTCGATATCTTCCAGCTCGGCCGCAATCTCTTCGAGCGTGAACAGCGCCTCTTCGGGCCGGCTCGTAAAGCGCTTGCCCAACAGCGTGGCGCGGTCGTACGTCACGTCGTCCTCGAAGAGAAAGCGCAGCTTCGGCGCGATCTCGGAGAGCAGTTCGAGGCGCGTCTGCAACTCGGGCGCGATCCGCCGCACGATCTCCGGCGTGACGCGTTGCGCCAGCTCGTCCGGCAGGTCCTTGAGCAACCACTCTTCGCTGAGTGCAGCAAAGCGCTCCGCGGGCAAAGCGTGGATATACTCACGATTCATCCAGCGCAGCTTGTCGAAGTCAAAGACCGCCGGGCTCTTCGAGATACCGGCCAGGTCGAACTGCTCGACAAACTGCTCGCGGCTGATGATCTCCGTTTTATCGTCCAGCGCCCAGCCGAGCAAGCCGAGGAAGTTAAACAGCGCATCCGGCAAGTAGCCCGCGTCCACGAACGCCTTAAAGGCCGTGTCGCCGTGGCGCTTGCTCAACTTCGCCCGATCTTTACCCAGAATCAGCGGCAGGTGCGCAAAGACCGGCGCCTCCCAGCCAATCGCGCGGTAGATCAACAGGTGCAGCGGCGTGCTCGGCAGCCACTCATCGCCGCGCAATACGTGCGTGATCTGCATGAAGTGGTCGTCCACGACGACCGCGAAGTGATAGGTTGGATAGCCGTCCGACTTCATCAGCACGGCATCCTGCAAGAGCGCATTCTCAAACTCGACTTCGCCCTTGATCGCGTCCTGCACCACGGTGACACCGTCCAACGGCACGGCGAAGCGCACGACTGGCTTCACTCCGCCCGCCTCGGCCGCGGCTCGCTCGTCCGGCGACAGGCCGCGGCAGCGCCGGTCGTAGCCGGGCGGCAGCTTCTGTTTCTGCCGTTCGCTGTTGACCGCGGCCAGACGTTCCGGGGAGCAGTAGCATGTGTAGGCGCTGCCGTTTGCCAGCAGCGTCTCGATCTCGCGGTGATACAGATCCAGCCGCTCGGACTGAAAGTACGGCCCGCACGGACCGCCGACCGCTGGCCCCTCGTCCGGCTCCAAGCCGAGCCAGCGGAGCATCAACCTGATCGACTCGACGGCGCCGGGCACCAGGCGGCTGCGATCCGTGTCTTCGATTCGGACGACGAATTGGCCGCCGTGGTGGCGGGCGAACAGCCAGTTGAACAGCGCCGTGCGCGCCGTACCGATGTGCGGCTCGCCCGTGGGGCTTGGAGCGATGCGAACGCGGACGGTCATCGGTTCACCTCGGGTGGGGTGAATGGTGAGTGGTGAACGGTGAACCGAGGTCATGGTGCGCTCCTGCCGCTGTACGTGTTGGCGTTGTCCGGGGAGATGATGCTCCGCAGTTCGGCAGCGCGGCCGTCGAGCGGCCGATGCTGCACCAATCACCACTCACTGCTCACTGCTCACCCACTCAGCGTTCACCAGCCGGCGGGCTCGATCGAGCATACGCCCGCTGTCCAGCGGGCAGCCAGCCAGAAGCTCGTCGGGAGGCATCGCTTCAAGCCTGATCCGTTGCCCATCGCTCGGCCGCTCGAAGGCCAGCCGCCAGGCGTGCAGCCACAGCCTGCCCGCCGGTCCGCCGGCTGACCCATAGATCGGATCGCCGGCGATCGGGCAGCCGATCGCGGCGAAGTGAACGCGCAGTTGATGCGTGCGACCCGTCTCCAGCCGCGCCAGCACGGCCGTATGGCCGTTCGCCGTATCGATGCTGTGATACGTCGTGCGCGCCGGCCGGCCGCCGGGCATTATCGCCATCTTCTTGCGGTCGCTCGTGCTGCGGCCGATCGGCGCATCGATCACGCCATCGGCCGGCCGTGGCCTGCCCACGACCAGTGCCAGATAGTGCTTCGCCAGCGTGCGCTGCGCCAGTTGGCGGGCCAGTGCGGCGTGTGCGCGGTCGTGCTTGGCCACCATCAGCAGCCCGCTGGTGTCTTTGTCCAGCCGGTGCACGATGCCGGGCCGCCGCTCGCCGCCGATGCCGGACAGATCAACGCAGTGTGCCAGCAACGCGTGTACCAGCGTGCCCGTCTCATGGCCCGCGGACGGATGCACGACGATGCCGGCCGGCTTATCGATCACCAGCATGTCGGCGTCTTCGTACAGGATCGTCAGCGGCCACGCTTCAGGAACGAGCGCCGACGGCACGGGCGCGGGAACGACGACCCGCACCGCTGCCCCGACGCGCAGCTTCGTCCCGGCTTTCCCCGGCTTGCCGGAAACCAGCACGTGGCCCTGCTCAATCAGCCGCTGCGCCGCGCTGCGGGAGAGTTCGGGAACGGCGCGGGCGAGGAAAAGATCGAGTCGTTCGCCCGCCTGGTCGGCCAGCAGTTCGAGGCGACGCGGTCCGGCAGGAGGCGCCGCTGCCGCACCGGACGGTTGCTCAAGGCGCGCAGCGGGCGTGAAGCCGGTCACTGCTCCTCGCGCTGCTGCGCACCATCGCGGAACACGAGAAACCAGGCGAGCACGCACACCCCGACGACGATGCACGAGTCGGCCACGTTGAAGTAAGGGTAGTGCGGGAACTTGATGAAGTCCGTCACGCTGCCCAACCGCACGCGGTCGCTGAGGTTGCCGATCGCCCCGCCGAGCTGCAGGCCGAAGGCGACGCGCAGCACCGGGTGATGGAATGGCGGATACAGATAATACAGCACGATCGCACCGAGGCCGATCAGGCTGGTGACAACCAGAAAAACCGTCTGGTCCTGCAAAATGCCGAAGGCGGCGCCGGTGTTCGTGACGTGCGAGATATGGACAAGCCAGCCGGAGGAGGGCCACGACTCGCCGATCTCCAGGTGCGTACGCACAAGCTGCTTGGTGAGCTGATCGCCCGCGAGCGCAACGATCGCGACGAGTACCAATAGCCACCACTGACGCCGGCCGGCTTCTGCCGGCCGCGCGGGTGGTATCAACTGGCGCTCCAGGCGGCTCTCAGCGGTATCGCTCACCGTTGGATCGTACCATCCGCGCGTTCGATCGCCAACCGCGGGCCTGTCCGGCGCAGGGCCAGGAGTACGGCGAGTCACGTCCGTTGCCGTGTAACGTCTTGACCCCCTCCGAAGACGATACCTATGATCAGTTCGAGGCCGAAAGGCCGATCAGGAGGCGGGTGTGGCGATCGACATCTTTGGGCGGCGTGAGAAGTCGGAGCGAGCAGCATACGGAGACCGCCTGCCTCCGGGTCAGCGGCTGACGGATGGCTGGCCGGTCCTGCACTACGGCGGCATCCCCCGCTTCGACAAGGAGACCTGGCGCTTCGAGGTCGTGGGCCTTGTCGACGAGAAGCTGTCGCTGAGCTACGACGAACTGCGCGCCCTGCCGAACACCACGATTCACTGCGACATTCACTGCGTGACGCACTGGAGCAAGTTCGACAACGACTTCACCGGCGTCAAGGTCACGGACCTGATGCAGCGTGTGCGCGTGCAGCCGGAGGCGAAGCACGTGATGGTGCATTCGCACGGCGGCTACACGACGAATATCGCGATCGAAGAGCTGCTGGACGACGACGTGCTGCTCGCCTGGGCACACAACGGCCAGGATCTGGAGCCGGAGCACGGCTGGCCGCTGCGCCTCGTCGTGCCGAAGCTGTACTTCTGGAAGAGCGCCAAGTGGGCGCGCGGTTTCCAGTTCATCGACCGCGAGCGCCCCGGCTTCTGGGAAACCTACGGCTACCACCTCCACGGCGACCCGTGGCGCGAAGAGCGCTACTCGTAGCAGGCCATGCCTCGGCCGGCTCCTGCCGAAAAATACTCGGGATGGCGAGCACTGCTCGCCATCCCTTGTGTTCTGGCGCCGCATCCGCTGCGCCCTCCGCCCTTCGCCCTACCCGGCCGCCAGTTGCCCGAGCGCGACGAAGCGGTGTGTGTACACGCCGTCCGGCACGCAGGTCAGCAGCGTGACCACCGGCGCGGTCGCGGGGTCCATCACCCAGGTGTCGGTAGGCAGCACGACGTTGGTGCCGGTGATCGTGTAGTGATACCAGGCGCCGCTCGCGGTTTGGACGGAGACGCGGCTGCCCAGCTTGTTGGCGATGCCCGGCAGGTTCTTAAAGACGCTGCCCTCGCCCTTGAGCGGACTGCTGATATGGCCGGCGAGCACCATGTTGCCGGGCGCGCCGGGCAGCCCCGTGCCCAGCAGATGCCCCACGGCGTGGTCGGCGGTCTCCCAGACGAGTTGGCCCTTGTCCAGCCTGGTGCCGACCTCGATCACCGGCACGTCGCTCAGGCCGATCGACTCGATCCGCAGCTTCACCGGCAGGAGCCCCGGCGGCACGTTGGCGGCGCTGGGCGCCGGCGTCTGCGCCGCGAACACGGCCGGCTCACTCCCGTCCGCGGGCGTGGGCGGCGCGGCGAGGGCGCCAGCCGCCTGTGAGCCGGCTGCCACCGTCGAACCGGCAGCCGCTGTCGACTGCGCGGCGCCTGTCTGCGCGGCGGCAGACGCGGCCGGAGCGACCGGCGCGCCGGGAATCGCCAGCGTGCCGCGCCGCAGCGAGCCGAGGTCAGCCTCCGCTTGATGGCGGTAGATCTGATACGCCGCAGCAGCGCCCACGAGCGAGCCGCCGGCGGCCAGCATCGTATTGCCCAGATAGCGCCCTAAGAACACCCGGCGCGACACCCGCCGCGCCTTCGTTCGTTCTCCCATCGCTACTCCACCGCCCCGCCCCTGGCCGTTTCGCTCTCCACCTCACCAGGCTCGTCCGTTGCATCGGGCTGGCCCGCACCCAAGCCGTCTGCATGGGCCGCAACCGCGGGTGCGATCACACCGGGGCGACGGCGGACGTCGAGCCAGGTGATGGCCGCGGTCGCCACCAACAACGCGGCCGCGTAGATGATCCAGGGCTGTACGACGAGCCACTCTCCGCGTCGGCTCAGCACGTAGCCGATGCCAAGCCCGCCGGCGATGCCAGCGAGCACGCAGAGCAGCGTCATGGAAAGCAGCGCGCGAATACGGCCCATAGCGCGAGGGAGCCCCGCCGTCGTACCGACACCACCAGTGTACACCGATGCGGCCGTTCACTCAGGCCAGCGACGGCTCCGCGCCGGACACCGACGCGCCAAGCGGGGCCGCGCCCTCGATCTCCGCCCGCAGGCCCAGATACACGCCTGCCAGCACGACGACACCGCCGGCGATGCGCAGCAGCCCGGGCAGCTCGCCGAGAAAGAGCGCCGCCAGCACGGTCGCGATCACCGGCTCGCCCAGCACCGCGATTGCGACGAAGGGGGCGCTGAGATAGCCCAGCGCCCAGTTCAGCGACGAATGACCGAGCAGCTGCGGCACCAGCGCCATCAGCGCGAACATCAGCCAGGTCTGCCCACTGAAGCCGGAAAGCCGCTGGCCGCCGCCGATCGCCGCCGCCGTCAGTGCGACCGCGGCGATCGGGTAAACGGTGCCGATGTAGGTGGTGACGGAGGTGACGGCGCGCAGCCGCCGGCCCAGCGCGAAGTAGGCGCCCGCGAACGCCGCCCCCGCCAGCGCCAGCAGGTCTCCGCCAAGCGCCCGGCTGCCGGCGCCGATGTCGGCCGCGCCGATAACCAGTCCGCCGGCGAGGCAAACGAGCATCGCCAGCAGCGTGCCACGGCTCACCTGCTCGCCGCGCAGCAGCACGAACCCCGCGACGAACAACGGCGAGGTCGTGACCAGTGCCACGCTGCTGGAGACGGTCGTCATCTCCAGCGAGGCGATCCAGGTGGCGAAGTGCAGGGCAAGGCAGACGCCGGAAAGCAGCAGCCAGATCCAATCGGCGCGGCGCAGGGCCGGCAGCTCGCGGCGACCGCGCAGCGGCAAGAGCGCAAGGGTCGGCCCCGAGGCGAACAGCAGGCGGTAGGCCGCGGTGCTCAGCGCCGGCGCGTCGGCCAGACGCACGAACAGCGCCGCGGCCGAAACCGCCAGCACGCCGATGAACAGTACCGCCAATACCGCCGGGCGAGAGCGTTCCATGCGGCCATCATACCCACGGCCGGCTCCACGGAGCCGACAAATGGCAGGCGATCTGGCGCGCGTTGCGCCGTGGCGATGTCAGTGCATCAGCGAGGCCGTCGCCCGCGCACGTCATGTTGCTGCACGCGCTGAACCGCCGGCGCCGGTGAGGGCGTGGCCCGCGGCCGCGGCGCGGCCGGCCTCACGGCAATTTCGGGATGAGGCCCTGGTGGGAGCACACGGGCCGCTGGCTGAGCACGAGGTTGCAGCACGCGCCGCGCTGCATGCAGACGCGCCGCCGCTTCGAGCAGCGCCTGCCTCGGTGTCTGCGCCAGCACGTCAAGGCGCGGCTCACCCGCCGCCTCGGCTTTCGCGGCTCCGGACGGTGCGGTTGGCACGGCGAGCGCGCTGTAGCTCCTGGGCTGCGTGACGGGCGCGGCGGCCGCGGCGGGGGCGGCCGCGTGTGCCGGTACGGGCGACAGCGATGGCTTCGGTTCTGGCGTGGCCGGCGCCGGGGCTGGCGGGCGCGTGGGTGTTACCGTACGTACTGGCGCCTGTCCGGTGATGGTCACGACCTTCGCATGTAGCTGACCGTCCACGGGCTCGCCGAGAATGATCACGCGCGTACCGCGGCGCAGCGCCGTCTGCGCCTCACGGGCGCGATCGCGCCGCACGACCGTCGCGGCGTCAAACGAGACCTGCACGAGCCGGCCGTTGCGCTGCCGCACGATCGCCTCGCGTCTGGCCGGCAGGACGATGGCGATCGTGCCGACGATGTAGTGGCTCGTCTGCTTCGCCAGGTTGGCGGGCGGCGTGCTCCCCACCTCGCCGGCGGGCGCGGGATTGCCGGACGCCTGATTCATGCCCAGCAGAAGGCCGCCGACCAGCAGGGCCAGCGCAGCGGCCAAGCTGCCCAGCTTCACCGCCGCGGCGTGCTTTCCGGCCCAGGACCAGAGCGTCATCACCCGCACCGCTTCTCAGGATTGCGCCGTCTGTACCCGCTCAGCCCGCACGTTCGGCCACGGCGGGCGGCACCGGGCTTGCGACTTTCAAGACGAGCCGCGTCGCCACTGCCAGCAACGCCAGATCGGCGACCACGCCGGCAACGTGCAGCCACGGCACCGCATCGCGCAAGGCGGCGAAGTAAATGCCGGGCGATTGGGTCACCGCCGAGATGTCATGCACCGCCAGCGAGATCAGGTCGCGCATACCGGAGCGTTCCAACTCGATGCCGGTCAGGAACGCGAGCACCGCCAGCAGAATCAGCGCCGCGACATAGCCAGCGCCGAACAGCAGCCGTTGCCAGCGCGACCAGCGCGCGACTTCGCCCTGCCGCGCCCGCGCCACGACGCGAGCGACAAAGTCAGGCGGCGGTTCGACGTGCTCGAGCCGTTCATACAGCAGATCGATCGGGTCGCGTTCAGCATCGCTGCTCATCTCGCGCTCCCTCCGTCAGTAGCACGCCGGCAAACGCTGCGCGGTTTCAGCAGCGTTCATCGCTTTTTAATCTTTCCCTGTGTCCGCGTACACCCATCGCGGTCAGTTACAGCAGATCCAGCAGCCTGTCGCGCAGCAACTTCTTGGCTCGGTGGAAGTGCGTTTTCACGGTATTCTCGGGCAGCGCCAACGCCTCCGCGATCTCTGCGAAACTCAGCTCCCCCGTGTAGCGCAGCGCTACGACCTGCCGATAGCGCTCCGGCAAAGCGAGCACCGCCTCCCCCAGAATACGTTGCAGATCGGCGCGCTCGGCTAGCTCTTCGGGCAGCGGCTCCGTGTCCTGCACGCGTTCGGCGATGCTGCCGCCTTCATCAGCCGACCCGTCGACATCGGAAAAGAGCACGGGGCGCTTGCGTTTCACGAAATCCAGGCATTTGTTTCGCGCAATCACGTACAGCCACGGCTTGAAGGGCAGATCCGTGCGTGCAGAAGGCAGCGATTTGTAGATCTGGACGAACACGTCCTGCGCCACGTCGTCCGCGTCGGCGTAGCTGCCCAGCATGCGATAGACAAAGTTGAAGATCGGCCTGCTGTACCGCTGGACCAGTTCTTCGTACGCTGTCACATCGCCGGCAAGAAAGGCGGCGACCAGTTGCTCGTCCCCGCGCGCGGGCAGCACGGCAGATCCGTCGCTCATGACGGGCGCACCGCGCCGGGCAGAGCGTTGGCTTCCGTCGCGGTTCGAGGTCGGTGCATACTGCCGCGGCGCGGCATTCCCGGTTCAACTCCTGGCCTGCGGTTGCACGCGCGAGCGGGCCTCCGCGTTTCACGCTGGCTGCAAGCATCGATCACGGTGCGCACGCGGGCAAGCCTCTGCCGGCCACCGACCACTGGACCGTGCGCGATGCGGTGAGGCGCTGCTATGCTCTATGCGCAGAGCGAAACCGCAAATTCCGGCGGTTGCCGGAACTGGAGCAGCAGCTATGGCCGTGGGATCGAAGAACAACCCTGACAACAAGGGCAAGCAGTCCGACACCAGCATGGAAACGGTGCTGGTCTGTACGCCCACGAAGGGCGGGCTGGGGATGCGCAAGGTCTTTGTCCAGCGACCCAAGGCAGGCAAGTAGCTATTCGCCGGCCGACGCTGAGCCACGCAACGCGTTCACGCGTCGCGGGCGCGCTTTGAGAGCTTCGTCATGCGGCAGCATCTCTGCAAACGCGGGTTCTCCGCGGGGCCGCGCGCCGTTCCTTTGTCGACGTGAGCGAGCGCGGCGCCGGCGTCTTGCTGCACCCCACGTCCTTGCCCGGCCCGCACGGCAGCGGCGACCTCGGTGCCGTCGCCTATCGCTTCGTGGACTGGCTGGCGCGGGCGCGTCAGGGTTTCTGGCAGATCCTGCCGCTCGGTCCCACCGGATTTGGCAATTCGCCCTACGCCACGCGCTCCGCATTCGCCGGCAACCCGCTGCTGATCTCGCTCGATCGGCTGCACGAGCGAGGGCTGCTCGACGCCGGCGACCTGGAAGGCGCTCCCGCGGGTTCTCCCGATCGGGTCGATTTCGATCGCGTGCTGACCTGGAAGCAGGATCGCCTGCACCACGCCTTCGCGCGCTTCGAGCGTGCAGCGGACTTTGACCAGCGCGGGCGATTGCGGGAGTTCGTTGCGGCAGAGGCGCACTGGCTCGACGACTTCGCCGCTTTCATGGCGCTGCGCGCGGCCAACCATGACCGGCCCTGGAGCGACTGGCCGGCGGCGCTCAAACTGCGCGCGGCCGACGCCCTGCATGGGGCAATGCAGACGCTTGCCAGCGAGCTGGCGTACCAGCGTTTCGTGCAGTGGCTGTTTGCGGAGCAGTGGACAGCGCTCAAACGCTACGCCAATCAACGCGGCATCCGTATATTCGGCGATATCCCGATCTTCGTCGCGCTTGACAGCGCCGATGTGTGGGCACACCCGGAGCTGTTCCAGCTCGATGCAGATGGGCAGCCGACGGTCGTGGCCGGCGTGCCGCCCGACTATTTCTCCGCCACGGGCCAGCGCTGGGGCAATCCGCTCTACCGCTGGGATGTGCTGGCCCGACGCGGCTACGCCTGGTGGATCCAGCGCTTCCGGCACGCCTTGCAGCAGGCAGACCTTGTGCGCGTCGATCACTTCCGCGGCTTCGAAGCGTACTGGGAGATTCCGGCTTCCGAACCGACGGCCGTAAACGGCCGCTGGCAGCCCGGCCCCGGCCTGGCGCTGTTCGACGCGGTACGCGGAGCGCTCGGCCAGTTGCGGCTGGTTGCCGAAGATCTCGGGGTGATCACGCCGGAGGTCGAGGCGTTGCGTCGCGCGGTGGGGTCGCCGGGCATGCGCGTGCTGCAGTTCGCGTTCGGCGGAGATGCAACCAATCCGTACCTGCCGCACAACTGCACGCGCGATGCCATCGTCTACACGGGCACGCACGACAACGACACGACGGCGGGCTGGTGGGCGGCCGCGGGCGAGCAGGAGCGCGATCGCGTGCGCCGCTACCTCGCCCGCGACGGCAGCGATCTGGCACATGACCTGATCCGGCTGGCCTACGGCTCGGTTGCCGATACGGCGATTGTGCCGGTGCAGGATGTGCTCGGCCTGGGCAGCGAGGCGCGGATGAACCTGCCGGGCAGGCCGGAAGGCAACTGGAATTGGCGGCTGCGCCCCGACGCGCTGCGCGACGAGCACGCCGACTGGCTGGCGGACCTGGTCGAAACCTACGGCCGTGCGCCGGCCCTCCAGGCAGATTAGCTACGCCGGCGATCCGACGGCAGCCTGGGCGTCCCAGCGGACGACCGCTCCCGCCTTCATCACGAACGTGGCGTTCGCCAGCAGCCCCAGATCGTCGAGCGGATTGCCCGGCACCGCGATCAGGTCGGCGGCGAGACCGGGCCGCAGCGAACCCGTAACCTCGGCAATGCGCAGCGCTTCGGCCGCGCGGCTGGTCGCGGCGCGCAGCACGTCGACCCGCGGCATGCCGGCCAGCGCTTCGAGCAGGGGCAGCACGCGCGGGAGAGTGGTGTGCAGTGTGTTGGGAATGCCGCAGTCCGTGCTGCCGATGATACGCGCCCCGGCGCGGTGCAGCGCGGCGAGCCGCGCCGCGGCAGTCTCCCGCAGCATGCCGTCCTGCGGCCGATCGCCCAGCAGGTTCGCGGAGAGCGTGGGCGATACGTAGATGCCCTTCGCGACGATCGCTTCGATCGTGCGCTCGTCGAGATCGAGGCCGCCCGGCTTCTGGAAGCTGCAGTGTTCGAGGGTGTCCACTTCGGCCGCGACAGCGCGGCGCACGCCTTCCGTGCCGTGGCAGTGGGCCGCGATACCATGGTTCAGGCGATGCGCCTCTTCCGCCGCCGCACGCAGCTCCTCCACGCTGTACTGCGCCTCATACGGATTCGAGCCCGGTGTCATGTGGCCGCCGGTGGCAAAGATCTTGATCCAGTCGATCCCCGCCTTGTGCTCCCGGCGCACGGCGCGCCGGACCTCCAGCTCACCGTCGGCCTCGCCGCCGAGAAAGTGGCAATGCCCGCCCGTGATCGTGATCGGCTTGCCGACGCACAGCAGCCGCGGCCCGGCGATGATGCCCTCCGCGATCGCGCCGCGCACGTCCAGATCGAGGTGCGAGCGGCAGCCCAGGTCGCGCGCCGTGGTGATGCCGGCGTTCAGCATCGCCGCCGCCTGTGCGCTCATACGCAGCAGCGCGTGGTGGTCGCTCTCGGCCAGCAGATGCGGCACCGGCTCGGCGCTGCCATCGAAGATCAGATGGATGTGGCAGTCGATCAGCCCGGGCATCAGCGTCGCACCGGGCAGATCGATAATCTCGATGCCATCCGGCAGCGGCGTGAGCTGCTGCTGCCCGACGCGGGCGATGCGGCCGTCTTCGATGAAGACCAGCGGGCGCGGCAACGGCTCAGCGTTGCTGCCGTCGAACAGCCGGTCCGCACGCAGCGCGACCGCCCCTGTTTGCCCCATCTCCATCCCACCTCGCGCCCGCCGGAGTCCGGCCGTTCGAAATCGCCGCGCGCCGCACGCGCGGCGGCTACTCGTCGAGGGCCAGGGTATAGCTGCGGTCAGGGCCGTAGCCCGGCGGCAGATCGGGACCGCGCTGCCAGCCGGTCGCCTCGTACAAATGGCAGGCTTCGGCGAACACCGTCCGCGTTTCGAGCACGAGCCGGCGGTAGCCCAGCGCCCGCGCCTCCGCGACTGCGCGCGCCAGCAGCGGTCTGCCGAAGCCGCGTCCGCGGTAGCGGGCGTCCATGAAAAACTTGCTGAGATGGCCGGTCTCCTGGGACTGCGGCCCGATCGCCACCGAGCCGACCGCCAGCCCGCCGGCTTCGACGACCAACTCCAGCACGCGGGCAGCGGTGGCCAAGCCGAACGCCATCACGTCCGCGTCGAGGCCGTCGGGATCAGGCTCGATGCCGTACGCGCGCAGCGTGCCGAAGACAAACTCCCGCACGGCCGGGGCATCCGCCGGCACGGCACGACGGATGCGCGGTTCAGGTGAAGGCGCCTCGCTGGCCATCGATCACCTCGCGATCTGGATTCACCGGCCGGCTACGCGCTGAGCACCTCTAGCTCGCAGTCGACGATCTCGACGTCGAGCCGGGTACGCTCCACGAACTCCACCGCGGCCTGCAACTGCCGTTCGGCGTGTTGCTTGCTGTTGGAAACGCAGCAGAGGCCGATGCCGGCGAGCTGCCAGGCGTCCTGCTGATCGACTTCGGCAACGGAGACGTTGAACTCGTTCGAGAGCCGTGCCAGCAAGGACTTGATCACCTGGCGCTTGCCTTTGAGCGAGTGGTTCTCGGGCAGCCGCAGGGTGAGATGGCAGACACCGACATGCATCGTCGTCGCGGCCTGGTGAACAACTGTCCGCGGCGCGGGCGCCGCAAGCCGCATGCAGAGCGTACAGCAGTGCGCGGGCGTGGCGCATCCGGCAGCGCGCGGCCGTTGCCGCCGACCGGGCGGCGCTGGTGGCCCAGGCGATGATGGCGCACAATCACGCCAGCGCCCGGCGTTCGGGAGGTCTGCCGTCGTGGACACTGCGCAAGGGCCCGACTATGCCCTGCTCGATCGGCTGGGCGCCGACGCACAGATCTTCTACCCGCGCGACGACTGGAATCCGCCGCCGCCCGGCGCCCGCGACGAGCTGGTTTCGGTCACAAGCGGCGTGCGCGTGGCCTGCCGCTTCCATCCGCTGGACCCGGCCCGGCCAAGCTTGCTCTTCTTCCACGGTAATGGCGAGGTCGCGAGCGACTACGACGGCCTGATCGCGCTCTATCGGCAGGCGCGCATCAATCTCTGGGTGGCGGACTACCGCGGTTACGGCGCCAGTGAAGGCCGGCCGAGCTTCGCCGCACTCGTCGCGGACGCGCATCCCGTGCTCGACCGCTTTCATGCCGCGCTGGACGAGTGGGGCTTCGGCGGTCAACGCTTCGTCATGGGCCGCAGTCTGGGCACGCATCCGGCGCTGGAGCTGGCCGCACGCCGGGCCGAGCGGCTGCAGGGGCTGGTCATCGAAAGCGGCGCGGCGAATCTGGCGCGGCTGGTGCGGCGGCTCGCCCCGTCGGCGCCGGTCGCCGAAACCGACGCTCTGATCGCGCGGCACAAGGCCAAGGTCGAGTCGATTCGCCTGCCCACGCTGATCATCCATGGCGCAGACGATGAGCTTGTGCCCGTGCAGACGGCGCTGGAGCTGTACGACGCGCTGAGCACCGAGCGCAAGGAACTGGTGATTATTCCGAACGCCGGCCACAACGATCTGCTCTGGCTCGGCGCCGAGCAGTACATGACCGCGCTTGGCCACTTTGTTGCGAACGAGGCAGCGGCGTAACCCCGTGTGCCATGCCGAAAGCCGGCCGCGCATTTGCCTCGCGCTTGCCAGCGCGCGTCGCACGCGGCACTATGGTCCACGAACGGCGTTCGCGCCGCCGCGGAGGATGACGATGACGAATGCGACGACGACCGACCGGGTGGTGCTGCTGGAGCAGCGCGGGCGCGTGGGGCTGATTACCTTAAACCGTCCCGATCGGCTCAATGCCTGGAGCGCCGCCATGGGCGACGGCGTGCGCGACGCGATCTCGCAGTGCAACGAGGACGCGGGCATCGGCGCGATCGTGATCACCGGCGCGGGCCGCGGCTTCTGCGCCGGCGCCGACCTGCGCCCCGATCCCAACGCCCCGCCCCGCGCCAGCCGCGGCCAGGAAGAGCCCTTCCCGCTGTTCTTGCAACGCTCAAAGCCACTGATCGCGGCGATCAACGGCCCGGCCGTCGGCGTGGGGCTGACGATGCCGCTGGCCTGCGACATGCGCATCGCCTCCGAGCGGGCTCGGCTGTCCATGCGCTTCGTACGCATCGGCCTGACGCCGGAGTATGGCTCGACCTATCACCTGCCGCAGATCGCGGGCCTCGGCTTCGCGGCCGAGCTGATTCTCACCGGCCGCATCATTGACGCCGCCGAAGCGCTGCGCATGGGCGTGGTCAATCGCGTGGTGCCGCACGACGAGCTGCTGGACACGGCGCTGGCGCTGGGCGAGGAGATCGCCTTCAATCCGGAGCAGCAGGTGCGCTGGTCGAAGCGGCTGCTCTACGCCAACGCGACCAATGGCAACGCCTACTCCGTGCTCGATGCCGAGGACGAGATCTTCGGCCAGGCGCGCCGCTCCGACGCCTTCGCCGAAGCCGGCCGCGCCTTCGCCGAAAAGCGCGAGCCGAGCTACCGCGGCTGAACGGGGAGTCAGCCCTACAGCCGCAGACCGTCGCGCGTCAAGGCGCGAAAGACCAGCAGGGTGATGAACGCAACGGTGAGCAGGAGGACCGACAGCGCCAGCGCGGTGTAGAGGTTGGACTCCATCGCCGTCATGATCGCCAGCGACATCGTCTGCGTCGTGCCGCGCAGGTTGCCGGCGAACAGCATCGTCGCGCCGAACTCCGACAGCGCCCGCGCCCAGCACAACACCACGCCGCTGAGCACGGCCGGCAGGCTGAGCGGCAAGGTGATGTGCAGGAAGGTGCGCAGCGCTGAGGCGCCATCGATCGCCGCCGCCTGCTCGAGTGTCCCGTCCACGGCCTGGAAGCCGACGCGCGCCGCGCGGATGTAGAACGGGCTCGAGACGAAGATCTGCGCGGCGACCACCGCCTTCGCCGTGAAAGCGACGTCGATGCCGGCGCCCTGCAGGGCCGGGCCGAAGACGCCGCGCCGGCCGAAGGCCATCAGCAGCGCCACGCCGGCGACCACGGGCGGCAGCACCATCGGCAGATCCACGAGCGTATCGATCACGGCTTTGCCGGGAAAGCTGCGCCGCGCCAGCAGATAGGCGAGCGGCGTACCCAGCACGAGCACGATTCCGACGGTGAGCAGGCTGGTCGTGACGCTGAGGCGCAGCGCGTCGCGGATCGCCGGCTGCGCCAGGCTGTCGAGCAGTTGCCCGGACTGCGCCGCCCGCCAGACCAGCGCGCCCAGCGGCACGGCGACGAACAGCACGAACACGGTTGCGGGCAGCAGCAACAGACCGGAGGCGTTCAGCCGCGGGCGCTGCGCCTCGCGCTCTTGCTCGCGTGTGCGGATCCGGCCGGCGATCAGCATCGGCTTATCCGTCCGTACGTCCCCTGAATCAGGCTTTGCAGCGAGGCAGCAGCACCTTGCAGCACGATCTCTCCTGGTCGGACTCGGCTCAGCCGATAGGCGCTCATGGCTGGCCCGTGCCGGCGTCTGTGATGAAGTTCCACTTCTTCAACACGGCCTGGCCTGCGGATGAGCGCACGTAGGCGACGAACGCCCGCGCGGCCGTCCCGTTCGGCGCGCCCTTGACCACCGCGATCGGGTAGGTCGCGATTACGTTGAATTGGTCGGGTATCACAATGCTTTGCACGTCCTTCGCCGCAGCCGGTGTCACGTCGGTGGCGTAGGTAATCGCTGCGTCTGCTTCGCCGAGTTGGACTTTGCTGACGACCGCCTTCACGTCCGCTTCCTGCGATTTCAGATTGGCGAGCACCTTCTGGTCGAAGCCGGCGCCGAAGGACGGATCCTGCGCCATCTTCATCAGTGCCTGGCGGGCATAGTTGCCGATCGGCACAGCGGGATCGGTCAGCACGAAGTTGATGCCCGGCTTCGCCAGATCCTGCAAAGTTTGAATCTTCGCCGGGTTCGCCGTGGGAAAGATCACGACCAGCTTGTTCTTAACGAAGGCCTGATCCGGGCCGTCGATCACGCCGGCCTGTTTTGCCTTGTCCATGTTCGCCTGATCGGCCGAAGCGAAAACGTCGGCTTTGGCGCCCTGGCCGAGCTGCGTCTGCAGGGCGCTCGACGCACCGTAGTTGAAGGTCACTTTGACGCCGCTCGCCTGCTGAAAGCCCTGGCCGATCTCGTTGAAGGCGTCGGTCAGTGATGCAGCCGCGAAGACGATAATGCCGCCGCCGAGGTTCACCGCCGGCGACGCGCTCGCGCCGGCAGGCGCAGCGGTTGCAGCCGAACTTGTCGCCGTCGCCGATCGCGCCGAGGCGCTGAGCGCTGCCGTGACCGCGGGCGAAGCGGCGCGCGTCGCCAGCGTGCTGCCGGCGCCGACGGTCTGCGTGGGGGCAGTGGTGTTCTTGTTATTGTTGCTGGAGCCGCATGCCGCGCAGGCGAGCAGCAGTGCCGAGAAAGCGAACAGTGGCCGGAACCGCATCACCTGGCGAACTCCATCAATTTCTTAGCCTGCGAGGCGCTCGCGTTCGGCCGCGAGCCAGGCCACGGTGGCGCGAGCCGCAGTGGTCTTCGATTCGCGCACGAGCCGCTCGAAGCTTTCGGGCGCCGCCTCGGCCGCCAGCCGTTCCGCCCGCTGCAGATACTCCCGGCTGGCCGTCAACTGGGCGTCAAGCAGCCGCGCCGTGCTGGCGCTGCCGATCGCACGGCAGAAGTAGAGCTTGACCATCAACTCGGCGCGGACTTCGCGCAGCCGGGCGACGGGCTCCTCCAGCCAGTGCAGGAACTGCGCCTCGGCTTCGGGAGTAAGATGGTAGACCGTGCGCGGCGGGCGCAGGCCGACGGTCTCACGCCGCCCGTCGATCAGCCCTTGCTCGTGCAGCTCTTTCAGCAAGGCGTAGACGGTGCTCATATCCATCGGCAGCACCAGGCCGAGGTCGAGGTCGGCGGAAAAGCGACGCGAGATCTCATAGCCGTGCATCGCGCGTTCGCGCAGCACGCCGAGAATGGCGTATTCCCCTGCCGAGAGTCCGGTCTTAAGCTTGGACATAGCACGCCCCGCCTTAAGAGTACTCGAATTGCGAGTATGCAGGGATCAAACACTCGCGTCAAGAAGAGGACAGGCCTTATGCAACTCAGCGCACGCAACCAGTTGCCCGGCACGGTCAAGAGCGTGAAGCTCGGCGAGGTGATGGCCGAGGTGATCGTCGATGTCAGCGGCAACGAGGTCGTCTCCGCGATTACGCGCAGCAGCGTCGAGCGGCTGGCGCTGAAAGCGGGCGACACCGTGACGGTGGTGATCAAATCGACCGAAGTGATGCTGGCGAAGTAACGGGCGAGGCGCCGTGATGTCTGAGCCGCTCCGCCGCGATACACTTCCCGTGTTCCCCGCACCGCCTGATCGGCCCGACTGCAATGACGGCTGGCGGCTGGCGATCGACGGACTCGTGGCTCGCAGACTCGTGCTCGACGCTCAGGCACTGCGTGCGCTGCCCGCCGCGGAGCTGGCGGCGGACTTTCACTGCGAGGAAGGCTGGGTGGTGCCGGGCCTGCACTGGCGCGGCGTACCCATCAGCGCGGTGGTGGCAGAGGCAGGACCGTCTGCGGGAGCGCGGTATCTGGCGGTAGCGTCCGGCGGTTTTGTCGCGGCGCTGCCGCTCGACGCCATCGGTCCCGCGGAGCCGTTGCTGGCCTACGCGCTCAATGGCGAGCCGCTGCTGCGCGAGCACGGTGGACCGCTGCGGCTGGTCGCCGCCGGACTCATCTGCTACCGCACCGTGAAGTGGGTGGACAGGATTTCGATTCTGGCCGAGCCGCCGAACGAAACGGCGCAGGAGCAGGCGGCCCGGCGTTCGGCGAGATCACCCATCGATTAATACGAGGATCAGTGCGAGGGCTGAGATGTATGTTTCGCGGCTGTCCTTCCACACCCGCCCCGGTCAGACCGACGCCGTCACGCAGCGGCTGGCGCGGCTGGCGCAGCTTGTCGAGGCGGCAGGGCGAGCCAGGCCCCGCGTGCTGCGTATGTCGATGGCCTCGCCCGGCGCGCCCGATTTGCAGTTCGAGGAGCAGTTCAGCACGCTCGCCGAGCTTGAATCGAGCATGCAAAGCGTGATGGCGGCGGCGGACTTCGAAGCCTGGAGCCGGGCGACCAGCGAGCTGCTGCTGCAACCGCCCAAGCGTGAGATTTTGACGATCGAATAGCGCGACTACGCGCCCACGCGCACCACGGCTCGGCCTTTCACCCCGCCGCGCAGAATCACCGGCACCAGTTCAGGCACCTGCTCGAGTGCAATCTCGTGGGCGATGCTCTCGGTCAGACCTTTCGGCTTCAGGTCGGCGCCGAGCCGGCGCCAGAGCGGCTCGCGCACCGCCATCGGGCACATCACCGACTCGATGCCGAGCAGGTTGACGCCGCGCAGGATGAAGGGGAAGACGGTGGTGGTGAGCGCGGTGCCGCCGGTGAGGCCGGAGCTGGCGACCGAGCCGCCGTACTTCGTCGTGCGGATCAGATAGGCCAGCGTATCGCCGCCCACGGGATCGACGCCGGCGGCCCAGCGCTCTTTGTCCAGCGGCCGGCTGCTCTGCGCCGAGACCTCCTCGCGCGACAGGATCTCACCGGCGCCGAGGCCGCGCAGAAACTCATGTTCGGACGCCTTGCCAGTGCTCGCCGCCACGTCATAGCCGAGACCGGCCAGCATGCTCAGCGCCGTGCTGCCGACGCCGCCGGTCGAGCCGGTCACCAGCACCAGCCCGCTGCCGGGGTGTAAGCCGTTCTCTTCGAGCCGCTGCACCGACAGGCCGGCGGTGAAGCCGGCCGTGCCCAACGCCATCGCCTCGCGCAGCGAGAGTCCGGCCGGCAATTTGACGACCCAGTCCGCCGGCACGCGCGCGTACTCCGCGAAGCCGCCCGGCCGCGCAACGCCCTGGTCGAATCCCGTGACGACGACTTCGTCACCGGCCTTGAAGCGGGCGTCCGCGGAGTCCGTCACGGTGCCCGAAAGGTCGACGCCGGGCACCATCGGGTAGTCACGGATGATGCGGCCGTCCGCTGTGCAGGCGAGGCCGTCTTTGTAGTTCACGGTTGAGTAGGCGACGCGGATCGTCACATCGCCGGCCGGAAGCTGGTCGAACGGCAGCTCGCGCACACCCACGCTGAACTGCCCGGCCTGCTTGTCGACGACCAGAGCCCGGTACGTCTGCGGCATCGCTTTTCCCCTCAAGCCCGCCGGCGCCTGGTTGTCCTGAGGCCGGCGGGCGGTTTGCTTGCGCTGCCTCAGTATGAGCGTCGCTTGCGCGTGCGGGGAAGGGGCTCAGGCAGGGGTCTGGCAGTACATGCTGCCGGCGCCCGCGGCAGCGCCTGCTTGCGCCTGCACCATCCAGACGATGTAGTAGGCGCCGCGCGGATGGCCGAGATCGAGCGTGGCGCTGCTCTTGCCCGAAGCATCGGTGGGAGCGAAGCGCAGATCGCGGCTGCCCTCTTTGAGCGCGACCTGGCCGGTCAGCGTCACGCCGCGAACCGGCTTGCCCGCTGAGCTGGAGACGGCGGCATACAGCGTGATCGCGCCGCCGCTGCAAACCTGCTCGCTGAGCGAGAGCGCGACGTTGAGTACGCCGCCGGGCGGCGGCGACGGCCCGGCAGCGACGGTGCGCGTCACGCCCGGCGGCACGATCTCCGGCGTTGGCGACGGCGTGCGCGGCCGCGGCGTGATATTGAAAAGCTGCGCTGTCGAAGCTGCGACGGACGCCGCCGCAAACGGAGAAGACGACGGGGCGAGTGCCGCTGCTGTCGTCGAGCCGGGGGAGATGGCCGGCTCGACCGATGGTGCGGTGCCCGGAGCCGTCGGGCTGCTTGTCGCGCCGGAGCAGGCGGCGAGCACACCGAGGAGCAACAGCGTCGCCGGAACAAGCGCCAGGCGCCGGCCACGACCGTACATCATGCCAATCCTGCTGGCCGGCTCGCGTGCAAGACCCACCGATCAGCTATCGGCTGGCAGTGGGGCAGGTTCCAGCGGTGCCGAACGGCGGACATGCAAACGCCCCGGCGGCACGAACCGGGGCGTTTGCCAGAAGGGGAACCAGGAAAGCAGGTTCAGGCGGCGGATTCAAACCAGAGAGGCGGCGCCCCGGCCCCGCCAGCCGGGGCGCCGCAGCAGGAGTAGCTAACAACTTCCCGGCGCGACCAGATCCACCTCTTCCGCGCCGCTGAACTCCGGCACCGTGCCGGTCGTGTACGCCGTACACGCGCCGACCGTGAACCAGACCGTATTGCCCGCCTGGGCGCAGTCGCTGAGACTGCTGTCCAGATCCACGATGTACAGCCCCCGGTTGGCGTCGTAGGACGCCTGGCCGCACGTGCTGCCGTTCACGTGAGCGACGACCGTCGTGCCATCGTAGGCGCCGTGGTCATCCACCTGCACAAAACCGTACATGCGCCCGGCCGGCGGCATCGACTGCGCACTGGCCGCGGGCAGAGAAGGGATCATGGCCGGGATAAGCGTTGCTCCCAGCGCGGCCACGCCGGCAGCAACGGTGCTTCGGGAAAGACGCATCGGTTGGCGAACTCCTGGTACGATCTCGGCGCTCCGCGAGCGAGCGCTATGCTGTACAATCCCGCAGCGCCCTGGCTCGTTCTACCTCGTCCGGCTCGGCACGTCTCCGCGCGTCGCCGGTGGTCCGCCCCTGCTGCGCCCTCCCCGTTCGCGGCGCCGGCCCTGGCGCCTCTCTGCAACTCTTAGTCTGCCGCCCATTCCTTTAGGAACGCTTAGAACGCGCCAACTCGTGATGGCGCGAGTCCGCATCGCACGGCTCAGTAGAGAATCGAGGGGAAGTAGACGCCGCGCGGTTCCTGGTAGGCGCCGATCGTCATCAGGGTGCACGGCTTCACCACGCGCATGCCGGCGGCCAGCGCCCAGCGAAAGAAGGCCGTCTGACGCGTGGGCAGCAGCAGGGCCGGCGGCTCGGGTGCGAACGCCGCCGCGCCCGCGATCAGCGCCTCCAGATCCGCCTGCGTCTCCACCAGACCGTGGCCGCGCATCGAAAGCCCCGACGTATAGCCGACCAGGCGACCGGCGCGCAGTGCCACGGCCGGCGCGAAGCGCCTCAGGCTGTCGCGCAACTCGCCCGCGCGCGAAAAGCCGTGGATCCGTTCGCACAGCGCCGCACAGCCGTCCAGATCCGCATCGGTCATCGGCCGCACTTCCACCTCAACCGCTGCCTGCGCATGCGGCATGCCCGCGACCAGCGCCAACGGCTCGCGCACCTCGAAGCCGAGCGAGGCGTACAGCGGCATGGACACCGTGTTGTTTCAATCCTCACCCGGCGCTGACGCCAGGTGCCAGTAGTGCGGACCAATGACCTCGGCTTCGGCCTCACCAGTTCGCAGTCTACACCGTAACGCCGACAGTACCCATCGGGTTGCGCTCGTACCGGCAACTTCGGACAGCAACGCCGTAGCATTGCTCGTGCGCGATATTGAAGCGCGCCGAGCGTGTGGCGGCTTCGACGCTGGGAAAATCGGTCGGAAAGTTGTGCTGCTCGGCGATGCCTTTGAACGCGGCATAAATGATGCGGCCCGCCTCTTCAACATCCCTCGCTGTGGCCTGCCGAATCGTGATGCTCAGGGTGTCGCTCCCTTCTGGCCGGATTGCTTGCGCCGGCCCGCTGCACGTCGCACAGTGTACAGCGCGGTCGAGCCGGCCCACGGCAACTCGGCCCGCAAGGAGAACACGATGGACGAGGCAGCCCGATTTGAAGCCGGCCTGAAGACGCGACGCGAGGTGCTCGGCTCCGAGTACGTGGACCGGGCGCTGGCCAACGCCGACGAATTCACGCGGCCGTTTCAGGAGTTCGTCACCACGCAGGCGTGGAACGACGTCTGGAACCGCCCCGGCCTCGATCGCAAGACGCGCAGCATCGTCAATCTGGCGACGCTGACCGCGCTCGGCCGCTCGCAGGAGCTGGCAACGCATGTGCGCGGCGCGCTCACCAATGGCGTCACGCCCGAAGAGATCCGCGAAGTCTTCTTTCAACTCGCCGGTTACGCGGGCTTTCCGGCGGCCGTCGAAGCCTTCCGCACCGCCCAGCCGATCGTCGCCGAATGGCGGGCGAAGAGAGCCTGAGTTCCCCCTCTCCATCACAATGGAGAGGGGTCAGGGGGTGAGGCCGCCCGCGGCTCGCAGCGCCGCGATCTCGGCGTCGCTGAGGCCGGCCTCGCGCAGAATCTCCTCGGTGTGTTGACCACGGGACGGTGCCGGCGAGCGGATGGCGCCGGGCGTCTCGGAGAGCTTCACCGAAACGCCGACCTGCTTGACCGTGCCGAATTCGGGGTGCGGCACGTCAGTCAGCATCCGGCGTGCGGTGATCTGCGGGTCGCGCTCCAGCTCGTCCAGGTCGTAGACGGGCGCGACGCAGACATCTTTGTCTTGCAGCAGCGCGAACCACTCGTCACGCGTCTTTGTTGCCATTGCGCTCTGCAATGCCGCGCGCACGTCATCGCGCCGCGCCGCATCGCCCTGCGTGCCGGCGAGGTCCGCGCGGCCGATCGCCTGCATCAGGTTGTCGTAGAACCAGGGCTCGTTCGCGCCCAGCGAGAGATAGCGCCCGTCTTTGCACTGGTAGACGCCGTAGTGCGGCAGCGCGCCCGTCAGCCGGTGCGTGCCGCGCCGCACGAACTCACCGCTGCCGTAGGACTCGCTCAGCGCCGCGGCCAGCAGTGTGAGAATCCCGTCCGTCATGCTGATATCGACATACTGGCCGCGGCCCGTGCGCTCGCGCGCCCACAGCGCGGTGAGGATGCCGATCGCCGCGTGCATGCCGCCGCCCGCGTAGTCGCCCAACAGATTTGCCGGAAAATACGGCGGACCGCCGGCGGGGCCGGTGATGCCGAGGGCGCCGGCCATCGCCGCGTAGTTGATGTCGTGGCCGACGAGCAGCCGGTAAGGACCGTCCTGCCCGTAGCCGCTGATTGAGCAGTACACCAGCCGCGGGTTGCGCGCCGCCAGCGTTTCGTAGTCCACGCCCAGCCGCTTGACGACGCCCGGCCGGTAGCCTTCGACCACAACGTCCGCGGTCTGCGCCAGGCGGTAGAACGCGTCTTTGGCCTCGGGCGCCTTGAGGTTGAGCACGATGCTGCGCTTGTTGCGGTCGAGGGCGCTGAAGGCGGCGCGACGGCGCTCACGGCGCTCGCGTTCGACATCCGCCTCGCGCGCACGTTCCATCGTCGCGCGCCGCCCACCGCCCGGCTCCTCGATGCGGATCACATCGGCGCCCAGATCAGCGAGAATCATCGTGCAGTGCGGACCGGGCGCCAGCCGGGTCAGGTCGAGCACGCGGACATTGTCGAGCGGCAGCACGGAGAGCCTCGGCTTCGGTCGGTTTGGGGGCGCCGGCTCCGCCGAATTGTAGCGCGTGCCGGGCTTCCCGATCGCCGTGTGATGCACCTGCCTTGACGCGTTGGCGCGGCGGTTCCTACGATCGGCCAGCCAGCAGAGGGCGCGGGCACTCCGCCGGACCCTCCCGGCGGGAATGAGAGGCCAGCACGTGCAAGCCTTGAACCTCGGCGCGCCGGGGAAGGACGCCGCCGCAACCGTTGCCCGCGTCGCTGCGCTGCCGGCCGTGGCCCGCGCCCTCGCCTGGACTGAGCAGCAGGCCGGCGCCTGCGAGCGCGAGACGGTCGCGATCGCCGAGATCCCCGCGCCAACCTTTCACGAGGAGCGCCGCGCCGCCTACGCCGCACAGCGGCTGCGCGAGCTGGGCGCCGAACAGGTTCATGGCTTTGGCCACGGCAACGTCGCCGGCCGCTTCGGTCCAGAGGGTGATCATGCGATCGCGCTGCTGGCCCACCTGGACACCGTCTTCTCGGACGAGGTCAATCACCGCGTCTCCAGGCGCGGCGGCAAGCTGTACGGCCCCGGCGTTGGGGACAACTCCGCCGGCGTGGCGGGTACGCTGACGGCGCTGGCGGCGGCGCAGGCCGCGGACGTGCGTTTCGAGCGGCCCGTTTGGGTCGTGGGCAACGTTGGCGAAGAGGGACTCGGCGATCTGCGCGGGTCCCGCGATACGATGGACCACTTCGCCGGTCAGCTCGGCGCCGTGCTGGCCGTCGAGGGCACGATGCTGGGCCGGCTGGGACATGTGGCCGTCGGCAGCCGGCGGATCAGGGTCCACTTCTGCGGTGAAGGCGGGCATAGCTGGCTTGACTTCGGCAAGGCGAGCGCGGTGCACGTCGCCGTGCAGGCGGCGGCCGAGATCGCTCGGCTGAAAGTCCCGGCCGAGCCGCGCACGACCTTCAATATCGGCCGGATCGTTGGCGGCGACGGCGTAAACGTGGTCGCGTCTTCGGTGGAGCTGCTGCTGGATATGCGATCGGTCGGCGTGGCGGCGCTGGCCGATCTCTCCGACCGCGTCGAGGAGATCCTGCGCCGCGCGGCGAGCGGCGAGATCACGGTCGAGGTCGAAGAGGTCGGCACTCGGCCCGCCGGCTCCATCCCGCGCACACATCCGCTGATGGAGCTTTGCGCGGCGGCGCTGGCGCGTGTCGGCGTGCGGCCGGAGCCGACCGCGGGCAGCACCGACGCCAACGTCCCACTGAGCCAGGGCGTGCCCGCCCTGGCGCTCGGCGTCACGCGCGGCGCCGGCATCCACAGCGCCGGCGAGTGGATCGAGATCGCGCCGATGCGGCAGGGTGTACAGCAGCTCGTGCTGGTGTGCGCAGCGCTGGCGGGAGTAGCGGAATGAGCGCGGCAAGCGAACCGGTGCGCTACGAGCAGGACGGCGCGATCGTGACGATCACGCTCAACCGCCCGGAGCAGATGAACAACTTCGGCGGTGGCCTGTTTCAAGCGCTGCGCGAGGCGTATGTCCGGTTCCGCGATGATGACGCTGCTTCGGTCGCCATCCTCACCGGCGCAGGTAAGGCGTTCTGCGCCGGCGGCGACCTGAAAGAGATGGCTCGCCGCTCGAACGCCGGCGAGGCTCCGCAAGAACAGAGCCCGGAGGCGCGCCGGCGCAGCTTCTTTCAGAATCGCCGTGTGACCTACTTGACGGACATCTACAAGCCGATCGTCGGCGCGATCAACGGCTACTGCTTCGCCGGCGGATTGGAGATCGCGCTCACCTGCCATTTCCGCATCGGCGCGGCGAGCTCGGAGTACGGTGTGCTCAACCGCCGCTTCTCCGTGCCGCTGATCGACGGCGGCACCTGCCGGCTGCCGCTGGTGGTGGGCCTGGGCAACGCGCTGTACCTGATCCAGACCGGCCGCCGCATCGATGCCCGCGAGGCGCTGCGCATGGGGCTGATCCAGGAGCTGGTGCCCGACGCCGAGCTGATGCCGCGGGCACAAGAGCTGGCGCAGATCATGGCAGCCGTGCCGCAGGCCGGCCTGCGCGGCGACACGGAGGCCGTGCTGCGCGGCCTGGGTAAAACGCTGGACGAAGCGCTGCCGCAGGAGATGATCATCGGCAGCACCGTGCTGCAGTCGGAAGACTTTCGCCGCGGCCCTGCCCGCTTCGCCGCCAGGACCTACGACAAGACGACGGGTTGAGGGCGAGGTTGCCGTCACTCCCTCGTCCCGTCGGACCGGGCAGACCTCCGTCTGACTTCTGACAGCGAGCCGCCCACGCGCGGTCTGACGGAGTTCGCCTTTCTGGAGCGGGCGCCGGAGCAGCTTCCGGGCGCTGCTCACCAGCAGAAAGCGCTGACTGAGGCCGCTGCGACTGCGGATTCCGCAACGATTGTGGCGTGGCGCCGTGGCGCGCGGTAGAGTGAAGGCGATCAAGCAGGCTCCGTCTTCAGAGCGACGAGCAGCCACGGGAGAGCGGACGCAATGGTCGCAACGACAGACCGGCCGGCTATGCAGCGCTACGCGGAGTGGGAGGAGCGCATCTTGGCGCGCGACCAGGTCGGCGCCAGCGAGACCTTCTACGGCCTGGCGCAGGACGAGCGGCCGTTCACGGAGATCGTGGGCGAACTGGTACGCATCCACGCGCCGTATACGCACGTGCCCTACCACCAGCGGCTCGACAATGGCGCGGTCAAGTTTGTCAACAACGACCATTGCCTGCTGAGCGCCGGCGCCGCGCTGCGCCTGATGCCGCGCGTGCCGAAGGAGCTGCGCTGGCTGCCGCTGGCGCAGACCGTCTGGTACGTACCCACCGGCCTGGACATCTGGAACCAATTGATCGGCAAGGCGCCAGGCCACTACGTACGCCTGTACAAGCTCGACGTGAACAGCGCACCGCCGCCCCAGATCTGCTGGCCCGACCAGGAGCCGCGCTATCTCGACGGCGGCCTGAGCTTCGACGAGAAGCTCAACCACTGGCTGACGCTGGTGCAGCGCGGCGAGGTGATCGAGCAGTACCGCGTCTTTTTGGGCCTGCTGGAAGAGGCGAACGGCGTGGAGCGTGAGCAACTACAGGCGCAGCTCGCCTTCGCCGGCTTGATCGACGTACAGGACCGCATGCTCTTCAACCGCTCGTACACGACCGGACACAAGTCGTACCGCGCCCGCGCCACGATCGAGCTGGGCCGCGCCATCGGCTGGGAGAACGCGCACAGCATCGTCTATGCCGGCGTGCCGGACATCGCCGTGGGGCCGCGCTGGTACTCGAGCTACGAGATGGGCTGCAACGTCTGCGCGATGGTGCTGGAGGGCCAGGACGGCGCCATGCGGCAGAACACGGCGCCGCTGGCAAAGACCGAGCAGCGCGAGTTGGTGGAACTGCTGCTGCACAGCCGCGAGCCGGCCTGGAACCTGAAGATCGCCGAGTTGCTGAAGCGGGGCCGCGGGCCGGTGCCGATCCTTGACACGATCCAGATCGCCGCGGCCGAGACGATCCTGATGACCGGCCACCCGAACAACTTCAGCATGTCGCAGCACTGCTACGAGTACACCAACACGCTGCGCTGGTTCTACGACACCTTCGAGCATCCGCACCAGATCAAGCTGTTGTTCGTTGCCGGCTCGATCGTCAACCAGGCGGCGCATCATCAGCAGAACACGCCCGACAACGGCCCGATGACCATCCGCCGCCCACGCAGCTCCGATGCGCTCTCGGCCGAGCAGATCCTGCAACGGTTGGCAGAGGCGCAACTCGCGCTCGATCCGGACGCGAGCGTGGCTTGGACGGCGGCCTATCTGCACGGCGGCCACGACCGCGCGCCGCTCTGCCGCACGCTGGCGGTCACGGCAGCGAAGATCGGCAACGACCCGCACAACCAGGAGATCGGCCTCTGCCTCGTTGAAGACTACGGCCACAGCACGGCCGGCGAGCGCGAGAAGCTGCTGCTGGCCGCGGCCAGGCACAACGCCGGCCACCGCAAGTACGGCGACCCGCTGGAAGCCTACCGCCGCCTCGCCTCCGCCCTGCGCCTCGACACGCGCGAGACCGCCCGCGGCGCCGCCGACCCGCGCGACGCGCTGCTCGACGACTGACCAATCGGCCCTCACCCCCTTCCCCTCTCCCAATCCTGGGCGAGGGGCGATCCTTGGTCGGACGATCCGAAGGGGCGTCGGGTTAATCATGCCGGCCACGGAACGCTCCAGACTGGATCGTCTCCTTCCCTCCAGGATTGGGGGAAGGAGAGACGAGAGGATGAGGGCCGACAGCCGCGGTCTGCTCAGAGCACCGTTGGCAGGGCAGCGGGCACGAACAGCGCCAGCACGCCGCAGGCGATCAAGGCCGCTGCCGTCACGCGGCTGGCCGCCATTCCCAGTGGCATCGCTTTTTCGGCGGAGATGATCAGCGTAAGCAGCAGCATGGCGCCGAGGTTCATCATCCCCAGCGGCAGCAGCAGCAACACGCAGAGGATACCCGAGCTGCCGAGACAGGCGAGTCCGTACGCCAGCCCCGTGCGCATCGCTCCGCGCCACTCGTTGCACCGCGAATCCAGGGCGGAGACGCCCGCTGAGCGACACCGGGCGAGGCAGGTGCGCTTTGGCGCGCTGAGCTGGTAGGCGCCGGCCAGCAGTATGCTAACGCCGCCGAGCTGCGCCCCATGCGCCATGAGCCATGCGGAACGATCCGCCAGCCCGTCCGCCATGACCGCGGCGAGATATACGAACAGCCCTGTCACGGCCCAGACGCCAAGGTACGCACCCACGAAGAGCCAGGTCGAGCGGCCAGGCCATGAGTTGCTTCGCCGCTCCCCGGCGCCGCGGGCAAAGGCCAGCGCCGCCGGGGCCAGGCCCGGCAGCATCATCGCGGCCATCATCACCGTCCAGAGGGCGAGGAACCGCGCCGGGTTCATTCCCATCGTGAGGCCCTTCGCCATGGCGGCAGGCTGGCCGGCTCGCGCCTGCCAGACGAAAACGCCCCAGGCGGCAGCGCTGACCGCGAGCAGCACCGCGAGGACCAACGTGCTTCTGCGGGCGGAAACTGCAACAGACTGCGCCATCCGTGTCACTCCCGCGCATATCAGCGGCGGGCGGGGCTCGCAGCTCGAGAGCCCCGCCCAGCCGTGCCGCGCCGTCGCGTTGCGTTATTGGCCGTATTCGTCGTGGCGGCGCACCCAGAACTGCGCATTGTCGTGACCGGCCTCGTCGCGGCCCTTCGGCGTGAGGTCGAGGTAGTGGTAGGCGACGTTCACCATGTCGAGGCCGCGCGAGTACGTCGAATACGTGTGGAAGATCCTCCCCGCCGCGTCTTTGAAGAAGACACTCACCCCGGGCCGCTCCGGCCCAACCGCCTGAATCGTGTAGTTGTAGTCGGCCTTCTCGGCGACCTCTTGAGCCGTGAACGAGACGTGGTAATCGAAGTTGAAGTCGCTCTTGCCCGACGAGACCCACGGGAAGGTCCAGCCCATGCGCTGCTCATAGGCGGCGATCTTCTCGTAGGGCGCGCGCGAGACCGCGACCAGCGTCACGTCGCGGTGGTTCAGGTGCACGATGATGCCGTTGAAGTTGTCCGCCCAGAACGAGCAGTGCGGGCACGCCGCGTCAGCTGTCCAGGAGCTCGACGGCGATGCCGTGGCCGGGTCGAACATCGCATGGTAGACGACGAGTTGGCCGCGGCCGTCGAAGAGATCGGCCAGCGTCTGGCGGCCATGCGCTCCCTCGAAGACGTACTCCTTGTCCACCGCTTCCCAGGGCAGCTCGCGGCGCCGTTGGCTCAGGCGATCGCGGAGGCGCGTGAACTCCTTCTCTTCCGCCAGGAGTTGCGTGCGCGCCGCACGCCACTCCGTGTGCGGCACGACCGCATGGGTGCTCAGGTCCGACATGGTTCCTCCTCGTTGCCGGCTGGTCCCGGCACTGTCGCTTCAGACGCATTGCGCATCGTCGCGGGCTTGATGCTCAACGCATCTGTTGAATATCATATAGTAGGAGGACGAGATGGTCAACAAGATTGTTGAAGGTTCTACGGTGCTGGACCGCGTGTATGCGGCACTTTCCGATCCGACGCGACGGTCGCTGCTGACGGCGCTGCGGGCCGGCGATGCGCGGATCACCGACCTTGCGGCGCCGCGGCCGATCTCGTTCGCCGCCGTCTCGCGCCACGTCGGCGTGCTCGAAGATGCTGGCCTCGTGCGCCGCGAGGTGCGCGGGCGCGAGCACTGGCTCTCCGTTCGGCCTGAAACGCTGCGCGGCGCCGAGGACTGGATCCACGATCAGACCAGCTTCTGGGCCGCGCGTGCAGATGCGCTGGCGGCGCGGCTGGAGCGGAAACGGGGTCCAGCATGAGCGAGGGCAACCCACGATCGGCGGTCGTGCAGCGTCTCCTGCCAGCGTCTCCCGAGGTCGTGTTCGACGAGTGGCTCGATGCCGAGGCGCTCGCGGAGTTCATCTGCCCGTATCCCGCCGTGGCCGGGAGGGTGGAGTGCGATCCACGTGTCGGCGGCAAGCTGCGCATCGACATGGTCAATGGCGAACGCGTGACGCACGTGACCGGCGAGTACCTCGAGCTGGACCGCCCCAACCGCCTGCGCTTCACCTGGAACTCAGATTTCGGAGGGGGCTTTGAGAGCGTGGTCAGCGTGGCGTTTGAAGCCGCTGGCGAGCAGCAAACACTGATGACGATCGAGCACGCACAGCTCTCGCCGGACCGCTTCGAAGACGCGCAGCGCGGCTGGGCCAGCATCGCCGAGCAACTGGAGCGCAAGCTGCGGGCCGTGGCCTGAGACTGCAACGCGGGCCGCGGCGTGCCGACAGCGGGCAGAACGTCGAAGCGGTCGTTGAACCGTGGGTCTGCACACTTAGCAGCGAGCCTCATACTCTGGCGCAGCCAACGCCAATGCTACTCGATGATGGCCGAGAGTGGGGGCATGGTGGTGCGCCCGTTGCGCTGAAGCGTTCGCGCGCAGAGCATTGTTGCGCAGCCGCGCGAGTCGTTGCACGCCTCGCCAATCCATCCTGATGCGGGTGAGCAGTTAGGATGACCAATGACCGCATCTGTTCGAGCAGAATCGTTGGCCCCACCCTGCCACCCATCCTCGCTCCCCACGGCCGCGCTTGCTCGCTACCAGCGTCTCCGCTACGCTTGGCTGTCAGACAGCACTGGTTCACCGACAATGTGACGGTCTGACGGACTCGCCGCCCACGAGCGCAGTGAGAAGGCAGCTGACGCGATGGATACATTCCGCGTGCCGGGGGTGGACGCTTCCCTGTGCTATCACGACCTGCCAGGGTCGAGCCCAGCGGTGGTCTTTCTCCCAGGCCTTGGCGGGGCGGCGTCCGAGGGCTACGTCGGTCTCGCACGCCATCCGTTGCTCGCGCCGCACGGAGCCCTGCTGGTCGACCTCATGGGGTTTGGCTACGCGGACCGGCCCGAGAGCTTCGGCTACACCATGGAGGAGCACGCGGACAGTGTGGCGGCCCTCCTGGACCATCTCGGCCTGCGCGGCTGCCACGTGATGGGGCACAGTATGGGCGGCTCGGTGGCGATTCTGCTCGCGGCGCGGCGACCCGAGCTCGTCGCGGCGCTGGCCGTGGCGGAAGGCAATCTCGACCCGGGGAAAGGGTCGGTCAGCGTCCATATCGCCGGCCAGCCGGAGGACGACTACGTGCGGGCGGGGCATGCTGCGCTCAGCCGCGACTTCGAAGCAGGGCTGGGTGACACGGCCGCCTACGGCGGCTTACTCCGCACCTTCCGGAGTGCAGCCCCGTACGCGGTGCATCGCAGTGCCCGCTCCCTTCTCGCGGACCGTCAGCCGACGTTCCGGGAAGCGCTGGAGGGCTTGAGTATTCCCCGGACGTACATCGTCGGGGCTCGTTCGTTGCCGGACTTCCCGGAGGGGCCAGTCCCCACGCAGGGCGGCGTTATCGTCGCCGAGGTGGCGGACGCAAGTCACGGCATGCATGTGGACAATCCCGAGGGCTTTGCCCACGCCGTCGCCCATGCCTTTGGCTACTGCTGAACGCGCCGCCCTGTCACCTTTCTCGGGCGCTTCATGGCACGGTTGGTCAAGGGAAGTGCCCGCCGCTATAGAGGACGATTTTGCGGGTGTGCGAGCAGTTGCTCGCGGAAGCCATCGCTGGTCTGCCCGCGTTCAGCGGGCGGCATGAGTCGTCTCCGGGCGCAGCGCGCTCTCGATCAGGCGACGGACGTTGCGACTGTACCGGTAGCCTGACCTGCCAGCGGCAGATCGCAGCGCCGCTTCGCTGGTTAGTGCCCGATCCAGCGCCTGCCTCACGGCGAGTTGAACCTGCTCGGGATCTGTCCCATAGGCCGCGGCGTCCACGATTGTGCGCGCCGGTGTCGTGACACTGATCCCTTCGCGGATCGTGATCTCGTCTGGATGAAGCCGTGCCCGATGTATGACATAGCTCGCTGGAGCGCTGCGATTGAATTGCAACGGCACGGTGAGATGGACTCTGCTCGGCAGCACGTCACTCAGGTCGTACAGCAGCAGCGCACTCTCGTGCGAGATGGCGCCGCGGTAGTTCGACCACACTCATGCTCGCCAGTAGTCGTCAAACAGGCTGATCGGCGCATGGCTCAGGCGATACACTCCCGGCAATTCGCGTTCGAAGCGTCCAACTGTGGTGTGATACGCCAATAGTCGATCGTTCAAGCCATACGCCTGCGCGTCGACACGGTCGAAATACCCACCTTGCAAGAGCGCCTTTGCTTCGAGTCCCCGCAGATCGGTCACGAGATCCACCGCATCGAGTGCAGTATAGCATCCATTTTTTTGATGTATACTGCACTCGATGCGTGCGGAATGTCGCGGCCGGAGTCCGCCTACGCCGGCGGTTCGGTGCCGGCGACGCCGAGAGATTCGAGCTGGTCGTAGGCGGTGTCGCTCAGACCGAGCACGCTGGTGAGCACCTCGCGGCCGTGCTCGCCGAGGCGGGGCGCGTAGCGGCGCACGCCGCCCGGCGTGCGGCTCAGCCGCCAGGGCGCCGCGGCCTGCACGTGCGTACCCGTCTCGGGATGCGTGACGTTCACCAGCAGGCCGCGCTGCCGTAGCTGCTCCAGCCCCAGCGTCTCCAGCGCGTTGCGTACAACTGCCGCCGGCACGCCATGCTCACGCAGCTCACGCTCAAGCTCGAATGCCTCCCACCAGATGGTGCAATCAGCAATGAGCGCGTCCAGTTCGTCCTCGTGCTGCTTGCGCGCTGCGGCTGTGGCGAAACGCGGGTCTTGCGTCCACTCGTAGTGGCCAAACACCATGGCGAGTCCACCAAAACCGTTGGCCGCGCTGATCGCGATCCATCTATTCCCTATTCCCTGTTCCCTATTCCCTGCACATGGATAGACGTTGTGCGGCGCGATCGTTGGGTGCCGGTTGCCCAGGCGCGGCCGTACGCTGCCGTTCGCCGCGAACTCCAGCAGCGCGTCGGCGATGAAGGTCATGCTCGTGTCCTGCATCGAGAGGTCGATGTACTGGCCCTTGCCGCTGCGCTCGCGATGATGCAGCGCCAGCAACACCGCGGCCGCGCCGAAGTAGCCGGCCACCGGGTCGGGGTACATCTGGCCGGAGTTCATCGGCGGGCCGTCCGCGTAGCCGAGCAGCGAGGACATGCCGGACATCGGCTCGATCGTGCCGCCGATGCCGGGGATGTTGGCGTACGGCCCCGTCGCCCCGTAGGCGGACATCGAAAGCAGGATGATGTCGGGCCTCAGCTTCGTCAGCGCGGCGTAGTCGATGCCGAGGTTGTGCATCACGCGCGGCGTGAAGTTCTCGGCCACGACATCGGCGGTCAGCACGAGCTGCCGGAAGGTCTCGATGCCCTCCGGCCGCGAGAGGTCGAGCGTCAGCGCCCGCTTGTTCAGGTTGACCGAGTTGTACAGCGCCGAGCAGTTCCAGGGATGCACCGCGGTCGGGAGATCGCGCAGCGCCGTGCGGATGCTGCCGCCGTAGCCGCCGCGCCACGAATCCGGCCGGCTCAGCGCCTCGATCTGGATCACGTCGGCGCCGAGCAGGCCGAGCAGCTCGGTGGCATACGTTCCCGCCCAGGCCTGCGTCAGCACCACGCAGCGCACGCCGTCCAGCGGGCCGTTTCCCCCTCCCCTGCCCCTCCCCCAATGCGTTGGGGGAGGGGTGATCTGTGTCTCTTGGGGGACGACCATCGCAGTAACGTCTCGCGCGACCCTGGCGGCGGTTTCAGCGCTCGATTCCGCGTGAGCATCCGATCCTCCTCCCCCATGACGTTGGACGAGATGGGGGAGGGGCAGGGGAGGGGGAAACGGCTCGGTCAGCGCCGCTGCCGTGTGCTCGCCCAGACGCGCCGATGGCAAAGCATTGCGCCACGGCGTGCGCGACATGCGGAACGGCGCGCCGGGAGCAGCAACGCCGCCGCCGTCCGGGCAGGAGAGCGGCTGCATGAAGCCGCGGGCGGCCACGTGCTCGTCGGCGTAGAGGTCTTCGGTGCTTAGCACCATGCCGCAGACCACGCGCAGCCGCGCCAGCGCGTCAAACAGCTCACGCACGCCGCGCCGGGCGATGCGCTGCTCGACGATCGATGCGACTTCCTTCGCGTGCTGCTGGCGAAACGACGGCTCGTAGAAGCGCTCGTCGAAGGCGAGGTCGGGCAGGCCCAGCTCGTTCATCGCGTCGCGCCAGAAGTGGCCGCGACTGAGGGTCAGCGAGAAGTAGCCGTCGGCCGCAGGCACCGGGCCGCCGGTGAAGTCGGGCGGGCGCGGCTTCAGCGGCGCGCCCTCGTACTGCGCGGCGAGCAACGCCGGGGCGAAGCTCGCCACGGTCGCGTCGAGCAGCGAGACGTCGACGTGCTGGCCCTCGCCCGTGCGGTCGCGGTGGAAGAGGGCGCCGAGCGCGGCGATCAAGGCGCCGACACCCGCCTGAAACGAAGCCTGGTAGCCGCTGCCCTTGAGCGGCTCGCGGCCGGGCCGGCCGTTGAGCGCGGCCCAGCCGGAGAGCGCGTAGGCCGTGAGGTCATCGAGCGGCAGGCCGCGCCACTGCCCCTCCTGGCCAAAGGGGCTGATCGAAACCATGATCAGGCCGGGGGTTAGCTTCTGCAGTTCGTGGAAGCCCGCGAAGAGCTGATCCAGCCGGCCTGGCCCGAAGCTCTCCAGCACCAGGTCGGCGCGCTGCACGAGCTTGCGCAGCATCTTCGCGCCGTCCAGCGAACGTACGTTCAGCTCGGCCATGCGTTTACCGGCGTTCAGCCAGCGGAAGAAGGCGCTGCGCTCCGGTCCGTCTACGCCGTCAAAGAACGGCGGCAGGCCGCGGCCCTCCTCGCCGCCGGGCGGCTCGATCTTGAGCACGTCGGCGCCGAAGCCGGCGAGCAAGCGCCCGCAAAACGGTCCGGCCACGCCGGTCGAAAGGTCGAGCACGCGCAAATCGTCGAGGGCAGCCATCGCCGCGCTCCGGGAGTGAACGCCTCCGGCACCACGCTAGCGAATGCCGTTCGCAGGGGCAACGCGGCAAAGCTCGCGGGGACGCTACGGCCGCATCAGCCGCGTCTTCGGGCCGAGCTCGCCGCGCAGCCGCAGCTGCGCCGTGCGCACGAACTCCACCACCAGCGGCCGCGTCTCGCGCGGGTCGATCAGGTCGTGCAGGCCGAAGGCCTCGGCACGCGGAAAGGGCGAGCGGTCGCTCTCGTGCCGCGCCTCCAACTCGGCGCGGCGCTGCTCCGGGTTCGGCGCGGCGGCGATCTCGCGGCGGTAGGCCGCGGCCACGCCGCCCTCGATCGGAATCGAGCCCCACTCGCCCGACGGCCAGGCGTAGACCAGCGCCTCGGCGTTCAGGTGCGCCCCTGCCGCCACGCCGTAGGCCCGCCGCACGATAAACGTGATCCAGGGCACCGTCGTCTGCATCACGGCGGCCAGCGCTCGCACGCCGCGGCGCAGTGTGCCCGCCGCCTCGGCCGCCGGGCCGACCATGTAGCCTGGCTCGTCCTCGAAGCTGACCACGGGTAAATGGAACGTGTCACAGAGGTCGGCGAAACGCGTGAGCTTATCCGAGGCCGGCCCGTCCATCGCGCCGCCGACGTGGTTGGGGTTGTTCGCCAGCACGCCGACCGGATAGCCGTCGATCCGCGCCAGGCTGGTCACCAGCGACTGGCCGTAGAACGGCTGCAGCTCGAACAGGCTGTCACGGTCGACGACGCAGCCCAGCAACTTGCGTGGGTCGTACGTCCGGCGGCGCTGGCGCGGAATCAGCGAGAGCAGCGCCTCGTCGCGGCGGTTGGGGTCGTCGCAGGGCTCGCGGCGCGGCGGCAGCTCCCAAACGTTCGACGGCAGATAGCTCAAAAAGGTACGGATCTGGCGGATGCAGTCCGCTTCATCCTCGGCGATGTTATCCACCAGTCCACTCTTGAACGCGTGGACATCGACGCCGCCCAGCTCCTCTTTGGAGGGCAGCATGCCCAGCGCCCGCTCGACCACCGGCGGCCCGCCGGCGAAGATCACGGCGCCGCGTAGCATGATCGAGAAGTGCGCGAAGGCCATCCGCGCCGCCGGCAGCCCGGCCACCGCGCCCAGCGCCGCCGAGACGACGGGCACCATGCCGAGCAGATCGACGTAGGGCGAGATCGCATGGCCGCCGATCGCGCGGCCGGAGTGGGTGCGCCGGTTGCTGCGTACGCTGCCGCCTGTGCCCTCGATCAGTCGCAGCAGCGGCACGCGCTGCTGCCGCGCAAGATGTTCGAGGTAGTACATCTTGGCGCTGCCGCCGCCATCGGCGGAGCCGCCGCGGATCGTGTAGTCCTCGCCGCCCGCAACCACCGGGCGCCCTTCGATCATGCCTGTGCCGGCGACCGCGTTCGAGGGTCGCAGGCTTGTCAGGCGGCCTTCGTCGTCGTAGTCGGCGGCGCCCGAAAGCACGCCCAGCTCGCGGAACGAGCCGGGGTCGAGCAGCAGATCGAGCCGCTCGCGCACGGTGAGCCGGCCCTCGCCGTGGTGCCGCGCCACCGACTCTGCGCCGCCCAGACCGTGGGCGATCTCCTGCCGTCGCCGAATCTCCTCGACCTCGGGTTGCCAGACCATCTCGCTGTCTCTCTGGCGCAGTTTGCGGACCGCGTGAACGCATGCTGCGCCTGCATCCTAACGCAGCGCCGGGCGCTGCGCCCGCTGAGATGCGCCCGCCCGGCCCACGCGCGGCCGTGACAGTCGTTCACGATCGCAGCATCATTCGAACCCGCGATCAACGGAATAAAAAGCCGCGCACTGCCGCTAACCCAAAGCTGCAAGCAGATCGTCGGCGAGCGCGATGCAGGACTGAGCCACGGTTTCCTCATCCTCAATGCCGGAGACAGCGGCACGCAGCAAGCCGATACCCATGCCCGCCTCGCTGGTAAACAACTCTCTCAGGTATCGGAGAGACATCTCGACCGTTGGCGCGGTCGCCGGCGTCCTCCGTAGCCGCTCTATGGTGGCGGCCAACGCCGCCGTTTGCGTCGCGCGCAGGAGTAAGAAGAGGTCGGAGGCGTCTTTGTTTTTCAGCCGGTCCGGCGTCTGCTGCAGCCGTTCGCCGATCTTGTGAAGCTTCGCCACGAGCAGCGCCCCGGGGCCGGCGATGGCGATCACAAACGCTCGATTGTCGTTTGGATCCAGCGACGCGATCGGTTGCGGTGCATTGTCTGCCAGCGCCGCCTCCAGCCCCGCGGCACGCATCGCCGCCATCCGCCCATGAAAGGGTCCGAGGTCGACGCCGCGCCGCCCCGGACCTGCGAGCGAGGCTGGCACCAGCAGATCCACCTCCACATCGTCCGGAGTGAACCACAGCCCCGGTTGTTCCTTGCGCCGGAAGCCCGCCTCGCCGAGTGCCGTTTCAATCGCGGGTGTATCGGGCAGTTCTGCGGGATTCAAGGCCAGGTCGGCGTCGATCGTGAATGACGAGAGCGTGTCCTGCGCCTCGCCTACGTGAAGATAGACGGCCTGGGCACCCACCAGAATCATCGCCCGACGGTGCGGTCCAAGCGCCTCCAACGCGTCCAGCAGTGCCCGCCGCGCCCGAACGTAAACCGGGTCAGGTCTGCCAGTCTGCTTCATGTGCCTGCATCCACTGCAACACCGCTTCGCTCTCTGCCGGCCAGCGTCCCGGTCCGGTCATCAGGTCCAGCGCGACCTGGCTGCAGGCGGCGTACTGCACTCCGTCCTGCTCGAAGCCACGCGCGAAGGCCACCAGGTCGAACGGCTCTGCCAGCAGCACGTTTCCACCGCTCTCGGCGCGCCGCAGGTCCAGGGTCTTCGCAGCCGTTTCGGCATGCTCGATGTACACCGCGGCCAGGCGCGGCGCGGTGATCGGGGCGATCGTATTCGCGGCCAGCGAGCCGGTGACCACGCAGCGTATGTTTATCTCGCGCAGCTTCGCCAACAATGCCGGCAGTCCGCGTGGTTCCAGCCAGGTGCTCGTCCGGTTGGAGTCGGTGAACTTGTAATCCTCCGCCCAGCGACGGAGCGCCGCCTGCCAGTCCACGGCGACAATGCGGCCACGGTTGCGCTGGCGCTGCAGGATTCCGTCTCGTTCCAATAGTCCCGCCACGCGCGAGAGTGTGGGCGCGGGGACGTTGGCGCGGTCGGCCAGCTCGCGCGTGCCGTAGGGTGGGGCGAAGTCGCAGAGTGCACGGACGGCACGCCCGGCTGCGGCGCCGCGAAGTGACCGCAGCGGCTGGTCATCGGGCCACGGGTCACGGTCGGCGCCGCTCGTCTCGATGAAGAGAGCAGGCGTGTCCAGTGCGAGACGAAAGTTGCCGGTGGCATCGGCATAGGCGATGTTGCGCCGGGCAAGTGCAGTCCGAATGTTGCGGCTAAAGTATGGTGCAACCGCGAGCAGCGCCGCCTCCGGCATCTCCTGGCGAACCCGGCCCATGATCTCCAGCACGTATCGCAGATATGGCGCAGTGCGGGAACTGATCGTCTCGATCGCGATGGTCGAGCGTATACCGCCGGGTTCCGTGAGTTGCACGCGGGCGTCTGGCCGGCTTCGACCGGCAGATTCCTGGTCCACCTTCATGGTCCAGGTAGAGGGCAACCGCTCGCGTAGCCAGTCAGTGACGAGGCCGATCAGCTCTGTTTCAGAAAATACTCTGTTTCGTGACACATGAAACAGACTAAAACACGAAACAGACCGTGTCAACGGCGGCTCAGGTCAGCCCACCTTCGGCAAGGCGGGCTCCGTCCGCCGGGCCGACCGTAACCGCGGAACGAAAGCTCCTGCCGATACTCCCATCTGCCCTGGTCGTTCCAATCGACCGCGACCAACACACGCGCAGGTACAAACGCAGGTACAAAACCGTTCGAAGAACGCGTGGGTCGGGGTGAGCCGGGTGGGATTCGAACCCACGATCAACGGATTAAAAGTTGCTCCACGGCCCGACTTTCGGCCGTTTCAGGCCGTCCTCTGATGTCCATCGTTGTCCATCGGCCACGCGTAGAAACTCGCTCATACTCGCAAAATCTCTTGATCTGCCGTCCGCCGTTGTTCGGGGCTGTTTCATGCTGCCCGCGCTCCGGTTGCTGTCACGGTTGCTGTCAAACTGAACCGCGCTGAAGCGGGCCATCGCCGGCTACACGCGGAGCACCTTCAGCACTTCGTCGCCGTAGTGGTTGATCACCTTGATGGCGATCTTCCCGGTCTGCGGCCGTGGGAATGGACGGCTCTCCGTCCGGTACACCGAGGCCCAAGCCGCTTCGTCAATCTCCGCTCGTAGCGCCCGCTTCAGCCGTGTGTATGGTTCGTCGGCGCCGGTGAAGTAGGCGTGGCGGACGAAAAATGATTCCTCGTTGTAGTCCGTATCGATGAACCAACAGGCAATGTCATCGGTGGAACTGGAACGGATCTCGCCGGTGGTTGGGTCGTATACGTCCACACCGCGGAGCGCTGCGACAAGCTGACCGTCTGCCTCGTGACGCACCTCGATGTCCGGCTCGCCGAAAACCATGAACAGGTTGGCGGCGCCGGTCTTCTTCAGCAGGTCATCGCCCATTGCCAGGTCGGGATTCATCCGCGCGAGCATGACCTGAAGCTTGCCGTAGCGGCGCCGCGACTCAGCGACGGCCAATCCCTCCAGGTTCCGCGCCGGCGGCGGCGAGAACTGCTCCGCCGCTTCCCCTGCGTACGCGTCGAAGGCGAAGCCGAGCACGACCAGCAGGTCAAAGCCGGCCCCGCGCATCGCCTCCTTGGCCGCCTCCTTCACCAGCTCAGGACCAACCGTGCCATGCTCGGGACCAATGGCGAGTGCGACGCGCCGGAACTGTCCGCCCTTGTCCGTGTACTCCCCTTCTGCCTGCAACCACTCCCCGGCGAACAGCTCCAGGCGGTCGAAGACGAGTCGTTCCTCTCGCACGGTATTTTGCACGCCGGCCCTTCGCAGGTACTCCAGAATGGTTGCTTCGAAGCTGTCACGGCCGGCGGTTTCCGGATCCACTGCGGCTGCCCGTTCACTCGCCGGGAGTGCTGCGTCATCTTCCTCCGGGGTGATCATGCGATGGGGAGCAAGGCTCTCGACGGTGAAAGGGCCGCTCACACGCACGCGCTTCAGATCCTCGAAGGGCTGGTCATAGAGCTGTTCCTGATCGCCGTGGCGAGCAATTGACGCATCGATCTCACGCTGGCGTTCGCGGCGCAGACGCCACCAATCGGCGAGCACCTCGGCGGCGCGCTCTGGCCAGCTTGCGACGGGCTCACGCGGCAGTTCCCATTCCTCGTAAGCGGTACCACAGAGCTGATTCAGTGCATCTCGCAGCGCATCGATCTGCGGCTGCCAGCGAGCATGAATGGTGTCGATTTCTTCGTTGTGGGCGATCGACCGGAGCGTAATATGCGGTACACGACGGTAGACGAACCCCTGGCGCACGTCGCCTTCGACTTCCGGGACGGGCAGTGCGACGGGTTGACCGCTCAGCTCCGATTCCTTCCTGGCGCCCTCAGCCGAAGCGGCGAGCAGGTACCAGGGATACCGGGCAGCCATGAGGCGGGTACGGGCGATTGCAAGAGCGACACGGCTGGTGTCGATCGTGATCCATCGACGGCCCCACTGCTCAGCGACATAGGCCGTGGTGCCCGATCCGCACGTGGGATCGAGTATCAAATCGCCCGGATCGGTGGTCATCAGTAGACAACGCTCGACAACCTTAGTGGCCGTTTGCACGACGTACACCTTCGGATCGGATCGACTTTGAATCCCCCCTATATCGGTCCACACGCTATTCAGCGTGAACGCAGGAAAGTCATCGAGAAAGCGAACGTACGATAGGCTACCGCTACCCGCCTCAAGCCGACCGGCGACCTTGAGCCGCTCCATTCCGGCCTCATTGGTCTTCCAGCGATTTTGTATGTTGGGGAGGAACCGTCGGCCGGCGAAATTGACCGGGAACCATGACGCTGCGCCTTCGCCTTTCTCCCGCCCGACGCTCTGACTCATCAGGTTGTCCAAGCGATAAGCCCGAGCACCAGAGGGCAGTACATCTCCAAGCTGACCGATCGTTCGGTGCGATCCGTCGCTCAGCTCAACTTGGTAGTATTTCTCGCCACCCTCACCGCCGGCGATCTTGTCAACGAAAAGACGACGGTACTTCACAGCCTCGATGTTCTTCGCAAACCACAGGATGTGATCGGCGACTCCCGGCAACAAGTCCGCTGTCTGTCCGCCGGTCTTCGTAAATACGATCTGGCTAATGAAGTTGTCTATCCCAAACACTTCGTCTAAGAGGCAACGTACGAGGTGGGCATTCTCATCACCTATCTGGATAAAGATGCTGCCGGTCTCGGTCAGCAGATCACGGGCGACCGTGAGGCGGTCGCGCAAGAAGGTCAGGTAGGAGTGGATCCCCAGCTCCCACGTATCCCGGAAGGCACGGATCTGTTCCGGTTGGCGGGTCACGTCCTCGACTTTGCCATCGCGCACGTCGCGCTTCCGCGTTGAGACCTGCCAATTGGAGCCGAACTTGATCCCGTACGGCGGGTCCATGTAGATGGTCTGGACCTTGCCTTTGAGCCCTTCCTTCTCAGCGAGCGAGGTCATCACCAGCAGCGCATCGCCGAGAATCAGGCGGTTGGTCCAGTGCTGACTGTGCTGGTAGAAGTCCACGAGCTGGTCGAACGCCAGCCCGTTAAAGTCGGCGAAGAGGTTGAGTTGTTGAGCGGCAGCCCCGTGGCGGGCCGTTGCCCGCAGATCCTCGATGAGGGCGCGCGGCGCGATCTTCTCCTGGATGTAGATCGGCACGGCCGGCACGGTGAGCGGATCGCGGTCCTGCGCGTCCTTGCCCTTCCAGACGAGCTGCGGGTCAAGCGAGGGGTCACGCGGATAGAGCATGGATTTGGGTGCCGATTCGTCCACCGCAGCGAACGGTTCCAGCTCGGCGGTTGGAATGTTCGGCCGGGTCTCCCGACCATGTGTAATCGCGCCAATAGGGATCGGTTGGTCGTTGGGCATGAATCGTATCCCTACGCGTAGGCAGCGGCACGAATCGCGGAGGCCGCTTCCCACGGATCGGTTACTTCGGTGAAGGCCCACCGGCCGAAGCCGCCGTGGTTGTTCACGGCTGGCACCCAGAGGTTGCGCGCCGTGGCAACCTTGGCCGCCTTATCGCGCCGGCGCTCTCCCGTGACCTCAACGATCAGATGTCGGGGCTCAGGGAAGCCGTCGCGAAGCTGAACAATGAAGTCCGGTTCGTAGCTGTGCTCTTCGCCATCGATCACGTAGGGAATGCGGAACCCCAAGCCCTGATTCTTGACGTACGAGAATATCTCGTCCATCTCTTCAAGTGACGCGGCGAGCTTCTGCTCCCACGATTCCGTGTCGGCAACGACGTAGTTCACGTGGCAGCGATCCGGGTGGGTTTCGTACACCGGCTTCGTCGTGTCGAAGTCCACAAAGCGGGTCGAGCCAATCGTGTCGAAGGTGCGCAGCACCGGCTTGAGCAGCTTCTCACCGGCCGTGCTGGTGACCACTGCCTGGTAAATCCGCTCGGCGGCCGTCTCTGCGAACTCGGCCAGCAGCAGCAATTGCGGAAAGGCGTTGTCCTTGCACGCGACACACTCGGCGAGCCAGGCGCGGGCGATGCGCAGCAAGTCGGGGAATAACCACGGCCGCTCATTCCCCTCTTCGCGGAAGTACCGTTCCAGCGTGCGCTTGGCGATGCCGAATGCCACGGTCTGCGGTCGCTCAGTGCGAAGCGAATCGAGCGTATGCGTGCTGGACTCGCCGACGAACGGCCGAAGCTCTGTCACCGTTGGCACATCCTCGGTGGACAGGGTGAGGCACGAGTCCGCTGTGAAGCCAGCGGTCAAGCGCTCTCCGGGCAAATCGTAGCGGTAGCCGGTCAGACGCGGGAACGTGATTTCCAGTGATGTGCGGGCTTCCACGGCGCGGACGCGGACCGGGCGTCGCGGCGGCTTGGGATCCAGCATGCCGCCGGCGGTAGGGATGAAGGAGAACGGCACACCGTAGACTTCAGCGTACTCCGGCTCGAACTTGCCATCGTCGCCAGCGACGTAGGAGATGCGCCGCAACCCGCGGCCGACGACCTGTTCACACAGCAACTGCGTGCCGAAGGCGCGCACACCGAGAATGTGGGTCACGGTGTTGGCGTCCCACCCCTCCGTCAGCATCGAGACGCTGACGACACAGCGCACCTGCTCGCCCAGCAAGCCGGGCTTGCCGACGGTGTTCATCACCTCGCGCAAGAGGTCTTCGTCGGTCAGCGCCTCCGCATCGCGGCCTGGATAGCGCTGGCGGTACTCCGCCTTGAAGCGGGCAATCTCCGTGGCCGCGGCCTTCTTGAAGGCATCGTCCATCGCTTCGCCGCTTTCGAGCTGGACGGAGTCCACCAACAGCGTCAGGGGGCGCTCGCGCCAGCGGCCATCGACTACGTTGCTGAAGAGCGGCAGTCGGCCCAGTACCAACACGCTTGAACCGTCAGGCAGTGGCTTTCCCCAGCCGCCGATCCAGTCGGCCACGAGCTTCGAGACGTTGGTGTTGTTGCAGACGACGATGAAGACCGGAGGCGTGCCCAGACCGCTCGCCTGCCAGCGGCTGAAGGCTTGGGCATAATTCCCGTAGAGGCTCAGCAGCGCGCCTTCCAGCTCAACCGGAAGCTGTGGCTCGGCGCCAAGTCGCTCGGCGGCACGGCCCTTCTTCGGCAGATCGTCGCGGATGCGCGGCCACAGGTCGCGATAGGTGGGCTGTTCGCCCGTCATCTGGTCGTCGGCGACGGGCACGCGCGGCACCTTGACGATGCCCGATTCAATCGCATCGATCAGCGAGAAGTCAGACACGACCCACGGAAAAAGCGTCCCTTCCGGGTAGCCCGAGCCGCGGAGAAAGAACGGTGTGGCGGACAGGTCATAAATGCCGCGGACGCCGAACTTGGCCTTGACCGATTCCAGCCCGGAGATCCAGATGCGCGCCTCCGACTCGCGTTGCAGCGCCTCGCGTCGTTCGTCGGCGGTGAGCTTCTCGGCTTCCGCACCGGGCTTGCGGCGGTAGCAGTGATGCGCTTCGTCGTTGATGACCACCAGGCCGCGCTTGTTGCCCAGTTCGCGGCAGACACGTCGCACCATCTCATCGGCCGATTCGCGGAAGGCGCCCGACTCCTCACCGCCTAACAGCCGCTTCGTTAGCCGCGACGCATCACCGCGCTCGCGGCGGTTGAACGCGTGAAAGTTCGTGATCACGATCTGCGCTTGCTGCATCTGCTCCAGCAGCTCGGGCGGAAGCAGGTCTCGTTCGACATAGTAATTGGCCGGGTCGTTGGGGAGCAGCACCCGTAAGCGGTCGCGAATCGTGATGCCAGGGGTAACGATAAGGAAGGCGTCAGAGAAGCTGCGATCGCGGGGGGTGGCCAGCTTGTTGAGCGCCTGCCAGGCGATGAGCATCGCCATCACGACGGTCTTGCCCGAACCCGTCGCCATCTTAAAGGCGATGCGGAACAGGTCGGGGTTTGCGGCCTCGTTCGCATCGCGGAGCGTTGTCTCGATCCAGTCGTCCCCGTACTTGCCGGCAACTTCGGCGCAGTAGATCGCCGTTTCCAGCGCCTCGATCTGGCAGAAGAAAAGCCGCTTCTCACGCTCGGGATCCTGCCAGTAGTCCAGCAGCCGGCGGGTGGTCCGCGTCACGCCCTGGTAACTGCCCTGGCGCCAGACAGCAACGCGGCCGCGGATGCGGTTGATGACGGCGTTCTCTTCGATCCGCTCACGCGTCCACTCGGTATCGAAGAGGAGCTGCCGGCCCTTCTTCTTCGGTTGGGCGATGGGGATGAAGTAGGAGCTGACCCGGCGGCCCGTGGCGACTTCGTTAGTGATGCCGTCGTCATCGAAGCGGAAGTGGCGAGTTGGCTCGGCAAAGGGCGAGTTGAGAACCGGGTTCTCGATCACGGCGGGCATGGACATCCGACCCCCGGCGCCCACCGCGGCGGGCAGCTTGTGGCAGGAATACTACCACGGGGGCGGGAAGATATGTCTCGGAACGTGACAGAACGGCAGCGCCGTGCGAGCGGCTTGCGGCGAGCGGGAGCGGCTGGAGGTGCTGTTCCAGGTCATGTTCGCGCCAGCGTTCGGGAGAGTTGCGATGCTGCTATCCATCGCCTGGAGCAAGCGCTGCGATGCAGGGCGCTCCGAGCGTCCAGCCATGACGGCCCACCGACACAAATGCGGCGTTCGTCGTCAGAAGCTCACGCACCTCTCGGAACGTGTTGCGGTATGGCGAGCCGTCCTGCCTTTCCCACACGGCTCGCGCGATGGCCGTGGCTGTCAGCGGTGCAGAAGCTACCGCGAGCAGGCGGCTTACGTCTTGGCTCAGTTCAACGGTTGAGGGCTGAACGGCGGTGGCGCTGAGTAGTGCTGTCGCCGATCGCCGCCGTTCAAGTTGCTTGAAATAGATGGTGCCGGCACTCTCGACCAGAGGCCACCCGAATCGCTGCCACAGCGAAGGCAGCCTCCGCCGATGCGTGGTCGCCAGTGCACCGATCGCACCGGCCGCCACAAGCAAGACGTTTTGCAGCAGGCGCGAACCGCGTACCTGCTCGATGAACGCCGTCGTCGTGTTCACGGCGATCGTAAGCCCGGCAATCGTGATCATTGCCGCCTCGTCAACCGCACCAAGATCCCCGGCGGCCTGCGTTAGAACCAGCCATGCACGGTCTCCGAATCCGTTGTCGATCAGGTCAGGGTCTTCGGTTAGCACATGCACCGGAGCCAAGAGCACAGCGAGGGCCGCTGTCGGAGCGTCGTTGATGTGTCGCGTCGCCACGCGTCGGACTCGATCGTCATCTGGTACGCAATCGGCTACATCGACGAACCGTAGGAACGGCGCATAGCGGACCTGCCACCGCGCAATCACCTGATCGACGTTCAACCCGCGTTCTCTGGCGCGCCTGAGCAAATGCTTCTGCAACTCTGGCAGCACGTGCCGAGCGGCGAAGCATCTCATGCTGCCGCTGCGCAATCCCCTCTGGTAAGCCGTGACCCGATCGTGCGCCACGCTGTAGAGCGCATCGCTCAGCAGGAAGTTCGTGTCGGCAACCATCGGCACGATCGCCGGCAACAAGTCGGCGTTGCTCGCGGGCAGCAAAAGGTCGCGAGTGGTCCGAACTGGATGGGCTTGGCGCGGCCGAGTCCCTTGCGGCGTCATCCTGAGGTACGTCCTTGCTCCTTACTCGACCTTCAGATCGTACGTATCGGATCGTTCGGCCACAACACATACGCACGTCACTTGCCGAGTGCTGCCAGCGCCTCAAGCTCGGTCAGATCGTCGGTGAAGTCGAACACAAGCTGGATGGGCGGCCCGGTGTTCGAGTTGTCGTTGAAGCTGTCCACGTCTGTTTTGAGCTGCCGGCAGTCGCCCACGATCTGCTGGCGCCGCTGCTGGAACGCGATCTCCATATGCGGACGATCGGCGGTGCGAATGTCCGCCCATAGCGTGAGTTGTTCGCCATCACGCTCAACCTTGGCCGCGTGCTTGGCCCGCACGACGCGCCCTTGCGGATCGCTGATGTACTCTTCGCGCATCGCCCGCGACAACTGTTCGGCGCACTGACTGATCAGCGTGCTGGGCTGTGGCCACCATTGCTTTTCGCCGATCGCCCACGCAGCGATCTCGCGCGACGTGGCCGGCCACGGCTGGCCGCATGCGATGTAGGCGTTCACCAGACGCTGAAGCTGCTCGTGATAGCCGACGCCTGACATGGTTGACCCCATCCTCCACCCACGGACGCTACAACTGGGCCCGCAACCGGCTGTCCCATCCATCGGTCAGGGCAGCGCCGGTGATGAACTCCCGAATAGGCACGAGCGTCCGACGGAAATTCGCCCACGCCACTTCACCACGGTGCTGCAACTGTCCGACCACGATTCCTGGGTGAACACCGACCGTTTGGGCAAATGCTTCGATCCGAGTAGCGGAGTACAGCGGACGAACGCGAGCGATGAAACCATCTAACTTCTGTTTCGGTACCAGATGCTCACCGGCAAACTGATCTGCACGCCGCTCACTCTCTGGCTTCTCGCCTTCGTCACGGTGAGCCTCCAGATCCACATCCAGCCTGCCATCGTTGGCTAGGAGGTGCGCAAGCTCATGCATGAGCGTGAACCAGAAGCAGTCAATGCGATCGTATCGCAGTGACATAGCGATGACCGGCATTTCATCCACCCAGAGGCAGGCACCATCGATGCGCGTATTCGCGAGGGCTTCGAGGATCACGAATTTCACGCCAGCGTCCGCGAGCACTCGCGGCACGTGTCGAATCTCCTGAGGTACATGCAGTAGCCCCTGGAGTTGGGTGATAGCCGCATCCAGTTTCTCGACTGAGTAAGGCCCAACGCTGACAGCACGGGCCATCTTCTTCGCTCTGGCCAGCCACGCCTTCTGGCCGGGCGTCAGCGCATCGTCATAGGAAGTAGACTTTCGGGCAGCGAAGAAGAAGACCAGTTCTTCGTCGAAGCTGGCGATCTCGAAAAAGTCAAAAACCTGCTGCTCAAGCACCGCCACGCTATCAGACGGCTCAATCCATCCCCGGCGCACCATCTCCTTCACCGGCGCGTAGCCGTAGAGCTTCGCGCGCCGTGAGACCGTATCACTATCCCGGTTCTTGAGGCGCCCAAGCTGATAGGCGGCTTCGAGGTTGAGCCAAAACTCTGGGGTTGTATCGAGCGCCGCTGCGATCCCGTTGGCCGTCTCCGGTGAGATCCTCCGCTTGCCGGCGATGATCTCATTGATAAGTCTTGGTGGGCGGCCAAGGATGTCGGCGAAGTCCGCCTGAGACCAGCCGCGCGCCTCCAGCTCTTCGCGGAGAAACTCTCCGGGCGGGAATACTTCTGCGGGTCGCACTGTCATCGCATCTCTCCCTTGCAGCCTGTCAGTGGTAGTCCTCGATTGCGATGATCCGGACCTGCTTATCACGGCCAGTCCCCAGCAGTTCTACGATCAGCCTGAACTGGTCATTCAGGCGAACGGAGTGCTGATGCTGGCGACTCCCCTTCAGCTTCTCAAAGCGCCAGGACTTCATGGCTCGGAGGTCGCGTTCATCTACCGCGGCACGGATACCTTGCAGTCGCCTACGATACGCCGACACGAGCGCAGCGGACATGCCCTTGGTGAAGTTGGCGTCCGTCTCCAGCCGGGCGAGGTCGGTGTCGGCGAACTGCACTTCCACTCGCTGGCGCTCTCCGGATATTGCACCGGACGCCAGGGCCACGGCTCCCGTGCCGCGGGCGCCACGCGATCCGGCGTTTGAACATGCCGATTACTTGGAGCCGAGCACCGCAAGCAGGCTGAGCCCCAGGCCAGCAGCCGCGCCCACGCATCGAGGGCAAGCGGTGCTGCCCCGACATTCGGTGCTGAGGTGATAGACCGCATAGATAACCGATGCAATGGCGCCGAGCGTGCCGAGCGTCTTCATTTCAGCCCTCCAAGCCACCGCCTCCCACACGGCGAGGGCGGGATGGCAACCCGGGTTCTCAGACTACAGCCAGTGTAGTTGCATAATGGGTGTGTGTCAATCACCTTTTTTACACTTAGTGTAAAGATGGTATGATCATGATCGCGTCAGTCGCTGGAGGAGCCGGGCACGACCGAGGCGGGGCGATTCACCGCAACGATAGGGCGCCGTCGGACAGTCAGGACCGAGCAGGCGCTGACACGGATACATAGATACACTCAGGCACGGTACACTGATTCCTGTTACAGGATAATGCCGCTCGGCTGGCAGTGCGGCGCGGGCGGCGAGCAGACCGCTGTAGTGGAGCGTCCTACGATGTCCTCAGTATCGCCGACACCTGACTCCCCTCGACCCCGCTGCGTTCACTGCGGTAAGCCGGCGACGCACAATGCCGGCGGCAAGCTCGTGTGTGCTAGCTGCGTCGCTGCTCGCCGTGGCGAAACGGGGAAACTGCTTGGTGCGGCCGCGGTGGCTGCTCAGCGCGTCACTGACGGCTTGGGGCCGGCGATGCAGGCTACCCAGCGGGTAGCTGAGGAGTATATGCGGCAGGAAGAAGCGGCCAAACGCGACTATTGGAAGACCCTGCGCGCGGCCGGCTTCACCGACTATGACTTCGCCAGGCCGATCGACGGGGAAACAAGATCGTCGTCCAGCACGATCGAGACGCCATCGGCTACCACGGGGCGCCAGCGCGCCGATCAGGTGAAAGCAGTGGGGTCTCCTGCAATGGCCGCCGTACCACCTGACGTGCCTGAACCCGAAGCGGACGAACTGCCGTACACGCTGGGCAAGTGGAGTGTTTATACGCACTACAAGTGCAACGTAGGTAACTGCGAGTGGAACACGCTCAACGGAGAAGACGCCTACTGGCAGCACTACGACCAAGAACACCGTCCGTTAATCCGTTCCTCAGATTTCGCGCACGCCGATGCCCCGGCCAAGTGTCGCTTCTGCGGTCGGTATTTTCCGCGAGCCGCGATCCTATGCAGCATCCCGATCTGCCTCTACTGCACAAAGCTGGATCGCCGCCTCAAAGAAGAAGCGATCCAGCAGGAACGCGAACGGCACATCCGCATTGCCACCATCGATTACGCCGTTGCGGCCGTGTGGAAGCAGGCGACGAAAGACACGAAGGCGTGCCCCGACTGTGGACGCCCGCCAGACAACGGGAACCCAGACCGGCTGAATACCACCATCGGCATCGATGGCAGGTGTATGCGTTGTACCGTCAACCGGCTGCGTGATGAGCAGGACGCCGCTGCGCGGCCAGCCGTCGATGTGCATGGGATACCCGAGGTCGCCTGGAGCCGAGCGCGTTGCGGTGCCTGCCTGCAAGACAAGGGTGCTCTGGTCAGCGAGGAGATGGTCATCAACGACGTGCCAACGCGCGTCTGTATGGATTGCTGGCACCTGATGAAGGAGCATCCTGGGATGCCCCTTACTATCGCCGGGATAGCAAACGGCTACAAAACGCGTACGCTTCAGATGAATGAGAGCCTGAAGTATTCCACTGCACATTCAGCGACTCGCCCCCGTTCGTCCAACACGTCTGAAGTGACACCGCCATCGCCCGCCGCTCCGCCAAAGACACGGCGCCGAGGGCGGCCCAAAGGAAGCCGGCACCACGTCTACATCCGCAACAACTACGCGCGTACATATGCCGAGTGGTTGCACGAGACAGGAGAACATCCGCGGCAAGTAGATGTTGCCCAGAAGCTTGGTGGCTACTCTGAACGAACGTTCCAGCGAGCGATCATGGGTCTTCCCTGGCCGCCACAAATTGCTGAGTAAATATCTGACGGCTACTTTGACGCTTCTTGACTGGTGAGCTGACGCTTTCTGTCGTGCGGGGCGACTGGCATCAGCGAGAGACTCTGTTCATAGCGGAACCCGCATGAACAGAGGTGCCCACATGTCTACCAAAGCACAACCCGCTACCCCGATTGCTGTTGGTCCGGCCGACGCCGCGCGCATGTTGTCGTTGAGCCGCACGCAGGTGTATCGACTGGTGTCCGCCGGCGAATTGCGGATCTGCAAAGTGGGCAGTCGCTCACTGTTACCTGTCGCCGATCTGGAGCGATGGCTTGAACGGCGTCTTGCCGGCAGTCACGCGGACCGCCCGTAATGGCCGCCCCATCGAGGCAGCGCCCGGCGGCCCTGATCCCGCATCCTGAAGCGGTTCCCGCGGAGTTGCGCTCGCAGCCGCACTGGGTCGTCTGGCGCTTCGAGGAACGCCGCGACCTACAGACCAGCGCGCAGAAACCAACGAAGGTGCCGTACCGAGCGGACGGTCAAGGCCGCGCGACGACGGACGACCTCGCGACGTGGACCACCTTTGACGCTGCCCTGGCAGCCTACCGCGCCGGCAGTTACGACGGCATCGGCTTCGTACTCACGCCCGAATGCGGCATGGTTGGCACCGACTTCGACGCGTGCCGCGACGCTCTGACGGGCGCCATTGACCCGGCGGCGCTAACGGATGTCCACCGGCTCGACTCGTACGCGGAGATCAGCCCGTCGGGCACGGGCTTGCGCGCCTTCGTCTTCGGCACCCTGCCCGGCGGCAAAGGGCGCAATTGGCGGGCGATCAAGGTCGAAGCCTACGACCGGGGCCGCTTCCTGACCGTCACGGGGCAACGACTGGATGGCACGCCAGAGACGATCGAGAGGCGACAGCCTATGATCGCCGCGCTGTACGCGGAATGGGAAGCGCGCACTCGCCAGGCGAAGGCTGCCGGCGGTATTGGCGGCCGCGCGAAGCGCGAAGCCCCGCTCAGCGATGACGCGCTCATCGAGCGCGCCCACCATGCCAAGAATGGCGAGAAGTTCCGCGCGCTCTGGACTGGCGATGCGTCGGGCTACCCGTCCGATTCCGAAGCCGACCTAGCCTTGTGCAGCCTGCTCGCCTTCTGGTGCGACGGCGACGCGGATCGGATCGATCGGCTCTTTCGTCTGAGCGGGCTGTACCGCGACAAATGGGACCGAGCTGACTACCGCGAGGCGACGATCTGCCGCGCCCTCGAAGCGCAGGCGCCGCACGTTGAATGGGATGCCCATCAGGCCGGTCGCTCGGTCATCGCAGAGACGATCCAGCGGGACGGGCGCACCAAGGCGCTGGCCGACACCATCGGCGCGGAGACCCGCTTCGCCACTGATGCAGGGCGGCTGCTCTACCGCTACACGAATGGTGTGTACCGCCCCGATGGCGAAGCCCACGTCAGGAGGCGGGTCAAGGCGTTGCTGGAGGCGTGGGGACTCGCGAAGGAGTGGACGCCGACGCGGGCCGATGCCGTGGTCGAATACTTGACGGTCGATGCACCGCGGCTCTGGGAGCGGCCGCCCATCGATCGCCTCAATGTCGTGAACGGCATCATCACACTTGACGGGAACACGTTCGACCTACTGCCGCACTCGCCGGATTTCCTGTCGAGCGTACAGATCCCCGTCTCCTACGACCCGTACGCGACGTGCCCAGCATGGGATCGCTTCATCGCAGAGGTGTTCCCGGAAGACGCACACACGGTTGCCTTCGAGCTGGTGGCGTACGGGATGACGCCTGACGCGCCCTCACAAACGGCGATCCTGCTGACGGGCGAAGGGGCGAATGGCAAGAGTACCTTTCTCCGTGCCGTGATCGCGTTGCTTGGTTCGGGCAATTGCGCCGGCCATTCGCTGCATCGGCTGGAAGGCGATCGCTTCGCTGTCGCGGGCCTCGTCGGCAAACTCGCCAACATCTGCGCCGATCTGCCCAGCCGCGACCTGGAACAGACCAGCATCTTCAAGGCGATCACCGGCGGCGATATGGTCATGGCGGAGCGGAAGTTCCGGGAAGCGTTCGAGTTTCGGCCGTTCTGCAAGCTGCTCTTCAGCGCGAACCACCTGCCCCGCAGTGCCGACGCGACCTTCGCCTTCTTCCGCCGCTGGCTCGTGCTGCCCTTCACCCGTACGTTCGGCGAGCAGGGCGAGCGCGCCGCCGCGAAGCCGGAGGACCTGGATGCGCGCTTGGCCGACCCGCGCGAGCTGAGCGGCGTGCTGAACAAGGCGATCGGAGCGGTGAAGGGGCTGCGGGAACGCGGCTTCACCGTCTCCGCGTCGATGCGCGAGGCGTGGACCGAGTTCCGGGGAACCACCGACCCGCTGGCGATCTGGCTTGATGCCGCTACCGTGGAGAGCCCGGCGGTGCTGGTCAGCAAGGATGCGCTACGAACCACCTATTACGGCCACTGCAACGCCCAGAGCCTGCCGACGCCGAGCGCGAAAGCGTTTGGCCAGGCACTCATGCGATTGCGCCCGCACGTCGAAGAGGCCCAGCGCACCATCGGCGGCAAGGTCACATGGGTGTGGCTGGGCATCGGCTTGCGAGCTGGTCCGCAGCCGGACGCACCCGATGCCTCACGGGATTCACGGGTTTCACGGGATTCTGCTTCCTTTTGTGATTTTGGCGATGCCGTGACTGGAAGGGGAGAGACAGAGAACGGAGAAAAAGAGAGGCGCGATCCCGTGAATCTCGTGAATCTCGTGAGGGCGATGAACGGGAGCGACATGGACGATGGCGCCCTCATGGGCGACTGCGCCGGCTGCGGCTCGTTTACTTATCGGCCGGCCGGCGCAGCGGCTCATGGATGGCTCTGCGGCGCGTGTGCCGCCGCGGCCACGGCCGCAAACGGGCGCATGTGATCGGTCCCGAGCTTCATGGTGAGGTGGAAGAGATGGCGAAGCGCCCTACGCCGGAACCCGAGCCGCCGCGGCAGCTCACTGCGGAACAGATGACCGTGCTGCAACTCCTGGCAACGGGACAGACCGCCGACGAAGCGGCGAGTGGTGCGGGCCTGACCGTCCGCGTTGTCACGGCCTGGATGCGCTATGAACCCGCGTTCATGGCAGCCCTGAACGCCCGACGCGGCGAAGCGCGCCGCGCCGCCATCGCCCGGCTGGAGCGCCTGATTTCCCCGGCACTGGACGCGATCGAGGCGGCGCTCGGTGGGCCCGAAGGCTGGAAGGTTGGCCTGGCGATCTTGAAGTTCACCGGGGTGAACGAACGCCATGACTTCGGTCCGCAGACGGTGGAAGCCGTCATTGACAGCGAAGGCGAGCGTCTCCACCGGAGCAGCCTGTTCGGCCCGAGTGACTGGGACCGCAACAGAGCGACCAGCCTGCTCGTCGCGGCGCTCAAGCGCGAGAGCGATGCGTGACCGTGTTCTCAATGTCACGCGCGAAAGCCGCAACTTGCCAAATGATTTCGGCAAAAGCGATGGACTGAGCGATGGGCGGGATTGGCTCGGGGAGCTGGGATCGGTCAGGCACAAAGGGGCTCGCCGATGTGTGCGATCGGATTGACGTGCTGGATCGCTACCGCGCCGGCCGCTTGGCGCCTGGCGACGTGTGTGAACGGCTGGGTGGTGTGCCGCTGCTGGGCTTTACCGAGGATGGCCGCGTGAACCGCTCGGACCTGTACCTCGTGCTCATCGAATGGACGCCGTGCCGCTACGGTGGCCGCCGGCCGTGGTTCCGTTGTCCTGGCGTGAGCTGCGGTGAGCGTGTGCGGCTTCTCTACCGGCCGCGGCGGTCGCGCTACTTCGCCTGCCGGCGCTGCTACGACCTGGCGTACGCCAGTCAACGCGCCGACGCGTTCGGGCGTGCGCGCGAGCGCGGCATGAAGATTCGGCGCCGGCTCGGCAGTTATCAGATCATGGACCCGTTCCCGGAGAAGCCGAAGTACCTGCACTGGCAAACGTACTTTCGGTTCTGGGAGCAAGCTGACACCGCGGAGTCGGAGGCGCTGGCGCACATGAGCGCGGGGATCAGTGCATTGCAAGCATCCATCACGCGTCGCACGACAGGCCGGGGTGACCGACCTCAGCCAAGTCACATATCGCGTGCGAGCAAGCGCGTCGGCGGCCCGCCTCAACCGATTGCGACGAGACCCTGAACAAGAGCGAAGACGTGACCGCCGGCATGCAATCCCGCGCTTCGCGATGCCCGTGAGACGTTAGCGCATGGAAGGGCGAGTCTCCCATGATCAACATTTCGGACAAACCGGCCCCCAAGACGGTGCCGGCCGGGATGCCTGGCCACCTAGAGGCGAAGTACGTGCGCTGCGGCAAGCCGCGCTGCCGCTGTGCCCGCGGCGAGTTGCACGGGCCGTACTACCGTCGGGCGTACTGGGCTGGCGGACAACGACAGCGTTGCTATGTGCGGCTCGACACGCTGGACACGACACGCGAGGCCGTCGCCGAGTGGCGCGCTGAACGCGAGAAACAGCGCACTGGCCGCATGACGGTGCGGGCGTTCCGCGCCCTGGTGCGTGCCTATCGCCTGTTGTCAGCCGACGTGATCGGGGCGTTGGGAGGATGAGGCCATGACGATTGAGGAACAGGCCGTCGCATCGGCGGAACAGGCGGAGGATGAGGAAGACTGGGATACGAAAATCCGGGAGTGGCGCGAAGACCGTGACCGCCGCTTTCGCGAGATCCGCCACGATGCCCGCGCTGTCTTTAAGACCGTGGGGCGCTGGGGCGGCCTGCGTGACGAAGCCGAGTGGCACGCGATCTGCGAGAAAGCGCGGACCGACTACGCCTCCGGGCGCTTTCTGATCGAGCAACTGGGCGCGGAGCAGTACATCTATCCCGAGCTGATGGCGACGATTTGGAAGCTGCGCCAGGGCTTGCTCGACCAGTTCGACACCGCCGGGCCGGCGGAAGAGATGCTGGTCGATCTGGCGATCTTGGGCTACTACAACACGCTGCGCATCCAGGGCTGGATCGGCAACAGCGCAACACTGATCGAGGCCGAGCTGTTCGGCCAAGAGTCGCCCACGGCGAAGTTCAAGGAGCGGTATGGCTACGGCGCAGCGAGCGGGCTCAAGGTCGAAGAGATGGTGCAGGGACTGGTCCAGACGCTCTTTCCGCTGTTGGACCGCTGCAACCGCATGTTCATCCGTAACCTGCGAGCCATCAAAGACCTGCGAGCGCCGGCCGGGCCGGCGGTGGCGATCGGCGCCGCCGGACAGGTGAACGTCGGCACGCAACAGGTGAACGCTGTCACGGCAACGAGCCGTGCTGAGCCTGTTGGCGATGGCGCTCGAAGCCGCGGGCGCCGCGAGCGTGGCATGGAACCGCAGACGTGAACCCCGCGCCAAGCACCTACAATCGGGCGCGAGGGCGCGCTGAAATGTCACAAATTGTCGGCGTATACACGGGCTTCGTGGGCTTCGAGGTATTGGCGGGTGACACCTGGCCTCGCGGGCCGTTCGTATGCTTGGCGATCGGGGCCGCATCGTCGAATGCTGTCGCGCTAGGCATTCACACGCGAGGGCGCCGCGCTGTTCTCGCATTGTTTTGCAGTGGCGCTCGCGGCGCACGCGGGGTGGGCGTGGCTACGGATCAGGTGCATCGCCGCCTGATGCGATGCGCGGCCGTCCGACGGGCCGCCGCTGTTCCAGGGCACGATCGAGGTCAGCAAGACGCACCATATTGGCGCGCACCCCGACGCGCTTATGAAACTCCAACAAGCCGATGCGATGCAACCATCGCACATTCTCCACCGAAAGCCCGCGCAGCGCGGCTGCCTCATAGATCGTGACTAAGTCATCCATGCTCTCAGCCTAGCATAACTCGCTAATCTCGGAGGATTTTGTAGCACACCTGCGAGCTGAACCGACTGTTTATTCTCCGATATCGGAGTATTATTGAAAGGAAGAGAACAGCAAGGAGCACCACCGATGACGACCGCTGAACTGACCGCCCGCGCCGCCGACCGCGCCCGCACCGAGCACGTCCAGATCCGCGCCATCGCCGGCCGGCCCGGCTTCTACACGACGCGCTCGAAGACGAATCGCGCGGAGCACTACACGCTAGTAGACATCGACGGCGGACAAGCTTGCACCTGCAAGGGCTTCGAGTATCGGAAGAGCTGCAAGCACGTTGAGGCGCTGCGCAACCGGCTGGCGCGCGAGGCGGTCAAGGCGGCCCGCTCCGCAGCGGTGCTCCCGACTGAGGAGCCCGAGCCGCCAATACCAACCCACCCGGCTGGCCCGTCGGCGCGCCGCGCCTGTGTCTGCGGCCTGTACGAAGTCGAGCCCGGCGGCTGCCCGCATATGCCGGCGGCCGCCTAACCCGCAGACGAACGAACGAAGGGACGGCAAATCGTGGTAGCGCAGATCGTGACCGAGAGCATCGAGGGTGTGGTGAGCCGCGCGAATGGCAAGGGCTTCACGCTCGCCGGGCGCGACGGGTGGTTGAACCTGTCGCGATATGCGGACCCAGTGCCGGCCGTCCCGGCGGAAGGCGCCCGCGTACGCGTGGGGCTGGACAAGGCTGGTTTCGTCCGCGTGATCGAGCCGGCCGGCGCTGGCGCGGAAGAGGCACCGGGCGCGCAGCCGCTCGCTGCTTCGCTGGGCGACAAGGATACGCGCATCACGCGGCTGGCGGCGCTGAACACGGCGACGGCGATCCTGTCGAGCGGCCCGCGGGCTGCGCGGCTGGAAGCATGGGTAATGCGGTAGTGTCGGGCTTCGCGCCGCACGATGGCTCCGAATGCTATCCGGCGGCGCGAAGCCGTCAGATTCGCGGTACAGCGCGCATACGCGCGCAAGTTGAGGTAGGAAGGCAAAGTAATGGGTAAGCGGGCGAACGGTGAGGGCAGTCTCTTCAAGCGCAGCGATGGCCGCTGGTGTGCGACGATCATCGAACCGAGTGGCCGACGGCGCTACCTCTACGGCAAGACGCGCCAGGACGTGAAGGGGAAACTGCACACCGCACAGGAGAACGTCAAGAAAGCGCTGCCGGTAGTGACGAGTAGCGAAACGCTGGCGCACTTCCTTGAGCGGTGGTTACGCGATGTGGCGCCGAATCGTTTGCGCCCTGCAACATTGGAGCGATACCGCGGTGACGTTCGCCTGCACATCTTGCCGGCGCTGGGCCGGCTGCGACTTGCCGAAGTCACGCCGCCTGCCGTGCAAGCGTTCGTCAACGGTCTGGATGCAGGCGGGCTCAGTCCAGCGAGCATTCGGCACGCGCGCGCCGTGCTGCGTGTCGCGCTGCAACACGCGCTCAGAGAAGGCTCGATTGGCCAGAACAGCGCCAAGCTGGTGGATACGCCGCGGGCAGCGCGCAAGCCCGTTGCGGCGCTCGCCCCCGAAGACGCCCGCGCCTTGCTTGCCACCTTCGCCGGCCACTCGTTGGAAGAACTGGTGATCACGGCGCTTGCCACCGGGCTGCGGATGGGCGAGTTGCTGGGACTGACGTGGGAAGACGCCGATCTGGACGCCGGCACACTGCGTATTCGCCGGCAGCTTCAGCGGCTCGATGGCGCGTTCCGATTGGTCGATCTCAAGACCGAGAATAGCCGCCGCGCACTGTCGCTGCCGCTGATCGCGGTGGAGGCGCTGCGCCGACAACGTGCCCATCAGGCCGAAATGCGACTGTACGCGGGGTCGGGGTGGCAAGACTTGGGGCTGGTTTTCACCACGGACATCGGCGGCTATCTGAACGGCTCAAGTGTGACTCACCGCTTCCAGAAACAGCTCGCCGCTGCTGGACTGCCGTCAATGACGTGGCACCATCTCCGTCACGGCGCGGCGTCGCTCTTGTTGGCACAAGGCGCCTCAATGCGCGTGGTGATGGAGCAACTGGGTCACTCGCAGATCGCGTTGACCATGAACACGTACGCGCACATTACCCCGGCGCTGCTCCAGGACGCAGCGGACAAGCTGAACCGCGCGCTGGGCGGCGAAACGGCGGCCGGCTGACAGCAACCGGCTCCGCGTTGCTGTCATGGTTGCTGTCAAAATGGAGCAGAGTACGACAGAAACCCCTCGGAACCGAGGGGTTTCACGCTTGGAACGGGGTGAGCCGGGTGGGATTCGAACCCACGATCAACGGATTAAAAGTCCGCTGCACTGCCGCTGTGCTACCGGCCCGGATGTGTGCATTTGCTTACGGATGTGCCGCGCATGGCATGGAGCGCGTACCGCATGAGGCCAAATGCGGGGTCAGCCACAATCCGCTGCATGGCTCGATTCTACGCCCACCGCACCCCGCGATGCACCCGATGCGCGGCGCTCCGGCAAAGCAACTGAGCCTCAGGCCAGCCATACCTCCAGCCGGCCGACGCCGCGCGCCACACTGCCCTGTTCGAAGCAGACGCCGGAGCCATTGCCCGATGTCGAAGCGAAGTCGTTCGGGCGTTGCGCCGACGGCACATGGGAATGGGTCGCTGCCGCGACCTGCAGCGCCGGCGCTGCCGCGGGGCGTGCGCTGACCGTGGCGGATGTGGTGATTTTCACCACGCCGGAGGAGGAAACCCAGGCGCCCTGCCCCGGCGAAAGCTGCGTGGTGCTCTGATAGCCCGTGTCCGGCGCGTAGGTGTACGCCAGGTCGGCGCCGGCAAGCGTGATGCTCGCTGACCCTGAGGGGTTGCCGACCATGAAAAACTGCCCGTTCGAGGCGCCGACGGCGCAGTTGACGCTGGCCGCGCCGAACGGGCCGAAGTCGATGCTCCCGCCAGTCGGGAAGTACGCCCAATAGCCGACACAGGCGGTCAGGGGAGCGTTGGCCGGGAAGCGCTGGTAGTCGGCGTCGCCCGGTTGGATGGTGTAGATCTGGCCGGTGGCTCCGGTGAGACGTGCGCCCTGCGGACCGGCAACGAGGTTCCAGCCGGGCGCGTAGCTGACAGCCTGCGCGGTTCCGGGGCCGTGCAGCTGCACCGCGGCAACGCTGAGGAGTGCGACGAAGGCGACGAGGATAACGGCGATGCGGCGCATGGCGGGTGCCTCCTGCCTGCTGGATGCTTCACTGGCTCACCCGAGCGGTAGCCTTCATCGCGATCTGCTGCAACTGTGCGGCGTCAAACGGCGAGAGAATGTCCGAGCCGTTAAGCGTAAGGTCCGCGCGGCCAACCTGGATGTAGACCAGGTCGGCGAAGACATCCGCCTCACTGCCAAAGCCGGTCTGCCCTTTGGCCTTGACGTGAAGCTGCAGGCGGTATGTGGTTGACCGATCGCCCACCGACGGGAAAGAGACCGGGCTAAACGAGACATTGCTGAACACCGCCTTGTCGGTGTCGAGCTTGCCAGCTTGGACGGCCTTGATTATGCAGTCACCCAGGGCCGGGACGACGTCCAAGGCCGCGGCGGCATGCGCCGGGGTGTCGAAAATGGCCACAGATTCAGAGACGCTCTGATCGCCGTTGCCCGGTGCAAAGTCGCCCGTATCCGCCGTGCCCGTTTCGCCTGCGGGCTTTGGCGGCTTGCACTTATCGAGCGGGCTGGGCGAGGTGTCCTTCGGCTTCTCTGCCCAGCCAGCCGGAAAGTCACTAACCGCGAGGAGCAACTGCCTGGCGAGCGCCGTCCCATCCTTCGGCGGCGGGGTGACCTGGCTCGGAACCGCAGATCCCGCTGGCCGCGCCGCCGGCGATGGCGTCACCGTGTCAACGTGGTCGGGCGTCGCGTTGGTGGGTGCGCTGCTCGCCGCCACCGTCGAGGCCGTGACCAACGCAGTCGTGGGTGCCGGCTTGTTATTAGTGGACGAGCTGCAGGCGATCAGCAGGACAACGGGCGCAATCAATACGGCGGGGTGAACGCGCATTGCACGGAACTCCTCCGCAGTGGCGGCAATGAGCGGTCGGCCAGCGCGCACCGCCCGGCGTCTTCACGGCGGATTACCTCGTCGCGGCTCGCGTCCTTGAACGGAAAGCCACGCCCGTAACGCCCCTGGACGATCTTCGTGTTGCCGCCGCTGGTCACCGGGGCCAGATCGGAGATCGCCATGCCGCCGAGCAACGTGTCGCCGTGGTTGCGGATTTCCAGCTAGCCGCGTTGCGCAGTTCTTTCGTCCGGCATCCGCGCGCCCGGTAAGGAGATGCCGCGGATGAGCGCCATACCACGCCAATCCGGTCACCATCGATGGCGAGCGTCCTTAGTGTACGCCGCGCCCTAGATAGGCGGGATATGCGCTCGGCTACTGGCCTTCGGGTTTGGCCGCGAGTTTGGTGCTGTGGTTCGGCGCCAGTCCGATGTTGTCCCAGCCGTGTTTGCACTGCGCGCCGCCGCACCAGTAGATCAGCAGCGCCTTGCCGATCACTTTATCCGCCTGCACCGGCCCCCAGAAGCGCGAGTCGCTGCTGTTGCCGCGGTTGTCGCCCATGACGAAGTACTGGTCTGCCCCCAGCACGACGTGGCAGTACTGCCCCTGGCAATCCGTACGCTGCTTGATATAGGGCTCCTCAACCTGCTGACCGTTCACCGTCACCACGTTGTCGTGCACGTCCACGGTGTCGCCCGGCTTGCCGATCACCCGTTTGATGAAGTCCTTCGAGTCGCCGCCCATCTGCGGCGGCGGATGGAAGACGATCACGTCGCCGCGCTGCGGCCCATGGAAGACGTATCGCAGCGGCTGACTGCCCGCCGAAACGAACGGCAGGAACTTGTGCACCGTGCGCATATCGATGCGCGCATAGACGGCCTTGTTGACCAGCATGTACTCGCCGTCGATGAAGCTCGGCACCATGCTGGAACCTTCGACCTTGAAGTTCTGCACCACCGCGCGCACGGCAAGGAAGATCAGCACCGCCAGCACGACGGTTTCGACCACTTCGCGCACGATGTTCAACGTCGAACGGCCGCGGCGCTTCGGCGCCGGCGGCGGCGCACCCTCGCTCTCCGGCGGTTCGTCTGCCGCGACGGCGGGTCCGAGCTGGGACGATGGGTAGCCGATCTCCTCCGCCGCCGGCGGCGCCAGGCCACCCGCCATGTCGGGGAAGCGCGACACCAGCCGCGATGGCTGACCGGGCAGGGAAGCGGCGCCCATCAGGCCGTCGTCGGACTCCGCCGGTGAAGTGACTGGTGCAGCAGAGAGAGGAGGAAACCGCCGCTCGCGTTCACCGGAGGCGCCGTTCTCGGAGGGCGGAGGATAGTTGCTGCTCAAGGTGTCCGATCCACTCCGCCGTCCGCTCGGCGGAGATCCTCCGCGGGCGCCGGCCGGCCGCACGGCGGAAGGGCAGGCTTCCGGCGCGCACGTAGTCCGAGTATAGCATCGGCCCGCCCGCGCACCGAATAGAGGCGCGCGGGCCAGGAGAACGAGCCGGACCGACGTGCCCTCATCCGATTCTCATCACCAGGGAACAATCTTCCGGCAGGGCGTCGGGTTGGGCGCCCGGTTCGGCCGATACTGCACAAAAGGCAGCGTCGCGGTTCGCCCGGTTCGGCAACGATTCGGACACGGCTGAAACGCGCGCAGCGCGGCCGTCGTGCTGCATAGCGATGAGCGCGGCGTGCGACGCCGCCGAGTTCTCCCAAGAGCCAATTCCGCGAGGCGGTGCGCTTCGCGAGGAGGTCGGGCAGTGGACGGGCACAGGCAATCCTGGGGCGGGCCGGCGGCCAGCAAAGCATCGCGCCGCGCGTTCTTGCGTGGCACCGCGGCTGCCGGCGTCGGCGCGGCCATCGCGACGTTGTGGGATCCGGCAAATCTCGTACAGGTGCGCAAGGCGCAGGCCGCCGCCGCGCCGCTCGCCGCCGTCCGCTCGCCCATACGTGGCACCTGGATCGCCGACAGCGGCGGCGGCCTCAGCCAGGCTTCAGACGACCGTGTCCAGATGGCGCACCTGCTGCGCCGCGCCGGCTTCTCCGCCACACCGGCCGAGATCGACGCCATGCTGCCGCTCGGCGTCGCCGGCGCGGTGGATGCGCTGCTCAACTACGACCAGGTCAACGACCCGGCGCTCGACTACGCCAACAGCGTCGGCCTGGACCTGAGCAAGACCACCGACGCGATCCGTTGGTGGCTGCTGCGCATGGTCTACACGACCCGTCCGCTGCAGGAGAAGCTGACGCTCTTCTGGCACGGTATTCTGACCTCGGCCGTCTCCAAAGTCAGCCAGCGCTATCTGAATACGCTGCTGGCGCAGAACGAGTTCCTGCGCGCCAACGCCACCAGCACGTACGATGTGCTGCTGAAGGGCATCTCGCGCGACCCGGCGATGATGGTCTGGCTCGATCTGCAGACAAGCACGAAAGCGCACCCCAACGAGAACTTCGCCCGCGAGCTGCAGGAGCTATTCTCGCTCGGCATCGGCAATTACAGCGAAGACGACGTGCGCGAGGTGGCCCGCGCCCTTACCGGCTATCAGCTGGATAAGGACCGCCATTTCGTCTACAACGCGAAGCAGCACGACGACGGCTCGAAGACCTATCTGGGCCAGACGGGCAACTGGAGCGGCGACGACATCATCAACATCATCCTGCAACAGCGTGCCGCCGCGGAGTACATCTCGAAGCGTCTCTGGACCTTCTTCGCTTACCCGAACCCCGAGTCAGAGGTCGTTTCCACGCTGGCAGATACCTTCCAGTCGTCGAACTACAGCATCAAGACCGTGCTGCGCCAACTCTTCAACATGCCGCAGTTCTACAGCGACGCGGCGCTGGGCGCGCTGATCAAGAGCCCGACGGAGTTCGTGGTCGGCGCTGTGCGCAGCCTCGGCCTGCAAACCGATGCTTCGACCTTTCCGCAGCAGATGTCGCTGATGGACCAGCTGCTGTTCGATCCGCCGAACGTGGCCGGCTGGCCCGGCGGCACTACCTGGCTCAGCAGCAGCACCTTCTTCGCCCGCATGAATTTCCTCAATAACCTGATCTACGCCAAAGCCGGCGGGCCGACGAGCCAACCCGACGCGACGCAGCTTTTGGGCGACTACGCCAGCCTCTCGCCGGACGATGCGATCGGCGCCGCGGCAGCGCGTCTGCTGAGCGCGCAGCTCGGCGGCTCCAGCTCGCAGGTAATCACGCAGTTCCTGAGCGATTCGAACGGCGGCATGGCGCAGGTCACGGACAAGAACGTCAAGAGCTTCCTCTACCTCGTCCTTGCCACGCCCGAGGGCCAGCTTGTCTAGGGCGAAGGGCACAGGGCGTAGGGCGTAGACGTGCAGGGGCGTACGGCGTGCGCCCGGCGCGGCGCAGCCGCGAACAGCCAGGCCTCGCACCGGCATCGTACACCGAATGCAAACCTCGCCTTATGCGAGCGCCACGAAACGGAGAACGACGATGTTTACTCGACGCGACTTCATGAAAACCGGCGCGGCGCTCGTCTCGCTCGGCGCCGGCGTGCCCAAAATCTTCCGCCAGGGGCTGGCGCTGGCCGACTACGACGCCTCCGACCAGCCGGAACGCACGCTGGTCGTCGTGCAGCTCGCCGGCGGCAACGACGGCCTCAACACGGTGATTCCGTACAGCGACGGCAACTATCACACGCTGCGCCCGTCGCTGGGCATCGCGCCGGACAAAGTCATTCAGCTGAACGATACGTTCGGCCTGCACCCCGCCATGACCGGGCTCAAAAGCCTGTGGGACCAGCACATGGTCGCCATCGTCAACGGCGTGAGCTACCCCAACCCGAACTACTCGCACTTCCGCGCGATGGAGATCTGGCAGTCGGCCCACCCGGAGACGGTGCCGGGCGAGGGCTGGGTCGGCAAGTACCTCGATGCTCAGGAAGCCATCCACAACTCGCTGATCGGCCTCAACATCGGCGCGTCGACGCCGCCGGAGTTCTACTCAGCGCTGCCGCCCGTGCCCTCGTTCCAGCGCTCGCAGGACTACCAGCTCCGACCCGGCTCCGACCCGACGCCGCAGAACAAGCAGCGTGACACCTCGGTGCTGCAGCTCTACGAGCTGCTGCCGGGCGAGACGAAGTACGGCGCCCTGCTGCAAGGCACGGTGCAAGACTCGTTCGACAGCTCGCAGAAGCTGACGGGCATCGTCAGCGGCTATCAGACGGCGGTGCAGTATCCGCAGTCGGGCCTCGCCAACGGGCTCAAGATGATCGCCTCTGTACTGGCCGCGAACGTGGGGCTGCGCGTGGCGCACGTGACGATCGGCGGCTTCGACACGCACGCGCGCCAGGCGAACACACAGGAGACGCTGCTGCAGCAGCTTTCGGACGGGCTGGCGGCATTCTATCAAGACCTGGCGCAGCACAACCGCGCGCAGAACACGGTGACGATGACCTGGTCCGAGTTCGGCCGCCGCGCCGGCCAGAACGCGTCCGATGGCACCGACCACGGCTCGGCCGAGCCGCTGTTCGTCGTCGGCGGACCGGTGAAGGGCGGCTTCTACGGCGACATGCCCTCGCTCTCGAATCTCGACGCGGGCAACCTGCGCTTCACGACCGACTTCCGCTCGGTCTACGCCACGCTGCTCGACAGCTGGCTGCAAGCCGACGCCGACGCCTTGCTCGGCGCCCACTTCGGCCGGCTGGGCTTTATCGCCGCATAGGGCGGTCCCATGCGTTGCCAGATGGACCGTAGCGCATACCACCTCACCGAGCGCCGAGCGCGGAGACCCCGCTGTGCCAGCCGCGCTTGACCGGGGAAGAGCGTAGCGGTCCGCCCCGCGGCTGATCCGATTGCTCTCCAGATTCAGCTACCCCTGTGCAGTGCCGCACAGGGGTAGCCGCGTTTTGAACGGCTGCGTCGCTGCCAGGTGCAAGTCTTTGCGATTACCGCTGAAAGTACTTGCTACTGACGACGTTGATGTCGTAGCGTAGCCGGCAGGGATAACTGTCGACGCCGGCAGCCGCAGACACCCCGCGCACGGAGGAGCGAGCGGCGGTCGCGGGACAACTACGAGGCGGCCCGGTGATCCACATGAGGGTCGCGTGCGCACGCAGTGTGTCGGTCCGGCTCTGCCTGGTCCGCGCTGCCGGTCACCGCGCACGGACACACCGCCAGCGGTCGTGGACGCGGCAGACTAACGAGGGAATCCGGCATGCAGCTAGCACTACTCACCATGGGGCTCCTGCCCCTGCCGCCGCTGGTCGTCGGCATCGGCGGCACGGCCGCCATCCTCGGCGGTGCGCTCGCGCTGGGTATTCGGCACGGCATCGACTGGGACCATATCGCGGCCATCACGGATATCACCAGTACGTCGGCGACGGTTGTCCAGACGCCGGCTGAAGGTTGGCTGACCGCCGAGCCGGGCATGCAGCTCACGGATGAGAGCCATCATGGCCTTGCGCCGGCGCCAGCGCCCGTCGCGGAAATGGTCTATCGCAGCGTGCCTCACGCAGCACTCCAGCCCGCAGCAGCGATGGCCGGTGGCGGAACTGCTGTCATCCAACAGCGCCGGCGATCGGGCTGGCAACAGTTCCTCAGCCTCCAGCGCCGCCCGCTCTACCTGGGCACCGTGTACGCGCTGGGCCACGGCTCGATGGTGATCGCGCTCGGTTTGCTGGCGATTCTCTTCGCGCAAATCCTGCCGGGCTGGGTGGATCCGCTGATGGAGCGCGTCGTCGGCGCGACGCTGCTCTTCCTCGGGCTGTACCTGTGCTATTCGCTCTACCGCTTCTTCCGCAGCGGCGAGGAGTTTCGCATCCGCAGCCGCTGGATGCTCGTCTTTGCCGGCGTTGGCAACGCCTGGCACCGCCTCACGCACCGCCTGCGCGGCGAACACGGCAATCACGGCGACCACCACGTCGACCCGGGCCAGCAGTACGGCGTGCGTACGGCCTATGCCATCGGCCTGATCCACGGCATCGGCGCGGAAACCGGCACGCAGGTGCTGATCATCGGTACAGCCATCGGGGCGGCGACGAAGGGCATGGGAATCGCCACGCTGTTTGTCTTCGTCGGCGGCATCATCATCTCCAACTCATTCGTCACCGTGTTGACGACGGCCGGGTTCCTTTCCGCCAACCGCAGGCAGTGGATCTACGTTGTCGTCGGGGCGATCGCGGCGATCTTCAGCCTTGTCGTCGGCGCCGTCTTCCTGCTTGCCTCAAGCAACATCCTGCCGAACCTCGACCACTACGTCCGCTGGATCGGCGGACCGAGCAACGGCCGCTAGGGCGTGTCTGAATAATCGACGGGCGGCCGTAGCCCGCATTGGATTGCCGGTTTCGGCGGCCCTCCCACGCGTGGCGAGGGTGAGAAGAGGCCTCACGACCAGCCACGGAACGATGGTTCGAACATTTTTCAGACACGCTCTAGCGCCGGGGCCGCTGTTGGAAGTGATGAGGGGTATGCCTGCGCGCCGCAAGGTGGCTAGCGCCCTGCCTGGCCGACTGGCATTCGCCGTGGCGAGAACCCCTTTTTTCGCCGGCGAACCATGGCCCATCTTGCTGTGAACACGCGCAGCCATCAGGGCGAGCTAAACCTACGAAAGCGCGGTCGTGGCGAAGATCGTGCCCCACCGGCCGGCCGAAAGCGTTGTGCTGTTTTCCGCGCCGGGGTCGATGGCGTTGATGCTGTAGCCCTCGACGGCGTCCGGATCGAGTGTCGAGCAGGCGGCGGCGCAGATGCTCAGCAGCCAGGTCTGCTCCTGAGGGCTGAGCGTCTCGGAGAATGCTTCCAGCTTGTCGCCAAACGCCTCGGCCCGCGCCAGATCCTGCTCGCTCGCCATGAGTGCGCTCCCAATGCGCCAGCGCTCGATCGTGCAGCCCAATGGCGCTGTGGGCGATCGTAGCACGCCGCATCGAACCCCGGCGACGCCGGTTCCCGCAAAGCCGATGCATGCGCCCAAGGACAGGGCGCGCCCGGGCCTACCCTTCGAACGATGGCCGTTGCAGCGCGTCGGGCACGGCCTGTTCGAAGGCGCGGGCGGCCTGCAAGACCAGCAGATCGTCGCCGAAACGCCCTGCGATCTGCACGGCCACCGGCAGGCCGTCCGGCGTGAAGCCGCAGGGCATGCTGACCACCGGCTGGCCCGTGGCGTTGAACGGCGCGGTGAAGGCGATCAGTCCGAACGTGTTCGGCTGCTCTTCGCCGTCGATCGTGAACGTGCGGGCGCCGATCGCGATCGCCGCGTTCGGCAGCGCCGGCGTGATCAGCAGATCGCAGCGCTCAAAGAACGCCCCAGCCTGGCGGCGCCACTGCCGCAGCGCGGTCAGCGCATCGAAGTACTGCAAGAGCGAGGTCTTCTCCATCTCTTGCAGGCCGTGGCGCACGACGGGTGTCAGCTCTTCGGCGTGCTCGCGCTGCAGTGCCGCCCGCTCGGCGCTGTAGTTGCCGGCCGCGCCAGCCACGCGCCACGCCTCCAGACCCGCGCCGGCGCCTTCCGGCGCGTCCTGCGCAATCGTGTCAATCACCGCCTCGAAGCGGCGCACGGCCCGCTCGCAGACGTCAAGATAGGCGCGGTCGCAGCGGGCGTAGCCGAGATCCGGCGTCCAGGCCACGCGCACGCCTTTCGGCAGCGATTCAAGGTTGGCCGCGAACGCGGGCGGCTGGCCGATCTGCGAGAACGTGTCGCGCGCGTCCGGCCCCGCGCAGGCGTCCATGAACAGCGCCGCGTCGCGTACGCTGCGGGCAAGCGGGCCTTCGTGCGAAAAGAACTCGCCGGTGAGGTTAAATGACGTGTCGCGGGCGATGCGGCCGAGCGTCGGCTTGAAGCCGACCACGCCGCACATCGCGGCGGGGATGCGGATCGAGCCGCCGAAGTCGGTGCCGTGGCCGATCGGCCCGAGGCCCGCGGCCACCGCCGCGCCCGCGCCGCCGCTGGAGCCGCCGGGTGTGCGCTCCGGGTTCCACGGATTGCGCGCCGATTCGCCCAGGCGGTTCTCGTTGGTCGGCAGTGAGCCGAATTCGGGTGTGTTCGTCTTGCCGAGCAGCACCGCGCCGGCCGCGCGCAGCCGCGCCACGCTCCAGGCGTCTTCGTCCGGCACGTAGTCCTTGTACAGCAGCGAGCCGTAGGTCATCGGCATGCCGCGCACCTGCGCGAGATCTTTAATCGAGATCGGCACGCCCGCCAGCGGGCCGGCGTTGCCGGCGCGGTAGGCCGCTTCGGCGGCGCGGGCGGCGCGCATGGCGCCGTCGGCATCGACATAGAGGAACGCGCGCAGCCGCGGGTTCAACTGCTCGATCCGCATCAGCACCGCCTCCGTGACCTCGACCGGGCTGATGCTGCCCGCGCGAAAACCGGCGAGCAGGTCGGCGGCGCTGGTGAAGCAGAGATCCGTGATGGTGACGGTGGTCATGGCGTTCCTCCTGTGCCGTCGGACCGGTGCGAGCGGTTGCCAGTCTAGCACAGGGCCGCGATCGGCTCGGGCCAGATGAAGCATCGCACCGAGCGCCGGGTGTCACGCTATGATGGCCGCAATCACGCCCGTCGCACCGGGCCGGGAGGTAGATCGTGCAGGAGCCGCAAGCAAACGCTGCCAACCCCGCGCTGGTGGTGGATTTCGCCCGCAAGCTCGAAGCGTTCGCGCAGACGTTGGACGAGCAGGAGCAGCAGTGGCTGGCCGAGCTGGTGCAGGCCGCGGTGGATGCGGCAGCCGCGCGGGCCGAAGCGCAGGAATACAATATGCAGGACGGCGCGACAGCGCTTGAGACCGCGGGCGGCACACCGCAGAGCAACCTGAATGAAGGGCTGCTCGGCGGCGTACCGAGCCGGCTCGATAATCCACCGCCGCCCGCCGCCACCGTGGGCCCGGCGGCGGTGAACTACGTCAACATCGTCTTCGGCTGATTCGCGCTGCCCCGGTGCCGCGATGTGCGGGCGCAGGGAAGCCGCGTCAGGAGAACGACACCGTCCACGGCGTCGTGTCGTTAATGTCGTTCGTTACGTAGAACAGATACGGCCCAGAGTCGGGCAGGCTGATCGGATAGCTGTTCGGGTTGTCGGGGAGCGTGAAGTCGAAGATACTCTCTTGACTGCCCATGTATCCCGCCTGCACCGCCTCGCCGCCCAGATCGTCGAGATGATAGAGGTAGCCGACCAGGCTTGAATTGGGCGGCGCTTGCAGACTGATCTGCGAAATGCCATCCGGCAGCGTGAAATAGGGCGTGCTGTCCTGCCCCTTACTGGAGAAGCTGGTTTGCTGCACCGGGCTGACGTTTTCGGGCAGCGGCTGCTCGACCGCGATCTGCCAGGCGGCGCTCGCATCGACCGCCACGTAGTAGGCGGCGTCCAGCGCGGCGAGCGCGACCGAAGCGCCCTTGTAGCTGCCGATGATGTTGTAGACCAGCGAGTTGTCCATCGTCTGCGCCATGTCGAAGGCGTCCTGCGGACTGAAGCCGGCGTTCGGCACGGCCAGGTTGACGATAAAGTTCCCCGTGCCGTTGTGCTGGGCCCGCAGCACGGTGACACCCGCGTTCAGCGTCACCGGCCCGACGACTGATTTGCCGGCGGCTCCCCTGAACGAGGGTGAGCCAGGGATCGCCTGTGCATGCGCGGCCGTGGCGCCGAGCCGCAGGAGCGCCGGCGCCGCGATCAGGCTTCCGACAACGCCGCCGGACAGGGCCAGGAACCGCCGCCTCGTAGTAGGCATCAAATATCGTTCCTCCGTCGATCCGCGGTCACCACGGATCGCGTCATGCGAATCTTACACTACTTCCGAAGCGCACGGGCGACGGCGCCGCCAATTTCCAGTTGCGTGCTCCGGACAGCTTCAGCCGACTGGCGGCCTGACAGCGGGTGAAGCGATCGTGTGCCGGTTGGCTCCGATGGCCTCGCGCCTGCTGGCGGGCTCGGGTGCTCTGCCGCATACTGGCGGGCAGATGACCGGGCGGGAGCGCAGCGCCGGCTGGCCAGGACACGACGGGCGCGGAGGCAGGCGTGGAGGCGGTTGCGCAGTCACCGGCCGCGCCGCGGGGCAGCCTCGCCGCGCGTCTGCTGGCGCGGCAGTTCTCCTCGCTGGCCAGCTACAACTACCGCCTCTTCTTTTTCGGCCAGGTGATCTCGCTGATCGGCAGCTACATGCAGTCCACCGGCCAGGCCTGGCTGGTGCTGAAGCTGACCGGCTCGCCCGCGGCGCTCGGCCTCGTCGTCACGCTCCAATACCTGCCGGTGACGCTGCTGTCGCTGCTCGGCGGGGCGCTGGCCGACCGCCTGCCGAAACGCCCGGCGATTATGGCGCTGCTGGCGCTGGAGACGGTGCAGGCGACAATCCTCAGCGTCATCCTGGCGGCCGGAGTGGCGCGGCTCTGGCACATCTACGCGTTAGCCGCCTTCCTCGGCGTGATGAACGCGCTTGAGCGGCCGGTGCGCCAGACCTTCTTCGTCGAGCTGGTCGGGCGCGAGCGGCTGGTCAACGCCGTGGCGCTCAACTCGACCATTTTGAACACGTCGCAGGTGCTGGGGCCGGCGGTCGGCGGCTTCGTGATCGCCGTCTTCGGCATCGCCGCCACCTTCGAGTTCAATGCGGTCAGCTTCCTCGCGGTGCTGGCGGGTTACGCGCTGATGCGTTCGTCCGAGTTCCATCGGCCGAAGCAGCGGCCCGTCTCACGGGGCATCATGCGCGACATCCGCGACGGTCTTGGCTACTCATTCGGCACGCCCGGTGTGCTGTTCATCCTCTTGCTGGTCTGCTTCACCAGCCTGTTCGCCTATAACTTCCCCGTGATGATCCCGCTGATCGCCCGTTTCGTGCTGCATACGGGCGCGGCGCGCTTCGGCTTCCTCACCGCCAGCCTCGGCGTCGGCTCGCTGGTCTCGGCCTTCGCGATCGCGGGCATGTCGTTGCGCTCGGCGCGCGTGCTCGTGTTCAGCGGCGTCGCTGTCGCGTTGCTCACGGCCCTGCTCGCGCTCTCGCACAACTATCTGCTGACGGCGGCGCTGCTGGTGGCGCTCGGCAGCGCGACGATGGCGCTGTTCACAACGGCGAACACGACATTGCAGCTCACCGCGCCGCCGGCGCTGCGCGGCCGCGTGATCAGCATCTACGTGTTGCTGCAGACCGGCACCATCCCCTTCGGCGGCGCGGTCAGCGGCTATCTCGCCGATCGCTTCGGCGTGCCGCCCACGCTCGCCGTGCAGGCGCTGCTCTGCGCCCTCGGCCTCGGCCTGGCGCTGGCGTGCCGCTCGCGGCGTGCGAGCAGCGCGCGGCCCGCATCTGATCGAATTAGCGCTGGCGAGCCGGTGGCGTAGGCGCGGGATGCGTGAGAGCTTGCGTCCGACGATGGAGATCTGACCATGCGCTTCAACTGTGCGATCTGCGGCGGTAAAGTCTCCGACGAGGAGGCGCCTTCCAGCGTTGTGCTGAGCACGATGGCGGGCGGCCGGTATCTACTCGATCATCTTCCCGCGCATGCGGGCTGTTGGGAGCGATGGGCGGCTGAGTACGTGCTTCTATATCAGGCCCCGTCTGAGGATGGCCGCTGTGCGGGGTGCACGGACCTGATAGGCGATTCCGAAAAACCCTTCAGCATCGATCGCGTGCTCTACCAGGGTGAATTCAAAGAGACGACGCTCGAAGCACTGCACTTCCACGACCGTTGCTGGCCGGGGTGGATGAGGCAGTACACGCGCCCGTACCAGCGCGTCGCGTCGCACCCGCTTCGGCCAGAGCGAGCGGCGTTCATCGAGGCTGCGAGCGAGCAGATGCGGCGCGAATTACGCCAGCGAATCGGGGGCGAGGGCTTCTCTTCGGTATTCCTCGCATTCCTCGACGGCGAAGGGCGTGCTCCACTGGCTGCCGTGCCGTAGTCTGGTCTGTCACGCAGGCTCGATGATCCGAATCACCGCTTCGCCGCAGCGCTGAGCTTTTGCCAGACACGCAGCGTTTCGGCCACACTCCAGGCCTGTGCGATGCAGCCGCGCGGCGCGTGTGGCGGATCGCCGTCCATGATCTCGGAGATCGTGCCCAGGCCGGCATCGCGCAGATGGTCTTCAAGCGGCCGCAGGAAGGCCAGCGCCGCGCCGGCGTCGCAGTAGACGCGATGGTGCGCCTCGGCATACGGGCCGAGCAGCCAGCTCCAGACTGTGCCCTGGTGATAGGCGCCGTCGCGCTGCGCCTGGTCGCCGCCGTAGCAGCCCTGATAGGCCGGCTCGTCCGACGCCAGCGAGCGCAGGCCGCCACTCGTCAGCAGATCGCGGCCGACGGCGTCGACCACGCCCGCCGCCTCCGCGCCTTCCAGCAGCGGCTGCGGCAGCGAGACGGCGAAGATCTGATTGGGCCGCACGCTGAGGTCGTCGCCTTGCGGGCCGTCGACCACGTCGGCCAGGTGGCGGCTGTCTGGCCGCACGAAGCGCCGGCGGAACGACTCGCGCACCCGATCGGCAAGGCTGGCGTACTCGCCGGCGGTCTGCGGGTCGCGCGTCGCGTAGATCGCGGCGGTGATGCGCAGCGCGTTGTACCAGAGCGCGTTGATTTCGACCGACTTGCCCGTGCGCGGCGTCACCACCCAATCGCCGACTTTGGCGTCCATCCAGGTCAGTTGCACGCCCGGCACGCCGGCTCGCAGCAGGCCGTCGTCCTCGTCCATGCCGATGCCGTAGCGCGTGCCGCGGCGGTGGCGCTCGACGATCTCGTGCAGCGCCGGCAGCAGCTCGTCGATCAGCGCCTCGTCGTGAACGGTCTGGCAGTAATCCTGCACCGCCAGCACGTACCAGAGCGTGGCATCGGCCGTGTTGTAGCCGGGCGGCGTGCCGGAGTCATCGGGAAAGTTGTTCGGGCAGAGGCCGTCCGCAATATAGTGCGCAAATGTCCGCAGCACGTCGGCGGCCTCGGCGGCGCGGCCCGTGGCCAGCGCCAGGCCAGGCAACGCGATCATCGTGTCGCGCCCCCAGTCGTTGAACCAGTGATAGCCGGCGATCACCGTGCGCCCGCCGGACGGCGCCGGCGCCGCGCCGTTGTCGCCCGTCACGGACATACCGGTGGCTTCGGCGCTTTCGCCTGGCGCGGGCGAGGCTCCCGCAGCGCCGCCGCCGGAATCGCCGCCTCGCTGCACCAGGAACTGGTCGGCCGCCAGCACGAGCTGCCGCGAAAAGGAATCTCCTCCGCCGGCCGCGCGCACGAGGCTGATCTGCCGCGCCTCGGCCATCGCCAGCGCGTAGCCGCTGTTCAGGTCCGGGCTCTCCTCGGTGGTGAGCACCAGCGTGAACACGGCACCCGGCCAGAGTGTGGCGCTGAACTGGCCCGGCGCGTAGAGATCGGCGCGGTCGTCGAGGCCGCGGGCCGTCTCTTCGCGGTGGTGAAAGTTCCACCACCAGCCGCCGCCGGCCGCAAACTCGCCGCCGTCGGCCAGCAGGCGAAACGGCACGGCGCCGGCGAACGCCTGCACCTGAGCGCCACGCGGCTGCGCCTGCACGACCGGCTGCCAGCCCTGCCCCGACGTCAGGCTGTGAAAGTCACGATAGGTGACGAGCGGCGTGATGCGCAGCTCCAGCGAGCGCGTGCCGCGCAACAGCCGGTAGCAGACGTAGGTCGTGTTCTGGCCGTACGCCATCCACACGCGCCGCTCAAGCAGCGCATCGCCCAGCGCGAAGGTCCAGACGGGCAGCATGCCTTCGAGGTGAAAGGCTTGCAGATAGCGGAAGCCGTGTGGCTCGATCGCGCCGCCCGCGAACTCGTGCGCTGAAAGCTTGTACAGGGCGCCGTCGTAGGTTGCCTGTTCGTCCATTGTGCCGACGAGCACCGTGTGGCCGACGGGCGGCGTGAGCGCGGCGACGAGCAGGCCGTGGTAGCGGCGCGTGGCGATACCGGCCAGCGTGCCGGAGGCGTAGCCGCCCAGCCCGTTCGTCACCAGCCACTCACGCCGCAGCGCCGCCTCGAAATCGCCGCAGACCTCCCGGCCGAACGCGACCAGCGGCCGGCCCACGTCGCGCGGGGTTGCGGCAGGCGTGGCGGCATCGTGTGCCGCGGCCTGCGACGAACCGGCAACGATCGCCTCCGCCATGCCGCCCTCCCCGCTTCGCTGATCGCAGCCAGTTCGCTCAGGCCGGCGCCATCGCCGCGGCCATCTCGGGCTCCGGCATACCGCCGGCGCGCGGCTCGACGTAGGTGCGGATCGCCAGCGCCACGGCCGCACCCTCGCCCGCCGCCGATGCGGCCTGCTTGGTGCTGCCCGCGCGGCAGTCGCCCGCGACGAAGATCCCTGCCACGCTCGTCTCCAGCGTCGGGCTGGAGACGATGAAGCCGCGCTCATCGGTCTTCACGAGATCGCGCACCAGCGCCGTGTTGGGCGAGAGGCCGATGAACACGAATACGCCGGCCGGCATGATCGTGCGTGTTTGCCCCGTACTCACATCCTTCAGCTCCACCGCTTCGAGATGGCCTTCGCCGCTGAAGGCAGCAGGAGAAACGTTGGTCAGCACGTCGATCTGCGGGCTCGCCTCGACCTTGTCGACGACGACACGACTCGCCGTGAGCGAGGGCGCATGCGTGGCGATCGTCACTTTGCTGGCGAACTTCGTCAAGAACAGGCTCTCCTCGCCCGCCGAATTGCCGCCACCGATGACCAGCACCTCGCGGCCGCGGTAGAACGGCCCGTCGCAGGTCGCGCAGAAATGCACGCCGGCGCCGATGAAGTCGTCCTCACCGGGGATGCCGAGGCGGCGGTAGGTCGAGCCGAGCGCCAGCAGCACCGCCCAGGAACGATATCCGCCGCCGTCCGCCGTGCGCACCCAGCGGTAGCCGCCATCGGCGCCGACGCCGGTGACTTCCTGCGCGGAGAGGATTTCGACGCCGAAACGCTCGGCCTGGCGGCGCAGGCGGTCGGCGAACTCGTTGCCCGACACGCCGTCGGGGAAGCCGGGGAAGTTGTCCAGCCGCTCGGTGACGCCGGCCTGGCCGCCCACCCCGCCGCGCTCGATTACCAGCGTTTCGATGCCCTCGCGCGCGGCGTAGAGCGCGGCGGTCAGCCCCGCCGGGCCGCTGCCGACCACGATCAGATCATAGAACGTGCGCTTCGCCTTCGTTTGCAGGCCCAGCTTCGCCGCCAGCTCGGCGTTGGACGGCTCGACCAGGGTTGAGCCGTCGCCGAAGACCAGCGTGGGGATGATGTGCTTGCCCTCGTTGACCCGTTCGACGATCTGCAAACCCGCCGTGTCTTTGTCGATATCGATGAAGTCGTAGTGAACGCGCTGTTCGCCGAAGAACTGCTTTGTGCGCTTGCAGTCGCTGCACCACTGCGTGCCGTACATCGTGATCTGCGTGTGCGCCATGGAATTGAGCCCTCCCCGACTGCCCGCCGCGGCCCGCGCCCCGGCGCTCTGTTGTTCGGTCGCGCGGCGCGTCCGAACGTTACAGGGTAGGCACCAGCATCGTGCATGCGGCCGCAAAAGCGCTATGTACGCCGACACGCGGCGCGATGGTCCGCAATCCCCTTCGATCGATCCCTCCTTCACCCGGAGCAGCTACGCCACCACCAGTCCGCGTGCCCACGGCTCACCGCGGTCTTGACGCGACTCCGGCAGCCTTTCCACTGGCGCCTGTCCGCATGTGCAGGTTGTGTACCGCCCGTCCGGCGGATCTACCCCCTCGCCGAGCACTGCATCCTGACGGAGACGTGGCGCTGCGCGGGTGGACCGGTACGCCGGGGCGCATCAGCGTTGGGCCGATTAAATCCGGCGCCGGGATCGGCGGTGTACATCCAGCAGAGCGATCGCCTGGCGGATGCTCCATCCTCGCAGCAGAGCGATCGCCTGGCGGATGCTCCATCCTCGGCGGCGGGTGTATGACCAGGGCCGATCGCAGAAAGGAACTGGAGTCGTATGAGTGGAACGGTGGATATCCTGCATCCGGACAAGCCGAAGCGCGTGCTGATCCTGGCGTCGAACCCGGCGGTCTCGCGGCAGACCGGCTGGGAGATCGGCTTCTGGTGGGCCGAGGTCACACATCCCTACTGGGAGTTCACCGAACACGGCTACGCGGTCGATATCGCCAGTCCGGACGGCGGTGAGCTGCGTGGCGACGGCTACAGCGACCCACGCGACCCCAGCGGGTACTCAGCCGCCGATCTTATCAGTCTGGGCTTCATCAACTCGCCGCAGCACGTGGCACAGATCGAGAAGAGCCTGGTACTCGCCTCTGTGCAGCTAGACGACTACGACGCGCTCCTCCTTGTCGGCGGGCAGGGGCCAATGTATACGTTCTTCGACGACGCGCGCGTGCACCAATTAGTCGTGGAGTCCTATGAAAGCGGCAAGATAACGGCGGTGATCTGCCACGCGACGTGCGTGCTGCTCAAAGCGCGCCTCTCCAACGGTGACCTGCTGGTCAGAGGCAAGACCTGGACGGGTTTCGCGAACTCTGAGGAGCAATATGCGGACGACTACGCGAAGCAACGCATTCAACCGTTCCGGATCGAAGACGAGGCGAGGAAGATCCCAGATACGAACTTCATCGTGAACGGCCGCTTCAAGGCTCACGCCGTGCGTGACGGGAACCTGATCACCGGTCAGCAGCAGTTCTCCGGGACCGCCGCCGCCCGGCTGGTGATCGAGGCGCTCGGCGTGTGATCCTCCGCTCGACCACGCTCCGTGCATCGGCTACGCTCTCGCTGAGAGGTCCGACGATGACCGCCCCGCTGAGCGAGTCCGGCGCGCCGCTGCCGGTGGCGCATCTGTCCGACGACGATGCCCGCCTCGTCGCGGCGTTGCAGGCCGGCGATGAAGCGGCGTTCGAGGAGCTGATCGGCCGCGATCACGCCGGCATGGTGCGGCTGGCGCTGAACTATGTGCAGAGCCTCGCCGTAGCCGAAGAAGTGGCGCAGGAGGCGTGGATCGGCGTGCTCAAGGGCGTCGGCCGCTTTGAAGGCCGTTCGTCGCTGCGCACCTGGATCTACCGGATTTTGGTCAACACCGCCGTCACGCGTGGCCGCCGCGAGGGGCGCAGCGTGCCGTTCTCAGCTTTGTTCGATGCCGAGCGCGCCCCCATAGAAGCGGCGATGGACCCGGCCTACTTCAACAGCGCCAGTCAGCACTGGGCCACGAAGCCCGCGAGCTGGGAGGGCGAGCCGGAGGAGCGGCTGCTCGCCGGCGAAACGCGCTCGCGCATCAATGAAGCGATCGCCGCGCTGCCGCCGGCGCAGCGCGAGGTGATCACGCTGCGCGACGTGCAGGGCTTCGGTTCGGACGAGGTGTGTAACATTCTCGGCGTCTCCGAGTCTAATCAGAGAGTGCTGCTGCACCGGGCGCGGTCCAAAGTGCGTCGCGCCCTGTCTGAATATCTGGGAATGGAGCCGGCGCCGGCGTGAGCGAGCCGTCAGAACTCAACTGCAAAGAGCTGGTCGAGCTGATCACGGCGTACCTCGAGGGCACGCTGCCGGCCGACGAGCGCACCCGCTTCGACGCGCACCTGCCGCACTGCTCAGGCTGCCGCAACTACCTGCAGCAGATGCGCCTGACGATCCGCACGCTCGGCACGCTCTCGGAAGCCAGCATCCCGCCCGTCGCCCGCCAGCGCCTGCTCAGCGTCTTCTGCGACTGGAAGGCCGGGCGCTAAGCGGACCGGCCGCCTATCCCTGACGTTGATGAGAGGTTGCCGCTCCGCGGCAATGGGGGAGCGAAGTCTGTCCCTTCCCCACAGGGGAAGGGTTGGTCTGAGAATAATCGGTGGTTCTCGGATAACCCCTTCCTCGTAGGAAGGGGACAGACGCCGAAGGCGTCAGGGGTAGACCACGCCGCCGGTTCCTTGTCCGCGGCTGAGCGACTGGCTATAGTGCGGATACGAGCGAGGTCGGACCAGCAGTGTTCCGAGTCGGCGTCATCAACGTTACGGGCTACGCCGGGGTCGAAGCGGCGCGTCTGCTGCTGCGGCATCCGCAGGCGCGTATGGTCGCCTGTACCGGCCGCAGCGAGGCCGGCAAACGGCTTGCGAGCGTATTTCCCCACCTCTTCCAGTACGATCTCACGATTACCGAGCAGATCGAGGCCGACGTTGACGCCGTGATCGGCTGTCTGCCGCACGCGGCGAGCGCCGCGGCGTTGGCGCCGTTCATCGAGCGCGGCGTGCCCGTCGTGGACGTCAGCGCCGATTTCCGCCTGCGCGACCCCGCGGAGTATCGCGAGTGGTACGGCGGCGAGCACCCGGCGCCGCACCTGCTCGCCGCGGCCGTGTACGGCTTGCCCGAGCTGCACCGCGACGCGATCGCGGCCGGCAAGCTGGTGGCCAATCCCGGCTGCTTTCCCACCGCCGCCGTGCTGGCGCTGGCTCCGGCCTGGCAGGCCGGCATCATCGAGTCCGGCATCGTCGTGGACAGCAAGTCGGGCATCTCCGGAGCGGGCCGCGGGCTGGCGCTCGGCTACCACTTCGCGGAGGCAGACGAAGACCTCGTCGCCTACGGCCTCAAAGGTCACCGGCATCTGCCCGAAATCACGAACGAGCTGCGCCTGCTGGCCGAGTCGCCCGCGCCGCGCGTGACATTCGTGCCCCACCTGGCGCCGATGGTGCGCGGCATCGAGAGCACCTGCTATGCCGACCTGCGGCTCGATCGGCTCGGCGCCGACCCGGCCGGTGAGATTATGGCGCTCTATCAGGACTTCTACCGCGACGCGCCGTTCACGCGCGTGGTCGCTGCCGCGCCGCACACCAAGCATACCGCCGGCACGAACTACTGCCTGATCCATCCGTTCGTGGATCGCCGTACGGGCCGTCTGGTCGTCTCCGCCTGCCTGGACAATCTGGTCAAGGGGGCGAGCGGCCAGGCGGTGGAGAACATGAATCTCATGCTCGGGCTGCCGCAAGGCGCCGGGCTCGACGGCGCGGCGCTCTATCCCTGACCGAGCAGTCCTGCGTGGGGCGCGGCGCGGCGGCAACGAGCATCGAACAATCCGTTGCCGCCGCGCTGTTTTCCTGCGATCGACGCGCCGGCAGCCACTGTCCGAGCTATCCATGGAGGCAACCGTAATCATGCACGAGATCCCGAACGGCAGCGTTACCACCCCCGCCGGCTTCGTGGCCGGCGCCGCCCATGCCGGCGTGAAGTATCAGGACGAAGACCGGCACGACATCGGCCTGCTCTTCTCCGAGCAAGCCTGTGCTGCGGCCGGCATGTTCACGAAGAGCAGCGTGGTCGGCGCGCCGGTCGTCGTTTCGAAAGAGCATCTGGCCGACGGATCGGCCCGGGCGATCGTCGCCAACTCCGGCATTGCCAATGTGGCAACCGGGGGCGAGGGGATGCGTGCCGCGCGCGAAATGGCCCAGCAGGCAGGGCATAAACTCGGTATCGCCGCCAGCGAGGTGCTCGTCGCGTCTACCGGCGTGATCGGCTGGCAGTTACCCATGGACCGCATCGAACGCGGCATCACGGCGATCGCACTCAATCCTGACGGCGGCATGGACCTCGCCCGCGCGATCATGACCACAGACACGAAGCCGAAGCACGCTGCCGTCGCCTTCGAGACCGAGGGGCGCCGCTATCACGTCGGCGGCATCGCCAAAGGCTCAGGCATGATCCACCCGGACATGGGCACGATGTTCGGCTTTCTCACCACCGATGCGCCGGTGGCGCCCGCGCTGGTGCGCCCGCTGCTGCGCTCGGCCGTGGACGAAACGTTCAATATGGTCAGCGTGGACGGCGACACGAGCACCAGCGACACCGTGGTCTTGCTCGCCAATGGCGCGGGCGGCGGGGAGCCGTTCGCGCCGGGCAGCGCCGGCGCCGAGGCGCTGCGCACGGCGCTGTTCGCCGTCTCGCGCAGCCTGGCGCGGCAGATCGCGGCAGACGGCGAGGGCGCGTCCAAGTTGATCGAGGTGCGCGTCAGCGGCGCCGCGAACGTCGAGGAGGCGCGGCGTGCCGCCAGAACCGTGTCGGTCTCGCCGCTGATGAAGTCGGCGGTCTACGGCAACGACTTCAACTGGGGGCGCGTGATGATGGCGATCGGCCGCAGCTACGTCGCCATCGACCTCGACAAGGCCGAAGTGCGCATCGGCGACGTGGTAGCCTATGCCTGCGGCGCCCCGCGTGCGGTGGACGAGCAGACGGCGCTCGCCGCGCTCAAAGGACCGGAGGTCGTGATCGCGGCGCATCTCGGCGTGGGCGATGCCGCGGCCACGGCCTGGGGTTGCGACCTCACCGAGGAGTACGTACGCATCAACGCCGAGTACACGACATAGACATGGTTGCGAAACCGGCGATCGGGCGCCATTGGACACTCAACTGCGGGGCTGCGAGCCGGCTTCGAAACCATCTGATAGACGGCGGCGCCCAAATGGCGGATGCTATGCCGCGGCGGGCGTTGGAGGGTGGGGCAGGGTTGTCGGCAGCGGAGACGGTCGTCGTCAAGATCGGCGGCAGCACCTTCGGCTTGGGCGATACGACGCTGGCAGATGCGGCGGCGTTGCACCGCGACGGCAGGCGCGTGCTGATCGTGCACGGCGGCGGCGCCGAGATCACGCGCTGGCTTGGCATCCACCAGGTGCCGTCTCATTTCGTCGATGGCCTGCGCGTCACCGATGCAGCCGCGATCGACGTGGTCGTGGCCGTGCTTGCCGGCGTGATCAACAAGCGGCTGGTCGCGCAGCTCGGCTGCCTGGGTGTGCCGGCGCTCGGTCTTTGCGGACCCGACGGCGGTGTGCTCGTGGCTGAGATCGACAATCCCGCGCTCGGCTTCGTCGGCGCTGTGCGCCAGGTGGGCACCGGCACGATCGCGGCGCTGCTCGACGCCGGGTTGCTGCCAGTAATTGCGCCGATCGCCGTGCAGCGCGGTTCGGCGCAACTCCTGAACGTGAACGGCGACACGGTGGCGGGCGAGATCGCGGCGGCACTGCCCGGCGCGCGGCTGATCTTTCTCACCGACGTGCCAGGCGTGTTGGACGGCGACGGCAGGCGCATCGAGCGGATCGACGCGGCAGCGTGCCTGCGGCTGCGTGAGGCGGGCGTGCTGAAGGGCGGTATGCTGCCGAAGATCGATGCCTGCCTGACCGCGGCGGTGGCCGGCTCGCGCCCCGTGATCGTCGACGGCCGCCTTCCCCACGCGTTGCTCGGCGCGATGGCACCCGAGCCGGCCGGTACGGTCTTCGCCTGACGGCGAACCGAAGGAGCGAGCAGTGGCGTCCGGCGACCCGCCGAGAGAAGACCGCGAGGGACTGGGGCCGCCCCCGATTCCGTTCCGGGTCGGGCGCGACCAGTTGCCCTCGTTCCATGCGATCCGCTGGCTGGCAGTCGTCGCGGCGCTGATCGTCCTGTTTGCCCTCGCGTCAGTCGGCAAGGGGCTGTACGCCGACTATCTCTGGTTCGACAGCCTGGGCTTCGCTTCGGTATACAACACACAGCTCATCACCAAGACGGTCCTCTTCTTCGCCGGCGCGTTGCTTTTTCTGGCGTTCATCGCCGGCAATCTCTGGCTGGCGCGCCGCCTGGCGCCCGCCGGCCTCGAAGAGAGCTTCATCGCCGAGGTCGAGCCGGCGACGCTGAAACGCATCGTTACGATCGTCGCGGTCGCCGGCTCGATCTTCCTGGCGATCGTGTTCGGGTCGGTCGCGTCGAGCGAGTGGGATACCTGGCTGCGGCTGATCAACGGCACCAGCTTCGGCGGCAGCGACCCGGCCTTCCACATGGACCCGGGCTTCTACATGTTCACCCTGCCCGGTCTGTGGGCGATCTTCGACTGGCTGCTGGGCGTGGCGATCGTCACGCTGCTCGCGGTAATCGGCGTCTACGCGTTCGTGATCAGCCTGCAAAACTTCGAGATCCGGCTCAGCCGCGCGATCAAGGCGCACGTCGGCGGCCTCGCGCTGCTGCTGCTTGTGATCTTCATCGTGCGCTACCGGCTGGATATCTACACCCTGGCGATCACCAAAAACGGAGTCGTGGAAGGCGCGACGTACACCGACATCCACGCGCGCATTCCGGGCTATTACATCCTCATGGTCTTCGCCGTGGCCGCCGCGGTCTGCGTACTCTGGTCGGTGTTCCGGCACAGCCTGATCGTGGCCGGCGCGGGCGTCGGCGCCTGGATCGTCGCCGCCATCGCGCTGCTCGGCATCTATCCTGCCGCCGTGCAGCGCCTGAACGTCGATCCGAACGAGCTGGCGAAAGAGTCACCGTACATTCAGCGCAACATCGACGGCACGCGCACGGCCTTCAACCTGCAAAACGTGGACTTGCAACAGTTTCAGGCCAGCAGCGACATCACTCGCCAGACGCTCAGCCAGGATCAGGCGACGATCGACAATATCCGTCTCTGGGACCCGCGCTACGAGATCCAGACGTACAAACAGCAGCAGGAGATCCAGCAGTATTACGTCTTCGACGACGTGGATGTGGATCGCTACCCCCTCAACGGCACGACGACCGAGGTCACTCTCGGAGCGCGGGAGTTGTCACAGGACGGCCTGCAGCCGAGCGCCCGCACCTGGGTCAACGTGCACACACGCTACACGCACGGCTACGGCGCCGTGATGAACCCGGTCAATCAGGTTGATGCCTTCGGCCTGCCCGCCTACAACCTGCAAAACATCCCGCCGCAGGGCCAGCCGGCGATCGATCAGCCGCGCATTTACTACGGCCAGCAGACCAAAGAGTACGAGATCGTCGGAGCGAAGCAGGCGGAGATCGATTACGATGACAACACCGGCACACAGCAGGAGACGCGCTATAACGGCAACGGCGGCGTGGGCATTGGCTCGTTCTTCCGCCGGCTGATTTATGCCTGGGAGTTCGGCGATACCAACCTGCTGATCAGCGGGCAGATCACCGGGCAGAGCAAACTGCTCTATCGGCGCACGCTCAGCGACCGCATCTCGCACATCGCGCCGTTCTTGACGCTGGACAAAGATCCCTATCTCGTGATCGCGGACGGCAAGCTCTACTGGCTGCAGGACGCTTTCACGACATCGGACAGCTTCCCCTATTCCGAAGACACCGGCGCCGGCCTCAACTACATCCGCAACAGCGTCAAAATTGTGGTCGACGCCTACACCGGCGATGTGACGTTCTACCTCGTCGATCCGAGCGATCCGGTCGCGAAAACGTATCAGAAGATTTACCCCTCGCTGTTCAAGCCGTTCGATTCGATGCCCGGCTCGCTGCGCGGCCATATTCGCTATCCAGAGGACCTCTTCCGCATCCAGTCGGACGTCTACCGCACGTATCATATGACCGATCCGAGCGTGTTCTACGGCAAGCAGGACCAGTGGGCCACGCCGCAGGAAGGCACCGGCGGCTCGGCCAAAGACCTAGACCCGTACTACCTGATCATGCGTCTGCCCGGCGAGCAGCAGCAGGAGTTCGTGCTGATCCGCCCGTTCACGCCGGCAAACAAACCGAACGCGATCGCGCTGATGGCGGCGCGCATGGATGCGCCGAACTACGGCCAGCTGCAGGTGTTCCGCTTCCCATCCGGCCAGGTGATCGCCGGTCCGGTGCAGGTGCAGTCGAGCATCGATGCCCAGCCGGAGATCTCGCAGAAGCTCACCTTGCTGAACCAGCAGGGCTCGCACGTGCAGCGCGGCAACTTGCTGATGATTCCAATCAATCAGTCGTACATTTATGTCGAGCCGATCTATCTGGAGGCCGATCAGAATCCGAAGCCCGCGGTGGTCGCGGTCATCGTCTACGCGGCGGGCAAAGTCTTCATGGAGCCGTCGCTGAGCCAGGCGCTCGCCGCCGCCGTCGGTGAAACGCCGCCGACCTACACCTTCAGCAGTTTTGCCGCGAGCGCGGCCGCCGCCGCCGCCCAGAGCAGCGGGAGTAACAACGGGCAGCCCTCGTCCTCGGCAACGCCTGGGCCGTCAGCTTCGCCGGCGCCCGCCGGTACCGCCCCCGCCAGCGCGCCGCTGCCGCCGATCACGTCGGTAATGCCGACGGCTACCGACATTCCCGGCCTGATCCGTGAGGCCGCCGATGCGAACGCGCAGGCGCAGCAACGGCTGCGTAACGGCGACTTCGCCGGGTACGGCGAAGAGGAAGCCCGTCTGCAGGCGGCGCTGAACCGGCTGAATCAGCTCATCGTTCAGCCGACGGCGTCGCCCGCACCACGCTAGTTCGAACCAACCGCATGGGTTCTGCAAGGGCGTACACTGGCCCGCAGACGCAGCACTGGGAGCAGCGACGATGACTTCAACTTCCACTACTCACCCCGCCGGCACCGGCTCCAGCGCGGACTGGCAGCAGCGCGAAGCCGCGGTGTTCTTTCAGGCGGCGAAGCGCGTGCCGCTCACGATCGCGCGTGGCGACGGCACCGCCGTCTACGACGTGGAGGGCCGGCGTTATCTGGATTTCGTGGCCGGCATCGCTACCAATTCGCTCGGCCACCGGCACCCGGCGGTCGTCGACGCGATCAAGGCGCAGGCCGACACGCTGATCCATATCTCGAACGTCTTTTTCAGCGAGCCGCAGGTCCAGCTCGCGGAGCTGCTGGTGCAGCATTCGGCGCTCGACCGCGCCTGGTTCTGCAACAGCGGCGCCGAAGCGAACGAGGCGGCGATCAAGCTGGCGCGCAAATGGGGCGGCATGCACAAGCAGGGCGCCAGCGAGATCATCAGCACGGCGAACGGCTTCCACGGCCGCACGCTGGCGGCGATCACCGCGAGCGGCACCGAGCGCTACAAGCAGCCGTTCGCGCCGCTGCCCGAAGGCTTTGTGGTTGTGCCTTTCAACGACATCGAGGCGTTGCGCGCCGCCGTAACGCCGCGCACCTGCGCCATCCTGCTTGAGCCGATTCAGGGCGAGGGCGGCGTCAACATGCCGTCCGAAGACTACCTGTCCTCCGTGCGCCGGCTGTGCGATGAGCAGAACGTGCTGCTGATTCTCGATGAGGTGCAGACCGGCGTCGGCCGCACCGGCACGCTCTGGGCCTACGAGCAGTATGGCGTTGAGCCGGAGATCATGACGCTGGCCAAGGGGCTGGCGGGCGGCGTGCCGATCGGCGCCCTGCTGGCGAAGGAGCCGGTAGCGGCCTGCTTCGTGCCCGGCGATCATGGATCGACCTTCGGCGGCAACCCGCTGGCGACGGCGACCGGCTACTCGGTGCTGAAGTTTGTCATCGACAACGACCTGCCGACGGAAGTCGCGCGCAAGGGCGAGCGGCTGATGAAGGGGCTGCATAGCCTGGAAGACCGGCATGGCTCGATTGCAGAGGTGCGCGGCAAGGGTCTGCTCTGCGCGGTGCAGTTCAGCAGCGACATCGCCGACCAGGTGTTGAAGCAATGCATTGAGCGCGGTCTGCTGGTCAACATGCTGCGCGCGAACGTCGTGCGCTTCTCGCCGCCGCTGACGGTGACAGACGACGAGATCGACGAAGCGCTCGGCATCTTCGAGGCGGCGCTCAAGGCGGCAGAGTAGGCGGGCTGGGCGGTCGGCCCTCATCCTCTCGTCTCTCCTTCCCCCAATCCTGGAGGGAAGGAGACGATCTGGTGTTGGGCGTTCCAGTCAGTTTGCGGTTAACCCAACGACTCCATGGATCGCTCCAAACAGGATCGCCCCTCTCTCCATCCCAAATCGCGCTCTGCGCGATGGCAACGGTTGGGCGAGAGGGGAGGGGGAGCGAGGGCCGAACGCCGCGGCCGGCTCGCCATCAGTTCACGCGCCGCTTCTGGCCGGCCCAGTACTTGTCGCGCAGCACGTACTTCTGCAGCTTGCCCGTGGCCGTGCGCGGCAGCTTCTCGACCAGCTCGATGCTCGTCGGCACTTTGAAGTGCGCCATCTGTTCGCGGCAGAAGGCGATCAGCTCTGCTTCAGCCGGCTGCATGCCCTCGCGCGGCACGATCAGCGCCCGCGGCGTCTCGCCCCACTTCTCGCTGGGCACGCCGATCACGGCCGCTTCCAGTACCGCCGGATGCTTGTAGAGCACGTCCTCGACCTCGATCGAGGAGATGTTCTCCCCGCCGGAGATGATTACGTCCTTGGCACGGTCGACGATGTTGAGATAGCCGTACTGATTCACCGTGGCGAGGTCGCCGGTGTGGAACCAGCCGTTTTCAATCGCCTTGTCCGTCTCGGCCGGCTGCCGCCAGTAGCCCGCCATCACCACGTTGGTGCGGGTCAACACCTCGCCGATCTGCTCGTCGTCCGGCGCGACAGGCGCACCTTCCGCGTCCGCCACCTTGATTTGCACGCCGATCATCGGCACGCCGGCGCGGGCGAGAATCTGGCAGCGCTCGTCTTCCGGCAGCGCTTCCATGTCCGGCCGCAGCGTGCAGATGGTCAAAAAGGGCGCCGTTTCCGTCAGGCCGTAGACCTGGATGAACTCCCAGCCCAACTCCTCGCGCAGCCGCTTGATGAAGGCCGCGGGCGGCGGCGCGCCGGCGACGACCAGCCGCGGTCGCGTGCGGATCGTGTACTGCGCTTGGTCGGGGAAGTTGAGGATTGTGCTCAGCACTGCCGGCGCCATGCAGGCCCAGGTCACGCCCTCGTCCTGAATCAAGCGGAAGATATCGGCGCCGTCGACCTTGCGCAGCACGACGTGGCGCGCGCCCATCCCTGTGGCCGTAAAGGGCGTCCCCCAGCCGTTGGCGTGGAACATCGGCAGCGTGTGCAGCAGCACGTCGTCTTGCGAGACGCGCAGGTGACCGATCGAGTTCCAGGCGTTGGCGTAGAGGTTGCGATGCGTCATCATCACGCCCTTCGGCCGCGCCGTCGTGCCGGAGGTGTAGTTGATCGTCGCCAGGTCGGTCTCCAGCAGGCGCGGATCGGCGGGCTCCGCGTCGCTGGCTCCGGCCAGCAGCGCCTCGTAGCTCTGCCAGCCGTCACGCGGCGCGCCGCCGAGCATGACATACTCGCGCACCGTGCTGAGCGCCGGGCGGATCTCCTCGGCCACGGGCACCAGTTCCTCCTCTACAAGAAACACCGCGGCGCCGGCGTGGTTGACGATGTAGGTGAAGTCTGAAGGCACCAGGCGGTAGTTGAGCGGCACCAGCACGGCGCCGATCGCCGTCACACCGTAGAACGCTTCGAGAAAACGGTGGCAGTTGGGGCTGAGAATGGCGACACGGTCGCCCTTCGCCACGTTGAGCGCGGAGAGGGCATTGGCGAGCCGGTTCGCGCGCGCGGCGAACTCGGCGTAGGTGAACCGTTCGTCGCCGCAGACCACGCCCTCGCGGTCGCCGTACAGCTCGACGGCGCGGCGCAGGAAATCCGAAACCAAAAGCGGCACTTCCACGATGACACGCTCCCTTGTTTCGCGTCCGGGCCGTTGCGCGGGCGCGTCTCTGAATCCCAGCCTATGCGCTGCGTGCGTTCCGTCAAGCGGGAGGCGCAGCCCAGTGGGGTCAAGCGCGATCGCAATCGCGTTGCCCCGGCGGGGCACCTAACCCTGGTTCCGCTGAAGCGAAACCTGTCCCTTCCCGAGCCGGGAAGGGACTTCCGGAGCGCTCCCAACACTGTGCGGCGGCGGCGGGGCCGGGGTGTCCTTGCGGGAGGCACGGCCGGCTTGTCTTCCAGCCCTATGTGTGTCCTCGAACCCCAAGCCTTCCCGTGTCGGGAAGGGAGGCGCAGCTTCAGCCGCGACGGGGTTAGGTGCCCTGGCACGCGTCCATCGTTTGATCGCGGGTTCTGCCGGTCCGCGCTATCCTGAGCGCACGATGGCGCTTCGTGCGTTGCTCTTCGACCTCGGCGACACGCTCTGGCAGGCTACCGTACCGGCGCCGGCCGGGCTGGAGGCCAGCCTGGCCGCGCGTCAGTTGCGCTGCGTACTGGGTGAGCGGGCCGCGGGCGTCGATCTGGCGCTGGTCGCCGCGGCCTTGCTTGATGCGACGCGCGCGGCGCAGCAGGCGGCAGCCCAGGGCTCGCTGCTCTCGCCGGACTTCTGCGGCCTTGCCGACCAGGTGATCGGCGGCTTCGGGCTGGCCGATCTGGACGATCGGGCCGCACAGGTCTGGCGCGCCTGCTGTGTGCCACCGGAGCGGCTTGGACGTCAGGTCTTCCCGGACGCCTACGCCACGCTCGCCTGGGCGCGTGCCGCCGGCTTCCGCATCGGCGCGGTCGTCAACCACGCCTTCGGCGCCGCCGCCGTCGACGCCGAACTGCGCGCCGCCAATCTGCGCGAGTTCTTCGACGCGGTGACGGTCTCAGCCGACGCGGGCTGGCTCAAACCCCATCCGGAGCTGTTCTTCGCGGCGCTGGCGGCGCTCGGTGTGGTGCCGGAGGAGGCCGTGATGGTCGGCGACTCGTTGAGCCTCGACGTGAAGGGCGCGATGATGATTGGCATGACGGCGGTTTGGAAGCGCAACGGCCGGCGTGTCCGCGCCGGCGAACGGCTTCCACTTGAGCCGGCGTATCAGATCGACGACCTGAGCGAACTGCCGCGGCTGCTCGGACGCAGTACCGGCAGTGCCCTGCCGATCGATGCGCTCGGCTATCGTGAGACAGGAACCGACCGTTACGCCTGAAGCCCACCGCGGACCCGACCGAGGCGCGAGCCGGCACAGATTCGAGGTGCATGATGGCGAAGAAACCGGGACCGAAGCGCCAGAACGCTCGCGGAGGTCCGCCCGCCGGCGAGCCGCGCGCGGGCAGCATCCTGCACGCCGGCCGTTTTGAGCGCGGCATGGCTCCGCTGGTCGAGGAGTACACCTCGTCGATCGAGCAGGACGCGGCGCTGCTGCCGTTCGATATCGAGGGCTCGCGCGCCCACGCGGCGATGCTCGGGCAGCAGCGCATTATTCCCGCGGCGGACGCCGCCGCGATCGAGCGCGGGCTTGCGGCGATCGCGGCCGACGCCGAGTCCGGCGCTTTCCAGCTCAAGCCGGAGCAGGAAGACGTGCACATGAACGTGGAGTCCGAGCTGGAGCGGCGCATCGGCGCCCCTGCCGGCCGGCTGCACACGGCCCGCTCGCGCAACGACCAGGTGGTCAACGACTTTCGCATGCTCGTGCGCGACACGGCCGAGATGGTGGTCGAGAAGCTCAACGACCTGATCAAGGTGCTTGTCGACCTGGCCGAGCAGCACATCGACACGGTGATGCCGGGCTACACGCACCTGCAACTCGCACAGCCGGTGCTGCTCGCCCACCACCTGTTGGCCTACTTCGAGATGTTCTCACGCGACGCGGATCGCTTCTGGGCCGTGGTCGAGAGCGCCAACGTGCTCGCGCTGGGCAGCGGCGCCCTCGCCGGCTCGCCCTATCCGCTCGACCGCGACTTCACCGCCAACGAACTGGGCTTCGATCGCGTCTCCGGCAACAGCATGGACGCCGTCTCCGACCGCGACTTTGTGCTCGAGTTCCACGCCGCCGCCGCGATCTGCATGATGCACGTCTCGCGGCTGGCGGAGGAGATCATCCTCTGGTCCACGCGCGAATTCGGCTTCATCACGCTCGACGACGCCTACGCGACCGGCTCCAGCATCATGCCGCAGAAGAAGAACCCGGACATCGCCGAGTTGGCGCGCGGGCGCACCGCGCTCGTCTACGGCAACATGGTCTCGGCCTTCGCGCTGATGAAGGCGCTGCCGCTGACCTACAACCGCGACCTGCAGGAGGACAAAGGCCCCTTTCTGCAAAGCGTGGCTCTGCTGGTGCCGACGCTGGAGATCTTCGCGGCGATGCTGCCCACGATCACCTGGCACAAAGCGCGCCTGCGTGAGGCGGTGGCCGCCGGCTACGCGCTCGCCACCGACATCGCCGATTATCTGGTGCGCAAGGGTCTGCCGTTCCGCCAGGCGCATGAAATCGTCGGCAAGCTCGTGCGCTACGCCGAGGCGCAGCAGAAGGACTTCCCCGACCTCACGCTGGAGGAATATCGCCAGTTCTCGAACCTGTTCGACCAGTCCGTGCTCGAGATCAACCTCGACACGGCGATCGACGGCCGCGATACCGTCGGCGGCACGGCGCGGCAGCGGGTGCGCGAGCAGATCGCAACGGCGCGGGAGTGGCTGAACCCGCCTGATCTGGACGAGATGCAGGACCTGATCCTGCGCGCCGCCGCGGCGATGCAGGAGCCGCCGCCCGCCGGCGGGAGGGGCGGCGGTGGCCGCAGACGCTAGCAGCATAAAGATCGCGCCGTCGATCCTCGCGGCCGACTTCGCGCGGCTGGGCGAGCAGGTGCGCGCGATCGAGCAGGCCGGCGCCGACTGGGTGCACGTCGACGCGATGGATGGCCAGTTCGTGCCGAACCTGACCTTCGGTCCGCTGATCGCCGCGGCCGTGAAGCGCAGCACGGCGCTGCCGATCGACCTGCACGCGATGATCGTCGAGCCGGAGCGCCAGATTCGCGCCTTCGCCGACGCCGGCGCGAGCCTGCTGACGATTCACGCCGAGGCGAGCGCCCATCTGCATCGCATCGTGCACGACATCAAGCAGGCCGGCATGCGTGCCGGCGTCGCGATTAATCCCGCCACGCCGCTCGACGCGGTGCAATGGATCGTGCGAGACCTCGACCTCTTGCTGGTGATGAGCATCAATCCCGGCTGGGGCGGTCAGCAGTTCCTGCCGCTGGCGCTGCCGAAGCTGCGCGAGGCGCGGCGCCTGCTCGACGCCGCCGGCAGCAAAGCCGAACTGGAAGTGGATGGCGGCGTCGATCACGAGACGGCGGCGGCCTGCGTGACGGCGGGGGCTACCGTGCTCGTCGCCGGCACCGCCATCTTCGGCGCCGCGGAGGGCATTCCCGCCGCAATTCAACGGCTACGCGCGGTTGTCGCCGCGGCAACGCAACACACGCTGTGAGCGGCATGGCAGCGATGGGCATCCGGCAAGTCCGTGTCGTCGAGTTCACAGCCTGCGTGTGAAGGGGCGAACACTCCGAAGATCGTCGCCTTCCGGTGGCTCCGTACCCCTTGTAGCAGCGACCCACATGGGTCGCTCCATTCGAGGAGGTGCTTCATGCCGCGTTCGTTCCGATCCGCCGTCCGTCTCGGTGCTCTGGCCTTCGCGGTGGGGACCGCAACCCTGCTTGGTACGCATGCCTTCGCCTCGCAGCCCTTCGCCCGCTTCGATATGATCGCCAGCCCGGGCATCTCGTCCTGCCTGCCCAACGCCGTGGGGCACGTCACCATCGTTTCGCAGGGTGTAGTCGAAGTAATGAAGCTCGATGTCTCCGGCCTGCCGGCCAACACCGATTTCGACTTCTTCGTCACCGAATTGCCGAACAAGCCGTTCGGCGTCGCCTGGTATCAGTCCGACCTGGAAACCGATAGCAGCGGCCAGGGCCACGTCGAGGTTGTGGGACGCTTCAACGTCGAGACCTTCGCCGTCTCGACCGGCGGGCCGACGACCACGTTCGCGCCGACGCACATGTACCATCTCGGCCTGTGGTTCAACGACCCGCAGGTGCCCTTCGACCTGGGCTGCGAGCCCGGCAAGGCCGCGCCGGTGGTGACGCCGTTCAATGGCGAGCAGCACGCAGGCATTCAGGTGCTGAACACGGCGAACTTCCCGGACAACGCCGGCCCTTTGAGCCAGGTACAGTAACCGAGTCCGGAAACGCACGGGCCGGCGTGGGACGATGTCCGCGCCGGCCTGCCCGCGCGCCACTCTGCGTGAACGGAATCGAGTTATCTGGAGGCCCACGCCTGAGTCGTCGCACCGGACCGATCGCCGCTTTGCGGACTATGCTGAATGCCGACTGCGTTCTACGTGCGGACCTTCGGCGACTTCGACGTGGTGCGCAGGCAGCGCGTGCAGATATTGACGCGTACGGGTCCGCCGGCGGTGACGATCACCTGCTTGTGCACATTCGGCTTGAAGGTGCGCGGCGTCTCGGGCGCCTTGCGGAACCAGCCGCCGCCGTGCTGATGCCGGATGTTGCGGCCGAACATCGTATGCTTGCCGCAGATGTCGCATTTGCCAGCAGCCACAGACCACCCTCGTACGGCAGCGCTCGCGGCGCCGCGACTTTGACGCCACTTCCAGCGCACCGATACAATTTGCACAACGACCAGTACGAAGCGGCATGAAAATGCTAGCAGACGCCGCCGGGCCCGGCAAGCGCGGCGGCGTTCGCCTGCCCGGAGGCAAAGACCCTTGACCAGCCGCGCCGCGCCCCGCGGCTCGAAGGCAAAACCCAGCCCGCCGCGAGTCCGCCTGTTGAACGGCGATGATCTGCTGCGGGCGTTCGCGAGCGCCTCGGCCTGGCTCGGCCGCAATGCGCAGGCGATCGACGCGATCAACGTCTACCCGGTGCCCGACGGCGACACGGGCTCGAACATGGCCGGCACGCTGCGCGACGCATTGGCTGCGGCAGACGCCTCTGCTTGCGCTTCGGCCGCAGACGTTGCCGGCCGCATCGCGCATGCCGCGCTCGTCAGCGCCCGCGGCAACTCGGGCGTCATCCTTTCGCAGTGGTTCGGCGGCTTTGCCGAGGCAACCGCGGGCGCCGCGGAAATCGATGGCCGGTTGCTTGCCGCGGCACTGGCTCGCGCCGCCGCGCGCGCGCGCGGCGCGCTGCGCGAGCCCGCGGAGGGCACGATCCTGACCGTGGCGCGCGAGGCGGCCGCGGCGGCGCAGGGCGCGGCGGCAGCGGAGCCGGCGGCCGTGTTGGAGGCCGCCGTGGCAGGCGCCCGCGCGGCGCTGGAACGCACGCCGCAACTGCTGCCGGTCCTGCGCGAGGCGGGCGTGGTGGACGCGGGCGGCCTCGGTCTGGTGGTGCTGCTGGAGGGCGCCGTCGCAGGGCTAAGCGGATCGCCGCTTCCCGCGCCGCTCCACACGCCGGCCACTCCGGACAAGGCCTGGCTCGAGGCCGCGCGCGCGGGTGGCGAAGCGGACCACAGCGGCTTCGGCTACTGCACGCAGTTCATGCTGCGTCCCGCGCCGCTGCCGCTCGAAGCGCTGCGAACGGCCCTCGAACGGTTGGGCGATTCGCTGGTCCTCGCATCCGACGCGGATCGCGTGCGCGTCCATGTCCATACCGGCGATCCGGGCGCGGTGCTGAGTCTCGGCATCGCACACGGCTCACTGACGCAGATCTCGATCGAAAACATGCAGGCGCAGTTCGAGCGTTTTGCCGCGCACGCCACACTACCGCCGGCCGTGACGCCCGAGCAGCCGGCGAGCGAGGCCGGCCAGCAAGGCCAACAGACGGCAGTGGTCGCGGTGCTCGCCGGCAGCGGACTCGCCGACGTGGCCCGCAGCCTGGGCGCGTCCGGCATCGTGGCCGGCGGCGCCACAGCAAATCCCTCGGTGGACGAAATACTCGCCGCGATCCGCGCCGCGCCGGCAGAGAATGTAATCGTGCTGCCGAATCACAAGAACGTCGTGCTCGCCGCCGAACAGGCCGCAGCGCTTTCGGACAGGCGCGCCGTCGTGCTGCCGACGCGCTCGGCCGCGCAGGGCATCGCCGTGCTGGCGATGTTCCAGGCGGACCGTTCGCTCGACCAGAACGCCGAGGCGATGCGGACCGCGCAGCACGCGGTGCGCTCGATCGAGGTCACACGCGCGGCGCGAGCGACCCGGCTGAACGGCGTTGAGCTGGCGCGCGGACAACCGATCGCGCTGGTCGATGGGCGGCTCACCACGGCTGCTGAAAGCAGCGCCGGCGCACTGCTGGCAGCGATCGAGCAACTGGCGCCAGAGGCGGGCGCTGCCCTGACGCTGTACTACGGCGCCAGTGTCACCCGACAGGACGCCGACGCGGCGGCCGAGCAGATCAGCGCGCGGCTGCAAGCCCTCGACGTACAGGTGGTTGCCGGCGGGCAGCCGCACTACGACTTTATTGCCGCGCTGGAGTAGCCGCAGCACGGCACCGGCCTGATTAGAGCGCGGAAGAGCACGGAGCCGCTATGCTGCGTATCGTCACCGACAGCACCGCCGACCTCGATGCGGATGAAGCGGACGCGCTCGGCGTCACGGTTGTGCCGTTGACCGTGTACTTCGGTGAGGAGGCGCTGCTCGATCGCGTCGAGATTCAGCCGGACGAGTTTTACACGCGTCTCAAGAACGGCAAGGTCTTGCCCCGCACCTCGCAGCCCTCAGCCGGCCGCTTTCAGGAGGTGTACGGTGATCTCGCCGCCTCCGGCGCCACCGAGATTCTTTCGATCCACATCTCGGCAAAGCTCTCAGGCACCCTGAACGCCGCCCGGTTGGGCGCCGGTGTGCCGCCGTCCGGCTGCCAGATCGAGACGCTCGACAGCGCCACGGTCTGCGGCGGCCTGCAAGCGCTGGTGCGCCGGGCGGCCGAAATCGCAAGCAACGGCGGCACGCTCAACCAGGCGCTCAGTGCGGCACAGGCCCTGATGCCGCACCACCGCATCAGCATCATGCTGGACACACTTGAATATCTGCAGAAGGGCGGCCGCATCGGCAGGGCGCGGGCGCTGCTTGGCTCGCTGCTCAACCTCAAGCCGATCGTACACGTCGAGGACGGCGAGGTAGCTCCCGGCGACCGCGTACGCAGCCGCGCACGTGGGATCGAGCGCGTCTACGCGCTGACTGCCGAAGTGCCCGGCGCCGAGCGCATTATCGTGCAGCACACCGGCGCCGCCAACGACGCCGAAGCGCTGGCCCGCCGCTTCCGTGCCGCGCAGCCGGGCGTGCCGGTCGATGTACGCTGGATCGGCCCGGTGGTGGGCACGTACGTAGGGCCGAACGCCGTGGGCGCGGTTGTGGTGCAGCGAATACCAGCGGAGAGCTGAGTGGCGGCGTTCACGGTCGACGAGGCGGCAGAACGGCTGCGGCGCATCCTGATGGTCGAGCAGCAGCGCGGCTGTCAGGACCGCGCCGTGATGGGTGGCCTCGACCGCTTGCTCGGCAACCTGCTGGCACAGCAGCCGGCGGGTGACACCCCCGTACTCGGCGTCGTGCAGACGCTGGGCCGGCGGCGCTACGCCGACCTGGCCGAAACCGAACGGCGCGACTGGATCGAGCGTGCCCTGCGCCTGCTGGCCGCCCCTGCGCCATCACTGGCGAAGGCCGCGGCTCCTTCACCGCCAGAGAAGCCGCAGCCGGCGCCCGCCGCGGCGAGGCCGAGGCCCGCGGCGCCGATGCCCGCGACACGCGAGAGCCGCTCGGCGGCGCCCCCGGCAGTGTCCCCTGCGCCAGACAGCGCGGCAAAGCGCCCCGCCGCGCCGCAACCGGAGCAAAAGACGGCACGCTCGACTGAGCAGCCGGCCGCTCGCCCGCGACCGCGTAAGGCTTCGGCGCACGGACCGGCGCTCGATTCGCCGGTCACGGCGATCCCCGGCATCGGCGCCAACCGCGCGGAACTCCTGGCCAAGCTTGAGATCGAGACGGTGCGCGATCTGCTCTATCACTTCCCGCACCGGCACGACGACTTTTCGCGCGTCGCCCGCGTGGCCGACCTGCAGGTCGGCGAGACGCAGACCGTCGTGGCGCGCGTCTGGAGCGCGAGCCTGGTGAGCTTCGGGCAGAGCCCGCGCAAATCGACGGAGCTGATCGTCGGCGACGAAACCGGCAACCTGCGCGTGGTCTTCTTCAACAATCCGTATCCCGCGGCCAGCCTGCGCACCAACCAGCGGCTGACGCTGAGCGGCAAGATCACGGTCTTCCACGGCCAGAAGCAGCTCGAAAACCCGGAATGGGAGATCATCGAGCAGGGCGGCGACCTCGATCAGGCGATCCACACCGGCCGCCTCGTGCCGGTCTATCCGCTGACGCAAGGCGTCCAGAACCGGGCGCTCCGCGGCTACGTGCGCCGCGCGCTCGACCTCTGCGCCGGCCAGCTCGACGATCCGCTGCCGCCGGCGCTTCGCCGCCGCCACGGCTACAGCGAGCTGGCGCCGGCGATCCGCCAGGCGCACTATCCCGACGACGCTGAAGCACTTGAAACGGCACGCCGCCGCCTCGCCTACGACGAGCTGCTGGCGCTGCAGCTTGCCGTCGTGGCGCGCAAGGCGCGTCGCGCCGCCAGCGTGCAGACCGCGCCCCTGCCCTTCGCCGGCGCCATGCGTGAGCGGTTCATCTCGGGCCTGCCCTTCCCGCTCACCGGCGCGCAGGCGCGTGCCGTCGAGCGCATCCTTGCCGATCTCGAACGCGGCACGCCGATGGCGCGGCTGCTGGAGGGCGATGTCGGCAGTGGCAAGACCGTCGTCGCCGCGGCGGCGTTGCTGGCCGCGACCGTGAACGAGCGCCAGGCGGTGCTGATGGCGCCCACCGAGATCCTGGCCGAGCAGCACTTCCGCACGCTCGCGCGGCTCTTCGGCCATGCTGCCAATGATGACACGAACGGCGAGCCGCTGATCGAGGCGCGCGTCGACTGGCTGGACCGCCCGCTGCGGCTGGGGCTGCTGCGCGGCGGCCTGCGGGCGCGGGCCAAGCGCGACGTTCAAGACGCGATCGCGGCCGGCGAGGTGGACATCGCCATCGGCACGCAGGCGCTGATTCAGCAGGCGGTCAACTTTGCCCGGCTGGGGCTGACGATCGTGGACGAACAGCACCGCTTCGGCGTGATGCAGCGCAGCGCCCTTGCAGAGAAGGGCGAGAATACGCACCTGCTGGTGATGACCGCCACGCCGATCCCGCGCACGCTGGCGCTCTCACTCTACGGCGACCTCGACATCTCCGTGATCGATGAGTTGCCGCCGGGCAGAAAGCCGGTGAAGACACGCGTGCTGGAGCCGCACCAGCGCGACTTCGGCTACCGCTTCATCAGGGATCAGGTCGGCCGCGGCTTTCAGGCGTTCGTGATCTGCCCGCTGGTCGAAGAGTCGGAGACACTGGAGGTACGGGCCGCAACGGAGGAGTATGAAAAACTGCGAAGCGAGGTCTTCCCCGATCTGCGCGTGAGCCTGTTGCACGGCCGCATGTCGCCGGCGGAAAAGGACGCCGTGATGGCCGGCTTCCGCGACCGCGACGCGGACATCCTGGTCTCGACGGCCGTGGTCGAAGTCGGGATCGATATTCCGGCGGCGACGCTGATCCTGATCGAGGGCGCCGAGCGCTTCGGACTGGCGCAGTTGCACCAGTTCCGCGGGCGCGTCGGCCGCGGCGGCGATCAAAGCTACTGCCTGCTGCTCTCCGACAGTCCTTCGCAGGAGGCGCGAGCGCGCCTCAAGCTGTTGGAGCAAACACAAGACGGGTTCAAGCTGGCAGAGGAGGATCTGAAGCTGCGCGGCCCGGGCGACTACTTCGGCACGCGCCAGAGCGGCCTGCCCACGCTGCGTCAGGCGCGGCTCACCGACACGCCGATCCTCGAAGCCGCACGCGCAGACGCGCTCGAGCTGGTCGCGCGCGACCCGCTTCTGTCGGCGCCAGAGTTGGCCGGCCTGCGCGCCCGCGTGACGGCGCTGGCTGAGCGCGCCGGCGACGCGAACTGAAGGCAGTGCGGGGAACGGTGCCCGTGCGGGGCACCTAACCCTGCTTTCGCTTGCGAAAGCTGTCCCTTCCCGAGCCGGGAAGGGACTTCTGGAGCGTTCCCTACGTCGTGCGACGGGAGCGGGTCGGGCGACTTTGGCGTAGCGCAGACGAGGGCCGCGAGGACTGCCAGGTCCTGCCGCCCTCGCACAGCCAATGGAACGCTTCGAGAGTCCCTTCCAGTTTCGGGAAGGGACAGACGGCGAAGCCGTCAGGGTTAGGTGCCCCGCCAGCCCGATCACGCTGGAGACGCTCCAGAAGGCGCATCGCCATGCCTACTGCCCATCGCACCATTCCTGTACGCTGGACGCGAGCACGCGAGCTTGTTTGAGGGCCAGCCATGATTCGGGACGCGATCGCCACGCTGGTACGAGACGCCGCCGCGGCGGCGCAGCGGGAGGGAGAGATCCCCGCCGTCACCCTGCCCGAGGTGCTGATCGAGCGTCCGCAGCGTGCCGAGAACGGCGACTACTCCAGCAGCCTGCCCATGCGGCTGCGCAGAGCCGTTGGCGGGCAGACGAATCCGATGCAGTTGGCTCAGGCGATCGCGCGTCGCATCGACGCCTCGGAGATGGTGCGCGAGGTCGTGCCGGCGCCGCCCGGCTTCATCAACTTCTTCATCGACGACGCCTGGCTGCAGCGCCAGGTCGAACAGATCGTCGAGGCCGGCCCGAGCTTCGGCACGAATCCGTCGGGCGCCGGGCGGCGCGTGCAGGTCGAGTTCGTCAGCGCCAACCCGGTGGGGCCGCTGCACGTCGGCAACGGCCGCGGCGCCGTCACCGGCAGCACGCTTGCCGCCGTCCTCGAAGCGAACGGCTTTGCCGTGGAACGCGAGTATTACGTCAACGACGCCGGTACGCAGACCGATACCTTCGGCCGTACGCTCTACGCCCGCTACGAGCAGCAGTTCGGCCGCGATGTGCCGGTCCCCGAGGATGGCTACCCCGGCGAGTACATCGTCGAGTTGGCCGGGCAGATCAAAGAAGAGTTCGGCGACCGCTTCCGCGTCGCGCCGGCGGCCGCGCTCAAAGAGCTGGGCATCGCGCGCATGCTCGATTCGATCCGCGATGACCTTGCCGCCCTCGGCGTGCGCTACGATCGCTTCTTCAGCGAACGCTCGCTGTTTACCGACCACACGTATGAAAAGACGATGGATCTGTTGCGGGAGCGCGGCCACGTCAGCGAGAAGGAGGGCGCGGTCTGGTTCACGGCGCCGCAGCTCGGGCAGGACCGCGACAACGTGCTCGTGCGCAGCGGCGGTTCGCCGACCTATTTCGCCTCGGACATCGCCTATCACTACGACAAGTTCGTGCTGCGCGCCTTCGACCGCGTGATCGACATCTGGGGCGCCGACCACCAGGGCCATGTCGCCCGCATGAAGACGGCCGTGGACGCGCTCGGCATCGACCCGGAGCGGCTGACCATCCTGCTCTACCAGCTCGTGACGCTGAAGCGCGGACAGACGGTCGTGCGGCTGAGCAAGCGCTCCGGCGACATCATTACGATGCGCGAAGTCGTGGAGGAGGTTGGCGCCGACGCCTGCCGCTTCTTCTTCCTGATGCGCTCACCCGACTCGGCCATGGACTTCGATTTGGAGCTGGCCAAAGAGCAGAGCAACGAGAACCCGGTCTACTACGTGCAGTACGCGCACGCCCGCATCGCCGGCATTCTGCGCAAGGCGGCGGAAGAGGGCATCGACTGCACGGCAGGCGATGTCGCGCTGTTGCGGCATCCCGCCGAGTTGGCGCTGATTCGCAGCATGCTCGTCTATCCGGAGCTGATCGAGGCCGCCGCGGCGCGCCTTGAGGCGCACGGTCTGCCCCATTACGCGAAGCAGCTCGCGCAGGACTTCCACGTCTTCTACACCGAATGCCGCGTGGTGAGCGAGGACGCGGCGCTGAGCCAGGCGCGGCTGAAGCTGGTGAAAGCCGCGCAGACGGTGCTGGCCAACGTGCTTGGCCTGATGGGTATGAGCGCGCCCGAACGCATGTAGCGGCCGCGCGGCCCCTATCCTCTCTTCTCTCATCTGATGGCCCCCAATAATAGGGGAACGAGACGATCGGGCGTCGGGCGTTCCGTGGCCGGTGCGGCTAACCGTGCACTGGCGTGGAGCATGCCGCCGCTTTGGCTAACCCGACGCCCTCTGGGTCGCCCCAGAGAGGATCGCCCCTTGCCCCTATTGTTGGGGGAACCAGCATCGCAGATGTCACACAGCCGGGGGATAGGGGGCCGCGTCGCTGAAGAGGCGGCGGGCGAGCTGCCAGTAGCGTTCGTCGCCCCGCAGGGCCATGAAACGCCACCACTCGACGCCCCACAGATAGATGCGATCCGGTCTCGCACGGCGCGCCAGCGCCAGGTTACGCTCGATCAACTCCGGGGAGATGCTGCCTGTCTGCTCCGATGTAAGCTCCGTCAGCGGCACAACCTCCCAGGGCTCGGCCTGCAGCTCGGTGATCCAGAACTGCCGCCTGAAACGGTGCGCCAGCAGCGACTGCACCAGCAGATTCGGCCCGACCGGACCGAGCATGTAGCGGTTCCAATAGCGCAGCGGCCCGCCAGCAGGAATGCGCGTGTAGACGTCTTGCGCCAGCACATCGCCGAGGCGCAGTGCCCGCATCCAGGCTCCCTCGACGATCGTGTGCGAAGAATGGTTGATCACGATCGGCCGCTGGCGTGGGTCCGAGCCTTCGACCGCGGCGATCTCTTTGCGCAGCGTCGCCTCATCGAACCGCCAGCCCACCGTGCGGCCGGCGGCGGGCAGGAACGGCTCGTTCTCTACCTGCCAGGAATCGATCGCGTCGTAGTCGGCCAGCAACGCCACGGCGCGTTCGAGCATCAGCAGCAAATGGGCCACGAGGCGCGGCTGCTCGGCGACAGTGCCGCCGTGCGGCGGCGAGCCTTCGCCCAGCAACCAGGCCGGGGGATAGAACTCCGGGTGCCGTTGCGCCTTGAGTCCGACTGTGACCAGCACCCGCGCCCCGCGCGCCTCGGCCAGGTCGAGATAGCGCTGCGTCTGGCTGAGGTCGTAGCGCGTCGGTTCGGGCTGAATCTCGTCCCAGTAGAGCGAGAGCCGGAAGCAGCGCACACGCAGATCGTTCAGCAGCAGACTGAACGTCTCATCCGGATCGAGGCCAAGCCACTCGGCCTGACGATGGCTGAAGTTGACGCCGAGCAGCGGTTGCGGCATGGCGCCAGCGTACAGGGTCCGCCGCAAGCGGGCATCCGGCGCCGGGCGGCGACCGGCTTGCGCGATTTACTAGGGACGGAGCATGGCCTTTTCTGGCAAACCTGCGTTGCTCCCGTATCCGCTTTGCTGAAGGGGTGGTTCGCTGGAAGTCCGGCCGCGTCATGTCGGATCAGCGACCCGGGCGGGCGCCGTCGAGGTGTCCGGCTTACACGCCCTTCAGCAGCGAATAGATGCCGGCGAAGCGGGTCTGGTAGTCCTGCTGGCTGCGGGCGATCAGGTCGTGCGCCTCGGCCGCGCCGTAGACTCCCTCGATCTCGACCTTGTGTTGTGGCGACTCAGGGTCCTGCTTATAGGTCAGGAAGTAGTGCTTCAGCCGTTCCAGCACGCTGTGCGGGCACTCGGCGATGTCCCGGCAGCCACCGTAGACGGCATCGCCCTTGAGCACGGCCACGACCTTATCGTCCGCCTCGTCGCCGTCGATCATGCGCAGGCCACCGATCGGGATCGCCTCCACCAGCACGTCGCCGTGGCTCAGCGTCTTTTCCGTAAGCACGCAGATGTCGAGCGGGTCGCCGTCGCCGACGATGCCTTCGCGGCCGCTCTTCGCCATGCACAGCTCGGCCACGCGCTCGGCGCAGAGCGTCTGCGGAATCAGGCCGTAGAGCGAGGGGCAGATGTTGGAGAACTGCTGCGGCCGGTCGATGCGCAGATAGCCGTTCACTTTGTCGATCTCGAACTTCACGGTATCTGCCGGCACGATCTCGATGTACGCGGTCACGCGCCGCGGCGCCTCGGAGCCGATCGAGACGCCGTGCCAGGGATGCGCTTTAAACAGCAGCCCCATCAGGTTCCAAATCGGATGTGCGTTCCCCTCAGCCATAGTCGATCCCCCAAGAATGCGGAGAGGCGGCCCGCAGGCCGCCCCTCACTGTCACCTGTAACCTGTGACCTGTTCCCTAACGCACTCGCTCGATCACGGCGGCGATGCCCTGGCCGCCGCCGATGCACATCGTCTCCAGTGCGAACTGCACGTTGCGCCGCTCCATCTCGTTGAGCAGCGTCGCCATGATGCGCACGCCCGTGCAGCCCACCGGATGCCCGATAGAGATACCCGATCCGTTGACGTTCGTGCGGTCGAAGTCGCGCTCGGCGAAGCCCCACTCGCGCGTCACGGCCAGCACCTGCGCCGCGAAGGCCTCGTTCAGCTCGATCAGCTCCATATCGGCGAGCGAGAGGCCGGCGCGCCCCAGCGCCTTCTTCGTCGCCGGCACCGGGCCGATGCCCATGTAGGCCGGATGCACGCCGGCCACACCCCATGAGACCAGCCGTCCCAGCGGCTTCAGCCCCAGTTCAGCCGCCTTTTCCGGCGAGGTGACGATGCAGCAGGCGGCCGCGTCGTTCTCGCCGCTGGCGTTGCCGGCCGTGACCGTCGCTTCGGGATCGGCGCGCAGCCGCACGGGGCGCAGCGAGGCGAGCTTGTCGAGCGTGGTATCGGCGCGCGGGTGCTCGTCGCGGCCGAAGAGCGTGCCTTCGCCCTTCTTCGAGGGCACGGGCACGGAGACGATCTCGTTGTCGAACTTGCCGCTCTCGATCGCGGCCACGGCGCGCTGGTGGCTGCGCAGGGCGTACTCGTCCTGCTCCTGCCGGGGGATGTTGTACTGCTTGCGCAGGTTTTCAGCCGTCTCCAGCATGCCGCCTTCGACCGGATAGCGATACGTGCCGGCGGTGACGCGGCCGCGGTCGAGCCGGTCCATCAGTTTGATCTCGCCGCGGTTCGGCCCCCAGCGCGTCTGCGTGCTGTAAAACTCGGCGTTGCTCATGCTCTCGACGCCGCCAGCCAGCACCACGTCGGCCACGCCGGTCTGCACCTCCATCGCGGCGAGGCAGATCGCCTGCAGGCCGGAACCGCAGCGGCGGTCGAGCTGAAAGCCGGGCACTTCGACGGGCAGGCCGGCGTGCAGCGGCGCGAGGCGACCCATGGCCGGCGTCTCGCCGTTCGGATAGCAGTGGCCGAAGATCACGTCGTCCACCTGCTCACCCTTGAGGCCGGAACGTTCCAAGACCTTCTCGATCACAAGGGCGGCCAGATCCTCCGCCTGCACATCGCGCAACGCGCCGCCGAAACGGCCCACGGGCGTACGCAGCGGGGTGCAAATCACAGCCTCACGCATGACGTTCTCTCCTGTCGCATCACGGCAGCGCAGACCGCTGCTTCGTTCCCACTTCGGGTCGGCGGCTCGGCTCAGTGCCGCACATCGACACGCTTCATCGTAGGAGCGGGCCGCCAGCGCGTCAAAAGGACGCGTCTCTACACGAACGGCCGTGCTAAGCTGGCGCCGCGGCGACCGGCCGGAGGCGAGAGCGATGCAGCAAAGCAGCGAACGGCTGCCCGAAGGCTACGAGGCCGGGCGCTTCACCGCGCGGCCGCATCGCTCCGCCGCCCGCGCCGAGCCGTTGGCGTCGGGCGAGCATCGGGCGGCGGCGAGCGCCGGCTGGGACGGCGTACTCTTCATTCCGACGGCGTATGACCGAGCGCGGTCGGCGCCGTTCCTGCTGGCGCTGCACGGCGCAACTGGGAACGGCGAGCGCATGCTCGGCCGCTGGCGCGAGACGGCCGAGGCGTTCGGCGTCGTCGTGCTCTGCCCTAGCTCGGAGACGCGGACCTGGGACGTGCTGATCGGCGGCTACGGCAGCGACGTGGCCCGCATTGACGCGGCGCTGAACGAAGTCTTCGCCCGTGTCAACGTCGATCCGGCGCACTGCCTGATCGAGGGCTTCTCGGACGGCGCCTCGTACGCCCTGGGCCTCGGCCTCGCCAACGGCGACCTGTTTACCCACGTGCTGGCCAATTCGCCCGGCTTCTGCTGGCCGCCGAGCCTGGTCGGCCAGCCGCGAATTCTGATCACGCACGGCACGCAGGACCAGATCCTGCCGATCAACCAGACCAGCCGCACGCTGGCGCCGCAGCTCGAGTTCAACGGCTACGACGTGACCTATCACGAGTTCGACGGCGGCCACCAGCTCACGCCGGAGATCATGGCGCTCTCGCTGCGCTGGGCCGGCTTGGAACCGGTCTGAGCGCCAGCCTGTTCGGCGCTCAAACCGGTTCCACTCCACGGTCCTTCAGCCTCACGACGAGAGGTGTCCCATCAGCGACGCCGCCGACTACCTCGCCAAAGCCTTCGAAAACCTGGCTGCCGCACAGAGCGAACTGGTCGCGGGGCGCTACAATACCTCTGCGAGCCGCGCGTACTACGCCTGCTTCCTTACGGCGATCGTGGCGCTGATTCGAGCAGGCATCCGGCCGTCGAGTGAATGGGGGCATGACTTCGTCGCAAGCCGATTTGCCGGGATCCTGATCGGCCAGCGGCACCTGTACGATCGCGAGTTGCGCGGCGTGCTGAGTGACCTCATCCACCTCCGCCATACGGCTGACTACGCGAGCAGAAGCGTGAGCAAGAATCGCGCTGAGCAAGCGGTACGTACCGCGACGCGGTTCGCTGCTGCCATGAATGGACAGGAACCATAACTGTGACCACATTGGCTAGCCGGAAACAACGGATCCAAAGTGCAGTCGAGGAACTGAAGGCTGAGATTCTCCGAGCCTACCCTGATGCGACGTTTGCCGTGACCCGCGGCTGGGACGATCCAAGTGAAACCTGGCTCTGGGTGGTCGTCAACATTGAGGATCCTTCCGACATGCATGACCTCGTGCTCGACCGCCTGGTTGACATGCAGATCGAGGAACTGCCCATTCACGTTCTCCCAACGAACCGGCTACCCGAGCATCTGCGGCACCGAGTTCTGGGGAAATCGATAGAGCCCGCTTCAACTCCGGCTCCCGAACGGCGGCGGCGCCAGGCGGTTCAGCGCAGGCACACCATCTGACGCTTGACGCCGCCGCACCTTTGGCGACGGCGTGGCGATCTCAGCGCACGCGCGGCAGCGGCAAAGTGGTGACGCCGGTCATGGGGTAGCGCCGGACATTGCCGGTGACGACCTGTGCTCCATGAGCGAGCGCGATCGCGCCGATCAGCGTGTCCGTCGTCGCATGGCTGATCCCCTGCCGCCGGTACGCGAACCGCCAGTCGCCCGCCTGCTCAGCGGCGGCTGCATCGGTGTCGAGCAGGCAGGCGTCATGGCCGATTGCCCACCGAGGCCGCTTCCGGCGCGCGGAGGTCATCGAGCCTGCGCGACTTCCGCACCCAGCGCGACACGTCCTCGCGCGTTCTCCATTCGGGGTACTGCGCCAGGTCGATGACGCCAGCGCATTCGGCCAGCGCCCGCGCCTGCGCCTCCCGCACAATCTTCTCGCGAAAGGCCTCGGCCAGGAAGCGGCTGCGATCGCGCCTTCCAACCACTTCACCGATCCTCCATCGCCGCCGCCCGCGTAGCATCTGGCCACGGGGCATCTGGGAAGCAGGCAGCCATGTTACCCATCAACACGATGCAGTAGCTGCACGCCTGGTAACAGATGAAGTCGCAAAGATCGGGCTCGTCGAGTGATTTGCTGACAGCATGCCCGAGTGCACCGTCGGGCAACTGTACGAGGTTCCACGTAGCGCTTGCGGGATCGCCGTGAACAATATGACCGAAGGTTTCGCACAGCTTCTTCGCCTCGGCTAAATCGGCCTGTCCAGTCATGGTGTCGATCATTCTTGCGAGGCTAGGACGTCGTCCGCTCGGCCAACCGGCATTCCAGGTCGCAATTTCGTCCGGGTTTGTATATAAATAGGAGACAATGGCGGTTCTCTCAATAAGAGGCCGTAGAAGAACAAGTGCTCCAAAGAGGTAGCCCTGCCGAACCAATTCTCTGATTGAAAGCGCCAGATTGATTCCTTGCGAGATTAGCTGGGATGCCGCTGACTGCAAGTCGGACAACTGGCCCTGGCGCACGTACACCATCACGGCCTGATTCGCGCGCAGGCAAGACGGGATAACCCTGTCGAAATTGTATACTGACGGTCGCCCCAAATATGGTTCATTCTCGGGTAAGAACACTGCCTGGCGTTTGGCTCTGCGGTCTAGCATGATCGCGTCTCGACTACGTCACTAAGAGTCTATTCATATAAGGGCAGCGCGTTTGAGAGCGATGTAGGCGCAGGCGAAGCACAGAAGTGCGTAGTGCGTCGGTGTGAGCTTCTCACAGCAGATGAGTACCTTGCGGAAACGGTTGATCCA